>Ga0316205_10000014_pt1 | contig 488454 bp, 492 predicted proteins | sample 3monthpyrite_MG_FD_204941 | JGI IMG/M metagenome (GOLD analysis project Ga0316205, IMG submission 204941) | Microbial mat bacterial communities from mineral coupon in-situ incubated in ocean water Damariscotta River, Maine, United States -... | ecosystem: Environmental > Aquatic > Marine >...
GCTCGGGTTCCGGCTCGGGTTCCGGCTCGGGTTCCGGCTCGGGTTCCGGCTCGGGTTCCGGCTCGGGTTCCGGCTCGGGTTCCGGCTCGGGTTCCGGCTCGGGTTCCGGCTCGGGTTCCGGCTCGGGTTCCGGCTCGGGAAGCCGATCTTTTATACCTGCCACCGTGTCAACAGGGGCCTGAACTATTTCTTCCTCGACACCACCATCGCCCACGATGGCATCCAGACCGTCCTCTATATTTTTTGAGGACTTAAAGAGGCGGTCCTTGAGTTTTTTGAAAAACGACATGCCGGTTCCTTGGTTTCAACCGTCACTTAATTGGTCTTTGCAGTTAATGAAAGGGCATCAAAACAGGACGAACCCCCACATGATCAAAGCCTGACCCATCAAGTATAATCCCCAACCCAGCTGCGCCGCCGACTGGGCCCACCGGCTGTCAGGCGGCATGCGGAAACGACGCCCGGCCAGCAATATACCGGACACGATAAATAGCACTGCGCCAATCTGAACAAGCAGTCCACCAGTTGGTAACGTCAGCGCACTTAGCACCATAATCAGCGCAAGCCCGACATAGGTCCTGACCGGCCATCGCAGCGCACCCGTATGCCAGATCAGCCAAACCTCGGTCGAAAAAGCCAGTGCAAGCACACTGATCGCGGCCAATGGGGCCAAAACAAAGGCGTCCCACACAGCCCCACCAGAAACCGCTGCGAACGCCAGAGTAAGACATAGATGTGTCAGACTGAACGCCGCAATTCCGTACAGATACGGTGCGCGCCCCTCTCGCGAATGGGCCAGATCACCTGCTGCGGCAAAAACCATTGCCGCGATGAAAAACGGCGAGGCGTCCGCGCTCCAGGCGGCGATTGAAAACAAGGTCAGCGGCGTCGCTCTGGCCAGACTGCGATGCCATGACACAGGCTTGATTGCCAGCGGCACAAAGGCCACGCCAATCAACAAACCGATTAAATATATCTGGATTGCGATACCTGTCACACGACCCTCTGTTTTTTGTTCATATTAGTTGCCCGGAGCGATGGTGCAACCGAATGATTTTTTGGGGTTGGATTGGGGTGCGGGTTCGCGCGAGAATGCGTTCACAGAAAGGTTTGAAATTTGGCTCTCTGGCTATTCCAATTGATCACGTTGTGTCCCGTTGCGCTGTTGGCAGTTGGCACCATCTGGGGCGGCCCTTGGGCCATCGCAGGTTGGCTTTATATGGTCGGACTTACATTGTTGCTGGATGAAATCGTTGCGGCGACATCATCGGTGCGCAGCCCCAATGATGCTGAATTTCCCGCGGGCGAGGCCCTGCTTGTTGTGCTGGCAATCTCGCATTTCGCCTTGCTGGCACTGGGCATTTGGGCATTGGGCAACCCAGCGAGCGGGTTGGCGCCATGGGAAAAACTGTTCCTGTTTTTGGGCTTTGGATTGTTTTTCGGCCAGGTGTCCAATGCCAACGGGCACGAATTGATCCATCGACCGGAAAAGGCGCTGCGCCGCCTGGGCCGTGGCATATTCATCACCCATCTTTTTGGCCACCACGCCACGGCACACCCACATATTCACCACCGCTATGTGGCCAGCGATGGGGACCCCAATTCCGCCCCTGCCGGGGTGACATTTTATCGTTATCTTCCAAAGGCATGGGCGGGTTCATTTGTGCAAGGGCTGGCTTGGGAAACCAACCGCATCACTGCCCGCGCGCAGCCGTGGTGGCGGCATTTCTATATCGCAGATATTGCAGGATCCGCGATTTGCATCTGGGGCGCGTTCCTGCTTGGCGGTGGTGCGGGTGTTGTGATCTACCTTGGGCTTGCCTTTTTTGCGACATCACAATTGTTGCTTTCAGATTACGTTCAGCATTATGGATTGCGCCGCATTATCAATGGCAACGGCCGGCTGGCACCGGTGGGGCCTGAACATTCATGGAATGCGCCGCACTGGTTTACCAACCATTTGATGCTGGCCGCGCCGCGCCATTCCGACCATCACATGCACCCTTCCCGCACATTTGCAAACCTCACATTGGATCGCAGCGTACCAATGTTGCCACGCAGCCTGCCGGTGATGGGATTTGTCGCATTGTTCCCGCGCCGGTGGCGCCGCGTGATGCATCCGCTTCTGGCAAAAATCACCCCCCCGGCCGATACGGAAAATTGATGCCGGATACCGGATGGGCCACTGGTACATCATGGCGAATTCTGGCACATTTGACGCATGAGAGTCTTTGTCACCGCCGCCATCATATTCGCGTGGTTTTCTGCCCAGGCGACGGCCACGGAAAATCCGCTGAGCGCGGCGCAGTTTGAACGCTATACCACAGGCAAGACACTTGTATTTCTGGATCGCGGACAGCCATACGGTGTCGAACAATACCGCACCGGTCGACGTGTCAGTTGGGCCTTTATCGGCGGCGAATGCGTGGATGGCAAATGGTTTGAGCCAGAAAATGGTCTGATCTGTTTTCTGTATGAAACGCCAGGCGACACGCAACAGTGCTGGAATTTTTTCCTGACAGAGTCCGGATTGCGCGCCCAAACCGCCGATGGTGACAATGTCACGCAATTGTACGAAGCCGTCCAATCCCCCGATCCGCTGGTTTGCCGGGGGCCAAAAATCGGCGCCTAGAACAAGGAACCCTGTGACGAAGGCTTGGTTGATTTCGCGGGGTTTTTCCTGGCTTTTTTTGTATTCTTGTCAGGGTGCGGGACCGTCGCTTTGTCCTGGGCAGATCGGTGTACCGGAACCTGTCCATCGGCGAATTCAATGCTCAGCTCTGCAAAGTCCACAGCCTGATTCATAGTTGTGACAACGTGGCCTTTTGCGCGGATCACCGCATAGCCGCGGGCTAATGTCTCTGTGTAACCCAATGTCTGACGCATGCGATCCAAGGCAGTCAGACGTTGCCGGCGCAAATGGTTCTGGCTGCTGGCCGCCACCCTAAGCCTGGCCACCGCAGCGGCCAGTTGTTCTTGTTTCCGGGCGATGTCACGCGCCAGAATATCCGGATTCAACCGGCTGGCACGTTCGACATATCTGGCGCGCGCCTCGCCGGTCAAACGGCGCAGTGCGGCTGGACGCAAACTGCCGCTTAGTTCGCTGAAACGGACACGTTTTTTCGCCGCGACTGCCCGCAGGGATGCGGGCAAACGATCGGTCGTGCGATCCAGCCGTTGCCGTGCGTTTTCAACCAAAGCCGATGCGCGCGGCATTGCCCGCGCCAGATCACGCAGCCGCTGGCGGCGTTGGGTCAGGTTTTGCGCTATTGATCGCGACAGGCGGCCGTCTTGTTCGCCGACCCGGGCCAATAGTTCCAGGCGGACCGGAACTGCCAGTTCCGCCGCCGCCGTCGGTGTGGGGGCCCGTTGGTCAGAAACGAAATCAATCAGTGTTGTATCTGTCTCGTGGCCAACAGCGGATATCAGCGGGATGTCCGATGCCGCGACGGCGCGCGCTACGATTTCTTCATTAAACCCCCAAAGGTCTTCGACCGAACCACCCCCGCGTGCCACAATCAAAAGATCCGGCCTTGGCAACGCACCGCCAGGGGTCAACGCGTTGAAACCACTGATGGCACGGGCAACTTCGGGCGCGCAGTTTTGCCCCTGAACAGCGACCGGCCAAATCAACACCTTCCGCGGAAACCTGTCCCGCAGACGATGCAGGATATCGCGAATGACGGCCCCCGAAGGCGAGGTGATGACACCAATGACATCGGGTAAATACGGCAGCGGCTTTTTGCGCTCTGCGGCAAACAACCCCTCTGCCTGTAAGGCTTTTTTGCGCTTTTCAAGCAAAGCCATCAATGCGCCTTCACCGGCGACTGTGACCTCGTCAACATTCAGGTTATATTTGGATTGAGCGCCAAACGCCGTCAGCCGTCCGCTGACAACGACCTCTAGCCCCTCTTCGGGGCGCACTGACAGCCGCGCTGCCTGACCTTTCCACGTGGTACAGGCCAGGACGTTGTTATCGTCCTTTAGGTCGTAATAAAGATGCCCGGACCGCGCCACGAAAACGCGACCGACCTCGCCACGTACCCGGATGCGGTCAAATGCCCCTTCGAGCGTTCGTTTCACCGCACCCGAAAGCTCAGAGACGGTAAACTCTGGCGCATTCTGGCCTGGACTGGGATCATCAATGAGGTCTGACATGCGTCTGTGCCTTGTGCTGGTGTATCCATGACCTTAGAACGCCTGCGACAGAAGTCCAAGCAGGGGAAGCGGCAATGAATATCCTAATTCTGGGCAGTGGCGGGCGCGAACATTCCCTGGCCTGGGCGGTGATGCAAAATCCCAAATGTGACAAGCTGATCGTGGCCCCTGGCAACGCCGGTATCGCTGCGATTGCCGATTGCGCCGACCTGGATATTCTGGATGGCGGCACTGTTGTGAATTTTGCCGAAGAAAACGCGATCGATTTCGTCATTATCGGCCCAGAGGCACCGCTTGCCGCTGGGGTGGCGGACCGGCTGCGTAATGCGGGTATACTGACCTTTGGCCCCTCGGCGCAGGCCGCCCAGCTAGAGGCCTCAAAAGCGTTCACCAAAGAAATTTGCGATGCGGCCAATGCACCAACCGCCGCATACGCCCATTTCACCGAGGCTGACGCTGCGCGCGCCTATGTGCGGGCACAGGGCGCCCCCATTGTCGTCAAGGCCGACGGGTTGGCCGCCGGCAAGGGCGTCATTGTCGCCATGGACGTTGACACTGCGCTGGCAGCGATTGATGACATGTTCAGCGGCGAGTTTGGTGACGCCGGTGCCGAAGTGGTCATCGAGGAATTCATGGAAGGCGAAGAGGCATCCTTTTTTGTGCTCTGCGACGGAACAACGGTTCTGCCGGTTGGAACGGCGCAGGACCACAAACGCGCATTTGATGGGGATACCGGCCCCAATACCGGTGGCATGGGTGCCTATTCCCCTGCCCCCGTGCTCACCGACGCGCTTGTCGAAAAAGCGCTGGCAGAAATCATTCGACCGACAATGCGCGTCATGAGCGAACGCGGAATGCCCTATCTCGGCGTGCTTTATGCTGGTTTCATGATCAAAGACGATCAGCCACGTCTGGTGGAATATAACGCACGTTTTGGCGATCCTGAATGCCAGGTTTTGATGATGCGGCTGGGGGCGCAGGCGCTGGACCTGCTGCAAGCCTGCGCCGAACAGCGGTTGGACCGCGCCCAGGTCAACTGGGCGGACGATCATGCCATTACCATTGTGATGGCCGCGAAAGGCTATCCGGGGGCGTATGCGAAAGGGTCGCCGATCAAAGGCCTGTCGGATTTGCCCGAGGACAGTATGAACATGGTTTTTCACGCTGGCACCAAATCTGTCGATGGTCAGATCACCGCGGCAGGTGGGCGCGTGCTGAATGTGACCGCACGCGGTGCATCATTAAAAGAGGCGCGGGACCGGGCCTATGCAATGGTCGACCAGATCGACTGGCCAGAAGGGTTCAACCGTACCGATATCGGTTGGCGTGCGCTTTAGCGGGTGCTGACAAGGATGCAGGTAATTGCATCTGCCCTGGAAATAACGGTCACATTGGCATTGCCATTGCACCGGGCGGCGCAGAAACTGGGCGAAACAAACTGAAATCTGAAAGCGAGCTGAACATGAGGTTTTCTAAACTGACCGGCGGTGCGATGCTGCCAATGATGTCGTTTCCAATGCTTGGCGGTGGCGAATTGTCGGTGGGGGGGCCAAGCGACCGCTGGATGTTGTTCATCGTCTATCGGGGCAAGCACTGTGGGCGCTGCAAAGTCTATCTGGGACAACTGGAAAAGATGAAAGACGACTGGGAAGCCGCCGGTTTCGACATCGCGGTTGTATCTGCTGACACAGCAGAAAAAGCGGCCGCTGATCAGGCCGCGTTTGGATGGACCTTTGACATTGGCCACGACCTGACCGAACAACAAATGGCAGATCTGGGTGTTTATATCTCTGACCCGCTGTCGCCGACAGAAACGGATCGCAGATTTGCCGAGCCGGCTGTTTTTTGCATTCGCCCGGATGGATCGATTCAGATTGCGGCCATATCAAACGGACCCTCGGCCCGGCCCGATCTGGCAGAGCTGTTGGACGGTATGATATTCACCATTGAGAATGATCGTCCTGCGCGCGGAACAGTGGTGGCCGGATAACCAGTCGCCACGGCCAAAGGGGTTAGTTTTCGCAGTTCATTGCCTTGGCAAAAGAACTGCGCCCCAAATGCGGCCCAAGCGTTTTCGCCGCAAATTTCCCGTCTTTGAACGTCACCGCCAGAATGGATTGCCACCCTGCATCGGCGACGATCATTTCAGGCGTCGGCCCACAATTGCGAATGCCGCCCGCTATGGTGTCTTCGCCGATGCGGTGATTGGTGTAACCGGGGGTCTCGGCCACGAATTTTAATTCTCCGTCCTGAAAACGCCACACGCGGATGATCCGCGCCAGATGTGGACGGTCAACATAGGCCACTTCAATTGCACCATCGCCATCAAGATCAGCGGCACCAATGGGTGCAAGCCAGCGATATGTGCGCCCGATGAATGGCGTTGCTGTAATCAATCCGTCCACACCATAAACGGACAGACGCGCGCCAAGGTTGGCGTCCGTTTCAACAACCATCACTTCTGGCGCGCCATCGCCATCCAGATCGGCAAGACGCGGTTCAATGTCTTCAAAGACACGGGATTCCGGCAGGACGATGCGCAACTGTTTGCCAGTATCGAGGGTCAGCACCAACGCGCCATATTCGATGGCGTCGCCCAAGACACCGTGATCATAGCGATCAGTAGGATCGGCATAGCTGGCAGCAGTGATTTTGCTGGCAGATACAGGGCTGGCCATCATCATTGCCAGCATTCCGATTATGACCGCATATCGCATCAGATCTGTTTCTCGGGCATTTGCACGATAAGCCCGTCAATCGCGTCACTTACCTTTAGCTGACATGTCAGGCGTGATCGTACCGGATTAGGCTCGTAGGCGAAATCAAGCATGTCTTCTTCCATGGCTTCCTTGGCGGGTAAACGTTCCACCCAGTCTTCGGCGACATAAACATGGCAGGTTGAGCATGCGCACGCGCCGCCGCAATCGGCCTCGATTCCCGGAATGCCATTGTCGCGGGCACCTTCCATGACGGTCAGACCGTTTTTGACGTCAACAACATGTTCTTTGCCGTTATGCTCGATATAGGTAATTTTGGCCATTTTGTTCCCTTATAGTCGATCTTGCAAACGCATGTAGGATATGACGTGGCAAATTGCCAGCCCTGTCGTCGGGTTGAACAAAAGCGTGAATGTTCTATATTTGTTCTCATGTTCACACCTACACCACATCCCGATGCCTGGCCCCGTCCTCCGGCGGCATTACAGCATGCCCGACTGGATGAACCACCCAATGGCGCGCGGTTGGTTGTGGCCGGGCTGGTTTTGGTGCGTCAACGCCCCGGCACTGCAAATGGCGTCATCTTCATTACACTGGAAGATGAAACAGGGGTCGCGAACATTATCGTCTGGCGCAAAATGTACGAAAAGTACCGCCGCGCAGTGATCGCAGGGCGTCTTTTGAGGGTGACAGGCACGCTTCAGCGCGAAAACGGTGTCGCCCATATCATCGCTGATAAAATAGAAGATATGTCATCCTTGCTGGATGAACTTCTTTTACCGCAGAACCTGCCGACAGATTAAAAAAGGGCACCCACAAGGTGCCCTTTTACGACGATCAAATGGAAAGATCGTTATTCAAGCGAAAGCGCCACAAATCTGGGATCGCCAGCGCGTCGCACAAGCAAAAGCAAAGATTTGCGGCCAGCATCATCAGCCTGCGCAATCCGGTCTTCCAAATCACTTATGGTCGACACTTTTTCTTGGCCGGCCTCGGTGATCACGTCGCCGGCACGCAGACCTTTTTCATAGGCTTCGCTGTCACCCTGGACGTCAGCCACAACCAAACCATCAGCCGTTTCGGGCAGGCCCAACTCTTGGCGCAGTTCATCCGTCATCTCGGCGATTGTCAGCCCCAGAACGTCGCTTTCGATCGGGTCGACGTCCTCAGGTGCAGGAATAGAGGCCGGCACCGCAGCCTCGGCTTCTTCGCGACGTCCCAGTGTAACGAGCAGGGTCTGGGTTTTACTGTCACGGAAAACAACCACCCGGACGGCCTTGCCAACCTGCGAATTGCCGACAATGCGAACCAATTCGCGGGTGTCCTGAACATCAGAGCCGTCAAAAGACAGGATGACATCACCGGCAACCATGCCAGAGTCCATCGCCGGACCTTCCGGTACGTCCGTCACCAGCGCACCAGCCACGGAATCCAGGCCGATCGCCTCTGCGACATCCGGGGTAACATCCTGAATGCGCACGCCCAACCAGCCACGGCGGGTTTCGCCAAATTCCTGAAGCTGTGTGATCACCTTGTTCACGACATTGGATGCCATCGAAAAGCCAATGCCAATTGATCCACCATTTGGTGAAAGAATGGCTGTGTTCACCCCGACAACTTCACCGTCCATGTTGAACAGCGGACCGCCGGAATTACCGCGGTTGATTGCGGCGTCGGTTTGCAAAAAATCGTCATAGGACCCTGACAATGCACGGTTGCGGGCGGATATGATCCCGGCTGAAACAGAAAAGCCCTGCCCCAGCGGGTTACCCATGGCCATCACCCAATCGCCAACGCGCATGACATCGCTGTCGCCAAAGCTGACAAACGGCAATGGTTCGTCGCTTTCGACCTTGAGCAATGCAAGGTCAGTGTTTTTATCGGTGCCAACCACCTTTGCGGGCAATTCTTCACCCGAAAAGAATTCGATCAACACCTCGTCGGCACCATCTATGACGTGATTATTGGTCACGATATAGCCGTCCTCTGAAATGACAAAACCGGACCCCAGCGCCTGACTGCGACGCGGCCTGTTTCGATTGCCTTCGCCCTGTCGATCCAGGAACTCACGGAAAAAATCTTCGAATGGCGACCCTTCGGGGACGGTTGGTCTTGGGTTCGTCGATGTCGCCACAGTTGTTGATGTTGTGATGTTAACCACGGATGGGCTGATCTTTTCCGCCAGATCAGCGAAACTTTCCGGGGCGCCTCGGGCATGCGCGGACAGTGTCTGCGCAATCAAGAGAGCCATTGCGAATAGTAAAATCCAACCCCCCCGAACTGACAAAGAGGCTTGGGCGGGAATGGCGATAGCCTGCGTTTTCACTGCATTCTCCTTTTGTAATGTGCCGGCCTGGGCCGGGTATGTGGATGTCTATTGTACCGATCCTTTAGATAGGGTCGCCAAAGTGCAACACAAAGGGCGCGCACGTATTTTCAACAGCATGTGATATCGCCGTGTTCGCAAAATGATCTCATGCCCCCATTGTTTTGGCCAGCCATATCAGGCCAACGCCGACGGCCAAAGCAACCAATCCGATGGTTCGCCGGGTTTCCGGCGACATTTCGCGCAACGCCTCCAGCACGTCCTCCAGACGCGAAGGGGCCAGTGCGAACACCAGCCCCTCTATGCATAAAACCAAACCAATGGCCAATATGATCGTGCTCATTCGCCGGGCGTATCCGATTTCAGGTAGTCAAAAAACTCGCTGTCCGGCGACATTACTATCGTTGAATTAGAACCTTTTAACGCGGCCCGGTAGGCCGCCAGCGAGCGATAGAATTCAAAGAACTCCTGATCTTGCCCAAAGGCCGAAGCAAAGATGTTGTTGCGCAACGCATCTGCTTCACCGCGGGTAATTTCGGATGTCTTTTCGGCTTCGGATTCAAGTTCGACCACTGTACGGTCCGCTGTGGCGCGAACCCTGAGTGCGGCTTCTTCACCGCGCGCGATCTCATCGGCCGCTTCGCGTTCACGTTCGGCACGCATCCGCGCAAAGGTGGCTTCAAGGTTCTGGTTTGGCAGATTTGTTTGCTTCAAACGCACGTCGACGACTTCGACACCCAGTGGCAAAGCACGTGCACGAGATTGATCGCGAATACGCACCATCAGATCAGCCCGTTCGGATGACAGGATCGTGTTTGATGTGACCTGATCCGAACCCAAAACCTCGCGAACCTGCGCGTTCAGAATGGATTGCAGACGGTCTTCGGCGGCGCGAATACCACCGACACCCACGGCACGGCGGAATTGCTCGACATCGGCAATCCGGTAGCGTGCAAAGGCGTCAACAACAAGACGGCGATCATCCGAGGGTGTAACCTCGATCTCTTGTGTTTCAAGCGACAGGATGCGGTCGTCGTACTTAACCACTTCCTGAATCAGCGGTATTTTGAAAGCCAGACCCGGATCTTCTTTGATTGATTTGATCTGACCGAACTGAAGGACAAGCGCTTTTTCACGTTCGTCGACGATAAAAACCGATGACAACAGTGCTGCGATAACAACAACTATGATCGGCAAAATGAATGCGGTCCGGTTCATTAGTTGGATCCTCCTGTGGCGGATTTTCGCAATTCGTTCAATGGCAGGTACGGAACAACACCCTGTCCGCCCGCGCCTTCGTCAAGAATGATCTTGTCCATCTGACCAAAGACTTCTTCCATGGTTTCCAGGTAAAGACGTTTACGTGTAACTTCCGGCGCAAGAAGGTATTCGTTCAAAACCGCAAGGAAACGACTTGTTTCACCTTCGGCTCGGTTGACAACTTGTGCGCGATAACCTTCGGCTTTTTCCAGAATTTGCGCGGCTTCACCACGGGCACCCGCAAGCACACGGTTGGCATACGCATCGGCCTGGCTTTGCAGGCGATCACGCTCTTGTTCGGCGGCTTGCACATCCCGGAACGCATCAATCACTTCGCGTGGTGGGTCAGCTTTGTCCAGGTTGACCCGGACGACTGTCATACCAGCGTCGTAGCTATCCAAGGTGCGTTGAATCAATTCCTGTGCCTGATTTGCAATCAATCCACGATCTCGGTTCAAAATCGGTGCCAGTTCGGTAGCGGCGATAATTTCGCGCATTGCCGATTCTGAAACGGCGCGAATTGTCTGTTCGGGGTCGGCGAGATTGAACAGAAGTTTCGCCGGGTCGTTTATATTCCATACGACCTGAAAATCGATGTCGACGATATTTTCATCTGTGGTCAGCATCAAACCGCTGTCGCCGCGCGTGCCTTGCGCAACGCCGATATCAACGATCTGTTCCCGTGTCACGGGCAGGATGTCGACAGTCACCAGCGGCCAGGGTGCAAAGTTCAAACCGGGGCTGCCGGTCTGACTGTATTTACCAAGGAACAATTCAACGGACTGTTCTTCTGGTTTCACGGTGTAAAATGATGCAAACAGCCACAACGCAATTGCGGCCAAAACACCCAAACCAATTGTGCCGCGCGTCAGCTTGGGACCTTCGCCGCCGCCATCCGCGCCGTTGCGCCCACCCGAACCGCCGCGACCGCCCATAAGGACGCGCAACTGATCCTGGCCTTTTTTGACAATCTGGTCGATGTCAGGAATTTGTGGTTCGTTCGGCCGGCGACCGCCACGATCGGGTCGCTCGTCGTCGCCTTTTCCGCCCCCATTGTTGCGGCCATCGCCACCCCAGGGTCCGCCATTGTCACTCGCCATATTCGATTATTCCTCTTCTCGTCAGAGCTTTTGGGTTATCTGTGTATTTTTACGCAAAAATCAAGCTGTTCGTACCGGTTGCTTCATTAGCACAATTTCTTCGGCCATTGTGGGATGAACTGCCACAGTCCGATCAAAATCTTCCTTTGTGGCCCCCATTTTCACGGCAACACCGATCATTTGGATCATCTCGCCGGCACCCGGTGCAATGACATGGGCACCAATTACCTTGCGGGTCTCGGTGCAAACGATCAATTTGAACATCACCCGCTGATCCTGGCCGATGAACGCGCTTTGCATGGGCCGAAACGCCGCAGAATACACCTCGATCGGACGCTCGTCGCGCGCCTGTTCTTCGGTCAGGCCGACCGAACCGTATTCGGGCTGGGTAAAGACTGCGGATGGGATCAAGTCATGATCGGGCTTGGTTGGTTTGCCGTGAAAAACCGTGTCGACAAAGGCCGCACCTTCGCGAATGGCGACGGGTGTCAGGTTCACACGATCCGTAACGTCACCAACCGCATAGATGGACGGCACCGAGGTCTGGGAATAGTCGTCAACCATGACCTGGCCATAGCGCCCCAATTTGACCCCGGCCTCTTCCAGACCCAAGCCTGCGCTGTTGGCGATACGACCGGCTGCATAGATGACCGCATCGAAACTGGCCTCGCGTCCGTCCGTCGCCTTGACCCATGTGTGCCCGTCTCTTTTTTCCATGCGTTCGACATTGGTGCCGACATGCAGATTGATCCCCTGCCCGTTCATCAGTTCGGCGATATGTCCACGCGCTTCGTCGTCAAACCCGCGCAGCACCTGCGCGCCACGATAGTACTGCGAAACATCAACGCCCAGGCCGTTCAGAATGCAGGCAAATTCGCAGGCGATGTAACCGCCACCCACAATCAACACATCCTTTGGCAATGTTTCCATCAGAAACACATCATTTGATGTCCATGCCAATTCATGTCCGGGAATCTCTGGCGGAACAAACGGATAGCCGCCGGTCGCCACCAATATGTGTTTTGCCCGAAACTGCTGCCCATCCGCGAGTTCCACAGTGTGCGCATCTTTCACAACGGCACGTTGATCAAATATGATGGCACCCGGACGGCCCAGGTTCGTGCGATAGATGGCTTCCAGCCTTTCCAGTTCGCTGCGCAGTTTTTTGCGAAACTGAGGCCAGTCAAATGTACCCGGTTCGACGTTCCAGCCATAATCACGAGCGTCGCGCATTGCACCGCTGTAACCGGACGCAAAGACCATCAGCTTTTTCGGGACACAGCCACGAATGACACAAGTGCCGCCCATACGGTATTCTTCGGCCAGGGCAACTTTGGCACCCGATTCCGCCGCAACCCGACCAGCGCGCACACCAGCCGATCCACCACCGATTACAAACAGGTCATAATCAAACGCCATTGGTTTCTTTCCGGGCACGGCCCTCAGTCGGAAAATTCCTTGAAAATATTGATCGTCTCTGCAAATTCGATGCGGTCTTCAGTGCGTGTACCTGCGTTAATGTCTTCGATTTCGACTTTGCCGTCTGCGTGGCCGACGATCACAACATCACAGATATCAATGAACAGGCCATTTTCAACAACCCCCGGGATTTGGTTCAGGATCAGTGAAAGCTGGCGCGCGTTTCCAATGCGTTTGAGGTCCAGATCAACAATAAAGTTCCCCTCATCCGTCAAAAACGGGGACTCGCCGTTCATGCGAATTGCCGACGTTTGCCCCAGGACATCAAGGCTGACCAAGGTTTCCTCGACAAGCGCCTTGGTGGTTTGCCAACCAAAGGGAATAACCTCGATCGGCAGCGGAAATGCACCAAGCGCCGAAACCCGCTTTGCGGCATCTGCAATCACAACCATTTGATCGCTGGCCGTCGCGACAATTTTTTCCTGTAACAGCGCGCCGCCGCCGCCCTTGATCAGATTGAGTTCCGCGTCAAATTCATCTGCACCATCGATTGTCACATCCAGCCACCGCGCCTCGTCCAGCGTTGTGACTGTAATTCCAACATCGCGGGCAAGTTGCGCTGTTCGGCTGGATGTTGGCACACCGGTGATCCGCAAACCGTCATCGCGCACCATTTCCCCCAGACAACGCACAAGCCATGCCGCAGTTGAACCGGTGCCCAGCCCGACCGTCATCCCGTCCTGCACAAAGTCGCAGGCCCTTTTCGCAGCCACAAATTTTGCTGTATCGATCGGTGAAAGATTTTCGCTCATTGCAAGCCCCGGATTAATTTTCAGTACTTATATGAGAAGAATTCATCAGCCGCGAGGGCGATTCGTAACGCGCGCGGAATTTACACATACAGCCCGGCGGTCAATCACTTCATTATGTCGCTTTTGGCATGCAAAACGCCAGATCAGCAACTAACTGTTTGGCAACCGGCTAAGGAAAGGTTCGACGTGTTTTTGTCTGTATTTGACATGTTCAAGGTAGGCATTGGCCCCTCTTCGTCACACACGATGGGGCCGATGGTTGCGGCCGCACGTTTTTTGGACCTTCTGCGGCATTCGCCGTTTTCCGCAAGCGGTTTACGGGCATCTTTGCATGGATCACTGGCATTTACCGGTGTCGGCCATGCGACTGATCACGCTGTAATATTAGGGCTGGCCGGATTTACACCGCAGACTTTTGATCGGATCCTGGCCGACGCCAGTCTGCAGGATATTCAAACCAAACATATTGTTTCACCCGAGGGCCTTGGGGATTTGCGTTTCGATCCGGCGACAGATCTGGTGTTTGACTATGAGACGGCGCTGACGGGACATGCAAATGGCATGGTCCTGATGGCAACCGATCGCGAAGGCGACGTTATCCTCCAGGAAACCTATTATTCGGTTGGCGGTGGCTTTGTTTTGACGGCCGCCGAACTTGCTGCTGGACAGGATACCGACGGAGGCCCGCCAGTGCCCCATCCGTTTCAGTCTGCGGCTGAAATGCTTGCAATGTGTGCAACACAAGGACGGTCGATCGCAGACCTGAAACGCGACAACGAACTGTCGCGCATCAGCGCGGCGGCGCTGAAAGACGGCATAGATGACCTTTGGCGCACGATGAATGCGTGCATTGATCGCGGCCTGAACGCAGATGGTATCCTGCCCGGCGGGCTGAATGTCAGACGTCGCGCGCACAAAATTCATCAGGCCTTGTTGGCGGAACGGGGCATGAACCTGTCTGCGCCGCACAGCGTGAATGACTGGATGTCAGTTTACGCGATGGCCGTGAATGAAGAAAACGCAGCAGGTGGCCAGGTTGTCACCGCCCCAACCAACGGTGCGGCCGGCGTGATTCCGGCGACGTTGCGGTATTGGCTCGATCATGTTCCGGGGGCCGCGCCATCCAAGATCGGGGACTTTTTATTAACAGCGGCCGCGATTGGTGGGTTGGTCAAACACAACGCATCGATTTCCGGGGCAGAATGCGGTTGCCAGGCCGAAGTTGGCAGCGCGGCAGCAATGGCAGCCGCGGGATTGGCGGCAGTTTTAGGCGGCACACCACAACAAATTGAAAATGCGGCAGAAATTGCGCTTGAACACCATTTGGGTATGACCTGTGATCCAGTTAAGGGGCTGGTGCAGGTGCCTTGTATCGAACGCAACGCACTGGGCGCGATCAAGGCTGTGTCTGCGGCTTCGCTGGCGCTGCGCGGGGATGGTCAGCACCTGGTTCCCCTGGATTCCGCCATTGAAACCATGCGTCAAACCGGTCTGGACATGAGCGAGAAATACAAGGAAACCTCGTTGGGTGGGTTGGCCGTCAATATCCCGAATTGCTGATCCGTCAGGATTGTGCGGGCAACAAATGCGGTTGACGCCCGCGACCCGGTCCCGGACAAAGCCGGATGGATGGCACGTGCCAACAAATCAATTGCAGGGGGACCGTTCGTGGCCAAAGGATACTGGATCGTAAACAACATCATTCACGACACTGAAACATACGAAAAATACAAAGCGGCAAATGCGGCACCACTGGCGGCATTCGGCGCCAGGTTTCTGGTGCGTGCGGGAAACCAGGACATCCGCGAGGGGACAGCGAACCCACGCACTGTGGTGATCGAGTTTCCGTCATATGCGGATGCGATTGACTGCTATGAAAGCGACGCCTACCAGCAAGCCATTTCCGTGCGATTGCCGGCCGCCGAGGGCAGCCACATTATCGTCGAAGGTTACGACGGCTGAGCCGAATCACGACCCCCGGGTCATTTCCAAGGGCACCGGTATGCCTTTTTGCCGCAAAAGCGATGCGCATCTCGCGGCAGTGTGTCGCTTTTTGCGGGGTTCAAACAGGTTCTGCTTTAAAAACCAGACCAGGTATTTTTCATAATCAAAGTGGCGGTCCAATGCGTCCTGCATAGCTGCGCCGATTTCTGAAGGTTGCAGCGCAGTTACGGCATTGTGGTGAAAATCAGTCTGCCCCGCCAACAGCACGGGTGTTTTGTGCAAAAAGGACTCGAACCCTACGGCAGAGGTCTGGGTGACGGTAATATCCGCATTGGCCAGCAGGTCGTGAATACCGTGGCTGACAATGCTGATACCTGACTTAGGATCCGCAAGATGGGCAATGTCGATCATATCCTGTGCGGGCTGTAACGGATGTGGCTTGATATAGACATGCCGGTTTCCGCGATTTTCGATAACACCTCGGATAAGGTCTGGATAAGGGATGTAATTGGGGAAAAATTCCGGGTCTTTGAAATTTTGCAGAAATATGCAAATGGCCCCGGGTTCTATTTTGGCATTGGTATCAGTTTCTTGTGCATATTTCGATCGATTGGCCTGGACAAATTTTTCACGCAACCGTTCAAACACCTGACTGGCATAAGTGTCGTCCATGCCGCGGGCATGAAAGCGACGTAACCGGATCGAAGAATTGTTGCGGCTGCCCAGCTCATCAAAATACCAATAGCCATTCAGATAAGCAGGGACCACCGAGAACACATTCGGCGCATAGCGCGGCTGATCCCCCAAAACGATATGCAGGTGACCCCTGTGCGCGGCGATCGCTTTGTCGATCAGATCACCGGCGGCAACCAGAACCGGCCGAAAACCGCACCCCGCCAACAATCCGGTCAGCAACTGCACAAAATCCAGTTTTCCGGCTGCGGCACCCGGCATCAGATTTGGCATGGCGTGCACAAATACGGTGGGGGGGCGATCGGGCAGATCGGCGATGGCCGCCTGGTCCAGTTTCAGAAGCGTCTCAAAAAATGCGGACATGTTTCCCCTGAAATGACTGACAAGTTCCTTTGTCAGCCGAATACATGACGTTGACAAGGCTGGGTGACGCGAAATGCATCTTGCGCTTGGGACTTGGCCTCGCGGCCAGTCCGCCATATATCATCGGCATGTTTGCAGAATTCTTAAAACAACTGACCCGCCCTGATCCGTCGCCATTGCCTGATGAAGATGCGCGGCTGGCGCTGGCTGCATTGCTGGTGCGCATTGCGCGCACCGACGGGGACTATGCGGTAGAAGAAATTCACCGCATCGATCGCATTCTGATGTCGCGTTATCAGCTAAAAGCGGCTGAGGTCGGGGCATTGCGTAAGGACGCGGAAATATTGGAATCCGAAGCCCCCGACACCGTGCGTTTTACGCGCGCTATCAAGGCCGCCGTTCCTTACGAGGATCGCACGGCTGTCGTCGAATCCCTGTGGGAGGTCGTGATGGCAGACGGCGCACGTGACCACCACGAAGATGCGCTGTTGCGGCTTTTAGCCAATTTGCTGGGCGTCAACGACCGTGACAGCAATCTGGCGCGCCAGCGTGTTGCAAACCGCCAAGCATGATCGCAAGCCTGCCAATGTATGATTGGCCGGAAGTCCGGGCTGAAACAGATAAATTCTGGGTACTGATCCGCGACGCATTTCGCGACGCGGGCATCACGGCCCCTGACCAATTATCGCGCACCGCTGAAATCAGTCAGCAATGGCATGCGGATGATCTTTTGCTCAGCCAAACATGCGGATTGCCGTATCGTTTGCGGCTGCATGACAAGGTCAAACTGGTTGGCGTGCCAGATCACCGCCTGCCTGATACATTGCCGGGGCACTATTATTCGGTCGTTATTGTGCGTGCGGCAGTGGCAGGGGATTTGCAGGACTTTCGCAATGCAAAGCTGGCGTATAACGCGGGCGACAGCCAATCAGGGTGGGCTGCACCACAACTGTTGGCAACGGCCCACGGATTTCAGTTCCAGAACACCGTTTCGTCCGGGGCGCATCGCGACAGCGCGCGCGCAGTTGCCACAGGGCATGCGGATATCGCGGCGCTGGACGTGAATTCCTGGCATTTGGTGCAACGATTCATGCCAGAAATTGCCAGCCGTTTGCGGGTTCTGACAAATACGGCGGCGACACCCGCATTGCCCTATATTTGTGCCCCCATGCATTCTGCGACACTTGCATCCGGCGCGATACGATCCGCAATTGTCGCCCTGGACAGGCCCAGCCGCGAAGCCCTTGGCATTCACGGTATCGTCCCGATCAAGGATGATGAATACCTGCGGTTGCCCACACCGGTGTTCATGCAACCAGGTTTGGCGAATTAGGTGTCGCATGATGGTTGACGTGGCGTTTTTTGTGGGGCGAGACGTTGCAATTGCCTGATTTTCCGCCCAACCTGCGCGACAGCATAAACAAAAGTGGCTATTTGCGTGACGCCAACATCACCCCCGGTCATCGAAATTCGTGACCTGCACAAATCATACGGCTCCCTTGATGTTTTGAAAGGAGTCGATCTGGTGGCGCCCCGCGGCCAAGTCATATCCTTGATCGGTTCTTCGGGTTCCGGAAAATCGACCTTGTTGCGCTGTGCCAATTTACTGGAAAACAGTCAGCAGGGTGAAATCGTATTCGAGGGCGAGCCGATTAAATGGCGCGGCAGTGGCGCAAACCGCCATCCTGCGGACAAGGCCCAGGTGACACGCATTCGCACAAACCTGTCGATGGTGTTTCAGCAATTCAATCTTTGGGCACATATGACGATTCTGCAAAACGTCATGGAGGCACCGTTAACGGTATTGGGTCGCGACAAGGAAGAAGTGGCCGAAAAAGCCCGGGGCTATTTGGAAAAAGTTGGCATTGGCGACAAATGCGATGCATATCCTGCCCAATTGTCCGGCGGTCAGCAACAACGTGCAGCGATAGCACGCGCCTTGTGCATGGAACCGCGCGCACTGCTTTTTGACGAACCTACATCTGCACTGGATCCTGAACTGGAACAGGAAGTCGTCAAGGTGATCCAGGCGCTGGCCGAAGAAGGCCGCACAATGATCATTGTCACCCATGACATGCGCCTGGCGGGCGACGTGTCGGACCACGTCATTTTTTTGCACCAGGGAAAAATCGAAGAACAAGGGGCCCCAGGCGCGCTTTTCGCCGGGCCGAAAACAGAGCGGCTGCAACAATTTTTAAGCGCAACAGTTGCAGCCTGAACATGCGCAAACTACGGGAGTAACACATGAAACCACTCATCCTTAGTGCTGCCGCACTAACATTTGCGGCAAGTATGGCCTATGCGGGCAGCCACACGGTTGTTCGCATGGCAACCGAAGGGGCCTATCCTCCATGGAATTTTATCAACGATTCAGGTGAAATTGATGGTTTTGAGCGTGAGTTAGGGGACGAGCTTTGTCTGCGCGCCGAACTGAACTGTGAATGGATCACCAATGAATGGGACTCGATCATTCCCAACCTGGTATCTGGCAACTATGACACGATTGTCGCGGGGATGTCGGTGACAGACGAACGCGATGAAGTCATTGATTTCAGCGAGCAATATACGCTGCCAGATCCATCATCATACATTTCGACCGACCCGGATCTGGATGTATCCGGCGCGGTTGTCGCAGCACAGACCGGCACGATACAGGCCAGCTATGTCGCATCTTCGGGGGCAACTCTTGTTGAATTTGCCACCCCTGACGAAACGGTTGCAGCCGTCAAGAACGGCGAAGCAGATGCCGTGCTGGCGGATAACGCATACCTTGCCCCTATTGCTGATCAGGATGGCGATTTGTACCTGTTGGACAAAGACGTTCTGATCGGTGGTGGTGTGGCCATTGGTCTGCGTGAAAGCGATAGTGAACTGAAAGCAAAGTTCGATGCCGCGATCAACTCGATGAAGGCCGATGGCACTTTGAACGCAATGATCGTCAAATGGTTCGATGACGATCTTGCGCTTTTTGAGTAATGGCATTTGGGGCGGGCAGAACACTGTCCGCCCTGACTGATCCAACAGATGTTTTCATATTGCACTGACCCGCAGACTTTGTCCGGCCTGACCTGGCTGAGCTGCTATTTGACCAATGGAAAACATTTGGTCTTTTACGGCTCGTTTCTGACGGTCATGGCATTGTTGATCGTTACGGCGCCGGCGTCATTGCTGTTTGGTTTTGTCGGTGCAAGTGCTGCCCAGTCCCATATCGCACCACTGCGTTGGCTGGGCCACGGGTACACGTCAATCGTCAGAGGTGTGCCTGACATCGTATTCTTCTTGTTCTTTGTCATTGCACTGGATCAGGGGTTCGAATGGTTGCGCCAGAAAATAAAATGTCCCGACTGGGATCAGCCCATCCGGCAGGGCAATGATTTTATTGTCTGCGCACAGGCGAAATTACCGCTTTCCAACGCACCGCAATGGGTCCACGAAGTTTATGGGTTTTCGCTGGCAGTCCTGACGTTTGCGATAGTTTTCGGGGCCTTCGCTGCCAATGTCATCTACGGGGCCATGCGTGCCGTTCCCCATGCGCAACTTGAGACAGCAGAAGCTTATGGAATGACACGACGGCAGACATACTGGCGGATACTGGTGCCGCAAATGTGGGTTTATGCTCTGCCCGGCCTGTCAAATCTGTGGATGCTGTTGATCAAGGCCACACCGCTGTTATTCCTGTTAGGGGTCGAAGACATCGTCTATTGGGCCCGCGAATTGGGCGGGATGAAATCGAACGTGTTTGCCTATCCGCATCCAGATTGGCGGCTGTGGTATTTTCTTGGACTGCTGGTGTTCTATTTGCTGTTGACCCGTGTGTCTGAAATTGCCTTTGGTGCCCTGACGGCACGTCTGTCACACGGTCAGGCCACTGCAGCGGGCGAAGACCTGCGCAAAGCCGCAACATGAGCTGTCTGGCAACCATTCAGGCCTATGCCCTGCGTTCCATCGGCATCGGTGAACGTCTGTTGCCACGGTCAGATTTCACGTTGTGCGAACAGGTCACCCTGATCGGGTCCGGCATGATCTGGAATATCTACTTTGGTATCCTGGCGCTTTGCTTTGGGTTTGTGCTGGCCATGGGGCTGGCGGTGGCAAAAGCCTCGGATAATCCGCTGGCGCGCAAACCCGCGCAGTGGTTTATCTTTGTTTTTCGCGGTTCACCTTTGTTTATTCAGTTTTTCCTGTTCTACGAAACCTTTGTGTTATTGCCCAAGGTCGGGCTGGATATCAATTTGGGTTTCGTCGAAATGACCGCCGAAACACGCTGGCTGACACGGGCATGGCTGGGCGCGCTGATTGTCCTGTTTTTGAACACAGCGGCATATTCCGGTGAAATATTTTATGGCGCGTTGCGGTCGGTTCCGCGCGGGGACATCGAGGCCGCAGATGCATACGGCCTGACCGGCTGGGCCAGATTTCGCCGCGTCATCTGGCCGACGATGCTGCGGTTGGCCTGGCCCAGTTATACGAACGAGGCGATCTTTCTGTTTCACGCCACGACCCTGGTCTTTTTTTCGGGGTTTCCGGCGTGGCGGCAAAAGGGTGATGCCCTTTATTATGCCAACTACTTTGCCGACAAGACATTCAATCCGTTCATTCCGTATCCGATCCTGGCCGGTTTTTTCATATTGCTGACGCTTTGTGTGATTGCGGTGTTCGGGGCCATCAACAAGCGTCTGAACCGCCACTTGCCGCAACATTCACGTTCCAAACTGCGCATCCGGCCGCAGATCATCAGATAGTCAATGTGGATCACGCCCAGCTGACAGCCATTCGCGTGATCAAACGGTTGCGCCAGTCAGGCCATCTTTGGATCTGTGCACAAAGATGCGTGCCGCGTCCGCCGGCAATGGATTTTCACTGAAAACAATCCTGTTCACCCGTTTCAGAAGTGTCAAAGGCCTATGTCCCGGACATCGGTCGACACAATGGTCAGACAAATCGGGTATCTGATTCCACATTTGTTGTCGCTTTCACGGCCTTTTTGTCCTACAGTTTTTCCGAAAACATATTTCGGAAAAGCAAAACATGACCCTTGCCCCAAATGTCTACGACGCAGAGCCCATTCCAGAATCCGCACGATCAGAGATCGACAGGATTTTGGCCTCTGGCGATCTGTTTCGCTACACGTGCGAAAGCGACTCGCCCGTTGCATTGCTCGAAAAAGAGTTCGCGCAAATGTTGGGGGCAAAATACGCTTTGGCGGTTGCGTCTTGTTCTGCCGCGCTGTTCCTGTCACTGAAATCTCTTGGGTTGCCACGCGACGCCAAAGTGCTGATTCCGGCCTTCACGTTTGCTGCCGTTCCCTCTGCGGTCGTTCATGCCGATTGCCGTCCGGTACTGGTTGAAGTTGACACGAATTATCGTGTCAACATGGCTGACTTTGCCGAAAAACTCACCGATGAAATTCAGGCCGTGATCATCAGCCATATGCGCGGACACACGTCTGACATGGACGCGATCATGTCCCTGGCCCAGGCGCGGGGCGTGCCGGTCATCGAAGATGCAGCGCATTCCCTTGGGACAACATGGAATGACCAACATATTGGTACTATTGGAAAAATAGGCTGTTTTTCGTTCCAGTCCTACAAGCTGTTGAATGCAGGCGAAGGCGGCATATTAATTACGGATGACGCTGATCTGATTGCGCGTGCCGTGATCATGTCCGGTGCCTATGAACATAACTGGAAAAAGCACCCTGTTCTGCAAACGCATTTTGCGCGCTGGCAGAATGAGTTACCGCTTTATAACACGCGGCTTTCCAATATCTCGGCGGCAATAGTGCGCGCACAGTTGGGTGAGATCCCCAGACGGGTCCGCGACGGGCGGCGCAATCATGATTTTGTCGCCAAAATTCTGAACGGTTCGGAATGGATCAGCGTTCCGGACGCCCTGGAACCTGAAACGCGCGCACCGGATTCTATCCAGTTCAATCTGACCGGGATGCACGATGATGATGTCATTGCGTTCTGCGATCGTGCAGCCAAGCACGGCGTCAAAGTGCAGGTATTCGGGCTGTCTGATGACAATGCCCGCGCCTTTTGGAACTGGAAATTTCTGGGCGCGTGCCCGGCATTGCCGGGGACCCGGAAAATGTTGATGCGGGCATGCGATGTGCGTCTGCCCGCACGTTTGGGTGTGCCACAGCTCGATTTTGTGGCGGACGCATTATTGCAGGCCGCGCAGGATGTTATGGCAAACAAAAACCGTCCTGCAGCCGATCCGTCATCGCAAATTCAGGCTTCCCTTTAACCAGGGCATTTTCTGGTGCCCAGGTTGAATGATCCGTTCATCCAGCAGGCTTTTCAGTTTGTTGGCAATCATGTTTGGGACATCGCCCAGAACATCCCGCCGTGCTGACAAACTGATCGTGCGGATCAGGGGGTCGAACGGCAAGGGCAGCACATCGACCTGATCGCGAAACCGCAATGCATGGGTCACCCCCAAGGGCGTCAGAATGGACCAACCTGCGCCACTGGCAACCATGGCCATAATCGCATGGTAGCTGTCCAATTCAAACTGATGGGCCAATGTCAGTTTCTGACGGGCCAGATGTTCACGGATAACCCGCCCCATATAATGGCGCGTCGTATACTGGATCAGCGGCATGTCCAGTAGCGCCTGTTGTGAATCGCGCGCGCCGATCGCGTCCTTGGGCACGACTGCGACGAATGGCTCTTGCATCAGAGGGTGAACTTCCATCCAGTTGGCGCTTGCACCCAGATCAGCAGCAACCACCATGTCCAGGGCACCTGAATCCAATTGGTCAAACAACCGGTGGCTGGCACCTGTTTCCAACAGAAACTGTGTTGATCCCATTTCCTTGGCCAGGTCCGCTAACAGCAAAGGCGTGACGCCCGCATCAAAATCTTCGATCATACCCAAACGCAGTTTGGTCAAAGAAGTATGGTCCATGCGTGTCAATTCCGACTTGGCCAGCGCGGCCTCGTTCAGGATTGTCTGGGCACGCAATCGAAACGCACGTCCGGCCGGTGTCAACGTGACGGGGCGCTCTCGCCGGTTCAACAGCGTGACACCCATTGCGGCTTCTAGATTTGACAGTTGCTGGCTGACCGCAGACGGGCTGGCCCCCAGCCGCCGGGCAGCCGCTGAAATGGACTGTTCTTCTGCTGTGGCGACGAATACCTCGATCCCCCACAGTGTGATTTTACCTGGTGTTTCAACCATCTTTTACCCGCCACCGCCTGAAACGACGCTAGGCTGAACATCGGCGCTATGCAACGGTACTGGTATTGGCCTGTGGGGGGATTTGTGCGTTCGTTGAACTGTCAGTCACAGATCGGATGCCCTTGTCCGGCAATAATCAGTGTATGGTGACTGGCCAGCATGGCAACCAAAGCTTTGGGACGACACACCCGAACGACCAGCCAGCCGGATTGTTCAACACGCTAGCTAAGCTTTGACAGCTTTGCCTGCAGATCGGCCAACTGCTGCTTTATTTCATCAAGATCATCTTTGCTTGCTTCGGTCTCGCCAGCAGGCTCCGTTGTTCCCCAACCCGCCGGCATCGCACCGGTCATCGCCTTCAGGAATGCCTTTTGCTGGCTCTGCATGGCGTCAAACCCCGGCATGCCAGACAAGGGGTTTTGCAGGTTTTCCATGACCTTTGACTGGCCGTCGCGCAACATATCAAATGACATCGCCAGGAATTGTGGGACCACCGATTGCACCTCGGTTGTATAGCTTCGCACCAAATCCGTCAGCACGTTTATCGGCAGAACACTTTCGCCGCGGCCTTCATGTTCGGCAATGATTTGCAGCAGGTATTGGCGGGTCAGGTCGTCGCCGCTTTTAAGGTCAATGATCTGAACTTCCCGGCCGGCACGAATAAAAGTGGCGATATCTTCAAGGGTCACATAGTCGCTGGTCTCGGTATTGTAGAGACGACGACTGGCGTAACGCTTGATCAGCAGAGGTGCAGATTTATCGGCCACGTGAATCTCCCATTTATTTGCAACGCAGCGCAACGTTACGGCAGCGCAGCAAAAAAAGAAAGGGCGGGCTCTTAGGCCCGCCCCAAAGTCTCACCAACAGGGAGGAGGTCAGTGATCTTTTGACTTAACTACTTTGCAGCAGCAGTCGCTTTTTTCGCAGCAGATGTCACGTCTGCAGTCGCTTTCTTGACAGCGGCAGTCGCGTCTTCGCTCATGTCTTTGCCAGCGGCCATGATCAGTTCAAAAGTTTCCATCTGAACTTTTTTGGCAACTTCAGCATAAGCGGCCAGGTTTTCTGCAACCATCTCATACTGACCAGACGCGAAATCTGTAGCAGCCTTTGAATATTCAGCTGGATCTTCTTTCATTTTCGCAACATCGCCAAATTTGGCGATTGTTTCTTTGGTCCACTTCGAGGAAATCTCTGCCGACTTGTCAGCGGCTTCCAAAGCGACCTTGGAGATTTTTTCACCCAGCGTAGTCTGCGTTTTGTACGCTTCTTGAACGGCGGACATATCTACGGGGAATGCGCCCATCATGTCTTGCAGGGTCTTTGTGTAATCTTGTGCTTTTGCCATTTTCTCGGGTCCTAAAATGCGAGTTCTTGTTCGCGTGTCTGTATCTGAGTTCTATTTACATGCTGCAGTGCGGCATTTCAAGTATTTTTCTGCGTTGCAGCAAAATTTTTTTTCAGAGCGCCCGGATATGGGCAGGCATTGTGCCCGCCCATATCCGCAGGGTTAGTACCAAGACCGCCACCCTGCCCGCGCTGATTACTTGGTGTTTGTTGCTTTTTGCGCAGTTGCCACGGCATCAGCAGATGCCTTTGTGAATGCAGCGGCCGCGTCTTCGCCCAAACCCTTGCCTGCAGCAGTCATAAGTTCGACTGTTTCCATTTGCACATTCTTTGCAATTTCCGCGAATGCAGCAAGATTTTCGGCAACCAGTTCAGCTTGTGCAGACGTGAAATCCGCCATTGCCTTTGAATAGCCAGCCGGGTCTTCATTTGCTTTGGCGACATCGCTCAGCTTGGCCAATGTCTGCTTGGCCCACTTGGTTGACAGTTCGGTCGATTTGTCGGCCGCCTGCAATGCAACGCCTGTCATTTTTTCGTTCAGAGTTGCCTGAGTTTTAAACGCTTCTTCGGCCGCACCCATATCAACTGGGAATGCGCCCATTGCGTCTTTTACGATTTTGTTCAGATCTTGTGTCTTTGCCATTGCTTCATATCCTTCATTGGGCCGCGCCCGTTTCGTTGGATATTATATATTGCTGCGGTGCGGCATTTCAAGGTATTTTTTCTGCACTGCAGCATTTTGTTTGCAAAGCCGTTTAATATCAGTCTTTTGGAACAGCCAGAACATAAGTGCCCGGCGCTGGCCCCAACACAGGATGATCAGAGTCACCAGGATCACGTGCATCGATTTTTGCACCCGACCGCTTTTTCAACCAGGCATCCCAGCGCGGCCACCAGGACCCTTCGTTAAAATCGGCATTTGCCATCCAGTCGTCCTGAGACTGGTCCAGATTCTGGTTGGTATAGTGGCCGTATTTCTTTTTGCTGGGTGGGTTAATAATCCCGGCGATATGACCAGACTGAGACAGGATGAAAGTCTTGTCCTTGCTGCCCATTTTTTGAACGCCAGTATAGCTCGATCTCCAGTCTGCAATATGATCGGTTTCACAGGCAATCGCACAAAGTGGTATCTTGATATCATCCAATGACAAGGTTTCACCCAGAAATTCAAATTGCCCTTCCGCAAGCTCATTTCTCTGGCACAGACAGCGCAAGTATTCGACCGCCATTCGTCCGGGCAAATTGGTGCCATCGCCATTCCAGTAAAGCAAATCAAAGGCTGGCGGCGGTTTTCCCATCATATAACTGCGAATGGCCGGCCCATAGATCAAGTCGTTCGATCGCAGGTAACTGAACGTCCGCGCCATGAAAAACGTGTGAAGGATTCCGGTTTCGGCCACTTCGCGTTCGATCCCATCAACAAAGTCGTTGTCCAGGAAAACACCGATTTCACCCTGATCCGAAAAATCCGTGAGGGTTGTCAGAAAAGTCGCCGAATTCGCAGATTTGTTGCCACGTTTTTTCATTAGCGCCAGGGTCAGGCTCAGTGTGGTGCCTGCGATGCAATAGCCCACCAGATTTACCTTTTTCTGATCCGTGATTTGCTTGACCTGTTCAATGGCCTCCAGATAGCCGTCATTAACATAATCATCCATGCCAACATCGCGATAGGACGAATCTGGATTGACCCAGGACACCACAAAGACACTGTGCCCCTGATCAACCAACCACTTGATAAGGCTATTTTTTTCTTTCAGATCAAGGATGTAAAACTTGTTGATCCATGGTGGAAAAATCAATATCGGAATGGTGTGCACTTTGGCCGTTGACGGCTTGTACTGAATCAGTTCCAGCATCCTGTTGCGAAAGATGACCGATCCTTCGGTCGTGGCAAGGTTTTTACCAACCTGAAACGCTTCCTGATCCGCCAGGGTGATCAAAAGATCACCTTTGTTGGCTTCGATGTCGCGGACAAAGTTTTCCAGGCCATCAACCAGACTTTGGCCATCGGTTTCCATCGCCAGAGTCAGGGCATCGGGATTAGTGCTTAGGAAATTTGTCGGACTGAACATGTCCAAAATCTGATTAGAGAAATATTCAGCCCGCTTTTTGTCTTTTTCGTCCAGGCCCTCAAGACCCGCGACGGCCTCTTCGACCGCTTTGGCATTCATCAAATATTGCTTTTTGACATAACTGAAATACGGGTGGGTCTGCCATAACGGATTACAAAATCGCTTGTCGTCAGTGCTCTCATCAACTTCGGTTTCAACGCATCCCGCCACCAATGCATTTTGTGCTTCGACGAACTGGGCCAGAGATTTTCCCCAGAAAGCGACCTGTTGTTCAATGATTTTTGACGGGTTTGCCAGACACTCGTTCATATAAGCAGCAGATGCCTTGACAAAAAGATCGTGGCCCGGTGCGTGCAAACCGTGATCAAATTGCTTCTTATTGGCGAGTGCAGCGGTCAATCTTTGCGACAATTTTTCAATTTTCGCAAGATTGTGGTTCAAAGTCTCCAGATTTTGTTCCGTCTTCGCATCGTCAGTTGTCATTTGTTTCATTCCGCCTTAGCTATTACGCACCTGCAGCATTTACGCCGTGGCAACCAACTTCAGGGTCAAAAACTGGACCGTTGGTCGCGGCGAGGAGAATTCATGCGTTACATGGCAACATACGACTTGATGGAGTCCATACGCAACACCAACCAATGGTTGGGTGCTACGGCTCTTGCAATGGGTTCTTATCCGGCTTCGGGCCTGTTTCCGCCGCCGATGTTTCAATTATTTGCGGCCTGGGGCGAAGTCACGGAACGTGCATTTGCGCGGATGGTGACAAAACCTGATTGGGGGATATCGTCGGTGGTCGGCGAAGACGGTCGGGACCATGTTGTCGAGGTCAATACTGTCGTCGAAAAGCCGTTTGGCGATTTGATCCACTTTAAGGTTTTGGGTCGGGCCGAAAAGAAACGCCGGGTCATGCTGATTGCGCCGATGTCGGGGCATTACGCGACTTTGCTGCGCTCAACCGTCACCAGCCTGCTACCCGATTGTGAAGTCTACATTACAGATTGGCACAACGCGCGCGAAATTCCGATTAGCAATGGCAAGTTCGATATCGAGGATTATACGCTTTACCTCGTTGACTTCATGAAAAAGCTTGGCCGGAATTCTCATGTGATCGCCGTGTGTCAACCTGCCCCCCTTGCGCTGGCAGCCGCTGCATATCTGGCAGAAGACGATCCCAAGGCGCAGCCACGCAGTCTGACGTTAATTGGCGGTCCTATCGATCCCGATGCCGCTGCAACGGACGTTACGGATTTTGGCCGACGTGTCACGATGGGTCAGCTTGAGGAAACCGCAATTCAGCGTGTCGGATTCAAATATGCAGGCGTCGGGCGCATGGTCTATCCGGGATTGCTTCAACTTGCGTCGTTCATATCGATGAACGGCGAACGTCATGCGCAGGCATTTACGCAGCAGGTCATTAACGTTGCCAAAGGTGACGCAGGCGATCATGACAAGCATAACAAATTCTATGACGAATATCTGGCCGTCATGGACATGCCGGCGGAATTCTATCTTTCAACGGTTGACCGCATTTTCAAAAGCCGCGAAATCGCCCGGAATGAATTCGTGGTTGATGGCAGAAAAGTGGATTTTGGCAAGATCACCGACATTGCTGTTAAAATCGTCGAAGGCGAGAATGATGATATCAGCGCACCTGGGCAATGTCTGGCAGCGCTGGACCTGCTGACCGGCCTGTCATCGGACAAAAAGGCAAGCCATCTTGAACCTGGCGCCGGGCATTACGGGATATTTGCAGGCAAGAGCTGGCGAAACAATATCCGCCCGCTGGTGCTGGAATTCATTGATTCGAATGCGCACCCGTCAACTGCCAAGTTGAAACCAGTCAAGAAAACGGCCTGATCTAGCGTAAAACCAGCGGTGCGGCAGCGGGCACGGCCAGCCATGCCCGCAAATGACGGTTGGTTTCTTCAGGTTGTTCAAGTGTTGGCAGATGCCCGGCGTCTGCAATGATTTCCAACCGCGCGTTCGGAATCAGTTCAGCTAGAAATTCGTGCCGTTTGACTGGTGTCACGTCATCATGCACACCGCAGGCAACCATTGCCGGCCTTCTCAGCATCCGCAGCGTTTTCTGCTGATCCGGACGACGTTGCAGAACATGGGACTGGCGCGCAAAAATATCCGGCCCCATGTCCATCGCCATTTCCGTGACCAGATCAGCAAGCTCTGCGCGATGGGGACATGTATGCGAAATCAGCGCTTTTGCTTCATTTCGCATGACTTCTTCCAGGCGGCCAGCGCGGGCCTTGACGATCAGTTCTTCGCGGGCAGCGGCAATGATTGGGGGCTCTGACTGTGCATTTGTGCCCATCAGCGCCAGCCGGGTGACACGTTCGGGGGCGATGCGCTGAATTTCCATGGCGACGATTCCGCCCATGTCCATGCCAGCCAGCGCAAATCTGGGCGGCGCGTCCATCAGGATGGATTTGGCGATTTCTGCGACTGATTCACCTTGGGTGATCGGCGCCACGTGCACCGCACGATCAACCGACAACCCCGCGATCTGATGCAAATACAGTCGCGCATCACACATCATTGCCGGCAGCAAAACCAGTGGTTCGGCCATTTTATTGTTGTCCTGCCCGTTAGTTTTTTTTTGCATCATTACCGGACTGTGCGTACGGACCAATAACAGAACGCGCGGCAGGGCGTTTTACTGCGCTGGCGAGTCTTTGCGGACACAGTTCACCCCATTTCACGCAGAACAGATTGAACAGTATCAGTGATCAATTTCAGGCATTTCGGGTCGGAAAACCGGTGGTCGGCGTCCTTGACCAGCGTCAGTCGGATATCGGGACCGGTGGCGTGATCCAGCAGGCGTTGCGCAACTTCGGGGTCCACGTCCTTGTCGGCTGTCCCTTGCAGAAACCGCACCGGAAATGGCAATTTCAGCGGCGATCTGAGGACCAGATTGTCACGACCATCCTCGATCATGCGCTTTGTGATCACATATGGCTCGCCATAGTCAGACGGCAACGAAACCTGCCCTGTTGCGTGCAGTGTGGCGCGTTGTGTTGCGTCAAACGCATCCCACATGCTGTCCTCGGTAAAGTCCGGTGCCGCAGCAATTGTGACCAGTCCAGCCACTTTTTGGGGCAACATCCGCGCCAATAGCAAACTGATCCACCCCCCCATGCTGGACCCGACCAGAATTTGCGGCCCCTCGGTCAGTTTCTGCAGCACGCATTCTGCATCTGTAAACCAATCGCCGATTGATCCGTCCACAAAAGACCCCGAAGATTCGCCATGGCCAGAATAATCAAAGCGCAAAAACCCATGCCCGGCCTTGCGCATGGCGTCCTGAAGATAAAGCGCTTTGGTGCCTTGCATGTCAGATCTAAGACCACCCAGAAACACCACGCCGGGCGACCGACCTTCGGTGCGTTCATATGCGATCCGACGGTTTGATTGTGTTGCGATAAAACGTGCCACGCGTGCCTCCGTTGCATTTTCACAAGGCTACCTGACCAACACCGAAAGGCAATGTTGACTTCGCGACTTTTGATCGCCAAATAGGCGCCAACATAACCCGCAACCGGGCGTTCCGTAGGCGCCAAACTGACGAGGAGGCTTTGATGGCCCAAATCTCTCTTTCTTTTCCCGATGGTAATGCGCGAAAATATGACAGCGGCGTCACCGCTGCCGAGGTCGCCGCTTCAATTGCACCTTCGCTGGCGAAAAAGGCGATCTCTGCAAAACTGGATGGCGCCCATTGGGACTTGCAGTGGCCGATTGAAAAAGATGCTGCAATCGCGATCAATACAATGGCAGACGAAGCGGCTGCACTTGAACTGATCCGGCATGATTTTGCCCATGTAATGGCGCGCGCGGTGCAGGCGATCTGGCCGGATGTCAAAGTCACCATTGGACCGGTTATCGAAAACGGCTGGTATTATGACTTTGATCGCGCCGAACCATTCGCCCCCGAGGATCTCGAAAAAATCGAGAAAAAGATGAAAGAAATCATCAATTCCCGCGATCCGGTACGTACCGAGGTCTGGGATCGTGCACGTGCGGTGGCCCATTACACCGACAATAATGAACCCTATAAGGTCGAATTGATCGACGCCATTCCCGGCGACGAACCTTTGCGCATGTATTGGCACGGTGACTGGCAGGATCTGTGTCGCGGGCCGCATCTTCAGCATACCGGACAACTTCCTGCGGATTCCTTCAAATTGATGTCCGTGGCCGGGGCCTATTGGCGCGGCGACAGCGACCGGGCAATGTTACAACGCATTTACGGTGTGGCCTTCAAAAACCGAGAAGGTCTGAAACAGCATCTGTTTATGCTGGAAGAAGCCGCCAAACGCGACCACCGCAAACTGGGCCGCGAGATGGATCTTTTCCACATGCAGGAAGAAGCACCCGGTCAGGTGTTCTGGCATCCAAATGGCTGGCGCATTTATACCGAACTGCAGGATTATATGCGACGGCGCCAGAACGCTGGTGGCTATGTCGAAGTCAACACACCTCAGGTCGTAGACCGCAAGTTGTGGGAAGCATCTGGTCACTGGGACAAATACCAGGAAAATATGTTTATCGTCGAAGTTGACGAAGAACATGCCCGGGAAAAATCGATAAACGCACTGAAACCGATGAATTGCCCCTGCCATGTGCAGATATTCAATCAGGGCCTGAAATCGTATCGCGATCTGCCATTGCGTATGGCCGAATTTGGTTCATGCAACCGGTATGAACCTTCGGGTGCGCTGCATGGAATCATGCGGGTGCGCGGCTTTACGCAGGATGACGGGCATATCTTTTGCAGCGAGGATCAGATCGAAAGCGAGACTGCCGAATTTATTTCCTTTCTCAGCCAGACCTATTCCGATTTGGGTTTTGACAAGTTCAAGGTCAAGTTCTCGGATCGCCCCGACGTGCGTGCCGGTTCAGACGAGGTTTGGGACAAGGCTGAAACAGCTCTTTTGGCAGCAACCCGCGCGGCGGGCATAGAACCGGAGATGAATCCCGGCGAAGGCGCATTTTATGGGCCAAAGCTTGAATTTGTACTGACTGACGCAATTGGGCGAGACTGGCAATGTGGCACCCACCAGGTCGACTTTGTCGTGCCTGAAAGACTGGACGCAAGCTATGTCGGTTCTGACGGAGCAAAGCACCGGCCCGTCATGTTGCACCGTGCAACACTGGGATCGTTTGAACGGTTCATTGGGATTCTGATCGAAGAGCATGCGGGCAAATTGCCATTCTGGCTGGCCCCTCAACAGGTTGTCGTTGCCTCAATCGTGTCTGACGCCGATCCATTTGTCGCAGAAGTGGTGGAAACACTTGTCGCCGCAGGTGTTCGCACCGTCGCGGATTTACGCAATGAAAAGATAAATTACAAAGTGCGCGAACACTCGTTGGCCAAAGTGCCCGTCATTCTGGCCGTTGGTCAACGCGAGGTTGAAACCCGCACTGTGACCATTCGCCGATTGGGTGAAAAACAGACCAGTGTCATGCCGCTGGAAGAAGTAGTAGCGCAGCTTGCGGGTGACGCCAGACCACCGGACTGCCGTTAATTCTCAATATTTTGAGTATGTTAAGAAGTTCGCCACAATTTGGTGCCAACAATATCACAGCAATAACGCGGCCCGCACAAAGCCGGGCCGTTTTTGTTGCTTAGAACTTGGGACTGTAAGTAATCCCACTGGGAATGGGCTTGGTTTTTTTTAAGAGTGTGATGTAATGGCAGACTATCAGGTTTATGCATGGAAACTTTCTGATTTTTCGGGGGATATTCGGGCCGACTGCCTGAAAATCTGTTCGTCGCAAGGCGGCTTGCAAAAACATGCGTCGACCAGGCTTGGAGAGTCTGCGCAGGTTTCGTCATTTTTTATTACTGATGAAGGCGACTACCCGGTCGCAGGCGGTCATACGCATTCTCTTTCATTGTTGACCGACAAGGTCAAAATTGATGACCTGGTGTTTGACGCCGGACAACGTATCGACATCGAATTTGTACTGACAACGAACGAAACCCCTGCATCGAAATTTATTGTGGGGCATTTGTCTGATCCGGACTTGCCTGATACCGGAATTCGGCTGGTGTTTTCGACGCGGCCGATTGGCCCCGGACAAGAATTTGATTTCAGCGACATTTCCGACGGACCAGTGGGACCGGACCATACAATATGTTTCGCGCGCGGTTCCATGATCGACACACCGCATGGCGAAATGCCGGTTGAAGAATTGGTAACCGGCGACGAAGTCATGACCAAGGATGGCGGAATCACACTGATCGAGTGGGTCGGCAAACGATCTCTCACAGGATTTGAACTGGCATTGCACACGCATCTTCAGCCAATCCGCATCAAAAAAGATGCGCTGGGTCCGAACAAACCCGCACGCGACCTGGTCGTTTCACCCCAACACAGAATACTGATCGATGACTGGCGCGCAGAGTTCTATTTCGGCGAAACAGAGGTTCTTGTACCGGCCAGATCGCTGCTGAACGGTCACGACATCATCATTGACCGCCTGCAAACGGGTGTCGATTATTACCATGTTCTGTTGGAAAACCACGAATTACTGGCTGTAAATGGCCAATGGGCCGAAAGCCTGTTCCCCAGTTTTGAGGCTTTGGAAACACTTACGCCCAGCCAAAAGGCGGAAATCGAATTCCTGAAGCCGGGATTTTTTGATTGTTTAGCAGAGACTTACGTCAGCACCCGGCCGACGATCCGTCACGAAGTTGCTGCGGCCATCGCCGCCTAATCTTCCAAAACCTGATTGTTACAAAATGTCACACACGCGTGCCCCACGATTCTGTGAGTAGCGTCGTGATGGGCTAACCCGATAACTGTTTGGCGTCGCTGATGCGGCACGACTATTCTTGTTCAATGTAAAGGGAAACTCGAATGACCATTAACGTTAAGACCCTCGCAGTCGTTGGCGCAGTAGCCGCAGCGGTATCTGCCCAAGCAACTACTGCCGTTAACGCGCAAGCCCAAGAAAAATGTTACGGCGTGGCGCTTGCCGGCGCAAATGACTGCGCCGCAGGTCCAGGCACAACTTGTGCCGGCACTGCAAAGGTTGATTACCAGGGCAATTCTTGGAAGACTGTCGCCGCGGGTACATGCGCGACGATCGAACTGCCAGCCATGGCCGACGGCACACCGCGCATGGGCTCTTTGGAAGCTCTTGATCGCGACATTCCGTCCTAATTCCTGTCGGGTACCCTTGGGATTTTTCCAAGGGTACCTGAACCACAAGCCGGAGACATCAATGCTGGACACCACCCAACGCAATTTGGATATGTTGCCCAGCCGTCCGGGTGTTGGGTATAAACCACAACATTTCAATGACATAATGGAAAACTCTTTTCCTGTGGAATGGCTGGAAATTCACGCCGAAAATTACATGGGTGACGGCGGGCGGCCGTTGGCTCAGCTAAGGCACCTGGCAGAGAAGTTTCCAATTTCCGTACATGGTGTCGGCCTGTCCATAGGTGGTCAAGCACCGCTGGACAAAGATCACCTGGCCCGCCTTGCGCATTTGGTCTCGTGGTTGAAACCGGCTAGTTTTTCAGAGCACCTGGCCTGGTCCACCCACGACAGTCACTTTTTGAATGATCTTTTGCCGCTGCCATATACAACCGAAACCCTGACACGTGTAGCCGATCATATTAACCAGGTTCAGGACGCTGTCGGACGGCAAATGTTGTTGGAAAACCCTTCTACATATCTCGCGTTTTCAGAACCGCAGATGTCCGAAATCGAGTTCTTGCAACGCCTGAGCGATACAACCGGGTGCGGCCTGTTGTTGGACGTCAACAACGTATTTGTTTCGGCGACGAACCAGCAGACCAATCCAATTGATTACATCAATGCATTTCCTTTGGACCGCGTTGGTGAAATCCATCTGGGCGGGCACGATGAAGATGAGGACGCCCATGGCGCACCCCTGCTTATTGACAGCCACGGTCGAGAAGTCATCGATCCGGTCTGGTCGCTTTTTGCCCACACAATCGATCGCGCCGGCGCAAGGCCTACGCTGATTGAATGGGACACCGACGTGCCCGATTGGCCAATTCTGGCTGCCGAAGCCGAAAGAGCCAGCGCTGTTCTTGCGCGTGTAGCGGCATGACCGTCACCCAGTCACAGTTTGTCGGCGCTCTGTTGGATTCCGAGCTGCCTGTTCCGGATGGGCTGACCGATCCACAGGGACGCCCGGACGCCAAACGATTTGCGGTCTACCGCAACAACGTCGCTGTCAGTCTGACACAGGCGCTGGAACTGGCGTTTCCGGTGATCCGCAAACTGGTCGGAGATGAGTTTTTTGCCGCAATGGCCGGCGTGTTTCTGCGACGCCATCCGCCGACGACCGCACTGATGATGTTTTACGGCGCAGAGATGCCTGAATTTCTGCGGCGTTTTGAGCCTGTTCAACATCTGCAGTATCTGCCCGATGTGGCACGCCTGGAACTGGCCTTGCGGCAATCTTATCATGCTGGCGATTCAGACCCGATTGACCCCGCAATTTTGCAATCAATTGCACCCGATCAGCTGATGGCCGCGCAGTTGAATCTGGCCCCCAGCGCCATAATGGTCTCGTCTGACTGGCCAATTTACGGGATCTGGCAATTCAATACACAAGACCACGCCCCGCCGCCCCAGATGGCTGCGCAATCGGTTCTGATTACGCGGCCCGAATTCGACCCACAGCCACATCTGTTGCCTGCTGGCGGCGATGCATTCATGCAATCGATAATTCAGGGCGAAAAATTGGCAGCCGCGATTGCACAGGCCGGTAGTGAATTCGACTTGACCGAGACGTTGAATATTTTGCTCGCTGGTCGGGCAATCATAAAAATAGAGACCGAGGGATAAATTATGAACGGCCTAATCTCATTGCATGCCGCGATCTTTCAGCGGCTGGAAAACAACGCAGGCTGGTTGCTGCCGACACTTGCCAGACTGGTATTCGTCGCTGTGCTGTTCCTGTATTTCTGGAAGTCAGCCATGACCAAAATCGGGGATGGGGTGTTTGGGATCCTGTCGCCATCATTTGGCGCATATTATCAAATTTTTCCACGTGCAATGGACGCAGCCGGGGGCGACATCAGTCAGCTAGGTACATTTCACTGGCTCGTCATTGTGGCGGGAACATTCGCCGAAATCCTGCTACCTATTCTGATCGTCCTGGGGCTTTTCACACGCCTTGCTGCGCTTGGCACAATTGGTTTTGTGTTTGTTCAAAGCCTGACGGACATCTACGGGCACAAGGCCGATGCGGACACGATCGGCAGCTGGTTTGACCGCTTTTCAGACTCTCTGATCGTCGACCAAAGATCATTCTGGGTACTTTTGCTGGTCATTCTGGTGGTAAAGGGCGCCGGACCACTATCGTTGGACCGGATGCTGGGCGGTCAGGCCGTGTCCGGCTGAGTCGCCGCCAAAGCCAAAATTCCACCCAATGCACACATTGCGATCGGAAACATCGTGAATACGCCATAGCCAAAACCACTGTACATCCCGACTGCGGACAGCAACATCATGGCGCCACCAAGCTTGGCCTGACTGCGGGACATGGCACCGCCTGCAATGGCCAGCAGGGGCGCGACCAAAGCCATCATGCGGATCAACCTGACATTGTCGACCTGTTCGGCAACGTCCGGAATTTCGCCGAACCAATCCACGAATTCAGTGTAGCCATAACTGAAAAAGCCGACCAGCATACCAATGATCCCACCAAGAACACCCAAGGTTAACGCCGCATTTCTCATTCAAAATTCTCCTGCTCGTTGGTCCTATTTAGGCATTGCCGCCGGATCTGCCAACAAGGGCTGCCTGCACGTCAGCCGTCCAGCCCAGAAATATCTGACCCCGATCTACAATAACCGGGCGTTTCATCAAGGTTGGATGGTCTTGCAACAAAGCCACCGGCGCCCGCGCGCGTTCCTGGTTGGATAAATTGCGCCACGTCGCCGACTTGCGATTGACCAGACGATCACCCAACCTGGAATAAAATTCTGATAATGTTTCTGGCGGCACCCCGTTATTTCGAACGTCAACGACGGTGAATTCGCACCCGTTTTCCGACAGATATTTCAGCGCTCGTCGACAGGTATCGCATGTTTTTAAGGCGTATACGTACATTTATTCCTCCGCTATCAGCAAGTTAGCGCCTTCGCGCCAAGGACATAAGAGTTTCACTTGATTTTTTTTCAAAGCCACGCATCGTAGAGTGCACAAGACTGCCAAGTTCGACTGCGACTGACCTTTTTTAGGGAGCCGGAAGACACTGGCTGCACCAACCCGCTGCAATTGTGCGGGCGGGAATATTAAAGGAGAGACGGGTTATGGCCACTGGCACTGTTAAATGGTTCAACACGACCAAAGGGTTCGGATTTATTCAACCCGATGGCGGCGGCAAAGACGTTTTTGTCCATATTTCCGCTGTCGAGCAAGCCGGACTGACCGGATTGGCAGACAATCAAAAAATTGAATACGAGCTTATCGAAGGTCGCGATGGCCGCGAGTCTGCCGGAGAGCTGAAAACGCTCTGAATATATCTTTGCTTGCAAGATATGACGCTCAAATACATGTTGGGCGCATAGCTTTTTGCGGAGATTCCGTTGGCCCATGTTCTGGCGTTTGGCGACAGCAATACCTACGGGACCTGTCCAATTACCGACCCGGTTTTGCGGCGTCGCTATGCGCCTCATCTGCGGTGGCCCGGGGTCAGCCTGGATATCCTGGGCGCTGAATGGACGCTGGTCGAAGAGGGCCTGCCGGGGCGCACGACGGCGCATCCCGATCCTGAAATGGGCCCACATATGGACGGGCGCGTCGGATTGGCGATCGCGCTGCAAAGCCATGGTCCCATCGATATTCTGACCCTGATGTTGGGTACAAATGATCTGAAATTTCACTTTGGCCAGACCGCAGAACAGATCGCCAGTAACGCATCTTTTCTGCTTGATATGGCAAAATCCGAGGAAATGCAGGTACGCCATAACGGGTTCCGGATTTTGCTGATCTGCCCGCCGCCCATTCTGGAATGCGGTGAAATCGCCGGGAAATTTGCTGGCGGGCGCGCAAAGTCGCTGTTGCTGGCTGACGCGTTCGCGGCTGTTGCCCACGCATATGATGTGGCATTTTTAAATGCGGGCGACGTGATCGAAAGTTCGGCCACTGACGGCGTACATCTGGAACAGGATATGCATCAGCGACTGGGCGAAACCGTGGCACAACGGCTGCGATCAATGGTCTGACGCCCGTCTCGCCTTGCCTTAAAATGGCCATTCTCGAAATGTAGTCAGGCAGGGTCTGGCAACTGTGAGATGAAAAATGGCAACTGGTAATCCAAAATTTCTGGTCGCACCAAACGCAAAAGGCCCTGGATTGGACCTGCCGGTCGAGGCGGGCTCGCTGATGATTGGCGTTGGTGTTGTGGCTGTTGTTTTTGTAATCGGTGTGTTCGTGTATTGGCGCAAGCTGCAGAACGAAACTGAGGCAGACTTTTAGCTGAAGTCCTTAACAGGATTTAGGGCCGGTTTTTGGTGTCATTAAACCGGTTTTTTTCGCGTGCCTGCCATACCATGAAACTGATCCCAACGTGGGCCTTGCTGCATTCTGCCGGCATTGGGCTGACGCATATGCGGGATGCTGCAAAAAGCGCCAATAGCAGACCGATGCCCAAAAGACCCAGGCGCAGGTGGGCTGCCTGAAATTTCTGTGGAAGGCGGCCGTGGACAAAGTTTCCAAAAAAATCGGTTTTCGATCAAAGAGATCAACGACTGGCTGGACCATGCCAAACAACAAATCCGGGAAGAGATCGAAAACCTGCCCGTGGTGCAGGAATTTCAGAATACCGCGGCCGCATTCGAAGCACGGGTTTATGCCATCCGCGACCAAATCGCCAACAAACTGGGCGAGAAATGCGTGAAAAAAACTGTCGTGCGTCTAGGGCATCGCGTGTCCCGGGGCCGCAAAAATCAATCCAGCACCTGTTCCAGTTCGAACAGATTGCCCCATGGATCGGCAAAAAACGCCAGCCTGCGCCCGATGGCTGCAACGTCGAACGGCTCGGCGGTGATTGTCACGTCGCGGGCGCGCAACTGGGCGACGGTGTCATCGACGGACGGAACGGTGAAACAGAAATGGTGATAGCCGGTGGTCGCAAATGATCCGGGAAAATCGGCCTGTGATCGCGCGTCGCGGGCCGGGTCATTGCCGCCCACAAGTTCGATCACACAGCGGTCATCATCGGCCGCCGCCAGATAGCCCATATCGGCCTTCAACATGTCCTCGTACCATTCATGCACAAGCCGAAAATCAAGCTTGTCGATGAACCACTGCTTGGCCTTTGCGTAATCCGGCACCCGCAAACAGAAATGGCTGGCGCGCAATGTGGCCAGTGGTGCGGCCGGGTTTCTGGCTGGCATCGTGAAATTTGGCATGTAGAGGGTCCCCCGAACTCTGTGCCATCAACGATTAACACGAAATTTGCCCATGCGTCACTTTGTTGTTCAATACCGGCGGGGCGCTTGGGGCATTGACGGTTATCGGTGATCTGTCAACCTGAACGCCGCGCCCGACCCGTGGGGGCGTGCGAGTTTTCTGGACGCCCACCGTGAATTTATTCGTCCAAAACACATTCCGGCTTGATGCCTATCGCGAGAACGGGACAACCACCATTTCGTCCAGCGTCAAGGCGGTACAAAAGTTTTCCCATCCATGTGGTTGAAGCACCAAATTTCTTGTAGACGGCCTCTGTTCCCTCTGTTCCATCTTTCTTGAGAACCGGTCCGAGGCTTTTGAAAAATTTATTGTCAAGGGAAGACCCGCGCGTCAGGATGACGCCAACATCTATTGCACCTGCATCGTAAAAAGCAGAAAATGCATAAAGGTCACGATCATACGTTTGGTCTTTACTGTTCCATTCAAGGTCCAATGCCACCCGGTCGCTCACAAAATCAATCCGATGACCATCGAGAAATCCTTCGCGTGTGTACTGTGTTAAAATGGAATTCTTTTTCTGCGCATGCAACAACTTGACATGTAGGTCTGCCGAAATTCTCGTTTCCACCCAATGGTTTGGAAAAAGAGTGTCAACATACTTGGCGATTGGCCCTTTGCTGCCACCAGGCTGCCTGATCATCGTTTTTGTAATGTTAAAGGCCTCTAATCCAGCGCAAATTTCGGCAAATTGTTCAGGAAAGCTACCTTTTAGGATGGAAGCAGCATTTCGATAGCTGAAGATCTCGAATTTCGAGGCAATCGCATCGGAAAACATAGTGAGAACATGGTCAGCATTATCCGCGATCTTACCATCTGAGACGTCGCCAAAACTCAATTCCCCGTCGATGTTTGCCAAGGTTATTCCGCCACGATCGAAGAGTTATACTTGTATGTTTTCCAGTCTGGCTCGTAGGTAGCATCGGCTTGATTGCCCCAAACGGTCCAGTTTTTTCGCTCGCCGCGTGCAAACAATTCCAAATAGGGTCCGAACGAACAATTCTCGATTATTTCATACTGTTCGTCTGGTTTGCGCGAATGCTCTCTCTTGCGGGTTTTGATGATGTCACCATCCGGTTCGTTCGCGCCCATGTAATTGACTTGTGAGCGTCCGGGCGCCAGCGTTCGCGCATTTTTCCCCTTGATTCCAAACAAAAGAATTTCGGTCACATTGCGAAAGTAAAAGCCAACACCCCGACCGTCGGGTCCTCCGTCCTTTCGTATTTTTTGCCAAATAATGTTTGATTTGTAATCGAAACCCCAAGCCTTCATAACCCGAAGCCCCTCGGGCAATAGCGCGTTTGGAACCCACAAATATAAATGCGCGGGATCTGCCGCCACCGTCGACACAGGCATTGCGCAAATATCGTCCAAGTTCATGGTCGCGTACCGGTTGAGGCGTTTGTGCTCAGGTGCCATTTTCCCGGTCCTATTTTGAAACTGCCACGGCGGATCGGCCATGATAGTTCCAAATTTTTGGCCGCCAAGTTCGCTAAACATCGTATTGGGCATTATTTTACCTGTTCTGTCGGGCGCTATTTGATGGCCATCTTGTTAATGAAAGGTTTGCACGTTTGGAAATTAGTTTCAATTATCCTTCAAAACCCCCTCAAACTCCCGCCATTCGCCTTTGGACATGCCAGAGGTCTCTTGGGTGACCTGCTCGCCTTTCAGCATACGGCGGACACAATCGAGGGCTTTGCCGGACAGGTTGGCGCCGCCCATGCGGTAATCCTCGAACGCGCCATAGGCGAACGGCACCCAGTCGGCGACGACGCGGGCGATGGCGTCGGCGTAGACGCGGATTTCGTATTGGGCGTGGGCGTCGGCGCGCAGGCGCAGAAAATGAAACAGGTTGTGCAGATCGACCTTCCAGTACCATTGGGTATAGACATTGGCGGGCAGGTTCATGCGCGCCAGTTCACGGGCCAGCCCCTGTTTTTCGTTCCCGTCGGCGTCAACCTCGCCAATCATTTCAGCATAGTGGTCATAGCACTGGGCGGCGTCGTTTTTCAGAATATCCAGCACTCGGGCGGATTCAGCATCCGTCAGCGCCGCCCCCCTGCCCTGATTGTTGACCACCGATTGCGCGGCCAGCTGGTCCGGCGCGGGGATGTAAAATTCGCGGTCCAAAATCGAATAGCGGGCGGAATATTCGTTAACGTTGGCGGTGCGGTGGCGGATCCACTGGCGGGCCACAAAGACCGGCAGTTTGACGTGCAGCTTGATCTCGCACATCTCGAACGGGGTCGAATGCCAGTGGCGCATCAGATAGCGGATCAGGCCTTCGTCGTTTTGCACTGATTTGGTGCCTTTGCCGTAACTCACGCGGGCGGCCTGGGTGATGGCGCTGTCGTCGCCCATATAGTCGATCACCCGGACAAACCCGTGGTCCAGCACCTCGTGGGCGTTATAAAGGTGGTTTTCCATACCTTCTGACACGGCGCGCAATGTCGGGCGCGGGGTGGACCGCAGTGCGGCGATTTCAGCCAGCTGGTCATCGGTAAGGGGCATAGAACGAATCCTTGGGTTAGTAATGTGTCGCAACATACTATATCTATGGGCGACAAAGGAAAGTGCCCCAGCATGCGGTATTTCGACGAGATCACAGAACTGTCGGAAAAAACGCGAAAATTGGCCTGTTCCGGATCGATCAGGGGGGTGACGCGTTGACTTTGGGGTCATCATTGCGGACTTTGGCGCCAGATGTCACGCATCCGGCGCGGCGACGATCAGGCAAAGTGTGACAGGTTGAAAAGTAGAAAAGTGATCCGGGCCATGGTGATGGCTTTTGGTCTGGGAATTTGCAGTTTGCCTGCATTGGGCCAGACCACGACCCGTGTGTCAGCGGATGACGCACGTATTCTGGCGCGGGATGCGTTGAATGACGGGAACCCGGCACTGGCGGCAACGATCGCCGAAGCATTGCTGGCGCAGCAACCGTCCGACTATCAGATGCAGGTGCTGCTGGCGCTGGCATCGTCGCAGTTGGGCGATCACAGCAAGGCGAATGCTGCGGCGCGCCAGGCCTTTCGGATCGCCAAAACTGACTCACAAAAACTAGAGGCCGCGCGCCTGGCCGCCAACACCCGCTTTCGTGCGGGCCAGTTCAGCCGCGCAGAACTGTGGCTGCGGCGGGCCTCGAACTTTGCCGATTCACCGGATCGCAAACGGGCCGTGGTCGCCGATTTTCAGGCGGTCCGCAAGGAAAACCCGCTGACGACACGGCTGAGTTTTTCACTGTCCCCGTCCAGCAATATCAATGGCGGGTCCAGCGAGGAAATCCTGTATATCGGCGATTTCGCATTTTATCTGAGCCCCGACAGTCTGGCCCTTTCGGGGTTTGAATTCAGTGCCGATGTGAACCTGAATTACAGGATTTCACAAAGCAAGGCCCAGATCAGTGATGTGGGTCTGCGCATGTTTGGGCGGACTTATGCGTTATCAACCGAGGCCGCCGCCAGCGTACCGGGCATAACCGGAAGCGATTATGCGCTGGTTGGGGCGGAATTGTCATTCAACCACAGGCGGCAAGTTTTTGAAAATCTGGGGGCCAGCGGCATATCAGTATTGGCAGGCCAAAACTGGTATGGTGGTGATCCGTTATGGCGGTATTATCGGCTGAGTCTGTCCCAGGATTTTCCGATCAATGCGGACAGTGCGGTCACGTTGCGCGGGTTCGTTGAACAAGAGACCGCCCTGACAGATTCAAATTCCGATACCAATTTGTACGATCTTGATGCGACCTATGGGCGTCGTCTGGGCAACAGCGATGTCATGCGCATCAGTTTGGGCGGGCGGCTTGCCGATGCCAAGGCCGACGACAGCGATTACAAATCATTGCGTGGCACGCTAAGCTATTCATTTGACCAACCAATATTTGACACACGGCTGTCTTTGTCGTTGGGACTGGCATCAAAGGATTATAACAGTTTCTCGCTTTCGCTGGATGGGCGTCGCGACAGATCGGTCAGCCTGGGGGCCACGGCCGTGTTTGATCGGATTTCATATCTTGGGTTTTCGCCCAGCCTGACGGTTTCAGCCACCAGCACGCAATCCAACGTCAGCCGCTATTCGACGGACCAGCTATCAGCCCGTTTTGCAATCCAAAGCAATTTTTGAATTCTGATTGATCTGCGGCACGGTCCCGGGGCTTGCGCCCCGGCCCAAGCTGTTGTCTTGTGGCTGGCACATATTCGCATTTCACACTGAAACCGATCAGCACATACCCGGAGATACGACATGGCAATACGCTATTTGCATACAATGGTGCGGGTTAAAGACCTGGAAAAATCCATTGCATTCTTTGAATTACTTGGCCTGAAAGAAACACGGCGCAGTGAAAACCAGGGCGGGCGTTTCACACTCGTATTCATGGCGCCTGCGGGCCAAGAAGAAACACCTGTCGAACTGACCTATAATTGGGATGGCGACGACGGGTTGCCGTCTGATGGGCGCCATTTTGGCCACCTGGCGTATCGCGTCGACGACATTTACGGCATCTGTAAAAAACTGATGGATGCAGGCGTAACCATCAACCGGCCACCGCGTGACGGGCACATGGCCTTTGTGCGCTCGCCCGACAATATTTCAATTGAACTTTTGCAAGAAGGCAAAGATCTGGAGCCGGCAGAACCTTGGGTAAGCATGGAAAATACTGGTCACTGGTAGGGGCCTTTTCGCTTTTGGCAATGTCCTGGGCGTCTGCGGCGATATCAGAATGTCGCCAGGCGCTGTCAATAGGGCTGGATATTTCGGGGTCTGTGGACACAAAGGAATATCGATTGCAAATGGACGGTCTGGCCGGGGCGTTGCTGCAACGCGATGTGATGAATGCGTTCCTGGCGATCCCCTCGGCCCCGGTTCGTTTACACATTTATGAATGGTCCGGGGTAAACACCCAAAGGGTTGTCGTGGACTGGGCGGACATTGAAACCGCACAGGACCTGCAACAGATTGCAGGTGTTCTGCGCCAGACCGAGCGCGGACCGCGTGAAATCGAAACGGCGATCGGCAACAGCATGATCTATGGTATCAACGCATTGTCGCAACAGAATGGGTGCTGGCGTCGCACGTTGGATTTGTCGGGGGACGGGGAATCCAACAAAGGCCCGCGGCCCCGGAAAATTGCACGATCCATGGCCGGGCAAACAACGATCAACGGGATCGTGATTGGCCAGACAGCAAGTCCACGGGGCAACTCTGCGCTGGCGAAACTAAAGGTCTATTTTCAGAGTGAAGTCATACGGGGACCGGATGCCTTTGTGGAAACCGCCCGCGGATTTGCGGATTTCGAGGACGCAATGGCGCGAAAACTACTGAAAGAGTTACAGACGCCCGCAGTTGGACAACTGGAACAGCGCAATCAGTAGATATATCGGATCTGATCTGTCCAGTACCTTTCCATCCGGCGGTAGGATGTGTTGGCCATGTCCATCGCCTCGCGATCGATGATTTGTTTCGCTTCCAGCCCTTCTGCGTGGCGCGCAAATAGTTCCTGCACAACGGTTTGAATATGGCGCCCCTTTTCGGTCAGGCGCACACGAACCGAGCGGCGATCAATTTCGCATCTTTGATGGTGCATATAGCCCATATCGACCAGTTTTTTCAGATTGTAGCTGACGTTTGAACCCTGATAGTAACCGCGCGATTTAAGTTCGCCTGCGGTCACTTCGTTTTCGCCGATGTTGAACAGCAACAAGGCCTGCACAGCGTTAATTTCCAGAACCCCTACGCGTTCGAATTCGTCTTTGATGACATCCAGCAACAACCGGTGCAAACGTTCCAGCAACGACAGGGATTCCAGATATTGTGTCAGGTAGCTGGATTCAGTTCGCGTGCCAACCGGTGTTAGAATGCTCATTCTCGTCTCCGCTTCGTATCCGTTAAAGGGACACTGGCGGATATTCACCAATATTCTGTTAAATCGTCCGGGCCGCGCAAATAAATTACGGATCAGCGGCCCAGCGCAAAGGCCGAAATACGTGCAAGCATAGGCGCAAGATGTGCAGGCGGTGGCTGTTTTCCGGTGACCCACGGGTACAGGTCCTGATCGTTTTCTTCCAAAACCTGATCAAAATCCTGCAAATCCTGGTCGGACATCTGTGTCAAACTGTGATCAGCAAATGGCCCCAGAATAAGATCCATTTCCTTGGTGCCGCGTCGCCACGACCGCATCTTCATGCGTTTCAGCCGTGCCTCGGGGGTTTCAGTCACAGCCGTTCTTCTTTCAAAACCGCCCGCAGGCGTTTTTCGACGCGGCCAATGCGTTCAGCCAGACCAGAGGCCTGCCCCCGCATTTCGCGCAATTCGATCAAAAGGCCCGCGACATCAGGATTCGCAGTGCGGTATTCGTCTGGGGCCGACACACCGTCACCCTCGCCGGTCAACAACCAGCGCATCGACACATTCAAAACACCTGAAATCATCTGTAATTTGTTGGCACGCGGTTCGGACAGATCGTTTTCCCAGGCCCTGATGGTTTTTTCTTTCACGCCAAGATGGCGCGCAAGATCAGATTGCGTGATGCCAACAACATCACGTGCAGCCGCAACGCGATCGCCGAATGTTGCAGCCTCGTCTGAATACCAGCCAGCAGTCTGTGCATCTTGTGCCACACGGTTACCTTTCACGCTTGATCGCAGTTGCGGCGCACCCTAAGACAGAAGCGTTTGACATACAAACCGGAGTCTCGTTCATGCCGTTTCTTTCTGAAACCCTGGCCCGTGTAAAACCGTCGCCTACGATTGCCGTCAGCAGCAAAGCCCGTGATCTGAAAGCCGCAGGCAAGGATGTGATCGGTTTGGGCGCCGGCGAACCGGATTTTGACACGCCAGACAACATCAAGGCCGCCGCCAAGGCCGCAATCGATGCCGGGCATACAAAATACACGGCCGTCGACGGTATCCCAGAGCTGAAAGAAGCAATCGTAGCAAAATATGCGCGAGACAACGGGCTGGTCTATACCCCTGACCAGATCACCGTTGGCGCAGGCGGCAAGCAAACACTGTACAACGCCCTTATGGCCACACTGAACCCCGGCGACGAGGTCATTATTCCGGCACCTTACTGGGTGAGCTATCCTGATATGGTTTTGCTGGGCGGCGGCACCCCGGTGATCATCACCTGCCCGATCGAGAATGCATTCAAGCTGACACCCGCGCAACTTGAGGCGGCAATTACCCCCGACACCAAGTGGTTCATTTTCAATTCGCCCTCAAACCCGACAGGCGCCGGCTATTCGTGGGATGAACTGAAGGCCCTGACCGACGTGCTGATGCGTCATCCACATGTTTGGGTGATGACTGATGACATGTACGAACACCTGGCCTTTGACCGGTTCAAATTCTGCACGCCTGCGCAGGTCGAACCGGGCCTTTATGACCGCACGCTGACCTGCAATGGGGTGTCCAAAGCCTATGCAATGACCGGCTGGCGGATAGGCTATGCCGCAGGCCCGGTCAAACTGATCAAGGCAATGGCGAAAATCCAGTCCCAATCGACAACCAATCCGTCGTCGATCAGCCAATGGGCGGCGGTCGAGGCACTGAATGGTCCGCAGGATTATTTGCCCGAAAATGCGGCATTGTTCCAGCGGCGGCGTGATCTGGTCGTGTCTATGTTGAATCAGGCCAATGGCCTGCAATGTCCCCGTCCCGAGGGTGCATTTTATGTGTATCCGTCCATTGCCGGCTGCATCGGCAAAACCAGCGCCGCCGGCACATTGATTGACAGCGACGAAGCATTCGCCACAGCCCTGCTGGAAGAAACCGGTGTGGCCGTCGTATTTGGCGCAGCCTTCGGGCTTTCGCCGAACTTCCGCGTCAGTTACGCTACATCCGACGAAAATCTGGAAGAGGCCTGCAGACGTATTCAGACGTTCTGCGCGAGCCTGCGTTAGAGGGAACAATGACCGGAGCCTTGCCAGACTATTATTTTCGGGTGCGCGACAATGGTGCCTTTGTGTTCCGTGTGGACACTGAAAACCGCCAACGGCGCATTGATATGGACCAGATTGCGGTGGTTAATATCAAGAACGGCGACATCAAGGTGCATGGCGACCGGACCCTGTCAGATCAGGATAAAGCGGCGATCACTGATTGGATGGCTGAACGTCGGCAGCTGCTGGCGACCCGTGACATGGACGATATTCATCGCACGGTCGATCATTTGAATCTGACGGCACATTGGGCCAACTCAAAGGCCGAAGATGATCAATTAGAAGAAATCACCGACCGGATTTTACTGGCCATGCACGATCTGAGAAGCGTTCTGGTCCGCAAAAAAGCGGATCGATTGACCAAAGCGCGCAAAGACTAGGCAGGTGCCGTCGCATTGCCAATCCTGACCGAACGCGCCCAGAACCGATAGGTCAGCATGACCCATGCAAAACTAAGGCCGATCACCAGCCCAAACCAAACACCGACCCCGCCAAAATCGAAAACAAAACCAAATATATAACTGGCTGGCGTGGCCACCAGCCAATAGCTGATCAGTGCGATCACCATGGGAATTTTGGTGTCCTGGACGCCGCGCAATAGCCCCTGTGCCATCACCTGCCCTGCATCTGCCAGCTGAAACACCGCCGCCACCAGCATCAGGGTCGCACCGATTGCAATTATCTGCGGTCGCAATGGGTCGGTGGGGTCCACGAACAGACCAATCAGCGTTTCCGGGATGAATATGAATGCCGCCATGGCCACAAGGACAACAACAGCCGATACACCACATATCACCAGACCGCCGCGCCGCAGGTTGACTTCGTCATGGCGACCAAACGCAGCACCCGCGCGGATGGTTGCGGTATTGGCCAGGGCCGAATGCACAAGAAACGTAGTCGACGCGATTTGCAGCGCAATACCATGGGCCGCCAGTTCAAGCGTACCAATCCACCCCATGAATATCGCGGCAATGGAAAACAGGCTGACCTCGGCCAAAAAGCTGGCCCCGATCGGCCAACCCAGATGATAAACCCGGGCAAAGCATTCCCAATCCGGACGCCATAACCGTTGAAACAGCGCATGCTCGCGCGTTGCCACCGCCGCATAAATGGCCAGCGTGCCAAAGCTGAAAAAGTTCGTGAACACCGTTGCAATCGCAGCCCCACGCAGCCCCAGTTCTGGTGCGCCCCAGTTCCCGAATATCAGCGCATAATTGACGGCTGCATTCAGCACAACGGCGATCAAGGTGATCCACAACACGACGTGGGCACGTTCCAGCGCGCTGAGATAGCTGCGCAGCACCATTGTCCCAAGAGCCGGAAAAATGCTCCACCCGGCGATGATTAGATAGGACGCAGCCATGCTGGCGATGGTCGGATCCTGCCCCAACGCGCCCAATATCGGACCGCTGGCCAGCATGATCGGCATGACAAGCACGCAGAAAAAGACCGTCAGCCACAGGGCCATGCGGGTCGAGCGACGTACTTCGGCGTGATTGCCAGAGGCCGCAGCCGCAGCCACCATCGGCATAACGGCGGTGGCGAATCCTGATCCGGCAACAAAAAGAAGGAACCACATCGTCGTGGCCAGAACGGCCGCAGCCAACGCATCAATGCTGTACCAGCCCAGCATGATCGTATCCGTCATCTGGATCAAATGCTGCGCCAGCTGGCTGCCAACGATTGGAAATCCCAGTAAAAGCGATGCACGCAAATGCTGCATTGTTGTCATTGCCTTGGCCATAGATCGCCAGTACGGCCTTTTGGAAATTACGGCAAGTCGCGAAACCGTTCCTCACGGGCGGTCGTGACCACGCTGCCGTCAAATGTGTCAGGCTGCACCGGATTCCTGGGCATCAAGCCCGCCAAGGGCGCGCAATATTTCCGCGATCAGCGCATCGCGCCGGAACGGCTTGGTCAGAAAACCGTCCATGCCTGCATCCTCGCAGCGTTTGCGGTCCTCTTGAAAGGCGTTGGCGGTCAACGCCAGAATCGGGCAGCTTTTCAGACCCTCGCGCGCTTCGCGGACACGGATCGCACCAGTTGCCTGCAACCCGTTCATCAACGGCATTGACAGATCCATCAGCACGACATCCGGCGGCTGTTCAAAATACATATCAACAACCTGTGCACCGTCTTCGGCCAGTGTCACAGTCGCCCCGGTTGGTGCAAGAATTTTCCGAAGCAACAAGCGGTTGGTGCGGTTGTCTTCGGCGGCAAGAATCCGCAAACCTTTCAGCGGTTGTGCCCCCGCCTGCGCGATCCTGCGGTCAGCAAGTTCATCAGCGGCGGCAGCAGGCAACGTCACCGAGACGGTGAATTCGCTGCCCTTCCCGAATTCGGATGCGACGCGTAGTTCACCACCCATCAGCGCGACGATCCGCTGGGTGATGGCCAGTCCCAAACCGGTGCCGCCGTGACGGCGGGTCAGGTTTGCATCCACCTGTTCAAAACTGTTAAAAATCCGGTCCAGGTCGGCGGCGGGGATACCATCGCCCGTATCGATGACACAAAATGTCAGACGATCCCCGGTTTGCGCGGGTGCAACTGAAATGCGCAAGGTGACTGTGCCCGCTTGGGTAAATTTGACAGCGTTGCCCAACAGATTGATCAGAACCTGTCGCAACCTGTCTTCGTCACCGACATGTCGGCGCTGCGTATCGTCACAGTCGACAATAAAGTCCAACGACTTCGATGCCGCCAGCGGCTGGGTCATCAGCTTCAGCGTTTTGACCAGCCCGGACAATGCAAACGGCGCATCGAACAACTGCATTTTGCCGGCCTCAATGCGGGAAAAGTCCAGGACATCGTTGATAATCCCAAGCAAGGCGGTGCCCGAATGTTCGATCGTATCCACCAAATGGCCCTGTTCGGTATTCAGCTGCAAATCCCGCAAAAGTTCAGACGCGCCGATGATGCCGTTCATCGGCGTGCGGATTTCATGGCTCATGGTTGCCAGAAAGTTCGATTTCGCCCGGCTGGCGGCTTCGGCGGTTTCGGCCAGTTGTCGCGCCTGGGACTCCCGGCTTTGCAGCTTTTCCTTGGACTGACGCAATGCTTCGTTGGCCTGTTCGGCCTCCAGGCCGGTACGTAACAGGTCAAACTCGGCCTCGTGCCTGCGCTTGTTTTGCAGGTGCAGCCGCATAAACAGCCCCAACAAGGTCAGTGTTACGATGACGCTGGCTATCGCGACGATCGCCAGTTCGGCCCGCGTTTCACTGTGCAGGAAAACTTCGCCGACCAGCAGACCCAACTGGGCAAGCGACAGGATCGTTTGTTTGATCCACAGCGACGGCGGGTGCAGATTCCCGACCAAATGCGCATTGATCATCGCCGCCCAGAGAAACGACAAGGCCAGCAACCAGAAGTCGTGGCCACCGCCAAACCATATCCCCGACAGCCCAGCCGACATCCCGATCGCCCAACCTGCGGCCCCAAAGCTGGTCAACCAACAACAGCGCCGCAAATTCGCCGCAAGACGGCGTGTTCGCAGCACGTAATGGACCGCTGCCATTTCCGAGGCTTCGCCGAATACGCAGGCCAGCAATGCAAACAGCCCCAGTTCCGGCGATATCAACAATGCCGCCAGTCCCGCGCCAATGGATTCGTACACCAGGCGTATCGGCAAAATCTTTGCGCGGCCCCGGCAATACCGCAACAGCCGCCCGGAATAGGAATATTTCCTGTCCAAAACAGCCATCTGCCGCCGGGACGTGCCCGACATTTGCGCAGGCGCCGCCACCATGATCGCCGTCTCCCTTCAAGTGGGCAGCACCGTAGAACCTTATGCTTAACGTCTGGTTTCCAAGTAAAATTCGAGAATATCTGATGCAAATGCAATCCCGTCGCGCCGCAAACTGTCGCCCACAAACGGGCCGGCGCGCACGGACACATGCACCCAAAGCACGGTCGCCCCCCCTTGTGTGGGAGAAATGTTCAGTTTTTCCCATGCACAGCCGGGCGCAATGCACCCACACTGCATACAGGATTTGAAGTGGGGGATTATCATGAGCTTGTTAAGCACTTTGGCCAAGGTTGCCGTGGGGGTCGCTGTCGCCAAGGGTGTCAGCAGTATGTCGGCGAACAAATCGTCATCTCGTACGCCAAGCCGCAAGAGCGGCACCGGCAGCGTTTTTGGCAGCTCCACGTCTTCGGGCGGCAGCCTGACAGATATATTGACCGGCGGCGCAGGCGGTGGTCTGGCGGACTTGTTGGCGGGTGGCACGAAAAATGCCGGTGGGTTGGGCACAATACTTTCTGGCAAAGGCACGTCCGGCGGCGGTCTTGGCGGCCTGTTGGAAGGCCTGTCACAGGCATCGCGGCCCGGTGCAAAAATCCCGGTCCAACGCCCGAGTTCTGGCAGTCTGGGTGATCTGTTGAACCAGTCATTGGACAACTTTGGCGAACCTGAGACGCAACCTTCCCGCCAACAGGAAGAGGCCGCAGGTGTGATGTTGCGCGCCATGTTGCAGGCCGCCAAAAGTGATGGTCGCATCGACGCTGACGAAAAAAGCAACCTTCTTGAGAAACTTGGTGATGTTTCTGCGGAAGAAATGGCGTTTATCAATGCCGAGCTCAAAAAACCTGTGGATGTCGATGGCCTAGCACGGGACGTGCCGCGCGGAATGGGCGCGCAGGTTTATACCATGTCATTGATGGCTATTGATCTGGACAGCCAAAATGAAGCGAAATACCTGCACGAGCTGGCCCAGGCCCTTGGGATCGATGCAGAGCAATCAAACGAAATTCACGCGCGGATGGGGGAACCCAACCTGTACAGCTGACGTCACGGTTTTTTTTTAACGAGTTGACCAGATCCCCTGCGTGTCGAAAGGCGCGCAGGGTTTTTTTGATCAAGGGGCATTGTTTGAAAAAAAACGCATTCGGACCTGCGACATAACAGGTGCCGCCGTCTGTCTTTATAATAGAACTTATTGAAATTTGGGGATCTACGCGCGCCAGCCACCATCCCCAGGCGCGCAATACTGATCACATCGTGCGAGCAACTAAGCGTGCTCGTCAGACCGGCCATTAACAATCACAGCCGGCGGGATACTCTTAGGCCGCAAAAATATTTTCGGTTTGCTGTGTACGGCGCGCAACCAGCGCATCAGACAGTTCTGCAACAGACATAGAAGATATGCGGCGGAACGGGCTTACTTTGGCGGTCGATCTGAAATCGCCGGCAACATTGCTCAGTGCGATACGGCGGCGGGCGCGGGCTTTTTCAATCAAATTGGTCTGCATTTCTCTCTCCAGGGTTTTGGCGTCGAATTGAAGCGACAATCAGACTTTTCCGTCAGAATGTGGCTAATATTGGTCAAGAAATTCAACTTTAAGAAGAAATTGTGGCAAATTGTGTGAATTCACCTCATGCAATTGCGGCACTGTTCTAGTAAAACGACACAATATCAATATGTTATCGCAGATTGACCTCATACTGCCACGATCTTCACAGTCTATTAACATTTTCGACATCATTCGCGGAAACAAACTGTTCTTGATTGACGTTAAATGCCGTTTCAATCAATGATTTAAGGCATTTGCGACATTCGGGACAAGTTTCCCAAGCGTTGAATTGTGACACAATCGGATCGGATGCCTGACGCTGCACATGGCCACGCGACTCGCTATTGTCTAAAAACACATGTTCTGACGCCATGAAATGCGTTCGTCCTGACACAGTTCCCCGCCGCCGGCCATTGCCCCCGAAGGCGCCACCTGCCACAATGCATTGCAACAAAAACAAGCCAGAGCAGCAAAAATGGCAGACGACCTTTTGACCAGCGCCCGCGACGGCTCTTATGACGCCTCTTCCATCGAAGTGCTGGAAGGACTGGAACCGGTACGCAAACGCCCCGGCATGTATATTGGCGGAACCGACGAACGGGCTCTGCACCATCTGGTGGCCGAAGTTCTGGACAATTCCATGGACGAGGCCGTGGCCGGGCACGCGAACCGTATCGAAGTCGAACTGCATGCGGACATGTCGGTGACGATCCGGGACAACGGGCGCGGCATCCCGATCGACCCGCACCCCAAGTTTCCCGAAAAGTCAGCGCTTGAAGTAATCTTGTGCACCTTGCACGCCGGTGGGAAATTTTCCGGCAAAGCCTATCAGACATCAGGTGGTCTGCACGGGGTGGGCGTGTCGGTAGTGAATGCTTTGTCTGACCATGTACGGGTCGAGGTCGCGCGCAACCGGGAACTATATGTGCAGGAATTTTCACGCGGTGTCCCGCAATTTCCGGTGCGCCCCGAAGGCGCGGCACCAAACCGTCGTGGCACCAGTGTGACCTTTCACCCCGACCCCGAGATTTTCGGGTCGCTGAAATTCAAACCCGCGCGCATGTTGAAAATGGTGCGGTCCAAGGCGTATTTGTTTTCGGGCGTCGAGATCCGATGGAAGTCAGAGGTCGACGATGGCGAAACGCCTTTGCAGGCGACGTTCCATTTTCCTGGCGGCCTGGCCGATTATTTGAATGAAACATTGGGGGACGCGTCGACATATGCCGACAAACCCTTTGCGGGCAAAGTCAGTTTCGAAGAAAAATTCAAAGTCCCCGGATCGGTTGAATGGGCGATCAACTGGACCCCGGCACGCGATGGTTTCATTCAGTCCTATTGTAATACTGTACCAACACCCGAGGGCGGCACCCATGAGGCCGGCTTTTGGGCAGCGATCCTAAAGGGCATGCGGGCCTATGGCGAGTTGACCAGTAATCGCAAAGCCAAGGATATTACCCGCGAGGATCTGATCACAGGCGGTTGCGCGCTGGTCAGCTGCTTTATTCGCGAGCCGGAATTCGTGGGCCAGACCAAGGATCGGCTGGCCACAACCGAGGCCCAGCGTCTTGTCGAGAATTCGGTGCGCGATCATTTTGACAACTGGCTTGCGGCTGATACCAAATCGGCTGGCGCCATACTGGATTTTCTGGTGTTGCGCGCCGAGGAACGCCTGCGCCGCCGACAGGAAAAGGAAACCCAGCGTAAAACAGCGACCAAAAAATTGCGCCTGCCGGGCAAGCTGACAGATTGTTCATCCAATGCGCGGACCGGCACAGAACTGTTCATCGTCGAAGGCGACAGTGCTGGCGGGTCGGCCAAAATGGCCCGCGATCGCAAAACACAGGCCTTGCTGCCCCTGCGCGGTAAAATCCTGAATGTGTTGGGCGCGGCATCGTCCAAGTTGGGGACCAACGTTGAAATCAGCGATTTGTGCCAGGCACTGGGTGTCGGCATGGGCAGCAAGTTCAACGTTGACGACCTGCGCTATGACAAGGTCATCATCATGACCGATGCGGATGTCGATGGCGCCCATATTGCCGCGCTGCTGATGACGTTCTTTTTCACCCAGATGCGCCCGATGATAGATGCAGGGCATCTTTATCTGGCCTGTCCGCCGCTTTATCGTCTGACACAGGGCGCCAAACGGGTCTATGTCGCCGACGACGCTGAAAAGGAACGCATCCTGGCCGAGGGTCTGGGCGGCAAGGGAAAGATCGACCTGCAACGGTTCAAAGGTCTTGGTGAAATGGATGCCAAAGACCTGAAAGACACCACCATGAACCCCGCGACACGGACACTGATCCGGGTGTCTATTGATGAAGACGAACCCGGGGAAACCGGCGATCTAGTGGAACGTTTGATGGGCAAGAAACCAGAACTGCGGTTTCAGTACATACAGGAAAACGCGCGGTTTGTTGAGGAGCTGGATGTTTGAGTTACCCATATGATCCGAGCATACAAGTTTTGCACCGCGGAATATGGCCTGGATAACATTCGTCATTCAAGACTGAAAATCTCAACTTTGGATGACATAAATGACCCATTTGAGTTTCAGCCCTACAGTATACAAAGACCAGAGCATCGGAGAATCTGGAACAATGTCCGCTGGAACTGTTTTCCGACAAGGGCATGATTTGTTTTTCGCAGGATTGCCACCATCCTGTTATCTGGAGCCATTATGCAGACAATCATAAAGGCTTGGCTCTTGGGTTTGACTTGAACGAGTCGATTTTGATGAAAGTGGGTTACCGAAAGTCGAGGAAGCGCCTGCCAGAATTTGATGATCTCGCAGAAGATCGATGGATACCAGTTAAAAAAGATATGCTCGCAACGAAATTTGACCACTGGAAATATGAAACGGAGATAAGCTCGTTCCTTGCCCTTCCCGTACCCGATGATAAAGGGCTATATTTTGCTGAATTTGATAAAAACATCGTCTTAAGAGAAGTGGTCGTTGGCGCTCATTCAGAAGTGACGACAAAACAGGTTATTGAAGCATGCAAAAATCGGTACAATCCAAAAATTCGGCACGCCAGATTAGCATTTAACTCTTTCCGTGTGGTCGAGCAACGCAACCCCGCAATGTACAATTGACGACTTTCGAAATGCCTTGGAACTTCGCCAGCCTAACACACCCGTAATTCTGCCTCTATTGTAGAAACTCGGCGGCAATGGCCATGGACAGCACAATTGGTACTTTGTAATATTGCCGCCCGATCCCGGCTTGACCGCAAACGGCTTCTGTGTCCGGATGTACACTAACAATTCCACAACTGATGCGGGCAAGCCGGTTGAATTTTCTTCTCGAAAATCAGTTTCTGTCGATACTGCTCAGCACGGCGGCCGGGGCATTGTGCACGTTGTGGCTGTATCGCGTGTCATCCGGCGATCGCGCATGGAAGATCGCTGATCTTGTGTGGGTTTTCCTTGGCGGTCTCAGCGCATTGGCGGCCATTGCCTCGGCAACATATGAAAACGATCGCGGACGGTTTGACCGTCAAAGTGACGTGATTTACGCCACCACCAAGGGATTTGAAGTCAACGCGGCCCGGTTCCGGTTGTTGCACTGCGAGGTGGATCGACAAGGGTCGTTATACCGCCCGTCCACTGTGGATCTTTGCGAAAAGATCGAATTTTTATCAGCCTCCACGGCGCGCTATCGGAATCTTCCGTTATTTCTGACGGTATCCGAGGGACAAGGAGCACTATTTTCGATCCGCAGGTTGTTTGGCCTTGGCGACAGACCATCGCCTGACGACCAGATGTCCCAGGACGCTATGATGAAAGAGATCAATAGCTTTGATGCTGTGGAATTGTTGAGATTCAGCGCACGGGACGAAAAAACTGATGCTGCGGTGGCTGTTTTAGGTCAGTCGCGCAACAACGCTGATATCGCTGCGGAATACCAAGTGCTTGCGACAACATATGAAGAACTGATCGGACAGCTTGATCGGCTGACGGTTGAATGGGCATATCTGCAGGATAACTCTGCTGTGCTTCTCTTGCGGGTTCTGGCGCTTTGCCTTTTGGGTTTCGCAGCACCTTTCCGGTTGGGCAAATCCGTGGTCGAATTGCGATAGGCCTTTCAGCCTTCAAACCGGATTTAGCGGGTGCGGGGTGACTTTGCGCCCCGACCGGACCTGAACTGTGGCAGCGGTGAACCCGTGGTGATCTGGGGCACAGTTGGCTATTTAGCCGCGATGGAAGCCCTGCAGACGATTGGATATGGGGTCAATGATCAATGTGCTAACTCCGCAAACCAGGCATTGACCGGTTTTGCGTATTTGCACGTCGCCTATCAACCGTTGGTCATCAATGCATCTGGCATGGCCATCGCGCGCCAGGCAATGTCAGCAAGAATGCGGCGGAATGTTTTGAGGGTGCCTGCGGTTGCAACCGTGCTGGCGATGCTGCGGGCGGTGCCGTTTCAATGGGCGGGCCCAGGTCGGCCCGGCGACGTCATGTGCGGGGTCAGACCGTGTACGGTGTCTGGCGAATGGCACTTGGGGTGGTCGGCGCCACTGAATGACATATAGGGATCAATATTCAAAGTCGGGCCGTTCATGTTCCAGTTTCCGGCCTATGTCACCATAACGATTGTGTTGCCCCTGATACATGGGTGTTGGCGGTTTGCGACGTCTCACGCGCTGTCTGGACCGCCATTGGCCGAATACCTGACATCCGATCCGTCGGAGATGCCGGCCATCTGGTGTTTGTTTTCGCTGGAAACTATTTTGATCGGTGCCAGCCCGCCGTTCCGCGAAATACTGTTCGGTACCCATCGTCCGCTACCGGCATAAGACCTTATCGCGCCCGTCGCCCCGAGGGCGCATTTTATTGCTGTATGGTTCGCAGCCACGCAACCAGATCAGCGATCGGCCGACTGGTCATCATGGGCTGCCCGCTGGGTGTTTTCACCGCAACATCACGCCCGGCAAAAAAATCGCCAAACACCGGCATGGGCGATCCATGCGAAACCAACGGATCCCGCCCGTCAATGCGGCGCACGACCCGCGCCAGTGGAAACACACCATCGTTTGACGCAGAAAGCAGGGTTAAATCTGTGGGCTGCAACACCATTGCCGGGGCCATGGGACCTGCCCCATCGGCATTCAGACCGTGGCACGTGGCGCAATAGTCAAGAAATAATTCTTGTCCCTCGTCTGTGGATTGCGCCGTCGCAACGCCGACGGATGCCCATATCACAAGACTGAAAAGGATTGGTTTCAGCATAACATGTTCCTTCGTTGGGTGATGACAATGTGCTGCACAACACCTGTTCGCGCATTGATCCGTATCAAAACAAGAACATTGGGCGTGGCGGTAATAAAATTGCCCCGACCTTTGCAGGCCGGGGTAGCAGCTTTGAAATTCGTCTCTCACCAATTGACCCAAGGGCCGCGTGCAATATGGCGGCTGCCCGTGACCTGATTGTGACCCGGCGATGGCCAGGGGATGTCAAACCAGCTTGCCATCCTGCATTTTGACGACGCGATCCATGCGTTTTGCCAATTCCAGATTGTGCGTGGCAATGATCGCGGACAGCCCGGTGTCACGCACCAGCGCCATCAGGACTGAAAACACCTGATCCGAGGTCGCAGGATCAAGATTGCCGGTGGGTTCATCGGCCAACAAGACCTTTGGATTATTGGCCAGCGACCGGCAAAAGGCTACACGCTGTTGTTCGCCACCCGAAAGCGCTGCCGGGCGGTGTGCAGCGCGCGCATCCACACCCACACGTGCCAGTAAATCCATCGCGTGTTTGTTTGCCTGATCCGCAGACGTCCCGTTGGCCAGCTGCGGCAACACTATGTTTTCCAGTGCCGTGAATTCAGGCAGCAAATGATGGAACTGATAGACAAAGCCAATGTCCTGACGCCGCGCACGCGTGCGTGCGCGATCCGACAGCCCGGTGACATCCGTCCCGCTTAGCCTGACCGTGCCGCTGCTGGCTGTGTCCAGCAATCCGGCAATATGCAAAAGCGTGGACTTGCCTGCACCAGAGGGCGCCACCAGCGCAACCACTTCCCCACGAGACACGGCCAGATCAGCGCCCTGCAATACCGTCACCTGGTGCGCGGTGCCGGGGTTATAGACTTTGGTGATCTGCTCAAGGCTTAGGGTAGTGTCACTCATAACGCAGCGCCTCGACCGGGTTCATGCGCGCGGCGCGGCGCGCCGGGAAATAGGTCACAAAAAACGAAAGCCCCAACGACAAGGCAACAGCAGCCACCACATCCCCGAATACAAGCTTGGCCGGCAAATTGTATATCCCGCGGATTGACGGGTCCCACACCCCGCCACCGGCGACATAGTTGACGAATGAAAATATCGGGTCGATGTAAATGGCAAACAGGCACCCCAATATCACCCCGATGATGGTGCCGATGACACCAACCAGCGCACCGCAGATGAAAAACACCCGCAGGACGGACCCTTCGCTAAGCCCGATCGTGCGCAATATCCCAATGTCGCGGCCCTTGTTTTTGACCAGCATGATCAAACCGGAAATGATGTTCATTGCGGCAATCAGCACCAGGATCGCCATAATGATGAACATCACATTATCTTCGATATCCAACGCGCGCAGAAAACTGCCCGAGCTGTCGCGCCACGTCCATAACAGCGCCTGTTCCCCGCTCGCATTCAACAAGTCGACCGTCAGCGCGTCGACATTCTCGGGATCGGTGACCATGACTTCGATTTCGTCGGCCACACCTTCGCGATTGAAGAACGACTGGGCCTGGGCAAACGGCATGTAGACCCGCGTGCGGTCGATATCATAGCGCCCGGCTGTGAATATATAGACGATTTCGTAGGCGTTGACGCGCGGACTGGTGCCAAATGCGGTTTTGACGCCCGTGGGCGAAATCAGTTTGATACGATCACCGACACGCACACCCAGCTGGCGCGCAACCCCCGATCCGATCGCAATGCCTGCCTCAAAACGCCCCAGATCGCCGGACTTGATTTCAGCGCCTGCGACACGCGGAATGCCCAGGATATCTTCGGCCGAAATGCCGTAAACATCCACGCCGGTGGTGTTGTCGCGCAAATTGGCCATGACCTGACCGCGGATCAGCGGTGCGGCACGTGTCACGCCGGGCACGGCGCCAAGCTGCGCACTGATATCCTGATAGTCGGGAATGACGTTTGTGTCGCGTCCGTTGGCATCCTTGTAGACAGAATTATAGACCGTCACATGGGCGTTGGCCCCCAGAATGGTGCCAACAAATTCGGCCCGGAAACCGGCCCGCACCGACATTGTTGCAATCAGCGCAAATACCGCCAGCGCGATCCCGATCAGCGAAATCCAGGTCATGACCGAAACACCGCCATCTGCGCGGCGCGCGCGCAAATACCGCCAGGCGATCATCCATTCAAAAGCCGCAAAAGGGGGGGTGCGTGAAGCCACTGGTGATCCGTCCAATAAATCTGCGCGGAGATTGCGATGCACAGTCACGGGGGTCAAGCGCTACTCATCGCGCTCTTACCCCAAGGACGCGGCATCTTGCCGGGTCTTTTGCCGTTGTTGTGCCTTTTGCGACCGGCGCTGGTTTCGCAGCCGGATTGCTGCGGTCAATAGTGATTGCCGCTGGAAACATAGGCTTTATAAGTTTCCCCTGCCGCGACGGCGGCGGCGCGCCCCTGGCTGGCCCATTGCAGGCCGCGTTCCAGCATTTCCAACGGGGTTCCATGGTCGATCACATCTGCCTTGTGCCCCAATGCATTATAATAGACGCGCCCAAGCCCCCAACGTTTGGTCCATGCCACAGGGACGTCCGCAGGCGGGTTAGAGGCATGATACCAGGTCTGGACCGGAAACCTGGTGGTCGCCAGAACGTTCACAGCGGGATCAACGTGCAAATAGTATTGTTCCGAGCAAACCTGAAAATCGGTCATTCCCGGCGTCAGCGGCGCGGCAGGGTCGACAATTGACACTGTATAGTCAATCAGATCACCGCCGGGATGGGCCACCCAGTTGCCCCCTGTCATGAATTGCCACAACACATTGTTGCGAAACGCGTCACACATGCCGCCGTGGCACCCCGCGATCCCGGTGCCGCGGGCCACAGCCTCGGACACGTTTTTTACCAGTTCCGGGTCGATCTCGCTCATCGTCCAGACCGGGACGATCAGATCCAGATCTTGCAGGGCGTTGGCATCCGCGAAACATGTCAGATCATCGCAAACCTGGACCGACATGCCCTGACGTTCCAAAATGCCGGTGAACAGATCAGCGATTTTTTCAGGCTCGTGGCCTTGCCAGCCGCCCCAAGTGACCAATGCTTTGCCTGCCATTCTGAATATTCCCTTTTTTGCGATCTGATCCGGTGCGGTGACATTGGGATTTAGGACCCTGGACGTCAACACACCCCGGCGACATCGGTATGCCGGGGAAACATATTCTGCGACCGGTCCTTAGGATGTTTGTTCTGACCGCATTTGGATTCGCCTTATTCTGCCTCTTTGACGTTATGGTCAGCCATTGGCGAATACCGAAACCCGAAATATTCAGCTGATCCTGCATGGAAACAATCTGTTGACGCGATTGCTGCTTTGCAAATGTGTCAATCGCCTGCGAATTTGGACGTGGATTTTCGCGGCGTTAACCACGTATCCGGAAACAATACCGGGCAGGAAACTGCCCTTTCGGACAGTTTCATGAAAATTTTCGCTTTATTGGTCCGGATTTGGAAATGAACAGAATTCTGCCATTTTAGGCCCGCCACAATTCGATCAAAAACCCGCCCCGAACAAATATTTGCGGCCACATTGCTGCCCGAGGTGGCTGCGAATTTGATGTTGGGCCAAGCAAATTCTTGGTCTGAGTAACCTAACCGATTGTGGGTTTTCCAAGGTTCCACGTGTATTTGCGGAACTGGAATGAGTTGCCTGACGTACGAGAAAGAAAGTGACAAATGACTGATATTAATAAGTATAATGCGGAAGACCCACCCCCCAACCGTGCGGTTCATCTATTAAAAACACGCACCGCCAAACGTCCCGCCGCAAAACCGGACCCACAGCCCCGTACCACCCGTTTACAAGGGTTCGGTCCATTGACGCGGGTATCCACATCCTTTGGCGAGCTGCCCGCGCAAGCCTTGCGTGTCCGGGATCTTGTGCGCACCCGAACCGGTCAATTCAAGCCGGTAAAATGGATTGATCAGATAATTCTGGACGAAGGTTATCTAAGTCATCATCCGCGCGCACAGCCAATTGTCATCCGGGCAGGTGCGTTAGGGCGCAACTTGCCCCGCGCCGATGTCATGTTTGCGCCGTTTCAGACCTTTAGCCGGCAACAGGCCTTTGTCGGCAATCCGCCGAAATGCGCCATGGAAGCATTGGGGCGCCCGAATGTGGTGCGTCAGACAGAATCGATGATTACATATACTGTGTTTCATTGCGGTGAACTGACAAGCGTTTGCTGCGAAGGTATGTGGGTCGACATCGCCCCCTGACCGTGTGGGGGATCGACGATCTGGCAGCTTTTCAGCGGCCATTTTAACAATTGAGATTCAAGATAGGTGTAACAAGGTCCAGGATGAAGATTTTTTATGGTTTGCTTTTGTTTGTTGGGTACTTTTCGATTCTGACCAGTCTGGCGATGATGACCGCCGATTTTCCGTCTGATGTAATGATGCGCGGCTTTATCGCGATTACACTATGCGGGCTGGTTATCGTGTTCATCGCGAATAATCGTATTTCGCACACGCCACGCCGCAGCCCGCTGAAAATCGAGGCATCCGGGCTGTCGAAACATTACGGCCAGAACGACGGGCTTTGATTTCTAACAACAGACGGGTTGCAAACCCTGGTCAGCGAATGCCTTTGTAAATGTCCTGCAGGCGGGCAACCGCGGCTTCTGGTGTCATTTCTTCGCTTTCGCCGGTACGGCGCGATGTCAGTTCGACAATCCCGTTCTTAAGTCCGCGCGGTCCAATCGTGATGCGCCAGGGCAAGCCGATCATGTCCATGGTGCCGAATTTGACCCCTGCCCGTTCATCGCGATCATCATACAACGGTTCCAGCCCTGCGGCTTCGATTGCTGAATAAAGGGATTCACAGGCAGCATCAGTGGTGCTGTCGCCTGAACGCAGGTTTACCAGACCACAATGGAATGGCGTTACGCCCTCTGGCCAGATAATCCCCGCATCGTCGTGGCTGGCCTCGATGATCGCGCCCAGCAGACGCGACACGCCGATCCCATGGCTGCCCATATGCACCGGCACATGTTCGCCCTTGTCATTCACCACGTTCGCGTTCAGTTTTTCGGAATAAATCGTGCCAAAATAGAATATCTGCCCCACTTCGATGCCGCGCGCCGTGCGTTGCCGGTTTTCCGGCACTTTGGCAAAGGCTGCCGGATCATGTGTTTCATCTGTTCGCGCATAAAGCGAGGTGAACTCCTCCATCACGCTCTGGCACTGGTCAACGTCGTCATAATTGATATCGCGCGCACCCAACTTGATGTCTGTCACCGCGCTGTCATAAAAGACCTCGCTTTCGCCGGTGGCGGCCAGCACCAGGAATTCATGGGTATAATCGCCGCCAATCGGACCGCTGTCCGCCCGCATCGGAATGGCCTGCAGCCCCATGCGCTCATAGGTGCGCAGATAGCTTACCAAGTGGCGATTATAGGCGTGCAGCGCGTCTTCTTTGGTCAGATCGAAATTATAGCCATCCTTCATGAAAAATTCGCGCCCGCGCATGACCCCAAATCGTGGCCGGACTTCGTCACGAAATTTCCACTGAATCTGATACAGTGTCAGCGGCAGATTTTTGTAGCTGCTGACATGGCTGCGAAAGACGTCTGTGAACATCTCTTCGGCGGTCGGGCTGTACAACATATCGCGTCCATGGCGATCCGTCATTCGCAACATTTCTTCGCCATATCCGTCGTAACGCCCGCTTTCACGCCACAGATCCGCCGACTGAAGGGTGGGCATCAACATCGGAATATGTCCTGCCCTCACCTGTTCTTCATGAACAATATTTTCAATCTTTTTCAACACCTTGAACCCAAGCGGCAGCCAGGAATAAATACCGGCCGTTGCCTGCTTGATCATCCCGGCGCGCAGCATATAGCGGTGGCTGACAATTTGCGCCTCGGACGGATTTTCCTTGAGGACGGGTAGAAAATATCGGGAAAGTCGCATAGTCGGGCGGCCCTGTGATGACTGTCGGTTGCACAATCGTCTATTGGAAACGCGTGGCTTAGGCAATCGCCGAAACCGCGCCGCCGGGACCGTGAATTGTTTGACCTCGGGCAGTGCACCGGTCATACGCAACCGACCGCACAGGAGCCTGGCAAATGATCGCGATGACCGATATTTCAGCCGCCAAGACGCGTATAGCCCCGCATATTCGCGCCACCCCCGTTGTTGCGTTAGAGTCCGGTGCAATTTGCGACCACCCGGTGCATCTGAAGCTTGAATTCATGCAACATACCGGATCGTTCAAAGTGCGGGGTGCGCTGAACACGATTCTGGCGGCCGGCGCAGACGCGGGTTCGGTCGTTGCGGTTTCGGGGGGCAATCACGGTGCAGCAGTGGCTTTTGCGGCCACCCGGTTGGGTCTGGCTTCGACGGTTTTTGCGCCAGCATCTGCCGCCGGCATTAAGGCAGACCGGATGGCGCATTATGGTGCCGATGTCCGGATTTTGGATTTGCCGTTCCCGGATTTGATCGGCCTTTACACCGAATTTGCGGCCGAAACCGGGGCGCTTGCGATCCATCCCTATGATGCCCCGTTTACGCTGTCGGGTCAGGGCACATTAGGACCAGAGATCGAAAACCAGATTCCAGAACTTGATACATTGCTGGTCTCTGTTGGTGGTGGCGGGCTGATTGGTGGTATTACCGCGTGGTTTCAGAATCGCATCAGGATTGTGGCTGTCGAAACTGAACAGACCGCCTCTTATGCGGCTGCGTTAAAACACGGTCCGGGAACTGTGATTTCGCCCGCGGGTCTGGCGGCGAATTCGCTTGGCGGGCCCAGCATCGGCACATTGCCCTGGAATATACTGCACCGCCATCAGGTGCGGTCGGTTATCGTCAGCGACCGCGCTGTCGTTAACGCGCAACGCCAACTTTGGGAGAGTGTACGCATTTTGTGCGAACCCGGGGCCGCCGCCGCCGTCGCCGCATTGCACAGCGGCCAATATAGACCAGCAAAAAACGAACGTGTCGGCGTTTTGATATGCGGCGCCAACGCCGCCCCTGATTGGTTTTTGCAGGATCAGACCGCAGCCCCGGTCAGCCCAACGGGCGCATGAATGCCAGCCAGCACTTGATATGTTTGCCGCATCAGGCGACATAGAACGAAACGCGAAAGGGTTGTCATGGGTTTGCCGGTTCAACAGCAAATGAAGTATTGGGGCATTGCCGCCATTGTCTTTTTTGCAGTGCTGTGGGCAATGGGCGATGTCATTCTGCCTTTTGTCATCGGCGGCGCGCTGGCTTATTGCCTGGACCCGATCGCTGACCGGCTTCAGAAAATCGGCTTCAGCCGCCTGTTGGCAACCATCGCCATCACTGTAACAGCCGCGTTGGTCTTTATCATCGCCGCACTACTTGTGTTGCCATTATTGGTTCAACAGGCTGCAGAACTGGTAAATATTGCCCCCCAGCTTGTCAGCGATTTTCGCCAGTTTTTGACGGATCGATTCCCAGAACTGCTTGATTCCGAAAGCACAATTTACAAATCCCTGGTTTCGGTGGGTGAATCCATTCGCGCCCGCGGCGGCGATGTGCTGAATTCAATTCTGACCTCGGCATCCGGTCTGGTGAATGTGGTGGTGCTGGTCGTTCTGGTGCCGGTGATCACGTTTTATCTGTTGATGGACTGGGACAGGATGGTTGGCGAAATCGACAAGTTGTTGCCACGCGATCATGCGCCGGTGATGCGCCAACTGGCCAGTGACATCGACAAAACGCTCGCGTCCTTTATCCGCGGACAAGGCACGGTGGTTCTGATCCTTGGCATCTATTACGCGGTCGCACTGATGCTGGCCGGATTGCAATTTGGGTTGGTTGTTGGGTTTGTGGCCGGATTAATATCTTTCATTCCCTATATCGGTGCGGTCGTTGGCGGGGCGTTGGCCCTGGGTCTGGCCCTGTTTCAGTTCTGGGGGGAATGGCTGTGGATCGGCCTGATTGCGGGAATATTCTTTGTCGGGCAGTTCCTGGAGGGCAACATACTGACGCCAAAACTGGTGGGTGACAGTGTCGGGTTGCACCCGGTGTGGCTGATTTTCGCCCTGACTGCGCTTGGCACATTGTTCGGCTTCGTCGGTATGCTGGTGGCCGTTCCGACGGCTGCATCTATTGGCGTTGTCGCCCGGTTTGCCATACGCCGCTATCAGGACAGCCGCCTGTACCAGGGTGTTGCAGGGCGTGACGAAGACTAGCCATGGCCAAGCAACTCATTTTTGACCTGCCCGTGAATGCCGCGCTGGGACGCGAAGATTTTTTCGTGTCACCGGCCAATGCCGCCGCAGTTGCGACGATTGAAACCTGGACCCTGTGGTCGGGCGGCAAACTGTTGCTGATCGGCCCAAAGGGGTCCGGCAAAAGCCATCTGGCACAGATTTGGGCGGCCGAGACAGGGGCACAGATTCTTTCCGCGCAATCGCTGGCATCCCAGGATGTCAGCGCCATCGCAGAAACCTCGGGATACGTGGTGATCGAGGACGCAGATCAGATTGCCGGATCGCAGTCACACGAAACGGCGCTGTTTCATTTGCACAATCTCGTGCTCGCCGAAGGCGGGCGCATTTTAATGACGGCTGCCAGCAATCCATCTTTGTGGCAACTGTCCCTGCCCGATCTGCAAAGCAGGCTGCAGGGAACAGCCGTGGCCGCGTTGACCCCACCTGACGATGCGCTGCTGGCCGCGGTTTTGGTGAAACTGTTTGCCGACCGGCAACTGAATGTGACCCCGCGGGTCATAGATTATCTGATCACCCGCATGGAACGCAGTTTTGACAGTGCCCATGAATTGGTGGCAAAACTGGACACTGCTGCCCTGACCCAAAAAAAACCGCTGACCCAGCGTCTTATTGCCAGCGTACTGGACAAACCCGGCACAGGGGCACAAAGATAACCGTCATATTCTCGGCACTGAGGATAGGGATACCATTTGCATGACCAATGTCGATTTCTTGAAAGCGGACTTTCCAGAGCCAATAGAAGTCTCTGATGAGGCCCGGATTGGCCCCAGCCGTTTTTTCAACCGTGAACTCAGTTGGCTGGCCTTTAACTGGCGGGTCCTGGAAGAGGCGGACAATATTCGCGTCCCGCTGATGGAGCGGCTGCGGTTCCTGTCTATTTCGGCAACAAATCTGGATGAATTTTACACGGTGCGCGTGGCCGGTTTACGCGAATTGGCCCAGGCCGGAAATACAACACCCGCCGCTGACGGCCGCACCCCGGCGGAACAGTTAGTACTGATCAACGAAAATGCGCGCGAACTGATGCAGTCCCAGCAGAATACATGGGACACGATCCGGTTGGAAATGGAGGCCGAGGGCATATCGCTGCTGACGCGCAACAACCTGACCAAAGATGATCGCCGTCACCTGGAAAATGCGTTTTTGGCTAATGTATTTCCGGTTTTGTCACCATTGGCGATTGATCCTGCGCATCCATTTCCCTTTATCCCGAATACGGGATTTGTGCTGGCGTTACAGCTGAAACGAAATTCGGACGGCAGGCCGCTGCAGGCGTTGCTGCCAATTCCCCAACAGATTGACCGGTTCGTATCCCTGCCTGCCAAAGACGGGCACTTGCGCTATTTGCCGATGGAAGAATTGTTACTCATCCATCTGGACAGTCTTTTCCCCGGATACACCGAAAACGGAAGCTGTGCATTTCGGGTATTGCGTGACAGCGACCTGGAGGTCGAAGACGAAGCCGAAGACTTGGTGCGCGAGTTCGAGGTCGCGTTGAAACGCCGCCGTCGCGGCGAAGTCGTTCGCCTGAAATTATCGCGGGATGCGCCGGCGGGTTTGCGACGGCTGATCATGACACAGCTGCACGTTCAGGAAGACGAAGTTGTTGAAATACAAGGGATGTTGGGTCTGGCCGACCTTGGGGAACTTGTGCGCGACGACCACCCCGATTTGCTGTGGCCCGCTTTTACCCCACGTGTCCCGGAACGGGTCCAGGATCACGAAGGCGACATGTTCGCGGCGATCCGTCAAAAGGACATGTTGCTGCACCATCCGTATGAAACATTCGATATGGTGGTGCGTTTTCTGCAACAGGCCGCCATCGATCCGGACGTTTTGGCCATCAAGCAAACCTTGTACCGCACATCGCGCGACAGCACGATTGTGTCGGCCCTGGGCGAAGCGGCAGAAAACGGCAAATCTGTAACCGCACTGATCGAACTGAAAGCCCGGTTCGACGAGGCTGCAAACATTCGCCAGTCGCGCCGCTTGGAACGCGCCGGTGCCCATGTAGTTTACGGATTTCTGAATTATAAAACACATGCCAAGATATCGACTGTTGTGCGACGCGAGGGCGACCGGCTGGTAACGTATACGCATTATGGCACCGGGAATTATCACCCGATTACGGCCCGTGTTTATACCGACCTGTCTTTTTTCACATGCGACGAAGCGTTGGGGCGCGATGCAACCAAGGTATTCAATTACCTGTCGGGCTACGCCCAGCCCGAAGGACTTGAAAACCTGGCCATATCACCACTGACGCTGAAGACAACGCTGATCGAACGGATCAAAAAAGAGGCCGAATTCGCGCGCAGCGGCAAGCCTGGCGAAATTTGGGCCAAGATGAATTCAATCGTTGATGCCGACGTGATCGACGCGCTTTATGCGGCATCGCAGGATAGCGTCAAAATTAACCTGATTGTACGCGGGATTTGTGGTTTACGTCCTGGAATCAAAGGCTTGTCCGAAAACATCCGAGTAAAATCGATCGTTGGCCGATTTTTGGAGCACTCGCGCATTGTTTGTTTCGGCAATGGGCAGGCGTTGCCGTCAAAAAAGGCCAAAGTCTATATTTCATCTGCGGATTGGATGGGCCGCAACCTGGTGCGACGCGTCGAGACGCTGGTCCAGATCAAGAACGCGACCGTCAAAGCACAAATTGTCAGCCAGATCATGGCCGCCAATATGGCGGACGAGGCGCAAAGCTGGCTGCTGAACCCGGATGGCCAGTATATGCGTCCGGTCTGGTCAGAAACCGACCACCCGTTCAATTGCCATCGGTTTTTCATGGAAAATCCGTCCCTGTCGGGTCGCGGATCAGCTGGTGCATCAGATGTTCCGGAATTAACACACTCAGAAGATTGACGGGGGCTTAAAGGATTGGCAGGGTTCGCCTGCAGCCTTTTGGGGGATGTGCATATGGACGGAAGTCCCGACAACAGCGCCGAAGACTGGGGGCCATTTGGGCGTCCATTGTTCGATGATCCGTCAGCACGCGCCTTGTCGCGCGTCGGTGTTGTCGATGTCGGTTCGAATTCGGTTCGGCTTGTTGTGTTTGACGGTGCCGCGCGCAGCCCCGCATATTTCTATAACGAAAAAATCATGTGCGCGCTGGGGGCTGAACTGGGAAAAACCGGCTATCTGAATCCAGAAGGCAAAGTGCGCGCATTGGCCGCGATCAAGCGATTTCAGCTTCTTGCCGAGGGCATGGGGCTGGCGCCGCTGACAGCCGTTGCAACGGCTGCCGTGCGCGAGGCGAAGGACGGTCCCGCGTTCAGGGAGGAGATTGAACGCGAAACTGGCCTTCGGCTTTATGTCATTGACGGCGAAGAAGAGGCCCGCCTGTCGGCGCAAGGGGTGATGTTGGGCTGGCCCGAAGCCGAAGGATTGGTCTGTGATATCGGTGGATCGTCGATGGAATTGGCCGAAGTCCGCAATGGTCAAGTCGGTCGGCGGGTGAGCTCGCCGCTTGGGCCGTTAAAGTTGCAAAACATCAAAGGCGGACAAAAGGCCATTCGAAAACACATCGCCGCACAGATCGCGGAACTGACCCAAATCATGGGCACTGATTTTCGCCGCCTGTATCTGGTCGGCGGCAGCTGGCGGGCCATCGCCCGCCTGGATATGGAACGGCGCAATTATCCGTTGTTGGTTTTGCATGAATATCGCATGGACAAACGCGCAGTCAGTGCAACCGGAAAATGGATCAAGAAAAGTGATCCTGACGATTTGCGGTCACGCACCGGCACGTCGGCGGCACGCATGTCGCTGGTGCCGCTGGCGTCAGAAATTTTGCGCCAGCTGACCCGCAGTTTCAAGCCGCGCGAAATTGCCGTTTCCAGTTATGGTATCCGCGAAGGCATGTTGTACGAACAAATGCCCGCGCAATTGCGGCGACGTGATCCGCTGATCGAGGCATGCCGTTTTGCGGAAAGCAAGGACGCCCGTATTCCCGGGGCTGGCCGGTCGCTCAACACGTTTCTGGCGCCGTTATTCAAGTCGGCCAAACCTGCCCACAGGCGCATGATCCATGCCGCCTGCCTGTTGCACGACGTCACATGGCGCGCGCATCCCGATTACCGGGCCGAAGTGTGTTTTGATAATGCAACGCGTGCGAATTTGGGCGGGCTAGCCCATAGTGAAAGAGTATGGCTGGGGATCGCACTGCTGCATCGCTACAAGAATAACCAAAAAGGGTCGCGATACCAGCCGCTGTTCGAACTGCTTGACAAAAAAGAGCAACATCTGGCCGAAGTTGTCGGCAAGGCCATGCGATTTGGTGCCATGTTCGCGGTCGAAAAACCCGATCGTCTGGCGCAGTTAAAGTGGGAACCAAAAAAGAAAATTCTGACGCTAAAGTTGCAGCACAAGGCCGTAGATCTGTTTGGCGAAGTGGCAAGTGCACGATTTGAATCACTGGCTCTGGCACTTGACGCGGCACCAGTCGTCAAGGTTATGCGCAAACCAAAAGCTGATTAAAGTTCGATTTCGCCGCCATCTATGGGCGGCTGTCGCGGCGCAGGATCAGGTTTGCGCCGAATGATGATATCGCCATTTGGCAGGATTTCAGGCGGGTAATATCTGTTCAGGTCCAAAACCATGTCTTCAAGATCCTGCAGCGCCGGGCCAAGCTCGCTCATCAGGCCTTCTAGCAATAGACGTGTGCCCTGTTGCAGCAAGTCGATGCCTTCACGCATTTCACCTTCTGGTTCCTGCGCATAGACAGGCGTGATCGTGATAATCAGTGAAAACGCGATATATGATAAAATCCGCATGACCATAATATAGTGCAGTTTGGCGAAAGTTTTAAGATCAGATGTCGATATCGAGCGTGACCGGAAAGTGATCGGAACCAGTCAGCAACGCCTCGCGCAGGTCGAAATTGTCAAAACAAGCAGGATCATCGAAGGGGTGCCAGATGCGCCAGCGCGGGTTCTGGGCACGCAAATCCTGCGACACCATCACGTAATCAAGCAATGCCTGCAGATAGCGTTTTTGGTGCGCAATGTAGAAACGAGCCGTTATCGGCATGGCACCAACCCTGCGCGAAAGCGCCATGCGCGCATGCGGGTCAAACAGGCAATAATCGCCGTTTTCGCCCAAAACAACCTCGACCGCTGAACGGCCAAAGAGTTTTTCATATTCATCCAGACCCGGCCCGTCGTTAAAATCGCCCAACACGATCAGCGGATCCTGGTTTTTCAAATGTTGTTCCACACGATTACGCAGCCAGATGCTTTGCGCCAGTTGCTTGCGCCGGTTCTGAATCGAAATGCGGATCACCTCGGCGCGTCCACGTGCGCCATGCGGGGCTTTGGATTTTATATGTACGCCGATCAGACGCACGATATTGCCAGACGGGGTGGTCAGCGCCACTTCGAGAGGCGGTTTTGAAAATGTAATGATTTCCGATGCCGCGTCGACATCCAGATCCCAGCGAAACGCGCTGTCAAATCGCGGGGCACCATGTGCGCCCTTTTTGCCGGTTTGTGGCCCCTGAGGATCGTGAACCGCCTGTACCACATCGGGATCATACAGCAGTGCAATTTCCTGCTGTGTGTCACTGGAATATCCGGTCAAGGCCCGCCGCGTGCGCAAACCGTATTTTTTGGCGAAGTTTTCCAGCGGGTATGTCCGGGCGCGATGGGCTTTCACGTCAGGTGCCTCGACCACCATGATCGCATCTGCGTCCATGGCCGAGAATACAATGCCCAATGCGGTAAGTTGATCCGCCCTTGTAACATCGCGCCGACCGGACCATTCGCCGTCTTCCAGCAACGCGCCCTGTGCATCAAAAAGGCTGTTGAACCACTCCACATTATATGTGGCTATCCGCATCAGGCTGCGGCCTTGTTCAATTCTTCCCAGGCACGATTGATTGCAATCAGGCGCTTTTCGGCCATTTTGACTGCTTCCTTGGGGACGCCACGTGCGATCATGCGGTCTGGGTGTGTTTCACGGACCAGTTGGCGCCAGGCGGTTCGTGCTTCGGCGATTGACGCACCGGGGTCCAAACCAAGAACTTCAAACGGATCCGGGTCCGCATCGGGTACAAACCTGGTGCGCAAACCGCGAAACTGTCGCTCGGACAAGCCAAATATCTCGGCCACGCGCTCCAAAAAGACATCTTCGTTCGGATGATAATCGCCGTCTGCGATCGCGATGTAAAACAACCCCTCCATCAGGTCGCACAAGGCGTGTGGATTATCGCTGAACATTGCATGAATGCGACGGGCGTATTCTTCGAAACCGGCGACATCCTGACGTGCCAGATTGAACACACGGGCCGCGTTGGGTTCTTCGGCCCTGGGGATGTTGAAAACCTCGCGGAACGCCGCCACCTCGTCGCGCGTGACCAAGCCATCGGCCTTGGCCATTTTCGCACCCAATGCAATGACGGCAATTGCGAAGGCCACACTGCGCTCTGGCGGTGTGCGCAGGCGGTCAAACACCTGCGACAAGGGTTCACCGGCTGCAAGCGCGGACAATGCTTCAGATATGCGGGTCCAGATCGACATGGGGGTTTACTAACTGCTTCTCTTCCAACTGTCAGGGGACTTCACAGCAGTTTTTGCAAAAGGTGAAGGTCCATCCAGCGGCCAAACTTAAATCCGACTGCTGGCAAGATGGCAATGGGCAGATATCCAAGCTTTTGGTGAAACGCTATGCCGTCGGTGTTTTCGCCGCTGACACCGGCAAACATGGAATGGTGTCCGGCCGTGCGTGCGTGTTGTTCTGCTGTTTCCAGCAACAACCGACCGACGCCCCGCCCACGTGCCTGATCTGACAGAACCACGGTATGTTCCATGGTGTGTGCATATCCCTGACCTGCGCGAAACTGAGCATAAGTGACAAAACCCAGCGTTTGTGTGTCATCCTGGGCTACCCAAAAACCATGGCCCTGCGCCTGACGTTCAGTAATCATCAGCGCGATATCTGACGCTGACTTTTCCACGGCATTGAACGTTGCCGCGCTGGTCCTGATCACGGGATTCCAGATCGCAGCGATGGCCGGGGCGTCGCCGGAATGCGCAATTCGCACCTTCACGACAAGACCACCGATCCGTTCGGGGTCTGAATTGTCGCCCGAAACGCCGCAGTGTCGGCGGCCAGGAACTGGATCGGAATGTTGCCCTTGTCTGGCGTCAAAAGGTGGCCCAGCACATCGCCCCCGCCGTCCGGTACATCAATTTCCAGATTTGTCAGCCGCAATCCGTGGTCGGTCAGATTTGCACATGGATGATCCGAACCGTGCCAGAAAATCAGCGCTGGCCCCGCGCCATGATACGGCAGCTGGCCGCCGTCCGGCACCGACATGTCCCACCGCAATGTGCCGCGCCCAAGGGCGCGCGGCGCACCTGTGTTTTCGGGAAACAGCGCCAGGGCCTGCGGCAGGTCGTCAGTCCCCAGAACCCAATGTGTCAAGCGCGGTGATGGGGCGCCATTGTCCAGATCATACCACCGTGGGCCCGATGGTGGCGTCGCGTCCGGGTCGATCGCTATGACTTCTAAATAGGCGTCAGGCCCAAGGGACAAAAGCACATTATGCGTGCCCATGTCGGGATGTTTCCCACCCGTTTGCATGGGCACCCCAAGTCGCTTTTCCACATAGGCCCGGCCAACCGCCAGCGAAGGCGCAGTGACAACCAGATGATCGATTTTCAAATCCATAGGCCGTACTAGAACATCACCTGCAGGGTGATTTCAATCTGGATTTGGGAACGGGTGTGATGCTAGCGCCGGTTCGGAATTGACCCCCGCACAAGTCGTAAAATGTCACGAGCGGCCTCGGGAATGTTGGTGCCCGGGCCAAAAACGGCATCCACGCCATGGTCATAAAGAAAAGCATAGTCCTGCTGTGGGACGACACCGCCACATACAACGATGACATCCTTGGCACCTTGTGCCTTCAGTGCTGCGACCAGTTGCGGGGCAAGGGTCTTGTGGCCTGCAGCCTGGCTGGAAATACCGACAATGTGGACGTTGTTGGCGATCGCGTCTTTTGCGGCCTCTTGTGGCGTCTGGAACAAAGGCCCCACATCCACATCAAACCCGATGTCCGAAAATGCGCTGGCAATCACCTTGGCACCGCGATCATGCCCATCCTGGCCCATCTTGACGACCATCATCCTGGGTCTGCGACCTTCTGTTTTTTCAAAGTCCTTCACGTCCTGCTGGATGAGCGCGAATTCAGCGTCGCCCGCATAGGCAGCACCATAAACCCCTGTCAGGGTTTGCACTTTCGCGGTGTGTCGGCCAAACGCCCGTTCCATTGCCGTGGAAATTTCACCGACCGTGGCCCGCGCGCGCGCAGCATCAACAGCCAGTTCCAGCAAATTACCGGACCCGGAAATGGCGCCCATTTCAAGTGCTGCAAGGGCGTCATCGCACGCCGCCGTATCCCGGGTGGCCCGGATACGGTCCAGCCGCGCAACCTGCGCCAGGCGCACGGCCACGTTATCGACATTCAGAATATCCAGATCAGCCTCTTGTTCCAGCCGGAATTTATTGACGCCAACCACAACAGATTCTCCGCGATCTACAGCCGCCTGACGCTTGGCAGCGGCCTCTTCGATCCGCAGTTTGGGCATGCCGTTTGCCACCGCCTTGGTCATCCCCCCCATTGCATCGACTTCCTGAATGAGCGCCCAGGCAGCGTCGGCCAGATCGGCGGTCAGTTTTTCGACGTAATAGGACCCGGCCAATGGGTCCACAACGTTGGTGACCCCGGTTTCATTCTGCAAAATCAACTGCGTGTTGCGGGCAATGCGCGATGAAAATTCTGTCGGCAGGGCGATCGCCTCGTCAAAGGAATTGGTATGCAGCGACTGCGTGCCGCCCAGAACCGCGCTCATCGCTTCATAGGCGGTGCGCACGATGTTGTTGTAAGGGTCCTGTTCCTGCAGTGAAACGCCAGAGGTCTGGCAATGGGTCCGCAACATCAGGCTGCCCGGCTTTTGGGGATTGAATTCGGACATGATCCGGTGCCACAGGAACCGCGCCGCGCGCAGCTTGGCAGCCTCCATAAAAAAATTCATGCCAATTGCGAAAAAGAACGACAACCGCCCGGCAAATGCGTCGACATCCATGCCGCGTTCCACGGCTGCGCGGACGTATTCCTTGCCATCGGCGAGCGTGAAAGCCAGTTCCTGAACCAGGTTCGCCCCAGCTTCCTGCATGTGATAGCCCGAGATTGAAATCGAGTTAAATCGCGGCATCTCGTTCTTGGTAAACTCGATAATATCACTGACAATCCGCATCGATGGTTCAGGCGGATAAATATAGGTATTACGGACCATGAATTCTTTTAGAATGTCGTTTTGAATTGTTCCGGAAAGATCCTTGCGATCAACGCCTTGTTCCTCGCCCGCGACGATAAATGACGCCAATACCGGGATCACGGCACCATTCATCGTCATCGACACCGACACCTTGTCCAGCGGAATGCCATCAAACAGGATCTTCATATCCTCGACACTGTCAATCGCCACCCCGGCCTTGCCGACGTCACCCTCGACACGTGGGTGGTCGCTGTCGTAACCGCGATGTGTGGCCAGATCAAAGGCCACCGATACACCCTGTTGCCCCCCCGCCAACGCCTGGCGGTAGAACGCATTGCTTTCCTCGGCGGTCGAAAAACCGGCATACTGACGGATGGTCCAAGGTCGACCGGTATACATGGTGGCACGCGGACCGCGGGTAAACGGCTGTTCGCCTGGCATTGACCCCATATGGCCAAGGTCGGCAACGTCATCGGCCGTGTATACCGGTTTGACGTCAATGCCTTCGGGGGTTTTCCAGGTCAAATCATCCAACGGACGGCCGCGCAGTTCTTTTTCGGCGCGTTTCTTCCAGTTTTCGGTGCCGCTCATGGCCACGCTCCTGCAATCGGGTTGCTTTGGGGCCGATTGTGTTGCAACACAATTTGCCTCTTCGTTTTTGTTTGTTCCCGCCCTATATCGGTATGAACAGGAGTTGCTATGAAACTGATATTTGTCGCTATACTTGCCGTGATACTGGGCGGTCCCGCCGTATCGCAAGGGCTGCAAACCGCTGTTATCGCAGACGAATTAGTGCTGGACGTGCGGCAGGCTTCTGACGTCACGCTGGAACAGTTCCTGTGGAAAAACCGGTTGATTGTGGTGTTTGCCGACAACGCCCTGAACCCCGCCTTTCGCACACAAATGGATTTGTTCAACGCGCGCGTCGGTGCATTACTGGAACGTGATGTTGTTGTGATCACAGACACGGATCCCGCAACGCCATCAGATATCCGCATTGCGCTGCGGCCACGCGGGTTCGGATTTGTGCTGATCGACAAGGACGGAGTCATCAAACTGCGCAAGCCTTCGCCATGGGATGTACGTGAAATTTCACGCTCGATCGACAAAACGCCCCTGCGCCAACAAGAAGTCCGCGATGCCCGAGAATTGCAGTAGATGATCATTCGAACTCCATAATTACTTCGTCGACCGCCAAACTGTCGCCCGGGGCTGCATTGATTTTGGCCACCACTGCCTTTTTTTCCGCGCGCAGAATATTTTCCATTTTCATGGCCTCGACCGTGCACAGCGACTGTCCTTCCTGGACCTGATCGCCAACTGCCACGTTGATATTCACGATAAGCCCCGGCATCGGACACAACAGCAATTTCGATGTATCAGGTGCAACCTTTACCGGCATCAGTGCCGCCAGTTCAGACTGGCGCGGCGTGTGTAAATGCACGGTCAAATCCGCGCCACGTGTCCGCAATTGAAATCCGTTCGGCACTTTGCCAACTTTGAGGATCAACGGGCCATCGACATCCAGAACGGCCAAGGGATTTCCGGGGGTCCAATCCGAAGTGACGCGCAATACCTGCCCGTCATCAAAATGCACGTCAGCGCCCGCTGGATCCGCATCAATTTTCACCGGATATGCCTGTCCCTGGATGGCGACAACCCAGTCGGAACCAACTGTGCGTTCGTGGTTATCCATGCGGCCAGACACCCGGGTGCGGCGTATTTCCGCAACCCTGTACATCGCCGCTGCCGCTGCGGCGACCCTGCGCAGTTCTGGTTCTGGTAATTCAACACCAGAAAATCCGTCGGGGTATTCTTCTTCGATAAAGGCTGTGGTGATGTCGCCCGCTATGAACCGCGGGTGATCCATCACGGCACTTAGGAACGGCAGGTTGTGCCCGATCCCTTCGACCTCGAAACTGTCCAGCGCCACGCGCATGCCCTGAATGGCTTCGGCGCGGCTGGGTGCCCAGGTACACAGTTTTGCGATCATCGGGTCATAGTGCATGGATATTTCACCGCCCTCGTAAACCCCCGTATCATTGCGCACGATATGGGTTTTCGCGGCAATTTCGGCGGGTGGGCGATAACGTGTTAACCGCCCGATCGAGGGCAGAAAGCCGCGATATGGGTCCTCGGCGTATAGCCGGCTTTCGATAGCCCAGCCATTCAGTTTGACGTCTTTTTGTTTCAGGGTCAGCTTTTGCCCGTCGGCGATGCGGATCATCTGTTCAACCAGATCGACATCAGTAATCAGCTCGGTCACGGGGTGTTCCACCTGCAAACGGGTGTTCATTTCCAGGAAATAGAATTTCTTGTCCGCATCGACGATAAATTCGACAGTACCGGCACTGGTGTATCCGACCGCCAGCGCCAGTGCGACGGCCTGCTCACCCATGGCTTTGCGGGTTTTGCCGTCCAGAAACGGGCTGGGGGCCTCTTCGATGACTTTTTGATTGCGGCGCTGGATCGAACATTCCCGTTCGCCCAGATAAATACCGTTGCCGTGGGCATCACACAGAACCTGAATTTCAATGTGACGCGGCTGGGTCACGAACTTTTCGATGAAAATACGGTCATCACCAAAGGAATTCGCAGCTTCATTCTTTGACGACTGAAACCCTTCGCGCGCCTCATCATCATTCCAGGCGATACGCATTCCTTTTCCGCCACCACCGGCGGACGCTTTGATCATCACCGGATAGCCGACGTCGTTCGAAATCTTGACCGCGTTTTCTGCGTCTTCGATCAGCCCCATAAAGCCAGGGACAGTTGAAACACCCGCTTCTTGTGCGATTTTCTTGGACGTTATCTTGTCGCCCATCGCCTTGATCGCACCAACCGGGGGACCGACAAATGCCACCCCCTCTGCGGCCAGCGCTTCGGCAAATTTTGCATTTTCCGACAGGAAACCATAACCGGGATGAACCGCCTCGGCACCGCTTTGACGGATTGCGTCCATGACCTTGTCGATCACAATATAGGACTGATTGGCCGGGGGCGGGCCAATATGCACAGCTTCGTCAGCCATACTGACATGCAATGCATTGCGGTCTGCGTCTGAATAGACGGCCACCGTCGTAATTCCCATTTTCCGGGCCGACTTGATGACCCGGCAGGCGATTTCCCCACGATTCGCGATCAGAATTTTCTTAAACATATCCGCCCTTTTTCACCCTGGACGCCGCCAAGCCGCGCGCGTCAGAAACAGCAATGGCCACCGGAATTTGCATTCCGGTGGCCATCAAAATTCGATTGTCCGGCGCCATCGCGCCTGTTGTATTTGCGTTAGTTACATATCCCGGCGTCGTCACAAAACACGCCCGCGCCGCCGCCGATAATAGCGCCAGCCAAGGCATTGCCACCAAGTGCATCTGCCAAAAGCGCACCACCGGCAGCACCGGCCACGCCGCGCTCTGCGTCGTTTTTGAGACATCCGGGCAAGATTGCCAGTGCCACAAATGCAATAATCCAGGATGATTTAACCATAATTTTCTGCCTTCCCTCAAACCCGTGTTTTTATGACCGGCATCATTGCGATTTTGTGGGCCGCGATCCAAGCACTTTCTGGAAAATGCCAGGTGATCGGCCAATCCGCGCGCACGCGCCAAAAAGGGTAGAGACCTGATCTGGGAAAGATCAGGCCTCTTAGAAGGGGAAGGGTAACGGTTTTGAATTTTAGCGTCAGACAACTTGCTGGAGAAATCTGCCACTGCCCGGACCATGCGCTGAGTCGCGTCAATGCGAAAGGCGCACGTAAAACGCGATCCAAGTTCGGCGGTAATCCGCCAAAGTTGCCAGCCATTAAGCAAGATGACGCTGAACATCAGCCAAATACCTCTGGAAATGCAGCCCGCGCGCGATCTACGTCGATTTCCAGCAGCGACTGGTAACTTGCTGTATCAAAGGGATCTTCTGCCGCGACAACCTCGCGGCCAAACAACCAGGACAACCGGCCGGCGTCCAGATTCCCCCGTTCAAACGGCAGCGCGCCGAAATGTTCCCACAGCGCAGCCATGAATGCCTGGTCGGCGCGACGATCCGCCGGACGACGATCAGCGTGGCGTTCGCGTACCGATAAAGGTGTCGGACCCTTGGGATTGGCGCGCCGCAGCGTGAACTGAAAATCAGTTCCGGCCAGGCGACCGGGAAAGCCACGGTGTTTGGTCATGTCGTCACGCGCCATTAAAAAGGTTCCCATATGCACTGGCCGTCTGACGGGCTGTAAGTTTCGAAAATCTGTGTGGCTTCAGGCGACGGCACCCCGAATTCAGTCGGACGATCAGAGATTGAAATCACGATTTGTGACGGGCCTGGAATCATTTCGGACACGCGCGGCATCGCAACGGTTTGACAGAGATGCGCCATATCCCGTTCTACCGATGCATAGTCTGCCTGCGCCTCGGCCCGGCTGATATCGGGTGACACGAACCGGAACCGATAGGTCTGATCGGTGCCGGGCTGATCGCGGATCATATCCAGAAATGTGATGGTCTTGCCCGACGGAACCGCAATGTCCTGGGCTGCAAGCGTGGCCGGGAACATTCCCCCAGCCAAAGTGATCACCGTTTGCCGCATTCAGTCAGCGTCCGGACGGCGCGCGATACAATCAATTTCCACAACTGACCCGACCGCCAGCCCGGTAACGCCGATCGTTGTCCGTGCCGGAAGCCTGTCTGCCGGGAAATAGCTTTTGTAAGTTGTGTTGAAGGCATCATAGTCCACATCAAAATCAGTCAAGTAACAACGGCATTGAATGATATGGGACAAATCCAGCCCCATTTCTCTGAGGATCAGCGCCAGGTTCTGCATGACCTGGTGGGTTTGCGCCTCGATCCCTTTGACAATGGGTGCATCCGGCGCTCCGGGATCCGTGGGCATCTGCCCGGTCAAAAACACCCAGCCGTCTGTCTCAACGGCATGAGAAAATGGCGCAACGGGCCTGGGACCCTTGGCGAAAAGGTGGAAATCAGGCATTGGCAGTCCCTCGCGATGTGGCATGGCGCACCCACCGCGATCGACTGTGCGGGTCGCCCAATACATCTGCAATCATAGCCTCTGCGTGAAGGCGTGGAAACTGATCTGCTTCGATACGCCCGCCCGCCTTGACATGCAGCGCGCCGCCATCGCGTGTGATCCGGACGATTGGTGAAAACCCCCGCAATTTTTGCAGGGCGCGCCACAAGTCCTGGCGAATTTGCAATGCCAGTATTTCGGGACGTGCACCGGGCAGAATGGTTTCGCCGGCGACATCAAACCTGACCGGCACGTGCCGCGTCAGCGTGTAAACATCGCCATCCCAAAAGGTATGCCATGCAATCTTACGTGTCATAGCGGAATATTGTCGTGCTTTTTCCAGGGGTTTTGCAGGCTCTTGCCGCGCAGCGACGCAAATGCACGGCAAATGCGTTTACGCGAAGAATGCGGCAGGATCACCTCGTCGATGAAACCCTTTTCCGCGGCCACAAACGGATTGGCGAACCTGTCTTCGTAATCCTGTGTGTGTCTTGCAATCTTGTCGGCATCCGCCAAATCGGCGCGATGGATAATTTCTGTTGCACCTTTCGCCCCCATGACGGCGATTTCCGCCGTTGGCCATGCATAGTTGAAATCACCGCGCAGATGTTTGGACGACATCACGTCATATGCGCCCCCATAGGCTTTGCGGGTGATCAGCGTCACTTTGGGCACGGTTGCCTCGCCATACGCAAAAAGCAACTTCGCACCATGCTTTATGACACCGCCAAATTCCTGCCCAGTGCCGGGTAAAAACCCGGGGACATCAACCAGGGTCAGGATCGGAATTTCAAAAGCATCACAGAACCGAACGAAACGGGCGGCCTTGCGGGAACTGTCAATATCCAGACAGCCAGCCAGTACCATCGGTTGGTTGGCAACCACCCCAACGGTCGACCCTTCCAGACGTATGAACCCGGTCAGAATGTTTTTGGCGAATTCCTGCTGAATTTCGTAAAAATCACCCTCGTCACCAAGCTTGGTGATCAGTTCTTTCATGTCATAGGGCGAATTCGGATTGTCCGGGATCAATGTATCCAGACTGTTTTCCAAGCGATCAGGGCTGTCAAAGAACGGTCGCACCGGGGGTTTTTCGCGATTGCTGAGTGGCAAAAAATCGACCAGACGGCGCACCTCTGTCAGGGCTTCGACATCGTTTTCAAAGGCGCCGTCTGCCACTGACGATTTTTTGGTATGTGTCAAAGCGCCGCCCAGTTCTTCGGCTGAAACGACCTCGTTTGTCACTGTCTTGACCACATCGGGTCCGGTCACAAACATGTATGATGTGTCCTTCACCATGAAGATAAAGTCGGTCATGGCTGGTGAATAAACCGCCCCGCCCGCGCAAGGCCCCATAATCAAACTGATCTGGGGCACCACGCCTGATGCCATGACATTTCTCTGAAAGACCTCGGCATAACCTGCCAACGATGCCACACCTTCCTGAATGCGGGCACCGCCGGAATCGTTGATGCCAATGACCGGCGCGCCATTTTGCACCGCCATATCCATTATCTTGCAGATTTTCTGGGCATGGGTTTCCGACAGGGAACCGCCGAACACAGTAAAGTCCTGTGAGAAAACATAGACCATGCGACCGTTGATCGTGCCCCAGCCTGTCACCACACCGTCGCCTGCCGGGCGCTGCTTTTCCATTCCAAAATCATTGCAACGGTGCGCGACGAACATATCAAACTCTTCAAAGCTGCCTTCGTCCAGCAACAGCTCAATGCGTTCACGGGCTGACAATTTGCCCTTGCCGTGTTGTGCTGCGATCCGTTTTTCGCCGCCCCCAAGCCTGGCAACCTGTCGACGCGCCTCAAGCTCTAGCAAAACATCTTTCATAGCAGGACTCCGCAGGGAATTTTGCCCAGATTACCGACGAACGACGCCAGATTAAAGGCCAGACTGGCAAATTTGCAAATCTTTGAAACAGGATTGATAGCAAATTGCAAATTTGCAAAGTTTCTCGATTTTTTCACGCTGGACAATCTGACCGCAAAGGCTGATCTTTCGGCATGGCCAAACCTGAAACGCGGTTTCTTGATCGCTCGACACCCCCGACATTGTTCACATTGATCGTAATCGCCGGATCAATGGCCATTGCGATGAACATGTTCTTGCCGGCCTTGCCGGATATCGCCGAGTATTTCGGCGCTGAGTACCGGGTTATGCAGCTTTCGGTTGCGTTGTTCATGGCCATGAGCGGCCTGTTGCAAATCGTGACCGGCCCGATCTCTGACCGGTTCGGACGCCGCCCCGTTTTACTGGCTGGTTTCGCCATCTTTGTCGTCGCAACATTGGGCTGTCTGTTCGCGCAAAGCACGGAAATGTTTCTGTTTTTTCGCACTGTACAGGCCTTTATCGCCGTGGCAATGACCCTGTCGCGCGCCGTCATCAGGGACATGGTGCCACAAGCGGAATCTGCCTCGATGATCGGCTATGTCACCATGTTTATGGCGGTGGTGCCGATGGTGTCGCCGTTTTTCGGGGGGTTTCTGGACGAGATGTTTGGCTGGAAATCGGTCTTCTGGCTGTTGGCGGGCTATGGTGTGCTTGGGTTCTGGTTGGTTTGGGCGGATTTGGGCGAGACAAACACAAATAAGTCCAGCAGCTTTTCTGCACAATTTTCTGCCTATCCCGAACTGCTGTTGTCCCAGCGGTTTTGGGGATATTGCCTGACCGCTGCTTTTTCCTCTGGCGCGTTTTTTGCCTATTTGGGGGGTGCGCCCTTTGTCGGGACAGTGGTTTTTGATTTGACGCCAACCGCGCTTGGGTTTTATTTCGGCGCGCCGGCTATTGGCTATATGGCGGGGAATTTTCTGTCCGGGCGTTACTCTGTACGCTATGGCGTCAATAAAATGGTTCTGATCGGGGCTGTGGCACTGATCGTTGGCGTAACGATGTCGCTGGTGATTTTCCTGATCGACGCGGGCAATGTGCAATCATTCTTTGGATTCATGATTTTCGTGGGTTTTGGCAATGGCCTGGTCTTACCCAATGCGACATCCGGGCTTTTGTCAGTGCGCCCACATCTTGCCGGCACAGCCTCTGGCTTGGGCGGTGCGATCATGATCGGTGGCGGCGGTGCTCTTTCAGCGCTCGCCGGCGCGCTTTTGGGGCCCAAAACCGGCCCGTTTCCACTGTTGTATCTGATGCTGACTGTTTCAATCTTGTCCTTGATTTGCATCTTGCTGGTCATTCGGCGCGAAAAACGTGTGGGTATTGCCTGACGAGTTTGCAAAAGATACTTTAGCCAATAGCAAAGTTGCAAAGTGATCAGATGGCCAACCAGAAACTTTATGCCGGCACCAAACTCAAAGAAACCCGGACCCGTTTGCGCCTGACGCAAAAGGAATTCTCGGCCAAATTGGGTGTTTCACTGCCTTACTTGAACCAGATGGAAAATAATAACCGACCGGTCTCGGCCGGCGTGGTTCTTGCATTGGCGCAGGAATTCGGGTTCGACGTCACGGAATTGTCGGCCGGCGACGCCGAACGCATTGTGACTGACATGCGCGAAATCCTTGCCGATCCGGTGTTTGGTGACAATGCACCGCCGCTGGCCGATTTGCGACTGGTGGCATCAAATGCACCAACATTCGCGCGGGCTTTTCTGGAATTACACAGAAGTTACCGTCAAACCCATGAACGGCTGGCCTCACTTGACGAAGCGCTGGGGCGTGAAGACAGCGCAGTGCGCGCCAGCCCTTGGGAGGAAGTGCGCGATTTCTTCCATTATTGCGACAATTATATTGATGCGGTGGACCGCGCAGCCGAACGTTTCGCAACACCGCAAGACGACACTCAAGACGTGATGGAACTGGCGATCCGCGCGCTCAAATCCATCGACGTTCTGGGCAAGTTCGAGAAGACCGAACAGCTGCGCCACTATGATCCAAAGACCAGGCAACTAACCATTTCATCGCGCGCGGCCCACGCCACGAAACGATTTCAAATGCTGCATCAAGTGGCGCTTTTGACCCAGGACGGCCTGCTGGAGGCCACACTGGACCTGGCGCGCTTTCAGACCGCCGAGGCGCGCGCGATTGCCAAAATCGGGTTGGCAAATTATTTTGCCGGTGCCGCGCTGCTGCCTTATCGCATATTCCAATCGGCAGCCCGTGAAACCCGCCACGATCTTGAACAATTGGCGGATATGTTTGGGGCGTCAATTGAACAGGTCGCGCATCGCTTGTCGACACTTCAGCGCCCGGGCGCAAAAGGCATCCCGTTTTTCTTTGTGCGTGTCGATCAGGCCGGAACGATCACCAAACGGCATTCCGCGACACGGTTGCAATTCGCCCGGTTCGGTGGTGCCTGCCCGCTTTGGAACGTCCATCAGGCCTTTGAAACACCGGGGCGGTTCTTGCGCCAGTTGGCGCAAACGCCAGACGGCGTCCGCTATTTTTGCCTTGCCCGCGATATTTCGAAATCCGGCGGCTCTTATGACGCCCCGGTGCGAAGATACGCCATCGGGCTGGGTTGCGAAGTGCAGCACGCAGACCAACTGATTTACGCTGACGGCATGGAAATGAATAAGGCACAAGCCTTTGAACCTATTGGTATTTCATGCCGAATATGTGATCGGAAATCCTGTCACCAGCGATCCGTGCCCCCGTTGGAGCGCGCGTTGCGCGTCGACCCCGACACACGCGGCATACAGCCGTACCAGATCGAATGACGATCTGCCCGCGGCCTTCGCGATAGGTTCCGGCGCATTTGAAATGCAAACGGTCCACCCGTTCAATACCACGCGTGTTTTACCGACAGATGCGGGCGACACCAGACTGACCGAAAGATCGTTGATGACGCCCGACGGCGAAACCTTGTCGGTTTGGAATGCAAAGGGACGCCAGGGCCGCAGCCTATGCGTTTTCGTTCAGCAACCTGCTAATTTCATCTTTCAGATGCAGCCGACGTTTACGCAAATCGGTTTCATGAAAATCGTCTGTCGGCAACAAGCGGCTTTCAGCATTGTGAATTTCACGATTGACGACAAAATAATCGTCAACCATGCGCGCAAAATGCACATCTGTTTGTTTCATCTCATTTATTTTTTCGGCCATTCCGGGGAATTCTTCGCTGAGTTCATGGGGGGTATGGGACATAAATACACTCCTGCATCCTTACGGGTACAAGTTAGGTCCAACATCCATTCTGCACATTGATCCGCATCAAAAGTGATCGCCGGTTTCGAATAAAAACATGCGCAAATTGCACCAAATCACCATGTCGTGCGGGCGCAGCCCGCTCATTCAGATGACAGTTGTGCCATCACATCGTCAGAGACTTCGAAATTCGCCGTCACCCGCTGTACATCGTCGTCATCTTCCAACGCATCTATCAGCTTCATCAACTTATGCATCCCGTCCAGATCCATATCGGTGGTGGTGGTCGGCTTCCAGATTAATTTGGTGGAATCGCTTTCGCCAAGTTCGGCCTCCAGCGCCGTTGCAACCGCATTCAGATCGGTATCAGCGCAATAGATAATGTGGCCTTCGTCACTGCTTTCAACGTCCTCTGCGCCTGCCTCGATAGCGGCCATCAGCACGGTGTCGCTGTCGCCGACCGATGTTGGATAAGTGACTTCTCCTTTGCGATCAAACATAAAGCCAACTGACCCGGTCTCGCCCAGATTGCCACCGTTCTTGGAAAATGTTGATCGGACCGTGGATGCTGTGCGATTGCGATTATCGGTCATCGCCTCGACAATCACCGCCACACCATTGGGGCCATAGCCTTCATAGCGAATTTCTTCGTAATCGTCGCCCTCGCCGGCCTGTGATTTCTTGATCGCCCGGTCGATCACGTCCTTTGGAACCGATTGGGATTTAGCCTCTTTTACCGCCAGGCGCAGACGCGGATTGTTGTCCGGATCAGGGTCGCCCATTTTCGCGGCAACGGTGATTTCCTTGGCCAGCTTGGAAAACAGCTTGGAACGCAGTTTGTCCTGCCGCCCTTTGCGGTGCTGGATATTTGCCCATTTTGAATGGCCCGCCATCGGGTCCGTCCTTTTTATCAATTCCTGTTCGCGTCTCTATATGTCAGGCGTGACCTGACCTGCAAGTCTTAGCCAATGGTTGCAATTTTTACGGCGATCCGGTTGTTTGGGGCACCAGGAAAGGTGCCTTTGATGACCAGTGACCAAATTATACTTTTCAGTTTGTTTGCGGCGGTATTCGGAATGCTGCTTTGGGGGCGTTTTCGCTACGATTTAGTGGCGTTTTCGGCGCTTATGGCAGGGGTCATCCTTGGGGTAATTCCTTCGTCACAGGCCTTTGCAGGTTTTGGCCATCCGGCCACACTGGTAGTTGCGCTGGTGCTGGTTGTTTCGGCCGGGCTTGTGCGGTCGGGTGCTGTGTTTCTGATCACCCGCACATTGGTTAACAGTGCCCGGTCACTGGGTGGTCACATCGCTTTGATGGGGGCAATAGGCGGTGTTTTGTCCGCATTTATGAACAACGTGGCGGCACTGGCCTTGCTGATGCCGGTGGATATCCAAACAGCGCGCAAGGCTGGCAGGCCTGTCAGGCTTTCGTTGATGCCTTTGTCATTCGCCACAATCCTTGGCGGGATGGTCACATTGATCGGAACCCCCCCAAACATCATCATCGCCACTATCCGCGAGGATGCATTGGGCGAGCCGTTTCAGATGTTTGATTTTGCACCTGTGGGCGGCGTCACGGCGCTTGCCGGGTTAATATTTGTCGCGTTCATCGGCTGGCGGCTGATTCCGCATCAGGAAGATGGCGACTCCGGCGGCGATGTCCTGAGCGAAATCGGCCAGTATATCGCGGAACTGACGATCCCGGCTGACAGCGACCATATTGGCAAACGACTGGCTGAACTGACTGAAACAGCAGAAAAAAATGACGTTGCGATTTTGGGTCTGATCCGCGATGGCAAACGCCGATATGGCACTCAGCGCAATGCAGTTCTGCGCAGCGGTGACGAGCTGGTGCTGGAGGCAGCACCAGATGCACTGGACGAATTTCGCGCCGCCTTGTCTTTGGATTTTTCTGATACAATGCGGGAAGGCCTGTTAAAGGCAGATGGTGACGGGTTGAATATGATCGAGGTCGTCGTCACCGATCAGTCGCGCATTGCAGGAAAATCGTCGCAGGCGATCGGTTTGGCGTGGCGCAAGCGCACGGTCTTGATGGGTATTTCGCGCCAGGGACGTCGCATCACCAAACGGGTACGCAAGACCCAGGTCAAGGCGGGCGACATCCTGTTACTTTTGATCCCGCAGGAACAGACCGACGATGTACTGGAATGGTTGGGCTGTCTGCCTTTGGCTGACAGGGGTCTGAAAGTCACCCAGGACACAAAGGTCTGGCTGGCCATTGCCTTGTTCGTCGCCGCAGTCATGGCGGCCAGTTTCGGGCTATTGTATCTGCCGGTCGCACTTGGGCTGGTGGTGATTTCCTATGTTCTGACAAAAATCATTCCTTTGGCCGAACTTTATACACATATCGAATGGCCGGTTGTGGTCTTGCTTGGCTCCATGATCCCGCTTGGCGCAGCGCTGGACAGTTCTGGTGGCACCGAACTGATCGCAGGTGCGCTGGTGGGTTTGACCCAGGGGCTGCCCGCCTGGGCCATTCTGACGGTGTTGATGGTTGTTACGATGACCCTGTCGGATGTGCTGAACAACACCGCAACCACAATCGTCGCCGCCCCGGTCGGAATCCAAATGGCCCAAACACTGGACGTATCCCCCGACCCGTTTCTGATGGCCGTGGCCGTCGCTGCAAGCTGCGCGTTCCTGACCCCGATCGGGCATAAGAACAACACGCTCATCCTGGGACCGGGGGGGTATCGGTTTGGCGACTATTGGCAGATGGGATTGCCGCTGGAAATACTGGTGGTTGTCGTTTCCATTCCATCAATACTGGTATTCTGGCCGCTGTGACCAAATTTGAAACCGGGGCTGTTACAATGGCCACAGGAACGGGATCAGCGCGGACGCCAACAGTCCTACCGACAGGTTCAGCGGAATGCCCACGCGCATAAAGTCTGTGAACTTATATCCACCCGGACCATAGACCAGCATGTTGGTCTGATAGCCGATGGGGGTGGCAAATGATGCAGAAGCTGCGACCATAACCGCCACCACCAATGGTCGTGGATCAATGCCAATAGCAGTCGCCAACCCGATTGCGATCGGTGTCACGACCACGGCAACCGCGTTATTTGAGACCAGTTCGGTCAAAACAGACGTCAAAAGGTAGACCGCCCAAACGATAAAAAACGGTGACAAATCCATCAGATACGGTGCGACCGCATCGGCAATCAGTTTCACAGCGCCGGATTCTTCCAGCGCGGCACCGATCGCCAGCATTGAAAAAATCAGCGCCAGCAAACGGCCGTCGATAAAGGAAAAAGCCTCGTCTGCGTCGATGCATCGGGTGACGAACACCAATGCGACGGCCAGGACGGCGATGAAAAATATCGGTGCAACCCCAAGCGCTGCAAGCACGACAATTCCCACAAGCGCGGCAATCGCCACCGGTGCCTGACGGCGACGAAACGCGCGTGCCGTCGGGCGCGAGACATCGACCATATCCATGTCTCTTGCCAACCGCTGGATGTCCTCTGGTGATCCTTCGATCAACAGCGTGTCACCCACCCGCACCACCAGATCATCCAGTTGACGGCCAATGTTCTGATTGCGGCGGTGAACGGCCAAGGGATACACCCCATAGCGTCGCCGCAGGCGCATGGCCCCCAATGACCGCCCGATCATTTTGCAACCGGGCGAGATCAAAACCTCGACTGTGGTTGTCTGGACCGAGCTAAGCTTGTCGACCATGCGCAACTGCTTGTTTTGCTGCAGGCCCAGCAATTCGGTCATCGCCGTGCGCAACACCACCCGATCCCCCGGCGCAATCACCACAGATTTCAAATCACGGCGCAGCGAAGCGTCACCACGCAACACATCGATCAACCTGACACCCTCGCGCCGGAACAAGTCGATTTCAGTGACATCCTGGCCGACCAGTTCGCTGTCCTCTGGTATCGCAACCTCGGTAAAAAATTTCATCTGTGATTTATCTGACAACAGGGTCGCCATCGACGACCGTTCGGGCAACAAACGCGGCGCGATCACACGTAAATAAAACATACCCCACAGCACCAGAACCACACCCAGCGGAGTGACTTCGAAAATCGAAAAAGGGGCAAGTCCATTTGCGCGGGAAACACCATCGACCAGCAGGTTGGTCGAGGTGCCGATCAAGGTCAGAGTTCCGCCCAATATTGCCGCATATGATAATGGAATCAATAACTTGGACGCTGCCAAATTCATTCTTCTGGCCAATTGCACAAAGACCGGAATCATCACGACCACGACAGGCGTGTTGGATACAAAGGCCGACGCAATGACCACAAACCCCATCAATGCACCGATCGCTAAAACCGGGCGTTTTTCCGCGTTCCGCTCGGCCAGTTGGGTAAACCAGTCCAGGCCACCGGTGCGCACCAAAGCCCCCATCACGATAAACATCGCCGCAATCGTCCAGGGTGCAGGGTTGGACAGAACCGACAGCGCCTCTTGGTAGGGCAAAATGCCCAGGACAAGCATCATCGCCACGCCGGCTATGGCGACCACCTCGGTCGGGTATGTTTCGCGCATAAAAAGCAGAAACATCACCAACACAACAAAAAGTGCCAGCATGGCCTGCCCGGTCGGGCTTATGGACAATAAACTGATCATAGCGCCCCTTATAGGTCAGTTACCTGTATCATCGCCGAGGCTGACAACAGCATCAAGTGACTCATTTCGGCGCGGCTGCACCATGAACACACCGATGAATATCAATGCCAGAGCTGCCCAGATGAATGATGAATACGTTTCCGACAATATCAGCATTGCCCACGCGATCCCGAAGCCCGTGACCAGATAGGAAACCTGCGCCGCAAATACAGCCCCTGCCCGCGCGACCAGCCAGACATACCCGGTATAGGTCATGGCATGAATAAGCGAACTAAGCACCAAAGCCAGATCCGGCAACGACCAGGGGGGTCGTGGATCTATCCACGTTCCCGAGGCCAAAGCCATGGGTCCGCTTAACAGGGCGCCAACCAGGCTGGCCCCCAGCAAGACCTGAAACGGATCACATCCAAACATGCCCCATTTTGCCACCAGATTGCCCTCTAGACCGTAAAACGCCGGTGCAATCAACGCCAAAGGGATCATCGCCACCATCGCCTTTTGCGGCAAACTGGCGTCAGGTCCGACCAGCAAAAATACCCCGGCCATACCAAAGCTAAGCCCGCCAAGCCGGGACCAACTGAACCGATCCGTTCCCAAAACAAGCGCGATAGGAAAGGCAAACATCGGCACCAGCGAGATCAGGATAGACAGAATGCCTGCCGGCAGAACCCGTGCGGCTTCGTAAGACGCAGCATTGGGCATCAAAGTTCCGATGATCGCGATCAACACATAGAACCAGATTTGTTTTCGCCCAAATGGCAGGTCACGGCCCGTGAAAACCACGATCAACGCCAAAAACGCCCCGCCGATCACGAATTGCCAAAATATCAGACCCAGATGCCGGTAGCCCCCGGAAACGGCAATCTTGATCAGCGGTTGTGTCAGCCCCCACCCCATGCCCAGAACGATCAATACGCCAAGCAAGAACAGGCGATCCTTCATCCGGGCGAATCTGTTTGCAGCAGACCACCTTGTCGGACCATGGATATTTTCTTGGCCTTGCCGGTTTTATCATCGGTTTCGACGTAAACACCGGACAAGGTTGCGGGGCCTTCGGCTGGTGCAAATCGCGCCTTGGACATACCGGTGACAAAACGGCGCAAAGGCTCGGTCTTTTCCATACCGATGACCGAATTGTAATCCCCACACATCCCGGCATCCGTTTGGTATGCCGTGCCGCCGGGCAGGATCATCGCATCTGCAGTTGGAATATGGGTATGGGTTCCCACCACCAAACTGGCCCGGCCATCACAAAAGTGACCGACTCCCATTTTCTCGGATGTTGCCTCGCAATGAATATCAATCACGCTGGCGGCAACCAGCCCACCCAGAGGATGCGACCGTAACACCTGATCCAGCGCAGAAAACGGATCGTCAAACGGGCGTTTCATAAAGACCTGACCCAGGGCCTGCGCCACCAGGACCTTTCGCCCGCCAGCGGCATTGAAAACACCAGCACCGCGCCCAGGTGCTGTTTTGGCATAATTCAGCGGTCTCAGGATGCGCGGTTCGCTGTCTATGAACTGGATCATGTCTTTCTGGTCGAAAGCATGATCGCCCAAGGTGATGCAATCTGCCCCGGCATCCAGCAAAAGCCGTGCATGGGCCGCAGAAAGCCCCATGCCGTTGCTGGCATTCTCGCCGTTCACAACCACAAAATCCAGGCGCCAGTCAGTCCGCAGGCGCGACAGGTTTTCCACGATTGCCGTACGACCCGAACGGCCCATGACATCGCCAAGAAACAATATTTTCATAAATGATTGCTAGGGCGATGAGCGCCCGAGGGCAAGCGGCGACTTATCTGTCGCAGCGCAAAACGCCTTGCTCGGTCACCACAAAGTCGAGCGGCTGATCAGTCGGTTCTGTGGGTAATTCATGGGCCTGTTGTGCGGCGAATGCCAGGCCGATGGCCTGAATGGGGCGTCGCGCACGCAACAACTGAAGCGTGCGATCATAAAACCCGCCCCCATATCCCAATCGGTTGCCACGGCCATCAAATGCCGCAAGCGGCACGATGACAATGTAAGGATTTACAATTTCGGCCTCTAGCGGGATCAATGCACCAAACGCCCCGGGCTGCATCGCCATGTCGGGGTGCCAGCGGTGAAATTCCAGTGGCAGCGCAGGCCCAAGGATGACTGGCACCCCAACAGGTCGGGTCCGCGCCAATTCAGCCATCGCCGGCAATGGACTGATTTCGGTGCGAATGGGCATATAGCCCGCAACCGGCTGATCGCTGTCAGTTCCCAGAAAATCCAGCAAATGGTGCGCGGCAGTGATTGCAGCGGCGGGCGAAAAGGCCAGTTTGCGCCGGTCATACGCCTGTTTGCGCGCAATTGCCTTGGGGTTTTGTTCATAATCCACCGGTGCAGCCGATCAAAGTAATACCATCGCGGCAAGCCCAAGGAATACAAAGAAGCCGACGACATCTGTAACCGTTGTCACAAATGCACCCGAGGCGAGCGCCGGATCGATCCCTGCCCGTTCCAACATGACAGGCACACCGATCCCGGCCAGCCCGGCCACAACAAGGTTCACGATCATGGCCACCGCAAGTATCAGCCCGATTTGCGTCGATCCAAACCAGATCGCCCCCACAACAGCCATGATCACCGCGAAAATGACCCCGTTGGCCAGGCCAACAATGGCTTCTTTTCGGATAACGCGCCACACATTTGCGCCAGTCAAATCCCGGGTGGCGATGGCCCGTACGGCCACGGTCAAAGATTGTGTGCCAGCATTTCCGCCCATCGAGGCCACGATCGGCATCAAAACCGCCAGTGCCACAAACTGGGAAATGATGCCTTCGAACTGGGCGATCACCAGTGACGCCAGAATGGCCGTGACCAAATTGACCCCCAGCCACGGCAAACGCTGGCGCGTGGTTTCCAGAACGCGATCCGACAAGCGGCCCTCACCCACCCCCGCGAGCCGCAAAAGGTCTTCTTCGTGTTCTTCGTCCAGAACCGCCATGGCATCGTCAATGGTAATCGCGCCGACCAGGCGACCGTCATCATTTACAACCGGTGCCGAAATGAGATGATATTGATTGAACACATAGGCGATGTCGCCTTCGTCCTCAAAGACCGAAAATGTCCGAAAGCTGTCATCTGTGATATCCATCAAACGGACGTCCCGGTGCGATCCCATAAGGCGACCAAGGGTGACATATGCGATTGGTTCATGACGCGGATTAACCACGATCACATGATAGAATTGTTCGGGTAAATCCTCTGAACTTCTAATAAAATCAATTGCCTGTCCGACATTCCAATGTTCTGGCGCACTGACGGTTTCGGGCTGCATAAGCCGGCCGGCAGATTCTTCCGGGTGCACCATTGACTGCTCGACCGCGGCCCGGTCAGAATCCTCCAGCGCTTCTAGGATGGCCTCTTTCTGGGGCTCGTCCAAATCTTCCAACAAGTCGACGACATCGTCTGATTCCAGCGCGCGCACCGCCCCTGCCAGCACCTCTGGATGCAACAGTGCAATGACCTCTTCGCGGATACCCTCATCAAGTTCCGACAGGATTTCACCGTCAAATTCCCTTTGATAAAGGTGAACCAGGTCGGCACGTTCAGACGGACTGATCTGTTCCAACAGATCGGCAATGTCCGCCGCATGCAGCGGCTCCAAAAGAACTTGTAGCTTGTCACGGTCGCCAAGTTCGACCGCCGTCAAAATGGAAACTACGGTGCGTGGATCAAGCGCATATGCATCATCTTCACGCTGTTCTTCGGATACAATGACATTGTCCATAAGCGTCCTCGCGATTTGTCCTGCAAAACATAGCGTAACAACTTGCGAATAAATAGAAGGTCAAAGTGATTTACGCCGACAATTTTCCTGAATACCGTCGTAACGGAATATGGGATAACAGATGACAACAAACCGAATACTTCTTGGCCAGACTTTAACGTTCAATGGCGATCCCTTTCATGTGCCGATTAATGAAGCGGTGCATGTGGAAACGTCCGGTGCAATTCTAGTGCGCGACGGGCGTATCGCCGAGCTGGGGACTGCGGCGCAGTTACGCAAATCACACCCCGACATTACGGTTACGGACTATGGCGATGCTTTGATTATGGCCGGATTTGTGGATGCACATGTGCATTACCCGCAGACCGCCATGATCGCCAGTTGGGGCAAACAACTGATCGATTGGCTGAACACGTATACTTTCCCCGAGGAAATGCGGTTTGATGATCCTCAATATGCCGCGCAAATCGCCAAAACCTATTTTGATCTGACGCTGTCCAACGGCACGACCAGCGTTGCCAGTTTCTGCACTATCCATCCCCAAAGTGTGGATGCATTTTTCACCGAGGCCCAGAAACGCGGATTGCGGGTCGCGGGGGGCAAAACCTGTATGGACAGAAATGCCCCCGAAGGCCTGCGTGACACCGCGAAAGACGCTTATGATCAGTCGCTGGCGTTATTGAACAAATGGCACGGGGTGGATCGATTGTCATATGTGATCACACCACGGTTTTCGCCCACGTCTTCCCCCGAACAACTGCAAGCGTTGGGTGCACTTTGGGCAGATCATCCGGATTGTCTGATGCAAACACATTTGGCAGAACAACCGGATGAAATTGCCTGGGTGTCGGACCTGTTTCCGCAGTCGCGTGATTATCTTGATACCTACGAAACCTCTGGATTGCTTGGCAAAGGTGGATTATACGGGCACGCCATTCATTTGACAGACCGGGAAAAGGACCGCCTGAAAGAGGTCGACGCATCCCTGGTTCACTGCCCGACATCCAATACATTTATCGGTTCGGGCCTGTTCGATATGCATGGTCTGAAAGGCGCGGGTCACAGGATTGGGCTGGCCACCGATACAGGCGGCGGGTCCAGCTTTTCCATGCTGCGTACAATGGCAGCCGCTTATGAAATTGCGCAGTTGCGCGGCACGGCATTGCACAGCGCGCAACTACTATGGCTGGCAACTGTCGGCTCTGCCCGGACGCTGTGGATGGATGACAAAATCGGCAATCTGGCCAAGGGATCAGAGGCCGACCTAGTGGTTCTGGATCTGGCGTCAACCCCGGCCATCGATCAACGCCAAAGCCGCGCCAATGATATCTGGGAAGCGATTTTCCCCACAATCATGATGGGCGATGATCGGGCGATCCGGGCGGTTTGGGTAAACGGAAAACCGGTTCGTTAGCAGCCGGGCTTGGCAAGGACCAAGACCCAGTAATTGTCGGCAGTGCGTCCCAATCCATATTCGACGGCGCTGCTGGACAGATTGTTTTCACGATGCCCGCCCGAGGCCATCCAGCTTTGCATGACTTCGGCTTCGCTGGCTTGCCCTTGTGCGATGTTTTCAGCGACCCAGCAGTACCCATAGCCCTGTGCCGTGACTCTGTCGGGCAATGTTCGCCCGTCCTGGCTGTCATGGGAAAAAAAGACCTGGCTGGACATTTCATCGGCGTGCAATTGTGCCGCTGTTTGCAATTGCGGCGATATCGTCAAAAGCGGCATCCCAGCGTCAACGCGTTCGCGGTTCAGCAATCGGTCGAATTCCCCACCCTCAACCGCAGCCGCTGTGACGTCTGGTGTGGGTCCCGTCAAGCCGGCCGGCACACACCCGATCACAAAAAAAAGGGCCAGGCCGACAAGAGGTGTACGTAATTTGGAAACGGTTCGGGGAATATATGTCATTGGTGAATAGTGCCTCAGATTTCTTGGCGCATCAAACGCGTTTTCAAATGGTTTCGGCCAACTGCCGCGCAAGCCTGTTTTGCACGACGATGGTTTCGCCCAGATCTATGGTCTTGATCTGTGATTCTGCGACAATCTGGCGTCCGTCGATGAACAAATCGCGCACCCGCTGCGGTCCTGCAAGCAACAAGGCGGCTGGATCCCAACTGCCAGCGCAGTCAATGCCAGAGACATCCCAGATCGCAATATCCGCGCGCTTGCCGGTTGCCAATTGACCAACATCGTCGCGCCCCAGAACAGCGGCGCCACCGCGCGTTGCCAATTCCAGCGCCTCGCGCGGGCTCATTGCATCAGCACCGTTGTTGACGCGCTGCAACAGCATTGCCTGACGGGCCTCGGCCATCAAGTTGCTGCCATCATTTGACGCCGATCCGTCGACACCCAGGCCAACCTTCACGCCGGCATCGCGCATCGCGCGCACCGGCGCGATACCCGACCCCAGACGACAATTGGAACAGGGGCAATGCGCGACACCCGTACCGGTCCGAGAGAACAGATCAATTTCGGCCGCATCAAGTTTCACACAATGAGCATGCCACACATCATTGCCGGTCCAGCCAAGTTCTTGGGCATATTCGCCCGGCCGGCACCCGAATTTCTGTTGTGAATAGGCAATATCTTCCTCGTTTTCGGCCAAATGGGTGTGCATCATCACACCTTTGTCGCGCGCCAGTATTGCGCTGTCGCGCATCAATTCGCGACTGACGGAAAACGGTGAACACGGTGCCACACCGATGCGCAACATCGCGCCTTCGCGCCGGTCGTGAAACGCATCGATCACCCGTATCGTATCGGTCAATATCGCCGCCTCGGATTCAACAAGGCTGTCGGGGGGCAGTCCCCCGGCCGATTGCCCGATCGACATGGCACCACGGGTTGCATGAAACCGCATGCCGATGCGTGCGGCTGCATCAATAGTATCATCCAGACGGGCGCCATTGGGATACAGGTACAAGTGATCAGATGTCAGGGTGCAACCGGATAACGCCAGTTCAGCCAACCCAACCAGCGCGGACACGTGCATTTCCTGCGGTCCGAACCGCGCCCATATTGGGTACAGATTTTGCAACCAGCCGAACAGCAACGCATTCTGGGCCGCGGGCACGGCGCGGGTCAATGTCTGAAACAGGTGGTGGTGGGTATTGACCAGGCCGGGTGTCACAACACAGCCCTGTGCCAAAATCAGATTGGCGTCCGGTGCCGAAATGTCAGACCCGATATCGGCAATGACGCCATCCTTGATCAATATGTCTGCGCCAGCCAGTTCCCGGCGCTGATCATCCATCGTCATCAGGACATCTGCGTTTTTGATCAGCGTCGCCTTCATGCAGGCCCAGAATTCAAGGAGCCCTGCAAAATGTGCATTGCCTGGGCATGTAACGGGGCGTTTGACGCCGCAATGACACGACCACCATCATGCGCAGGCCTGCCTTCCCAATTGGTCACAATCCCGCCTGCTGCCTGAATGACGGCGATCGGGGCCTGAATATCATACGCGTTCAGACCGGCCTCGACGACCAGATCGACATGCCCCGCCGCCAAAAGCGCATATGCGTAACAGTCCATACCATAGCGCGTCAGTTTGACCTTTTGCGACAGCGCCCGAAAGGCTGCGCCATCTGCAGGGGTCCCCACCTCGGGGAAAGTTGTGAAAAGTATCGCATCTGAAAGGGTCGCGGCCGGATTGACGCCCATTGGCGCCACGCTGGCATTGCGGATCAAATGGGACAGGCCCAGGCCGCCACAAAACTGTTCGCCGATATATGGCTGGTCAATGATCCCGAACAACGGGCCAGTCGCGTCCCGCACCGAGACCAAAGTACCCCAGGTCGGCGTTCCGCTGATAAAACCGCGTGTGCCGTCAATTGGGTCCAGCACCCAAGTGAACCCGCTTGTGCCCGGTTTTGCGCCAAATTCTTCGCCCAGGATTCCATCCGCAGGGCGGCGTTCGTCAATGACCGCGCGCATCGCTTGTTCAGCCTGCTGATCGGCCAACGTCACAGGGTCAAAATCCGCCGGGCGCTTGTTTTCTGTGGCCAGGTCGCGGGAACGAAAAAACGGCAACGTGATACCACGTGCCGCCTCTGCGACTGCGTGAGCCGTCTCAATCAGGACGTCACGCGTCGCTTTGTCAATTTTCGACATTCAAAGTTCCGTAGAAATTCCGCAAACCCAGTCTGGTGCCGGAATCATTACCAAACCAATACCTGTGATCAAGCGACGTCGGATAAAACACGCGCCAGTTCAAAAAGACGGCGGCGTTGATTTTCCGGTATCGAGTAATAAGACCGCACCAATTCCAGCGCTTCCTTGTCAGCCATGATATCACCGGGAACCGAAGTTGACCCCTGACTTGGTTTTGCCTCGGCGTCTTCAAAGCCTTCGAAAAAGAAACTAACCGGAACCTCAAGAGTTTCCGAGATATCCCAAAGACGCGACGCGCTGACACGATTCATACCCGTTTCGTATTTCTGAATTTGCTGGAATTTGATCCCGACTTTCTCTGCAAGCTGCTGTTGGGTCATCCCAACCATCCACCTGCGGTGACGAATTCTTTTACCGACGTGTACATCCACAGGATGTTTCATGGGACAGCTCCTTATTCGTTAAACGTGCAATACCATGTCGACCTTTCGCCTCTAAATCACAACCTGTCTTTTTAGATAGGCTGCCGTCCGCTCCCCTAAAACCTATATTTTTATGGGTTTGCGGCATAAAATGGCTCATTTTCCGCTCCAAAAGCTTGTCCCTTGCTGACCTAAACGTCAACTCGCCTTCCGCGCGATTCGCCAGATTCGCAGTTTCTCGCGCACGCAGCAGAGATAGACCTATGGTTGTGCACCCCCGGCTGGCACTCTGGGTGTTTCACGGCTAAATCAGTGCCAAATGCCAACGGATCAATAAATGCTGGCCTACCAAAAATTCAAACCCGACAGCGCCCCTGTCCTGAGAACCTGCCCAATGCCCCTGCCAGCGGCGGGCCAGGTGCGGCTGCGTATTGCGGCTTGCGGGCTGAATTTTGCTGACCTGCTGATGATAACGGGCGATTATCAGGATACGCCAGAACCGCCGTTCACCCTGGGCATGGAAGTCGCGGGGACCGTCGACGCCGTTGGCACCGATGTACGCGATTTTGTTCCCGGTGACAGGGTGGCGGTTTTTGCAGGCAGCGGTGGATTGGCCGCGTTCGGATGCTTTGATGCAACACACTGCATGCGCATCCCGGATTCAATGCCCATGCAGGATGCCGCTGCATTTCAGATCGCTTACGGCACCAGCCACCTGGCGCTTGGCCATCGGGCGCGACTGACAGCGGACGAAACGCTGTTGGTTCTGGGGGCCGCCGGTGGTGTTGGCCTGACCGCTGTGGAAATCGGCAAATTGATGGGGGCACGTGTCATTGCCGTGGCACGTGGCGCAGACAAGCTGGCCACCGCCAGGCGCATGGGCGCGGATCACCTGATCGACAGTGACCATCAAGACATCCGTGAAGAAGTGCTGGCGCTTGGGGGTGCCGATGTCGTTTACGACCCGGTTGGTGGCGATCAGTTTACGGCTGCACTTCGCGCCTGCCGCCCCGAGGCGCGAATACTGACGATCGGTTTTGCCAGCGGGACTGTTCCCCAAATTCCGGCCAACATTCTGCTGGTCAAGAATATCACCGCGGTCGGGTTTTACTGGGGCGGCTACTTGAAGTTTGCGCCAGAAGTTCTGCGCGACAGTCTGGCCGGTCTGCTGGACTGGTACCAGGATGGCAGGATTCGCCCGCACATTAGCCACGTTATGCCACTCGACCGTGTCGAAGAGGCATTTGACCTGATGCGCACGCGGGCCTCGACCGGCAAAATCGTGGTCACACCTTAGTCGCGCTAGGCCACAGCCACGATTTTTCGCTGAACATAGGCCTGCCGTACCAACGCTGCCAAATCCATTACGATGGGTGTGCGGGCCGGTTCAGCCACATAAAGGTTGATATTGACCTTGTCCAACTCGGGCAAAACCCCGCCATGCTGAACCACCTCTGAATCATGCGGTTTTGTACCTTCGATCATCGCGTGTATGGCCAAATCCGCACTGACGCTGGCCTCGATTGTGCGGCTTTGCTCGGATTCGATTGCCATTTCCCAGGGAATACCTGCGCCGGTTAATGCGGCCTGAACGCGAGTGCGAAAAATACACCGGTGTTCAAATGCCAATGGTAAAGGTCGTTGTTTCCACGCGGATCCACCCGGTGCGCCGGTCCATTGCAATGGCAATGTAACAAGGGTTTCGCCATGGGAATCCACCTCATCTTCGGTTGTCAGGATTATGTCGCAATCGCCACGATTGAATTGTTCCTTCAGGGATCGGGTGAACGACGATACCAACTGCACCCGCACCCTTGGGAAATCGCTGTTAAATTGCCGAAGAACCTGCGGGATCGCAGGATAAACGATGTCGTGGGGCACCCCCAGGGTGATTTCGCCCTCAAATGCCTGATGCGTCAGTCGGGCATAAACCTCGTCGTTCAACTCAAGCATCTGGCGCGCGTAGCCCAGCAGTTGTTCGCCTGACGCTGTTAGCGCGATTGTCCTGGCAGACCGATCCAGCAGATGCAGATTCAGAGACTCTTCCAGCCTTTTGAGCTGCATCGATACCGCCGATTGGGTCAGATTCAAAAAACCCGCCGCACGGGTGACACCGCCGACATCAGCCACCGCCACAAAGGACCGCAATGCGGTCATATCCAAATTTCTCGGCATATCACAAATCCTGATATATTATCTAACATTCATTCATTTTACTAATCGATCACAATTTTGCAAAAGGATCAAGAAATTTGATCAGTCGTGACAAAAGGTTCACGAATCAGAAAGGAACAATCGATGTCCACAATAGCATTTTCCGCCCCAATCGCAGGTTTTCGGTCTGCATTTTCCTGTCGTTCTGCCGTCGAAGGCATCAAGGTGATTCTGTCAGTCAGGCGTCAACGGTTGGCGTTACGGCGTCTGGATGACGCAAATCTGGCGGATCTGGGCCTTTCACGGGCTGCGGTTGCTGCGGAATCCGCACGTTTTCCATGGGATTTACCATTTGCGAAGTGAACGCATTTAAAGCGCGGTAATTTTGCCATAATTCCTTGAAAAGCTGGCCATTCATGACAATATATGTCCCAGAGTGGCCCGAATTGTTCGGTCCGCGTTTTGAATGACACCCAGGAGGCAGGAATAAATGGCTGACTATCAAACAGCCCGCGCCGGAGCTGGTGCCCGTACGGCCCAGATCGATGCGGGACTAAAAGCTCATATGAACAAGGTCTACGGCACCATGTCCGTCGGCTTGTTAATTACGGCGTTGGCGGCATGGGCCGTCGGTACGAATGACGTATTGCTTGCCGCGATATTCGGGACCCCGCTGAAATGGCTGGTCATGTTCGCCCCGCTGATCATGGTGTTTGCGTTCGGGGCGTTGATTAATCGCCTGTCCGCTGCCGGTGCCCAGCTGTTCTTTTATACATTTGCGGCACTGATGGGGCTGTCTATCAGCTTTATCTTTGCGGTATACACCGGCTTTTCGATCACACAGACATTCCTTGTGACATCGGTATCCTTTGCTGGCCTGTCACTGTGGGGGTATACCACGAAAAAGGATATCTCGGGTTGGGGTTCGTTCCTGATCATGGGTGTTATCGGCCTTATCGTCGCGTCAGTCGTCAACATATTCCTGGGATCGCCTGCGATTCAGTTCGCCATATCGCTTATTGGTGTGCTGATATTTGCCGGTTTGACCGCCTATGACACGCAGAAGATCAAAACAGACTATATTCAACATGCACACTCCATGGACAGTGAATGGTTGGCTAAGTCCGCGATTATGGGCGCGCTGAACCTGTACTTGGATTTCGTGAACCTGTTCATGTTCCTGCTGCAGTTCCTGGGCAACCGCGAATAATCACAAGCATCAGAAATCGCAAAGGGTCGGCAAGTTGCCGACCCTTTTTTTGTTGTACGGCTTGAATTTGTTAACCGATTTCTTCGAACAGCTTTGCCCGGTAGTCGCCCTGAACTGCGGGCTGTCCAGCTTGTGGGTCAGGCACGGCTGAAATATTGGATATGCCCGTACCGCTATTGCGCTCGGTGACACCTGTCACAGAACAGGCAGATAATAGCAGGCTTGCAGCCAGCAAGGTGATACGCATGTTAAGTCCGATCCTGGTTATGACGCGCCTAGTTTTTGCGCCGCAAGTCGGCAGACATTTGACCCCACCACGGCAAAAACAGGGCAGCGACACAGGTGCATATACGCAAATCTGGATCCGGTGGTGTGGCCACGAAAAAAGCCACGCGGGTTGCGTGGCTTGATCCAAAACCGGCGGAAAATCAGTGTTACTTGATTTTGCCTTCTTTGTACTCGACATGCTTGCGCACAACCGGGTCGTACTTTTTGACGACCATTTTTTCGGTCATAGTACGGGCGTTCTTTTTGGTCACGTAAAAGTGGCCTGTGTCCGCAGTCGAGTTCAGGCGGATTTTAATTGTGGTTGGCTTCGCCATGACTTTGCTCCTCAACGCGGCGGCGCTATGCCGCCCGTGAAATCCTTGAAGCCCGCCTTTTACTTGAGTGCGGGGCCGAGTCAACAGCAATCACTCATTTCGGGCCTGCAATCGCTGATCGCGGAGGGCTTTGTTTGCCATCGCTTTGCGGCTGGCTATGCGCGGACGGCCTGTAAGCCGGATTCTGTCCAAGATGTTGCCATCTCTGGATGATCATTCATCTATGCACGTTGTTGCCAACGCGCTTTAGCTGCCAACCCGGACCTTTGGGCTAAAGCCACCCTGGGCACGCGGCCCGCAAGGTCCCTATTTGGCATTGCTCCCGGTGGGGCTTGCCGTGCCGGGCCTGTTGCCAGCCCCGCGGTGCGCTCTTACCGCACCGTTTCACCCTTACCCCGGTCGAAACCAGGGCGGTTTGTTTTCTGTGGCGCTTTCCCTGGGGTTGCCCCCGCCGGGCATTACCCGGCACCGTCTCTTTATGGAGTCCGGACTTTCCTCGCCCCGGATCAGATCCGGGCCGCGATCATCCAGCCATCCGCGCAAAAATGCATTTAGACAGCGTCGCTGGGTCCGTCAACCGGGAACCGGTTTGCCAGGTTTGCAATCATTGCCAGATCAACCGCGTCAAGTTCATGGCCAGCCCATGGTCGAAACCGCATCCGAAAGGCGGCAAGGATATCGGCCGGTTCGGCAGCTTGTGAATAACCGAAGGCCCGCGCCAAAAGGTCAAAGTCGCACGCATTCTCGGGGCTGGTCCGATTATCACCATCCGGCCAAACCGCCAATCCGACAAGGGCAAGTCGTCGCCAGTCAAAACGCGGGCCTGGGTCCGACTTGCGGTCGGGTGCCATGTCAGCGTGGGCGATCACCCTTTCCGGCGGAATTTTCCAGCGTTGCAAGATGCCGGTCAGCAGTTCTTCCAATGCGTCCATCTGGGGCGCCGCAAACGGCGTTTGTCCGTCATTGGCCAGTTCAACACCGATCGAGCGCGAGTTCACATCACTGCATGCGCCCCAGGCCCCGGCACCGGCATGCCATGCCCGTCTTTCTTCGTCGACCAATTGAAAAACCTGCCCAAACGGCGAGATCAGGTAATGCGCAGATACCTCGGCTGTGGGACAGCACAGACGTTCCAAGGCTTCGGTGACGCCCGACATCGCTGTGTAGTGCAAAACGACGATGTCCGGGGTTGCCCCATCCCGCCTTGGCCCAAAGTTGGGCGACGGATGTTGGGTTGGTTTCACCTCAAAAGCGCACGGCCTGGCGGAACGGGGCCGGATCCCAGTAACACGCAAAACCGTCGCCGTCCGGGTCAAGCCCTTTGCGATCGCGTTCCGGGCCGCCGGACGCCAGAAAATCGATCTGTGCCACATCGGATGACGTGTATTTTGCGCAATTGCGGACAAAACGGGATTCCGCGGCCAGCCCGGATCGCCGATACAGACTTTGTCCGACAGCATTGGACGTGGCCAATGCGAATTCGACTATTGAGGGATCCTTGCTGCCTGACCGTTGTGGCAGGGCCTTGGGTTGTACCACCTGGTATGCTTGACCTTGGGCCGCTAACCGTTCGCGGTCGCTTTCGATCGATTCCCGCGACGAAACTGCAGAAAAATCCTGCTCGTCAGAAATGCCCGGATTATTCAGATGAACCTCACGCGCGGTGGACGGCACAGGCGGTGTGGATGGCGCGGACGCTGAGCTTGCCACAGGGATTTCTGAACCAGCAACAACGGTTTCATCTGAAATGGCGGTACTGGACGGGTCCGCGACAATGCCGGATAACTGCGCGTCACGTTCGGCCTGATTTGCGCCAAATTCGCTGTATTCGTCAAACCCGACGCCTGAATTGGGCACCGCCTGTTCACACGCGGCCAAAAATAGCATCACCACACCCGTCACCATAATCCGCATAGATACGATCCTGCCTGTTGCGTTTTGCGGGTGTTTACCACCATTTCGCGGGCTTGGAAACAAAGCCTGCGGCCTGCTCCAGCACATACGCGTGGTTCAGCAAGTCACCCTCTTGCCATGGCCGCCCGATCAATTGCAGCCCCAGCGGCAGCCCCTGTTTGTCAATTCCGACTGGCACAGCCACACCCGGCAAACCAGCAAGATTGACGGTCACAGTGAAAACATCGTTCAGGTACATTTGAATGGGGTCTGCATTTGTCATTTCCCCCAGCCCGAACGCGGCTGATGGCGTCGCTGGCGTCAAAATCGCATCAATGCCGTCGTCAAAAACATCATCAAAGTCTTTTTTGATCAATGCGCGCACCCGACGCGCACGATTGTAATAGGCGTCATAAAATCCGGCTGACAAAACATAGGTCCCGATCATCACCCGCCGCTGCACCTCGTGGCCAAAGCCTTCGGCACGGGTTTTTTCGTACATTTCGGTAATTCCGTCGCCTGCGGCCAGTTTCGCGCGATGCCCGAAACGAACCCCGTCATAGCGCGCCAGGTTTGACGATGCTTCGGCCGGTGCAATCACATAATATGCCGGCAGGGCGTATTTTGTGTGCGGCAGTGATATATCGATGATCTCTGCACCCGCAGATTTCATCATTGCGGTGCCGTCGGCCCAAAGCTGTTCAATTTCTTCGGGCATCCCATCCATGCGATATTCGCGCGGAATGCCGATTTTCTTGCCCTTTATATCGCCGCTCAGGGCCGCCTCAAAGTCGGGCACCGGAATATTTGCGCTGGTACTGTCTTTGGGGTCATGGCTGCACATCGATTTCAGCATGATCGCGCTGTCGCGGACAGATTTGGTCATCGGTCCGGCCTGATCCAGCGAAGACGCAAATGCGACAACACCCCAGCGCGAGCAACGGCCATAGGTGGGCTTGACGCCAACGATACCGGTAAAGGCCGCTGGCTGGCGAATTGATCCGCCGGTGTCAGTGCCAGTCGCTGCCAGACACAGATCAGACGCAACCGCCGCCGCCGATCCGCCCGACGACCCGCCGGGGGTCAGTTCGGTCGTGTCGTTGCCCCGGCGCCACGGGTTCACGGCATTGCCATAAGTCGAGGTTTCGTTGGACGACCCCATCGCAAATTCGTCCATGTTAAGCTTGCCCAACATGATCGCCCCGTCATCAAACAAATTTTGGGACACAGTCGATTCATATTCGGGGCGAAACCCTTTCAAAATCGCAGAACCGGCCTGCGATGGCACGCCTTTGGTGCAGAACAGGTCTTTGATCCCAAGAGGGATGCCGCACATATCCGGGGCATCCTGTCTGGTCAGTCGTTCATCGGCGGCGGCTGCCTGCGCAAGCGCCAGTTCGGGCGTGTGATGGACAAACGCATTCAACGCGCCTGACTGATCGACGGCCTGAAGGCATGCCTGGGTCAGTTCGCGCGCACTGATGTCACCGGCACGTAATTTATCACGCGCATCCGCAATGTTCAGAGAATTCAGCTCGCTCATTATTCAACCACCTTGGGCACGGCAAAAAAACCTTCGCGGGCATCCGGGGCATTGGACAGTATCTTGTCCTGCTGATTTCCATCTGTAACCTGATCCTCGCGCCGTTTCAGTTGCATCGGAGACACCGATGTCATCGGCGCAATACCGTCGATATCGACTTCGTTCAGCTGCTCGATGAATCCCAGTATCGTATTGAATTCATCTGCCAGTGCGGGCAGCGCCTGATCTTCCACTTTGATGCGCGCAAGTTTGGCGACGCGGCGGGCGGTGTCTGTGTCAATCGACATTTTGGCGGCTCCATCATTGAGTTGTCCCAGCGTTTAGCGCCCCTGCAGATAAGGGGCAAGTGGCACGCCGGATTTGTGCAGTCACACGCCGATAATCCGAAAACGCAAGTGCCTAGGACGCGCGATGCATCTGAAAGAACTCTTTGAGCAGTGCTGCGCATTCCGGCGCGCTGATACCGTCATAAACGTCCGGTTTATGGTGGCTTTGGCTGTGTGAAAAAATGCGCGGTCCATGTGCGATTCCACCAGACTTTGGGTCGGATGCGCCATAATAAAGCCGCGCGATACGCGCCTGCGAAATGGCGGCGGCACACATTGGGCACGGCTCTAACGTCACGTATAAATCATGACCGTTCAGCCGTTCCGAGCCCAGCGCTGCACAAGCCTGACGCAGCGCCAGAATTTCAGCATGTGCGGTTGGATCATGCAGCTCTTTGGTGCGGTTGCCTGCGGCGGCCACGACACGGCCATCGGGCGAAATCACCACGGCGCCAACAGGCACCTCTCCGCGCTTGGCAGCGGCACGGGCCTGGACCAATGCCGCACCCATATGGCTCTTGAACGTCATGGGGTCGGGTTTGCACCCTCAGAACCGGTTTGCCAAGCCTTTCCCTTTGTGGCCGGGCGGGTTATGGCACGGGCATGACTGACGCAGCCCCCAAAGGCGACCGGATCGCCAAGATGATATCACGCGCCGGTGTAGCATCCCGCCGTGACGCTGAACGCATGATCCAGGCTGGACGTGTCACCGTGAATGGTAAACAGATTGACAGCCCTGCCCTGAACGTGACGGCCAGCGACAAAATCATGGTCGACGGCAAGGATCTGGGGGCGCCGGATCAGGCCCGGTTGTGGATGTATCACAAGCCAACCGGCTTGGTGACCACGACACGTGATGAAAAGGGACGTGCCACCGTTTTTGACAGTTTACCTGCTGATTTGCCGCGCGTCATGTCGGTGGGGCGTCTGGATATCAGTTCTGAGGGGCTGCTGTTGCTGACGAATGACGGCGGGTTGAAACGCCGGCTGGAATTGCCGTCCACCGGGTGGTTGCGGCGCTATCGTGTCCGCGCCAAAGGTGATCCGCGAGAAGAGTCACTGGAAATCCTGCGCAAGGGCATCAGCGTCGAGGGCGTCCAGTATCAGCCAATGACCGTGACTATCGATCGGGTTCAGGGTGCCAACGTCTGGCTGACGGTGGCGATCCGCGAAGGTAAGAACCGCGAAGTCCGCCGGGCACTCAGCGCAATCGGTATGACGGTAAACAGGTTGATCCGTGTCAGCTATGGCCCGTTCAAGCTGAATGACCTGAAACCAGGTGCGGTTGAGGAAATACGCCCCCGTGTCGTGCGCGACCAATTGGGGATGACAGAGGTGACAGCGCCGGCATCACAAAAGAAAAAACAGGTCACGCGACGTCGCAAGTGAATAATTTGACGGGAAAACTTGCCGTACCTTCCCCTTGTCCTCTATCCAACACCCAATAGAACCCTTTGGCGACAACGGAGAGCGTGTTGATGGCTGATTTACTAACGATCGAGAATTTGGCGAACCTGGTGATGCTGTGTTTCTTGCAGGCAGTGCTGGGTTTTGACAATTTGCTTTATATTTCCATTGAAAGTCAGCGCGCACCAGTGGCCCAACAAAAGGCGGTACGGTTCTGGGGGATCATTATCGCCGTTGCCTTGCGTGTCGTGCTTTTGTTCGTGATGATCAAATTGATCGATTCACTTTCTGAACCATTTTACGTCATGGCCTGGCCGGGCATTCTGGAAGGCGGGCTGAATTTCGCGGCACTGGTATTCGTGTTCGGCGGCATTTTCATTATGTATACTGCGGTCAAGGAAATCAGCCATATGTTGTCGATTGAACACCTGGCGGCTGATGTGCAGAACAAGGGCGGAAAATCCGCCGCGCGGGTGGTTATGTTCATTGTCCTGATGAACTTGATCTTCAGCTTTGACTCGGTGCTGTCAGCGCTGGCGATTACCGACGTTTTCCCGATTTTGGCGATTGCCATTCTGTTGTCAGGTGTGGCGATGTTGGCGCTGGCAGATACGGTCACGCGTTTCCTGGAAAAAAACCGCATGTACGAAGTGCTGGGCCTGTTCATATTGCTAATCGTTGGCGTGGTCCTATTGGGCGAGGCAGGCCAGGCAGCAGCACACGCAGCGGATGACGACAGCTTGGCAATCAAGGTCTTTAGCTATGAAATCATTCCAATGTCTAAATCGACATTCTACTTTTCGGTATTGGTGTTGGTGGCTGTCGAAATCATCCAATCCGGTTACAGCAGAAAGCTGGCACTGGAACGCAGGGCACAGGCCGGTCACGGCTGAAATTGGAGCACTGGATAGAAACGATACCTTGGAATATACAGGAATTGACGCCCATGGCGAAACAATGTGGATTCAATCGTGAGTGACACCGGATTACAAAAGCTGGCGTTTTTTCTGCTGCTGGCGCTGATTATGTATGTCGCAGTCTCTGGGGGCGCGTAATGGCTGAACGTTTTGGCGGAAAATTCAGCCCCCAGGGGGATCAGTCGGGCGACGACGATAAACCGTCGCCCCGCGATCCTTGGCTGGGCAAGCGCCGGTCACGGGCTGGCGGACGTGTCAATTTGCTGTTTCTGGTGCCCTTGCCGCTGGCTGTTCGTGCATTCACTTTGGACCCCGTCGGTTTGGCGTTCGCATTGCTCGCACTTGGCCTGTTGTTGCTTGCCGCCTGGCTGACGCGCGACGGGGTGCTGGCACATGAAGCTTTTGATGCGCGCAAAATTGCGCGCCGCCCGGCGTTGCCACGCAAATTGTTCGCCGCGATATTGACTGGATTTGGATTGTTCGCGGCGACGTTCGTTGCCAATGATGGTTGGATAATTCCGATTGTATTCGGCGTCATCGGCGCGGCGCTGCACAGCTTTTCATTCGGTCTTGATCCAATGCGCGACAAGGGCATGCAAGGCATCGACACGTTTCAACAAGATCGTGTTGCCCGCGCCGTCGGTGAAGCTGAAAAGCATTTGCGCGCAATGAACGATGCCATTTTGCGCGCAGGCGATCGCAAGTTGGAAGCCCGTGTGGCCCGGTTCCAGGACACCGTGCGCGACATGTTCCGCACGGTTGAGGAAGACCCAAGAGACCTGACCGCAGCGCGGAAATACCTGGGTGTGTATTTGTTGGGCGCACGCGATGCGACCGCCAAGTTTGCGGATATCTACGCACGCACACGCGATCAAAAAGCCAGAAGCGATTTTTCATCTTTGCTGGACGATCTTGAAAAGAACTTTGCAGCAAGAACGGAAACTTTCCTGCTGGATGACCGCACTGATTTGAATGTTGAAATAGAAGTGCTGCGCGAAAGACTTGAACGCGAAGGCGTGCGCACTGATGAGAATTTAGAGAGGGACCTGTAACCATGACCGAGACAACACGTGAAAAAGCCGCAGCCGAACTGAAGCTGATAGAAGAAGTGACGGCAGTTATTCTGCCAGAACCGTCATCGGCGTTGGTGCCGCTTGCCAAGGCCGACAAGCCCGTTGCGGCGGAAATCAAAAAGCGGATGGCTGAAATCGACATGGAAAACACCGGTTCGATTATCGGATTCGGGTCTGCCGCCCAGGCGGAATTGCAGGAAATCAGCCAGGCGATGCTGTCGGATGTGCGCAACAAGGACATTGGCCCCGCCGGTGACAGTTTGCGCAAGATCGTGACAACTATCCGTGGGTTCTCGATCAGCGAACTGGATGTCAGACGTCAGCGCAGTTGGTGGGAAAAACTGTTGGGCCGTGCCGCGCCGTTTGCAAAATTCGTGGCGCGTTTCGAAACTGTTCAGGGGCAGATTGACAACGTAACGGACAATCTTTTGAACCACGAACATGCGTTGCTGAAGGACATTAAATCACTGGACAAGTTATATGAAAAGACGCTGGAATTTTATGATGAACTTGCGCTTTACATCACCGCGGGCGAAGAAAAGCTGAAAGTGCTGGACACAAAAACGATTCCGGCCAAAGAAAAATCCGTCGAGAAGGCAGCAGAAGACAAAGCAGTGATTGCGGCGCAGGAACTGCGCGATCTGCGTGCTGCGCGTGATGATCTGGAACGACGCGTCCATGACCTGAAGCTGACCCGCCAAGTGACCATGCAGTCATTGCCATCCATTCGGTTGGTACAGGAAAATGACAAATCGCTGGTCACGAAAATCAATTCAACGCTGGTCAATACCGTGCCGCTTTGGGAAACCCAGCTGGCGCAGGCCGTGACGATCCAGCGATCTTCAGAAGCCGCCAAGGCCGTCAAGCAAGCCAGCGATTTGACCAATGAATTGCTGACCGCAAACGCCAAAAACCTGCGCCAGGCGAACAAAGCTGTTCGCGAGGAAATGGAACGCGGTGTTTTTGACATTGAGGCTGTTAAGACCGCCAACGCAGAACTGATTGCAACCATCGAAGAAAGTCTTCAGATTGCCGATGAAGGCAAAGCCAAGCGGGCTGCTGCCGAGGAAGAGTTGAAAAAAATGGAGACAGAGTTGCGCACGACTTTGGCGTCTGCATCAGCCCGGGCTGATGGCGTGGGAACTGCGATAGGTGACTCTGCATAACGGGACTGGATCGCGCGTGGAATTAACGGCGGCTACGGCAAAACTGATCGGAAAGGCGGCCCTCTTTTTGGGTCTGGCCGCCTGTGAACCCGTGGTCGCCAGCTTACCACCTTCGACGGCGCCCGACCCCGGTGCCCTGACCGCGCCTGCCGCGTTTGTTCCCGCCTCGGACGTCAGCAAGTCGCTGTCCAAATACTATGCGAATGTTGAGACTGGTCTGATATCCCAGGGACTTTTGCGAAGCGACAGCACGGGCCTGGATGTGCCGTTCAGCAGCCGGGACCTGGTCGACAATTTCATTCGCATAGCGCTGTTCGAAGAATACACCAATATTGGCGGGCGCATTGTGGCGCAAGAAACCGCAAGCCAGTTGCACCGTTGGGAAAAACCAATCCGCATGAATATCGAGTTTGGCGCATCTGTGCCGCTTGAACAGCGCGCGATGGATCGTGCCAACATCACCGAATATGCGGCGCGCCTGGGGCGCATTACCGGGTTGCCGGTTCAACAGACCAGTCGGAATGCCAATTATTATGTATTTGTGGTCAACGAGGACGAACGCAAAGAACTTGGTCCACAGATCCGGACAATTTTGCCGGGCATCGAGGATGCCGCTGTTCGCGCCGTGACGAACATGCCACGTACAACGTTTTGTCTTGTCTTCGCCTGGGACCCCCAAGGCACCGGCGAATACAGCCGGTCTGTGGCGGTCATTCGCGGCGAACATCCCGATCTGATGCGATTGTCCTGCATTCACGAAGAGCTTGCGCAGGGGCTGGGCCTGTCCAATGACAGCCCGTCTGCCCGGCCATCGGTGTTTAACGACGACGAAGAATTCGGCCTGCTGACCGGCCAGGATGAGCTGTTGTTGAAGATGTTGTATGATGGGCGCATGCGTCCGGGCATGAACGTCGCACAAGCCCGCCAGCAGGCCGAAATCATTGCGGCAGAGCTATTGGACGGTGACAGCTAGGTGAACCTATCCGGGTGAAAAAGGAGACGAGTATGGGTATTTTTGATTTTCTGACGGGCGAATTTATTGACGTCATCCACTGGACGGACGACACCCGGGACACGATGGTTTGGCGCTTTGAGCGCGAAAGCTACGCAATAAAATACGGTGCCAAGCTAACAGTGCGCGAAGGTCAGGCGGCCGTATTCGTACACGAAGGCCAGTTGGCCGATGTCTTTACGCCCGGTTTATATATGTTGGAAACCAACAATATGCCCATTCTGACCACGATCAATAATTGGGATCATGGGTTCAAGTCACCATTCAAATCCGAAATCTATTTCGTTAACACGACCCGTTTCAATGATCTGAAATGGGGCACAAAAAACCCGGTGATAATTCGCGACCCGGAATTCGGGCCGCTGCGTTTGCGGTCTTATGGCACCTATTCGGTCAAAGTTTCCGACCCGGCCCGTTTTCTGGTGGAAATTGTGGGAACTGATGGTGAATTCACCATGGACGAAATCAGCTTTCAAATTCGCAACATCATTGTCCAGGAATTTTCCCGTGTTGTCGCGAACTCGGGGATTCCAGTACTGGATATGGCAGCCAACACCAGCGATCTGAGCAAACTGATCAGCGCCCAGATCGCGGACACTTTGAAACAGTATGGGCTGTCGATCCCTGAATTATACGTTGAAAACATTTCGCTGCCAGAGGCGGTCGAGGCCGCGCTGGACAAGCGCACGTCGCTTGGAATGGCCGGTGATCTGGGGCGGTTTACACAGTATTCAGCCGCCGAGGCAATGACGACCGCCGCCCAGTCCAACAACGGCGCCGGGGCTGGCCTTGGGGCCGGGTTGGGCGCCGGCATAGGCATGGGAATGGCCAGTCAGATGGGCGCGATCGCCGGTCCGTGGGGTCCTGCACCCGTTTCATCTGTGCCGCCACCGCCGCCGCAGCCTGTCGAAAAGGTCTGGCATATCGTCGAAAAGGGCAAAACCGTTGGACCATATTCAAAGGCCAGGCTTGGGCGGATGGTTGCGGATGGCGATCTTGATCGCGACACCTATGTGTGGACGCCGGGGCAAGACGGATGGTTAACGGCCGACAATGTCATCGAACTGGCGCAGCTATTCACAATTTCACCACCGCCGGTGCCTGACCAAAAATGAAGCGGCGCACTTTTATCAAGGCGCTTCACTGGCTGACCACATTCTTGATCCTGTGGTTTTTTCTGGTCGAGCCGGAAGACGTCCGTCAGCTTGGTCCACTGGCGTTGGCGACACATGCGGGGATGGGTGTGACACTGGGGATCATCGTCGCAATTTGGTTTACCATGTACTGGCAAAAAGGATTGGCAGGGCGGGCCGGACCAAAATTGCCCGGATGGGGAAAAACGTTTCATCTGTGGCTGCACCGCGCATTGTACTGGGGTGTGCCGGCAATGGTCGCGACGGGTGCGACGACCGGGTTTTCTGCCCCATATGTGATCCGTGCATTCGGGCTTTTCCCGATTAACGTGGGCTTTGGCAACCGCAATGTTCAGGACCTGCTTGCAGATGTTCACGAAGTGGCATTCAACATGCTTATCTTTGTGGTCGGTGCCCATGTCGCGTTTCACCTGTGGCGACACTATTTCCTTCGGGATAACGCCTTGCGCATAATGGTCCCCAAAGTTTTCCATCGGTTTTTGTGAACCATGGCTGTGACAGAACACAAATTCCCGTGCACGACCTGTGGTGCGGATTTGCGTTTCGAACCTGGCACCGGCTTGATGATATGTGATCAGTGCGGCAATCAGGAAACCATTGAAGACAACAGTGTTTTCAACAATCCGATGCAGGAATTGGATTTCAAAGCAGCGCTTGCGACCAGCCTGCCGGACTCCGAAATGGAAGAAACCCGGGTGTTAACCTGCCAGAATTGCGGGGCGCAGGTCGAATTTCAGGAAAATGATCACGCGACCGAGTGTCCGTTCTGTGCGACGCCTTACGTGACAGACACAGGCACCCAGCGCCAGATCAAGCCGCGCGGTTTGCTACCATTTGCCTTGAGCGAAACAGGGGCACGTTCAGAAATGTCCAGTTGGCTCGGCTCTCTTTGGTTCGCGCCAAACGGATTGCAACAATATGCCCGCAAGGGGCGGCGATTGGATGGGGTTTATGTTCCGTACTGGACGTTCGACGCCGATACCAAAAGCAGATACAGCGGCGAGCGGGGCACGGTTTACTACGTAACGCGCAGGGTACAGCGCGACGGTGACACGGTAAACGAACGTGTACAAAAAGTGCGCTGGCGACCACGTTCAGGACAAGTTGCGCGATGGTTTGATGATGTCTTGGTCCTTGCGTCCACAAGCCTGCCCAAAAAATACACCGACGGCCTGGAACCATGGGATTTGTCGCTGCTGGAGCCCTATCGACCGGAATATTTGGCCGGGTTCCGGGCCCAGGGTTACAGCGTTGAACTTGATACTGGCTTTAACGAGGCGCGCGACTATATGGACCGTGTCATTCAGCGCGACGTCAAATTCGACATTGGAGGCGACCGGCAGCGAATTCATGCCATTGACACAGACATAACAGGTGTGACGTTCAAACATGTGCTGCTGCCGATCTGGATTGCAGCCTATAAATACCGGGGGCGCACCTATCGCTTTGTCGTCAACGGCCGCACCGGCCGTGTTCAGGGCGAACGTCCCTGGTCACCCTGGAAAATCGCAACTGCCGTTGTGGTGTTTGCCGTGATAGCTGGCGTTGTGGGCTATTTTGGCGCGCAGCAACGTTAGGTTCGTCGTTGACCTATGTCAGACTTTGACGCGTAATTGCCAGCTGCGGCTGATTGAAAGGACCGGACATGATTTTGTGCTGCGGAGAAGCGCTGATCGACATGTTGCCCCGCCAGACCAGGGACGACGAGGATGCGTTTATGCCGCTGCCGGGCGGCGCCGTTTTCAACACCGCAATTGCACTGGGCCGGTTGGGAACCCAGACCGGATTTTTGTCAGGCCTGTCGTCGGACTTGTTTGGCGAATTGTTGGTGAAATCACTGTCGACAAGCGGTGTCAGCAGCGATTTGGCGATATTTTCGGATCGCCCGACCACGCTTGCGTTTGTGCGTCTGGAAAAAGGCCAGGCGCAGTATACATTTTACGATGAAAACACTGCCGGCCGCACCCTGACACCAGAGGATTTGCCAGCGCTGCCGGACACTGTAAAAGCCATGTTTTTTGGCGGCATCAGTTTGGTCGGCGAGCCGTGCGGACTGGCATATGAAACATTGATGACGCGCGAAAGCCGCCGACGCGTCACCATGATTGACCCCAACATTCGCGCAAGCTTCATAACCGACGAGCCGCGTTATCGCGCGCGTATCAGCAAAATGGTCAGAATGGCGAACATCCTGAAGTTATCGGATGAGGATTTGCATTGGCTGTGCGGAGACGGCGACACAGATGATCTGGCACGTGCGCAGCTGGGCGAAAACTGTCACCTTGTTTTGATTACAAAAGGTGCAAAAGGCGCAACCGCGTTTTCAAGAAAAGAACGTGTCAGTATCGACGCGAGCACGGTCCAGATGGTCGATACCGTCGGCGCCGGTGACACGTTTAACGCGGGTTTTCTGGCCGTGCTGGACCGTCTGGACCTGTTGTCGCAACAGGCTGTGGGCGAACTTGACGCAGGCGCAATCCACCAGGCGCTTGACCTTGGTGTGCGCGCGGCAGGCGTAACCGTATCGCGCGCGGGTGCAAATCCACCCTGGGCCGACGAAGTCTGAGCCCGCAGACGCCGTTACAATCGTTGAATTGGTAGGCCCGCCGCTGAATTGTGGCTATTGGGGCATTGACATTCAAATTGATCCGCAAAAATGTGGCCTGCCCGGAAACGAGCACCAAACAGGAATGCGGGGATATTTTCGGCGATGCAAAGCAACAGAATTCGAATGGGCGTCGATATTGGCGGGACATTCACAGATGTCGTGCTGGAGCTGGAAGCAAGACAATTTTCGACCAAAGTCCTTACGACATATGACGCGCCCGAAGATGCAATAATCGATGGGATGCTGCAGACCTGCACCAAGGCCGGAATTCTGCCCGCGCAAATTGACCAGATCATTCACGGCACCACATTGGCCACGAACAGTTTGATTGAGCGTCGCGGCGCGCGCACGGCGTTGATCACAACCCAGGGCTTTCGCGATGTCATTGAAATGCGGACTGAATCCCGGTTCGAGCAGTACGATCTAAATCTGACATTGCCGGAACCTTTGTTGCCGCGTCAGTGCCGCTATGTCTTGCCCGAGCGCATAAGCGCAAGTGGGGAAATCCTGATCGCGCTTGATCCGGCAGAGGTCAAAACCCTGGCAAAGGTTCTGCGGCAGGCCGGGTATGACAGCGTGGCCGTCGGTTTTATTCATTCCTATCTGAACGACAGCCATGAAAAAATGGTAGGCGACATTTTGCGGGCCGAAATGCCGGATGTGGCGATTTCGTTGTCATGCCAAGTGTCACCGCAAATGCGGGAATATGAGCGTTTTAATACGGTCGTCGCCAATGCCTATATCAAGCCGTTGATGAAAAGCTATTTGGGGCGCCTTGAAAGCAGGCTGGCAGCGGCTGGCGCGGCTTGCCCGGTATTTTTGATGCATTCTGGTGGTGGCATCATTTCCATTGCCAGCGCCGCCGAATTTCCGGTGCGCTTGGTTGAATCCGGTCCGGCCGGTGGCGCGGTGTTTGCAGCAGATATTGCCGCGCGATACGATCTGGACAAGGTCCTGTCATTCGACATGGGCGGAACCACCGCCAAAATCTGCCTGATTAAAGACCAGACACCCAAGACCAGCCGGGTGTTCGAGGTCGCGCGAAGCTATCGGTTCAAGAAAGGTTCCGGGATGCCGATTTCTATCCCGGTAATAGATATGGTGGAAATCGGGGCCGGCGGTGGATCGTTGGCCCATGTTGACGCCATGCAGCAAATTCGTGTCGGTCCGGAATCTGCCGGATCAGAGCCCGGGCCCGCCTGTTATGGGCGCGGTGGCACACGTGCTGCCGTGACCGATGCCGATCTGATCATGGGACGCCTTGACCCTGATGAATTTGCCGGGGGCACGATCCCGCTGGTGGTTGACGATGCCGCAGCGGCCCTGGCCGATTGCGTCGGGAATCATCTGGGCATGGACACGATAACCGCAGCCTTTGGCCTGGCAGAGGTCGTCGATGAAAACATGGCGAACGCTGCCCGTGTCCATGCCGTTGAAAACGGCGAAGATCTGGCAGGCTATACGATGATCGCATTTGGTGGCGCTGCCCCGCTGCATGCCGGGCGGCTTTGTGAAAAGCTGTCAATCGACCGCTTGTTAGTACCGGGCGGTGCCGGCGTTGGGTCGGCAATCGGATTTCTGCGTGCCCCTTACAGCTTTGAAGCCAATCGGAGTGCCTATATGCGGCTGTCGGATTTCGATCCCGATACAGTCCGCCAAATCTGGCGCGACCTTGAAACCGAGGCCACTGAATTTGTGCGCAGTTGCGATGCAACCGCCGACATCCAGTCAGAACGCAAAGTTTACATGCGCTACATTGGCCAAGGATGGGAAATCCCGGTGCCGATTGGCCTATCTGATTCAGAAAACCCACATAAAGACCGATACTTGCAACTTTTTGAAAATGACTATGCATCGTTGTTCGGCCGCACGGTCAAAGGCATGGATGTTGAGATTACTGGATGGGCGGTGAACGCGACAACGGCCGCCGACCTTGCGGACCCGATCACGCAGACCGGACGCAATGCCGCGGCACCTATTTCGGGAACCCGGAAAATATTTGACCCTGGTGTCGGAATTGAAACAGACGCCGCTGTCGTCGTTCGGGAACAGATGCAGACAGGTCACGGTGTTCAGGGACCCGCGTTGGTAACCGAAGATGAAACAACAATCGTCATTCCCGCCTCTCGAATGGCGATCAGACAAGCAGACGGATGTATCGACATCCGCAAGCACGCCGAGGATCACAAATGACCAAAACCCCCGTCTCGGATGTCGCAAATCAGGTGATGTGGAACCGGTTGATTTCAGTGGTCGAAGAGCAGGCACAAGCACTGATGCGCACGGCCTTTTCGACATCTGTGCGCGAAGCGGGTGATCTGTCTGCCGGCGTTTACAATGTCAAAGGCGAAATGCTGGCACAGGCCGTCACCGGAACACCGGGACATGTCAATGCAATGGCGGACGCGGTTGCGCATTTCATGCGCCGCATCAGGATCGAGAACATTTTCCAGGCCGATGTCTATATCACCAACGACCCGTGGGAGGGCACGGGGCATCTGCATGATATCACAGTGGTCACGCCGGTGTTTCGCGATCAAGCCCTGGTCGGATTTTTTGCCTGTACTGCGCATATCGTTGATATCGGCGGGCGCGGATTCGGGGCGGATGCCGCATCCATCTATGAAGAAGGGCTATACATCCCGATCATGAAACTGATCGATCAGGGCGAGGTGGACGAAACGCTGATCAAAATCGTGCGTGCGAATGTGCGCGAACCCGAACAGCTTGTGGGCGATATCTATGCGCTGGCTGCCTGCAATGACATTGGCCAGCGCCGTCTGAACGACATGATGGACGAATTTGATCTGCCCGATCTGAAAGTCGTGTCCGAGTTCATTCTTGCGCATTCAAAAAAGGCGACGCTGGAACGTATCGCCGCCCTGCCCCAAAAATCTGCCAAGGGATCGATGCGCATTGACGGGTATGCCACGCCGATTGACCTGCGCGTCAGACTGGATGTCCAGAAAGACCGGATACTGTGCGATTTCGCGGGTACATCACCTGTGGACAAGAAAGGGATCAACGTTCCGTTGGTCTATACCAAGGCCTATGCCTGTTACGCGTTGAAATGTGCCATTGCACCTGACATTCCAAATAATGCGGCCTCGCTTGCCCCATTTGAAATCACGGCACCTGAAGGTTCAATTGTGAATGCAGTGCATCCGGCGCCTGTCGCGCTGCGTCATGTGATCGGGCATATGGTCCCGGACACGGTTTTTAATGCACTGGACAAAATTCTGCCCAATGTCGCACCGGCAGAAGGTGCCGGGACACTTTGCAATTTTCAATTATCTCTTCGGCCAAGCACCGATTTCGACCACGGCGGAAATCTCAAAAGATCAGAGGTGCTGGCGTTCAATTCCGGCGGGTCAGGTGCCCGCCCAAGTTCGGATGGGTTGAATGCGACCGCATTTCCTTCGGGTGTGATGACCATGCCGATGGAGTCGACAGAACACACCGGGCCGGTCATCATTTGGCGCAAGGAACTGCGCGAAGACAGCGGCGGTGCCGGGCAATACCGCGGTGGACTTGGCCAATACATGGAGGTCGGCGCCGCCGACGGATATGAATTTGATTTTCAGGCCATGTTCGACCGCGTCGATCATCCGGCCCGTGGCCGTCACGGCGGCCAGGATGGGGCCCCCACAACAATTGCGCAGGACGACGGGTCCAAAATGAATGGCAAGGGAAAGCAATTCGTGCCGCGCGGGCGACGGGTCAAATTGGCCTTTCCGGGCGGCGCCGGGTATGGCGCACCAAAAGATCGGGACCCGGCCCTTGTGCAAAGAGATTTAGAGCACGGATATATCAGTGCTGAAGTTGCAATCGACACATATGGACTGAGCCGGGCACAGGTCACAGAAATCATGCAGAACAGTAAATCCAAAGGTGAAACATGAGCGCACCGACCGGTTTCAATGTCACGCCCGTACGGTCCAGTTATGATGTGATTATCATTGGCGGCGCCATGTATGGATCAGCTGTGGCATGGTTTCTGACCAATAACCCGGATTTCGACGGTTCGGTGTTGGTTATCGAGCGTGACCCCAGTTATGAATTCAGTTCGACCGCCCACACAAACAGTTGTATCCGTCAGCAATTTACGCAGGAAATCAACATCAGAATCTCGCAATTTGGCGCTGAATTCATAAATGATTTCAAAGCCTTCATGGGAAACGACCCACGGGTTCCGGATCTGGGTATTCAAAATTTCGGTTACATGTTTCTGGCCGATAGCCCACAGGCCTTAACCAACCTTCAAAATGCTCAGGTGCTGCAGAATGCCTGTGGTGTCAACACTGTGCACATGGACCCGGACGAGATCGCGAAGGCTTATCCATTTTATAACGTCAGCGATGTTCTTGGCGGCAATCACAACCGGGAAAACGAAGGTTATTTCGACGGGAACACAATTTTCGATTGGTGGAAACGGTCTGCACGCGAACACGGCGCAGAATATTTATCCGGCGAAGTCATTTCGATGACGCAGAACGCCAAAAACAAGAATATTGAATCTGTAACCTTGCGGTCCGGCCAGACAATTGCATGTGGGCTTGTGGTGAATGCATCCGGTCCGCGCGCATCGGCAACGGCGGCGATGGCCGGATTGTCATTACCGGTTGAACCGCGCAAGCGCTACACCTTTATATTTGCAGCAGAAACACCGCTTGATCAGGATCTTCCGCTGACCATTGATCCATCTGGTGTCCATATGCGCACGGACGGCACGTATTACATGGCCGGGTGTCCGCCAGACGACGATCCGGCCGTGGCATTTGACGATTTCGAACAGGATTTCCAAATCTGGGAGGACAAAGTCTGGCCCGCCATCGCAAATCGCATTCCGCAGTTTGAAGCAATCAAACTGATTAATTCATGGGCCGGGCATTATGCCTTTAACACGCTGGACCAGAACGCCATATTGGGGCGACACCCTGCGGTCAATAATTTCATCTTTGCGAACGGGTTTTCCGGTCATGGATTTCAGCAATCGCCAGCACTGGCGCGCGGAATATCAGAGCTGATTACCTACGGAAAATATCGTGCCCTGGACTTGTCACCTTTGGATATTGACCGCGTTATAAACAACGAACCATTCATTGAAACTGCCGTCATCTGAAGGGCTGGCCAAACCAAACAAGTGGATCAACGAAATGAAGAAGCTATCAAAAATTGTCCTGACCGGTGCAGCCGGTCGACTTGGATCATACTTGCGCGAACCGCTGCTTGGATTGGCCGAACAACTTGTGTCCACTGACATCGCCGACGACATTGGATCGGTTTATCCGGGTGAAACATATGTCGTGGCGGATCTGGCCAGCTTTGACGACATGGCCGCCCTGATCGAAGGTGCCGACATGGTGGTACATTTCGGCGCCATCGTCGACGAAGCCCCTTTCGACGTATTGCTGGGACCGAATTTCATTGGCTCTTACAATGTGTGGGAAGCGGCGCGGCGGCATGGCGTGCGCCGGGTAGTTTATGCCAGTTCCATCCACGCTGTCGGCATGCATCTGAAATCGGATTTCATCGGCATTGATGCGCCCCATCGACCGGATACGTTTTATGGCCTTGCAAAGTGCTTCACCGAGGATCTGGCCAGCATGTATTGGGACAAGTGCGACGTCGAATCTGTGTGTTTGCGAATATTGTCCTGTGCACAGGTCAATAATGCACGCGCGCTTGGGTCCTGGTTGTCATATGGCGACCTGATTCACCTGGTAGAGCAGGCGATCACCACGCCAACAACGGGTTTCAGCGTCGTTTACGGCGTGTCAAATAACGACCGTGCACCAGTCGATAATTCCAAGGCCAGTTTCCTGGGATACCGCCCAAAAGACAACGCCGAACAATATGCCGAAAAAATACTGGCCGAAGCGGGCAGCGTCGAGGTGCGCGACCCGGGTCAAATCTGCCATGGCGGCCCGTTTGCAAAAGTCGACTTGGGACAAAGCGGTCTGGCGGGGATGAATATCATCGATGACCGCAAGAAAACCTGATCATTCAGATACATACGGGTTGAAAATGGTTACGACGCCAACAAGTCAACGGTAATCAAACACTGGACCAGAATTGGGGGTCGGGCGGTTCTGACATCAACTTTTTGACTGACAGAACCGCTGATGCAAGACAGCGGAACTCGTAACACCGAATTAACATGCCCGATTACGGCACATGGAATTTCGTTTCCCCAACTCGTTAATGACTAGTGTGTCTGATATGTATGAGCTGACCGCTCTGCTGGCATGCTTAGAACTGCATATTTTCGGCCGTCACCTTCATTTTTGTATGGTTCTCCGATCCGGCTTGCAGAATAACCCAACTGGCGCAGCGCACGGACCAAGGACAATGGTGACAACGACATCAATTCACTGCCGCCGCTTTCCTTGCAGACCGTTACCAGGCCATCCACAATCAGCGATAAACACTGGCTGCGATCCGCGTGGTTGTTCACGTCATCAGACATGACCAGGCGTGTGCATTCCCAAACTTTCGAGGTTTCAATTTCCGAATCCATGATTCGATCAGGGATATCTTGCAGCTTGCCTGCGACTGCGTCGCGCAACATATACGTGTATTCCCCCCAGTTGGATGTGGTTGGCATTGCGCGCGCGCCGCCAATCACTTTTCCGTCACGCAACACCAAGGAATAGTGTGCTAATGGGTTGTCATATTGGTCCATTTCGACGGATTCGTTGTGCGGGATATCCCATCCCAAAGTATCAACAAAGAACCGTTTTCTAAGACCTAAGTAGTCAAAAAATGCTGTTCCGTGCTGGTGAAGTTCGGACAAGTCAAAGGTGATATTTTTCATTTGTGCTCTCCTATCTGGCGAGTTCAGTTAAACTCCCACTTCTAAAAATGTTAAATAGAATCTTGCAAAAACGATAAGATTTGCGAAAAATTAAGAAGAAACGCGTTTTTCGTCAGATCAGGCGGAATTCAACCGCGCGGCTGGCTGCCTGTGTGTTTGTTTTGGCACCCAGTTTCTTTTTCGCGCCAGTCAGACGTTGTTTGATCGCGCCTTCTGACACACCCAAACGAAAAGCGATTTCTTTTAAACGCAACCCATCTTTGACCAGGCTCAGCGCCTCGAGTTCTGCCACGGTCAAATTGGTCGGCGGTCTTGCGTCGCTGTGCAATTTTGAAAGATGCGTTGCCAGCGTTTCAATTTCGCTGTCCTTCAGTTCACGGTCATGGCGCGCAAACGTCCCATATGATCGCTGACCTTCTTCATCATCCTGCATGCAACTGATGACGACGCCGAACCGCAACCCAAAAGTTTCGGCCGTTGCCAGCACCCCACGCGGATCATCAATGTTCAGAGCGCTCCATCGCACAGCACCCGCGTTTTCGTAAACCCAGCGCACCGCCGGATCAAAAAGCATCAAACCATTTTGCGTGTAAAAGTCGACCCACCCCGCAGGGAATTCATTTCGCTCGTCCACAGGAAACGCGAATCCGATCCGCAACGCCACATAATGCCCAGCATTCGCGATCGTCGTGAACTCGGCTGGCCAGTCAGTTCCAAGCGCCAATGCCTGTACCTCAGTTTACGGAGAACAAAAATCACTCAATCTAACGAACTTACGGAACTTTATCTCATTTTCTTGCTTTTAGACAAGGTGACGCGCCAACAAATATCGAATACAGTAACTGTATGGCAAACAGCCCCAAGATTCTTTCCGCTTTGTCCGATCTGGACACATTGTGCACCGCCGGGTACGCGATGGCCTTGCACATCAGTTACACAACGCCGCGTTTCCTGTTCCAGACATACAATCGAGATTGGATGGATTTCTATTCAAAGAATGGTCTGGTGCTCAAGGACCCGACAGTGCGATGGGGTTTTGAAAATACTGGCACTGTCATGTGGCAGGACCTGAAAGACCAGGATGTGGACAATGTGCTTGGGCATGCAAAATCATATGGCATAAAATACGGGTTCACGCACTCTTTGGATATCGGCGGGTCAAAGTCCATCACAAGTTTTGCGCGCGCGGATCGAAGCTTTTCAGAAGATGAGATTTTGCGGATTACGCAGCTAGCTGAAGATATCCATCGGGCGTCTGCCGACTTTAAAGAATTCTCTTCTGAAGCCTTGGATGAGCTGAAACGACTTTCGATTGAATTCACCCACAACTAGTCTTTTGGGGCCCCCCGGCAATTGTGCAGGTCTTACTGGGCGACAGTAGAGTCCGAAATCTGTAATGTGTATCCATGACCCAGCGATGCAGCGCAGCACCGCCGCCAATGCGCAATTTTCCTAACCGTTGGCCGCGCGTCGGGTCGCGACATAAGGGGTCGCCAAGGTGACCTGGGCGCGGCCCTTGTTCTTTGAATCGTAAAGTGCCGCATCCGCGTCGGCAAGCATTTCAGAGGGATCAACACAACTGTAGTCCGACGAGAAAGACACCCCGATGCTCGCCGAGATTTCACAAGGATCACCTTTGAAAAATACGGGTTCTTCCAAGCGGCGAATGATCCGCAGACCAAGGTCGTTCAGCGCACGTTTGTCCACCTGATTATCGATGACCAGAACGAATTCGTCACCACCTATACGTGCAACGGTGTCGTCTGACCGCGTTGCCTGAACAAGCGTCGAAGACACATGTTGCAGCACGTGATCGCCCGCTGCATGTCCCATTGTGTCATTTACATCTTTGAAAAAATCCAGATCAATTTGCATCAGCGCAAAGGGCCTGTGCTGCGCAGCGGCGACCCCCAAAATATGTTCCAACGCCCTTCGGTTTTTCAGGCCGGTCAAAGTGTCTGTGAATGCCTGTTCTTCGGCAGCGATGCGCGCACCCTGCAACCTAAGATTCAAGTTGCGGGATTCATTCATGACCGCGGACTTGGCTTCGACCAGATACAACATTTCGACAACAAGTTCCGTTGGTGCGAAATCCGAAATGGTCAGATTGAACTTCTGCACCGCTTCAATGACCGAAATGCCAAATGACAGGTTCAACAACAAACCATTTGTTTCCGGAAGTTCGACAATTATACCTTTTAGTTGGGTGTTGGGTGAGCGTCGAAACCTAAGCCTTAATGCTTGGCCCGCGACAGCGTAGAGATCCGTCATGGAGTCTGCGGTCGGCGGATTTTGCAGTTCAAAAATTTCCAGCAACCGCGCGCCGCTAAATTGAATTTCAGGCATCATTTTCGCCAATGTCGGTCCGGCACGCACGATATGTCCGGTGGCGGAAATGATCAGGTGCATCGGCATCAACTGATCAAGTGCCCGCACCGACAAAGACGATACATGATTTTCTGCGGGTCGATTATGCATCGGCCCTTCCCAGTTTAAAAATGCTGCCCTCTGAAAAGCGCGTTTCCATAACCTGGACCGATATCGCCTCGACCTCTGATTTTCCGCCCAGATGTTCGAGCAAGACCAATGCCCCATATTCATCCGCCATCGCCCGCAACATGCCGACAAGCACATGACCGATGCCCGGATAACCGTCAGAGCAGTACAATGTGAAGTTTCCATATATGTGGCTGCGCAAACTGAGCATCGGCATTTCCAGTTCGGGGACAGCCATTCGCGCACGATCCTGAATATCCGCCAGCGAATGCAAAAAATCGGTAAATGTCTCACCACCAAACCTTAAAAGGCGGCTCAGCGATTGGACGTTGGGATGGGACACCAGATAGGTTCCCAGATCCTCTAAAATGATTTCAACCGGTTTCCCCAGATTTAACGCTGCTGCGTCCAGGACACGGGCCGTCAGTTCATCCTCATAGACCAAAAGTGGTTCAAAACTGTCAAAGCCAATTTCGCTGGCCGCAGCGATCTGCTGCCACTGATCCAAACCATAAATATCGCGGACGAAACATTCGATTGATCGGTTGATTAGGCCGTGCATTGCATCTCTCGTTAATAACTGAACGCACCATATGCAAAATGCACTTAAGAACACTTAAACAGCCACGACCTTACAGATGAATCTGTCCACATTGTTTCAGGCAAATGTGGGGAATTTACCGACATATTTAGCGGTCAGGAACCGACTGTAAGGGCGGTGCGCATTCAAAAGTCGGTTGGAGCGCCACCTTCGGCCTTTCGGCGCGCAACAAAATCGGCCAATTCGTCGCGAACAGCAATATCCATCGGCGGCGGTTCAAAACTTCCGATAATTTCCTTGAACATGTGATGCGCGCGTTCGGCAGTCCAGAGCCCGCCCGCCTGTTCCCAGGCTTCAAAGTTGCGCCAGTCACTTAGAAAAGGCTGATAAAAGGCCTGTTCATACCGGTCCTGTGTATGTTGAATCCCAAAATAGTGCCCGTCAGGTCCCACTTCCCTGATCGCATCCAGGGCAATATCATCCGCGGTCGTCGCATAGGCGCTGGGATCGCAATAACGCTGAATTTGTTGCAGAATTTCACAATCCATAACCAGTTTTTCAGGGCTCGCTATCAGACCACCTTCCAGCCATCCGGCCGCGTGATAGACCATATTGGAACCTGACTGCACAGCGGCCCACATCGACTGCGACGTTTCCCACATCGCCTGTCCGTCCGGTACGTTTGCCGCACATGTGCCCGACGACCTGAGCGGCAACCCGTAAAACCGCGCCAGCTGCCCGGTCATTTGCGTTGCCCGCATATATTCCGGCGTGCCAAAGGCCGGGGCGCCGGATTTCATGTCTACGTTGGATGTGAAAGTGCCAAATACACATGGCGCCCCGGGCCGCATCCATTGCGCCATTGCAATCGCGCACAGCCCTTCGGCGATAGATTGTGCCACCGCACCTGCCATCGTGACCGGAGACATCGCCCCGGCCAATGTAAATGGTGTCACCACGGTTGCCTGACCACGCCGGATGCACCGCATATAGCCATCCAGCATCGGCGTGTCGTGCTTGAGCGGCGACGTTGAATTGATGTTGGTATAAAGACGCGGCGATGCATCAAACTCTTCATGGGTCAGCCCGCCGGCAATGCGCACCATTTCCATGACATCTTCGACCCGCTCCTTGCCCAGAGAATAGGCATGCGGCACCTTGTCGGTCAGCGTTAGTTTGTCAAACAGAACATCCAGATGCCGCACCGAGGCGTGCAAATCAACCGGCTCTACCGGATAGCCGCCGGCGACATGCAGGCAATTGAAATACTGGGTCAATTTAAGCAAATTCGCGCAATGTTCGCGGGTGCCGACAACTTTGCCATGTTCCATGTCCCAATAGTTCGGCGGCGACGACACGTTGACGAAAACCATATTACGCCCGCCAATCGTCAGCGTGCGCGCGGGATTACGCGGAATGATGTCAAATTCCGATGGCGCGCGCGCAATCATCTCCATCACAAAATCGCGCCCCATCCGCACGTTGGTTCCGTTCACCGTGCATCCGGCTTTTTTCAGGATCGCCAGGCTTTCATCGTTCAAGAATTCGATCCCGATTTCTTCAAGAATGCGCATTGCACCGTCATGGATGGCCTGGACACCGGCCTCGTCCAGCGGCGCCGTTGGCGCATCGGGATTTGTTGGCGGGTGCCAGGGCATCTGATTGATCACATGCGGGTTAGTGCGTCGCGCATTGCCCGCGCGACCGCCGGATCGCTTTTTGCCTGTGGGTGTCGCTGTCATCTGGACATCTCCCTGTCTCAATCAGGGAACAGCATTCAGAATGCCGCGTCGGATCGAATCGCGACGGATTTTGTCGTTTTTTGATAGCTGGGTCAGGCGAAAGGCAGCGGTTTGCCAATCATCCAGTCTGGCAAATGGGTGATGTCTGGCAGCACGACATCCGCGTGATCCCGCAATTCTTCTGCCAGCGCCACGCCGGTCAGCACGGCGACGGTTTGCATCCCGGCGGCCCTGCCCGCATGCAAATCATGCAGACTGTCGCCGACCATGATGACGTGCTTTGGATCAACGCAAACGGCATCCGCAAAAGCCGTCAACATCCCTGGTGCCGGTTTGGCGCCGAATCCACTGTCATAGCCGACAAGAAAATCAAGCTGGCCCGATATCCCGGCCCCATCCATATGCGCACGCGCGGCAGTTTCGCTATCGTTAGTCGCAACCCCCAGTTTCAGATCCAGCGCCTGCAATGCGGTGAAAAATGGCTGTAGGGGCGTGACTTCGTGCATATCAGCCGATTGCGCGTGTTCATCCAAATGCCGGATCAAGGCAGCCAAATCCATTCCCGGGTAATGCGGTAACAGCCGTTCAGCGTTTTCGGCCACGGTGGCCGCGATTAACGGGCTGCTAGGCAGTATCCTTTGCGTGGACAAATCGAAATCAACAGCGTCCGCCATTGCCTGTGCCAATATCCGATCTCCACGAGAATCACGTTCAATCTGGGCAGCAATCCAACGGCCCCAGCTTTTCTGGAAATCAAAAAGCGTTCCGTCTTTGTCAAACAATATTGCTGATGCGCGCATTGTTTGTGTCCTTATGTCCAGCTTACATCTTGGCCACCCGGCAAGGCCTGACGGGCCTTCATCGGCTGTTCGTAAGGTAAATCGACGGCATCACAGAACGCGACGACCCACTCGTCATCCATGATCAGAAAATCCAATACAGACCCAAGGAACACGGGATCCGCGGCGCGTGCGCCCAGGTCGTCAGCCGCCGCGCCCGTCGCCCCCAGAAAGTTCGATATCAGATCCTCACGACTGATTAACCACGCCAGCGCCTTCAAGGCTGTGGTTTCGGCGGCTTCTTGCTTCATTTGTCTTATTTTTCCGCTGCTGGAAATCAATTCTTAACCAATCTCAACGAACAGTAACTAAGACCAGAAGATTTTAGTCAATGTAAGAGGACTCATGGCCGGGCGTATCTTGGTGGCCGATTCAGTGGCCACAAATCGCATCATTATCAAGGTCAAACTTGCAGCTGCATCTTATGATGTTGACGTCGCGCAATGCGCAGATCAAATTGTCGCCAAGATCAGCCAGAACACACCCGACCTGATAATTCTGGACGCAAGTATCGCAAAACCGGGCCATTTTGATCTTTGCCGCCGCATTCGATCCATGCCGATGGCGGCAACCACACCGATCATTGTGATGTCAGACGAAAACACGCCCGAGGTGTGCGTTGCCTCTTTGGCGGCGGGTGCCAATGACTTTTTGCCAAAACCGATAGACAGGGCGTTGCTGCTTGCGCGGATTCGAAATTTGTTGCGCGCCGGTGTTTTGGGCAAGGAACTGGAACGCCGCCAAGGCACGGCATTGGAACTGGGGCTTTCCGAAGCGACCGCCCCATTTGCACGTCAAGGAGGCGTCGCATTGATCTCCGGCAATCCCGAAGATGCGGTGAAATGGCGCCAGACCCTTGAAAAACAGTCGTCCCACAGCATCCAAGTGCTGCCCCATGAAAAAGCGCTTGAAAGCATTGCGCACCAACCGATTGCGCCGGATGTGATTGTCATATCGACTGACCTTGCCGAAAAACAGGACGGTTTAACCTTGTTGGCAGAACTGCGCAGTCGGCGATCAACGCGTTTTGCAGCAATCATTCTGGTGGTGGCGTCACAAGACGAACGAACCGCTGTGGCGGGTTTGGATATGGGGGCTGACGATCTGGTGGCGACGGATTGCGACCACCGCGAGCTTGTGTTGCGTATCAACGCACAACTGGCGCAAAAGCTGCGGGCAGATCGGCTTCGTGAAACCGTCGAAGACGGATTGAAACTGGCAATGGTGGACCCGTTGACGGGCCTTTTCAACCGCCGCTATGCAATTCCGCATTTGGCCAGCACCGCCAAACGCGCGGCATTCACCGGCAAACCCTTTGCGGTCATGGTATTGGATCTGGACCATTTCAAACGGATTAACGATCAGTTTGGACATTCCGCGGGTGACACCGTTTTGATCGAGGTATCGCGGCGCATCAAAGAGAATCTGAGATCGGTCGATCTTGTTGCACGCATTGGCGGCGAAGAATTCCTGGTGGTTCTGCCAGAGTCCAACCTGACCGAAGCCCGCGCAGCAGCAGAAAGGCTGCGACTGGTGACTGCCGAAAGTCCGATAGAATTGCCAGAGAGCTTAGGCGCAATCGACGTCACGTTAAGCATTGGGGTGTCGTTGGGCGGTACTGTGCCTGCCAAAAACACCCCGGTGCAAACTGTGTTTGACGCAGCAGATCGCGCCCTGCTTGGCGCAAAATCCGAGGGCCGCAATCAGGTAACATTCGGAAAATCTGCCGCTTAGGGGCGTTTCGCCTTTTTATCTTTGTTATTGCCTGGCCCTTTGCGCACTGATTTTTCCAATCGGTCGGCGAATGCGGCGCGTTCTATATCCGTCATTGCCTCTAATCGCTCCAGCAAAAGGCGCTGACCAATATCCTGAAGGTCCACCAGATTAGATCGCTGTTGACGCAAAACCCCGGCCAATTCTGCCCCGTCAAATGGCGTCGTCCGAATGATTTGCAGAATAGATGACATTTGGCGGCGCAATTCGACCCGGTTATTGCGCAAATCACCAGCATGTCCGGCCAGTGCCTGGGCCAATTCCTTGCGATCAGCCTGTGACAATGCGCGTCCATAAGGCCCAAAGCCAAAGTCGCGCATTGGCGGCTGGCGCAGGTCATGGCGATCCCGGCCCAGCATCGCCCCGGCCAAGATACCCACGACCGCCAGATTCAACGCCAGCGACACAAATAACAGAATTCGCGCCCTTCCGCTCAGTCGGGGTTTTTCGGATTTGGGTGCGTCAGACATGGCTCATCCTTCCGTCAACTGATATTCGATCGACGGAATAAGATCGCCAGGATCAAAATACGTGATGTCACCGACATAGCCACCGGTCAGACCAGTAATTGTGTCGGGCTGGGCGACACCGATCCAGACGCCAGCCAATGTAGCCGTGGCCAGTCCGGCAACTCCGCGCCATCCCCCGATCGTCTCGATCAATGCCGCAAAAAAACCAGTCGGGTCCGATGGGGTCGCGGGCACCGTTGCGGCCACCGCATCAGCGGACACACCTTTGGCGTCCTGAACGATCCGTGCAAAAAGATCGGCTGACATCGTCGGCGGATTCTGAGCGGCCGCTGCGAATACTGCATCCAGTTCCTGATCGTCTAATCTGTTTTTCTCAACCATTTCAGTACCCCAGTTCTTCGCGTTGTCCGGCCAGCACCTCTGACAACGCTCTTTTTCCACGGGCCGTCAGACTTTCGACGGCTTCAACGCTGATATCCAATATCTCGGCGATATCGGGGTTCGCCAATCCATCGATATGACGCATGACCACCGCCTGGCGCTGCCTGTCCGGCAATGTCTGCAAGGCAACTTCCAAGGCATTATGTCGTTGCGCCTGAAAAATCCGTTCATCTGCACCCGGTGTTTCGTCCAACGGTTCATCAATTGCGTCCAGCGACACACTGCGGCGACGGCGCAGGCGGTCTGTGCACAGGTTTGATACGACACGGTACAACCAGGTTGTCACTTTGGCTTCGCCTTGTCGCCAGTCGCCGGATATTTTCCACAACCGCATCATCGCTTCCTGTGTCACATCCTCGGCTTCCGCGCGATCATTCAGCATCCGCGTTGCAAAGCCAAGCACCCGCGGGGCCAGTCGCAATGTCAGCGCACGCGCCGCGTCCTGATCACCATTGCCAAAAGCAACCAGCAATGCATCGTCAGAGACGTCATTCAAGGCATCCAAAGGCATGTGCATATTCCGGTCTTGGTATCCCGAATAATCATTGTGCGCAAATTATGCCAGCGCCAGGACGACCCCGGCGCTGGCGGCCTGTATTAGCGGTTGTTGTGGCGTCCGCCCCTGGCTTTGCCTTTGCCGCGCGATCCGCCCCGTTCGGCAGCCGTTTCAAATTCTTCGGCTGAAACGCTGCCATCGTTGTCGGCGTCCAGTCGTGCGAACATTTGTTGACCAAATCCACCGCCCAATTCGGCCTGACTCAGCGATCCGTCGCCATCCGTATCGCGCCATTCGATCATGCGCCCAGCACCTTCAGCCGCACGTTCCATCATGCCTGCGACCAACTCTTCGCTGGACAAAACACCGTCGCCATTCGCGTCGCGTTCAGCGAATTTTGCAGTTGCCTGCGCTTTCATTTCTGCGATCGTCACTGATCCGTCGCCATCGGCATCCAGTTCTGCGAATGTCGGACGTTCGCGATCCCCACGCATGCCACCTGGTTGCGCAAATGCGGGGGCTGTCAACAGCGCCGCTGCTGCGATCGCTGCAAGGCTGGCTGACATTATGACTGATTTCGTTTTCATCGATAGTTCCTTCCACAATATGATAAACTGGCACAGTGTTTGTCTGTGCTCTGGAAAGTAAAACGAACGACCCGGTGCTTTCCGTCGCCGCGCCATCATTTTTTTTGTCGGCCTGTTTGCGACATCCCGACGCAAGGACAATTCGCACGCATACGTCCCCGCCCAATGGCACTAAGTATTCGGCGTGTAGAACAAAGATGGTGACCGTAACCAAATGCAACAATTTGACGATGGCCAGGACCGACCTGTGAAACCTGCCGCGCTGCGCGGATGGCGACGTCGGTGCCCCAACTGTGGCTCCGGCCCGATGCTGAGGGGATATCTGACCGTTCGCGACGAATGCGCGGTCTGCGGCGAAACACTGTCGCATCACAGGGCCGACGACGGACCTGCCTATTTAACCATCCTTATTGTCGGTCATATCATGGCACCAAGCTTGCTGTTTGTGTTCACCACCTTTCGCCCGGAACCTTTGGTTCTGGCGGCGTCTTTCTCAATCGGATCTGTCGCGCTTTCGCTGTATCTTTTGCCCAGGCTAAAAGGCATGATGGTGGGCATTCAGTGGGCCAAACGAATGCATGGTTTTGGAAGTGTGGCAAATACAGGCTGAAAGACAAGTATGACAAGTGATCCACCGATCCGTGATGCGGCCACGATACTTGTCATACGCGACCCAGCCAGCGCGCCCAAAGTGTTGATGGGACAGCGCGGCGAAAACGCCGCATTCATGCCTAACAAATTCGTTTTCCCCGGTGGTGCCGTGGATGCGCTGGATCATTCCATAACACCGGCACACAAAATCGCCGAACCATGCCGGGCACGATTGTCTCGTGATGGGCGGCAGGCAGACGGGTTTGCAATCGCCGCAATCCGCGAGCTGTGGGAAGAGTCGGGATTGATACTTGGGGCACCCGGCAACTGGGCAACCCCGCCGCCCAAAGACTGGATTCAGTTTGCAGACACCGGATTTGTACCCTCGGCAGCCGGTTTACATTTCGTATTTCGCGCGATTACGCCGCCCGGCCGCCCGCGACGGTTTGATGCGCGAGTCTTTGTTGTGCACGCTGACCTGATTGCAAACGATCCCGATGATTTTTCGCGCGCCAGTGACGAGCTTTCGCATCTGCAATGGGTCCCATTTGCTGACGCGCGGCAATTCGACCTGCCGTTCATAACAGAAGTCATTCTTGCAGAGGTACAGGGCAGCATGCCGCATATTCGCCCGCCGCAATCTGTTCCGTTCTTTGACAACAGCGATGAGAAAAGTCTTTTTCGGCGGTTGGGCGGACGATCCCCGCTTAATTGAACGCAACCAGGATCAGGATACTCATCACCAGGATTGCCATGCCCGAAAGCTCTCTTGCGGTTACTTTTTCCCGAAAGAAATACACAGAGGCGGCCAGACTCAGGATCAGTTCAACCTGACCCAATGTCTTTACATAGGCTGCATTTTGCAAAGTAAACGCAATAAACCAGCCGAAACTGCCCACCATCGATGTCAGCCCAACCAGTGATGCGACACGCCAGGCGCGGATGACCGCACCAATCTGGTCGCGATCGCGCCATGCAAGCCATCCTGTCATTGCGGCGGTCTGGCTGGCGGTCACAATCGCTAATGTTGTCCCGGCCCGCAAAAAGACATCGCCGCTGGCCAGTGACAGTGACGCCCCCCGATAGCCGACCGCAGACACAGCAAACAGGATGCCGGACAACATGCCCAGACCTGCGGCCCGGTTGAACAGACTTTTTCGAAAAGATGCGCTTGCGCGCTCGGGTGGGTCTGACAAGATTATCACGCCCAGAAATCCAACCAGAATTGCGACAATGCCGGATCGTGACACGCCTTCGCCCAACAAAAGATATCCCAGGATACCGGTTTGCAGCGCCTCGGTTTTTTTGAATGTGATCCCGACCGCAAAATTGCGGTGTGAGAACAGTTCGACCACACAAAGTGTCGCGAGGATTTGCGCCATTCCACCGACCAGCGCGAATATCCAGAACCGACCGCCAAGGGTTGGAAATGCCTGCCCGGACACCGACGCATAGCTGATCATTATCAATGCCACCAATGGCGCCGAGTACCAGAACCGCGACAGCGTTGCGCCCGCTGTCGAAAGGCTTGTTGATTTTAGATGTTTTTGCAGCATAAAGCGCACTGTCTGTGCGGTCGCTGCCATCAAGGTAATTGGGATCCAGACTTCCATGCGGTCTGGTTTGGCATATGCCTAGTTCCAAGGCCATAGAGGATGCGGCAGCGGATCTTTCCGGCGCCACAAATAGCGGGAAAACACCTCTTTGTAGGACGCATATCGATAACCGCCGTTTCGCTTTAGATAGCGATCAGGGTTGGCGAAATACAGACCGGGAAGCGCGTACCACGGTACTTTTGGATGCAAGTGGTGCACGACGTGTAAATTGTTGTTTAAAAACAGAAATGCCAGAAAACCGCGATCTTCGATGATGACGGTCCGGCAACGTGAAAATTCATGTGCCTGATGTTCCAAAAACGTACGGATTTTTAGCAATGAATTCGCGGCGTATACCGCCAGCAGATAGGCCCAAAAATCAATTTGCCCAAACCATTGGATCCAGACAATCACGACGATGACCGCGGGCACATGCCACAGCCAACCTGCCAGCACCTGGCCATTACCTGATCTGCAGGCCCGCCATTCAGAAGCCGTGAACAAAACAATTGCCACTGACGGCCCGATCAGCAACCTGCCAAACAACGTATTGTTGAACAATAAGATGTGGCGCAATGATGTTGGCAATTTGTGCCAGACCTTTGGGTCCAGATAATTGGATTCCGGGTCGTCATAAGGGTCGGTCAGGCGCGAATCCCGGTGATGTTCCAAATGGGTGTCGCGGAACCTGAGAAACGGAATGAAAAGATTCAGTGCCGGAAACACCAACATCTGGTTCAGGCGCTGGTTGGCGAAAGGATGGCCATGGATAATTTCGTGCTGCAGCGAAGAATACATCGCGATCACGACCGCTGATACTGCGATACTGGCGGGCTGCCAGAGCCCTGCAATGACCGACGTGGCCAACGCCCAAACCGCATAACAGCCAATCAACAGTAATATCGTCGGCCCTGCCGTGATCATCTCTGAAATGGCGGTCCGGTATTGCTGGCTGGGAAAATGCTGAAATCGTCTCACGTCTTTCCCATAAGCCAGAAGGCCGGTCCTTGACATTCCGCAATTTCGCAACATTAATTGAACTATTGTGATATTAATCAACATACATGACTAGAATCGACAAAAGGGATCGTGCGTCTCTGTTCCGTGCCCGTTTGGCCCAGGCGATGACCAACCGATCGATGACACAAAGCGGTCTTGCACGCGCAATTTACGTCGATCGCTCGACGATATCGCAATTGTTGCACAGCGACGGGCCACGGCTGCCGAATGCGCAAGTCGTCGGTGAATGTGCGGCAAAACTGGGTGTGTCAGCGGATTGGTTGCTTGGGTTGTCCGACTATCCCGAACAGGCCGCCGACATTCTGGCAATGTCCATGTCCGTCACCCACGCCCCCAGAGCACTGGTCGACGCGCAAATATTTGCCTGGCACCAAGAGGCCGCAGGCTACAAAATTCGTCATGTACCGGCCGGACTGCCCGATATGTTGAAAACGCACGATATGCTGTCCTGGGAATACGCGCCCCATCTGGGACGCTCGACGCAGCAGGCAATCGGCGCATCCCAGGATCGGCTGGACTGGATGCGATCCATGCGATCCGATTATGAGATCGCAATTCCGGTACACGAGATGCGCTCATTCGCGCGTGCAGAAGGGTATTATTCAGAGCTTCCGCTTTCAATTCGGCAGGAACAATTGGAACATATTTTGTCGTTGCAGCAACAACTATATCCCACGCTGCGGATGTTTTTGTTTGATGCGCGGCGCATCTGGTCGGCGCCCATTACGGTATTTGGTCCCTTGCTGTCGGTCCTGTATGTTGGGCGGCACTATTTCGCGTTTCGTGATGCCCAGAAAATTCAGGATATCACCCGTCATTTTGACGGGCTGGTGCGCGAATGCCAGGTTGCCGATCGCGAGGTCCCAGAATTTATCCAGAATTTGATAGATGATCTGTAATTCTGATATCTGCGCAAACGTCCATCGTCGGACGAAAACGGGCCAGCAGATAACATTGCGCAATATGCCACCGTTGATCCGGTTTCATCAATCAATGCACAACGTGGATGGGGTGCCGGATAGGGTCAGAATTTCGTGACAGCCAAATAATGGCTTGACCGGCGTACATGTTGCAGAACGCGCCAGGCACAGCCCGTCGCAATCGCTGGCGCTGGAACAGGATTTGTTGGCGTCACTGGTATTTTCATAACAGACAAAAGCCCCGCTCTGGCCACCGCGCCCAAAACGACCGCCACGTTTGTCGCAGGCCGCACGCTGTTGGGCGACCGCATCCGGATTGAACCCGGCCAGACCATAGTCCGACACGGCCGGTTCATTTCGGCAGGCTGCCAGGATCAGGACACCCGTCGCAACCGCCGCAAACATCAGAAATCGGCGCCGGCGCCGATTGGGCGCGATCATCGCGTCTTGACCCAACGGGCCTGATCGCGACTTTGCTTGGATTTCCAGAACAATCCCCATCAGTATGGCATCGGGTGTTTTTTGTGGACAGCAGCAATGTCTTTCAGGACCGCATCCGACAGGGTGATTTGGGCCGCGCCAAGCGCGGTCCCTAGCTGAGACATGTTTGTTGCCCCAAAAATCACCGACGTCATGAACGGACGTGTGTTGCACCATGCCAGGGCCATCTGGCAGGGATCAAGATCGTGTTTTGCTGCGATCGCAAGATACGCATCAACTGCGGGCCAAACCCTGGGTGAAACCCGGCCACCCAGGTTGTTTGACGCTTCGCGCCGACTGTGTTTTGGGATGATATCGCCCTGATATTTCCCGCTAAGCAAACCGGTGGCCAACGGTGAAAACGCCAGCAGGCCTACCTTTTCGTGATGGCTGAGCTCTGACAAATCCAGATCGAAGTAACGGCAAAGCAGTGAATATTCATTTTGTAGCGACTGCACTTTGGGCAGATCATTTTCAGCCGCTATCCGTATCCAATTCGCGGTGCCCCACGCGGATTCGTTGGACAGCGCAAAGTGGCGTATGCGCCCGGCTTCGATCTGGCGCTGTGCTTCTTGCAAGATCTCAAGCATGTGATCAAAAGTGGCGTTGGTGTCTTGCTTGCTTGCGTCAAAGTTCCAGTTTTGCCGGAACATATAGCTGCCCCGGTTTGGCCAATGCAGCTGGTAGATATCGATGAAGTCCGTTTGCAGCCGGTCCAGCGAACCTGTGATCGCCTGGCGTAGTGTTTCTGCATCCACCGGGGCCCCCGCTCGAACCATTTTCTGGCCAGAGCCGGTGATTTTGGTGGCAAGGACAACATCATTGCGACGACCGGTTTTGGCAAACCATTCACCGATGATGGCCTCGGTGTTGCCGATGCTTTCTGCCAGGACAGGGTTGACCGGGTACATTTCAGCCGTGTCGATGATATTCACGCCATGATCCAGAGCCATGTCAATTTGCGCGTGACCTTCTGCTTGGGTGTTTTGGGTCCCCCACGTCATCGATCCCAAGCATAACTCTGACACTTTCAGATCGGTATTGCCGTACTGGCGGTATCGCATATGGTATTTGTCCCTTTTATTTTCTGGCTTGAAACTAGCTGCCTGTCACCAAAGAGCAACCCCGACAGGACATATACACAGCGCTGTTTTTTTGCTGTGCGTCATACCAGAATCTTATTGAGAACAAAAACAGAACATCGTACATTGCCTTTTATGGCCACCTCTCTTCTTTCACGCAGTTCTCATCGACCTGGTTCTCGGGGGGAACAGATCTTTTTGGGGGATCTGTCTTTGTCCCGGTCACGGGTGCATGAGTTTTGCGGAAATGCCCGTCGAACTTTGGCGATGATCCTCGCCAATCGTATGGATGGTCCGGTTTTCTGGATTGCGCCGGGCTGGGCGACGGAACGGCTTAATCCAGAGGCGGTGACACGTTTCATAAACCCAGGGCGTCTGGTCTTTATGACCCCGCGCCGCCCAGAAGACCTGTTGTGGACCATGGAAGAGGTGCTGCGATCGGGCGCTGTGCCACTGGTTGTGGCCGATATACCCGCACCCCCTGCCCTGACCCCGATAAGACGCCTGCACCTGGCTGCACAAACCGGTGCATCCGAGGGATCTGTTCACCCACTTGGCCTGTTGCTGACACCGGGGGATGGTGGTGCGCAGGGTGTCGAAAGCCGCTGGCATATGGCGGGCGCACATCAGCAAGATCAACAGGGGTGGTCATTAACCCGGCTGCGCGCCCGAACCGCCCCGCAAAAGACATGGCAAGTCACATCGCAAGGGCGTATCTTTGGCCTGAGCAGTGGAAACAACAGAAATGTCCCGGGATGTCAGCAATCGCAACCTGACTGACGCACACAACGTGCAGATAAAAACCGGCTAGCCACCAGGGACCTGAGCGCAGAATGACATCACCGCCAAATGCGCACAGGCCATCCGCCAACCTAACTGGCTGACCGCAACGGCACACGTGATATCCCGCAACGAAACCCAGACCGCCACACCGCCCATCGCTTTGGCCTGCTGATCCAGCAACTGTACAAGAACCACCACCGCACGAACGGATGCCTGCCCCAAGCATAATTTGAACACCCGGCGGATGTTTCTTTGCCCGAACGGATCAATCTGCGCGCGGATGGGAAACCGGCCAAGGCAGGCACTGTCCCGACCTTGGACACATAAATTCGCACGATCCGGGCAAAACCGACATGGCCCGTCGCATCGGTGCTTGTGTCACAAAATCACATGCGCAACATGAACATACTCAAAAGGCCCATGCCAGATGCGATTGCTGATATCTTTTGCCGCGCTTTTCCTGTCCGTTGTATTGCTTCAACTCGGGGCCGGTGGCATCGCGCCATTGGATGCAATTTCGGGCCTCGCGGGTGGTTTGACACGTTCCGAAGTCGGCCTGTTGGGGTCCGCCCATTTTCTAGGGTTCTTCATCGGTTGCTGGTGGGCACCGCGCATGATGGGATCAGTTGGTCACAACCGAGCATTTGCCGCCTTTACCGCCATCGGGACCATTGGAATTATCGCCCATACACTGATCTTTGACCCATTAGCCTGGGCGTTGTTTCGGATCATGTCCGGGTTTTGCATCGCCGGCTGCTATACGGTGATCGAGTCCTGGTTGCAGGCCAAAGTCACCAACGAGTCGCGCGGGCGCACTATGGGAACCTACCGGATCGTCGACATCAGCGGCTCCTTTCTTGCCCAACTGCTGATCGGCATTTTGGAACCTGGTAGCTATGTGTCGTACAATCTGCTGGCGATTGTCCTTTGCGCAGCGCTGATCCCGCTGGCGATGACACGGGTGCCGGCCCCGGCGACACCTGACGCACCCAGATTGCGCCCCGCGATTGCCTGGCACCGTTCGCCATTGGCAGCGGCAGGCGTCGTGGTTTCAGGTCTGACAACCTCTGCATTTCGCATGGTCGGTCCCATTTACGGTATCGAGGTCGGGCTTTCTGTTGACCAGATCGCGTTATTTCTTGCGGCTTTTGTTCTGGGCGGGGCAATCGCCCAATATCCCGCTGGCTGGCTGGCGGACAAATATGATCGGCGCTGGGTTTTGATTGGATTATCAGTTGCCGCTATTGGGGCCTGCATCTTTATGGTGGGCACGGTCGATAGCGGTACAAATATCGTGATGCTGTCAGCCGCGTTATTCGGTTTTACAACATTTCCGATATTTTCGGTTTCCGCAGCCCACGCACATGATTTTGCGACGTCAGAAGAACGGATCGAACTGTCTGCCGCATTAATGTTTCTTTACGCTGTTGGGGCCATCGCCAGCCCTTATATCACATCTGCATTGATTGAATCATTCGGACCCAGCGCAATGTTTGGTTTTGTTTCGGCCGCCCATGTTGTCTTGATCATTTTCGGGCTGGCCCGCATGCGCGTCCGACCCACAGAAAGCCAACGAACCCGGTATATCTATTCTCCGCGGACCTCTTTCCAGATTGGCCGTCTTTTCGGGCGCAGCCGCGACCGACGCTAGCCCTTCTGAACCGGTTGCGCTAAAGGGGGCGGACAGACAACCGAAAGACGCCAATGGAACGCATTCTTATCACTTCGGCCATCCCCTACATCAACGGGGTCAAGCATCTTGGCAACCTTGTCGGCAGCCAGCTTCCGGCGGATTTGTTTGCGCGGTACATGCGCGCGCGCGGGCATGAGGTAATGTTCATTTGTGCCACCGACGAACATGGCACGCCCGCAGAATTGGCCGCAGCCAAAGCCGGCAAACCGGTGGCAGAATACTGCAAGGAAATGCACGCGCTGCAATCTGAAATCGCCGATGGATTTCGGTTGTCTTTTGACTATTACGGGCGATCTTCCAGCCCGCAAAACCATGCGCTGACCCAGCATTTTGCCGGGGTGTTGGCTGAAAACGATCTGATCCAAGAAGTTACCGAACAGCAGGTCTATTCCAAAGCTGACGGTCGTTTCCTGCCGGATCGCTATATCGAGGGCACCTGCCCGAATTGCGGGTTTGAAGATGCCCGTGGCGATCAGTGTGACAACTGCACCAAGCAACTGGACCCCACTGATCTGATCAATCCGCGCAGTAGTATTTCAGGGTCCACCGATCTTGAGGTCCGCGAAACCCGACACCTGTATTTGCGTCAGTCGCTCTTGAAAGACCGGCTTGAGGCCTGGATAGACAGCAAAAAAGACTGGCCCATTCTGACCACTTCAATTGCCAAAAAATGGCTGAATGACGGGGATGGCCTGCGTGATCGCGGCATCACACGCGACCTGGACTGGGGGGTTCCGGTCAAACGCGGTAAAGAAGACTGGCCCGGCATGGAGGGCAAGGTCTTTTATGTCTGGTTCGACGCACCTATCGAGTACATCGCGGCGACGAAAGAGTGGGCCGACGCCAACGGGCGGCCGGATTCCGATTGGCAACGGTGGTGGCGCACGGATATGGGTGCCCAGGATGTGACTTATGTCCAGTTCATGGGCAAGGACAACGTGCCATTTCACACACTGTCTTTTCCAGCCACAATCATCGGTTCCGGCGAACCGTGGAAGCTGGTCGACTATATCAAGTCGTTTAACTACCTGAACTATGACGGCGGCCAGTTTTCAACGTCACGCGGTCGCGGTGTGTTCATGGATCAGGCCCTGGAAATATTGCCGGCAGACTATTGGCGGTGGTGGCTTTTATCCCATGCCCCCGAAAATTCGGATGCCGAATTTACCTGGGAAAATTTTCAGCAGTCGGTGAACAAGGATCTAGCTGATGTGTTGGGTAATTTTGTCAGCCGCGTCACCAAATTTTGCCGATCCAAGTTCGGCGAGGCCGTCCCGGATGGTGGGCAGATGCAGGCACCGGAAATGGACCTGGTCGGCGAACTGACCAGTGGTCTGCGCCAATATGAAACCCATATGCGCAATATGGATGTACGCAAAGCCGCCGCCGCGTTGCGCGCGCTTTGGACCGCTGGAAATGAATATCTGCAAACCGTTCAACCCTGGACCGTTTACAAGACTGATCCAGATCGGGCCGCTGCGATTGTCAGGCTGTCGCTGAACCTGATCCGGTTTTATGCGGTCGTTTCTGCGCCATTCATCCCGGACGCCTGCGACACCCTGCTGAAGGACCTGAACGTCACAGACCGGTCGTGGCCAGAAGACGTGCCTGCAGCGCTGACCAGCCTTGCGCCTGGTCATGCATTTGTTGTGCCAGAGGTATCATTCCACAAAATTTCGGATGAGGATGTCGCGACTTGGCAAGAAAGGTTTTCGGGCAAGCGCATCTAAAAGGATACGCGGATCCCAAAGGACGCAATGCTGTTGTCGCGTCCGGCTATATTGCCGTGATTCAGGGATCTGGTTGCAGACACCAGAAAATCGACGCCCTCAGCCAGCGGCTTGCCATATCCGATCGTCAGATCCAGCTGCCGCGCCTGGGGTGAAAGTGAAATATCAAGGGTTTCATAAGAAACGCCGGTTGCAGACATTGCAACAGGGGTCAAAACGGTTGCTGACCCGGCGGTCACGGCTTCGGGCAAACGCAACCCAAACGCCAATCTGTCGCCATCGCCAAAAACATTGCGTCGCCCATAATTCATGCTAATCGCGTTATAGCCAACCGAATTCATCGACATGGCTGCCAGTGAACCGGACGCTTCGGCAATTCCCAGGGTCCCTGAAATACCAAAATCGCTGTTACCGGCCAGCGGCATGGTCCAATCAACACGGGCGGCCGCATGATCAGAGGCAAGCGTGCCGGTGGATGATACGGCCTGCATGCCGACGAAACCCGACCCTTCGTGCATCACACTGAGACCAAGTTGCAATGTGGAACGGCCCAAATCCATTTCCCTGGACACGGAAAGCCCAAAGCTTGGATCGCCCGAGTCATCAGTGGGCAACAGCAGCGCAAGTTGCATGTCACCAAGGTTCAACTCAAAATCACCACCCGTAACATATTGCGAAAAAACACTGTTTTTCTGAAACGGATTGGCGGATGCGGCATCAAGATCCACACCCAACAGCGTATTGCTTGCCAGGACCGGATCGCTCTGTGGCACGGCTTCGGCGGCCAGGATATTCGCCGGTGCAGAGAAATCTGTACCCAGGCCATCCAGAACGACAATGTCATATGGCGCCAGACGCGCGCTCAGCGCATTTCCCGCCATCCCGCCACTTACGATCACCGGATCGCCAAGATCTATCCTGCCCGAGCCTGTCGGGACATACGAACCACCAATCGGCAAAAGCGCCGCTTTGACATCAACAAAGCCATGGCCCAGGCTCTCATTAAACCCATGTTCCACACCGCCGCCGAAATCCACAAAACCTGTTTGCTCAAAAAAGCTGTTATCGGCCGAGGCCAACAACCGGGCCCGCAATTCCTGCGCGTTCAACGTTGGAAAAGCCTCGGCCAATAATGCAATTGCACCCGACACGATCGGCGCGGAAAATGATGTGCCAGAGCCTATTTCATAATCAGAATCGCCAGTGTCGGTGGCTGCGTATGCCGTGCCATCGGCAGCAATGCACCAGGCTGCAGCCTCCAGACATCCAGAGGACACTAACGTGGCCGACATAATTTCCTCGGACACGACATCCGGGACTGCATTCACCGCTGCGATCCAACTTGGTTCAAGGTCAGGCAGCAGAACCGGAAGTGCCGCCATTATGTCCTGGCTGGCTGCGCCAATGCTGTTGGAGGCCGCAAAAACAATCACTGCATCCTCGGCAAGGCTGGTCAGGGCGTCAATATAGGCGCGTCCGGATGATCCGCCGAAAAGTCCGGTGTAATTTGTCGTCGAGACCCCTGCGGCGTAACCCCAAGAATTGTTTTGCACAATTGCGCCCAATGATCTGGCCTGAATAGTTCCAGCCGTCATTGTCGCGAAACTGTCAAATGTCCCAAGTTGCAGATCGGCGCCCGGTGCGACACCAATAATTTCACCACTGCCACTGGCACCCGCTGCGACCGAAGCGACGGCAGTGCCGTGATCGTCAACGCCAAGTGCACCAACGCCACCGGCCGCTGATATCGTTTTGCCAGCAAATTCATCGTGCGAGACCAAAAAGCCTGAATCAATGACAGAAATTATCTGTCCCGCGCCGGTCAGCCCGGCAGCATGGGCGTATTCGACATTCGCATTCGCAATTGAATAACTCTCATAAACCTCTGAGGATCCCGTAAACGACCAGATGAAATCCTGAACTGTGTATCTTGCATCCGCGTTGCGAAGTGCAGCGGCTGCGGTCTCGTACGGTGTGAAATCAGCCACAAAAAACTGCGCAAGCGCACTGCCAAACGAAAACGAAGAACTGGCCGTTATCGAAACACCGTCCGAGTTCTGACAGCCCATCAGAAATCCGGCCGCCACCAGACCAAATCCTGCCCGCCCAACCCGTTGAAGTTGTTGCTTCTTCAAATGCGGCCCCAATCCAACTGCCGACGCCAATCTACGCTTCGTTCACCCGATATTGCACCCGAAATCGATATTTCGGGCGCACTTTTTGCAATATCGCACTGAAATGAAGCAAAAATTTGACACCTGCAGATGTTGGTTTGCAGAGGCAAGGACCGCCGGCCCAGCTTGTTTGATCGCAAAAATTCGCTTCGTGCAGCCTCTGGCGCACCAGTGTCTGTGAAATTGTGCGCAAATGATTGCATTGACGACAGTTTTTCCGATAGTTCAGGGCCCGAAAGGACCGGCATGACAGAAAAGAATATTCTTGTGGTCGGCGGGGCTGGGTATATCGGCTCTCACGTCACACTGGCGTTGCGCGACAACGGCTATTTGCCTGTTGTTTATGACAATTTTTCTACTGGCCACACAGATGCCTGTTTTGGCACGGCAGTTGTAGATGGCCATTTGAGCGAGGTCGAAAAATTGGTGCGCGTCATGCGCGACCATCGCATCGACGGGGTGATTCATCTGGCCGCTCTGATCGAGGCCGGGGCGTCGGTTCTGGACCCACTGGCATTCTATCGCAACAACGTATGTGGAACGGTCTGCTTGCTTGAGGCCATGCAGATCGTTGGTGTCAGCCGTCTGGTATTTTCGTCCACTGCCGCTGTTTATGGCGATGGCGCGGATGGCACTGTCCTGTCGGAGCGAAACACGCGCGATCCGGTCAATCCCTACGGTCACAGCAAGGCGATGGTCGAAACGATTTTGGCCTCGGCGGCTTCGGCATATGGGCTTCAATCCATTGCGCTGCGATATTTTAACGCCGCGGGCGCAGACAAATTGGCGCGCACAGGTGAACGTCACGACCCTGAAACGCATCTGATCCCGTTGGTCATCCAGGCGGCGCTCGGCTTGCGCCCTGATATCAAAATTTTCGGCGCCGACTATGATACACCAGACGGCACCTGCATCCGCGACTACATTCATGTGTCCGATTTGGCCGCTGGCCATATCGCTGCGTATGAGCATTTGTGCAGGCAAAAGGGCGGTACCAGCCAATCCTTCAACCTGGGAACGGGTGTCGGCCATAGCGTGCGTCAGGTGATCGACCAGGTCGCGAAAATCTCTGGTCGCGATTTTGCCGTCCAGGAAATGGAACGGCGCGCTGGCGATCCGCAGTTTCTGGTTGCCGATCCCTCGCTGGCGAAATCCACCCTGGGATGGTCGCCAGAATTCAGTGACCTGAACACAATCATATCAGATGCCTGGCGTTACGCCCGAAAACAACAGGACCTGCGGTCCGCAAAGGACTGACAACAGCGGTTATTGCGATGGCGACGGCTAATTCCGGCGGGGCACGACCCGCCCGGAAATTGTCAGCTTTCACGCACAACAAATACCGAACAGTTAGAATGACGCACAACCCGCGCCGCGTTCGGCCCAAGCAGGTAATCAGCCAGATCGGGTGTGTGCGCACCGATGACAATCAAATCTGAGTTCGACAATTCCGCCGTTTTCAGAATTTCTTCGTACGCTTTGCCGGTTGCAACGATGTGGCGCACTTTTGTATTGGCCTTTTCACCCAGACAATCCGTGACCAAAGCATCCAGTCTGACTTTGGCTTCGTCAACTGCCTGGTCGTGGTGTGACTGCTCAAAAAAGGACCCGACAACACTCATCCCGTAATCGGGAAGAACCGTCATCACATCCAGAGAGGCCCCCTCGGATTCGGCCAGGATCGCAGCGCGACGCAGTACGGGTTTGTCGTCGTCCGGATCCGAGATATCGACCGCACACAGAATTGATTTGATCATGCCATGGCCTCCTCTTGGCGCCCAACGCGGGCCTTTTGCATCATTGCCACCAAACCAAGCAACAACAGTGCAGGTATGAAAATCAGCTCTTTTGGCGATTGGCTGGCGGGGGCCTGAACTGTTGTCAGTTGGACAGGTTCATCCCCATAAAAATCAAAGCTGGACAATGTATCGGCGTAAGGTGTGCCAAACATCGGTTCCTCCAGCAAAGCTGCGCCGCCGTCTTCCACAAGCAGCAATCCATACCCGTCCAGTCTTTCGTCGCCACTGCCACCTTCTGGAACCGGCAAAAGCAACGTCGTCTCTTTGGTCTTGCCAGTGTCAAAATCAGGGCCAGATACAACGACCCGCAGTTCTTGCCCGGCCGTTGCGCCATCCAGTGCCTGAGACAGGGCGGTCGGCTCGACCATTTGGAAAGGCGGTTGCAGGCGGTTCATAAAGAAATCCGGCCGGAACAGCGCGAACGCGATCGCAATCAATATTGCGCTTTCGTAAATGCGGCTTTTGGTCAGAAACCAGCCCATTGTACCAGAGGTAAAAACCAAAATCGCGATCGTGGCGGATATCGCGACAGTTATGCCCCCAATCCAGCCGACGTCGATCAACAGCAAGTCGGTGTTAAAGATGAATACGAATGGCAATGCGATGGTGCGCAGCGAATAAAAGAACGCAATAAAGCCGGTCTTGATCGCATCCCCGCCTGACACGGCTGCTGCCGCAAAGCTGGCCAGGCCAACGGGCGGCGTCACATCGGCCATGATGCCAAAGTAGAAAACGAACAAATGAACCGCGATCAATGGCACGATCAGTCCCGACTGTGCGCCAAGTTCCACCACAACGCCGGCCATCAAGGACGACACAACGATATAGTTGGCCGTCGTTGGCAGGCCCATTCCCAATACCAGCGATAGCAAACCTACCATGACCAGCATCAGGATCAAGTTGCCGCCCGACAGGAATTCCACCAGATCAGCCATGACCTGCCCGACCCCGGTCAGCGTGACCGTACCGACAATGACCCCCGCGGTCGCTGTTGCAAGCCCGATACCGATCATATTGCGAGCGCCGTCTATCAGACCCTGGGTCAGGTCGTTGATGCCATCCATAAGTGCATTGGCGACCTCACTCTGGCCGCGAAACATTGCTTTGAGCGGTTTTTGAGTCAGTAGAATAACGAATAACAGCATCGTGGCCCAAAATGCAGATAAGCCCGGTGATTTCTGTTCGATCATCAGAAAATACACCAACACGATGATCGGCAACAAGTAATGCAGCCCGGCCTTATAGATTTCGGCAATGACTGGCAGTTCGACCTCTTTCGCATTCGGATCATCAGGGACCAAATCATCAACTTTGGATGCCAGAAAAAGAAGAGCCACATAAGCGACAAACACCAATGCCGACAAAACCAGGCCAGATGCGCCGGGCATTATCGCAATGATGGCCTTGATCGGATACTGCACGCCATAGCAAAGCGCCGCAAAACCAACAAAGAACAGGGCCATTCCGCCAACTGTGCGGCCCATGGATACGACGCGATTACCCAGCGTCGGCATGTTCCTTTTGACGGCTTCCAAATGAACGATATAGATCAGCGCAATGTATGAAATCGCAGCTGGCAAAAAGGCGGCTGTGATGACTTCCAGATAGGAAATGCCCACGTATTCCACCATCAGGAACGCGGCCGCGCCCATCACTGGTGGCATGATCTGACCGTTCACTGATGATGCAACTTCGACTGAACCGGCCTGTTCCGAAGAAAAGCCGACCCTTTTCATCAATGGAATTGTGAATGTACCGGTGGTGACGACGTTGGCGATTGACGACCCGGATATCAAACCGGTCGCGGCGGATCCAACCACAGCGGCTTTTGCCGGTCCACCACGCAAATGACCCAGGGCGCCAAACGCCATCTTGATGAAATAGTTCCCCGCTCCGGCCTTGTCCAACAAGGCACCAAATAACACGAACAGGAACACAAACTTCGTCGATACGCCCAGCGCGATGCCAAAGACACCTTCGGAGGTGATCCACATATGGCTCATCGCTTTTTTCAGCGAAGCACCTTTCCACTGAATGACTTCGGGCACCCAACTGGACGACCCAAAGAAAACATAAACCAGGAATATCATCGCTATGATTGCCATCGCCGGACCCAACGCGCGACGCGCGGCCTCGAACAACAGCAGCAAACCCGCAAGCGCGAACCATTTGTCCATGTCATCGGCAAGGCCGCCGGAATTCACGATCTTTGTATAAAAAACATAACCGTACATCGCAATTGCTGCGCCGGCTATTCCCATCATCCAATCATGAATCGGGATGTAATCCCGCGGGCTGGACTTGAGCATCGGATAGGCCATGAAGGCCAGAAAAATAGCAAAAGCCAGGTGAATTTGACGAGAGTTGTTAATGATCGATCCAGGCAGCATCATGTTAGACAAGGGTGATGCCAGGGTCACCTGAAACACCGACCAAATCACGGCCACAATGGCCAGAAACAGGCCCACTGAACCAGCGGGCGCGCGTGCGCCAGCGTCACTGGATGCAACAAGTTCCTGAAGCTCCGCTTCACTGAGGGGACGGTTTTCACCCTGTGACTCAGCCATATGTTCTCTCCCGGTCGGTTGTATTCTTGGCCGTCTTGCGCGGCAATTTGATCAGGGGGCGGTCATGCCGCCCCCTGTCTGTCTGTCAAAGCTCTGATCGGATTATTCGATCCAGCCTTGTTCTCTGTAGTACTTGGCAGCGCCAGGGTGCAGCGGTGCTGACAGACCGGCCGTCGCCATTTCTTCTGGCTTCAGGTTGGCGAATGCAGGATGCAGTTTTTTGAAGTCATCAAAGTTTTCAAAAACCGAACTGACAACCACATAAACGGCCTCTTCAGAGACAGAAGCTGATGTCACAAATGTCGCGCCGACACCAAATGTCGTCGTCTCATTGTCTGAACCGCGATACATGCCACCAGGAATTGTCGCCGTGCGGTAGAATGAATTGTTGGCAATCAGGCCATCAATCGCTTCACCGGTCACATCAACAAGAACTGAATCACAGGCTGTTGTGGCCTCTTGGATCGAACCGGATGGATGACCAACCGTATAGATCATTGCATCAATCTGGTTGTCACACAGTGCTGCCGATTGCTCGGCCGCTTTCAATTCGGACGCCAGTGCAAAATCGTCGATAGTCCATCCAAGTGCTTCCAGAACGACGTCCATCGTGCCACGCTGGCCAGAGCCAGGATTGCCGATATTGACGCGCTTGCCCTTCAGGTCAGCAAAACTGGAAATGCCTGCATCCGCACGTGCCACCACGGTAAATGGTTCCGGATGCACCGAAAACACCGCCCGCAGGTCCTCGAACGGACCAGCATCTGCGAATTTTGAAGTGCCGTTATAGGCATGGTACTGCCAATCAGATTGGGCGACACCAAACTCCAGTTCGCCTTCGCGAATTGTGTTGATATTGTATACGGATCCGCCGGTGGATTCTACCGAACAGCGAATACCGTGTTCTTTGCGACCTTTGTTGACCAGACGACAAATCGCGCCGCCGGTTGGATAGTAGACCCCTGTGACACCACCGGTGCCGATTGTAATGAACTCCTGGGCAAATGCCGCAGGCGCCATAATTGCTGATGCGACCAGGGCCGTAATCCCAAGTCTGGTTAGTTTTGTCATGTATTCTTCTCCCAAGTGACCAAGTTTTTGACTTTTTCTTTTGACACGAAACTGCTGCGAACCGGTCAAATCCGCTGCATAAACACTTCCCGATCGGGCGGCGCACGTCTCCTCAGGGGATCGGCGACCGCACCTTTTTCGAATGGATCAATCGTTCCACTCGTTTAATCTCTTGTCAATGAGCAGAAAATACCATTGATTTTACGGGGAACTTTGCAAGGAATTCCCCATACATGTCACATGTCTTTCCACGCCACACGCGCTCAAACTACCCGCTGGTGACAGATGCCAAAGGCGTCTTTCTATATGATTCCGAAGGGAAATCCTACCTTGACGGGTCCGGAGGCGCCGCCGTTTCATGCCTGGGCCATGGCGATCCCGACGTGATCGACGCCATAAAATCGCAACTCGACAAAGTGGCTTATGCCCACACCGCGTATTTTTCATCACCAGTAGCGGAACAACTGTCCGATCTGTTGATCACGCACGCGCCAGCAGGGATGGAACGGGTCTATCTGGTATCCAGCGGTTCCGAAGCAACCGAAGCAGCGCTTAAACTTGCGCGGCAATATTTTCTTGAAATCGGCCAGCCAGAGCGGCACCGGATCATCGCGCGCCGCCAAAGCTATCATGGCAATACGTTGGGTGCTCTTGCTGCGGGTGGGAATCAATGGCGTCGCGAACCATTTGCCCCCCTGTTGATCGATGTGACGCATATTTCGCCCTGCTATGCCTATCGCGGGCAGCGCCTGGACGAAACTGCCGAGGATTACGGTCAGCGTGTAGCCCAGGAATTGGAAGATGCAATTCTGGAATCCGGGCCGGAATCGGTCATGGCATTTATTGCCGAACCTGTTGTCGGTGCGACTTTGGGGGCGGTTCCGCCAGTACCGGGCTATTTTAAACGCATTCGCGAGATATGTGACCGTTATGGTGTGTTGCTGATTTTGGACGAGGTCATGTGCGGCATGGGCCGGACCGGGACATTGTTTGCCTGCGAACAAGAACAGATTGCGCCAGACATCTGCACGATCGCCAAGGGCCTTGGTGCCAGCTATCAGCCAATTGGCGCGATGATGTGCACGGGCACAATTTACGAAGCCATAAGGAACGGCACCGGCCAGTTTCAGCACGGACACACCTATCTGGGTCATCCGGTCGCTTGCGCAGCGGCTTTGGCGGTTGTCACGAAGCTGACTAGCGAAGGTTTGGTTGAACGGTGCCGTATGATGGGCGACAAACTGATGTCTCGCCTTCAGGACAGGTTTGGCGACCATCCAAATGTGGGCGATATTCGCGGGCGCGGGCTGTTCCTTGGGATGGAACTGGTTGCAGATCGCGAGACAAAAACACCGTTGGACCCAGCGCTTCAAACCCACGCTAAATTAAAAAAGAAAGCGTTCGAGAATGGGCTGATCTGCTATCCCATGGGTGGCACGATCGACGGCAGGCTTGGGGATCACGTATTGCTTGCCCCGCCGTTCATTATCGAAGAATCCGAAATAGAAATGTTGGTGGACAGGCTGGATGCGTCTTTGGGTGACGTTCTGGCGTAACGCCTGCGGCATTGCGTTAACGACAATGAAATCAGGACCTGCCTGGTCAACCAGTCATACGACACCGGGCGGACCATATGGCCCGCCCGGTTCTGTTGTGTCGCGAAATCGTCGAGCGGGTAATCGCTAGACGATGGTCGCCTCGGTAGCCGCCAACATCTGTTCGCGGGTCACACCGTCGGCCAACTCGACAATGTGCAGACCTTTGTGGGCCACATCCAAAACGCCCAAATTGGTGATAATCCGGTCCACCACGGCGGCACCTGTCAGCGGCAGGGTACATTGTTTGAGCACTTTGCTGTCGCCGTGTTTGGAGGTGTGATCCATCACCACGACAACCCGGCCCACACCGGCCACCAGATCCATCGCGCCACCCATGCCCTTGACCAGCTTGCCGGGGATCATCCAATTCGCCAGATCCCCGTTTTCGGCCACTTCCATTGCGCCCAGAATGGCCATGGCAATTTTACCGCCACGGATCATCCCAAAACTTTGCGCGCTATCGAAATAGGCGGTCTGCGGCAATTCGGTAATGGTTTGCTTGCCGGCATTGATCAGATCGGCGTCGATCTCATCTTCTGTCGGAAAAGGGCCCATGCCCAACATGCCGTTTTCTGATTGCAGCGTCACCTCGACGCCCTTTGGGATATAATTGCTGACCAGCGTCGGAATGCCAATGCCCAGGTTCACGTATGTCCCATCTTCCAGTTCCAGCGCCGCACGCGCCGCCATTTGATTGCGGTCCCAAGCCATGTGCTTAAACTCCCATAAGTGGTCGGAGGATTGCCCAGTAAATGGGCCAGATCTCACCAAGAAACAAATTAATTGGAACGGCGATTATCCAGTTCCATGCATTGTATGAGTAATCATCTAAGAAAGTCAGATAGATAAAGGTGGCCAGTGCCCCGCCTTGCCAAATTACGAGGGGCCAGGCCTTCATTCCACGTCCTCGGATTTCCTCACTGTACGTTGCTCGATGCGTTTTTCATGATCACCCTGAACGATCCGGTGCACATAAATGCCCGGCAAGTGAATATGATCCGGGTCCAGGCTGCCGACAGGGACGATCTCTTCAACCTCGGCGACGCAGATTGTGCCGCACATTGCCGCCGGCGGGTTGAAATTGCGCGCCGTCTTGCGAAAGATCAGATTGCCGGTTTCGTCGGCCTTCCAGGCTTTGATGATCGACAGATCGGCGAAGATCCCGCGCTCCATGATATAGGTTTGACCGTCGAAATCCTTGTGTTCCTTACCGTCGGCGATCACGGTTCCCACGCCGGTCTTGGTATAAAATCCCGGGATACCGGCACCGCCGGCACGCATACGTTCTGCCAATGTGCCTTGCGGATTGAATTCAAGTTCCAGTTCCCCGGACAAATACTGACGCATAAATTCGGCATTTTCGCCCACATAGGAACTGATCATTTTTTTGACCTGTTTTGTTTGCAGCAAAATGCCAATGCCAAAGTCATCGACACCGGCATTATTGGACGCGAATGTCAGGTTTTTGGTGCCAGCATCCTTGATCGCCTGAATCAACAGTTCCGGGATGCCGCAAAGGCCAAAACCACCCGCTGCAATGAACATCCCATCATGCAAGAGCCCTTCAAGTGCGGCCGAGGGTGAATCATATATCTTATGCATTTTCAATCCGTCCCGTTAGTTGATTAGCGGCAATAGCGTATCCAAAGAAGCCTTGGCGTCGCCATAGAACATGCGTGTATTTTCCTTGTAAAACAGAGGATTTTCAATCCCGGAATAACCGGTACCCTGCCCCCGTTTTGATACGAACACTTGTTTTGCTTTCCAGCACTCCAGAACCGGCATACCAGCGATCGGACTGTTGGGGTCGTCTTGCGCTGCGGGGTTAACGATGTCGTTTGACCCGATGACAATTGCTACATCGGTTTCAGGGAAATCGTCGTTGATTTCGTCCATTTCCAATACAATATCATAGGGTACCTTGGCTTCGGCCAACAACACATTCATGTGCCCCGGCAGACGCCCGGCAACCGGGTGGATCGCAAAACGAACCGTTTTCCCGGCGGCGCGCAATTTGCGGGTCAGTTCGCTGACCGATTGCTGTGCCTGCGCAACGGCCATGCCGTAGCCGGGGATGATAACCACGCTGTCCGCTTCGTTCAGTGCTGTGGCCACCCCGTCCGCATCGATCGCGATCTGTTCGCCCTCAACCTCCATCGCTGGACCGGAGGGGCCGCCAAAGCCGCCCAGGATCACCGACAGGAACTGACGGTTCATCGCGCGGCACATGATGTAGCTGAGGATGGCACCAGAAGAACCGACCAACGCACCCGTTACAATCAACAGGTTGTTGCCCAACAAGAACCCTGTGGCAGCGGCCGCCCACCCTGAATAGCTGTTCAGCATCGACACGACGACGGGCATATCCGCACCGCCGATTGCCATTACCAGATGTGCACCAACCACAAAGGCGATCAGTGTCATCAGATATAGCGTCCAGGAACCCGCGTGGTTCATGTACATGACCAACAAGACAACCGATGCCACGACCATGAGCAAATTCCAGACGTGACGCCCCGGCAGGATCAGGGCCTTGCCATCCAGTTTACCGGCCAGCTTGCCATAGGCGATGATCGATCCGGTGAAAGTGATCGCACCGATGAACACGCCCAGGAAAATTTCAATTTCATGGATGACAAGTTCCGCACCGACCAGACCCGGCGGCGGGTTGATATCCGAATTGATGCCAATGAACACCGCGGCAAGTCCCACAAATGAATGCAGAGCTGCAACCAGCTGCGGCATGCCGGTCATTTCCACCCGCTTTGCGACAATCACGCCAATTCCCGAGCCGACCACAAGAGCCGCGATCAGGATGAAACCCAGGGCGACACCCGGTCCAAATATCGTGGCAACCACCGCAATGGCCATGCCAACAATACCGAACCAGACGGCGCGTTTCGCGCTTTCCTGATTTTTCAACCCGCCCAAGGCCAGAATGAATAAAACCGATGCCGCAATATAGGCGGCTGTCTGAAGTCCAAATGACATAATTAATCCCGCCCTATGATTTCTGGAACATCTGCAACATCCGGCGCGTCACCATGAACCCGCCGACAATGTTAATACTGGCGATCAAAACCGACACCGCGGCAAGCACGACCACCAGCCAGTTACCGGATCCGATCTGCAACAGCGCACCGATGATAATGATGCCGGAAATGGCGTTTGTTATCGCCATCAACGGTGTGTGCAGTGCGTGACTGACACCCCAGATGACCTGAAAGCCGATAAATACCGACAACACAAACACGATGAAATGCTGCATGAAACTTGCCGGCGCATAGGCCCCGATCAACAGCATCAATGCCCCGCCCACAACCAACATCAGCGTTTGTCTCTGACCGGCTGCCTTCATTGCGGCCGCTTCTTGTGCGGCTTTTTCCTCGGGGGTCTTTTCAGGTGCCTGCGGTTTCTTTGCGGCAATCGCTGCGATCTTTGGCGGCGGCGGCGGGAAGGTGATTTTACCTTCATGCGTGACCGTGGAACCGCGGATGACATCATCGTCCATGTTGTGATCGATCTGACCGTCCTTCTGGGGCGTCAGATCAGTCATCATATGGCGAATGTTCGTGGCATATAGCGTGCTGGCCTGTGATGCCATGCGGCTGGGGAAATCAGTGTAGCCAATGATGGTCACACCATTCTTTGTCACGATCTTCTCATCAGCAACCGTCAGTTTGCAGTTGCCGCCCTTTTCAGCAGCCAGATCGACAATGACCGATCCCGGCTTCATCGACGCAACCATATCCTCGGTCCACAGTTCCGGTGCTTCGCGGTTCGGGATCAAAGCTGTGGTGATGACGATGTCGACCTCTGGGGCCAGCTCGCGAAACTTGGCAAGCTGTGCCTCGCGAAACTCTGGCGAGGATACAGACGCATAGCCACCGGTCGCGGCCCCGTCCTGCTGTTCCTCTTCAAAATCCAAAAAGACAAACTCGGCCCCCATGCTTTCGACCTGCTCGGCGACTTCGGGGCGGACGTCAAACGCGTAAGTTATCGCGCCAAGCGATGTGGCGGTTCCAATTGCCGCCAGACCGGCCACGCCAGCCCCAACAACCAAAACCTTGGCTGGCGGCACCTTGCCCGCAGCGGTAATTTGACCAGTGAAAAACCGGCCAAAGTTGTTTCCGGCCTCAATGACAGCGCGGTAACCGGCAATGTTGGCCATGGAACTGAGCGCATCCATTTTCTGCGCACGGCTGATACGTGGGACCATTTCCATCGCAATTACATTGGCCCCGGATTTGGCCGCTGATTTCATGCCGCTTTCGTTTCCGGCGGGGTTAAAGAATGAAACCAGTGTCTTGCCTTTGGTCAGGCGCTTTAGCTCTGTCGCGTTGGGCTGTCTGACCTTCGCAATGATATCTGCGGATTTCCAAAGCGCCGCTGCAGATTTGACCACCGTGACGCCAGCGGCCTTATAAGAAGCATCCGAAAAACCAGCCGCTTGCCCTGCACCGGATTCGACCGCACAGTTATAGCCCAGTTTTTGCAACTGAAGGCTGCTGTCCGGGGTCAATGCAACGCGGGCTTCCCCGTCGGCCACTTCTTTGGGCACACCAATCGTAAGTGGTTTACCTGACATTTTTCATCCTCCTAATCTGGATAATTCGGGTGGAAGATCAGACAATCCCCCAAAAAGTGTTTGTCATCGACGCCGGTTTTTCACCGCGTAATAATATTACCCTCAACGTATTTTAAAGGCTGGTATAGATTGCAATTTCCAAGTTTACCAGAAAATCCAATCCAATTTTTCGCGTTTGCATTGCGGGGTTATTTCCGGGAACGCCGCCATCGCGCCAGCTGTCAAATTCATGTTGTTTCCAGTGCGCGTCAGCAAACTGCGGCTAGCCCCATTTACCAATCACAATACCGGCGGTTGTTTCGCTGGCACGCATTCCCATCACTTCTTCATCGCGCATTGTGACCCGGTTTTTTCGGGCGGTCAGACGATCCATCAGTTTCGCATGCATGGCCGTCCGAATGTCTTCAAAATCCGGATGACGTCCCAGATCCTGATACTCATCGGGATCATTTTTCAGATCGAACAACTGCGGCGGAAAATGCCGGAAATGCACAAACTTCCAATCCTCTGTGCGCAGCATGTAGCCGCGTGCATCCGACGGGCCAAGTTCCAGTGTTTCGCGCGCTGCATAAAAGGCATAGTCGATTTCTGAGAAAACGGCGTCGCGCCAGTCGTCGTTCTGCTGGCCGTGCAGAATGTCTTGCAGCGATCGCCCTTCCAGCCGATGCGGTGCAGGTGGTGCGCCGGTTGCCTCCATGAATGTCGGCACAAGATCTATCGCCTCGACCAAATCCATCGAAACCGTTCCGCGGGTGACATCGGCTGCGGGTCGAGGATCGTAGATGATCAGCGGGACCCGCACCGATACTTCGTGGAACAGTTCTTTTTCGCCCATCCAGTGATCACCCAGATAGTCCCCGTGATCGGAGGTCATGACGATCATCGTCTCAGCCATTTTTCCGGTCTCTTCCAACCAGTCAAAAAGCCGTCCCAAATGATCGTCGATCTGTTTGATCAGGCCCATATAGGCCGGCATTACGGTTTCGCGCACGCCTTGCGTCGAAAATGTTTCGCTGACCTGCATGCCCATGAATGCGCCATAGACCGGGTTTGGGTCGTCCCGTTCGCTGTTCTTGCGTTTGATCGGGGCGAATGTCTCTGGCCCATACATATTGTGATAAGGTGCCGGCGCCATATATGGCCAATGCGGTTTGATAAAACTCAGATGGCACAACCATGGCGTATCGCCGGTTTCCTGAATAAATTCCTTGGCCCGCATCGTCATATATGCAGTTTCGGAATGTTCTTCTTTCACGCGCGCGGGCAGATTCGAGTTTTTCAGATACCATCCCGACAACAACGTGCCATCGGCACCCTCTGCGGCATTGGCATAGTCATTCCAGGGGTTGTCACCCTCGTAACCCAGATCGCGCAGCCAGTCATTGTACCTGAGTTTGCCGCCTTTTGCCTTGAGCAGGTTGTCAGGATGCAAACCGTCGTCGCGTTCATAGGGATCAAAGCCCGGTTGACTGACCAGACAACCGATCTCTGTCGACTGGTTTAACCCAAGCCGGGCCATGCCTTCGGTGTCAGGTGGCATATGGGTTTTCCCCACCACTGCTGTGCGCACACCCAATGGGCGCAGATAATCACCGATCGTCAATTCGCCGATTGGCAACGGCACACGGTTCCAAGTGGCCCCGTGGCTGAACACCGTGCGGCCGGTGTAGCATGAGGCACGGGAAGGACCGCAAACCGGCGATTGCACATAGGCCCGGTCAAAACGCACACCCTGATCCGCCAAACGGTCAATATTGGGTGTATGCAGATGCGGATGCCCGTAACAGGACAAATGATCCCATCGCAACTGGTCTGCCATCACGAACAGTATGTTCTTGATTTTGGTCATGTCATCACCTCATCAACTGGGGCAGCAGGGTCGCAATTGGTGGAAAAAAGAAGACCAGCAGCAACCCGGCGAACAGCGCGAAAATATAGGGAACGACGCCGTGAAAAATATCGGCAAGGCGCACCTCTGGCAGGACTGATTTTACCACGAAAGCATTCATGCCGATCGGCGGTGTGATCAACCCTATTTCGGTAACGAGCACAACGATAATGCCGAACCAGATCATGTCGACACCCGTCGCTGCCAGGGCTGGCAGGAATACAGGCACCAGCAAAACGACAATGCCGATGGATTCAAAAACCATCCCCATCAAAAGGGCAATCAGGCATACGAATGCAACAAGCTGTACCGCCGACAATTCCCATTCGTCCACGAAATCAAGCAAGTCATATGGCATGCCGGACAAATTGATGAATTGCGCAAAGACAACCGCGCCAAACAGCACAATGAATATTTTCGACGTTGTGATGGCGGATTCGACCAAACAGACACGCCACTCGGTCAAAGTCCGCAAATGCCCCCGCATGAAGGCAATAACTGCTGCGCCGAATGCACCGATGCCGGATGCTTCGGTTGCGGTAAAAATACCGCCATAAATGCCACCAAGAACGATCACAAAAAGAACCAGTATTGGTGTCGTCCCCCGAATGGCTTTCTTTCTGCGTTCTTCGGGCAGCGGATCCGCCTTGGGGGCCGCGTCCGGGTTCAGTCGCACCACAATCGAAACGGCCAACAGAAACAATGTCACCAAAAGCAGCCCAGGCAAAATGCCCGCGATGAACAGAAGGCCGATATCCTCTTCGGCAATGATACCGTAGATAACCAGCGGAACCGACGGCGGGATCATGATGCCCAATGTACCACCTGCGGCTATTGTCCCGGCAGCAAGCCGGTCACTGTAATTGAACGCCTTCATCTGTGGCATGGCCACTTTTGACATCGTCGCCGCGGTTGCCAGGGTGCTGCCACAAACAGCCGAAAATCCGCCGCAGGCCAGAACTGTCGCCAGCGCCAATCCGCCCCTGAACCGTCCAAGCGCGCCGTACGCTGCGTCATAAAGGTCAGTGCTGACATCCGAGCGATAAACAAATACCCCCATCAGGATGAACAACGGAATGACTGACAGGTTGTAGTTTTGCGAATCTTCAGTGACCTGCTGGGCCACCATCGCCAGCGACGGGCTCCAACCTCTTTCCAGCGCAAAACCGACAAAGCCGACCATCAGCGTGGCAAACCCAACGCGAAAACCAAAAAAGCAAAGTGCGATAAGGGCAGCAAACCCGACCAGTGCTGTCATCATGGTGCGGTATTCCCGTGCCGGGATTTTGTATCGGAAATTTTCAGCAACACACCTGTGATTTGTGATGCCACGCTGATCAATGCCAGCAAGGCCACAAATCCGGTGATATAATAGGTGGGCATTTCCAGAACGACGGTGCGGGAATCTATTTGATAAGCCTCGACCGCGTGTTCAAACAACACCACCGCAATCAACGTCATCGCAACCACCGAGAATGCCTGGATGATGATTTCATAGATCAGTGGCGAAAAAATCTGCCGCACTTTGTGATCGAAAAGTTCAACAACGATGTGTTCGTCGCGCGCGTTCGTCACACCAAGCCCGGAAAAAATTGCCAAAGCCAAAAGCGCCGAAATCATTTCAGACGCGCCAAAGATCGGTTTCTGGAAAATGTATCGTCCAATGACATCCGCAAATGTCAGCAACATCATAATAAGAATCACCACGCTTGAAAAATTTTCAAGCGTGGTGACAGCCTTGGCCAGAACGCGTCTGACCGCGCCCTGTTTCCCAAGAGTGTCGTTCACTGCGTCAGTTCCGAAAGACGCTGCGAGTAAAAGGCCAGTGCTGCCTCGGCATCGATGCCGGCCTCTGTTGTTTTGGCTTTCCATGCGGCGGTGACTGGTACAGCTGCATCCATCAAACCTTTCTGCAGGGATTCACCGGCCTGGACGGTAACAATGCCCAGATCGTCAAACTTGGCATAGACCTCGGCACTGACTGAATCCCACTTTGCAGATGCGGTCATGCCAATCTTGTCCTGGCTGATCGCTTTGATCGCGGCCTGATCTTCCGGCGATATTTCCGCCCATTTGTCTTTGTTGATCACAAAAGAAAATGAGGTGGTGTAAATCGCCTTTGGAAACGTCGTCATCGATTTTGTGTAAGGGATGACCTGAAACGACTGTATCGCGTCACCACCAAGTCCAAGATGTGCATCCACGACACCGCGTGAAATGATTTCGTTCGATTTCACCGCGGGCGTCGCAACGACACCGGCACCAAGTGCCTTGGCCATATTGGCCAGCGGACCAGGCAAGGCCCAGACTTTACGTGATGTGAAATCTTCGAGCGTCACAACAGGGTCCGCGTTCGTTGAAAACAACCGCCCAGGTGTGATCACCCATTGGGACAAAAGTTCGACTGTGTCGAATTCATCAGGGAAAAATTTTCGGTTGGTTTCCCATTGTGCCTGGGTCATCGCCGGTCCGTTGAATGCACCAACGAACGGTTGCATTGCTGTCAACGCACCATTGACCCGATTGCCGATCAGGCCGTTGAACTGCACGGCTGCATCGACAATACCCTTTTCAACAGAAGCAAGCTGTTCAGGTGGCGGGGCCACCGATTTTGGCGGGATATTTCCGACCACCCGCCCGTCGGTCACGGCTTTGACCTCGTCCAGCCAACCCGGCAAAACCTCTTGGCATACGAAATGTTGGGGCGGCCAAAAGCAATTGACCACTAGGCGCGTTTGCGCCTGTGCCATACTGGCTGAGACTGCAAGTGTGAAAGCCGCAAATAGTAGTGCCTTTTTCATTGTCTTCTCCCTGTTATTTGACCCTTGGGGGCCATTCATTTTCAGCGGCTCCTCCCGCCATAGTCTAGAACTTTACGCGATCTCCGCCCTTCAGGTCGAGAATTTCTCGTGCCTCATCCGGTGTGGCCACTTCGCAGCCAAGATCCTCGACAATGCGGCGGATCTTGGCAACCTGTTGGGCATTGTTCTGGGCGAGTTTCCCGCGCGAGATGAAAAGGCTGTCCTCAAGCCCCACGCGTACATTCCCACCCATTTGACTGGCAGATGTTGCCAGCGGCATTTGCGCGCCGCCAGCGCCCAAAACCGACCACCGATATTCGTCACCAAACAAACGATCAGCGGTGCGTTTCATAAAGATCAAATTGTCCAGTTCCGGCCCAATCCCGCCAAGAATACCAAAGATAAACTGGATGAATATTGGCGCTTTGAACAGACCAATGTCCATGCAGAATTTGAGATTGTACAAATGGCCGACATCATAGCATTCGTGTTCGAATTTGATGTCCTGCGGGACCAGATTCGTCGCGACAGTTTCAATATCGCGAAATGTATTCCGGAAAATGTAAGTGTCAGAGTTCTTGATATAGTCCTTTTCCCAGTCGAATTTATAGTCGTCATCCCCGTAACGCTTTGCCAGCGGGTGAAACGAAAAATTCATCGACCCCATGTTCAGCGAACACATTTCCGGGGAAAACCGCATCGCGGGCGCTATGCGGTCCTCGATTGTGGTTTGCAAACTGCCGCCGGTCGAAATGTTGATGACGGCATCAGTCGACTGCTTTATGCGCGGCAAAAACGCAGCAAAATGCTCAGGGTCCAAAGAAACAGAGCCGTTATCAGGATTGCGGGCGTGCAGATGCAGGATCGCGGCCCCGGCCTCGGATGCAGCGATCGCCTGGCTGGCAATGTCGTCGGCCGTATACGGCAATGCGTCGGACATAGTTGGCGTATGGATCGCGCCGGTTATGGCGCAGGTAATCACGGTTTTCTTTTGCTTGGCCATGGATCAGAATCCTATTATTGCTTCTTGGTCGACACCCGGAATGTGAGCGGAAATATTTCTACACCTGTGCGGCTGCGGATAAGACCCCAGATGCCTTTTGGTGCCTTTAACATAATGACAATGGCAACGACCCCCAGGATCATCAGATAGATCGTTCCCAGATCCGCCAGTGTTTCGCGAAGTGCAAAGAAAATAAGAGTCCCGATAATCGGGCCCTCGATCGTTCCAATGCCACCAATCACAACGATGAAAATCACAAAGGCGGTCCAGTCGTTGACCGAAAACGCCGCATCGGGCGATATCCGCAATTTTTGCAGGAAAATCAATGCACCTACCATGGCCGTCAGCCCGGCGGTTGTGACATACACAATGAACTTTGTCCGCCAGATGTCGATACCAAGCGAACCCGCTGCCAATTCGTTATCCCGGATCGCAGTCAGGGCCAGACCATTTCGCGACCGCAGGAAAAAGTAAACCGTCGCAATAACCAGCACCACCGAACCCAGAGCCAGCCAGTAACTGATCTGTTCGCGGCCAGTGCGCGATGCGGCAATCGATTTCACGATACCGACTGGCAGGGATGACCCCGATCCGCCGCCAAGCGACGAAATCTGGGCGAATGACAGCCGAAATACCTCGGCGATTACCCACGTGCCGATTGCGAAATATGCACCCCGCAACCGAAACATCAACGCCGCCACCGGAACCGCGATCAACGCGCCCAGAACGCCTGCCGCCGCTATTGCCACCACGGGTGAGAGTCCGCCAAAAATCGTCAGCGCAAACAGCATATACCCGCCAAAGCCGACAAACGCCTGCTGACCGACAGACACAAGCCCCGCATACCCCGCCATCAAATTCCAAAGGCTTGCCAGCGCGAGATACATGAATATTTCGCTCATCAATCGCATATCGGCCCGGCCCGCCCACCAGGGTGCCGCAATCAGAACGACCAAAATGACCGCGCCGATGATAGCCGCGGCTTTGGCCGTCGGGGATGTGCGGGTAACGGTTAGGTCTGAAACATTCATCCGCTCATCCTTGGGAACAGGCCATTTGGGCGAACCGCCAGAATAATCAGAAATGCGATGTGCCCGGACAGCAACTGCCAGCCCGGATCAATCTTGGCCCCGACTGTTTGGGCCACGCCCAGTATGACGCCACCGGCAAGTGTACCCCAAAGGTTGCCAAGCCCGCCTATGATAACCGCTTCAAAACCAAAGATCAGCCGGCCACCGCCGATCGACGGATCAAAACTGGTTCTGATACCCAGCAAGATGCCCGCCACCGCGGTCACGGCCAGGGCCAGCGCCATTGCCATGCCAAAAACATGCCGACGGTTCAGCCCCATCAACTGGGCAATTTCCTGATTGTCTGAAACCGCGCGAAATGCACGCCCCAAAGCCGTTCGATAAAACGTCCATTGCAATCCTGCGATAACGGCGACCGCAATCGCAAAGGTCAGCAGTGGCAGCACCCCCAGTGTCAGCCCGCCAGCCGAAACACTTGCTGTTTCCAGTGCGCCTGCGTTCATTTTCTGCGGGTCGGCCGAATAGGTTTCCAGCAATGCGTTCTGCAATATCACTGACAAACCAAAAGTGACCAGTAATGGCGGCAACAGATCGTCCCCCAAGGTCTGGTTCAATATGATCCTTTGCAAAAGATATCCAATAATTGCCATTGTCGGCATTACTACGGCAAGCGCCAGCAACGGATGCAGCCCCATGATTGTCGTCACCGACAATCCCAAATATGCAGCCAAAACGATCAGATCGCCGTGTGCGATATTGACCAATCGCATCACACCAAAGATCAGCGACAGCCCGGCGGCAAATAACGCGTAAAGGCCGCCCAACAATGTGCCTTGTATCAATGCGTTAAGCCATTCCATGATCATTCAATTCCAAAATATGCGCGCGCAATTTCGGCGCGTGACACGGTGTCGGACTTCCCAGTGAGAGAAATGCGCCCCTCTTGCAGACAACAGACCCGCGATGAAACGGACAGTGCTTTGGTGATGTCCTGTTCGACGATAAGCGCGGTCATGCCTTCGCCGATGATGCCCGGCAGTGCCGCGTAAATGTCTTTGATTATGATCGGCGCCAAACCAAGGCTGATTTCGTCAAACAGGATCACATCGGGGTTGGACATCAGTGCACGGCCGATCGCGACCATCTGTTGCTGGCCACCAGAAAGAGATGTGGATTGCTGTTCCCTTCGCTCTCCCAGAATGGGAAACAATTTATACACAGCATCCAGCGACCATGGGCCCCTGCGACCGATCTGGCCCCCGATGATCAGGTTTTCTTCGACAGACAATGACGGGAATAACTGGCGTCCTTCGGGCACCAAGGCAATCCCCAGGGCGGCGACCTGATCTGCCCGCAAATGACCGATGGGTTGACCACGATATTCGACTTGGCTCGACGCATTTTGCATCAACCCGGAGATCGAGCGCATCAGGGTTGTTTTGCCAGCGCCATTGGCACCGATAATCGCGACAACTTCGCCCTGATTCACTTCAAAACCAAGCTCGAACAATGCCTGGAAATCGCCATAATGGGCGTTCAAATCTGTGATCTTCAGGATTTGATCAGGCATCCGCTTCGATCCCCAGATATATTTCCTGAACCTCTGGGCTTTCCATTATCGCGCTGGGTTCGCCTTCGGCGATTTTCTTGCCAAAATCGATAACGATCAGCCGGTCGACGACCGCCAGCAACGCGTGCACGACATGTTCGATCCATATGATTGTCACGCCGCGCGCGTGGATTTCCTTGATCGTTTGGATCAACGCTGTGCATTCACCTTCTGTCAGACCGCCAGCGATTTCATCAAGCATCAACAGTTTGGGACGCGTACATAAGGCGCGGGTCATCTCTAGCCTTTTGCGCCCCAGTAATGTCAGGCTTCCTGCCTGCGTGTTTGCCTGGTCCAAAAGTTCGGTTTGTTTGAGGACATCCAAACACAACTGTTCGGCTTCCTGCCCGGAAAGACCTGCGGCCTGCGTGGCCGCGATCATCGCGTTTTCAAACACCGTCATTCCCGAGAACGGTTGCGGCACTTGAAAACTTCGCGCCATTCCCGCGCGGCTTCGCCGTGCAGCGTTGAACGACGTGACGTTCTGGCCATCAAAAAAGACATGGCCCTGGTTTGGGGTCAGGGTCCCGGTGATCAAATTGAACATAGACGTCTTGCCAGCACCATTTGGGCCAATGACGCCAAGTGCCTCGCCAGCCGTTACCTCATAACTGAGCGCATCGGCGACCTTGACTGCGCCAAACGCCTTGGAAACATTGTCCAGCTTTAGGAATGCTTGCGTCATCTGTTCTTTCCGACGGACGGGTGGCGCAACGCCAATACAGGCGTTGCGTGTCTGTTTGACCTAGCCCAATAGCTGAAGCTCGCCCGTTGTCGGGATTTCCGGCGCAGTAGAATTCGCGACAATCTTGAGATCAAATGCGTCGCCCTCGCGTTGCCATTGCCCGGCAACAAGCGGCGTTTTGGTGACGTTGTTGATCGGACCGTTGGCCCAATTCACTGATCCGACAATCGTATTCAGATCCGTGGTTTTGATCGCCTCGACTATGGCGGTCGGATCGTCCAGATCCTGCGTGCGTTTGATCACGTCTGAAACAACCTCAAACAGGGCATGTTTAAAGCCGATCGGCTGGGTCCATGGACGTCCGGATGCCGCCGAGTATCCGTTGGCAAGTTCCCCGGCACTGGCACCGGTCAGGGACGAATTGAATGGATGATTTGGTGACCACCAGACCTCGGTGCTCAGCCCATTGCCCCGGTCACCCAGTGATTCAATCACGGATGGGAATAACAGAGCCTTGCCGATCGTCACAATCTTTGGGTTGAACCCTTGCTGGGCCGACTGCGCCCAAAAGGTCGCAAAGTCCGGCGGGATCATGTTGCCGGTGACAATTTCACAACCGGCAGACTTGAATGCCGCGATCTGATTTGAAAAATCGTCAGACAATGGCTGATAACGACCCGGATCGATCAGATTGTACCCGGCAGCGGCAAGCGGTTTTGGCAACCCAAGCTCTGCGTCGCCCCAGGCGTTGCCATCTGCATCATTCGGAAACAGACCGCCGACGGTTTTGCTGACGCCGCTTCCGCCCCACATATCCAGGAACGCGCCGATGACGTCTTCCAGACCCCAAAAGAAATGATACGTATATTCAAAACCTTCGCCCGGAACGCCATTGCGCCCAAAGAAATAGGGCTGCCAGGGGCAATCGGTCGTGATGCAAGGGACTTCGTTCACTTCGGCCTGGTCGGCTACCGGGTTGACCGTGTCAGGTGTGGACGCGGCCACGATAATATCGACTTCGTCGCCCAGGATCAGGTCTGCGGCAACTTCGGCAGCCCGATTGGGATTGGACTGACTGTCCTTGGAAATGATTTCGACACCATAGGACTTGCCGTTGTTTTCGATGCCGTTTGAAAACGCTGATTCAATTGCCGACAGAACAAATTCGTCTGCCTCGGCAAAGGACGCAAGCGGTCCGGTTCTTGGGCTGACATGGCCAACGCGCAGCACTGGGTGTGCCGCATACGCGCGTGTCGATGTCAGGATCGCTGGTGCGGCCAACGCCGCAGCACCTGACGCAATAAAGGTTCTTCTGTTCGCTTTCATTGGCATTTTGGTCATTACATTCCTCCCTGAGCCGGATCGTAAACCCGGCATTGCTATGTTAATCCGACAAAATTCCGTCCAGACGCCTTAAATGTTGCCCGACACGTTTTCGCACTGAATCTGCCTCTTGTTTGGTCCAGGTTCTGAAACCCTCGCCTGACTTCATCCCCAGACGACCATCCTGAACCAGTTTTTCCAGATAGGGCGACGGTCCCTTGCGGCTTTCCAGATCGAACAGAACATTCTCGTGAATATCAAGCGTCAGATCGGTGCCTACCAGATCGGCATTTTCCAACGGGCCAAGCACCGCAAGACGGCGCCCAAAACTGGCCTTGATCACAGTATCGACGGACTCGGCATCGCAAATGCCGTTTTCGACCAGGCTGATTGCCTCGCGCCACAACGCGTGTTGCAGACGATTGCCGATGAACCCGGGAACATCTTTTTCGACCATGACCGGCGTTTTCCCCGCATCCGACAAAAGCGCCATCATTTGATCAGCGACCGCTGCATCCGACCATGACGTTTTGACGACTTCGACCAGTGGAATCAGATGTGGCGGATTCCACCAGTGGGTTCCGACGGCCCGGCCCCTGAGCCTGAGATCCGACATGATCCGGGTGATCGGTATGACAGAAGTGTTGGACGCCAGAATACATGTTTGGGGTGCGTATTCTTCGACTTCGGCAAAGATGCTTTTCTTCAGGTCCAGTTTTTCCGGGGCTGCTTCAAAAACCACATCTGCGTTGGTGACCGCTTCGCCAATCTGATCGAAAATTTCTATTTTTTCCAACGTCTTCGAAATCTCGGGCGGCTTGAAGCCCATCAATTCCAAACTTTCGCTGATACGTTGCAGCACCGAATTGCGTGCCTCGGGCGCGGGGTCCGTCAGGGCGACATTTCGTCCGGAACGGGCCATTGTCAGGGCAATGCCATGCCCCATAAGGCCCGCACCGATTACTGCAATCTGCCCGTTTTTTGCCATAGCTTAACCCGCCGTGTAACCGCCATCGGCGTAAAGAATATGCCCCGTGTAGAAATCCGAGGCTTTTGAGGCCAGAAACATCAGCGGACCCGCCAAATCCTCGGGTTCGCCCAGACGCCCCTTGGGAACCCGACTCAAAAAACTGTCACGGATCTTCTTTGCGTCATCAGTGTCTTCGAACATCCAAGCTGTTAGCGGCGAACGAAACACAGTTGGCGCGATAGCGTTTACTGTAATGCCCAGTGGGCCCAGTTCGCATCCCAGTGCTTTGACGATCCCGTCGACTGCCGATTTTGACGCACAATAGGCTGTGTAGCCGGCCGGGTGCCCCAGCAGTCCCCGTGCAGATGATACCAGTACGATTTTGCCGCTGCCCTGATCCTTCATGACCTTGGCGGCGGCGCGGGCCAACAGCCAGCTTTGCGTCACATTGGCGTCCATCACAGTGGAAAATGTTTCTGGCGTCATGTCATTGATCAGGGCAACTTTGTTCATCCCGGAAGCCACCACAAGAATGTCCAGCGCACCATAGGAATTGACGGCGTCGGCCACCAGCTGATTACAGGCGTCTTCATCACTTGGCCGGGTGTTCACACCCGTGACGTTCACACCCATATCGCGGCATTCGCCGACAATTTCATCCAAAGCGCTGGCGTTCCCGGCTGCCAGAACCAGATTACAGCCCGCGCCCGCCAGAACGCGCGCCGCGACCATCCCAAATGCGCCGGAAGCACCGGTGACAAGCGCGGTCTGACCCTGGACGTCAAACATCGACAGCGGATTATTCAAAGCAGACATTATGTAGCCTCCGGCGGATATGGAATGACGACCAGCATAGTGCAGACGTCGTTTCGACGGTTTTCAATTTTGCGAACTTCGCCGGGCGGAATGGTGCAACTGTCAAATTTGCCCAAGGTGGATTCCGCGCCGTCGACAATGACAGTCATTTCACCTTCGATGACCACATATACTTTTTCAAATGGCGTCGCGTCAGGTCCTGCGCCACCACCCGGTAAAAACTGGCTTAGTCCAATCCATTGGTTTTTGGGGCCATTTTCCTCAAACCCCTGCAAACGCAGGCCTTTTACGTCAAAATGATTTGGCGCCTCATAAGGTTCGGCATCCTGAAAACGTTTGATGTGCATGGCTTCCTCCCCGGGACTATGCGTCGTGTGCCGCCAATGCGACGGCACCATTGTCAGCGATCAGAATTCGGCGCCGTCGGCGATGCGGTAATTCTGGTTCTTGTCGATCATCGCGACCAGTCGAATGATACAGCCATCACCACGATCCCAATTCCATGGGAAGAAGGCAAATGTACAACGTTTACCGGTTACGGCATCCAAATCGCCGCCGACATTTTCGATCCCCATGATACCATTTTTGAACAGGATATTGTGAACCGGTTCCCATTCCGGAAACGCATCTTCCCAATCAACGCCGCCTGACCATTCTTTGTATTCCTCGGCCAGATGCGGCAACAGCGGGCCGTTGCGCTGTGGACCGATGGCCGTGGCCAACGGATGATCATTGGCCTGTGTATCGTGACCCACCACTTTGATGCCTTTTTCAACCATCCACTCGCCAGCGGACGGGACAAAGCCCGGGCAGTAGGCGAAATAGTCGCCATCCTCATAATCGTGGTGCCATCCCGTATTGACAATCAGCACATCATTTTTGCGGATGGCGTGGCCGCAGGCCTTTTCCAGATCATCCCCGGTGATCGGTTCCCATTTCTTTTTGGGGACGGACACAACAAGACCGGTGCCAAAGAAATGTGGCAGGGGAACTTCGTCGATGAACGGCGTGCCCTGAATAACGTGGGCCGGGGCGTCGATGTGGGTCGTGGCGTGCATTGTGGTGGTGATACGCTGACTGAGAACACCTGACTTGGCCATATAGTGAATGCGCTCAATCTTGGTGTCCTGAAAGTAGGGCCAGTTCGGGTTTTGAAAACCAAAGCGGTGGCTAAGATTGTACATCTCAAGCCCCATTTCGTTATCGGTATTTGCCTGAAATTCAATTCCGCGTATTTTCACCATTAGATGCACTCCTCCGATCACCGCGTCACGGTGTTGTTAAACAATCTTGCGAGATGGCCTCCCCACCTGTCCCACATATTGATACATATGCACCGCATTGTGGTCAATATTTTTTTCACAATGCGGGCAGGCTGTACCGTATTGTGGTTTGACAGATAATAACCTAAAGAATTTAGAAAAACAAAGGTCACATATCTAGGGTCGGTAATGCAGGACGGTAAAGAATCAGCGACTGCCAAAAGTGGAATTCAGGTCATCGCCCGTGCCGCAGATGTACTTAGAACGCTCAAGAACAATCAGTCGGGAATGAGCTTGGGACAAATTGCGACGCAGGTAAATTTGCCCCGTTCCACCGTCCAGCGGATTGTCGGTGCCTTACAGACCGAACGATTTGTAATTTCTGATTCCAACGGCGGCGGATTGCGACTTGGCCCGGAAATCAGCGCACTGGCCGAAGCAACACGCTATAACATCGTCGAACAATGCCGGTTGCTTTTGACCGAACTGACCCAAAGCACCGGCGAAACGGCGGATTTATCGGTGCTGCGCGGCGAAGCGATGATCTTTCTTGACCAGGTACCGGGAACGCACCGATTGCGCACTGTATCATCTGTTGGTGAAGTGTTTCCGTTAACCACATCAGCCAATGGGCGTGCGTGCCTGGCGCATTTGCCCGACGCCAAAGCGCTTGCATTGATAAAATCTGAATGGAGACGGCGTGGCGTTGAGGGCGACCCGATGAGTTTTTTGAACGAATTGGCTGCCATTCGGGAAACGGGTCTGGCATATGACCGGGACGAGCATACCGAAGGCATTTCCGCGATTGGGTTTTCTTTTACTGACTGGTCCGGTGACATTCACGCAATTTCAGTTCCGGTTCCCACCACACGTTTCGCCCAGAAATGCGCAACGATTGAAGTCGCAATCAAAAAGACGGCCGCCCATGTCAATGAAATGATGCAGCGTGGCCAACCCTGACCTGAACCAGCAGGTTGCACATCGTGAATATATTACGTCATGACGTCCGGTTCTGTGCGCCCGATCATTGCCTGCATATCGGTGATGTCAACAATTGCTCTTTTGACTGCGGCCAATGCCACCTGGGTGTCAGTTGCATGATCGCCATCGCGTGGGGCGAATTGTTCCAGATACAAACGAATTGTCGCCCCCTGGGTTCCGGTTCCTGACAATCGTAATACCGCGCGGCTGCCATTTTCAAAACTGATCCGCATGCCTTGTCCAAGGCTCAGGGATCCGTCGACCGGGTCGGTATATGAAAATTCATCCGCGTGACTGACGACAAGACCCGAGAATGTGCGACCGGCCAGGTTTGGCAGCTGGGATCGCAAACGCTCAACCAGCGCATTGGCAGCGTCGATTGGAACATCCTCAAAGTCGTGCCGTGAATAATAGTCACGCCCATAGGTCGCCCAATGATCCAATAGCACTTCTTTCACCGACATCTTGCGTTCGGCCAAGATATTCAACCACAATAGCACAGCCCAAAGACCGTCTTTTTCACGGACATGGTCCGATCCGGTGCCGGCACTTTCCTCGCCGCAGATCGTGACCTGACCCGCGTCCAGCAAATTGCCAAAAAATTTCCAGCCGGTTGGCGTTTCAAACGATTTGATGCCCAATTTCGCGGCAACCCGGTCACTTGCGGCGCTGGTGGGCATCGAACGTGCGACGCCCGACAGCCCCTTGGCATATGCAGGCGCCAGATGCGCGTTGGCAGCCAGCACAGCCAGACTGTCGGATGGCGTCACATAGATGCCCCGCCCGACGATCATGTTGCGATCGCCGTCACCGTCGGACGCCGCGCCAAAGTCCGGTGCATCCGCTGACATCATCAAATCCATCAGTGGTTTTGCCCAGACCGGGTTGGGGTCCGGGTGCCCGCCACCAAAATCCTCTGACGGAACGGCATTCAGGACCGATCCAGCGGGCGCGCCCAACGTGTCCTCGAGTATTGCCTGTGCATATGGGCCCGTTACCGCATGCATGGCGTCAAAGCGCAGGCGAAAACCGGATTCAAGCAGGGCGCGAATTTTGTCAAAGTCAAACAGACCCACCATCAGGTCCTGATAAGCAAGGACCGGGTCAACAATTTCGACTGTCATATCGCCAATTGAGTATCGCCCAAGAGCGGACAAATCCAAATCCGGGCTGTTCAGCGTCAGGAAGTGATCAAGTGTCTGTGTTTGTTCGTATATTGCGGCGGTAATGGATTCCGGCGCCGGACCACCGTTAGCGATGTTGAATTTCAGCCCGAAATCTTGGTCCAACCCGCCGGGATTATGGCTTGCCGACAAAATGAACCCGCCATCGGTTTCATTGATACGTATCAGATGGGATGCCGCAGGTGTCGACAACAGCCCGTTCTGACCGATTATCAGCTTTTTTGCCCCATTGGCCGCCGCCATTTTGATGATAGTCTGAATAGCTTGCGCATTAAAAAATCTGCCATCACCACCGACCACATATGATTTTCCCCCGGCACCGCCAGTTGCATTAATGGTCGCCTGGACAAAATTTTCCAAATATCCCGGCTGCATGAAAACCCGTGTCTTTTTGCGCAGACCTGATGTTCCCGGCTGCTGACCTTCTATTGGTGTGCATGCTGTTTTCGAGATATTCATAAGCGTTTCTCCTTGGCAGTCTGGCATGTGCTGCGCCTGTTGGCGGCGGACATGATTTCGCTGGTATTGCTGATTGCATCACAGTTGTGAAATGCCTCGACCGGCACAATATAACGGCGCACCCAGTTTGGGTGTTCGCCAATTGTCCCGGGCAAATTCTGCGCTTCGTCGTGGCCGAATAAATCGTCTAGCTGCACCGACACCATTGCAACCCCTGACTGCGCCATTGCACCGTGGATGATCCCGGCCAAACGATCAATGTCATCGGCATCTCTGCGGGCCTTGGGGGTCGATTTCCCAAGTCCCATCAACAACTGAACGTCGGCGGCACGTTCGGTTCTTGCCCGACCCGCCTGATCCGCGTCAATCCAGTTCAGTTTCTGCCACCAGTCGATATCGCGCGCCTTGCGAAATCCATTGATTGTCGGCGTATCATGGGTGCCAAAACACACCAGACTTTGGGCGCGGATGTCATCGGGTTGGCGAAAATGTCCCTGATCATCTTTTTCATATTGCACGACTGAATAGCTGTATATGCCGCGTTCATTGATCCGGTCGCGGAAACCATCCGGGACCAGACCCAGATCTTCGCCCACGACCACAGAATTCGCCGCGCACGCCTCGATTGCAGTGACCGCAAGCAGGCTATCAAAAGGTTGCGCCACATAAGCCCCCGGGCTGCCATCATCGGGTATCCAGAAACTGCGGTTCATGCCCAAAACATGATCAATCCGCAAGACGCCGGCATGGCGCATGGCCTGTCGCAATATATGGCGATAGCTCCTGTATTTTGTGCGCCTGATTTGCCTAGGCGCGTAGGCCGCCAAATTCCAGTTTTGTCCGTCTGGCCCAAGGTGGTCCGGCGGGGCACCCAATGAAACACCTTGTGCCAAGCTGTCCTGTTCGCACCAGGATTCTGCACCACCGCGACGGGCACCGACAGCCAGATCCAAATACAGGCCCAGTGTCATTCCGCTACTGATTGCATGACTGTGCGCATGGCTTAACTGAACATTGCAAACCCATTGCAACCAGATGTGAAACGCGATCCTGCCCTGCGTTTCGGGGTCAATTCCTTCTGTGGTTCGAGGCGGCACAGTCAATTCGCCTGTCCAGTTTCGCCAATCCTGGCCATGGCTCTCGCTTAGGGTTTCGTAATGGGCGAACCGGCGCAAAGGGGCACCGCCGGTCCGAATGAACGCTGCCAGTGCGGACTGCGCGGTTTCCGGGGCTTCGGTGCAAAATACACGATAAAGGGCGGACAAGGCCCGGCGGTGTCGCGAGCCATGTCTGGTGTATGCAACCGTATCTGCGGCCCGGATCACCGCGGTCGCTGCAAGATTGTCTTTGGCAATATTTTTGGCTTGCGCAGATTTTTCCAGCCCCGGTATTTTGTCGATCGCAATATGGGCAGTGTTCAGAAAACCGCGATGGGTTGGTGAATAGGGGCTTATGACATCATGCGCTGCCCAGCCCAGACTGTGGACCGGGTTTATACCCAGAAAATCAGCACCGTGGTTGCCCAACACGGACGCAACGGACGCAAGATCCTGGAAATCGCCCAGGCCGGAATTTCGCAGTGAACGCAAGCCATACAGCGCCGCATTCACCCCCCAGACGCGATGCCGATCACAAACGTCGCCCAGTACAGGCACCTGTCGCGGTGCTGAGATCACCCGGATCGACTCGGTGCCGGTTGGCGCTTCAACAATCAGATCATACACCCCAAATGGCAGTTCCGGCCATGTGATGTGACCGTCGCTTCGCCCCCGGGGCATTGGTTGCGATGCATCGCCGCCAACAAGCCGCCATTCGGTTCCGTCCGCCACCGGCAACGCAAACTGTTCGCCCTGCCAGACAATCACTTCATGTGGGTACTGACGTTTTTTGTGGCTTGATTTCAACGATGAAACGGCCTCAAACACCATCGCGTCGCTGTCCAACTGCAAACCGCTGGCTTTCAGTAGCGCACGCGATGTGTCTTGCGTCGTCGCATGATAATTGCCGGCAAGGTCATGATAACCATCAATGATGCCGTATTCTGTCGCCAGCCAGCCCAGAGCCTGGTCGACATTCATGTGACGTCCCCGTTTGATTTCAAAACCAGGGCAAGAACCGAGTCTGCACTGACATCAGTGACATCGGTTCCGGTTTCACAAAACGCAAACATATCTGCGGCAGCAGTGTCCACGGCGCGCACCCAATGCTGGCCATCCGGGGCCACCGGAAGCCGGACCTGCGTATCCACATCGCCCCGATTAAAAACGATAAAAACCACGTCGGTATCGTTTTCATTTTCCGAAGCTTCTGCCGAACATCTTAATGTCAGGCAAAGATTGGAAAGCCCCGGGTCACGCCATTGCAATGGCTCGCCGGCAAAGTTTGTCCATTCGACATCGGGCAAACCATCACGTGCACGTTTTGCGCCGTGCAAAAATCGGGTCTGACGGACAGATTTATGCGCGCGCCGGAAGCTTGATAAGGACGCCACGAAATCACACAGATCGTTGTCAGCGTTATCCCAGTCCAACCAGCCGATGCTGTTGTCCTGACAATATGCATTGTTGTTTCCGCCCTGCGAGTTGGCGATTTCATCGCCACCCAACAGCATTGGCGTGCCTTGTGACAGAAACATCGTGGCCAGCATGTTGCGCTGACGACGGGCGCGGGCCTGCTGGATTTCTATGTCGTCAGTTTCACCCTCGACGCCACCGTTATCGCTGTAATTTGCGTTGTGACCATCGGTTCCGTTTTCCTGGTTGGCCAGATTGTGCCGTTCGCTATACCGCGTGGTATCAGCCAAGGTGAATCCATCATGCGAGGTCAGAAAATTCACTGATGACCAGGCACGGCGCCCGTTCCTGTCGAACGCACCCGCCGACCCCAGCAGACAGGCGCCCAATTCCTGGGCGCTGTGGGCATCCCCGCGCCAATAGCGGCGCACCGTATCGCGATAATCATCATTCCATTCAGCAAACTCGTGCGGGAATTCGCCAACGCGATACCCCCCCGGACCAATATCCCAGGGTTCTGCGATCAGTTTGGCACAACACAATACCGGGTCCTGGCGCAATGCATCAAAGAACCCGCCGTTGGGGTCAAAGCCATGATCCTCGCGCCCCAGTGTGGTCGCCAGATCAAAACGAAACCCGTCAATTCCCATGCACTGAACCCAGAATCGCAGGCTGTCCAACACCATGCGCAAAACATAAGGGTGCGAAACATTCACCGTATTTCCACAACCTGTATCGTTGACATAATAGCGGGGTTGCCCGCTGATCAGCCGATAGTAGGACGCGTTGTCCAAACCACGGTAACACAAGGTCGGACCGCGTTGATCGCCCTCGGCGGTGTGGTTGAAAACGACATCCAGGATGACCTCGATGCCGGCCGCGTGAAACCGTTGCACCATCTGGCGAAAGCCGGCCAAACCACCGGGACCGTAATAACGCGGCTCGGGAACAAAAAAGCCAATCGAGTTATAGCCCCAGTAATTCCGCAAACCGCGATCCACAAGAAAGCCGTCATCCAAAAATGAATGCACCGGCAACAGCTCGATCGCGGTAATGCCAAGTTTCTGCAAGTGCTCCAGCATCGGTTCTGATGCCAGGCCTTCGTAGGTTCCCCGCACTTGGGGTGGAACGTCTGGATGCGTGTTGGTCAAACCCTTGACATGGGCCTCGTAGACCAGCGTTTCTGACCAACTGTTACCCAGTGGCACCGCGGTGCCCTGAAACATTGAAGGATCGCTGACAACCGACTTGGGGACGAATGGCGCGCTGTCACGTGAATCAAAGCTCAGATCCTGCCCGCTGGAATCCCCGTCATACCCAAGCGTCGCGGGGTTGTTTGTCCAGTTCCCACGCAATTCGCGGGTATATGGATCCATCAACAACTTGTTGGGATTGAAACGATGCCCCTGATCAGGCGCATAGGTTCCATGTGCACGATAACCATATAGGGTGTCAGGCCCCAGCCGGGGAACATAGCCATGCCAGACCGGGCCGGTGCGTTCTGGCAACGCGATCTGGGCCATCTGGGTCTGGCCATCCTGGGAAAAAACGCAAAGATCGATTGCCGACGCGTTCTGGGAAAAGACCGCGAAATTTGTACCCTCGCCGTCGTAGCGCGCACCAAGCAATTGCGGGCGACCGGATTTGATTTCAAGTTTCATCGGGTATCAGAACGCTCCGGTTATGACGCGCACAGGTCGGTGTACAGTTTATGATAGGCCTGCGCCGACTGATCCCAACCCACAGGTTGGCGCATTGCCCGCCGCACGATTCTTTGCCAGACATCCGACTGATCAAATAGCTCGCAGGTACGATCAATGGCCTGGCCGAGTGCCGCCGCTGTGACCGGCGCGAACTGAATTCCGGTGGCACATCCATCCGCCAGAGCGACGGCATTTGCATCAATAATCGTGTCAGCCAACCCGCCCGTTCGTGCAACCACGGGGATTGTGCCATACCGCAATCCATAAAGCTGTGTCAGACCACAGGGTTCAAACCGCGAGGGGATCAGTATCGCATCGCTGCCACCTTGTACCAGATGCGACAAGGCTTCGTCATAGTCGATGATGGTCCCGACTGAACCCTGATATGTCTTGGCCGCGGCAACAAACCCGGCTTCCAGCTGTTTGTCACCGGACCCCAACACCGCCAGCTTTGCGCCGCGCGCCACCAGGTCCGGCAATACGTCGAGCAGCAAATCCAGCCCCTTTTGCTGGGTCAAACGACTGACGACACAAAATAACGGTCCGTTACCGCCCGGTGTCAGGTTGAACCTACGCTCTAGCGCCGCTTTGTTTTGTGCCTTGCGCCTAAGCGTCCGTGTCGAATAGGTCGCGATCAAATCCGGGTCTTTGGAAGGATCCCAGGTGTCCAGATCGATGCCATTCAAAATGCCCAACAGATCGCTTTTGCGCGATTGCAACAATCCTTCGAGCCCCATACCGAATTCCGGCAACATCAATTCACGCGCATATGTGGGGCTGACCGTCGTTATCTTGTCGCTGAACACAATCCCCGCCTTCAGAAAACCGACTTTGCCAAAGTATTCCAGACCATCATAAGTAAACAGATCTTCGGATAGTCCCAAATCAGGCAAAACAGATTTCGTGAACAGCCCCTGAAATGCAATATTGTGAATCGTCAAAACGCATTTGGGTGCTGGACGTCCGGACTGGCGCAGATAGGCTGGGACCAATCCGGCCTGCCAGTCATGCACATTGACCAGATCCGGCACCCAACCGGCCAGCCCATCCAACGACACCTGCGCGGCGGCAGCGGACAACGCGCCAAAGCGCAGGTGATTGTCTGACCAGTCGGAACCGGTCTTGTCGAGATAGATATTCCCGGGCCGATCAAACAAATGCGGCGCATCAAACAGCAAAAGGCTCAGGCCTTCGGCATTGACCGCCACCAATCGCGCAGGACCGCCGAAAAAAGAACCGAAATTCAGCAATGTTTTACCTTGGTCCACCAAACCCTTTAGCGCGGGATACGCGGGCAACATCACTTTGACATCCACCCCCTGTGCCGTCAGCGTTTTTGGCACAGCGCCGATGACATCGGCGAGTCCGCCCGTCTTGATAAACGGGGCACACTCTGAGGCGACAAAGAGCAGTTTCATTCTATAGTTCCAGGTTCTCGATCATTGGTTTCGTAATAAGACAAACCCCGCCTTCGGTCCGTCGGAACCGCTTGGCATCCAATTCCGGGTCTTCCCCCACAACCAGCCCTTCCGGAATTTTCACGTCGCGGTCAATGACGCATTTCGTCAACCGGGCGTTTCGCCCGACTTCCGCGTATGGAAGCAAAACCACCCCGTCCAGAACTGAAAATGAATGCGTCCGCACGCCGGTGAACAAAAGACACCGATTCAACTGTGAACCGGAAATAATACACCCGCCGGATACCATGGAAGACACCGCTGACCCGCGACGCCCCTCTTCATTGTGAATGAACTTGGCAGGCGCGGTCAGTTCGGAATTTGTCCAGATTGGCCAGTCGTTGTCATATAAATCCAGTTCGGGCAGGAAATCTGTCAGGTCGATATTTGCCTGCCAAAAGGCATCAACGGTCCCGACGTCACGCCAGTACGGTTCAGGTTCGTTTCCGCTGCGCACGCACGACCGGCTGAACGGGTGCGCAATCGCCTTGCCGCTCTTCACGACTTGCGGGATCAGGTCCTTGCCGAAATCATTGCTGGAGTCTGGATTTTTTGCGTCTTTACGCAACAGATCCAACAGATAATTGGTTTCAAAAACATAGATGCCCATGCTGGCCAACGCCAGATCGGGATGACCCGGCATCGGTGGCGGATCAGCGGGCTTTTCGACAAATTCCAGAATTTTGTCAGAGGTGTCGACTTTCATCACACCAAATGCAGAGGCCTCTTGCCGCGGCACCTCGATACAGCCGACGGTCACGTCTGCGCCACTGTCCACGTGGTGTTTGATCATCAGCGAATAGTCTTGCTTATAGATGTGATCGCCGGCCAGGATCAGAATATACTTTGGGCCGTACCCTTCGATGATATCGATGTTCTGGGTGACGGCGTCGGCGGTGCCCTTGTACCAGTTTTCTTCGTCCAGTCGTTGTGACGCGGGAAGTATATCCAGGGACTCATTGCGTTCAGCACGAAAAAAGCTCCAGCCACGCTGCAGGTGGCGAATAAGACTGTGCGCTTTGTATTGGGTGGCAACACCGATCCTTCGAATACCGGAATTAACTGCGTTTGACAGGGCAAAGTCGATGATCCGGCTTTTGCCTCCGAAATACACCGCAGGCTTGGCGCGTTTGTCGGTCAATTCCTGTAATCGACTGCCGCGACCACCTGCCAGGACAAAGGCCATCGTTTGCTGCGCCAGGCGTTGAGACTCTCGGTTCATGAATTATCCCCTTTTATTGCAGTCGGTTTGCAGCCCGTTATTCACGGGCAAGTTCGAAGAACAGCGTCGAAAGTGCGGGTACCGTTATTGATATGGAATGCGCACGACCATTGGCTGCAATCGCGTCGCTATCCGCGCCACCCAGATTGCCGCGCCCCTGCCCGCCATAATATTCTGAGTCCGTATTCAGTCTTTCGATCCAGTGGCCGGCCTGGGGTACACCAATCCGGCGCGCGGTGCGGTCAACAGGCGTGAAATTTGATACAACCAGAACCGGTGGCACAGTTTCGTTCCCATGACGGATCCAGGCAAAAAGGCTTTCTTCAGCCGCGTTTTCTTCGACCCACTCAAATCCCGAATTGTCGCAGTCACGTTGGTAAAGCGCCGCACTGGACGCATAAAGGTCGTTCAGATCGCGGATCAGGTTTTGCACACCTTTGTGCCAGTCATGATCCAGCAAATGCCAGTCCAGGCTACCGTCGTGGTTCCATTCCTGACCCTGGGCGAATTCGCTGCCCATGAACAAAAGCTTTTTGCCCGGATGCCCCCACATGAACCCGTAATAGGCCCGCAGATTTGCAAATTTATTTCGACCTTCCGCAGGCATTTTTGCCAACATCGATCCCTTGCCATGCACGACCTCGTCGTGACTGAGCGGCAGGATGAAATTTTCGGAAAACGCATAGTGCAAACCAAAGGTCATTTTGTGATGGTGGTATTTTCGGTGCACGGGGTCTTGCGCCATATAAGACAGCGTATCATTCATCCAACCCATGTTCCATTTGTAACCGAACCCCAAACCCCCGTGGTTGGTCGGCGTATTGACACCGGGAAACGCTGTGGATTCTTCGGCAACGGTCATGACACCCGGCATTTCGCCATAGGCGACTTCATTCATGCGTTTCAAAAACTCAATGGCTTCCAGATTTTCGCGCCCGCCATGGACATTTGGTATCCACTCACCGTCTTTGCGCGAATAGTCGCGATACAGCATCGATGCCACCGCATCGACCCGCAAGCCGTCGATGTGATGTTCGCGCAGCCAGTAAACCGCGTTCGCAATCAGATAGTTGGCAACCTCGCGCCGCCCATAATTGTAGACCAGGGTGTTCCAGTCCGGGTGAAAACCCTCGCGCCGGTCCGCATGTTCATAAAGAGGTGTCCCGTCAAACAAGCCCAAGCCGTGCTGATCCTCTGGGAAATGACCCGGCACCCAGTCCAGTATCAGACCCAAATCCGCCGCGTGACAGGCCTGAACAAACGCGCGGAATTCTTCCAGTGTTCCGTGCCTGATCGTGGGCGCGTACATTCCGACCGGCTGATACCCCCATGACCCGTCAAACGGAAATTCCGAGATCGGCATCAATTCCAAATGGGTGAACCCCATATCCTTGGCATAAGCCACCAATTGGTCCGCATGTTCACGATAAGACAATGGCCGATTGTTGTCTTCGGGCACCCGACGCCAGGACCCCAGATGTACCTCGTAGATCGAAATCGGCTGATCTGTTGTATGCAGCGCGGCGCGGCGCGACATCCAGTCCGCGTCCGTCCATGTGTGGTCCTTGATCTGGCGCACTACGGATGCGGTCCTGGGCGGGTGTTCTGCGCCAAATCCGAAAGGGTCGGCTTTTTGTGGCAGCAATTGCCCATGCGCATCCAGCAATTCGTATTTGTAAGTGTCACCGTCCCGGACCGCGGGAATGAACGTTTCCCAGACCCCTGTTTGGCCGCGTCTGCGCATCAAATGGGTGCGCCCGTCCCACCCGTTAAAGTCCCCGACCACCGACACACGGCTGGCATTGGGCGCCCACAGGGCGAAATGTGTCCCGTCCACGCCTTCGTGGCGCATGACATGTGCACCCAGAACATCCCACAGGCGCAAATGCGCACCTTCACCGATCAGATGTTCGTCCAGCGGTCCCAGAATTGCCCCAAAGCGATAGGGATCATCCACAGTCCATTCGTGCTTGTCGCGGCTTATTTGCAAATGGTAGGCGAACCTTTTCCTGCGCCGGGTTGCCACGCCCTCGAACATGCCTTGAGCGCCCGCGACAGGCGACAGCGACACGATCCTGCGGCCCGTTTCAGGGTCGACCGCATCTACGGTTTCGGCATCCGGCACAAACGCGCGGAGCGTCCATTTGCCATCAATTTCGTGTAAACCCAGCTGAGAATACGGGTCCCCAAAAGTCCCCGACGCGATGGCCTTTGCAATGTCAGCGTTGATCATCTTTTGTCTCTTTCCCGCGCGGCCCGGTCCACGCCGCCTAGTTGTCGCTGTGTGGTTTCACATTCCAAATGTCGCGTGCATAGCCATTGATCGTTCTGTCCGAAGAGAACCATCCCATCTTTGCGGTGTTCAGGGCTGACATGCGGATCCAGTTGCGCGTGTCAGCAAATGACCGGTCAACCAAACGCTGGGTGTCAAAATAGCTGTCAAAGTCACATGTCACCAAAAAATAGTCGTGCTCGTACAGGCGGCGCACCAGAGAAGCGTATCGGTTTGGGTCGCCCGCGGAAAATTCGCCATCCGCGATCTGACCCAGAACGCGGGTCAATCTTGGGCTTGCATTGATCGCGTTTCGCGCAAACTCGGGTTCCCCGCGCCGCTGTACCACTTGTTCGGCGGTCAGGCCAAACAGGAAGAAATTGTCAGCACCAACGCAGTCCCGGATTTCCACATTCGCACCATCCAGCGTGCCGATTGTCGGCGCACCGTTCAACGCAAATTTCATGTTTCCGGTGCCTGACGCTTCTTTGCCGGCAGTTGAAATCTGCTCGGACAGATCCGCAGCAGGTATAAGGTACTCTGCCATCGTGACATTGTAGTTTTCGGGATAAACGATTTGCAGAAATTCACGTGTCGCCGGATCTGCATTGATCACTTTGGCCGCGTCATTGATCAAATGAATGATCTCTTTGGCCACGACATATCCGGGTGCCGCCTTGCCGCCAAATATTTTCACCCGCGGCGTCCACGCCTTATGTGGCTGATCCCGGATGTCATTCCACAGCGCAACGGTTTCCAACAAGTTCATAAGCTGTCGTTTATATTCATGTATCCGTTTGATTTGAATATCAAACATCGCAGTCGGATCAATTGTAACGCCTTCTTTTTCTTTCAGCCAGGACGCCAGGCGAACCTTGTTGCTAAGCTTGGCAGCGGCAAAGGAATCCTGAAACGCACTGTCGTCGACATATGCCGAAAGGTGATCCAACTGGTCCAGATCATCAGGCCATTCAGTACCGATGGTTTCGTTGATCAAACCCCGCAAGGGCGGATTGCACGAATACAGCCACCGACGCGGCGTGACCCCGTTTGTCTGGTTGATGATACGCTTGGGATAGGCCCGGTGAAGATCGGCAAAAACAGTTTGTTTGACCAGCTCGGAATGCAGCGCCGAAACGCCATTGACGTGGTGCGCCATCACGAATGCCAATTCACCCATCTTGACCGACCCATCCTCGATGATCCGAACATTGCTATCAGTCGCATCAAGGTGATCTTTCTGAATGATTTCGATAATTCTGTGGTGGCGCGGCAAGATGCGCGCAAACAGGTTTTCCGGCCACCGCTCTAACGCTTCGGGCAACAATGTGTGGTTGGTGTACGCAAGGCATTTGCGCGCAAGTTCAATTGCCCGATCGATCTGGACACCATGTTCGTCTACCAGAACGCGGATCAGTTCCGGGCCGGCAATCGCCGGGTGCGTATCGTTCAACTGAATTGCAACCTGGTCCGCCAGGCTGGCAATGTCATGTCCTTCAGACAGAAACCGGCGTATCAAATCCTGAATTGATGCTGCGGTAAAAAAATACTCTTGCTTTAAACGCAGCTCTTTGCCGGTGTCCGTGGTGTCGTCCGGGTAAAGCACCCTTGATATGGTCCGCGCCAATGCCTCTGGTTCGCTTGCGGCCAGATAGTTACCCTGATTGAAGCTGTCCAGATCGAACAATTGCGTGGGTTTGGCGGCCCACAGGCGCAATGTGTTCGCCCACTTGCCTTTCCATCCGACGATCGGTGTATCATAGGCCGAAGCCATGACCGTTTCGCCGGGATGCCAAACGGTTTTGCCGCCATCATCACTTACATATCCACCAAAGCCGATCGCGTAAGCGACTTCCGGGCGTTCGAATTCCCAGGCATGGCGCTGCGCCAGCCAACCTTCGGCTGTTTCGATCTGCCGACCATCTTCAAAATGCTGTTCAAACAGCCCGTGCTCATAGCGAATACCGTACCCATAGGCAGGGATTCCAAGGGTCGAAAGACTGTCCAGAAAACACGCGGCAAGCCTGCCAAGGCCACCGTTGCCCAAAGCCGCATCAGGTTCGTCCGCGACAACTTTTTCATATGTCTGGCCCAAGGATTCCATTGCTTGTTGTGCAACAGCATCCAGGCCCAGGTTGATCGCCACATCCTCGATCAGACGTCCGATCAGAAACTCCATCGAAAGATAGTAAACCCGCTTGCCCTGCGCCTCATAGGTCTTGCGCGTTGACGCAAACCAGGGGTCAACGATCTTGTCCCGCAGGCTCAGTGACAGCGACATCCGCCAGTCATAAACAGTGGCATGTTCAGGGTCTTTGCCCAGAGAGTTTTTGAGGTGACGCAGGATTTCACCACGCAAGGTGGCGGCATCCAATGTGGTCAGGTCATCTTTTGGCATGTTCAATTCTTTGCTTGTATCGGGGCACAATGCCCTCTGTCGTATCTATTCGGCTTCTGTCAAACCCGCACCCGCCAATGCAAGTTCATGCGCCCATGGCGGATTGCAGCCAGCACGTGACACTGTCACGGACGCGACCCTTGCGCCATGCTCCAGTGCGGCCCGGATGTCAGAAGAAGCTATATTGGGCAACGCATCCTTTTTCAGCAAGCCCAGTTCCGAAAGCTTTGACAAAACGCCGGCATTGAATGTGTCACCGGCGCCAACCGTATCGACGACCTCAACCAGCTGGGCCGGGACCTCGATAATGGTATCGTCACCGAACAGGGCGCTGGCGCCATCGCTGCCCCGAGTCAGAACGACTATCTCCGGGCCGGTCTCGCGAATTTGTGCGGCTTTTTCATACAAGGTCAGCTGGCCGGGAATAATCCAGTTCAGGTCTTCATCCGACACTTTCAGAATGTCAGTACAAGCGATCATTTTACCCAGTCGTCGGCGGTACCGATCTTCGTCTGTCAAAAAATTTGCCCTGATATTCGGGTCCATCATGACAACACGTTTGTGCGAATGGCGTTCGGCAAGCGCCAGATAGAATTCAGCGCATGGTTCGCTGATCAGACTGATCCCGCCGAAATACAATGTCGAAACGTCCTTGGGAATATTTGGAATTTGTGACGGTTCCAACATGCGCCCCGCCGTATTTTCATCGTAAAAACAATAGGTGGCGTGCCCGTCCGTCAGTTGAACAAACCCCAGTGTTGTGGGCCTGTCTGACATAATGGCCAGCGTGGCATCAACGTTGCTGCCAGCCAGGGCATGCCGCAGCTGATCCCCGAACAGATCGCTGGACAGGCCCGACAGAAACCATGTGTGCGTGCGTAAACGTCCCAATGCGATGGCGGTGTTGAATACAGCCCCACCCGGATGGGGGGTAAAACTGACTGTACCGGTGTCACCAGACGTCGGGATCATATCAATAAGTGCTTCTCCGCAACACAATATCATCGTGTTACCTCTTTTCCTGGCTGTCGATTGTATTTGTGCAAATTCAGCCTGCGGCCTTGTTTGCGTCTCTCAAATAGGACCGAATGGTCATTTCCGTGCCGACTGTGCCCAGCGACTTCAATGCGGATGAAAATGCATTCAAGAACCTTTGGTCGTTGCCCAGCTTGCCATAGATTTCGTCTTGCGCCAGCCATGCACGCGCATCTGTTTGTGCCTGAATGGCCGTTTCATGAAGTTTGGCCCAATTGGGATCGTTGTCCGAAATAATATCGCCCTGATCGTTGCGACCCGCACAGTACTGACACCACAACGCGCAGCTAAGCGCCAGACCGTAAGGGGTATGCCCCCCAGCCAGATTGTCGTTCACCGACGGGATAACGAATTTCGGTTGCCTATTTGAACCGTCGTGACAAAGCCGCCTGATGGTATCGGCAACACCCGGATTGGCGAAACGGGTGCAAATTGAATCTAGGTATTGGCCCGGCGTAAAACCAGCGACGTCAGGAACAAAGGCCATCACATCATCAGTCAGAACTTTTCGCAGAAAGTCCCGGATCAAAGGCGTCGCCATGGCTTCGTGGGCAAATTCAATACCCAAAAGCGCGGATGGATACGCCATGATAGCGTGGCCACCATTCAGCATGCGGATTTTCATTTTCTCAAACGGGTGAATATCGCCGGTAAATGTTACACCGACCTTTTCCAATGCCGGGCGGCCATTGACGAATTTGTCCTCGAGAACCCATTGCCGAAATGGTTCGCAGAACACCGGCATGGTATCTTCAAATCCAAAAACCGATTGCAGCATCCCGCGTTCGCGGTCCCCGGTTGCCGGCGTAATGCGGTCAACCATGCCGTTGGGAAACGTCACATTGTCCTGGACCCAATGGGCAAGGTCCGGGTCGATGGCGCGTGCCATTGTCACAACAGCGTCACGGGTGATGTCGCCGTTGCCTGGCAAATTATCGCAAGACATGACTGTGAACGGCGCGGTGCCGTTTGTCCGGCGTATCACCAACGCCGCCAAAATCGCGCCGAAAACAGTCTTGGGATGCGTCGGACTGGTGACATCGGCAGCTATATCGGGATGATTTACGTTAAAGGTTCCGGTAGAGGCGTCGACGAAATAGCCGCCCTCGGTGATTGTCAGTGACACGATTTTTGTCTCTGGGTTTGTCATCGCTGCAATCACAGGCGCATTTGCCGCCGGATCGACGGGCAAGAAATCCATCATGCCGCCAATAACCGAGGCATTCAGATTGTCCCCGTCAACTTCGACGACAGAAAACAGCCAATCCTGCGCCGACAGCATTTCACGCATCTGCACGTCCGGCTGGCGGACACCTGCGCCTTGGATGCCCCAGGCAGGATCACCGCCGGCGTTCAGCAATTCGTTGATATAAACCGCCTGATGCGACCTGTGAAAATTACCAACACCAATATGGATAATCCCCGGGCGCAGCGCAGCGCGGTCATATTTGGGCACACCCACGTCTGGGTTCAGGCCGCCAAGAGTCTTTTCTGAAAGTTTCATGGGGTCAACTCATCCAGTTTCCGCCGTCGACATTGTATGTCTGGGCGACAATGTAATTTGCTTCGTCAGTAGCCAGGAACACGGCCATCCCGGTCAGATCCTCCGCAGTCCCCATGCGCCCTGCCGGCACGGCAAGGCCGACCTGTTTTTTCTTTTCACCCGGGCGCAAGTGTTCGTAACTTGCGAATTTTGCATCGACTTCGTCCCAGTGATCACCGTCCACCACACCCGGTGAAATCGCGTTCACATTGATGCCATGCCCGATCAGATTCAGGCCCATCGACTGGGTCAGACTGATTACCGCTGCTTTTGTGGCGCAATAAACGCCAACCAGGGGTTCGCCGCGCCGACCCGCCTGCGAAGCCATGTTGATGATCTTGCCGCGCGATTTGCGGTCAATCATCTGCCTGGCGACCGCTTGTGCCATAAACAGGGTTCCAGAGACATTTATTGCAAACAGACGGTCATAGCTTTGCCGCGTGATGTCGGCGATCGGTGCAAGATCAAAAACACCTGCGTTGTTGATCAGAATATCCACCGGCCCCAGCGCGTTTGTCGTGTCGTTAACGCATTGATCAATCGATTGCTGGTCCGTCACATCCAGTGAAACCGCAATGGCTGCTGTGCCAAGATCACTTGCAGCGGACTGTGCGGCGGCAAAATCGATATCGGCAACGGCAACTTTCGCGCCCTCGTCGATATATTTGGACGCGAACGCGCGACCAATGCCGCGCACCGCACCGGTGATAATTGCGGTTTTGCCACCAAGGCGCATCAGATAGACAAGCCAGCCGCGTTGAACCTGTGGATCTTGTCCGCTTGCGGTGACAAGAAAATCTTGTCGCCGTAATTGACGCGGAATTCACCACTGGCGCGCACATTCAATGTCCCGACACCCTCGACTTTGACGTGCAGGAACGTGTCCGACCCAAGATGCTCTGACACGCCAACAATGCCCGCCCATTCGCCTTTTTCGTGAGACACGTCCAGGTGTTCCGGACGAATGCCGATCGTGTCCGCATCCCGCTTTTTGGCGGACTCGCCGGTGACGAAATTCATTTTCGGGCTGCCGATAAAGCCGGCCACGAATTTGTTGATGGGGCGTTCATACAGCTCAAGAGGGCTGCCCACCTGTTCGATATAGCCATCATGCAGAACCACAATCTTGTCGGCCATTGTCATGGCCTCGACCTGGTCGTGGGTCACGTAAACCATCGTGGTTGCCAGGGTTTTGTGAAGATCACAAATTTCCAGTCGCATATTTACGCGCAACGCCGCATCAAGGTTGGACAGCGGTTCGTCAAAGAGGAACGCTGCCGGCTCTCGCACAATGGCCCGTCCGATGGCCACACGTTGACGTTGTCCGCCAGACAATTGACCCGGCTTGCGTTCCAGGTAGTCGGTCAGGTTCAGAACCTTTGCAGCACCGGCGATACGTTTGTCGGCCTCTGCCTGATCCATCTTCGCCATCTTTAACGGAAATGCGATATTCTTACGGACCGACATATGCGGGTATAGCGCATATGACTGAAACACCATGGCCAGGCGACGTTGTGCCGGTGGAAGGTTTGTCGCGTCCGCGCCATCGATTTCAATGGCACCGGACGTCAAATCTTCCAGTCCGGCGATCAACCGCAGCAACGTCGATTTGCCACAACCAGATGGGCCAACAAACACAACGAATTCGCCGTCGTTTATTTCAAGATCAAGTGGCGAAATAACTTCAACTTCACCGAAACTCTTGCTGACTTTCTTAAGTGTAATGCTTCCCATAGTATCGTCCTCTTATTTCACGGCGCCAAAGGTCAGACCGCTGACAAGTTGTTTCTGGCTGAACCAGCCAAGGATCAGGATCGGTGCAATCGCCATAGTCGAGGCCGCACTGAGCTTCGCGAAAAACAATCCCTCTGGGCTTGAGTAACTGGCAATAAAGGCCGTCAGAGGTGCCGCCTTTGCAGCAGTCAGGTTGAGCGTCCAAAATGCCTCGTTCCAGGCAAGAATGAAGTTTAGGAGCATGGTCGATGCGATGCCCGGTATCGCCATAGGTGTGAGGATATAGACCACCTCTTCCTTGAGCGATGCACCGTCCATACGTGCAGCTTCAAGAATCTCGCCTGGGATCTCTTTGAAATACGTATATAGCATCCAGATGATGATCGGCAGGTTGATCAACATTAGGACCACAACCAAACCAAGCCGCGAGTCCAAAAGACCCATTTTGATGAACAACAGATAGATTGGGTACAATACACCAACCGCAGGAAGCATTTTAGTAGAGAGCATCCAGAGTAAAATGTCTTTGGTCCGCTTGGATGGCACAAAGGCCATCGACCAAGCTGCCGGGATTGCGATGATGAGACCTAGGATTGTGGAACCACCGGCGATGATGATCGAATTCCAAAGGAATCGCGCATAATTTGAGCGCTCTAAGACGGCGGTGTAATTCTCCAAAGTCCAAGTGAAGTTTAAGAAGACCGGCGGATCGGCGATGGCGGTAGCTTCGGTCTTGAAACTGGTCAGGATTGTCCAGAGAATTGGAAAGAAGATCAGCAGACCAATCACCCAAGCGGAGGTTGTGTTAATTATCTTGCGTTGTTGAGAAACTGCGCGCGCCATGATTTTCTCCTCATGCGTCCAGGTTCTTACCAACGATGCGCATCAAGAAGATGGCAACGATGTTGGCGAGAATAATTGCATAAACGCCACCGGCAGACCCAAGCCCGACATTCTGGCTTTCCAACACGCGTTGGAAAATCAAGTAGGTGAGTGTCCGGGTGCCGAAAGCACCGCCCGTGGTAACGAAGATCTCGGCGAAGATCGCCAATAGAAAGATCGTCTGAATCAGGATTACGATCGTAACCGCCCGTCCCAAATGAGGTAAAATAATAAAGGCAAATCGCTTAAACGGCGGGGCCCCGTCCATTTCAGCAGCTTCCAGTTGTTCACCATCCAATGATTGGATTGCGGTCAACAGGATCAGCGTCGCGAATGGCAACCACTGCCAGGAAACAATCAACACGATCGAACCAAGCGATACGTCGCTAAGCCAAATGACTGGCTCTGCCCCAAAGAATCGCCAAAGATGCGCAAGCAGACCATTTACCGGGTCCATGAACATATTTTTCCAAACCAAAGCGGTAACGGTTGGCATCACAAAAAATGGGGCAATGACTAAAATGCGAACGATACCCTGGCCCCACATAGGTTGGTTCAGTAGCAACGCGAGTAAAATGCCTAATACAACCGTGATAATCAGAACGCTTCCTACAAGGATTAGTGTGGTAACGACCGCCGGCCAGAAGGCACTGGATGTGACGAAACGTATATAGTTATCAAAGCCGGTCCATCCGAGATCACCACCGCGCAACGGCAAATATCTCTTGAATGAAAATACAAGTGTCATGATCAGCGGGACAAGCATCCAGCCGAGCAGTAAGACCACTGCAGGAGCCAACATATATCGTGCCGTGGTTCGGGATTGCTGGGTAGCCATTTGGATACACCTCCTCGGTTGACTGCAATGTGCAGCCTTGGACGAATTTCCGACTTAGAAAGGGTGGTTCGGTTTAGGGGGCGACGGTTTGGCCGCCCCCTAACTTGTAGAGTAATTAGTACTTAACGGTAGCCGGCGGCTTCCATTGCGTCGTTGGTCAAAGCCTGAGCTTTTTCCAGTGCTTCTTCTACAGTCTGCTGACCTGCGTATGCGGCCGAGAATTCCTGGCTTACTTCGCCGGCAATGCCAGCGAATTCAGGAATTGCTGCGAATTGAACGCCAACATATGGGCTTGGATCAACAGTTGAATCGTTAGGGTCAGCGGCCAGGATGGTTCTCAAAGTCATCTCAGCGAATGGAACCGACTGATAGATTTCGTTGTCATAGAGCGACTGACGTGTGCCCGGAGGTACAGCGGCATGTCCCAATTCAAACGCAACCAAACGCATGTAGTCCGGACCAGTTGCCCAGTTCATGAATTCCTTAGCAGCATCTGCTTTCTGTGTACCGGCTGGAATAGCCAGTGCCCAAGACCAGAGCCAACCAGCGTTTTTGCCAAGACCGTTGTTCGGAGCAACTGCCCAACCAACCTTCCCGTCAACTTCACTTGGTGTGCCCTCACGTTCGCCAGTCAACCATCCAGCTGCGACTGTCGCATCAATCCACATGCCGCACTTACCTTGGCGGAACAGAGAAAGGTTTTCGTTGAAGCCATTAGTCGCAAAGCCTGGAGGGCCCGATTCTTGCATCAGGTCGACGAAGAAGTTCAGAGTGTTTGCCCATTGTGGTGTGTCGAACTGAGCGTTCCAGTCCATATCGAACCAGCGCGCACCAAAAGAGTTTGACATAGCAGTAATGAATGCGCCGCCTTCACCCCAACCGGCCTTACCGCGAAGGCAGATGCCGTTGACGCCGTTGTCACGATCAGTCATCGCGGCAGCGGCCTCTTTGATGAAGTCCCATGTTGGTTCCTCAGGCATCTCAAGGCCAGCAGCTTCCATCAGGTCTGTACGATAGTGGACCATGGAGCTTTCCGCGTAGAACGGAGCTGCATAGAGAGTGCCTTCGTAAGACAGGCCGCCGCGGATCGCCGGCAGAATGTCATCGATCTGATAGCTAGCTGGCATGTCATCCAAAGGAACCAACCAACCGTTCGCGCCCCAGATTGGTGCTTCGTACATGCCGATAATCATGATATCGAACTGGCCGCCTTTGCTGGCGATATCTTGGGTCAAACGCTGACGAAGAACGTTTTCTTCCAGTACGACCCATTCAACATTATGTCCGGTTCTCTCAGTGAAATCATCGCTGAGCGATTGCATGGTGATCATGTCACCGTTGTTCACTGTTCCGACTGTAATGGTGTCCCCGGCAGACGCGGCTGTGGAAACAGCTGCGACGGCGCAAGCCCCCAATAAGGTACTTACCTTCAATTTCATAATTTCCTCCCAAAACGAATGAGCTTTTGCTCACTACCATGACAATTACTCGCACATCTGCGAAATTAGTCAACAAAATAAATTGAGATGGAAAAATTATCGAAGTGTTAGGCGGACAGCAGAAAACGCGCTGTGAATTCGTCGGTGACCAAACCATTGATGAGTTTGCCTTTTAAGGCAGCGACCAGGGCCTGATGCTTGCTTTCACCGGCGGCGATGCCAATGACCGGTTTGTCGCCGGATTCGACACGCACACCATTTGTGCGGGCCGTGGCACGATCTTCCAGATAATTGCCATTCGAATCATATGCCCAGCCAACCAGCTCGCCAACTGCGCCATTGGCAATCATATTGTCGACTTCGGATTTACTGAAAAAACCGTCAACCACCATCGGCGCATCGGGACCAACCTGACCGATCCCAACGATTGTCAAATCACATTCCCGGGCCAGAGTCAGCGCATTCTGGACATGCGGCAGCGACATAAGAAACGTGTGCTCTTCGACAGTCTTGGAAGCAACCGGCAGCGACAGCGGAAAATGGGTGGCACCAATGCGGTCCGCCATTCGCAGGATAACTTCATAGACTGACGCGGACCCATCCAGTGCGACATTTCCAATCAAAGAAACGATTTTGTGCTGCGGTAAATTTTTGGTCGAAATTTCTGCAACAACCGCACGCAGTGTCCGCCCGGTGCCCAAGGAAATCACAAGCGGGTCCTTGCAATCAATATAGCGTTCGACAACACGTGCAGCGACAGGTGCCAAAGAGGTTAACGGGTCGATCCCCTGTGGCAAAGACGGTGCAACAGCCGCCACCTGCAAGTCGAATCGTTTTCGGATTGCCAATTCCAATTCAACACATGCCGACACGGAATGGTCCAGGCGCACCTTGACCAGACCTTCTGCCATTGCGCGGGCAACCAGACGTTGCGCGCGCTGGCGCGAAACACCTAACTCGCGCGCGATCTGATCTTGGGTCATGCCCGCAAGATAGTACATCCAGCCTGCCCGCGCGGCCAGATCAATCGTTTTCTCGTCAGTATCCGTTCTTGGCGGCATGCTATGCTCTGGCTTGGGTCAAGGAACCGGGAAGAAGGTCAGAGAATTTTTCAAAAGATGCAAACTCCTTATATTTGCATCCTTCAAATTCCGTCCCCTCGGCAAGGCGGGTCGCCGTGTCGATACCCTGGATGTGACCACCGCCCACGAAACGCAAAACCGCCATATCAGCAGCAAGCCCCGCCTGCACGCCGACCACACTGTCCTCGACGACCAGACATCGATCGATGGGCACATCCATCTGCGCGGCTGCAAACAAGAACAGATCCGGTGCAGGCTTGCCATTTTCGACCTGCGACGCCGTGAAAACCCGACCCTCAAAATATGCGGACAGGCCCACCAGCGCCAAAGACTTTTTGACCCGTTGGGGGCTGCTACTGGTCGCAAGGCAAAATGGTATTCTCAGATCATCCAAAACCTGGCGGATTCCGTGCATTTCGCGCAATTCGGTTTCGAAGCGCTGGAAAAGATTTTCACGATACCGCGCTTCAAAATCCGAACCCAGCTCTATGTCGAATTGCTGGCCTAACCGTTTGGCAACGGTAGGAAAACTTCGCCCCAGGCAATTTCTGTAGACATATTGCAGGTCTGTTGAAATACCTTGCTGTGCAACCAGTTCGATCAGGACTTCTGCGCTGACGATCTCGCTGTCCAAAACCACGCCGTCGCAGTCGAAGATAATCAGATCTGGCACTGCGCCGCGCTTAGTCATTGTGACAGCTTTTCAAAATCAAAAACCCATTCGGATACTGGGCGGGGCGTTCGATTGGACCGGCAATCGCACCGGTTACCGGATTGCGTTTCAAACCGCGATTGTGCCGGGGGCGGGAACGAGATCAAGTGTTTCATTTTTGCGTTTAGAGAGCATGAGCGCCGGTATTGCAACGTTCAATTCTTTCACCTTCGATGGCACCGGGTCGATAATTTGTCCGGTCTTGCACTGCCCATCGGGGCCAGGGTTCTGGACCGCTCCGAGCGATCACATCAATGTTGTGTAGTCGACATCAGGTGATTTCAAACTGCCCCCAAAATACCGGCCCGCGCCGCGTCAATCACGCCGGAATCCACCGAATCATCCCGACCAGGATCCACGTTCGCAACTATTTCAGCCCACCGGCGAGCATATGAGAATCCGGGTGTTTCCGCAGTTTGAGCATCGCCAAAATGCCAAGTATCGGGCCTGGCAAAAGGATCAGAAACGCCCATTGCCAGCTTCCTAGAAAATCGGCGATTCTGGGTGTCACCCACACGGCAACGATCGTTATGGAAAAACCAATGCCCATCTGAAATGCCAGGGCTGATCCAACAAATCTGGGGTCGGACAGTTCGGTCACTGCCGCTGAAAACTGGGCGGAATCCGCGACAACCGTCGCCCCCCATATCAATGCCACGGTGACGAATATCCATGTCGGTCCCGCAAAGAAAAATCCGATCAGCAGCGCACTTGAGCCCGAAATTGCCATCATCAGGGCCGTTGTCCGACAACGCCCGATGCGATCGGCAAGCCATCCACCGAATACACAGCCCGGCGCGCCTGCGGCGATGACGGCAAAGGTCAGCCAGGACGCGTTGGCGATCACAAGCCCGGACTCTGATGCGGCGCGGCTATAGGCAAGAAACCAGCCCCACATCGCGTATAGTTCCCACATATGTCCAAAGTACCCATAGTTCGCCAGCATCACAGATTTTTGGCGCACAACCTGGGCCATCAGCCTGGGATTAACTTTGCTTTTGGCAAATGGTGCCGGGCCTTCGCCAAGGGTAAAAAGGGCGAAAACCCCTGCGGCTATCGCCATTATGGATGTCAGCACAACGATCGCCCGCCAGCTGGCCCCAGCCCCAAATCCCTGTAACAAATAAGGCAGCGCCGAACCCAAAGTCAGCGCGCCCACCAGCAGACCCAGCGCAAGACCGCGCCCGGTTGTGAACCATGTCGCCATCAGCTTTAGTGCTGGTGGATAAACCCCCGCCAGCGCCATTCCTGTGAAAAACCTGGCCAATATGGCCCCGGACGGCCCAGTTTGTAAAAGCAGCAACGCATTGAACAGGCCTGCCAGAGCGGCGGACACGGCAATGACCTTGACCAAACTGAACACATCCGAAATCGACAGAAATGCCGACAGAATAGCCCCAATCACAAAACCCAGTTGCACCGCGTTTGTCAGCCACGCAATCTGCGATCCACTTTGTCCCCAGTCGCGGGTCAGATCGGCGGTTACGGCTGTCGCGGAATACCATGTCGTTAACGTCAAAATGACTATGATTGCCGTTGCCGACAAAGCCGACCATCGGTTTTGAACACGCAGGATGCTGTCTCCTTTGTTGGGGCGCGGTGACGCCCGGTGAGCCGCCCTCTATCAGGCCAGCAATCATCCCGAAACAACATCGCAATCAAAGAACTGCGACTTTTTGTGATCGCCGGCCGGTTCTAGAAATCACCAGTCAGATGGCTTTGAACTTCTGCCAGTGTCGGCATTGATGCCGCCGCCCCTGCCCGCGTCACAGAAATCCCGGCGGTGGCGCACCCAACCTGGACGGCCCTTTTGGGTTCGGCCCCGCGTGCCAGAGCCGTGGCAAGACCGCCATTGAACGCATCGCCTGCGCCAGTTGTTTCGACAACCGTGCCGACTGATGTGGCCGGGATCAGTCCGATCGCGGGCACATATGCACCGCGTTCACCTAACGTGATAACGGGAACACCTGCCCCGCGTTCCTGCAAAATTCTTGCCGCCTTTTCCACTTGATCAAGAGAGGTCAGGCTGATCCCCGTCAGCGCATGTGTTTCGGTTTCGTTGGGGGTAATATAGTCGCACAAGGCCAGCATTTCGTCAGTCAGGTCCATGGCGGGTGCCGGATTCAATATCGTCGTGACCCCGGCCTGCCGGGCAATTTGCAGACCACGCATGGCGGCCTCTTCGGGTTGTTCCAGCTGAGTCATGAATACGTCCGCTTCGGAAATGACGCTGCTCCAGCTGTCTGCGTCGGCCGACGACAAGGTCGCGGCAGCACCCGGCGCGATGATAATTGCGTTGTCACCACTGTTGTCATCGACAAAAACAAATGCAGCGCCTGTGTGGTTGGCGGAATCATACAGGACCTCGGGTCGCACACCTGCATCGGCCCAGGTCTGTATTGCCATATCTGCGAAATCGTCGCGACCAAGTCTGGTCAGCATCGTCACGTCGCCGCCCAGACGCGCTGCCGCGATCGCCTGGTTTGAACCCTTGCCGCCAGGCCCCAAGGCAAAGCTGGTTCCCAGCATCGTTTCACCCATGCGCGGCAGGCGATCAGCACGATATGTTGTGTCGGCAACAAAGACACCCAACACAACAACACGGCCACGTTTGTCCGCACTTTTTTCAGGTTTTGACATGGAAAGACCACCTAGGCTGCGTTCAAGTCATCAAACATCACTACGCTTAACCGCCTGGCCGCGTCCAACATTTCCTGACGTTGTTCCATCGCCTGATCAATGCTCATCCTTTGGACCGGAGCGTGAAATGCAACCGAAGCGACATACCGGCCCGCGCCGTCAAGGATGGGAACCGCAATGGCGATCATACCTTCGATGAATTCTTCGCGGTCCAAAGCATAGCCGTCTTTTGCAATGCGATTCAATTCTTCCATCAAATCGTTTGGCTCAACAATCGTGTTTGGTGTCTTTCGTTCCAAATGCATGACGTGGACCAGACGTCTGCGTTCTGCTTTTGGCAGGCTTGCCAAATAGGTTTTGCCGCTTGCAGTACAATGGAATGGGACATGGGTACCCACGGGCAACTGAATACGGAAAGGCCAATCGGTTTCGACGCGGTCGCGATAAGTCATGCCGCGCACTTCGGGTACGACGAAATTGACCGTTTCACGGACGCTCGCCGACAATTTCATCAGGACCTGATGGCGCGCGATGTGTGACGACGATGCATTCAGCACACCAGACGCCAACAGACGGATGCGGCGTCCGGGGCGCAAACTGTTTTTGGTGTCATCGCGCACCAGAAAACCCTCGTCCAACAGCGTCATACACAAACGATGCGCGGTCTGTTTGGCCAGGCCAACCTCTCTTGCAAGTTCCGCCGGCGTTATCCGGCCATTCATTCGCCCCATTGCTTCCAACAGCAGCAAAGTTCGCAAGTTTGTCGGAATTCGATCTTTGTCTGACATCGTCCGCTCCTGTTGTGGTGCTGGCGAAACGCCAGAAGAATTTAAACTTGCACAGTTACAGAAACCGTGCTGAGGTTTAAAAACGGGACAATAAGTCTCATTTTTGAAAATATCCACCAAAAACTGGGGAAATGAGTGGAATTTGACTTTATCATTGTAGGTGCAGGCTCGGCCGGATGTGTGCTGGCCAACCGTTTGTCGGCAAGTGGACGCTATAGTGTTGCGCTGCTCGAAGCCGGCGGTCGCGACACCTATCCATGGATCCATATTCCGGTCGGCTATTTCAAAACTATGGGCAACCCAAAGGTCGATTGGTGCTATGAAACAGAGCCGGATCCGGGCTTGAATGGGCGCAAGTTACCCTGGCCACGGGGCAAGGTTCTGGGCGGGTCAAGTTCCATCAACGGTCTGCTTTATGTGCGCGGACAGCCCCAGGATTTTGACGGCTGGCGACAGATGGGAAACACCGGCTGGGGCTGGGACGATGTGCTGCCATACTTTAAGAAATCTGAAAACTGGGAACAAAGCGGCAGCGACATCCGCGGCAATGACGGCCCATTGTTCGTGTCGTCAAAAAGCATATCACGCAAAGTGATCGATGACTGGATCACTGCGGGTGTCAACGCAGGGTACAAAGCAAACCCGGATTACAACGGCATCGACCAGGAAGGTGTGGCCTATTTTCAGATGACTGCCCGCAACGGGCGTCGTTGCAGTTCAGCGGTTGCATATTTGAAGCCGGCAAAATCGCGGCAAAACCTGACGATTTTCACCCACACTGCCGTGAAAAAGATCGAAGTCAAGGATGGCCACGCTGTCGGCCTTGTCGCAGTCCAGAAAGGCAAAGAAGTCACGATGCTTGCGCGGCGTGAAATCGTTATGTCTGCCGGGGCGATCGGCACGCCGCATATTCTGATGCTTTCAGGCATTGGACCCAAGGAAAAACTGGGGCCACATGGCATAGAAATCCAAAGACACCTGAAGGGTGTAGGCGAAAACCTACAGGATCACCTACAGGCGCGGCCCGTCTATAAATGCAACGTTTCAACCATCAACACCGAGATCCGCAGCCTGTTCCGGCAAGCGATGATGGGCGTTCAGTATGGGCTGACCCGCACCGGCCCGATGACCATGGCCGCCAGTTTGGGAACCGCATTTCTGAAAACACGCGACGATCTGGATACGCCGGACATCCAGTTCCACGTGCAACCATTCAGCGCCGAAAAGATAGCCGACGGGCCGCATAAGTTTTCGGCGTTCACGACCAGCGTTTTGCAACTGCGGCCGGAAAGTGCGGGACATATGAATTTGCGTTCGGCGCATATGTCGGACCACCCGGCGCTGTTTCCGAATTATCTGTCCACTAAGACGGATTGTGACACGATCGTCGCAGGCATTCGTATTGCCCGCCGCATTGCCGGGATCGCACCATTGACGGACGTGATTACCGAAGAATATGCGCCCGGCAGCGGCATCGCTGACGATGATTACGACGCGTTACTGGATTGGGCTCGTAACACGTCAACCACGATCTATCACCCGACCGGAACCTGCAAGATGGGTGTGGACGAAATGGCCGTTGTTGACCCCCGGCTGCGTGTCCACGGTATAAAAAACCTACGTGTGGCGGACGCGTCGATCATGCCCGTCATTACATCCGGCAACACCAATGCACCAACAATCATGATCGGTGAAAAAGCATCCGACATGATTTTGGAGGATGCAATATGAGCACCAAGTCAAAAAAATCAGCAACGCATAAAGAGACTTTACGATCATGATAGATGTGGCGCTGGATTTCGGTAAAATTATAATTGCTGACCTGATCTTGTCGGGCGACAACGCCCTGATTATCGGGATGGCCGCGGCCGGGTTATCACCGGAACTGCGTAAGCAAGCCATTTTGTATGGCATGATCATCGCCGCCCTTTTGCGGATCGTATTCGCGGTTATGGCCACAAATCTGTTGAACATTCCGGGCATTTTGTTCGTGGGATCACTGTTATTGTTCTGGGTCTGCTGGCGCCTGTATCAGGAAATTCGCGAAGGCGTGGATGCCCAGGCCGAACTTGCCATGGCAAACGCAGGAAACCCGGCAGCGGGCTATACCGGGCCGCCGCGACGTACTTTGATGTCTGCGCTAATTTCGATCACGATTGCAGATGTATCCATGTCGCTGGACAATGTTCTGGCGGTCGCCGCAATCGCGGATGGTGACACGCAGATGCTGGTATTCGGCCTTGGCCTGGCTATCGTGCTGATGGCCTTTGCCGCGACCATGATCATGAAACTGCTCACGAAATATCCTTGGATTTCATGGTTGGGATTGGTTGTACTGGCCTACGTGGCCGCCGAAATGTTCTACCGGGGCTTTTTTGACGCATCAAACGGTGTTGGCCCCTTGCTTGGGCTGGTCGAGGGGATTGATTTGGGCAAAGGACACTAAAGAACGAAGAAGTTTCAACAGCTTGAAAGAGAAATCGGGCTGCTTTGAAGTATGGGCCGGCAGATATGCCTTCATCAGCCGGATGACGCGAACAACAAGAAGGCCTTGGACCTTAGGGAGGAAACCAAAATGTTTAACTTGAAGACACTTGCTACAGGTGTGGCGGCAACAGCCGTTGGCCTGAGCATGGTGGCAACTGCTGCTTTTGCTCAAACAACCATCCGCGTGCAGTCGGTTATTCCGTCAAGCGCAGATGAAATCGTCATGCTAAAGGACTTTGCAAATGATGTTCTTGAACTGACAGAGGGTCAGGTCGTCATCGAAATTCTGCCAGCCGGTTCGGTTGTCGGCGTGCAGGAAACGCTGGATGCGGTTGACGCCGGCCTGATCGAGGGCGGATTTGCCTGGACGCACTATTGGTCCGGCAAGCACCCGGCCGCGATGCTCTTCGGCTCTCCTGTTGCCGGGGCTGGTGTCGGCATGGACAATATTGCATTCATGTCCTGGTTCCTGTCAGCCGGTGGCAAAGAGCTGTATGACCAGCTTTGGGATGAAATGGGCATGAACGTCAAAGGCTTCATGTTGCAGCCGGTTGGCCCTGAAGCGTTGGGTTGGTTCAAAGAGCCGATCGAAAACATGGCTGATTTCCGCAAATTGCGGTTCCGGACACCTCCGGGCATCCCCGGCCAGACCTATAAGGACATTGGCGTTGCATCCGTGGCCATGGGTGGTGGCGACATCTTGCCAGCTCTGGAAAAAGGCACAATCGATGCAGCGGAATGGTGCTGCCCCAAGCCGGATTCCGTATTCGGTTTCCAGAAAGTCCTTAAGTACTACTACTTGCAGGGCTTGCACCAGGTTGTCGTGAACGCCGATCTTTACATCAACAAAGATGTATATAACAGCCTGACACCAACACAACAAAAAGCCATTGAAGTTGCTGCGAACGCTTCGCTGATGAAGTCGATGGCCTACCGCATCAACGAGAACGGCATCGCGCTGGACAAGTTGATCAACGAAGATGGTGTGATCCTGAAGGATACGCCTGCCGATTACTTCACAGAATATATGGCCGCCGCTAATGCGGCATTGGAAAAGAACGCCGCTGAAAACGAGTTCTTTGCCGAAGTATGGCAGTCTCAGAAAGATTTCGCGCGTACTGCGATCCCATTCTGGGCAGGTTCACAGACATCTAATGCCAATCTGGGCCGCGCCTATGCGGATCAGCTAGCTGCAGAGAAATAAACCTTACATCAATGCCGCTTGCGCCGTTACGCTGGCGCAGGCGGCACGTCACTTTGGTGGCGGATAAATTTGGGGGGACATATCATGGCAGAAAACCAGGATGACATAGATTTCACAGAGTATCAGGATGTCGGTGACGAGCTTTTGGCCGAGGCGAAAGGCGCCGTTGGTGTCGAATTACCTGCAGATATGCATCCGTTGGCCCGCAGGGCCATCTATGCGATCGACGGCTTTTCCAATTGGCAGGGGCGCATCGCGTGCCTGATGATCGTCCCAATCATTTTTGCGATGGTATACGAAGTCTTGATGCGCAAATTCTTTATCGCCCCAACGCTTTGGGCCTTTGACGTTTCGCGCATGCTTTACGGAATGTCGTTCATGCTTGGCGCCGCCTACGCGCTGATGCGCGGCCTGCACATCCGCGCAGATTTTCTGTATCGCGGTCTGACAGAGCGAACCCAGGGACGCATCGATCTATTGCTTTATGTCGTTCTTTTCATGCCCGGAATGCTATTCCTTTTGTGGGCAGGATACGAATTTTCGCTGAAATCATTCTTTCAGGGCGAACGCGCCGGTGACAGCACTTGGGCACCGATCGTCTGGCCTGTAAAAATGGCGCTAAGCGTCGGCGTCTTGTTTCTTGTGATTCAAGGCATCTCTGAAATTCTCAAATCGTGGTACGCCGCGACCCGTGGAAAGTGGCCGTGCTGATGTTTGAATTTTCCAACGAAATTATTGGCCTGTTTATGATTGCTGCGATGCTGTTCGCGATTTTCATCGGCTTTCCAATCTCATTTACACTCATCTTTTTGGGAATTGTTTTCGGTGCCTGGGGTATTGGGATCAAATTGACCATCTTTCTGATGACGTTGCAGTTTTACGGCTCGATGATGGAACAAACACTAGCCGCGGTGCCGTTATTTGTGTTCATGGGCTTCATGATGGAACAGGCGGGTCTGATGGAACGGCTGTTTGCCGCCATTCAGATGATGCTGGCCCGGATGCGGGGGTCGCTTTATCTGGCCGTGCTGTTCGTTTCGGTGATCTTTGGCGCCGCGACCGGGATTGTTGGCGCATCTGTGACGATCCTTGGGATTATGGCGGCCAAGACAATGAACAAATCCGGATACGATGTGCGACTTGCGGCCGGTACGATCACCGCGGGCGGCACATTGGGCATCTTGATCCCCCCATCGATCATGTTGGTCGTCATGGGCCCGGTTCTGGAAATCCCGGTAACCGACCTATTCGCAGCTGCGATAATGCCCGGCCTGTTAATGGCGGGTCTTTACGTCGCCTACACGCTGGGGCGATGCTGGATTAACCCATCTTTGGGGCCACGCCTGCCCGAGGAAATGATCCCACAGGATCGGTCGATCATCTGGAAGGAACTTTTCGCGGGGCTTGTGCCGCCAACCATTCTTATTGCATTTGCGCTTGGTTCGATCCTGTCAGGTTGGGCGACGCCCACAGAAGGGGCCGGTATGGGTGCCTTTGGTTCAATCATTTTGGCGATGGGATATCGCAAATTCACGCTGGCAAAAACTTATGGCGCATTGTTGAAAACGCTCGAAATCAGCGTCCTGATCCTGTTCCTGGTCGCCGCTTCTAACTTTTTCGGCGCCGTGTTTTCCCGCCTTGGCACACCGACGATGATTACCGAAATTCTGCTGAACCTTGATGTGTCGGCATCCGTGGTTGTGATCCTGATCCTTGCGCTGGTGTTCATATTGGGCTGGCCGCTGGAATGGGTTCCCATAGTTCTGATCATATTGCCGATCCTTGCACCGGTTTTGATCGAGCTTGAGGTCAACATGTTGTGGTTCGCCATCCTGGTCGCGGTCTGTCTGCAAACGGCCTGGCTTAGTCCGCCGGTCGCACTTTCGGCGTATTTTCTAAAGGGCGTCGTGCCCGAATGGGATCTAAAAGACATTTACCTTGGGATGATGCAATTCATGGTGATTCAGATATTCGGGCTGGCCTTGGTTTTCCTGGTTCCGGGAATCGCGACATGGTTGCCGGGATATATTTACGGAAACTAAAGATACCTTTCATGAAGATACTAGATTGATCTGGACACCGCGGTTTCGCGAGCACGAAACCGCGGATGGGCTTGAGGCGAAAACAGAATTAACGGAAGCAACGGATGGCGCGCGAATACCTTAAGAAAGCAATCAAAACGGCAAACACAGATTCGTCCGAAGTGCGGGCGACTGTGCAAAAAATCCTGGACGACATCGAAACCGGCGGTGATGCGGCCGCAAAGGCCTACGCCGAGAAATTCGACGGCTATGATGGCAATTTGATACTGACATCTGCCGAAATTGCGGCTGCGGCTGCGCAAGTCCCTGAAAAATTGAAAAATGATATTGCATTTGCCCATGCCAATGTCCGCCGATTTGCCGAAACCCAGAAACGCACACTGCAAAACGTCGAAATCGAGATCGTGCCGGGCGTAATTGCCGGCCAAAAGGTAATCCCTTGCAACGCGGCGGCCTGTTATGTTCCGGGCGGACGTTACAGTCACATTGCCAGCGCCATCATGACGGTGACGACCGCCAAGGTCGCTGGCTGCAAACATATCGTCGCGTGTTCGCCACCGCGCGTCGGCGAAGGCATTCCGGCGGCCATTGTCTATGCAGCACACCTGTGCGGTGCGGATAAAATTCTGGCCATGGGCGGTGTCCAGGGCGTGGCGGCGATGACATTTGGCTTGTTTGGCCTGCCAGAGGCCGACATTCTGGTTGGCCCTGGCAATCAGTTCGTCGCAGAAGCCAAGCGAATACTGTTTGGCCGGGTCGGGATCGACATGGTTGCCGGCCCTACAGACAGTCTGATCCTTGCGGACAATACCGCCGACCCGGAAATCGTGGCGGCCGATTTGGTCGGTCAGGCCGAACATGGTTACAATTCCCCCGTCTGGCTGGTCACATCAGATCGTGCGCTGGCCGAGAAGGTTATGGACATAGTTCCCGACAAAATCGCTGATCTGCCAGATACTAACCGTGATAATGCTTCGGCTGCGTGGCGCGATTACGCAGAGATCATTCTGTGTGCGAACCGCGAAGAAATGGCGGCAACGTCAGACGAATACGCCCCCGAACATCTGACGGTTCAGGCGGCCGACCTGCCGTGGTGGCTGAACCGGCTTGAATGCTATGGGTCGCTTTTTCTGGGCGAGGAAACGACCGTGGCCTTCGGCGACAAGGCGACGGGAACCAATCATGTTCTGCCAACTTCACGGTCTGCAAAATACACCGGCGGTCTTTCGGTTCACAAATACATGAAAGTGGTCACATGGCAGCAGGCAACGCGTGATGGTGCGCGCCCGATCGCCGAAGCAACGGCACGTATTTCCCGTCTCGAGGGTATGGAAGGTCATGCAAGGACCGCGGATATCCGCCTTAGGAAATATTTTCCGCATGAACAGTTTGATCTGACAGCGGACGGATAACAAAAACTGATTATTCTGGCGTTGACTGATCTTGGCCATGTCGCTTGAACCGTTCCTGCCTTAGACATAGTTTCAGGCAGATTTTGCAATGGACTGGCTTTGTACATTTACCGCATCACGCTTATTCTTTTCGGACCAGTCGCGGCAATTTGGCTGATATGGCGGTTATTGCGACGCCAGGAAACAGTCGGTGGCCTGCGTGAACGGCTTGGGCTTTCCGCAGGCCCGGGTGTGCAACGCGCAATTTGGGTCCACGGGGCCAGCAACGGTGAACTAACTGCTGCGCGCGGCTTTATACAAAACCTGCAGGCCGCCTTTCCAAACACCCCGGTCATTGTCACGGTAAATTCCTATACCGCCCGTGAAATGGTGCAAAACTGGCAACTGGATGGGCTATTGGTGCGATTGGCACCACTGGACTATCGCTGGTGCGTTCGCCGGTTTTTAAAGAACGCATCACCGGTTTTGTTGGTTATTCTGGAAAACGAACTGTGGCCCAATCGCATGGCGATCTGTGCAATTAATGACATACCAATCGCGGTTGTCGGTGGTCGATTGTCGAATTTCGCAAGTGCTGTCTGGTCTCGGTTTCCGGGTCTGGCCAGGGGCGTGGTCCAGCGCATATCCTATTTGGCACCACAGGATTCCGGTTCTGCCGACCGTTTCAGACATCTGGGGCTGGGGGACAAGCGGATCGGCCCGGTTGTGAACCTGAAAACCCAGGTATCCTTGTCCGCCGCAAACGCCACTGACCTGCAACGCCTGTCAAAGGTGTTGCCCCATCATCATACAATTTTGGCAGCCTCTACCCATGAAGGCGAAGAGGCGGTCGTCATCCGGGCATTTCTGGATGCGCGAATCTCAATACCAGAGCTGAAACTGATCTTGGCGCCGCGTCACCCAAAACGCGCAGATCAGGTCGCAAAACTGGTGGTCAGCGCGGGGCTGAAATTGGTCCGCCAGAACGACGCTGATGCGAAATTGGCGGATTGTGACGTGTTGCTGGTTGATACGCTTGGCCAGATGGCACTGTTTTATCAGCTGGCCTGCGTTACGTTTGTCGGCGGATCGCTGGTGGACAAGGCGGGCCACACACCTTTTGAACCCGCGCAGTATGGCTCGGCCATCGTTCATGGTCCGCACACCAGCAACCATCAGGCGGCCTACACGGCGCTTGATAATGCGGGGGGGGGCAAACGTGTAACAGATGCCGACGCTTTGACGACCGCCATTCTGCAACTGGCACAACCAGACGCACGAAACACAATGATTGCGCGCGCCAACCAGGCGTTGTTACACTTGGGCAAGGCACAGGGCGGAACCGCGACCGTCATACAAGAACTGTCCACTTTTTTGCGGCCCGGCGCCGGTCCAAAGTATTGAATTCAACCGATTTGCACCCAGTTCATTTCAGAGTTCCTCTTTCAAAAAGACCAACCTCACACTAAACCAGACTTAAATTGAACAATCTGATTGCGACGTTCGGCACACTGTCTAGGAACAATGATTAAAACGACACTGAAACAGCGGGCCATCCGGCTTCCCCCGTCGCAAAAACGCGAATTGCGCACCCAGTTCGGGGCGCTGTGCTATCGCATCCGCAAAGACAAGGTGCAGGTCTTGCTGGTAACAAGCCGCGGGCGCAAGCGCTGGATAATTCCAAAGGGCTGGCCCATGGACAATGCGACACCTGCGGAAACTGCACAGCGTGAGGCCTTTGAAGAGGCCGGTGTCGAGGGCAAAATTTCCGGTAATTGTCTTGGATTATATTCTTACGTCAAGGTCATGGAAGACACCGATGATTTGCCTTGTATCGTGGCCGTCTATCCGCTGAAAATCAAACGGGTAAGAACGGAATATCCCGAAAACGATCAGCGCAAACGCCGTTGGTTTACCCTGAAAAAAGCGGCTGTTGCCCTGGATGAACCGGAGTTGAGCCAAATGGTCAAACTATTCGATCCCAAAACATCCTCGCGTTAGAAACCCCAATCCGTAATTGTAATTTTAGAAACACGCGCTACTTTCTGGATAGTTCATACACAAGGCCCGATATGATCCGTTATGCATTGAAATGTATCGAAGAACACGCATTCGAAAGCTGGTTTCAATCAGCCGACACATATGAAAAGTTAAGCGCAGCGCACCTGGTGACCTGCCCCGTATGTGGTGATTGCAATGTTCAAAAGGCAATCATGGCACCGCAATTGCACACCGCGCGCAAAATCGTCGGCGAAATGACTCAGACGCCGCCAGAACGCCCCGGCACGCATGCGCTGACCGCGCCCAGTTCCGCAGCTGAAAAAGCAATGAACGAACTAAAGACCCGTATTCAGGAAAATTGCGATTACGTTGGCGAAAATTTCGCCGACGAAGCGCGCAAAATACATGACGGCGACGCACCTGAAAGATCGATCTATGGCGAGGCCAGCGGCGAAGAGGCCCAAAAATTGGTCGATGACGGTGTGCCGGTTGCACCGTTACCCTTTATCCCGACGCGCAAAGCGAACTGAAACCTCATCGCCAGACCTGTCAGAGCCGCAGAGACGAATTCTGAACCAGCTTGCCCTTGTTTGATGCTAACATTATGAAGCGCAAGACTTGCCGGGGACAGAGAGCGAGATATGCCAATCCTTGTAATGAAATTCGGGGGCACTTCGGTTGCCACGCTGGACCGTATCCGACGCGCCGCCAAACGCGTCGGCCGCGAAGTGGCGAACGGATATGATGTCATTGTCATTGTATCGGCAATGTCCGGCAGGACCAACGAACTGATCGGTTGGGTAAATGAAACATCGCCGTTGTCTGACGCGCGCGAATACGATGCCGTTGTATCCTCGGGTGAACAGGTCACTGCCGGTTTGATGGCGCTGACCTTACAGGAAATGGACGTACCGGCGCGCAGCTGGCAGGGTTGGCAGGTGCCGCTGAAAACGACTTCGGCGCACGGATCCGCACGGATCGAGGAAATTCCGACGGAAAATCTGATGGCCAAGTTCGGTGAGGGCATGAAAGTTGCGGTGGTTGCCGGTTTTCAGGGCATCAGCCCCGAGGGTCGGGTCACAACATTGGGCCGCGGCGGATCGGATACCACCGCAGTCGCATTCGCGGCCGCTTTTGGCGCTGATCGTTGCGACATTTATACTGATGTTGATGGGGTATACACCACTGATCCGCGCGTCAGCCCCAAGGCCCGCAAGCTCGAAAAAATTGCATATGAAGAAATGTTGGAACTCGCCTCGCTTGGGGCCAAGGTCCTGCAGACCCGATCGGTCGAACTAGCGATGCGCTATCACGTGCGTCTGCGGGTTCTATCAAGTTTCGAGGACAATAATGAAAACGCAGGAACCCTGGTCTGCGATGAGGAGGATATCATGGAAAACAACGTGGTCGCAGGCGTTGCATATTCGCGGGACGAGGCAAAAATGACATTGATCTCGGTCGCTGACCGGCCAGGTATCGCCGCCGCTATTTTTGGTCCCCTTAGTGAAGCAGGCGTAAATGTCGACATGATCGTGCAGAACATTTCCGAAGACGGACGCACCGACATGACGTTTTCCTGCCCTGTCAGCGAAGTGCCGCGCGCTGAACAAGCGATGCAAAACGCCAAGGAAAGCGGCGAAATCAACTATCACGATCTGGTGGCAGACACAGAAGTTGCCAAGGTTTCGGTGGTTGGCATCGGCATGCGAAGCCACGCCGGGGTTGCGGCCAAAATGTTTGACTCGCTGTCCTCGGAAGGCGTGAACATCAAGGTCATCACCACATCCGAGATCAAGATTTCGGTCTTGATCGACAGAAAATACATGGAACTTGCTGTGCAGGCACTGCATGATGCCTTTGAACTGGAAAGGGCCGCCTAAAAGGGCAGTCCGGGCGGGACAATGGCCGAACGTACAGAAAGTGAAAGTCGCAAGTTGCTTCGCAGGTTGCGGGACACGCTGGCCGAAGACAGCGCCGGTCAGGCAAGACTTGACCGTATAACCCATCTGATTGCCGACAGCATGGAGACCGAGGTTTGCTCGATCTATCTGTTTCGCGACGCTGACACACTGGAATTATGCGCCACCGAAGGTTTGAACCCCGAGGCCGTGCATCAGACCCGCATGCGCATCGGCGAAGGTCTGGTCGGGCGTGTCGCACGCGGCGGGCCCCCGATCAACACAGCCAATGCCCCGCAAACAAAGGGCTTTCGTTTCATGCCGGAAACCGGGGAAGAGATTTTCTCTTCGTTTCTTGGTGTGCCAATACAGCGCCTGGGTGATACGCTGGGGGTTTTGGTTGTTCAGTCAAAGAACACCCGCGGGTATTCCGACGACGAAGTTTATGCGCTGGAAGTTGTTGCCATGGTTTTGGCGGAAATGACCGAACTTGGTGCATTTGTCGGCGAAGGTGCCGCGCTGTCAGCACGGCACCAACAGCCCGTGATGTTCCGCGGATCAACCGGCCAGGAAGGCGTCGCCGAAGGCCAGGTGTTTCTGCATGAACCAAGGGTTGTCGTCACCAACCCGGTCGCAGACGACCCCAAGGCCGAACTGATCCGCCTGCAAGAAGCGGTGAACGCCTTGCGCATATCCGTGGACGATATGCTGACAATCACCGAGAATGGCGACAAGGAACAGCACGAAGTATTACAGGCCTATCGTATGTTCGCAAATTCGCGCAGTTGGATGCGACGGATGGAAGAAGACATCGCACGCGGGCTGTCAGCCGAGGCTGCTGTCGAAAAGGAACAATCGGCGGCGCGGGCCCGCATGTCTCAGGTTCCGGACGCCTATCTGCGCGAACGTCTGCACGATCTGGACGATCTTTCGAACCGTCTGTTGCGTATTCTTACAGGACAGGGCGGCGATACAGGCGCTGAAATGCCCGAAAATCCGATCCTGATAGCCCGCAATATCGGACCCGGCGACCTGCTGGAATATGGTCGGGCGTTAAAGGGAATTGTGCTGGAACAGGGGTCTGTCGGCAGCCATGCCGCGATCGTTGCACGTGCGTTGGCGATCCCACTGGTCATTCACGCCGAACGCATTACCAGCGAGGCGCTGAATGGCGATCCGATACTGGTCGACGGCGATCAGGGATTGGCGCATTTGCGACCAGAAGAAAACGTCGCCTCTGCGTTCCGGGACAAAATGGCGATGCAGGCCGAGGCACAGCAACGGTATGCCGGCCTGCGCGACAAACCGGCGGTTTCTTTGTGCGGTTCGGTTGTCAGTTTGCAAATGAATGCCGGGCTGATGGCAGACCTGCCGTCGTTGGCCGGATCCGGCGCAGACGGTGTCGGGCTGTTCAGGACAGAATTGCAATTCCTGATCCGCAACAAAGTCCCGCGTCGCGGTGAGCTGGCCAGTTTGTATGCGCGCGTGATGGATGCGGCGGATGGTAAAAGAGTTGTGTTTCGCACGCTCGACATCGGGTCCGACAAAGTGTTGCCCTACATGCGCCCATTGGACGAACCGAACCCGGCCATGGGCTGGCGCGCGATCCGGGTTGGTCTGGACAAGGTCGGGGTCATGCGCATGCAATTGCAAGCGCTGATCCGCGCTGCAAATGGCAGACCGTTGACGGTCATGTTCCCGTTCATTGCGCAATTGGACGAATTCCGCGATGCGCGCCAACACTTGCTGGATGAAATCGAACGCGAAAAACGATTGGGCCACACGGTACCATCCAATGTCGAAATTGGCGCGATGCTGGAAACACCCAGCATGGTGTTCGCACCGCAGCAATTTTTTGAAATGGCCGATTTCATTTCCATTGGCGGCAATGACCTAAAGCAGTTTTTTTACGCCGCGGACCGGGAAAATGAACGGGTGCGCCGCCGCTATGACACATTGAATGTCAGCTTTTTGTCGGTGATCGAACGGATCATTGAACGCTGCCACGAGACCGGGACGCCTGTGTCCTTTTGCGGCGAGGACGCTGGCCGACCGATTGAGGCGATGTGCTTTGCAGCCCTGGGATTACGGGCACTTTCCATGCGACCCGCGTCTATCGGACCGGTCAAACATTTGATCCGCCGGGTGAACCTGTCCGAAGTAAAAGCGGTCATTGCCGAGGCCAGCCTGTCGGGTGTTCAGTCAGCGCGCCCTGCCGTAATGGATTGGTTGCGCAGTCAGGCCTGACCCCCGCCCGGTCATGCAAACAAAAACGGCGCGCAAATTGCACGCCGTTTTCCCGAATTTTCGTTTTTGTTATGCGGCCGCTTTTTTGCGTCGTCCAGCGGCTCCCAGCATTGCCAGGCCAGCTGGCAATAGCAGTAACCCGGCGGGCAATGGCACGGGCGCCACAAGCTCAAGATCCAGATTGAAATCACAAACGGATCCGGATCCGCAAGGTCCGCCGACCAGATCAGGATCACCAGCGGTGAAGAACCAGCCAGACATGCCCAGGTTCGAATTTTTGCCGTTCGCACCCAGGCCAATCTGGAATGCATAAGCACCGCTCAACGGTTTCTGGATCAGATCATACGATCCAAATCCACCAAAACCGGTCAACGTCGCCGGTGATGTCATGTCGTAAAAATCCCAGGTCGCAGATTGCGATCCATCAAATTCTATTTTTGGCGATGAGGTGACCGGCGCCTGTTTTTGGAACGCGACATTTACAGCAAACCCAGCCGTTAAATCCACCCCGTCAGCCGACCCGTCCTGTAGATAGGCGTTGCCGATCAATGACGCAGAGCCATCATCATACAGTGTCAGATACGTCGGATCAGATCCGATAAAATCGAACTGTGTGCCGTTCATATAGATGCTATGGTCGGCACCATTTCCAACTGCACTGCTGACCGCATAGGTCATTGTCGCCGCAGATGCCGAAGTGGCGACAAGCAGTCCCGCCAAAAATGCCAAAATCTTCAATTTCATAATGTTACCCGTTACCTGTTCATTCCCAACTATCGGTGTACGGGTTTGTCACAGTTACGTCAAAGTCAGGCCCGATTTTCGCCACATTTCGAAACGGTTCACCCGCGCAACTACTTTTTGTCGTTTGCGACGAAACAAATTCAGCGGATCACGTTTCAAATACGGCACTATGTGCGCGTGGCTACGCCTGCTTCACTGTTTGAATGTGGCACACAGCCCAACCCGGGCTGCGCGGGTCATTGGTGGAAAACGACTGTAGATTGCAGCCAGTGCCGGCCCCTAGACCAATCTGGAAATTTCCTTTGCCGCGCGCACGAAATCGCGAAAAAGCGGATGTGGGTCAAATGGTTTTGACTTAAGTTCGGGATGGAACTGAACGCCGATGAACCAGGGATGATCCTGCCATTCAACGATCTCGGGCAGCCGCCCATCTGGCGACATTCCGGAAAACAACAAACCGGTGTCTTCCAGTATCTCGCGATACTTTGTGTCCACCTCATAGCGATGGCGGTGACGCTCTTCTATGGTTTCGCTTCCATATACTTCTGCCACCTTGGAACCTGGGGTCAACGTAGCCGAATAAGCCCCAAGACGCATGGTTCCACCCTTGTCATCGTCCACTTTCCGCGCGATTTTGTGGCTGCCTTGGACCCATTCCTTTAGATGATAAACCACTGGTGTAAAACGTTTTTTACCAGACTCGTGGTCGAATTCCTCGGACCCTGCATCAGCCACCCCCGCGACATTCCTTGCGGCTTCGATCACCGCCATCTGCATGCCAAGACAGATCCCCAGATACGGGACTTTACGTTCGCGTGCGAACTGTGCTGCCTTGATTTTACCCTCGGTTCCGCGCTCGCCAAATCCGCCGGGCACCAGAATGGCGTGAAACCCTTCCAGATATGGCGCAGGATCATCGCGATCGAATATTTCGGCGTCAATCCATTCCGTTTTGACCCGCACACGATTGGCCATACCGCCGTGGGTCAAAGCCTCGGCGATTGATTTATAGGCATCTTCAAGTTGCGTGTATTTCCCGACAATGGCAACTTTGACCTCGCCCTCGGCGTTAAATATCCGATCATAAACGTCTTCCCAACGCGACAAATCTGGCTTTGGTGCCGGGTTGATCTGAAATGCATCCAGAACGGCCTGATCAAGGCCCTGTTTGTGATAGGCCAGCGGTGCTTCATAGATCGATTTAAGGTCCGGCGCCGCGATTACGTCTTGTTTGCGCACGTTACAAAACAGGGCTATTTTTTCGCGTTCCTTGTTGGGGATGGGCATATCCGAACGACAAACCAGAATATCAGGTGCCAACCCGATTGATCGCAATTCCTTGACGCTGTGCTGCGTAGGCTTGGTTTTCAGTTCACCGGACGCTGCCATCCAGGGCAATAGTGTCAGGTGCATAAACACGCATTGGCCGCGTGGTTTTTCCTGTGCAAACTGGCGAATGGCCTCAAAGAACGGCAACCCTTCGATGTCACCGACTGTTCCACCAATTTCGCACAGCATAAAATCAACTTCGTCTTCGCCGATCGAAATGAAATCCTTGATCTCATTGGTGACGTGCGGAATGACCTGAATGGTCTTGCCCAAATAATCACCACGGCGTTCTTTTTCGAGAACCGTTGAGTAAATCCGCCCGGACGACACCGAATCCGAATTTCGCGCCGCAACCCCCGTAAAGCGTTCGTAGTGACCCAAATCAAGATCGGTTTCTGCACCGTCATCGGTGACAAAGACTTCGCCGTGTTCAAACGGCGACATCGTACCCGGGTCTACGTTCAAATACGGATCAAGTTTGCGTAGACGTACCGAAAACCCACGGGCCTGCAAAAGCGATCCCAACGCTGCGGATGCCAAACCTTTTCCCAAGGATGAGACGACACCACCGGTAATAAAAACAAAACGCGCCATGCGGTGGATTTCCCCAGTGAAATTACCAAATTTTTTGAAATCTACGGACGAAAAAATCCGCAGTATCACGGGATTTAAGCGCTAACAGATTCGGAACTTTTGCGCAACAGCAACGCAACATAATGCGCAGCCAGACGCAAGATTGACAACAGGTTGTGGTTTAAAGGTCAGTCCGCCCTGGGTGCCGTCAGCGGTTCGTCAGTCGCAGAAGGCGGCAACAACTCGCCGTCAGCACCTACGCCGGGAACAACATCTTGTACCGGTTGCTCGATACCCAGACGGTCCACAACGGATCCACCAGCGGAATTCTTTGCGGCGATGACCGTCAGGCCGATCGACGTGCCAATAAAGGCGATTGCGAATATCCAGGTCAATTTCCCCAAAGCCGTCGCAACGCCCCGCGACGACATAGCACCGCCGCCCGCACCACCGCCGCCGCCACCCATACCCAGGCCACCGCCTTCGGACCGCTGCAAAAGCACCACGCCGATCAGACAAAGCGCAAGTATCAGATGTATGACAAGAACGACGTTTTCCATGCGGAACCTTCATATGTGAACGATGGGTATCTAGAGCCTCGGGACCGCCCCTGCAACCCCTGTCAACATGTTCGCGATGTCAATGTGATATCACCAGTTGCAGCGCGTTTTATTCGTCGGTCTCGTCAACGTCAAATTGGCCGGACAGTGCCCGTCGCACAAATGACCAAGACAAGCCGATACCCAGCACCAGCGATAATGCCAGTATCCCCATCCATACATTCAGCGTTGAATTATCAAGCGACAGGACACCCATGTCGTACAAAACCCAGACCAACGCGCCGAAAACGGCAAAAACCAGAAACATGCCAAAGCCCCCGATCGACCGCAGCGTGGCCCGCAGGTAAATCACATACAGAATGAACAGGAACAGCCCCAACAGCACCGTCATTGGCAGCTCTTGCGAATAATTGTTCAACGCCCAATTGGTAAAGTTCCACTGAGTCGGATTGAAGGTTGCCGCAATCAACACGAATGCAAATAGCCAGCGCAGCAGGAATCCCATTTTTGTCTCCGGTTTTTTGCCTTGAATCGCGCAAAAACGGGGTCCGAGTCCAGCCCTGCGGCGAAATAGTGGTTTCACTGGCCGGTTTGGAGGGCTATATCGTCCCGGGTTTCCAGAGATCAAAGGACCGATATGGCCAACGTAGTTGTCGTGGGCGCTCAGTGGGGCGACGAGGGAAAAGGCAAGATTGTCGACTGGCTGTCAGAACGGGCAGATATCATCGCCCGTTTTCAGGGCGGCCATAATGCCGGGCACACCCTTGTGATTGACGGCGAAGTCTACAAATTGTCGCTGTTGCCATCAGGTATCGTGCGCGGCGGCAAGCTGAGCGTCATTGGCAACGGCGTCGTTCTGGACCCCTGGCACCTTGTCGAAGAAATATCCAAGTTGCAGGGACAGGGCGTTAAAATTTCGCCAGAAAACCTGATGATTGCGGAAAATACGCCTTTGATCCTGCCAATCCACGGAGAACTGGACCGGGCCCGCGAAAACCAGAATGCGGTTGCTAAAATCGGAACAACCGGTCGCGGGATCGGGCCTGCTTATGAAGACAAGGTCGGGCGACGCGCCATTCGCGTTGCGGACCTTGCCGACGATGCGACGCTGGAACTGCGTGTCGATCGTGCTTTGGTGCATCACGATGCATTGCGTCGCGGATTGGGCCTGGAACCGATTGATCGCGATGCTTTGGTGGCCAGGCTCAGGGCGATTGCGCCTGAGGTATTGCCCTATGCGGCACCTGTCTGGAAGGTGCTGAACGAAAAACGCAAAGCCGGAAAACGTATCCTGTTTGAAGGTGCACAGGGCGCATTGCTGGACATCGATTTTGGCACCTATCCATTTGTGACGTCATCCAATGTGATTGCCGGTCAGGCGGCGACTGGAACGGGCATCGGACCGGGCGCCATCGATTTTGTTCTGGGCATCGTCAAAGCATACACGACACGAGTGGGCGAAGGCCCCTTTACCGCAGAACTTGACGATGAGGACGGGCAACGCCTGGGCGAACGTGGGCATGAATTTGGCACTGTAACCGGTCGCAAACGCCGTTGTGGCTGGTTTGACGCGGTATTAGTGCGCCAGACATGTGCGACTTCGGGCGTCAATGGGATCGCCTTTACCAAGCTGGATGTTCTGGATGGGTTCGAAGAACTGAAGATTTGCGTCGGCTATGAACTGGACGGACAGCCGATCGATTACCTGCCGACCGCCGCCGATCATCAGGCCAGGTGCACACCGATATATGAAACAATGCCCGGCTGGAGCGAAAGCACCGAAGGCGCCCGTAGCTGGGCGGACCTGCCGGCCAATGCCATTAAATACGTGCGCAGGGTCGAGGAACTGATCGATTGCCCGGTCGCACTGTTATCAACCTCGCCAGAACGAGAAGACACCATTCTGGTCACAGATCCGTTTGCCGACTGATGGCTCTTTCCTATAAAACCCGCCGTTGGTTGTCATTGCTGATATTGCTGATCGGATTGCCGCTTTATGTGATTATTGCGATCACGATTCTGAATTTGCTTGGGCGACCAAATATCTTGATCGAATTGCTGGTCTATCTGGTGCTGGGCATCGCCTGGGCCTTACCATTCAAGTCAGTATTCAAAGGCATCGGCCAACCCGATCCCGACGCAGACCCCAAAAGCAAAGGCGAAGCAGAATAGTCTGCTCCGCCTGACACTCGTTACGCTGAGCGATGCCGCAGTTTATTCGCCGGCAGCCCTCGCTTCAGGGTTAAAGCGTGTGTTTTGAGAAATCGTGAATTGTCCGCGTTTAAGTTTCTGAATTTTACCACGGCGCAGCAACTGACCGAACGAACGCAGGCTTTCCTCGCGGGTAAATTCCTGACTTTCGTTAAAATTCAGGACCGCTTTCATGATTTGCGGCCGCGAGAAATGCGGGCGCCCTTCAACATATGATGCATAAGCCGCTGCGGCCTCGAGCAGGTCTGGCAATTCAGTCGCGCCCATCTTGTCGGCAAATTCACTGAAAGAGCTTGAATCACCAAACATTGCGTCACCCGCAGCATCATCAGCCGCAAATCGATCATCCTGGTCGTCCGCGGTTTCAGTCGAATCATCGCTGCGGACACGACGCGGAACAACAGTCCCTGCAATTGCATCCTGTGCGCTGTCTTTTTCTTCATCATCTACGCGCTGCTCTGAAACCAGAACCAGCGGTGCCATACGGCGTTCCGAACCGGATTCGCTGGCCACCGGGCGTCGCGGGCGAACCACACGGGCCAAGTCATCGCGATACTGGTTCAGTTCGGTTGGATCTTCGCTTTCGTCTTGTTCCTTGGACAATTTCTTGTCAGCACGTGTGGCCAGAACCGCCGCCTTAAGATGCGCAATTGCAGAGCGACGGCGCGAACCTTCGGTTTCTTGCATCTCATTGTTGGTCACTTCAAGAATGCGGTCTACGGATTCTCCGTTGTCCTCGAGGTCCTGGTTTTCCAACAAGGCGCGGCCTTCCTGGTCTGCGCGGCTTTCAGCATCGTTTTCCCGCTGAACCTGTTCCAGCGTGGCCATCAGGTCGGCTTCTTCCTCGTCCGAAAGACCGTTTTCACCTGACGCAACAGCCGGGGTGGCGTGTTCGTCTGCGCTGTCATCCAGGTCTTCGCCAAGATCGTCATCCGCAAATTCTACAGTTTCTTCAGACTCTTCATCATCAAACATCTGCATTTCGGGATCGTCTTCGTCGCCCTCGTCATCGTCATGTTCATCGGCGAATGCCCGGGCCTCGGTCTCTGTTTCCGATTCAGCTTCAACTTCGACTTCGACTTCAACCTCGGATTCAACCTCAACATTGGTTTCAACTTCGGTGTCAGGCTCTATTTCGGCTTCGGCAAGATCAACCTCTGGCGCGTCCATGTCGACATCTTCGATTGTCGGTGCCGTCTCAACTTCTTCAATTTCGCCGTCTTCAAGGGCTTCATCAAATTCCGAGCGGCGCATTTTTATGACGCGGGCAATGGCCGCCCCCACAAAGCTTCTTTCGGGCTTGTCCGTTGAAGCGCCTGCATCCGACGACGACGCGATGTCCTCTTCGGTTGTGTCCGGTTCTGCCAAGTCATCCACAAGGCTGTTGGGTGCTGCGTCTTCTTGCCCAAGTGTCAAAGCCTGGTCGGAAAAAGGCTCTGCAACATTGTCTGCATCGTCTTCCTCGTATTCGTCGGCAGACGGTGCGGAAGACTGCGAAAAGAAGTTTTCGATGGCTTCTGCGTCCGCCTCGGCCTCTGCTTCGGCGCCCTCTTCCGATACAACATCATCGGCGTCGTCATCGGCCAACACAACATCATCGACCGGCGATTCTTCGGAGACTGCGATTTCGTCTGGCTTCGATTCCGGCACGGCGGGCGAAACATCCAGGTCACCGGCACTATCAAAATCAGGCAGCTCGACCAGATCCATGTCTTCGGCTGGATCAGCTACCAGATCGTCTGGCTCGGAAACATGGCGATCGGTAAACGGTTCGGAAACCTCATCAATCAGTGTTTGCTCATCTTCTGCTTTGTCAAATTCAACGATGTCAAACGCGTCAACGGTATCCGTGACAGGCGCATCGAGATCGTCTGCATCAAACTCTTGATCGTCGCCATGCACGGCGGGGGCGGCCTGGTATAATTCAGCCGGCTCATCATTTGTCTCTTCGTCGATATCTTGAAAAGCAGCGGAAATCGGCGCTGTCGCAAACATCTCGTCTGCATGCTGATCTTCGACATAGCCTTTGTCGGCATCTGATTGTCCAGAAACTGCCAATCGGATTCGGGCCAGTTTTTCCGCGACACTTTCGGTGGATGCCGGGGCGACAGCTATTGGTGGCGCGGTCGCGGGCTCTGCATCCTCAACCGGTGCGTTGGCCACGGCTTCGTCGGTTTCTTCGGGCTGTACGTTTGTATCTTGTTCAGCGAACACAGCCGCAGCAGCGACCGGGGCTTGCACAGAATCTGCACTGGCAGAGACCGGATCGACAGCAGATTCTTTCTGGTCATCCAGTTGCCGAAGAGTGATCCCATTGTCATCAACGCGTGCTTCGACACGGCGGTGAATTTCGCGTTCTGCAATCCGATGCAGCATTTCTGCATCCGGCGTCGGTGGCTCGGCACCGAAATAACGGTCATCTGCCGCGAGATCACGGAAATACTCGGCGATGCCCCGCATCGTCGAAAACGGATCATCGAATCCTTCCAAAGTGCATGAGAAGGTCCCGTATGATACGGTAAGTATTTTGCTCGGCCCTACCATCAGTTTTTCGCTTTCTCCCCCGATCCAGCAACTCTGTGTTTACCCCGCAATGGTTCCGAAATAGGAACAGAACTGGGATATTCACGGTATTTTTTCTTGGTCAGAATGTGGACAGTTTCCAAAATGGTGATCAATCATGGCATATAGGCAGATATTGTGCAGTTCCTCAAAAATGTAACCCTTTTGGGCGCGGGCCAAGTAAATAAGGACGATATTGACCTGGCAATGTCCATTGCTCCGACTCTGGTTGCTGCCGATGGTGGGGCCAAAATTGCGGTAAAAATGGGGCAAACACCCGAATTTGTGGTCGGAGACTTTGATTCAATTTCTTCGTCCATTTTAAAGAAAATTCCGAAATCTGCGCAACTTCGCATCGAGAATCAGAACTCTACAGACTTTGAAAAGTGTTTGGGCAATGTCCAAGCCCCACTGATTCTTGGCGTTGGCTTTCTGGGGCGACGCCTGGATCATCAGTTGGCAGCGCTTCATGCATTGGTCAAATATCGGGATACGCGATGTATTTTGCTTGGGAAAAAAGACGTCTGTTTTCATGTGCCGCGGCAGTTTTCCATTTCGCTGAAATCCGGATCACGGTTTTCGCTGTTTCCGTTTGCACCGACATCGGGTCGATCCACCGGGCTGCAATGGCCAATAGACGGGCTGGCCTTTCAGCCGCACCAAAAAATTGGCACGTCAAATTGCGTGGTGTCCGGAAAAGTCAAATTGACAATGGAGCAACCCGGCATGATTGCGATCCTGCCGCGCAACGCCCTTAAAGCGGCAGTGCAGGCACTGGGCGCGCAATGACGCGTTCGCGGTGAATGACATAGAGCCCGGCACCAATCGTAATGATGATACCAACAGCGGCCAGGCCGTTGGGAAAATCCCGAAAGATGAGCCAGCCAAAAACGGTGGCAACTGGAATTTCAAGGTACTGCATTGGCGCCAGACTGGACGCCGCAGCATATCGCAGCGACCACGTCATCAACAAATGGGCAAACGTGCCCAACAGGCCAAGCGCCAGCAGCAATACACCACTATTTATATCCAGCGATGCGTAATCAAATCCCAGCACCCCAAATCGGTTGCCGATGAACCATACAGGCAGCAGGATGATCGTCGCCATCACGCCACTGGATCCCTGCATGGCAATGGGATCACAGCGCTTTGCCAACTGGCGGGTAACCATGATGAAAAAAGCAAAAACAACCGCAACAATCAACGGCAGCAGTGCTGGCCAGCCAACATTGGCAAAATTTGGCTGGATGACCAAGAGGGTCCCGGTAAACCCAACTATACAGGCCGCCAGACGATGCCCGCCCACATGTTCGTTCAAAATTGTGCGGCCAAGAACCAACAATATGAATGGCATCACGAACGCGATGGCGATGGCATCCGCCAACGGCAAATATCGCAGGGACAGGAACATTGCCGCAACGCCTGCGATGTGAAAAATCGTGCGCCAGAAGGTCAGGATGTATTCCCGCCTGCCCATCCGCAATGTCCGCCCTGTAAACATGACGATTGGCGATAAAACACAAACCTGAATAACAAATCGGGCCGCCAGCAACTGGACGATGGGAACCGTTCCGCCCAGAATTTTTGCAATTGAATCCCCCAGCGGGGCCAATACACAAAAACCAAGCATCAAGGATATTCCTAAAAGGGGGCGATCCGCGACCATGGCGTGATCGTAGGAACATCCAACACAGGGCGCAATCTAATGCGCGTCGTCATCCACCAAAAGCCTGGTCACAGGACCGCTGACGCCGTTCCATGCGGCTGGCGTCAGTGCCAGCCCCAGCACACGGTCAGGATTGGTCGGCGGCGGCACCGTGACATCCGCAAGAATTTCGAAGCCAAATCGCCGGTAATACGGGGCATCGCCAATCAGCAAAATCCGGGCCCAGCCCAGATCGCGTGCAAGTGACACGCTTTCCCGGATCAGCAATTGTCCAAGGCCCTCGCCCTGTCGGGTCGGGTGCACCGCAATCGGCCCCAAAAGCAAACAGGGATGGCGCCCGACCTTGACTGGCCAAAAACGGATTGCAGCGGCCAGTATATTGTCGGCGTCCCGCGCAACCAGACATAACGCGGCAATCGGATCTGCGTCATCACGCAGCCGGTAAGAAGATAGCGCCTCTCGTCCCGGAGCAAAGCAAAGATCATACAATGCCTCGACTTCCCACCAGTCCGCCGGAGTTTCCTCGCTAAGGTTTATCACCCTGCCCTCATTCAATATTCCGCCTATTTGGGCTGGAAAGCCTGCTAGCACGCAGCTAGGTCAAGGGCAACGAATGAGGACACACATGTTTTACGAACCCAAAGACGGACACGGCCTGCCGCATAATCCATTCAGTGCCATCGTGGCCCCTCGGCCGATCGGCTGGATTTCCACCCGCTCTTGTGATGGTATCGATAATCTGGCCCCGTATTCATTTTTCAATGCGCTGGCCTATACCCCACCGCAAGTGATCTTTGGTTCGACGTCACGAAAAAGCGACAGGCATATGGGCAAGGACACAGTCGCAAATATCGATGAGACCGGTGTGTTCTGCGTCAATATCGTCGAATTCGGTATGCGCGATGCGATGAACGCCTCGTCCGGCAACTATGATGCGGACATTGACGAATTTGAACTGGCCGGGCTGCAAAAAGAAGAATGCCAGACAATCGCATGCCCGCGCGTTGCGGGCGTTCCCGCTGCACTGGAATGCCGTGTATCGCAGATTTTGACGCTGGCGGGCGATTGCAATATCGCGGTGATTGGCGAAGTGACCGGCATTCATCTGCGCGACGATTGTCTGATTGATGGCCGTTTCGATGTGCTGCAGTTCCAACCGGTGGCCCGATTGGGATACCGCGACTATGCGCGTATCGGCGATCTGTTCAGTTTAGCACGACCTGGGGAATAACGGCGTCAATGAGGCCCGGCAAACAATCCGGTATTTACGGAATAGTTTGCCGCGACTTCATAGTCAGGGTCATCGGGTGATTGTGCGATTATCAGGCCGGTCTGGCGCAACAACTTGGTGCAGTCATGGGACAGGTGGCGCAATTCAATCGCCTTGCCTTCGTCTTTGTATTTTTTGGCCAGCACTTCGATCGCTGATAGTGCCGATTGATCTGCAACGCGACTATCGGCGAAATCCACGATGACCAGACCCGGATCCTTGACCGGGTCAAACAGTTCGGTAAATCCGGCAGCTGATCCAAAGAACAATGGCCCTGTCACCTGATAGACCTTGGCACCCTCCGGGGTCAGATAAGTTTTCGCTGAAATCCGGGTTGCGTTCACCCAGGCGTATTGCAGCGCCGAAACGATCACACCAACGACAACGGCAATTGCCAGATCCTCGATCACGGTCACAAATGTCACCAGCAACGTCACAAAGGTGGCAAACCAGGTCGACACCCGCATGATCCGGAACGTGTTCCAGGCGAATGTACCAATAACGACCATGAACATGACACCAACCAAGGCGGCCAGCGGTATCTGTTCAATCAGTGGCGACGCAAACAATATGAACGACAACAAGAACAAAGCGGCGGCGATCCCTGCCAAACGCGTGCGCCCACCCGAGCGCACATTGATCATCGATTGCCCGATCATCGCGCAGCCACCCATCCCGCCAAAGAAACCTGTCACGACATTGGCAACACCCTGGGCCACGCATTCCTGCGAGGCACCGCCACGCTTGCCGGTCATTTCCCCAACCAGATTTAGCGTCAGCAGGCTTTCGATCAGGCCGATCGCTGCCAGTATCAGGGCATATGGGACTATGATTTCCAGCGTTTCCAGATTCAGCGGAACCATAGGAATTCGAAATGTCGGCAGCCCGCCCTTGATTGCGGCCATATCGCCCACACGCGGCACATCAATACCGAATGCGATGACAATGCCTGCCACGATCGCGATGCCCGCCAAAGGTGCCGGAATGGCCATTGTCAGTTTGGGAAGAAACCAGATTATCGCCATCGTCAATCCCACCAGCGCCAGCATGATGATCAGTGGCCATCCGGTCAGCCAGGCACCCCCGTCCATGCCGTGCTCGCCCACCGTTCCGCTGCCGGGCACCTGAAACTGTGTCAATTGCGCCAGAAAGATTACAATCGCCAGGCCATTCACAAATCCCAACATCACAGCATGGGGCACAAGGCGGATGAATTTCCCCAGTCGGAAAACGCCTGCGGCCACTTGCAAAATCCCCATCAGGACAACGGTTGCGAACAGATATTCGACCCCGTGCTCGGCCACCAACGCCACCATCACCACCGCCAATGCCCCGGTCGCGCCGGAAATCATGCCGGGGCGCCCCCCGATCAATGCTGTGATCAGGCCAACCATAAATGCCGCATACAGGCCCACCAGTGGATGTACGCCCGCCACAAACGCAAATGCCACAGCTTCTGGCACCAACGCCAATGCCACTGTCAGACCCGACAGGATCTCGGTCTTTAGCTGTGAGGGGGTCATGCCGACCCTGGATGGTCGTTGAAATTCTGGAATAGTCAGGCGTGCGGCAAACGCCGCCAAAGGTGATTTTGTCATAAAAATTCCGAGATTGATCCAGGGCGCGTGAGCGCGCTGACCTAGCAGACATACCGCGCAGACAAAACCCCACCTTTGAAATGGATTTTAATGTCACTTGTGTGCCGCACTGGGTTCCATCACACCGCGCGCTGAATTAGCATCAGATGGCAGTTTGAAAAAGGGGATGTCATGGAAACGATGATAGGGGTGATCGGCGGCTCTGGTGTCTATGACATCGACGGGCTGGATGATGCAGAGTGGACAGATGTTGCCAGCCCCTGGGGGCAACCATCTGATCAGGTGCTGACGGGGTCACTGAACGGTGTGCGCATGGCGTTTCTGCCGCGCCACGGTCGTGGGCACACGCTGTCCCCTACCACGGTGCCGTATCGGGCTAACATGGACGCACTGAAACGCATCGGCGTCACCGATGTGGTTTCCGTTTCCGCGTGCGGTTCCTTTCGCGAAGACATGGCCCCCGGTGATTTTGTGTTGGTCGATCAGTTCATTGACCGCACCTTTCAGCGCGAAAAATCATTCTTTGGCACGGGGTGCGTTGCACATGTGTCAGTGGCGCATCCGACCTGCCCAAGGCTGTCGGACGCATGCATCACCGCCGCCCGTGATACCGGCGTGACCGTCCACACATCCGGCACCTATCTGGCGATGGAGGGGCCGCAGTTTTCGTCGCTGGCAGAATCCAGGATGTATCGTGACGTCTGGGGCTGCGATGTCATCGGCATGACAAATATGCCAGAGGCCAAACTGGCCCGCGAGGCCGAGCTTTGCTATGCCTCTGTCGCGATGATTACCGATTATGACAGCTGGCACCCGGACCACGGCGAAGTTGATGTTACCGAAATCATCAAAACACTAACCGGCAATGCCGCAAATGCCCGCTCGCTGATACAAAAGCTGCCAGATAATCTGGACCCGGTGCGCACACCCTGCCAGCACGGCTGTGACCGGGCGCTTGAATACGCGATCCTGACCCAACCGAATAATCGCGACCCTGAACTGGTCCGGAAACTGGATGCTGTGGCCGGTCGTGTCCTGGAGGCCCGGCCATGAAAAAAACTGTCAAAGATTACATTCGCACGATTGTTGATTTTCCGCATGAAGGGATCATGTTTCGTGACGTGACAACCCTGTTCGCCGATCCGCGCGGGTTTCGGATGTCCATTGATCAATTGCTGCACCCTTACGCCGACCAAAAGATCGACAAGGTTGTCGGGCTAGAGGCACGCGGGTTTATTTTGGGCGGTGCGGTCGCGCATCAGTTGACCGTCGGCTTTGTGCCGGTGCGCAAAAAGGGCAAACTGCCGGGTCGCACCATTAGCCAGGATTACAGTTTGGAATATGGCGAAGCGATCGTGGAAATACACGATGACGCATTACAGCCCGGCGACAAGGTGTTGCTTGTGGATGATCTTTTGGCGACCGGTGGCACAGCCGAGGCTGGCATCAAGCTGATCGAACGCCTGGGTGCAGAAATCATAGGATGCGCATTTGTCGTCGATCTGCCTGACCTTGGCGGGCGTAAATTACTGGAAAACCTGGGATATGAAGTGCACGCGCTGTGCAGTTTTGAGGGCGAATAATCCGACACGACAATTAACCGTTGTCTGCTAAACGTCCACATTCAGGACAGCGCCTGGGTTCATGATCCCCAACGGATCCAACGCCGCTTTTATGGCCCGCATGGCTGACAATTTGCCCGGATCGCCGTAATGATCCAGATCCTGGACTTTCAGGCGGCCGACCCCATGCTCGGCACTGAAGGATCCGCCATATTCCGCCACCAGATCATGGACAAACCGCCTGATTTCATCTGCTTTTTCAATATGATCGGCCTTGCGTTGCCCCGCAGGAGCGAAAATATTAAAGTGCAGGTTTCCGTCGCCGACATGGCCAAAACAATTGACCCGAAACCCGTCGTGACGCACCAGCCGATCGGTGCCTCGCGCAATGAATTCTGCTATCACACCAATCGGGACCGATATATCTGTCGATACAATGGCCCCGACTTTGCGATTAGCGTGTGGAATTGATTCACGTAGCGCAAAAAATGCACTGCGCTGGGTTTCATTCTTGGCGATGATGCCATCGCTGACCAGATCTGCCGCAAGCGCGTTTTCGAAAATGGTTGTCAGCGCGTCCTCTGGGTTTTCTGATGCTGACATTCCCAAATCAATCAGAACCATCCAATCATGTTTGTCTGCAAAGGGCTGGCGCACATCCGGCATTTCTTCGGCAAGGAATTCCAACGCCGTTTTGCCGATCAGTTCGAACGCAGAAACATGCGCGCCCGCAATATCCTGAGCCAGCGATAAAAGTGAGACCGCAGCCGCCGGATCAGGCACCACCATGAATGCAGCGGCCTGATGCTGAGGACGTGGAAACAAACGCATAACCGCAGCCGTAATCACCCCAAGCGTGCCTTCGGACCCGATCAGCAAATTGGAAATATCATAGCCGGTATTGTCTTTGCGCAGTCTTTTCAATCCGTTATATACCTGTCCGTCAGGCAACACGGCCTCGACACCCAGGCACAGGTCACGCGCGTTACCATAGCGCAAGACGTTGATGCCGCCCGCATTCGTGCCAAGATTTCCGCCAATCGTGCACGATCCTTCCGACGCCAGAGACAACGGGAAAAGCCGCTCAACCTGTGCTGCGGACTCTTGCAAATCGTGCAAAACGACACCGGCTTCGACAATGGCGATATTATCCTCGGGGTATATATTGCGCACCCGGTTCATGCGCTCTGTGGAGATCAACAGGCAGTCTGGCCCTGACGGTTGAATTTGCCCCCCAACCAATCCGGTTCCGCCCCCAAAGGGCACCAGCCCGACACGCGCCGCAGCCGCAGCACGCATTATGATCTGCATTTCAGAGGTGTTGGCAGGCGCGGCAACACCCCCCAGATGGCCCGTCAGATTTCCACGCGGGTCTTCCAGGTATTTGTCCACAACGGGGCGCAAAGTCCCATCGGGCAACTGACGTGACAGTTCGTTCAGGAACCTGTCTGTCACTGGATTCAGCATAGTGATAACTCCCTGTTCGCTGCCGGTGAAAACACATTGATTGCAGCAAAACAAGACTTGGGAATACCTGCGGTCGAAATCTTGGTCTTGCCACAGCATTGGCGGCGGCCCGATGATCGCCTGACATCCGGCCGCATATCAAAAAATTTGCCGCCGCGCGATCACCAGGCGTCACAAACGATATGCAAATTCGGACAGTTCATGTTTCAGTTGGCAGAGGCCTTGCCACGCCGGTCAGCGCGCAAATTGGCGTATAGAACGTGATTACGCCATCGCCCGCCGATTTGCAGATAGCTTTGGGCTACGCCTTCGTACTTGAAGCCGCATTTTTCCAGCACACCACGCGAGGCGACGTTCTCGGGCAAGCACGCGCTTTCGACCCGGCTGAGGTCAAGTGCTGTAAAAGCGTAATGAACGACCGCCAGCAGCGCCTCGCGCATATAGCCATTGCGGGCAAAGCTTTGCCCGATCCAATAGCCGCAAGTCCCCGACTGTGCTGGCCCACGGCGCAGGTTATCCAGCGTAATCGCACCCAGCAGCGCACCGTCGCTGCGCCGCACCAGGAAAAGCGGCACGGCGTTGCCGCTGGAAATCGATCGGCTAGCCCAATAGACGCGGTTGGTAAAACTCTTGCGGGACAAGTGATCATTGGCCCAAACGGGTTCCCAGGGTTTCAGAAAATCTTCGCTGGCTTTTCTCAGGGCTGCCCACTGTCTGAAATCGGAATGCTGGGGCGGGCGCAATGTCATCCGTTCGGTTTCGATCCGGACCTTTCGCCGTCGGCTTAACATCAAGCAGCAAGCCGCGCGCGCAGTTCAGCCAATGATGGCGCTTTTTCAACGGGTCCATACAGCGCAAGCGCGGCCTCGCCGGTGATCATCGATCCTGCAAAGTCCCGTACGTCATTTCGGGTCACCGCATCAATCTTTTCGATCATTTCTTCCAGATCGGGCACACGGTCCCAGATCGATATCATTCGTGCCAAACGTTCAGCCCGCGATGACGGGCTTTCCAGTCCCATTAACATGCTGGCCTTCATTTGTGCCCTTGCGCGATCAATTTCCGCCTGTGTCAGATCGCTTGTCGCGCGCTTCAATTCGTCCATCGACAAAGTGGCCAGATCGGCCACATCTTCGCCACTGGTCCCGGCATAAATGGTCATCATACCGGTTTCGGCATATGCAGCCGCTTGGGCATAGATCGTGTAGCACAGCCCGCGTTTTTCGCGAATTTCCTGGAACAGGCGCGAAGACATTCCGCCACCAAACAGCACAGAAAAAATCTGCGCCGCGTAAATCTGATCGGACTGGTATCCCGGGCTTTCAAACGCCATGGCAAAATGCGCCTGTTCCAGCGATTTTTGCTGGCGCCGTTCACCATTGAAAAAGGTCGCTGTCGGCTGTGTGACGCTATTGGCCGCACCCAACTGTGAAAACAGTTTTTCCGCAGCTTTTACGATTTGGTCATGATCAACGGCACCGGCTGCGGCGATGATCATCCGGTCCGGGCTGTAATGTTCGCGCACAAACCCGGCCAGGTCATCGCGCTCGAACGCAGAGACCTTGTCAGACGGGCCCAGAATTGTCCGCCCCAATGGCTGTTCCGGATAGGCAGCGTCCTGCAACCAATCAAAAATGACATCGTCCGGCGTGTCCAGAGTCTGGCCGATTTCCTGCAAAATCACACCGCGCTCGACCTCGATTTCACTGCGGTCAAAGACCGGATTCAAAACGATGTCGGCAATCACATCCAGCGCCAGCGGCACGTCCGCCTCCAGGACCCGGGCGTAATATGCCGTCACCTCTTTGGAGGTATAGGCATTTATATATCCACCGACATCTTCGATTTCTTCAGCGATGCGCAACGCAGATCTGGTTTCGGTGCCCTTGAAGGCCATATGTTCCAAAAAGTGGGCAATACCGTTTTGTTCCACCCGTTCGTGACGCCCGCCGGCAGTTACCCAAATTCCGACCGACGCGGATTTCAAGCCAGGCATGTTTTCGGTGACTATTCGAAGTCCGTTGGACAAACGGTGTAACATTACGCTCACTTTTGGATACGCTCCCTGATAATCGTCTCAAGTTTTCCCAAATCATTGGGCACTTCTGTAAATCGTTCCGACCGTTCATAAAGGTCAGCCATATGGTTGGGAAGAGGCGGACGAATGCCAATCGCACTTTCGACAGCGTCCGGGAATTTCGCCGGATGCGCAGTTGCCAGCGTGATCATCGGTGTCGCGCTTTGAAAATCCTGGGCAGTTTTGACGCCGACAGCGGTGTGCGGACACAGGATTTCACCGGTGTGCTCAAAATAGTGTTTGATGGTTGCCAGTGTCTCGGCCTCGGAAACGCGACCAGAGTGAAAAAGATCACGCAGTTTTTGCAACGCTCCCTGGCTAACCCCGAATCCGCCGTCCGATTCTAATTCTTCCATCAGCTGGCCAACGGCCGCCCCATCGCGGTCATAAACATCAAACAGTGCCCGTTCGAAATTCGATGAAACCTGAATGTCCATTGACGGGCTGATCGACGGCTGCACGCCCGTCACCTGATATCGTCCGCTTGCAAGAGTGCGATGCAGGATATCGTTCTGGTTTGTTGCGATGATCAGTTTCTCGATCGGCAAACCCATTTTGCGCGCGATATGACCGGCGAATATATCCCCGAAATTCCCAGTGGGGACAGTGAAACTGACCATGCGGTCGGGCGCACCGACTGCCACGGCCGAAGAGAAATAATAAACCACCTGTGCCAAAACCCTGGCCCAGTTTATTGAATTCACGCCAGCCAGCCGCACTTCATCGCGAAACGCAAAGTCGTTGAACATGTTTTTGAGCTGGGCCTGACAATCATCAAAATCGCCATGCACAGCCAGTGCATGCACGTTGGAATCATCTGGCGTGGTCATCTGGCGGCGCTGAACTTCGGACACACGGCCATGCGGAAACAGGATAACCACATCAACCGCGTCCAGACCGCGGAACGCTTCTATGGCGGCGCTTCCTGTATCGCCCGAAGTCGCGCCGACAATGGTCACACGCTCGCCACGGCGCGCCAGGGCAGATTGAAACAACTGGCCGATCAATTGCATTGCGAAATCTTTGAAGGCGAGCGTCGGGCCGTGAAACAATTCCAACAGGAAATGGGACGGACCCAGTTGCACCAAGGGTGCCCGCGCTGCATGCCGGAAAGACGCATAAGCCCGTTCAATGATGTCCTGAAATTCTGCGTCACTGAATGTATCGCCGATATAGGGACGCATGATCCGAAATGCGGTTTCCTCATAAGACAGCCCCGAAAGGGCGGCAATATCGCCGGGACTCATCCGGGGAACATCGGCGGGGACATATAGGCCGCCATCCCTGGCCAGTCCCGTCAACATCGCATCTTCGAATGTCAGCTCGGGTGCGCGGCCCCGTGTCGAAATGTATCGCATTGTTTGTCCTGCGTTCAGGCGGTTCGGCGTTTGATACGCCACAGTAAGAAGCCTGTCATCCCCAACCACACGAACGCCAGTGAAAACCAGGTGACAGCATATAACAGATGGTCATTGGGAACACCCTCAACGCTGAGCGGCATCGGCGCGATCCCTTGACCTGTATCGCTGCGCGCAACGATCAGGATCGGGTCCGTGTCCAGCACCCGCGCCATCGCCGCGATGTCACGTGCAAACCAGATGTTTTTCACTTCGTCATTGTCTGGGGTCGCGCTGTTGCGATCATCGGGAATGTGGATGTTTCCGGTGATCTGCAAGGATTGCGGCGGTCTGGGGTCGTTTTTCATCGTCGTGGGAATAAACCCCCGGTCCAGCAACACCCTTTGACCGTCGGCCGTTTGTACAGACGTCACCACACGATAACCGGCACCAATCAATTTGCGCGAGACCAGAACATGAATTTCTTGTTCCCCCGTGCGACCCGCGAATGTGACAGGTGCAAACTTGTCCAGTTGCGCCGCGTTAGCCAGTGTAAGGGATTGGGGTTGTCCGTCAACCTGTGCGGCAATCTCTGCGATCACCCCTTGCTTCCAGACCAACCGTTGCAGCTGCCATACACCCAGCGCAAGCAGAATTCCCGCACCAATCAAACCAAACAGAATTGGTGCCAGCATCGTTCGAAACATGATATTTCTCCGAAGAAAAGGCGCGAGCATTCCCCGCGCCTTTTACCTAAAACCCTGGCATTTGCCACATCGGATCGCGACTAGGTTCCCCAGACGTAAACGGCGGCAAACAGGAACAACCAGACAACATCGACAAAGTGCCAATACCAGGCCGCAGCCTCAAAACCGACATGTTGATCCGGGGTGAAATGCCCCGCCAACGCCCGGAACAGACAAACACTGAGAAAGATTGTTCCAATGATCACGTGCAATCCATGGAACATCGTCGGCAACAAGAAGTTTGAGCAGTAGACTTCGCAGCCACGACCGAACCCAAAGCTGGCGTCCCAATATTCATAGGCCTGAAACGCGGTGAAAAGCAGACCCAGAAGAATGGCAATGATCAGGCCATTCACCAGATCCTTGCGGTTATTTTCATGGGCAAGAGCATGGTGCGCCCACGTCGCAGCCGCCCCCGACAATAGCAAAATCAATGTGTTCATCAACGGCAAGTGCCATGGGTCAAACGTCTCGATTCCAACAGGCGGCCAGACACCGTCTATTTTCGGCGAACCCTCTGTCATTGGGTACATGGCGTTTTTGAAAAAGCTCCAGAACCATGCCGCAAAAAACATGACCTCGGACATGATGAACATTATGAAACCATAACGCAGTCCGATCGTGACCACTGGTGTGTGGTCGCCGGAATGGGCGTCGCTTATGACATCGCTCCACCAGGCGTACATGACGTACAAAACGCCAGCAAATCCGATAAAGAACACAAACGGTGTTGTATCGTTGAACCAAAGGACCGCACCAAACAACATTATAAATGCGGAAAGTGCCCCCAAAAAGGGCCAAATCGAAGGGGCCAGAATATGATAATCGTGATTTTTTTCGTGCGCCATGTTGGATCCCTCGTCTGGGCCTTAGTTGGACCTGCCCTGCGCTGCACCCAATTGGGCCAGTTCGTCGGGCAAATCAGTTTCGTAGAATGTGTAGGACAGCGTGATATGTTTTACAAACTTTGCGTCACGATCCCGCGTGATTTCCGGGTCGACATAAAAAGTAACGGGCATTTGCACACGTTCACCGGGCTGTAACACCTGCAGTTCAAAGCAAAAGCAGTCAATCTTCGTGAAAAATCCGCCAGCATCAAATGGCGCGACATTGTAACTGGCCGATCCTGCGACCACGCGATCCGTCGGATTATACGCCTCGTAGAACGCCAGACCTGTTTCACCAATCCGTAGTTCCATTTCCCGGACAACCGGCTTGAACGTCCAGGGCATGTCGCGCTGCAAAGAGGCATCGAAACGAACTGTGATGGTTTCTTCAAGAATTTCTTCGGACTCTGTGCTGGCGGTGACGGTCGTACCGCCAAAGCCCGTCACGCTGCAGAACCAATTGTAAAACGGTACAGCAGCCCAGGCCAGGCCGCCCATCAAACCGACCACAGCAAGCAACTGATACAGGGTTTTTTTCTTGGCGGAATCGGTCATGATTCGGCCTGTGTCGGCACATCAGGGTTTTCCAGTGTGACTTTCACCACTGTCAAAGCGAACAACAACGCGACAAATCCGGCCAATATCAGGCCAACACCCAAATTGCGCCCAAAGCGGCGGGTATGGATTTCATGTTCCTTGGCAATGGCCATTTACCAGCCCCCGATTTCTGCCGAGCGCAGGACTGCCTCGATCAGCAATGCCCCGAAATGCAGGAACAGATAATACAACGAAATCTTAAAAAACGATCGCTCGACTTTATAGGAATCCTGTTGTGCGTCGGCCTCGTCGCGGCGCTGGATATCCAGCGCGCCCTTGACGAACCACAGATTCAACCCCAGAGCAATCAGCATGTATACAGGTCCGCCGATTGACGTCATCCCCAGGCCCAGCGCCACCGGCACCAGCAAAATGGTATAAACCAATATGTGGTTACGTGTTGACCGACGACCGTGAGTCACAGTCAGCATTGGCACACCGGCGTCTGAATAGTCTTCCTTCATGAACAATGCCAACGCCCAGAAATGCGGGGGCGTCCACGCAAATATCAACAAGAACATCAAACTGCTTTCCAGTGTGACATCGCCAGTCGCAGCGGCCCAGCCGATCATCGGCGGAAATGCCCCTGCGGCACCGCCAATCACAATGTTCTGTGGCGTCCATCGCTTTAGCCACATGGTATAAACCACGGCGTAGAAAAAGATTGTAAACGCAAGCAATCCCGCAGCCAGCAAGTTGGACGCCAATCCCAGCATCACAACAGCCATAACCGACAAGGCAACCCCAAGCGAAAGCGCCTCGCCCGGTTCCACTTTGCCTGACGGCACCGGTCTTTTTTGTGTCCGGCTCATGATACGATCGATATCGGCGTCAAACCACATATTCAGCGCACCGGACGCACCTGCACCGATTGCGATGAACAGGATTGACGCGAAACCTACGACCGGATGGACCGAAACCGGTGCCACCAGCAGACCAACCAGTGCCGTGAACACAACCAAAGACATCACGCGCGGTTTAAGCAGCGCAAAGTAATCGCCAAAGCCGGCTTCTGCTTCGTGATCCAATTTGCGATCCAAGACGGTTGTGTCAGTCATTTATTGGGTCCAGTCAAAGGCTGGATGCGCAATGCACCTGCCAGGTCCTTAATTTGACGCCAGATTCAAGCTTTGCGAAACCCCGGCAAATTCTTCGATCGCACCGGTAAGCCATTGGTCATAAACGGCCTGGCTGACAACCTTTACCGTGATCGGCATATAAGAATGGTCCTTGCCGCACAGCTCTGAGCATTGGCCGAAATATACGCCTTCTCGTTCGGCATTAAACCACAGTTCCGCCAAGCGTCCGGGCACCCCATCCTGTTTTACGCCGAATGCAGGAATGGCCCAGGCATGGATGACATCAGAAGCGGTAACCTGCATGACAATTGTCTTGCCAACCGGCACAACGACGGATGTGTCGGTGGCCAACAGATATTCATCCTGGCTGAATCCATAATCTTCCAGTTCATCGCGCTGCAGCATAAAGCTGTCAAAGCCAAATTCGTTATCCACGTATTCGTAGGACCAATACCACTGGTTTCCCGTCGCTTTGATAGTGATGTCGGCTTCGGGGATTTCCTGTTGCTTGAAAAGGATGGGCAGCGAAACCGCACCGATGAAAACCAGAATGACAATCGGCACGATCGTCCAGGTGATCTCAATCGGTGTATTGTGCGTAAACCTTGCCGGCGTCGGGTTTGAACGGCTGTTGTAACGCAGTGTGATAATCACCAGCAGGCCGACAACGAAAATAACAATCAGGCCCATGATGATGTTGACCATCCCATCAAGCCATTGAATGTCCCGTGCCAATTCTGTCGCCGCTGGCTGAAAACCGGTCAGGCGGTCAACAGGCTTGCCAACAATTTCAAGCCCATCGATACCATCCTGCGCGGCGGCGACGCCTGCAGACAATGTGGCCAGAATGACGGCCCAAAGGCCCGATAGAATGGTGATAACGCGCATTTTTACTTCCTGTCAGAGCTGCGGCATTTACGTCCGCGGTCAGGGACGCCCGGTATATCGGACGCAATCCCCGTTGTGTCTTGGCGGTTTGAAACCATATTAGGGACGTGTAGACAAGCAAATCCATTGCGGCATTCAGCCGCTTTTGCGATCTGTTTGGTCAAATATTGAGGTCAGATATGCCGGACAGCCCCTTTCGTCCATTCGATTCCATGCTGGATCAGGAACGTGCTTTGGCCCTGTTACGGCAGGCCGTGGCCGGCGCCGATGATGGTGAATTGTTTTTGGAAAGGCGCAGATCAGAAGTTCTGGTTTTTGACGACGGGCGTGTGAAAACAGCCAGTTATGACGCCTCGGAAGGGTTTGGACTGCGTGCGGTGCTGGGGGAAACCACCGGATATTCCCATGCGACAGAAATCAGTGAGTCCGCATTGAAACGGGCGGTCGGGACCGCGCGACTTGCCGTTGGCGACGGCGGTGGCACGCTGGCCGCACAACCGGTCGCAACAAATCAAAAACTTTATTCTGAACACGATCCGATGCAGGACGCGACTTTTCCGGTCAAGATCGACACTTTGCGCGAAATCGATGCCTATGCGCGCGCGCTTGATTCGCGGGTAATTCAGGTTTCGGCCACGATTGCGGCCTCTATCCAGGAGGTCGAGATTTTGCGGCCCGAAGGTATTGTTGTCCGCGATACAAGACCGATGACCCGTGTGAATGTCTCGGTCATCGTCCAGGAAAACGGCCGGCGCGAAAGCGGCAACCACGGCGCAGGCGGACGATATGCGCTGACCGGATTAATCGATCCCGCACATTGGCAGAATGCCGCCAAAGAAGCACTGCGCATTGCGCTGGTCAATCTGGACGCAGTGCCCGCCCCGGCTGGTGCCATGGATGTGGCACTGGCAGCAGGCTGGCCGGGTATTTTGCTGCACGAAGCTGTCGGTCACGGGTTAGAGGGCGACTTTAACCGCAAGAAAACGTCGGCATTTGCCGGTTTGCTTGGTCAAAGGATCGCGGCACCCGGTGTCACGGTTCTGGATGATGGCACGATCCCGGACCGGCGCGGATCATTGACAGTCGACGACGAGGGCACACCCTCGGGTAAAAACGTCCTGATCGACGATGGCATATTGGTTGGATACATGCAGGATCGTCAAAACGCGCGTCTCATGGGGGTCAAGCCGACCGGGAATGGCCGGCGTGAAGCATATAATCACGCGCCGATGCCCAGAATGACAAATACCTATATGTTGGGCGGCACAGCGGATCCCGGCGACATTGTCGCCGAGGTCAAGGATGGCATTTACGCGGTTGGCTTTGGTGGTGGCCAGGTCGACATTACAAACGGTAAATTCGTGTTCAGCTGCACCGAGGCCTATCGGGTACAAAACGGGAAAATCGGTGCACCGGTCAAGGGGGCCACCCTGATCGGGGATGGCGCAACCGCGCTTAGACAAATTCGCGGCATCGGCAATGATATGGCGCTGGACCCCGGAATAGGAAATTGCGGAAAGGCGGGCCAGTGGGTGCCGGTCGGCGTCGGTCAGCCCACGTTGCTGATTGGTGGTTTGACAGTGGGTGGTTCAGCCACCTGAAAGACGGGCCACAAAATTTATTTCCAGGCCAGTGGATTCTTCATCAACCGTTAACCAACTCGTGCGAAACATTTAATCAGCAAGAGACGGAAGCACGGATGGCCAAGGATTTATTCCCTTCACCCCACCCCCTCACCCCACCCCACGAAGCGAAAGATCGCTGTTTGTGGCTCCGTCTCTTGCGATCACGCCGTGTTGGACCTTCGACATTTTATCGTCTGATGGCAGAACACGGCAACGCGCAGGCTGCGCTTGCCAGCCTGCCGGAAGTGGCCCGGTTGGCCGGCGTCAAAGATTATCAGCCCTGCAGTGAAAGCGCCGCCCAATATGAACTGGATGCCGGGCATACGGCCGGCGCGCGGTTATTATGTTTTGGTGAACCACTATACCCTTCGAACCTGGCGCGCCTGCCGGATGCACCCCCGCTTTTATGGGTCTTGGGCAACACTGATTTGTTGACACGGCCCATGATCGCGCTGGTCGGTGCCCGAAATGCGTCTAGCCTAGGCACGCGTATGGCCCAAAAACTTGCCAGCGAATTGTCGCAGGACGGTTATGTGGTGGTTTCCGGTTTGGCGCGGGGCGTCGACACTGCTGCGCACCTGGCTGCGCTGCAATCCGGCACACTGGCCGTCATGGCTGGTGGTGTGGACGTGGTTTACCCCGCCGAAAACGCGTCTTTGGCGCAGGAAATTGCCGAAACCGGTGTGCGTATTTCGGAACAGCCCATGGGATTACAGCCACAGGCACGCCATTTCCCGCAGCGCAACCGTCTGATATCCGGGCTCGCGTCAGCGGTCGTCGTGGTTGAAGCGGCGGCAAAATCGGGCAGCCTGATCACCGCCCGCAACGCACTGGATCAAGGCCGGGATGTGCTGGCTGTCCCCGGCCATCCGTTTGATGCTCGTGCCTCGGGGTGCAACATGTTGCTGCGTGACGGGGCAACGCTTGTGCGATCCGCCAAGGACATCATCGACGCATTGAATCCAATTGCACCGGACACCAAGGCCATGAAAAACCGGCATGAACCGGGCAGTCCTGCCGCCGCACCTGCCGTCGATCTGCAAGACGTGACACGCATCCACAATCAGATATTGTCCCGACTTGGTCCCAGCCCGGTGGCCGAAGACCAGCTGATCCGCGATCTAAAACTGCCGGCCCTGACGGTATCGCCGGAACTGGTGACGCTTGAACTTGACGGGCGCATCAGCCGCCAGGCCGGCGGGCTGATTTGTCTGGCTGCGACAACTGGCCGCTCGACCTGATTGCAACATGGTCTTGCAGCTATTTTGACCCCAACACGCACTGTCCATTGACATTCCGGTCATCCGACCCACATTTTGCGCGGCCATGACACAAGTGCCGAGTCGAGAGGATATTTATGCCCGTCGTAGTTGTTGAATCACCCGCCAAAGCCAAGACAATCAATAAATATCTGGGTGATGACTACGTCGTATTGGCGTCTTATGGCCATGTAAGGGACCTGCCGCCAAAGGACGGTTCTGTCGATACCGAGAACGGATTCGACATGAAATGGGAGATCTCGAGCGACAGCAAAAAGCATGTCAAAGCGATTGCGGATGCCCTGAAAGACGACAATGAACTGATTCTGGCGACCGACCCTGACCGCGAAGGCGAAGCGATCAGTTGGCATTTGCAAGAGGCGCTGACTGCGCGCAAATCGATCAAAAAATCCACACCCGTTAGTCGTGTCGTGTTCAACGCAATCACAAAATCTGCGGTCACCGACGCGATGAAAAATCCGCGTCAGGTCGATATGGAACTGGTCGAGGCCTATCTTGCGCGCCGCGCACTGGATTATCTGGTCGGTTTCAATCTGTCGCCGGTGTTGTGGCGCAAACTGCCGGGCGCAAAGTCGGCGGGCCGGGTACAGTCGGTCTGCTTGCGCCTGATTGTCGAACGCGAAATGGAAATCGAGGCATTTCGCGCGCAGGAACACTGGTCCGTCAAAGCCATTGTGACAACACCACGCGGTCAGGACTTTGAAGCCAGGCTGACCGTACTGGCAGGCCAAAAGCTCAACAAATTTGATCTGGCAAATGAAACACAGGCAGAACTGGCGGTTCAGGCGGTAAACAGCCGCGATCTGTCGGTTTTGTCAGTCGAAGCAAAACCTGCCAGTCGCAATCCGTCTGCGCCGTTTATGACATCGACACTGCAACAAGAGGCCAGCCGAAAATTCGGATTTGGCGCGCGCCAGACCATGAGCACAGCACAGCGGCTTTATGAGGCCGGGTACATCACATACATGCGGACTGACGGTATTGATATGGCCCCCGAAGCCATCACCGCAGCGCGTGCGGCCATCAAGGACCGGTTTGGTGGCGACTATGTCCCGGACACGCCGCGGGTCTACAAGAACAAAGCAAAAAATGCCCAAGAGGCGCATGAATGCATTCGGCCCACCGAACTTTCCAAAGCGGCGGGTGATCTCAAAATATCAGACGATGATCAGCGCAAACTGTATGATCTGATTTACAAACGCACGATCGCCAGCCAAATGTCCGCCGCCCGTATGGAACGAACAACGGTCGTGGTGGGCAGCCAGGATGCACAGGTCGAATTGCGGGCAAACGGTCAGGTCATGTTGTTTGACGGTTTCATGCGGGTCTATGAAGAAGGCCGCGATGACGACGTGATCGACGAAGATGACAAGAGGCTTCCCCAGATTACCAAAGGCGAGCCGGCTGACAAAAAGACCATCACGCCAGAACAGCATTTCACCCAACCGCCGCCGCGTTACACAGAGGCCAGCCTGGTCAAGCGGATGGAAGAGCTGGGCATTGGGCGCCCGTCGACATATGCATCGATCGTGACGACCATCCAGGATCGCGACTATGTCAAGAAAGAGCAAAACCGCCTGATCCCCGAAGACAAGGGGCGGCTGGTAACGATTTTTCTGCTGAATTATTTTCGCAAATATGTCGGGTATGATTTTACCGCGGATCTGGAAAGCCAGTTGGATGATGTTTCCGCGGGTGATCGTGACTACAAAGAGGTGCTGTCCGGTTTCTGGCGCGATTTCTCTGCCGCTGTTGGGGAAACTGCCGACCTGCGCATTCGCGAAGTTCTGGACAAAATTGACGAAGTTCTGGAACCGCACGTGTTCCCGCCAAACGAGGATGGATCTGATCCACGCATTTGCAAAAAATGCGGGAATGGGCGGCTTGGGCTCAAGACTGCACGGTCAGGCGGCGCCTTTATCGGTTGTTCGAACTATCCGGAATGTCGTTTTACACGCGCACTGACGGCGCCAAATGGCGAAGCCGCAGACGAGCTGGACGAAAAGATACTGGGCACGGATAGCGGTGATGAAATATCATTGCGGGCGGGGCGGTTCGGTCCCTATGTCCAACGTGGCGAGCCAACCGAAACGGTTCCCAAACCGCCACGCGCAAGCCTGCCAAAAGGGTGGGAACCTGCGACAATTGATCTGGAAAAGGCGCTGTTGTTGCTCAGTCTTCCGCGTGCCATTGGTCCGCATCCCGAAGATGGCGAACTGGTCGAGGCTGGCATCGGCAGATACGGCCCATTTGTGAAACACGGTCGCGTCTACGCAAACATCACGGATGTAGATGAAGTGTTCACCATTGGCATGAACCGCGCGGTCGAGGTTCTGGCGCAAAAGGCGACCCAGGGTCGTGGACGCGCAGCCCCGGCAAAGCCGTTGAAAGAACTTGGTGAACATCCTGCAAATGGCGGACCCGTCAATGTGATGGACGGGCGGTATGGCCCCTATGTGAAATGGGAAAAAGTGAACGCCACTCTGCCCAAGGGAACAGAACCCGGTGATGTCACAATGGACATTGCAGTTGAACTGATTGCGGCCAAGTCCACCAAGGGCAAGAAAAAGAAGACAACCCGCAAAAAATCAACCGCCAAATAGCGCCAGCGCTGGCCGCAGTTGGCCCCGGCCCGGAAATTGTTTCAAAGATCGGGGCGCAAACCCGTTATTGCTTCATATTGTTGCCCAAATCTGTCAGTAAACGAGCGGGCAATGACAATGAGCAGCACAAACAACAGTTCAACTTTTGCAGCCCGGGTCAGCGCCATATGGCGTCGGCGCGACGCCGTGGTGTTGATCATTCTATTACTCTTTGTCGTGATCGGTCTGGCCGGTCTGGCAGCGGCAACCGGCTGGCAAGAAGTATCAGAACAGTTGGCCAAACTCAGTCTGTTTCAGTTTGCGGCCTTGTTGGGTCTGAGCGTTATCAACTATGCTTTCCGGTCCTTGCGATGGCATTTATTTGCCACGAATTTGGGTCTGGGCACTGGCCTGGTTCAGAATGCACGCCATTTTCTGGGCGGGTTCGCGATGTCGGTCACGCCTGGTCGCATAGGTGAATTGGTGCGCATGCGGTGGATACGCCGCGAAACCGAATGGTCATTTGAAAAAACCGCGCCGCTTGTCCTGGTTGACCGGGCCTCGGACCTTGCAGCAATGGCTGTCATTCTTGGCTTGGCTGTATCTTTTTCCGCCACCGGTATAAACGGCGCGTTGCCGGTCACATTCCTTGCGCTATTGACTGCTGTCATCGCGACGCGGCCCCAGATGCTGGCCGCAACCGCAGGCATTGGATATCGCTTATTCGGCCGCTGGCCGCGCCTGTTTGCGAGGGTGCGATCCGCATCAAGATCCCTTGCACAGTTTTCCAGTCCGGGAACAATTGGACTGGCCTGTGCCATTGGTGCAATTGGATGGTTCGCCGAAGGATACGCGTTTCACCTTTTGTTAATGTGGATGGGGATTGATATCGGGCTGGCCAAAGCCATGGCAATATTCATCTTTGCAACTCTCGCAGGCGGCCTGACCGGGGCGCCCGGCGGCGTTGGCGGCGCAGAGGCCGCGATGATCGCCTTGTTGTCGCTCGAGGGTGTGCCGCTTAACGTCAGTGTGCCGGCCACCGCAATTATCCGAGTGACGACGCTTTGGTTTGCGATTGCAATTGGAATTGCAGTCTTTCCGCTGGCAGAGAAATATTCACTAAAGGGTCGTGATGCGCTGGAAAAAATCTGAACTGACCGGCTGGGGCCGTGCATTGAAGGCAACAATGCACGTCGCGCGGCCTGAACGCATGTCGGATCTGACGAAGTCTCAGACTGAAACCGTCTGCCCTGCCATCGGACAATTGCGTTCCTATGGCGATGCGGCGCTTAATTCGGACGGGCGGGCGGTCGATATGTCCCGGCTCGATCGCATGATCGGATTTGATCGGGTCAGTGGGATTGTCCATGTCGAGGCTGGTGTCAGAATCGGTGAACTGGGTCAGACCTTTGCCGGTCAGGGTTGGATTCCGCCGGTCATGCCAGGAACAGGGTTTGCAACGGTTGGCGGCTGCATCGCAAATGATGTGCATGGCAAAAATCATCACGTGGTCGGATCGTTTGGCCAGCATGTGACCGAGATCACGCTGGTGCAAAACGGCAAGATCAAGCGCATATCGCCGGACAATCCTGACCTGTTCAGGGCCACTGTCGGCGGTCTGGGTCAAACCGGGATTATCGCATCGGCCAAGATACAGTTGATGCCATGCAAAGGCGACATGATGGTGCTGACCGAACGTCGCATTGACGGTTGGGATGAATTTCTGGCGGTGCTGGACAGTTCGGTTTGTGATTACAACGTCGGCTGGATCGATGCGACGGCCCGCGGCGCACAACTGGGCCGCGGTATACTGGAAGAAGGCGAAATCACTTCTGGTGTTGCCCCAACGGCCAGCCGCGCCAAGGACGTGCCGTTTAATGCGCCACACTGGGCGTTGTCCGCGCCAATCGTGAAACTTTTTAACGCAGCCTATTTTCGGCGCGTTCCAGCGGCAGGGCGCACCACCGTTAAACCGATTACGGCGCCGTTTTTCCCGCTGGACGCAATTCATAATTGGAACCGTCTTTATGGCAAACGGGGTTTCCATCAGTTCCAGTGCGTGGTGCCAATTGCGGCGGCCCCGGCCCTGCGTGATATGCTGGAATTGATCGCCACGTCGGGACTTGCCTCGCCTTTGGCGGTTCTCAAACGTATGGGCGGCGGGCGTGCAGGGTTCCTGTCCTTCCCGATGGAGGGTTATACCCTGGCCGTGGACTTTCCTAATCGCGCAGCCGCCCGCAACCTGATTGCCAGGCTGGAAGAGTTGACCGTACAGGCCGATGGCCGGATCTATTTCGCCAAGGATGCATTGTGCGGACCCGAACACATTTCGCGAATGTACCCGGACCGCGCGAAATGGGCCCGTATCGCCGCGAAATCAGATCCGGATGGCGCGATGACAACCGATCTTGTTCGCCGGCTCAAACTAAGGAACCAGACATGACCCAGACTTGGATTATCCTAGGGGCGACATCCTCTATTGCGCGTGCCTTTGCGCGCCAGGTCGCGTCCTTGGGCCACGGCGTCATTCTGGCTGGCCGTGACATGCCGGACCTGCAATCAATGGCGCAGGATTGCGCCCTGCGCGGCGCACCATACACCGCAACCGAAGCTTTTGACGCGCGCAAACCGTTACTCTTTGATGGGATTGTGGAACGCTTGTCTGCCATCGAAGGCCAGATCAACGCCGCCGTATTTGTCGGCTCGATGCCATCACAGGATCAGATTGATGCAGACCCCGGTTTAATCGAAGGCATGATTGCCGACAACTTTTCTGGGCCGGCGGAATTTCTGCAACGTCTGACCCCGCTGCTGGAACAACGCGGCTTGGGGACGATCGTCGGCATCGGATCAGTGGCCGGTGATCGCGGCCGTCTGGGCAATTATGTCTATGGCGCTGCCAAGGCGGGTTTTCACACGTACCTGTCCGGTCTGCGTAATCGACTTGCCAGATCGGGCGCGCATGTCATGACCGTCAAACCTGGTATGGTGGACACAGCGATGACCTGGGGTCTGGACGGATTGGTTCTGGTTGTCCCGCCTGAAAAAATTGCGACCGATATTATGGCGGGCCTGAAACGTCAGCGTAACACGGTCTATTCGCCCGGGATTTGGGGTCTGATCATGTTGATCATTCGTACGATCCCCGAACCCATTTTCAAAAAGCTGTCGATCTAAAGGCCAAACCACTGCTGCCACAGGCCTGCAGCATAAAACATTATGGAAACCGTCAGCATCAACAGGCCCAGCCCACGTTTGTCGCGCATTGCAAAAACGATAGGGTCGTAATCCTGACGTCCGAAATAGCCAAGACGCACCATGCGGATCAACCAGGCTGCAATCGGCACCAGCGCCAACCACAGCATCCATTGGGTCGGGTACAGCGATTTTGCCTGTTCAGTGAACGAATAGGCAAAAAATATCAACAACGCGGCGACCGTGCCAATCCCGGCCATGTTTAACAAATCACCGCGGTCAGTGCGCCCATAACCACGACCCGGAAGCCGCTCATCGCTGGTGGCCAGTGTCAGCTCTGTCAGGCGCTTTACACATCCAAGCGTGACGAATATCGGAAAGATAAAGACCAGCATGAATATGGTGACGTCGACCTGGCCGGCCGCTGCACCGGCGATAACGCGCAAAGTGTACAATGTGGCCAGTGTCGCGATATCGACCCAGCGCATCCGCTTGAGCCGCAGCGAATACGCCAGCGACAAGACCATATAGATCAGCACAACACCAAAGAACGCCCATCCCAACATCGCGCCAAGCCCAAGCGCGACCAGCCCCAACACCGCACAAATCGCCATACCGACCCGAATGGGGACTGCACCACTGGCGAAGGGGCGCCGGCGTTTGGTGGGGTGCAAACGATCAGCCTCCAGGTCCAGCAAATCGTTCACTATGTATATACATGACGCGGCCGCAGAAAACGCGACCATGCCCAGTGCGACAAATAGGAATGTGAATGCCGAAAACTGATGGGCCGCAACCATGGGTAACAATAACAGGACATTCTTGACCCACTGATGGGGGCGCAGGCCCCGCAGAAGGTCGCGTTTACGCCAGCCATTGGGATATTCGGTCACAGTCTTGCCAGCGGCCGTCAGGTCGCGTTGCTGGTGTGGGTGATCGCCGACCAACAACGCATTTTCGGCATGCTGCCAGATTTTATAATCGATCGCCTCGTTGCCCGCATAGTCAAATCCGCCCGCACCAAATTCTGCGACCAGCGCACGGGCTTTTGCGTCGCCTTTCAGGTTCTGATCACCTTGCGTTGCGAACACGTCTTGGGACAAACCGTGATCCTGGGCCAACTGGGCCACCAGGCTGTGGTGAGAGGCCGACGCCAACACCACAGTGCGGCCAGCATCGCGGCTTTCGTCGGCCAGTTGCTTGATGTCAGGGTTCACCGGCAAAAGATCGGTTCGCAAGTCAGCAATGGTCGCCAGTTCCTGCTTTAGCTGGGCGGGGACAGTGATATTTTGCAATGTTGCTTTGATCACCGCGAATGGATTTTTTCCAAGCCCTGCCCAAAAGCATTCATACAACATGTCGGTTTTTAGGAATGTGCCGTCCACATCCAGAACCAACGGCTTTGTTTCAGCCATTACTGCCGACTCCTTGCGAAATAAATACACAGCCGTCAGTCACAAGCTGGGGCGGCGTCAGGCACATTGCTCTGGCCACCGTCCAGGCGGCCAACACTTTGGGGACGTAGCTGCGGGTTTCTGGAAATGGCGGCACGCCCTCGTGACGCCGGACCGCATTCTCGCCCGCGTTATATGCGGCCAATATCAAAACAGGGTCGCCGTCAAATTCATTCATCAACCAATTCAGATACGCAACGCCGCCTTTGATATTCTCAGACGGTACGCTGGGGTCAAGCACGCCAAATCGTGCGGCTGTGGCTGGCATCAGTTGCATCAGGCCCTGCGCGCCAGCAGTGCTCAGCGCTGATGTATCCCCTGAAGATTCAATGCCAATCAGGGCCAGAACCAAAGCTGGTGACACGTTGGTTCCAATTGTCGCCTTAAGTATTTCGACCCCATGCGCCGCCGCAATTGCCTGCAAATCTTTCAGACGAGGCGTTTCGACGCGTGCGCCCTCTGGCCCCAGTGTCAGATAATTCACCGCCTGTTCCAATCGCCCCGGCCCTGTGGCCGCCAGGCTTGGCGATACGCCGTCCCAGTACCAATCATATACCCCGACAGACGGTTGTTCGGGCTTATCAGATTCTGAGAGAGCGGCATCCGCCGGTGCAACATTTGCAGTCGGGTCGATCTGCACGGTAATGCGATTGGACTGTCCGGATCCGGGAATTTTCACGCGCTTGAATGTGAAATCCGGGAAGGGCGCCGGCGTTTGTGCCACCGCCTGCCCGGCCAAAATCAAAGCCATCGCGCCCACTATTATGCTTTTTTGCCGCTTCATGCGGTTCTTTTGCGCCTCACAGCCCGTTTGACGCGAGTATTCGCAAATTATTTGCTTCAATTCCAGTGTAGTTTGTTTTCGTTTCAGCAAAAATGACCATTCTGGCGCATCTTTGTCGGCGATTCCCCGCCTCTAATATGAAGATTTATCATTTTCTTTTCTTTTTATTTCAAGTGGTTACGTGCGTTATAAGCGATTTTATTAATAGTTCCAAAATGGTCTGATACCTGCCAAATTCCCGCCCCATTTAGGGGGGCATATAGGGCCATACCAAGTCGGCGGTCTGGTTAACACGAAGTTACCGGATGCGAGCTGACAAGGTTTAAGTGGAAAGTAACGAACACCTTTTGGAGGGATACAAAATGAAACTGTTCAAACTTGCAAATAACTTTAAGCGCGACGAAGACGGCGCGGTAACTGTTGACTGGGTTGTTTTGACCGCTGCCATCGTTGGCCTCGGCATTGCAGTTCTGACATCTGTTTCTGGTGGTACTACAACACTGGCAAACACAATCAGTTCTGACCTGGCTGGTATCACCACAGGTACGCCTTAATAACAGCGGGTCGGCAACGACCCCGCCTAATCACGAAAATGGCCGCACCCGAAATGGTGCGGCCTTTTTCCTACTAACAGTCACGAAACATCACCACGCCCGATTGTATCTAAAACGTCATCAGAGTGTTCCATAAAAAGACATTCGCTGACAACTTTTGGTCGCATTCGTCTGCAATGATTTATCAGAGGCTGAAAATGCCAACTGGAAACGGGCAAAGTAGTTGGAGAGAAGTTATGCGAGGAATATTTACTCGTTTTGCAAAGGCAGAAGACGGCGCAGTCACAGTTGACTGGGTTGTCCTGACAGCTGCGATCGTCGGTTTGGGGATTGCCGTCATAACGACCATTGCTGCTGGCGCAACAGACCAGGCGACCGGACTTGGTGCATTGTTGCAAACCAAAACAACCGGCGTTTAAAGAAAATTACAAAACGGGCTGGCGGCATTTGCGCAAGCCCGTTTTGCTTTTTTACAAAATCCACCAATACAACAATCTTTGTCCACGGTTGTGCCCCAATTGCACTTTTATAATAGCCGATAGGAAAGCAGTTTGATTCAGATGCGGCCTTTGCCGCGTGAGTTCTGCAAACGAGAGGGCGAAAAATGCGTGTCGTTTTTGGGTTGGTTTTGGTTCTGGGCATGGCCCTGGCCGGATTCGCGGTCTACATGGCCAAAGACTATATTAACGTTTATCAGGCGGAACTTGCGGCAGAACGGGCGGCGCGGGTGCGTGTTGTGCCAACGGTCGATGTATTTGTCGCCACACGTTCAATCCGCTACGGCGAAAAGCTGCGGGAAAAAGATGTCCGTGTGGTGAAATGGCCCGAAACAGCCATTCCGGCCGGCGTTTTCAAAACAAAAGAAGCAATCTTCCCAGAAGGCCCGGATATCCAGCGGACGGTTTTGCGTGCCATGGAAAAAGACGAGGCTGTTCTGGCCATCAAAGTCACCGGCCCGGGTGAGGACGCAGGTGTTTCGTCTCGTCTAAGCAAAGGAATGCGTGCGTTTGCCATCAAGGTTGATGTGGCGTCCGGCGTTTCCGGGTTCTTGCGGCCTGGCGACTATGTTGATGTCTATTGGACCGGTCAAAACTTTGATCCCAATAACCCCGACCAACGCGGCGATATTACATCGCTTATTCATGCCAGTGCCAAGATTTTGGCCATTGACCAAATCGCTGATGAGCAACGAAACAATCCCACAATCGCGCGCACTGTGACGGTTGAGGCGTCACCCACCCAGGTTGGTGCGTTGGCCCAGGCACAGGCAACCGGACGACTGGCGCTGTCCCTGGTCGGTGCCGAAGACACAGACGTCATTGGCGGTGTTGAAGTCGACAGCCGCATTTTGCTGGGACGCGAAGAGCGTCAGGTCGTACAAGCACAACGACGCCAGGTCTGCACGATCAGAACACGCCGCGGCGGAGAAATCATAGAAACTCCAATCGCTTGCGCTGAAGATAAGTAATTTAGAAAACCGGGCGGTAGTCAGTTGCAGGCCCGGTTTTTTTATGCCGTTTTGGCAGAGTGTTGCCACTTATCCACATAAAGCGCGCACGCCAAACGATTGATTCTTGCAAATAAAAGCCACTTCACGCATGATCCCGCCAAACGGGCAATTTAAATGACCCGTAACGAGGCGTGATCGGAGAGGCAGGTCACATGAAAATTGATAAGTATGTAAAAGCGGCTCTTTTGGGCCTGACAGTTTCTGTGGTGTCCGCTCCGTCGGTATCTGCACAAACCTTGCAGGTGATGAATGGTGCCACATCAAGCGCATTAAATGTTGCAATGAACCGGGCTGTGGTGGTCGAATCCGATCAACCGTTTGCCGAGGTTTCGATTGCAAATCCGGGTATCGCTGACATTTCGACACTGTCGGATCGTTCGCTATATGTATTAGGCAAGGCACCAGGTCGCACGACACTGACCCTGCTTGGACCCGATGGCGGATTGATTACCAACGTCGAAGTGCACGTCGCGCCCGATATCGCAGAGTTCAAGGAACGGCTGCGTCAGATATTGCCAACCGAACAGATCGAAATTCGCACCGCGAATGACGGTATTGTATTGTCTGGCGTTGTTTCCAGTATCGTAAAGTTGGATCGCGCCCTGGAACTTGCGCAACGTTATGCGCCGGATCGCGTTTCAAATATGATGGTGGTCGGCGGCACACAACAAGTCATGCTAAAGGTCCGGTTCGCGGAAATGTCCCGGTCGGTCAGCAAAAGTATTGGCGCCAGTTTTGGCATTCAGGACGACAATCTAGTGCTCGGAACTGGCTTGTATGCGAATTCCACCAACTTCAATTCGGTTTTGGGCGGAGCGAGCACTGCGGTCGGAACAGACGAAGCATTGGGATTGATCGGTACAACCTTTGGCATCGGCGGACTTGAACTTGCGGTTGCAATTGAAGCCCTTGAAAACAAAGGCGTCGTTCGCACACTTGCAGAGCCAAATTTAACCGCGCTTTCAGGCCAAGAGGCCAAGTTTCTAGCCGGTGGTGAATATCCGATTCCAGTATCTGACAACGATGGGATTACGATTGAATATAAGCCCTTCGGTGTGGAACTGAACTTTACGCCACGTGTAGTCGATGGTGACATCATAAATCTGTCACTGACAGCCGCCGTTTCCGGTATCGACAGCAGCACAAGCATTACAACAGACGGTTTTTCGGTAAACGCCTTTAGCCGGCGCGAGACTTCTACCACGGTTGAAATGCGTGATGGCGAAAGCTTTGCAATTGCCGGCCTGCTGGAAGACGACTTTCAGGATCTGGCCGGGCAAGTTCCGTGGCTGGGTGACATCCCCGTTCTTGGGGCGCTATTCAGAAGTGCCGATTATGCGCGCCAGCAATCAGAACTGGTTATCATAATTACACCACATCTGGTGACACCAACACGCGGCGAAGCCTTGTCGTTGCCCACTGATCGGGTAAGGCCACCGACAGAATCCGAACTGTTTCTGTTCGGCAAGACCGCAGGCGCCAACCGCCCAAGATCGGGTGCCGCCGGAGAAGTTGCGAAACAGGACTTCAGCGGGTCCTACGGATACGTGATGGAGTGATGGACATGTTGGGCTACGGTACAAAATTTTTGGCAGCGGCCAGTGTATTTGCACTGGGTGCCTGCGAAAACCGAGATTTTCTGGCGGACGGACAATTGTTCGATAGCTGGACACAAGAGGCTGGCGCATTTGTCGACGAAGGCAATTTCGGCAATCCGACAATGAACAATACTTTGGTGCAGACCGGGCAACGCAGTTACCTGGTCAACCTGAACCAACGGTTCTCGGCCGACGTGCCAACATTGATCAATTTCGCATTCGACAGCACCGCGCTGGACGCCGAGGCGCAACAAACATTGCGCAAGCAGGCGGATTGGATCCGCCAGTTCCCCGAAGTGCGATTCAAAGTTTACGGCCACACCGATCTTGTCGGTAGTGAAGCGTATAACAAATCGCTGGGACTTCGTCGGGCACAGGCCGCGGTGCGGTTCCTGGCCACTCAAGGCATTAGCCGGTCACGCCTGGAAGCAGTTGTTTCCTTTGGTGAATCACAGCCACTTATCGCAACGGCAGAACGTGAACGCCGTAATCGCCGCACCGTTACCGAGGTATCGGGCTTTGTGAAAAACCACCCGACCTTGCTGAATGGCAAGTATGCACAGGTGATTTTCCGCGAGTATGTCGGCAGCGCGACAGAGGCAACGACGGTCGAATCTACCACCGTCGGCGAATAATTCTCGGGCAACAATCACGGGCAAGTTAGCCTACCGTCTTAAAATACCGAATAATTACGGTTTTTTGGCCCCAATGTTGCCCAGATTGCCCATCATTTTCCTTCCAAGGGATTACTGCGGCTCTTGCGAGTCGCGCAGGTGTCTCGATCGGTTTCGGCTAAAAGGCCGTGCTTTCCGATCGGCAGCCACCTGAAATTGGAAGGACTTGAGGGAATGACCAGTACTGCAGCACTGCAGCCAGATCCGGCACCAATCGTTGCCTGTACGATAAGTAGAGACGTTCAGAACTTTGATCTTTTGATCGAAGATATGGAAGCCGAGCTTGGTGAAAGCTGGGGAGATCTCTCGTTTGAGGATGCGAAAGTCTTTTTTGGGCAGCCCGACGCAGTGGCGCTGGAATTCGTTGCCATTGCAATGGACGAACAGGACGAGGACAAGCTGGCAGTTATCGCCGAATTGATCCGGACTGCAAATGAACATTCTGTAAAAGTTATCGTAATTGCAGAAGAAGTCAGCCCGATCGCACTGCACCAGTTGCTGAAACTCGGTGCCAAGGAATTTGTACCCTATCCCCTGCCCGACGGCGCATTGCGCGATGCGATCGAACGCATGCGGACACCAGAACCCACACCCGCGGCTCTGGCCAGTCAAACCGCCAATACCATCAAGGCCACAGGCGACAAGGACGGCGTCGTTTTGGCCATCCAGGGTTTGGCCGGCGGTGTTGGATCCTCGACCTTTGCAGCCAATCTTGGCTGGGAACTTGCAAATATTGACGCGGACAATCCGCAAAAGGTTTGTATTCTGGATCTGGACCTGCAAAACGGCTCGGTAGCCACTTACCTGGACCTGCAAAGACGGGAACTGGTTTACGAATTGCTTTCCGACACGGCCAGTATGGATAGTGAATCGTTCATGCAAGCCTTGCAAACTTACAAAGAAAAACTGGTGGTACTGACCGCGCCATCCGAAATGCTGCCTTTGGACATCATTTCGGCGGAAGATGTGGAACGGGTTCTGGAAATGGCCCGCACCAATTTTGACTATGTTGTCATCGACATGCCGTCCACTGTTGTTCAATGGACCGAAACCGTACTGCACGCGGCACACGTGTATTTTGCGCCTATGGAGCTGGATATGCGATCCGCGCAGAATGCGCTGCGGCTGATCCGTGCCCTGAAATCAGAAGAACTGCCATTTGAAAAACTGCGATATATTCTGAACCGGGCACCAAAATTCACTGATCTCGCCGGCAAAAGCCGGGTTAAACGGATGGCAGAAAGCCTGGATATTCAGATCGAAGTCTTGTTGCCCGACGGCGGCAAGCAAGTTCACGATGCCTGCGACGAAGGCATCCCACTGTCAGAAGTCGCCGTCAAAAACCCATTGCGCAAAGAAATCCTCAAACTTGCGACATCTGTGCATGAACTGAACCTGTCTGTTGCTGAAGGTTCCTGATCTTAAGGACATTAACGAATGTTTTCGCGCTATAAAAAGAACGATGAAACGGATGCACGACCAGTAGCTGCGGCAACCGCCGAGCAACCTGCGGCTGCGCCCAAGGCCAAGGTCAAGAGCCACCGAAAACCGACGGTCAATTCCGCGGCGCAGGTCGTTCCCATGGACAAGGAAAAGAAGCGCAAGGAACGTCTGGGCGATATTAAATCGCAATTGCACAAGCATCTTCTGGACAATTTGAACCTTGGTGCATTGGAAAACGCATCCGAGGCTGATCTGCGCACCGAGATTTCCGCGCTGACAGGTGAAGCGTTGGAAGAGTTGGGCATCGTGCTGAACCGCGAAGAGCGCGGCACGATCACCCAGGACCTGTTCGACGAGGTCACCGGGCTTGGCCCGCTTGAAACGCTGTTGCAGGATGATTCCGTCAACGACATTCTGGTGAACGGACCGCAGCAGATTTTTGTCGAGCGCGCCGGCAAACTGGAATTGACCGATGTCAATTTCAAAGACGAACGTCACCTTCTGCGAATTATCGACAAAATCGTGTCCGCCGTTGGCCGGCGCGTTGACGAATCCAACCCGTATGTTGATGCCCGTCTCGCCGACGGTTCGCGTTTCAACGCAATGGTTCCGCCGATTGCGGTCGACGGGTCACTGGTTTCCATCCGAAAATTCAAAAAAGAAAAACTGGCGATCGACGATCTTGTCAGATTTGGCGCCTTCACCGAAGAAATGGCTGCCTATTTGCAGGCGGCGGTGTCCACCCGTCTGAACATCATCGTTTCGGGCGGTACAGGTTCGGGTAAAACGACAACACTGAATGCGTTGTCATCTTTCATTGATGACGCTGAACGCATCCTGACAATCGAGGATACGGCGGAACTTCAACTGCAACAAACACATGTCGGTCGCATGGAAAGCCGCCCCCCGAATGTCGAGGGGAAAGGTGCTGTATCCCAGCGCGATTGTCTGAAAAACGCCCTGCGGATGCGCCCAGACAGGATCATCGTCGGCGAAACGCGTGGCGAAGAAGTTATCGATATGCTTCAGGCCATGAACACCGGTCACGACGGATCGATGACTACTATTCACGCGAACTCTGCGCGTGATGGTGTTTCGCGATTGGAAAACATGATCGCAATGGCTGGGATCGAAATGCCGCTGAAAGCCGTGCGCAGTCAGATTTCTTCGGCAGTGAATTTGATCGTGCAGGCAAGCCGTCTGCAGGATGGTTCGCGTCGCATGACATCGATCACCGAAATTACCGGCATGGAAGGTGACGTGATCTCGATGCAAGAGGTATTTCGTTATCAGCGCACCGGCCTGACACCTGACAACAAGATCATCGGCCACTTTACGGCCACTGGCGTCCGCAGTCACTTTTCGGAACGTTTCCGGATGTGGGGCTACGATTTGCCAGCAGAGATTTTTGAACCCTTCGACGGAGAATAAGAACAATGGTTATCAGTGCAGAACCACTTATATATGGCTTGATCTTTATCGCCGTCCTACTGGTCGTCGAGGGGATTTATCTAACAATATTCGGCAAGTCGATCAGCTTGAACAACCGGGTGAATCGTCGCCTGGAAATGCTGGAAAAGGGCGTCGGCCGCGAGCAGGTGCTGGAACAACTCCGCAAGGAAATGGGCCAGCATATGAAGTCGCGCTCGATTCCGATTTATTCAATCCTGGCGCAAAAGGCACAAAAGGCGAATATCGCTTTTACCCCCAGCCAGCTGATCGTGATGATGGCTGTCTTGGGGATCGTTGCATTTGTCGGACTTACGATCGGGACCGGCGCAAGCCTGCCAATCCGGATCGCAATTGCTGTGGCAATGGGCATTGGCGGAATTTATGTCTGGGTCAACAACAAGGCCAAGAAGCGCCTGGCAATGATCGAAGAGCAGCTGCCTGACGCCGTTGAACTGATGGTGCGATCTTTGCGTGTTGGCCATCCATTTTCATCAGCGCTTACAATCGTTTCAAAAGAGGTGCCTGACCCGCTTGCATCTGAAATGGGCGTCATTTCCGATGAATCTGCTTATGGCCGCGACGTTGGCGAAGCCTTGAAGGCAATGGCCGAACGGTTGGACATGCAGGATTTACGCTTTTTGGCTGTGGCCGTCACAATCCAACAGACATCCGGTGGTAACCTGGCAGAAATTCTGGACGGTCTTGCAAAGGTCATTCGCGCCCGGTTCAAATTGTTCCGCCGCGTCAAGGCCATCACAGCCGAGGCCAAGTGGTCAGGGATGTTCCTGTCCGTCTTTCCGTTGGCAGCGCTTGTCGGCATTCAGGTCATTCAGCCAAATTATTACGACGATGTGAAACAAACTTCGGCATTTATTCCAGCCGCTCTGGTTGTGGCCGGTTTCCTTGTGGCAAACGTTTTTGTCATGCGCTCGCTCGTCAATATCAAAGTATAACGGAGACGTCAGATGCTGGAAAATTTTGAAACATATCTGACCGATCAGTTTGGGCCATTTGGACCATTGCTGGTCGTCGGCATCCTTGGGATGTTTTTGGTTCTGCTGACTCTGCCGGTTCTACTGAAAAAACGTGTCGATCCGCTGGACAAGCTACGCGAAACATCGCGACCGGCGGCCAAGACCAACGAAAAGACACAAAAGCTGCGCAGTGGCGGGTCCAAAAAGGACAAGCTGGAAAAATATTCCAACTTTCTGGAACCGCAGGACGAAGAAGAATATTCCGCCATTCGCCTAAAGTTGCTTCAGGCCGGCTATCGATCCAAAAATGCCGTGCGGACGTATCATTTCCTGCAGTTCGCCTTGGGCATCGGTTTGCTGATCGTCGGGGTTATGTATGCGATTTTCCTTAGCGCCACAGGCGATCCGACGACAAAACAATTGTTGATGGCAACGTTGATACCGGGCTTCGTGGGCTATTATATCCCCAAGTACTGGGTGACAAAACGCCAGCAAACACGACAAGAAGAAATCGTGAACGGTTTTCCGGATTCCCTGGACATGATGCTGGTTTGTGTCGAAGCCGGGCAGTCCATGGATCAATCGATCGTTCGCGTATCCAAAGAAATTCGCGCGGGCTTTCCGGCCCTGGCCGATGAATATGAAATGGTCGCACATGAAATGAAGGCCGGTAAAGACCGCGTCACTGTTTTGCGTGATATGTCCGAGCGTGCCGGTGTGCCGGACGTTTCAAGTTTTGTCACCGTTTTGATCCAATCCGCAAGCTTCGGAACCTCGGTTGCAGACGCTTTGCGGGTATATGCGGCGGAAATGCGCGACAAACGCGTGATGCGCGCAGAGGAAAAAGCAAATACCTTGCCTACCAAGATGACACTTGCCACAATGATGTTGACGGTTCCACCGCTCTTGATCATCTTGATTGGTCCGTCAATTTATGAAATCTCGGTCACACTGAGCAACGCAAATTTCTGACGGGTATGAAGCTGAAAATTTTGGCTCTTTTTCTTGGGCTAGCCCTGACGGCCGCTTGTGAAAACACAGGCGGCCTTCGGTCGTTGTCTGACAGCCCCTATGCGCCGTCCGGTGTTAGCCAGAACAGACAATCGATTGACGGGTTGATTGTGGGTCACAGATTGATGGCCGCAGGAGAATACGAACTTGCGCTGCGTGCTTATCTGCGTGCGGCCGGTGAAAATGGCATCAACGTTGATGTTTTGTCGGCGCTGGGATCTGCCAATCTGAAACTTGGCAGACTAGGCCAGTCCGAACGATTGCTGCGTCAAGCGATTGATGAAGATCAAAAATTCGCGCCAGCGTGGAACAACCTTGGCGTTGTTTTGATGGAAAAAGGCGAATTCGGAGAAGCGGAACGCGTTTTCCGGACCGCTTTTGCACTGGACAGTGGCGAAAGTGTCGAAATTCGCGACAATTTGCGCTTGGCACTCGAAAAACTTGAAAATCCCGGCTATGTTGAACCCAATAATAATTCGTTCGCGCTCGTGCGGCGAGGGTCCAGTGAATACGTGCTCTTGTCGACACAATAAAAAGCGGACAGTGAGAGCAGCAAAAGGACGCAGGCAAATGCGCCATACAGTATTCGTTTCACTGTGCCTTGGGGGTATTGTTGCCCTTTCGGCATGCGAAAAATCAGCAGATGCAGATGTTGAACGCGCCATGAAGGGCGTTAACGTCATTGACGAAGCCAACCTGAACGACTTGATGTTGTCCTCGGTCGACCCGAACGAGGCCGTCGTCTATTTCCGTCGCACACTAAGAGAAGACCCAGAGCGGATCGACCTTTTGCGCGGCCTGGCCAGTTCACTGACGCGCGCGAAAAAGAAATCCGAGGCGTCAGCAACCTGGGCCAAGATTGTTGCACATCCTGAAAGCGAAAATTCCGACCGGGTCAATTACGCGGATGCATTGATCCGCAGCAATAACTGGTCTCAAGCAGAAGCAGAGCTGGACCAAATTCCACCGACATTCGAGACGTTCAAGCGGTATCGCCTTGAGGCCATGATTGCAGATGGCAACGAAGAGTGGAGCAAGGCCGACAGTTTCTATGAAATAGCAGTCGGGCTGACCACCAAGCCGTCCAGTGTCCTGAACAACTGGGGTTACTCGAAACTGACACGCGGGTCCTATGACGAGGCCGAACAGCTTTTTGTCGAGGCATTGCGGTACGATTCGTCAATGTTCACAGCCAAAAACAACATGGTTCTGGCACGTGGCGCGCAACGCAAATATGACCTTCCGATTGTACCGATGACTCAGGTGGAACGTGCCCAGTTACTGCATACAATGGCGCTGAGCGCGGTCAAACAGGGCGATGTCAGAACCGGCAAAGGCCTGCTGCAGGAAGCCATCGACACGCACCCACAATACTTTGAGGCTGCGGTAAGAAGTCTGCGTGCACTCGAAGCGAATGTAGTCAACTGACATGGCAATAACCGCTTTTGCGGCGTGGCTTTTTTTGCCATTCGCGCTGCCCATTGGAATATGGGTGGCCTGGAATGACATGAAATTCATGAAAATACCCAACAAGGCGGTTGTCGCCTTGACTGTGGTGTTTTTGGTCGTCGGCCTGATCGCGATACCACTGGCGGAATACCCTTGGCGGCTGCTTCAGCTGGTCGGTGTACTGGGCGTTGGTTTTTTTTTGAACATGGTCGGCGGGGTTGGTGCAGGTGATGCCAAGTTCGCCGCAGCCATGGCGCCGTTCATTGCACCTCAGGATTTGCGGATTGTGATAATTCTGTTTGCCGCCGTGTTGTTGGCTTCGGTCGCAACCCATCGCGGTTTCCGGCATTTGTCCTGGTTTCGCGCCAGAACACCCGATTGGGTAAGCTGGGAAAAAAAGGACTTTCCGATGGGGCTGGCTTTGGGCAGCACATTGATCTTTTACCTGGCAACCGGGGCGGTCTGGGGCAGTTAGCCCGGCGGTTCCTGAATATCAAAAAGGATATAAAGATCAGTGCGGCGCAGTTCGGTCAAGGTATACCCAGCCGCGTCAACATTGTTCAGAATCTGGGTCTGGGCCTCTTGTAGTATCGGGCAGAATGGCACCAGCAGGTAATCGGCCGACGCAATGCCAGGCAAGCCGCCATAATACCATGGCGCGCCTTTTTCCAACGGTTCTGATGATCCGAACATCCAATAGTTGGAAAACAGATCCGCGGCCATAATGCGTCTGCCCTGGGCAAATCCCGCCTGTTCCAAATCCTGTGCAATTCCGTTGAGAAATGTGACATACCCCAATAACAATTCGCACCGTGGCAGGGTCTCTCCGTTGACCTGCGGCAGTTCGCTTCTTGTGTCATCCGGATCGTTCGCGGGGACAGTTAGCCCTGCAATATCCAGCGGCACGCGTACGTCCATGTTGTCGACGCGTATCTTTGCGGCCAGGATATCGCGATTGACCCCGGAATTGGGCAGCAACGGCGTATAATCCTCATATTTTGTATTGAGATGGCGAAACGGGCTGTAGGCAAGATTAAAAAAGGATGCCGCCGACAACGCAAACACGACCCCAACCGTGACCTTGATTGCACTGCGCATTTCCCAGCCCAGGCCGTTGCGCAAATCACTTTCGGGCCGAAAACAAAGCAAAAGAATACCCAGCAAAAGCAACCACTGCGGATCGTTCCCAAAGTTCTGGAAGGTCACATAGAAAAATCCAGGCACCAATAACAACAGGATCAGACCACCGATCGCCTCGCCCGATTGACGCAGAAAAATCACTGCTGCCAGTGCGACCATACTGCCCGCAAGATAGGCCGGGGCACCGACAACCGCCGATAGGCTGTCGCTGGGTTGGGTGCGCAGCTGCGACGTTGAAACAATCAATAAATCCTGCAAATAGGCCTGCCAGTACCCGACCCCGGCCATCAAAGTCACAGCAATCGCAATGACCAACCCGGTCAAACCTGCAACCAAAAACGCCCGAAAAGACCTTCGCAGCAGCAATGCCAGGCCAATGGGCAATGCAAAGGCGGCAAAATATGTGATTTTGGTCAGCGCAAGTGCCGCCAAAGCCGCACCAATGATAAAACCATCGATATTCGGTCGCGCCGGACCCTTGTTCGGGACAACGGCCAATACAATCGCGACAAACGCCACCGCCCATGCCCAACGATTATAATGCATTGAGATAGACACGCTGCGCTGCGCCTCGCCGTGCACGAGTGCCGTGGCCAAAACCAGCACAAAAAGGCCGAACAAGTACGGCGTCAGTCCCTGCATACGGCTATAGGCAGCCCACCAGACCGCAGGCAAAAGCACTGTCGCAACAAGGGCTTGGCCCAGAATTATGGACATTCCTGCCCCGAAACCAAGTGTTACAAACAGGCTGATTGGCGCAAACGCCAAAACGCCAATCGGAGTCATGAAATCAAGGTGCGGCCACTGCCCACTGGCCATTCGCAACACAATCTGCAGCAAGTGAAGCGTGTCGCCCTCGTGTTTGCCCAGGTACAAATTACCCAAAGCCAGCGACGGAACACACATTGCCACAATAATGGCCACAAAAAAGCCAAATAAAATTGCAGGATTTGTTCTGCTCATACCTGCCCCCTGTTATTTTTCAGACAAGGATACAGAGGCGACGTGGGCGATGCAAAAACCATTCTTTGTTTTTGTTGTTCTATTCGCCCGCAAGCGATAGAATCGCAACAAAAACAAAGAGCACAGAACAGGTACGCCAATGAATATGCATGCTTCTGCCGTTATGGCACCGCCAGCACCCCGCACCCTGGACGAAACCGGGCTATCGATGGTGATGATGCGCGATATTCTTTTAAAGACGATGTTTCGTCGCAACCTTGAATTGGTGACCGAACTGGCCGAGACGATGTGTTTGCCTGTTCAGGTCACCCAGGAACTGGTGGACCTTGCCCGAACCCAACGTCTGGTCGAAGCAACCGGGACGCTGCATGCCGGGTCCGGCAACGAAATGGGCTATCAATTGTCTGACGCGGGCAAGGCACGTGCGCTGGATGCGCTGGCCCAGTCGGAATATTACGGTGCCATGCCAATTCCGATGGATGAATATGCCCAGCAGGTCAAACGCCAGTCCATCCGCAACATTCAGGTGACACGCCAACAATTGCTGGACGCAATGGGCCACCTGATCCTGCCGGATGCATTGCTTGACCACCTGGGCCCCGCCGTTTCGGCCGGCCGCTCTATTCTAATGTATGGTCCTCCTGGTAACGGCAAATCTTCGATTTCGAATGGTGTCCGCGATGCCCTTGGCGACAATATTTTTGTGCCCCGCGCAATTGAATATTCCGGCCAGGTGATCACGGTTTATGACCCCATTGTACACACAGTGGCAGAAGAATTATCCGACGATCCCAATTCATTGCGGCGCACGTCCAACCGATATGATCGCCGGTATGTGCTGTGCGAACGCCCAACAGTGATTACCGGTGGTGAATTGTCACTTGATATGCTGGATCTGGTTTATAATCCGACATCGCGCACCTATCAGGCGCCGCTGCAACTGAAATCGACAGGTGGCATCTTTATTGTGGATGACCTTGGTCGTCAGGCAGAACCGCCGCAGGCTTTGATCAACAGGTGGATTGTGCCGCTGGAAGAAGGCAAAGATATTCTTGCGCTGCAATCGGGCGAAAAGTTTGAAACGCCATTTGACACGCTGGTGATATTCTCGACCAACTTCCACCCGAATGAGATTTTCGACAAAGCGGCGTTGCGCCGGATCTTCTTTAAGATCAAGATCGATGGTCCCGAGCAAGAAGATTATCTGAAAATCTTTGCAATGGTCGCGCGCAAACGAAAAATGCCGTTGGACGAAGGTGCGTTGGTTCATCTGATCAAAAAGAAATACCCGACCATCGACAATGTCTATGCCAACTATCAGCCGATCTTTCTGATTGACCAAATGATTTCCATTTGTGAGTTCGAGGGTATTCCCTATCAGATGACACCCGAGTTGATTGACCGCGCCTGGGCGAACATGTTCGTCAAGGAAGAAGCCATCATCCACTGACGCTGAAGTTCAAAATTTGGACGGCTAACGGATTTTCAAGCGCCTCAGTCGGCGCTACCTGTGACGTATGAATGCGTTACCACCACGAATCAACGACTGGTTTGCGACCCGTGGCTGGGTCGCCCATCCGCATCAGTTGGATATGGTCAGACGGGCCAATTCCGCGGCGTTGCTATTGGTTGCGCCAACGGGCGGCGGCAAAACACTGGCCGGTTTTCTGCCCTCGCTGGCGGAACTGGCAGGCGGAGACCACAAAGGCCTGCACACACTGTATGTGTCCCCGCTCAAGGCGCTGGCGGCTGATATCGGTCGCAACCTTGCGATGCCAATCTCGCAAATGGGATTGCCGATACGGGTCGAAGACCGCACAGGCGATACCCCCGCCAGTCGTAAAAGACGGCAACGCGCCGACCCGCCACACATATTGCTAACCACACCTGAATCGCTGGCGCTTTTGCTATCTTATGAGGACGCACCACGAATTTTTGCAGGTTTGCAAAGAGTGATCGTGGACGAAATTCACGCATTGGCCGAATCCAAACGCGGCGACCAGTTAATGCTGGCGTTGGCGGGCCTGCAGTCATTGTGCCCGAAACTGCGGCGTGTGGGTCTGTCGGCAACGGTTGAGGACCCGCAGGCGATTGCGCGCTTTTTGGCGTGTTATCCAGATCCATGCGAAATATTGCATGCGGACCCCGGCCCCGATCCTGATGTGCAGATGCTGAAAACCGGGGCACAGCCACCCTGGTCGGGTGGCGGCGCGAAATATGCGGTCGCCGAGGTTCTGGAACAGGTCAACCGTCACAAGACCACACTGATTTTTCACAATACACGCGCGCAGGCCGAAATATTTTTTCAGCATTTATGGCATGCCAATGCTCAAAACCTGCCAATCGGCATTCACCACGGATCGTTGGATCGTACGCAACGCCAAAAGGTCGAAGCGGCAATGGTGGCCGGCCAGTTGCGGGCAATTGTCTGTACCGGTTCATTGGACCTGGGGATTGATTGGGGGGATGTGGATCTTGTCATTCAGATCGGGGCCCCGAAAAACGTCAAAAGGCTTGTCCAGCGGATCGGTCGCGCAAATCACCAGTACAACGCACCGTCCAAGGCCCTGCTTGTCCCTGCGAACCGTTTTGAAGTGATTGAGTGTTACGCAGCGCTTCAAGCGGTCCGTGAACATGATCTTGACGGCGAGCCGCGCCAGCGCGGACCCAGGGATGTACTGTGCCAACAGGTTTTGATCCGGGCCTGCGCGGGTCCGTTCAGGGCAGATGATTTATATAAAGAGCTAACCACGGCAGGTGATTATGCATCCCTGAACTATCAGGATTTCAGCGCATGCCTCGATTTTGTTGCCACAGGCGGTTACGCGCTGAAAAGCTACGACAGATGGCAACGGCTACAACAGCTGGATGATGGTCGTTGGCGCCTACGTGACCCGCGTCTTGCGCAGAAAATCCGAATGAATATCGGCACCATTCAGGACATCGATACCCTTAAGGTGAAGCTGAAAAACCGCATGGGTGGCAAACCACTGGGCGAAATTGAAGAAAGTTTCGCCGCGACACTGACACCCGGTGATACGTTTGTGATTGGCGGGCAGGTCGTGCGCTATGAATCGTTGCGTGAAATGACGGTAGAAGTGTCTAGACAACCGGGGCGAAAACCGAAGTTCGCCGTGTTTTCCGGCACCAAATTTGCGACATCAACGCAGTTATCCAGCCGCATACTCAGACTTTTTCAGCAAGAATCCTGGCCCGAACTTCCGGCACATACCGCGTCATGGCTGCGTCTTCAGCGACAGGTATCCAAATTACCGTCGCCGGACCGGTTGCTGATCGAAAGCTTTCCCCATGACGGGCGTGAACATATGTGTGTCTATGGGTTTGCCGGGCGCAACGCCATGCAAACGCTTGGCTTATTACTGACCCAGCGGATGGAACAGGTCGGTCTTCACCCAATGGGATTTGTTTCGACCGACTACGCGACGTTGATCTGGGGGTTGGATCCTGTGCTGGATCCGGCATCGTTGCTTTCAGGCACAACATTGCGCGCAGCTTTTGAAACGTGGCTGGGCGGGAACGCAGTTATGAAACGCACGTTCAAAACGTCTGCGACAATTGCAGGTCTGATCGAGCGCAATTCAATGGGCAAGAAACGGTCCGGGCGCCAGGCCACGTTTTCGTCGGACATTCTGTATGACACCTTAATGAAATTTGATCCTGATCATCTGATGTTGGACATCACACGCGAAGAAGCGATGAAGGGTCTGGTTGATTTCGGCCGGATAGAAGAAATGCTGGCCCGCACAAGGGGCGCAGTGGATCATGTGAAATTGGATCGGGTCACACCGCTTGCAGCGCCGCTTTTTCTTGAAATGGGCAAGGTCCCGGTGAATGGCGCCGCCAATGAACGTTTACTGGCAGCCGAGACCACCCGCCTGATGGCAACGGCAGGGCTTGAATAATTCAGTGCGGCAGGCCAGGAACAATTGATGAACCTACATCCAATTTCGTTTCACCAGAAAACGCTTTGTGCAATGCCGTCGGGCGCTTTGTGGTGGGCGGGTGAACGCACCCTGATCGCGTCTGATCTGCATCTTGGAAAATCGGGACGCGTGGCACGGCTTGGGGGGCCATTGCTGCCACCCTATGATGCGCAGGACACGCTGGCACGCCTGGACGACGATATACAGGCGACCCGCCCCGCAAGGGTTATATGTCTTGGCGACAGTTTCGATGATCTGGCGGCAGCACAGGAACTGGATGATGACATAGTGACATGGATCACCCGCCTGCAGGCCGGGCGGGAATGGTTTTGGATTGAGGGAAATCACGATCCCGGCCCCGCCGGGGTTGGTGGAACCCATATACGAGATTTGATGATCCGTGGTCTGTCCTTTCGCCATATCGCGGACCCCGCTGCAAAGGGTGAAATTTCCGGCCACTATCATCCGAAAACAACTGTAAAAGCCGGCGGGCGCGCAATTACGCGACGTTGCTTTCTGCATGACGCCGCACGCATCATTTTGCCCGCCTACGGCACCTATACCGGTGGGTTACGTACAAATGATCAGGCCTGGGATGATTTGATTACCGCCGACACCATGGCCATTCTGGTGGGGGAAACATTACATGAATTTCCCTTAAGTCGGGGACACACCATACGCTAGGTGAACCGGTATCAGTGGCTAGGCTGTCAGCCCCTCTGGTTCTTGAAAACCATTCGCACGGCAAAATGCGGTCAGGGTATTTGCAAGCAGACAAGCGATGGTCATCGGACCGACACCGCCGGGAACCGGCGTGATCGCGCCCGCGACTTCAGCCGCGCTTTCAAAATGAACATCCCCGACAAGGCGCTGTTTTCCAACACCTTTTTCCGCCGCAGGAATTCTGTTGATGCCAACATCAATCACGGTCGCGCCTGGTTTCACCCAGTCACCGGTGATCATTTGTGGTCGCCCGACGGCTGCCACCAATATATCGGCCTGCCGGCACACGGCCTCGATGTCCTTGGTGCGTGAATGGGCAATCGTGACGGTGCAACTGTCGCGCAGCAACAGGTTGGCCATCGGTTTGCCAACAATGTTGGACCGCCCGACCACCACGGCGTTCAAACCGCTAAGATTTCCATGATGATCGCGTAGCATCATCAAACACCCCAGTGGCGTGCAGGGGACCATCGACTTTTGTCCAGTTCCAAGCAGCCCCACATTACTGATATGAAAACCATCGACATCTTTTGCCGGATCGATTGCGTTGATCACCAAGTCTTCGTTCAGGTGGGACGGCAATGGCAACTGCACAAGAATGCCGTGGATCGTTGCGTCCGCGTTCAAGTCGTTGATCAACGCCAACAGATCTGTTTCACTTGTGGCTTCATCCAACCGATGCTCGACAGATTTCATCCCGACTTCGGTTGTCATTTTGCCTTTTGAACGCACATAGACTTCGCTGGCCGGGTCCTGGCCTACCAGAACAACCGCCAGCCCGGGCACAAGATCATGTGCAGCCTTCAGGCGGCCCACATGATCCGCCACTTTGCCCCGCACTACTGCTGCGAATGCTTTGCCGTCTATGATTTCTGCCGCCATGGTATCACCTGAGTCGCTATTGTTATGAATGCTGATCGAATTTCGATCCGTTTAGTGCAAGCATTGGTGCTAGAACAGACCTTCAATTTCGCCTGCGTCATTCAGCATGATATTTTCGGCCGACGGCACGCGCGGCAATCCGGGCATCGTCATGATTTCTCCGCAAACGACGACAACGAAACCTGCACCCGCGCTCAGGCGGACTTCTCTGATGGGAACGGAATGGCCGGTTGGTGCGCCGCGTAAATTCGGGTCGGTGGAAAAACTGTATTGCGTTTTGGCCATGCACACGGGCAAATGGCCGTAACCCTGGTCTTCCCATTGCCGCAACTGATCCCGGATTTTCTTGTCGGCCAGAACCTCGTCCGCGCGATAAATCCTTTTGGCGATGGTTTCGATTTTGTCCATCAATGACAATTCATCGCGGTACAAGGGCGCAAATTGGCTGACCCCACTGTCGGCAATTTCTGCCACGCGGGTTGCCAGTTCAACAGTGCCTTCGCTGCCCTTTTCCCAGTGCTGGCAAAGGATGGCTTCGGCACCCTGACCAACGACATAATCTTTGACGGCCTGAACTTCTGCGTCGGTATCTGTGACGAAATGATTGATGGCCACGACAACCGGCACACCAAATGATTTCACGTTTCCGATGTGACGCCCAAGGTTAGGACACCCGTCGACAACCGCCTGAACATTTTCGCCCCCCAGATCGGCCTTGGCGACGCCGCCATTCATTTTCATCGCGCGCACTGTGGCCACCAGAACCACACAATCCGGTGCCAGACCAGCCTTGCGACATTTGATGTTCATGAATTTTTCTGCACCCAAATCGGCCCCAAAGCCTGCCTCGGTGACAACGTAATCCGCCAGTTTAAGCGCCGTTGTCGTCGCGATGACAGAATTGCAGCCATGCGCGATATTGGCGAATGGACCACCGTGCACAAACGCCGGATTGTGTTCCAGTGTCTGGACGATATTGGGCTGCATCGCGTCCTTCAACAACACCGTCATGGCCCCGTCTGCCTTGATGTCCTTGGCAAAAACAGGGGTTCTGTCGCGACGGTAAGCGACAATGATATTGCCCAGTCGGTCCTGCAAATCTTTCAGGTTAAGGGCAAGGCACAGACATGCCATGACTTCTGATGCCACAGTGATGTCAAATCCGGCTTCGCGCGGGAAACCGTTGGCGACACCACCCAAGCTTGCCGTGATCTGGCGCAACGCGCGATCGTTCATATCCACCACCCGTTTCCAAACAACGCGACGGATATCGATTTCAAGCTCGTTACCCCAGTAGATGTGATTGTCGATCATCGCCGACAACAGGTTGTGCGCCGAAGTGATCGCGTGGAAATCACCGGTGAAATGCAAATTCATTTCTTCCATCGGGATTACTTGCGCATAGCCACCACCGGCGGCCCCGCCCTTCATTCCGAAACAGGGGCCAAGACTGGCCTCGCGGATGCAGATGGCGGCATTTTTGCCAATCCGATTCAGACCGTCGCCCAGACCAACAGTGGTGGTGGTCTTGCCCTCGCCCGCAGGGGTGGGGTTGATCGCTGTCACCAGGATCAGTTTGCCATTCGGTCTGTCCTGAACTGAATCAATAAAGGCCTGGCTGACTTTTGCTTTGTCATGGCCATAGGGCAACAAATGATCCGTACCGATGCCAAGCTTTGCACCTATTTCCTGAATAGGGCGCTTGGTCGCTTCACGTGCAATTTCGATGTCAGATTTGTAACCCATTGTTCTTCTCCCGTTGGCATTCATAGCCTGCCATTGTGTTAAACGCCAAAACCCCAGGCAACAGAGGCGAATCCGACATTTTCACCACCAGAACCGTCTTGGATGAACACGCGTGTCGCGGATCGGAAACAATTGTTCCCCGCCAGCGACCATATGGTCACTCTGCAGGGTTCCAATGGCGTTGACCCGGAACATGTAAAGTCAGTTGATCATTCACGGCAATGCGTCCCTCGCGTTCGACCCAGGCAGTCACACCGCGCCGCTCTACAGCGGCCTGCTTGAATTTGGCGCCAGCACCGTCGATTGCAAGGTCAATGACTTTGGCGGGCAAGTGGCAGGGCCTGTTCAGCATGTCAATCGTCAGCGTTGCGCCGCTGGGCCCCTGAAGCCGCGAGGAAGGCGGGATATGGGTAAAATCCGGCAAGCCCGCCACCACCATCGAGGCACCCAGCCATTCCGGTGCGACCGTGACCACGCCCATTTTATCGGCGATTTCGGCAAGCTCTTCGGACGACACGATTGAAAATTGCCGGGTGTTTCTGATGTCTGTTCCCAAGGGATATTGGGTTTTTACACGCCCGCAGGACGGGCGGGTCAATCCAGAATGGCTTTCGCCTGCCGGACCTGAAAACCGTGCATCGACGGCTGTCACGGGGGCAGAGCAAAGTGACGTTGACCGGTCCGCAACCTGGCCAAGCCATACCACTTTGGCTGTGTGATTTGTGGCGATAAGGGCTGGCACTGTCTGTCCTTTTTGCAGCCAACATTGACTGTCTGAACACAGGGCACAACCCGTTTCATGATGGTTGCAATGAAAAACCCGGCTGCCTGGGGCAACCGGGTCAAATTCTTGAATTTTGGTCTGATCAGGTCGTTGGTTCTGGTTCCAGACCGCCGTCAGTTTTCGGCTTGGGCTTGGTTTTTGGTATAGCCGTCAAAGAGGGCGCGCTACCTTGATCGGGCGTGTCGTCCTCGTCATCCGCCTTGGGTGCCTCACCTCTTACCACGCGTTCGATATCGTCTCCGGTAAGGGTTTCATATTCCAAAAGACCCTGGGCCAAACGCTCAAACTCTTTTTTCTTTTTCTTGATCAGATTAAAGGCTGTTTCATAACCCTCATCGATCAGGCGTTTCACTTCTTCCTCGATCAGTTCTTTGGTAGCGGCCGAGATTGAAAATCCGCCAGCACCATTCCCGGAATAGCCTTCGTGCGCCATCTGGTAATCGATATTCCCGACCTTGTCAGACATGCCCCAGCGCATCACCATGGAACGGGCAAGTTGCGACGCCTGCTGGATATCGCCGACCGGTCCGCTGGACACATTGTCAGCGCCGTATGTGATAATTTCGGCGGCTTTGCCAGCCATTGTCATTGCGATCTTTTGTTCTGCTTCGTCGCGGTGGAACTGAAGCCGATCCATTTCAGGCAGACTGACCACCATTCCCAGCGCACCCCCGCGTGGAATAATTGTCGCCTTATAAACCGGGTCACATTTGGGAAGATTCATGCCAACAATGGCATGACCTGCCTCGTGATACGCCGTTTTTTCCTTTTGCTCATCGGTGATCACCATCGAGCGGCGTTCGGCCCCCATCATGACCTTGTCCTTGGCCTGTTCGAAATCCTCCATCGTCACAAAACGACGTCCGATACGTGCCGCCATCAATGCGGCCTCATTCACCAGGTTGGCCAGATCAGCACCGGAAAAACCGGGGCAGCCGCGCGCAATCACCCGCAAATCCACATCGGGACCCAGCGGCACTTTGCGCGCATGCACATTCAAAATCTTGTCGCGGCCTTTGATGTCAGGGTTTGGCACTTGCACCTGGCGGTCAAAACGACCGGGGCGCAACAGCGCCGGGTCCAGCACATCGCGGCGGTTGGTGGCGGCCAGGATGATGACACCTTCGTTCGCCTCGAACCCATCCATTTCCACCAGCAACTGGTTCAATGTCTGTTCGCGTTCGTCATTACCACCGCCGTAACCGGCGCCGCGCGAACGGCCCACGGCATCAATTTCGTCGATGAAAACGATACATGGCGCGTTCTTTTTCGCCTGTTCGAACATGTCGCGCACTCGCGATGCGCCAACACCCACAAACATTTCAACAAAATCGGAACCCGAAATGGTGAAAAACGGCACGCCAGCTTCGCCGGCGATTGCGCGTGCCAGCAGTGTTTTACCGGTGCCGGGTGGGCCCACCAGCAGCGCGCCCTTGGGGATTTTGCCGCCAAGGCGGCTGAATTTCTGAGGGTTGCGCAGGAATTCAACGATTTCTTCCAGCTCTTCTTTGGCCTCATCGATGCCGGCGACATCGTCAAATGTCACACGGCCCTGCTTTTCCGTCAGCATTTTAGCCTTGGATTTACCAAAGCCCATTGCGCCGCCTTTGCCGCCACCCTGCATCCGGTTCATGAAATAGATCCAAACACCGATCAATAACAGGAATGGCAAAAAGGTCATCAGGATCGTTGTGAAACCAGATTGTTCCTGTGCCTTGGCCACGACGGACACATTGTTTTCAATCAACCGCTCGGTGATTTCCGTTCCGTCAGGTCGGATTGTTATGTAATCCTGACCGTCGCGCCCTTTGAACAGCACCTTTTCGCCGTCCAATGTGGCGCTTTGAACTTCGCCCGCTTCAACAGCGCTGACAAATTCTGAATAGCTGATGGAACGCGACGCAATCGTCGATTGCCCGCCACTGAACAAATTGAACAGCGCCAGTATCAATAAAAACAATACGACCCAAAAAGCGATATTACGTGCGTTGCCCAAGAAAGCTCTCCTGAAAAATCATTTGGCTGATGAACCCTAACAACAGCCACTTGTCTAAAATAAGGAACATTCGCGCCAGTTCAATGCGATATAATGGCTGAATAGAAATCATTTTCGTCGCGTGTCAGCCGAAAATGGCTGGCGGCGGCCTCGGGCGACACGCAAGCATGCAACAAATGCGTTCCAGACCAGACAGATGGCGACGCCATCATCGCGGCCCGTGGACGGCCGAAATCTTTCCAATCCGCACATTGCGCAAGGCCGTCCGGACCCAGTGCCCGGACGACAAAACCGGGGTCCTGTTCGACCAGAACCTGCCAGCGATTATCCCAAATTTCTGTTGTTTTACAGGTTGTTGATGAAATCGCAGCGTATTCCCTGGATATGATGACACGATCCGATTCCGGCATGACGATGCACCCGTGCAATGTGGCCGTTGTCCCATTTTCGATTGCGCGATCAAGGTCCAACAGCGACCCCGCCCGCGGCCCATAGACTTCACCGGACACCCAATTCAACGCGTTCTGCAAAAGCCTGCGACGAATCTCGTGATCTTTTTTTGAATACTGCTGGCGGTCCAAAATAATATCGCCGCAACAAAACGTGACCACGTCGCGGGCCGCCGTATGCGTTACCTTGTTCAATGTCAGTTGCACCGATGCCATTCGCTGTGCGGTTCCGGCCAAACCACCGCTGGTAATTCCCAATTCAGCCAGTAAATTCATGGTTTTGCGAATTTTGATGCGGTCAAACTGCTCATTGTCGTTGGACGGATCATCAATCCAGTTCATTCGTTCCAGCCGCAAATAGGCGCGTAATTCCTCGCGACCTAGTGCCAGCAGCGGCCTGAACCACACAAAGCCAACGTCGTTGCGTTGTCGCGGGATTGCCGCAAGACCATCAACGCCAGAACCACGGGCAAGCCGCATCAAAACTGTTTCAGCCTGATCATCCTGGGTGTGACCCGTCGCGACATGCGTCAATCCGTGCGCGCGCGACCAATCTCCGATCAGGGCAAGGCGCGCATTTCGCGCTGCCATTTGCAGGTTTCGCTTCTTGTTCCAGCCCGTCCAGGTCAGGGTCGCATGCGGAACGCCCATTTGCGCGCACAGTTCAGCCACCTGGCGCGCTTCGCCAGCCGATCCGTCCCGCAAACCATGATCCACAGTGGCCGCCCGCAAAACACAGTTGTTATCCCGGGTCCAAATATTGATTAATTGCAACAGCGCAATCGAATCGCCGCCACCAGATACAGCGGCACCGATCGCTGCCGGGGGCTGATCGGGAAATAATTCCCCCATCGCGCGAAAAAACGCATCTTGGGTATTCAGCTGCATCCCAACGTTTTCATCGCGCCGCGCGCCGGTTCGATCGCCGCAGCATCGGGATATAAAATTTCAACCTGACTTAACGCAACACAGGCCTCGTTGGTCTGCCCCAATTCGGCAAGACTGGTGCCCAGCCGAAACAGGGCATTCGGGGCCACGGCGCTGGTCGGCGATCCCGAATAGCTTTCCAAAAAGGCACGCGCAGCATCGGTGGGTCGGTCCAGCGCCGATAATGCCTCTCCACGGTTATAATGCGCCTGACCTGTCAATGGACCACGCGTGTAAGTCTGGGTGAAAACCTCGAACAGACCGGCGGCAACCTGAAATTCGCCCTTGTCCAGCGCAGATTTTGCCAGATCAAAATCGATCTTTTCGCCAACCGCGAACTCGGTGATATCAGACGGCTCCGGCCCGGCAGGCGCGGCAAACACCTGTCCAGGTATGTCCCCGCCCAGGGTCGTTGTTTCGCCTAATTTAGTGATATCGCCACCTTCCAGTTCCACAAGCCGAAATTCCAGATCACCGATACGGTTTGTACCATCGGAAACGACCCGATTAATGCGAAGTTCAAGAGATTCGGTTTTTGCAGTCAGGCGCTGCAATTCTGTTTCGATGCCATCCATGCGTTGCAGCGCCGATCCTGAAACGATGTTTGTGTTGGCAGCGCCGGTGGTGGACAATTCCCGGTTCAACTTTTGGATTTCAACATACAAAACCGTCAGTTCCTGGCGAATGTCCGCAAGTGTCTGGTCTTGCGTCTGCGCAATCCCAACCTGTCCAAAACCAAGGACCATGACAAATGAAAGAAGGAAGAGCCTGATCATAGCGCGCCCCAGATCAGCTCACGCCGCCAGCCGTCAACACCGTAACGGCGCGCCGGTTTTGCTGATAACAACTTTCGTTTGAACAAATTGCGATTGGGCGCGCTTTGCCCAGCGGCAAGGACCGTAATCTGCCTTCTTCAACACCGGCACCGATCAGATATTCGATAACCGAATTTGCGCGTCTCGCGCTCAGTGCGACGTTATAGGCTGTGGTACCCTGCTCGTCGGCATGGCCCTCGACGACCGCTGTGTATTCGGGATTTGCAATCAGCCAGGTGGCCTGTTGTTGCAGAACGATTTCGGTTTCAGGCGTCAGTGTATGCTCATTCACGGCGAACAGAATGCGGTCACCGATCGTTTGCTGGAAATATGCCGGAGAGGTCGGATCGCTGATGGCGCTTTGGTCAACGCCGCCGTTCAGACCGCCACCACCAAACCGACCTTGACCGGTGCATGCTGATACGACAAAAGCCGCGACCAGCAAAACTGCTATGCTGTGAAGTTTCATCTGGATATATCCATTCTTTTTTTGCTCGATTACCGTAACATTAACATCTTGGCTGCTATTTGGGAATGCGCGCCTAATTCAACAAAGGTGACCAGGTCGCGTCAGATGCAGGACCCTCGGTGGTTACTTTGCGCAAGTTGCGCCCGGTTATATCGACCGAGTACAAACTTTGCACGCCACTGGTGCCTTGGGACTCTCTTGTAAACATTATCACCCTTCCGTTTGGCGACCAGGTCGGCCCTTCATCCAGGAACGAAGCTGTTAGCAGGCGTTCTTCTGACCCGTCTATTCGCATGACACCTATATGAAAACGGCCATTTGCCTGTTTTGTAAAGGCGATCAAATCCCCGCGTGGTGACCAGACCGGCGCACTATAGCGACCTTGCCCGGAACTGATCCGGGTGGCATCGCCACCATTGACGCCCATCACATATAACTGTTGGGACCCGCTGCGATCACTCTCAAAGACAATCTGGCTGCCATCCGGCGAAAAGTCCGGCGCCGTTTCAATCGAGGGTGCAGATGTCAATCGCTGTGCGCTGGACCCGTCAACATCCATTTTATACAGGTCCGAGTTACCACCTTCGGTTAACGAGAACACCACAGTGCGCCCGTCCGGACCAAATCGCGGCGCAAATGTCATCGCTTCGGCGGCGACATCCATTGCCCGACGCTGAACCGTGCCCACATCCAGCACAAACACTTGCGGGAACCCGGATTCATAGCTGGTATAAAGCACGCGATCTCCGGTCGGTGAAAACCTTGGCGCCAGAACGATCGCGGAATCATCCGTCAAATACTGCACATTTGCGCCATCGTAATCCATGACAGCCAGGCGGCTGCGCCGTTCGTCCTTTGGACCGTTTTGGGCCACAAAGACAACGCGACTGTCAAAATAGCCTCCCTCACCGGTGATACGGCTATAAACGGCATCGGCCACTTTGTGGGCCATGCGCCGCCAGCTGCTGGTCGAGCCACCAAATTGCAGCCCGTCACCAAGCTGTGCCTCTGCAAAAACGTCAAAAACACGAAACTTGACGGTTAGCCGCCCATCGCTGCCGGCGCTGACAGCGCCTGACACCAACGCCTGGGTATTAATCGCCTTCCAGTCGGAATATTGAACAGGACTGGCAAAATCAGTCAGCCTGGAAATGAACGCATCTTCCGGGATTTCGCGAAACAGGCCGGTTCCGGCCAGATCCGAGGCGACGACCCTGGCGATATTGGCGGCGAATTCCTGCGCCGCCGGGTTTTCCGCAATGAATTCAGGCACGGCAAACGGCAAAGGCTCGATCACGCCTTCGGTAATCTCAATCCGTAAAGGGCCGGATCGCTGTTGCGCATACGCAGGTTGCGCAATAATGGCGCATGCGGCCAGCAGTGTAAGGGCCTTGATCATATTCATTTGATCCTCATTCTCTCTGGATTGAATGTCATTTCAATGTTTTGCCACTGCGAATATTTGTCACTCGGCAATTTATAGCCACTTGCACCGCACCGAATAACGGCGCGGCGTGCAGCGTCAAAGGCAATTCTGGTTGCATTTTCACTGGGGCCATCGCTTGATTGCAACTTGATCGCGGTCGGTCTGCCCTCGCGACTCATATCTACCATCACGACGACCGTTGTGCTCAGCGCTTCACTGGAAGAACTGCCAAGGTTCCAGCAGTTTGATACCGATACCCGCAACGCGTCTTTTTCACCCGCGGTCAATGGTGGCCCACTGGGTGCCGCTGCCGTGGCGGTACTGGTTTCGGCAACCACAGCGGCCACTGCATCGTTAATTGCGTTTTCTTTGGGCGCAGCGGGTTGCGGTTTGGCTAGTGCAACAGTTGGCTTTTTCGGGCGACTGGGCGGACGCAACGATCTTGGCGGCGCTGCCGATGGCTTTTCCGCTTCGGTTACGATTTCGGGCGCCGCCTGTTGTGGTGCGGTCGCTGGTTTGTCCGCGACCTGTGAATCAGCATTTTGATCCGGCGCTGTTTGGGGTGACACGGTATCGGCAATCTCTGTGTCGGGCGCGGTTTCGGGCGCTGGCGTCGGTGCGATACGTGGCGCCGCAGTTGCCTTGGGTGGCGCATCTGACGGTGGTGCCAGATCAGTTGCAATGTCCTGAACCGGCGGGGCAAGCACATCCGGTGCGGTTTCCGTTACTTCATCGGGTTGCTGCGGTACGATAGTGGGCTGTTGCGGATTTGGATCCTTTTCAGGCTCGGCAACCGCGTCGGGCGTTGACGTCTCAACAGTTTCATCCGTTTGCGCCGATATCGCAGGGGAATCCTGCGGCAGGTCGGGCTGCACAACAGCGGGTTCCTGCACCGGTTGAATCGGACTTGGCTGCGGCGCTGTGAGTGCTGCAAATTCTTCGCCGGTCAGCAAAGAAACGTCAGTCGTCTGTACCGGCAGCGGGTCGCCCGCCCGCAGAAACAGCCCGCCGACCAACACCCAAAAAATCAGCCCGCCATGTGCAACGCCTGAAATATATGTCCCTGTCTGCAGTTGCACCGGCTATCCGTCACGTTGATCCAAGGTCGGTCCGCCAGTATCCGTTACCAGACCGATATTGCGGAACCCACCAGCATTCAGTGCGCCCATGACTTGCATGACCTGTTCATACGGGATCGCGCCATCGGCGCGCAAAAACACTTTGTCATCGGCACGTTCAACTGCAATTGCGCGCAACTTTGGGATCAGATCCTGCGCATTTGTTTCGGTGGTCTGTATCAACATGCGCCCATCAGCGACCAACGTAATGGTCAGCGGTTCTTCGCGTTCGCTTGGCAATGCACTTGCCGCCGTTTTTGGCAGTTCAACCGGCACGCCAACAGTCAGCAGCGGCGCTGCCACCATGAATATGATCAGCAAAACCAGCATTACGTCCACAAAGGGCGTGACATTGATTTCCGACATTGCTGCCGACTGGCCCCGGTGGCGTCTGCGACGTCCACCCGAACCAGATTTCTTCATGACCCCTGCCCCCATGTCAGCTGTCCAACTGGCGGCTTAGGATCGTCGCAAACTCATCAGCAAAAGATTCATACCCCGAGATGATGCGATCGCTATCCGCGGAAAGCTTGTTGTAAAACACCACCGCCGGGATCGCTGCCAGCAGGCCAAGACCGGTCGCCAACAGCGCCTCGGCAATGCCCGGGGCGACCACAGCCAGATTGGTATTTTGTTGGATCGCGATCTCTTCGAAGGCGTTCTTGATCCCCCAGACTGTACCAAACAACCCGACAAACGGCGCCGTTGATCCAACCGTCGCCAAAAATGACAGACCACCCGTCAAACGTTCGCTTTCCTTGGCGATCGCCACGTCCATCGACCGGTCAATCCTTGCCTGGGCGCCCGCGATCAGACCGCCATCATTTTTGTGACTGCGACGCCATTCCAGCATGCCGGACGAGAATATTTTCTGCGACGCGCCATTGGGGGCCGCGCCAATCGTGTCATAAAGCTCGTCCAAGGGCTCGCCTGACCAGAATGCGTGATCAAAATCGGTGGATTCCAAACGCGCCCGCCGGTAGTTCAGGTGCTTTTGAATAATGATCGACCAGCTCCAGAATGAAGCGATAATCAACATTAGTATCACCAATTTTACAGTGAATGTTGCACGCAAAAAAAGCGCTAAAAAAGAGAAATCAATCTCTTGCGCCAGTGCAAGGGTTTCCGTTTCCATATTACCTGCTCATCTTAAGGCCGTTTTTTGCGGCTCATTACATCAATGTTTAGCGGATAATTAGGGGGAAAGCCAACACAAGCGCGTCATCGCGCGCAATTCGCCGAATTCACTTCAATTGTGAGCGAATATCTGCTGGCCACCGCACCGCGCGACCGCGATCGCCCAGACAAACCAGAGTCACCAAAGCCTCGAACAATACGGTGTCACCGCGCAAAACGGATTGGTGCAAATCAATGCGCGCGCCAGATACAGATTTCAGATGTGTCTGCACCTTTACCATGTCGTCGAAACATGCCGGCGCAAAGTAATCAGCCACGACGCGGCGCACAGCGAATACAATGCCTTTTTCAGCTTTCAGCCGAACCTGGTCAATGCCAAGACCCCGCACATATTCAGAACGCGCACGTTCAATATATTTCAGGTAATTTGCATAGTACACGATACCGGCCAGGTCAGTGTCTTCGTAATAAACCCGCATGGTCATTTCATGGGTCATTCGGGCTGATCCAATCTGGCAAATAGCCGATATGCGTGTGCTGATTCCATTGCCGAAACGGGCAAGCCAGGGTCATAAGCCGTGCGTATTAAATTGCCTATTTCGGGACGCAAAATCACGCCCCGCATGTCAGCAACTTTGGCAAGTGGCGAGCGTTGGCCAAAGGCCGTTTCAGACCACAACAGGATAATCTGAACCATCTGCGATAGTGCCAAATCCTCTGCCGCCATCTGCAGCAACGACTGATCCATACGCACAAATGCAAAACAGGCCTGAATGGCACCAGCGTCATCAAAACGAAATATCCGATACTGATTTGCGTCCGCCGTTTCCAACCGGCTGACAAGCCCCTTAAGATCGGGGATCATTTTATCCAGCTTCGGTGTCTCGGCCAGCTCTTGCCAGTCCGATATAAAAAAGAACATCAGGTTGGCACCAATGTGCGGGTCGACATCGGTCAGTGGATGTTGCGCCAGAACCGACACGGCCTCCAGGGCGCCTTTGAACACTTCTAGACTGGTGTCATCAATGCCAAATATCACTGGGGCAATGGGCCGGCCCCACCGGGAAAAATGGTATTGACCATCAGCGCGTGTGAAATGTGCCGCCACTTGTTCCGGGGTCATTTCAGATCTTTCATATTGCGCGGCCGCTCTCAAACACTGATCAGGCCTAATTGTTGTTGTCGAACATATCCGACTGGCCCGGGGCCCTGGGCGCGTCAAGCCCAAGATGGGTCCAGGCCTTGTGCGCCAACATCCGCCCGCGTGGTGTTCTTTGAATCAGGCCTTGCTGCAGCAGAAATGGTTCAATCACTTCCTCTAATGAATCGCGGCTCTCAGATAGGGCGGCACACAGCGTTTCGACACCAACAGGCCCACCGCCATAGTTTTCAGCGATCAGCTGCAAATATCGGCGATCAGCGCCATCAAGCCCCAGATGGTCCACAGCCAGGCGGGTCAAGGCTGAATCGGCAAGTTCGCGTGTGACCTGACCGTCGCCTTCGACCACGGCGAAATCAACCACCCGTCGCAACAGACGCCCGGCAATGCGTGGTGTGCCACGCGCGCGGCGGGCAATTTCCCTGGCACCCGCCGGGTCACAGGGGATATTCAGCAAACGCGCACCGCGGGTCACGATTTGATGCAATTCTTCGGTGGAATAGAACTGCAGACGCGTGGGTATCCCGAAACGATCGCGCAGCGGCGTGGTTAACAGACCCATGCGTGTGGTGGCACCAACCAGCGTAAATGGCTGCAATTCGATCCGGACCGTTCTTGCAGCGGGGCCTTCGCCGATGACCAGATCCAGTTCGAAATCTTCCAGCGCCGGGTACAATACTTCTTCGACGACCGGGTTAAGGCGATGAATCTCATCGATGAACAAAACATCCCGCGCCTCCAAATTCGTCAGGATTGCGGCAAGATCACCGGCTTTGGCCAGGACCGGTCCTGACGTCATCCGAAAGTTTACGCCCAATTCACGCGCCATGATCTGGGCCAACGTGGTCTTCCCAAGTCCCGGTGGACCATGAAACAAGGTGTGATCCATGGCTTCGCCGCGTCGCCTGGCACTTTCGATAAAAACCTTGAGGTTTGCGCGCGCTTCGGCCTGACCGATGAATTCATCCAGCAATTGCGGTCGCAACGCCCGATCGGGGTCGTCGGGGCGGGGTTCTGGGCGCAGTGTCGGGTCCGGATCGTTCACAACTTACCCCTTTGGCGCCAAGAGCCGCAAAGCGGCGCGAACAAGCACGCTGGTGTCATCGCCCGGCACGCTGTCCATTGCCTGTGCGACTGCACGGGCCGCATCTGACGGCGAATACCCAAGGTTTTGCAGCGCCGACAGGGCCTCTGATTGGGCTGAACTTCGTGACGCCGCGTGTGCGCCGGCGGGCGGTGACGCGGCTGCCATGTCGTCATTGTCCAAAACGTCATCTGCGGGCAATGACGACAGCACGCCCGACATCGCCATTACCGCCGGTGCCTTGTCTTTCAGTTCGTTGACGACCCGTTGCGCAATTTTTGGTCCGACACCCGGCGCTGCCTTGACTGAACTCCAGTCGCCCAGCGCGATGGCACGCGATACACCATCTGGCCCCAGTGTTCCTAAGATCGCCATTGACGCTTTTGCACCAATCCCCTGCACCGTCATAAGCAGACGGTGCCATTCCTTTTCGACGGTTGTGGGAAACCCGAACAGCTGCAGATTATCTTCGCGCACCAACAGATCCGTATAAAGTGCGACCGGCTCACCATCACCTGGCAACCAGGCGCGCGTGCGCTCGGAAATGTAAACGATATAGCCGACCCCGCGCACATCAATCAGCACGTGATCCGTGCCGCGATATTCAATACGTCCGGCGATCCTTCCAATCATTCGGCAGCCCTGACGATAGCATCGGCCAGTCGGCCGGCAGATTGCGCATGGTGCGAGTGGCAAATGGCAATGGCCAATGCATCTGCCGCGTCGGCGCCTGAGATTTCAACACCCGGCAATTGCATTTTCACCATATGGGCGACTTGCGACTTGTCGGCGTGGCCCACGCCGACGACAGCCTTCTTTACGGCGTTCGGGGCGTATTCACTGACCGACATTCCAGCCTGTGCCGGGACAAGCATCGCAATCCCGCGCGCCTGTCCCAATTTCAGGCTGCCAGCGCCGTCGCGGTTCACAAAAGTCAATTCAACAGCAGCCGTGTCCGGGGTGAATTGTGCGACAATCGCGGTCAGTTGCTGATGCAGCGACACCAAACGCGTAGCCAAATCGCCAACCGGTGAGCGGCATACACCATTTGCAACATGCGCAAGACGCGAGCCGGTCACATCAATCAGGCCCCAACCCATGTTTCGAAGACCGGGATCGATGCCCAAAACACGCATGTCATTGCCCTGCTCTTGTTGTTTTTTGTCGCAATAGCACGAAAGGCGAACATCCGCCAGTCCAACCTGAAACTTGCGGCCGCGCATCATTCGCGTGATGCAGGCGAATTTATGGTCAGAATCGTCGCCGAATATCCTGTTCGCGACATTTTTGGGCATAATTTTTCATATACCGCACTTCGGCCGTAACCCGCTAAAATTGCTATGCAAAAAATGCATATTAGACATGCAATCTTTGTAACTTGTCGTGTCCGAACTGTGTGTCTATGTGCCGATCAAGACGCAAGCACGCGCCCCAAAATTAATACAAACATAAGGACGACTGAAATGGCCGCTTTTGACACTATCCGCCCCGTATCCGACGGTGTCCTCTTTGGGGGACGCAACGCAAATTTTTTCACCAAGCCCTTTGCAACTGTAATCGCTTGGTACGACGCCCGCGCAACCCGCAAGGCACTGTCTAAACTGACTGACCGTGAACTGGACGATATTGGCCTGTCACGCGTCGAGTTGGACTCTTTGGTTCGCTAAACCGGCGGCAACCCGCCCAGACTAAAAAGGCCGCTCTGAAACAGAGCGGCCTTTTTTCGTGGAAGCATCCTGCGCCGGGAGGGACAGCCAAACGCAGATTGAACTGGTTATTAAATGAAAGGTTCGATTCTGGCAGATATCCACAATGTCACTGGATCAGCTTTCATCGCGTAGGCACCGATTTTTTCTACAATCGTACCGTTTTCCAAAAGGGTCACCCGATCAGCATACGCCGTCGGGCCCAGTTGGGCATACAAAAATCCTTTGAATGTCAACAAAATGACCAGGCACAAAAACAAGCCGCGCAGCGGAAAGCCAGAGCTTTGCTTGCGTGGGCGGGCGACAACCAATCCGTCATGGTTCATCGTCGCAACATAGCCTCTGGCTAGTTTGCGGTGTTGTTTGTCGATCCGGCGCAGCCGTTGTCCGAATTGTAATTGCTTTGCGTCAGGCATAGCGATCTCATAATGTTGGCCCCCACCAACGCCTTATTGATGCCGTCGAAATGTGGCGCGAATATGGCAAATGCGTCGAAAAAGTCTGATTCTGGCCGGTTAAACTGAATTTTGACAAAGTGTAAGCGTCGTCCAGTCAACAATCTCATCCCGGCTAACCAGACTGTAGCCGAAATCGCGATAAACAGTGATAACCGCCTCGGCCTGATCGTTCAGTATCCCGGACAAAATCAGATAAGTCCCGGACCGGGACATGCGTTTCATATCGGGTGCCAGCGAGATCAGCGGACCTTTCAGGATATTTGCAAAAATCAGATCGAAAGGTGCCGCACGTTGCAGATCAGAATGTTCAAAACCTGCCGCCACTATACAATCGACCCGACCGACCAGCCCGTTGGCCTGAATATTGGCAACCGCAACGTCCACTGCGACCTGATCGATATCGCTTGCCCAGACATCATGCGGAAAAACCTTGGCAGCGGCCATCGCCAGCACTGCGGTCCCACAACCGATATCGGCGACGCTGCGCGCTACAAAACCTTTGACGATCAGGCGTTCCAAAGCGTTCAGGCAACCCTGTGTCGTGCCATGGTGACCGGTGCCAAACGCCATCGCCGCCTCGATAAGTAGCGGGATGGACCCTTGCGGGCGCTTGTCCGCGTCATGTGATCCATGTACAAAAAACCGGCCTGCAATCACCGGTGAAAGCTCTCGTTTCACGTGCGCGACCCAATCAACTTCCGGCAGTTCAGACACTACGAACGGACGGGCCTGAAACGCCGATGCCAGCAGCGCCAGTTCCGTCTCATTGGGTTGCTCGACAAAATAACCGCCGACCTCCCACAAACCAGAGCCGTCTTCGATGTCAAATACACCAATGCCGATAGGCTCGGGCGACAGGCGTTCCATTGCCGCACCCAATGCATCCGCTGAATCGCGCCCCGATGTCGTCGTAAAGGCTGTGTAGGTCGGCATGCCTGGCTCCGCCAATAAAACGGCAGCCCTAGGCGGATAAGTCAGGGCGGTCAAGCCGCCTGCACATGCGTTCAGGCGGTCGTCCCGATCGGGCAGCTGACCCCGGTACCGCCAATCCCACAATACCCCGCTGGATTTTTTGCCAGATATTGTTGGTGATAATCCTCGGCGTAGAAAAAGGTCGGTGCCGCCAGCACTTCGGTGGTGATTTCACCGTATCCGGCAGCCTGCAACCGCTGTTCGAAATCTACCAGACTTTGTTTGGCGGCAACCGCTTGCGCATCTGAATAGGTGTATATGCCCGATCGGTATTGCGTGCCGCGGTCGTTTCCCTGTCGCATGCCCTGCGTCGGGTCGTGACCTTCCCAGAACACCCTTAAAAGGTCTGCATAACTGACCACATTCGGGTCGAACACGACCTCGACCACTTCGTTGTGGCCGGTTTGCCCGGAACACACTTCTTGGTAAGTCGGATTGGCGGTATGACCGGCGGCATAGCCGACGCGGGTCATCCACACGCCGGGCACAGTCCAGAACATCCGTTCGACGCCCCAAAAGCACCCCATTCCAAACATCGCGACTTCCATGCCTGCGGGCGTGGATTTCAGGGGTCTGTCAAAAACAAAATGCATTTCGGCTGTTGGAATTTCGTCTTGACGGCCCGGCAGCGCATCCGCGCCGGCAATCATTTGAACTTTTTTCTTCTGGAAAAACATTTGTTGGGTCGCTCCTATCCGCTTGCATCTAATATAGGATCGCATGCCAAAAAAACTACTCTGCTGCGACCCGCGCAAAGTTGGAAAAGATCGTTTCACGACCAGGTTCGGGGTGACGGGGGATCAGCAGTGCCAGACAAAGCGATATTGCGGCCATCGCCGCGGCCAGAAAAAACACCGCCGCAGGCGAAACAACCCACAGATATCCAAGCAACGCTGGCAAAAATATTGCGCCGATATGATTGATGGAAAATGCCACGGCCGCCGTTGGCGCGATATCCTGCGGATCCGCAATTTTCTGAAAGTATGTCTTTAAGGCAAATGCGAGTGCAAAAAACAAATGATCCAGAATGTATAGCGCAGATGCAAGGACCAGCCCCCAGCCCAGAAAATAAATGCCACCATAGCTCAGAAAGACCAAAAACAGCCCGGCATACTCAAACACCAGGGCACGGCGCTCTCCCCATTGGGCGACCGCTTTGCCCATGAGCGGCGCAAAGGCCATGTTTGCCACGAAATTAATCAGAAACAGCGCCGTCAACTCGTGCACTTGCAGTCCGAATTTTTCGACCATCATAAAGGCAGCAAACACCACGAAAATTTGTCGACGGGCACCAGACATGAACTGCAGTGCATAATACAACCAGTACCGGCGGCGAATAATAATTGATTTCAACTGGCGCGCTGGCGCTTGGTACTGGGGATATGCAAACAGGCAAAAATGGCCACGATTGCGGTAAATCCGCCCGACGCCAGATAGACGAAATTGTACGACAGATCGAACGTTTTCCATGTCAAAACCAGCAACCCATATGCGATCAAAGACGCAAAAGAGCCGACGGCGACGATCCAGCCGAGCATCTGTGGCGCGCGTTTCTTTTCGATCCATTGCAGTTGTAGTGATTGATTGACCGTTTCATAGTAATGAATTCCGATCGAAGACAGCATTGTCAGTGTTAACAAACCTGTCAAATTGGGAAACCACGCGGTGATCGCTGTTGCCACGCCCAACATCAAAAGCGACACCACCCCCAATATTTGTTCCCGCACAAAAATGACAATCGCAATCACGCCGACAGCCAGAAATCCCGGTATTTCACGTACCGTGTGCAGCCAGCCAATTTCGACACCTGTAAAGCCGGCAGCTTCGATCACAAAATTGTTCAAAAGCGCCGACCATGTATTGAATGCGATCGGCATGGCGAATGCCATGACAACCAACAAGGTTACGGGCCGTCGCCACAAGGGTTGGCCGGCGGCATCTTGTGTTGACACAACGCGCATGGGCTGACCGCTTACGCCACTTGCGCCAGCGTTGCGAGCACTAATCATATCGATGGTGCCAGGCCCACACGGCGCGCAGCGCCACATATAATGCCGCCGACAGGCGGCGCATTTTCACAGCACACGGCTAGTAAAAATTTTGCGGGTCGATATCGATTTGCAGGCGCAAATTGGCAGGAAACTTGAACTGGGCCACCCAGGCCGTAAGTGCCGGTTGAATTGGTGCCGATTTATCCGCTTTGACCAGCAGACGCACCCGGTGTCGCCCACGGATCCGTGCAATGGGTGCCGGGGCCGGGCCAAACACCTGGGCGCCAATCGCCTGCAACGGTGACTGCTGGCGCGCCATTTGCGCCCCCAGATCAAACACATCCTGAACGTTTGGGGATGACAAAATTATCCCCGCAAAACGGCCATATGGCGGGACCCCCGCAGCGCGCCGCTCTGCCGCTTCTGCGGTCCAGAACGATTCCTCGTCACCTGACAGGATGGCGCGGATTACCGGATGTTCAGGTTGATAGGTCTGCAATAGCGCTGTGCCACGTTTCTCGGTGCGTCCGGCTCGCCCGGCCACTTGTCGCATCAGTTGAAATGTGCGCTCTGCCGCCCTGAGATCTGATCCCTGCAGCCCCAGATCCGCGTCAATCACCCCCACCAGGGTCAGCAAGGGAAAATTATGCCCTTTGGCCACCAGTTGCGTCCCGATAATTATATCCGCCTGACCGGCAGCAATGGCCTGAATTTGCTCTTTCAGTGCGCGGGCCGAACCAAACAGATCGGATGACAAGACCGCAACGCGCGCATCCGGAAAGGTTTGCGCGACCTCTTCTGCCAGCCGTTCGACGCCCGGACCCACCGGTGCCAGACGGTCAGCGGCATCGCAGGACGGGCAGGTCAGCGGCATTGGTTTGGTCTCGCCGCACTGATGGCATACCAGGCGTTTGAGGAAACGATGTTCCACCATGCGGGAATCGCATTGGTCACATCCGATCTGGTTGCCACAGGCCCGGCACAACGTCACCGGCGCATAGCCCCGGCGATTTATGAACAAAAGTGACTGTTCAGCGCGCTGAATCCGTTCCTTTACCGCATTTTTCAGTGTCTCTGATATCCAGCGGTCACTGGGCAGTTTTTCGCCCCGCATATCAATGGCTGCCATGGTCGGCATTTCCGCAGCACCAAAGCGCGACGTCAGTTCAATGCGATCATATTTGCCGGCCTGCGCGTTGGCCCAGCTTTCCAATGATGGTGTGGCAGAGGCTAGGATGACCTGCGCATTGCAAAGCGAAGCGCGCAAAACCGCCATATCCCGGGCAGAATAAACAACGCCATCCTCTTGCTTGTAGGATGTATCATGCTCTTCATCCACCACAATGACACCCAGGTCGCGAAACGGCAGGTACAGCGCTGACCGCGCCCCGACAACCATTTGCGCACCACCTTCGGCGACCATGCGCCAGCAACGTCTGCGTTCGGTCATTGTCACACCGGAATGCCATTCAGCAGGATAGGCGCCGAAACGTTCCTGAACGCGCGCCAGGAATTCTGCCGTCAGCGCAATCTCTGGCAGCAGGACCAGGGCTTGCCGGCCTGCCCGCAATGTCTCGGCCACGGCTTCCAGGTAGACCTCTGTCTTGCCAGACCCGGTCACGCCCTTTAGCAATGTCGTGCCATATTTTCCCTGCAAGATTTTTTGCCGCAGTTCTTGTGCGCCTCGCGATTGATCCTCGCTCAGGGTCAGACCGGTAATATCCGGATCCAGGGGTGGGTAGGCCACATCACGCGGGCTTGCCTCTTCCCGGACAACACCTTGTTTGACCAGCCCCTTGACAACCGAAGCAGACACCCCGGCCATTTCGGCAAGCTCCCTTAGTGTGAATGCCAGGCCACCATATTCGTTCAGCGTTTCCAGAACCCGCCGCCGGGCCGCCGTATCGCGATCATGCACGCCTTGACCCAATCGATAAACCTTTTGCATTGAAGGTGGGTCGCCCAACCCGGGTGAACGTGTCGCCAGTCGCAACATGGCCGGCATCGGTGTCAAAGTGTAATCTGCGACTTTGCCCAGGAAACTGCGCATATCTTCCCGCATCGGGACCGCGTCAAGCACGCGAATGACCGAACGAATTTTCGCCCGATCATAATCGCCCTTCCCTGCGCCCCAAACGACGCCCAAGACCTTGCGCGGCCCAAGCGGCACTTCGACAAAGGCACCGCGCATGCACCCACCCTCTGGCGCCTTATAGTCCAGCAAGCGGTCCAGCGGCTGTGTGGTCAGAACACCAACCAGATCGCCCTCGTGAAAAAACTGTGCATCCATCATGGGACCTTCATACCCATTTGGGGTTTAAGGGGAACAGGGGTTGGGTTAGTGTTGTGCCAACATTTTTTTCCAGACATAGGACCGAAACGATGAAATTCTTCGTAGACACAGCAGATGTGGATGCCATCAAAGAACTAAATGACCTTGGCATGGTTGACGGCGTAACGACGAACCCGTCGCTGATCATGAAGTCAGGCCGCGACATCATCGAAGTTACCAAAGAGATTTGTTCGATCGTATCCGGGCCGGTGTCAGCCGAAGTTGTTTCGCTGGAAGCGGACACCATGATTGCCGAGGGTCGCAAGCTGGCAAAGATCGCCGACAATATCACCGTAAAGGTACCTTTGACATGGGATGGCCTGAAAGCCTGCAAGACACTGACGGCCGATGGCAACATGGTCAATGTCACGCTTTGCTTTTCTGCGAACCAGGCGCTTCTGGCGGCCAAGGCAGGTGCGACATTTATTTCGCCGTTCATTGGCCGGCTGGACGATATTAATCTCGATGGACTGGACGTGATCGAAGATATTCGCACGATTTATGACAATTACGGCTTTGAAACACAGATTCTGGCGGCCTCGATCCGGTCCGCAAATCACATGAGCGAATGCGCCAAGATCGGTGCAGATGTGGCAACTGCGCCACCAAACGTGATTAAAGCCATGGCAAACCACGTCCTGACCGACAAAGGACTGGACGGATTCATGAAGGATTGGGCAAAAACAGGCCAGAAAATTCTCTAAGACCGGCAAAAGTCGGCAAGAGCAGATTAAGGGGCCGGTATGAGCAGTTCAGCCACAATGGTCGATGATCTTCGCGAAAAGATCATCGCCGATCCAGATGTTATTCTGGACGACAAAGACGTCATGCGTGCACTTATCGCGGCGAACGACAGCGCGTTGGGCAATAATATTGTCGATTTGCGCGGCATTGCGATGGAACGGCTGGAAGATCGGCTTGACCGGCTAGAAGACACACATCGCAGCGTCATCGCGGCCGCTTATGAAAATCTGGCGGGAACCAATCAGGTGCATCGTGCTATTTTGCGAATGATGGAGCCGACTGATTTCAAGTCATTCCTGACCGACCTTGATGGCCCGGTATCAGAGATTCTGCGTGTCGATGTCATGCGGCTGATCTTGGAAACCGGTGCCGAGAACGGCGATCCGAATGTTGACGGTATCGGCCGGGTCCTGGTCACTGTCGAACCTGGTTTTGTGGATACCTATATCGCGCAGGGACGTAACATCCCGGCGCGCCAGGCCGCTCTGCGGCAGGTGCAACCAGACAGCGACAAGCTTTATGGTCCGGCCAGCAACTGGGTCCGTTCAGAGGCGTGTCTGCGACTGGATTTCGGGCCGGGGCGGTTGCCTGGAATGCTGGTGCTTGGGGCCGAGGACCCACATCATTTCAAACCGACGCAAGGAACGGATTTGCTGGTGTTTTTTGCAGGTGTGTTTGAACGGGCCATGCGGCGGTGGCTGGACTAGCGCCCGTATCCCCCGGCGCCACAGCCGCTTTGCAACAGTGGTTGTCGCATCAATCCTCGCTGAACGGCGCGGCCCAAAATACCATTGAGGCCTATCAAAACGATTTATTAAATTACTTTGCATTTATGGCAGGCCATCTGGGCGAAGGCGGCGGCATGGCGCAAATGAAGGCCGTCAGGCTCGCCGATGTCAGGGCCTGGATGGCGCACGAGCGCACCCGCGGCGTTTCTGCAAGATCGCTGGCCAGATCATTATCCGCCGTCAAAAGCTTTTACAGGTGGCTTTCTGAACGCGACGATTTTGACGCCACGGCGATTTTGTCGGCGCGATCACCCAAGTTTCAATCAAAACTGCCCCGCCCGTTAGCCGTGGATGCCGCACGTGCCATGATCGAGACCGTTGAACTTCAATCAGCCAAAAACTGGATCGCGCTGCGTGATGTTGCTGTGGTCACATTGCTTTACGGCTGTGGGTTGCGTATTTCCGAGGCGCTTGGCTTGCGTGTGCGCGATGCGCCATTGCCAGACAATCTGGTGATAAAGGGCAAGGGTGGCAAAGAACGAATGGTCCCGGTATTGCCCGCTGCGCGCGATGCGGTGAATGCCTATCTTGGCGCTTGCCCGTTTGATCCGACACCGGACGAACCACTTTTTCGCGGCGCACGCGGCGGGCCACTGAACCCGCGTCTGATTGCAAAGTCCATGGAACAGGCCCGTATGCAGCTTGGGTTGCCCTCGACCGCGACACCGCATGCGATGCGTCATTCGTTTGCAACGCATCTGTTGAATGCAGGGGGCGATTTGCGGGCCATTCAGGAATTGCTTGGTCACGCCTCGCTATCGACGACACAGGCGTATACCGCCGTGGATACTGCCCGTTTGATGGAAGTGTACGACCGCGCGCACCCCAGGGCGAATGCAACACAATCGGCTGACTGATCGCACCGGCTGTAACGTTTGCAAATTGCCAGTGTCCCCGTTTTCGCAAGAAGATCACCTAAACACGCCCTGTATTTTTTGCCGAATTTACGCACTTTATTGAATTGCACGGTCCGCCGGATTGGTTCATGAGGGTTTCATGACACTTGAGTCCCGTGCCCTGTCCGTTCATTTGCTGACCGCCTCTGGCGCCGTTTTTGCAATGTTGGCAATGTTGGCCGCCGTCGACGAAAAATGGAGCCTGATGTTCCTTTGGCTGGTTGTCGCGTTTGTCGTGGATGGGATCGATGGTCCTTTGGCGCGCAAATACGATGTCAAAAACAACGCGCCGCAGTTTGATGGCGTTTTGCTGGATTTGATCATCGATTATCTGACGTATGTATTTGTGCCGGCGTATGCATTATTCAAATCCGGGTTGCTGCCGGGATGGACCGGATGGATCGCAATCATCGTCATCACCTTTGCCAGCGCCATGTATTTTGCTGACAACAGGATGAAGACCAAAGACAAATCATTCTCGGGATTTCCGGGCTGCTGGAACATGGTGGTACTGGTTCTTTTCGCGCTGGAACCGAATTTCTGGGTGATGCTAGGGTTGGTTGTGGTGCTGGCAGCCAGCATGTTTATCCCGCTGAAATTCATCCATCCCGTACGCACCAAAAGATGGCGCAATATATCGCTGCCAGTTGCCATTGCCTGGACGGTTTTTGCGGGCTGGGCTGCCTGGTTGGATTTCGATCCGCAAATCTGGGTACATTGGGGCTTGATTTTGACGTCTCTCTACCTGGTTTTTGCTGGCGTCGCGCAACAGATATGGCGCCAGTAACAAAACAAGCGATTCCAGCTATAACCGCGTGACGACCACACCCAGAACAATCAGCGCGGCTGACATCAGTTTGGCGGCGTTCATTCGTTCAGAAAAGACCACCCAGCCAATGAAAATTGCAAACAAAATTGAGGTTTCGCGCATGGCCGCAACCAATGCGATTGGCGCGATTGTCATGGCCCATACCACGATCGCATATGCAACATAGGACAGCGCTGCTGCAACAGATCCGATCAACCACGAATGGCCGGTCGTTGGCACAATTTCGCGCCCTTTGACCGCCAGGCAAGCGGGCAAAAAGATTACCGCGTCAATGATGAACAACCAGGCCACATACATCACCGGATCGCCAGCGACGCGTGCGCCCAGCCCATCAACAATGGTGTAGCCGGCCGTCGCCGCCGCGGACGCAAACGCAAATGGGACAAGGCGGCGGGATTCGCCTGACGTAAACGCGCCACGGCCCATCATCAGAATCCCCAGGCCCAAAACCACAATACCAACCGTTTCGTTTATTGCGACGGCGTCGCCCAGAACCAGCAAACCGACGATCAAGACGATCAAAGGGGCCGCACCGCGCGCAATCGGATAGACCCGACTCAGATCACCAAATTTATACGCGGTTGCCAGAAAAATTTTGTACGACGCATGAAACACGCCAGAGCCTATCAGCCAGAACCAAACCTGACCCTGCGGAATTGGTACCCCAAAGGCCACCACAAGACCGATGCCGCATTGGATTATTGTCAGCACGACCATGGTTTGCAGGTTGGACGCGCCGAATTTGACCAATGCATTCCACGCGGCGTGAAGACACGCCGCTAACAGAACAGCCAGTAATACTAGCGCTTCCAAGCTGACAAAGACGCCAGTGGCGTCACACCGATTGAAACCGCATCAGACCAAAGCATCATTGCATCGGCTGCATACGTCCGCATGGCCATGCGTGCCAACATCGGGCAAAATTTTCCAGCATCTCTGACATTTCTGACCGTCAGCCAAAGCAAACTGAACCGCAATGCCTGGAACATCGTCCAGCGCAAACGCTGTGGTCGGTGCGCTTTCAGTCGACACCTCAATAGCCGAAGTTATGCACAGGTCCGCGAATGGCACCGTGTCCAGCACCTCTGCCACGGATTTGTCGACATAGACCGTTGGGGCAGCTTCCAGGCTGGCACCAATGGTTTTGTCGCGACGTTGAATTTCCAACGCACCCGTCACCACCCGGCGCACTTTGCGCACGACGGTCCATTTCTCGGCCAGCGTCGGGTCGCACCAATCCGCCGGTGTATCCGGGATATCCGTCAAATGGATCGAAACGTCTTGGCCCGGAAACCGTTCCTGCCAGACCTCTTCCATCGTAAACACCAGAATTGGCGCCAGCCACGTCGTCAGCCGGTGAAAAAGAATATCAAGGACCGTCCGGGATGCGCGCCGTTCCAGCGTATCGCCGTCACAGTACAGAACATCTTTTCGGATATCGAAATAAAACGCCGACAAATCGACCGTGGCAAAGGAAAAGATTGCCTGAAACACCCCCTGAAAATCGTAGGCGTCATAGCCTTTGCGCACAAGCGCATCCAATTCAGACAATCGATGCAGAATCAGGCGTTCAAGTTCCGGCATATCTGCCGGGGCAGTTTCATCCGAGTCACTGAACTGTGCAAGAGAACCCAGCATGAATCGCATCGTGTTGCGTAACCGCCGGTAGCTGTCTGCGACACCTTTCAGGATTTCATCGCCGATCCGCTGATCGTTGGTGTAATCAGTCTGTGCAACCCACAGCCGCAGGATATCGGCGCCGTACTGCTGCACGACCTTTTCGGGCACAATGGTGTTGCCCAGGGATTTGGACATCTTGATGCCCTTGGCATCCAGCGTGAACCCATGGGTCAGCACACCACGATACGGCGCGCGACCCTTGGTGCCGCATGCCTGCAACATCGAGGAATGGAACCAGCCGCGATGCTGGTCGGTGCCCTCAAGATAAAGATCAGCGATGCCATCCGGGCTGCCGTCGGCGCGATCGCGCAATACAAAAGCATGGGTTGAACCGGAATCAAACCAGACATCCAGAATATCAAATACCTGTTCGAACGCATCCGGATCATACCCTTTGCCCAGAAAACGCGCCTTGGCGCCGTCTTGGTACCAGGCATCCGCACCTTCGGTTTCGAATGCCTGAACAATGCGCGCATTGACTGCTGCGTCCTGCAACAGAAAATCCTGGTCGGTCGGTTTGGCGTCCTTGCGCACAAAACATGTCAACGGAACCCCCCAGGCCCGCTGTCGCGACAACACCCAGTCCGGGCGTGCCTGGATCATCGAATGCAACCGGTTGCGACCGGTGCGTGGGGTCCACGTCACCAAGGTGTCAATCGACGTCAACGCGCGTTCCCTGATTGTCTTTCCATAGGTGTCCTGATCATCGTCAACGGGTTTGTCGATTGCCGCAAACCACTGTGGTGTATTGCGATAGATCACCGGTGCTTTGGATCGCCAGGAATGGGGATAGCTGTGGGTGATGCGACCGCGCGCCAGCAACATACCCAGTTCAACCAGCTTGTTGATCACCGCTGGGTTGGCACCGCCTTCTTTTCCTTTGGGCGTGATGATCACTTCACCGCCGAATAACGGCAAGTCCGGGCGAAAAGACCCGTCCTCCAGAACATTGTAGGTCATCGGCAGGCCGAATTTCAGGCCAATCTGATAGTCGTCGTCACCGTGGCTGGGGGCGGTGTGAACGAAACCTGTACCGGCTTCTTCGGTGACATGGTCCCCCGGCAGCATCGGGACATCAAAGTCCCATTCTTGATTTGCAGCCTCGGCCCCGCGCAACGGGTGTGCGAGAACCAGCGTCGACAGTTCCTGTGCGGTGACGGCACGCGTGCGGCGATACATGTCCGGGGTCAGACGGGCGCTTGCGAATACATCATCCGCCAAAGAATCGGCGACAACGTATTTGTCACCGATTGTCACCCAGCATTCTTCAGGTCGGCCCGTGATCTGGTACAGGCCATAGGACATTTCCGGGCCGTAACAAACCGCCCGGTTTTGTGGAATCGTCCACGGCGTTGTGGTCCAGATCAAGACCTGGGCACTTTGCAGATCGGCTGCAAGTATAGCCTGATTTGCAGCGTCAAAATCGCCGCCTTCGGCATTCAGCGGCATCAACGCGTTGCCGCCGCGCTCCACCGGGAATTTCACCCAGATCGCATGGCTTTTGTGGTCGTGGTATTCAATTTCAGCTTCGGCCAGTGCGGTTTTTTCAACCGGTGACCACATCACGGGCTTGGACCCCTGATACAACGTGCCATTCATCAGAAACTTCTGAAATTCCGCTGCGATCACCGCTTCGGCGTGAAAATTCATCGTCAGATAAGGATCATCCCAATTGCCGGTGACCCCCAGACGCTTGAATTCCTCGCGCTGAACGTTCACCCAGCCATCCGCGAACTTTCGGCATTCTTGCCGAAAATCAATCACATCGACGGTATCTTTATCCAGACCCTTCTGACGATATTTTTCTTCGATTTTCCATTCAATCGGCAGCCCGTGACAGTCCCATCCGGGTACATACCGTGCGTCCTTGCCCATCATTTGCTGCGAGCGAACAACCATGTCTTTCAGTATTTTGTTCAACGCGTGGCCAATGTGCAGATGACCATTCGCATATGGCGGACCATCGTGCAGGATAAACGGCGGGCGGCCCTTTTTTTCGCGCAGGCGATCGTAGATGCCAATCCGTTCCCATCTGGCCAGCCATTCAGGTTCACGTTTGGGCAATCCTGCACGCATCGGAAAGTCAGTCTGCGGCAAGTTCAATGTAGCTTTATAGTCCGGTGTTTCGGCGCACATAAGTGGCGTCCTTTAAATCTTGGAAGTACGGGTATTTGCAAATGGTGCGGCGTGAATGTCCATACGCCAATTCCCGGCGTCTCATCTGATCAGAGCGCCGGGCCTGTAATTCGAATAATGATGGCCAATATCCGGTTCATGCGCCGGGTTATAAGCAGCTGTCACAGGTAGGTAAAGCCGGGACGTGACGCGTTGGGAGATTCCCGACGGCGTTAATTCCAGACGCAGGTGGAAATCAATCTCGGGTTCTGGAAAATAACCCGGTCAAAGAGCGCTGCACCAAAGATGTCACCGAGGGTGGTTTTTCACGGCGAAACGGCAACGGGCGACACACATCCATTGCCGCAACACCCACACGGGCCGTCAGCGCACCATTGATCACACCCTCACCGAAGCGGCGTGACACTTTGGACAACACGCCCCCACCTGCGATTGATCCAATAAGATCATCGCCGACCGCGACGGCCCCTGTGGCAACCAGATGGGTCAACACCGTGCGGGTCAATCGCCACCCACCCAAAAATCCAGAACGCCCGCCATAAAGCTCTGCCACACGGCGGATCATCCGCAGATTGGCCACCAAGGCAGCTACGACATCTGCCAATGCCAAGGGAACGATTGCTGTGACAGTGGCGACCTGGCGCGCGGCGGCTTCAACTTCGCGGCGCGCAGCAGCGTCCAATGGCGCAAGCAGTGTCGTTTCAGTCAGTTCCAGCAGCGCATCACCGTCCAGCAATTCAGGACTGCGTTCCGCCAGATTTTGCGCAGCCCAGCTAAGATCGGGTCTGCCTTTGTACAGATCAATCAACTGCGCCTTGACCTTGCGAGCGTCGCCAAGATCACCGGTGACATACGCAGCCTCTGCTGCAGAGCGAATTGCATCCAGACGCCGCAAACGTGAAAACGCTGCCCATTCGCGTATTCCGATAGCGGCGCAGACAGTCACAAATAACCCAAGCAAGGCGGTGATCGTGTAGCCCAGATAAAGATTGCGCGATATCAGGCCTGTTGCAAAATCCCAGGCCCAGACCGATACGGCAAAGGCCACAATGACCACCAGCAGCCGCCAAAACCAACGTGCCAACCGGGATGGCCGATTGGCCAAAAGGGCCGCCGCAGATTGCATTGCCCGGCCCGATGGCGGTTCTGACAGGTCGGGAACCGGCGGCGCGGTGGCCGGTGTCAGATCGTCCGCCTGGCCCCGGCGCTGCGGCTTTGACTTGGTTTGTTTTTGATCCGCGATGTCGATCAGAACCGGTCCCTGGCCTTTTTTCATATCAATCCTCTTTTCCAGGTCATGCGGACATCCGGCAAATTTTCATCGTTGCCGGAACCATCGGTGAACTGGTCCTCGACAAACCCGTGACGTTTGTAAAAATGCCTTGCGGCTTCGTTCGCCTGAAACGTCCACAAATTCAAAGTCTGTTGTCCGGTCTTGGCCTGATCAAGAAGCATGGAACCAAGCCCGCGACCGCGCGCATCCTTGCGCAGATAAAGGCTGTGAATCCAGGCACGTTTGCGCGCCAGAAAACCAACAGTTTCACCGGCGTCGCGGACCACATTTACGGTCATTCTGTCGATCAGCAACCGACCGAATGTCTGCTGTTCAGCGATAGGGTGAACAGACGGCATCCATTCAGTTTCCCCGATCCAGTCCGAAAGAATCCGGGAAACAGCCGGGGCATCTGATGCGCATGCTGGCTGTAAGACCGCGCTCATAACTTGTCGCCGATCAGGAATTCGACTGCTTTGTCCAACCGGATGTGCGGTGGCCCGTGGCCCGGCAGCAAACTGAGCACCGCCGGGGCGAACGTCATGATTTCGTAATCTGCGTCCAGCCAACGATCCGCGCCTTCGCGGGCCGGTGCCAGCAGTTTGGAGGGATCATCAGGCAAGGTGCCGGGATAGAATGCCGCCTCTTTGCCCGACATCAGCGTGCCACGTACGCAGTCCAGGGTTTGCCCTTGGTGATTGCGGGTTTCTTCGACTGTCGCACGCAACGAAGCGATTGACATCGCCTGCGTTTTGGCCCCGGAAAAATCGGCGCGCGCGCGTGCATCCTTTAGCAGTGCATTCATAATGGCGGTCAGCTGCGGATGCTGGCGATGGTGCAGGTGGTCGGCTTTGGTAGCCGCGAACAAGATGCGTTCCACCCGCTTGCCCAGGAATAATTGCGACACAAAGGCGTTTCGGCCGGGTCGAAAGGCGCCAAGGATATCGGCCATTGCCTGGCGCAAATCCTCGGTGGCTTTGGGTCCGGCATTGATCGCACCAAGCGCGTCAACCAAAACAATCTGGCGATCTATCCGGGCAAAGTGATCCCGAAAGAACGGTTTCACGACCTTGGATTTGTATGCGTCATATCTGCGTTCCATTTCGCGCCACAATGTACCGCGTCGCACCTTGTCTGGTCGCGGCAGTGGGGCAAATGTCAGAACAGGTGATCCGGCCAAATCACCAGGGAGCAAAAAACGCCCCGGTGTGCAGTCATAAAAACCAGCGGCCTGGGCCAGATGAAGGTATTCCGTGTATGATGAGTTCAATTTCTGCGCCATGGATTCCTGGAATGGATCAGCCCCGTCACACCCATCTGACACTGTCAAAAACGGTGTGGCAATGTCGCGCTTTTTCAGACGTTCCAGCACATCGTCGCACCACTGGGCATAGGTTTTGTCCAGCAGTGCCAAATCCAACAGCCACTCGCCGGGATAGTCAACAATATCCAGATGCACCGTGCGCGGCCCGGTCATCGTCCCTAATATCCCCGATGGCTGGACCCGAACCGAAAGCCTCAGCTCGCTGATTGAACGGGTCGAACTGGGCCAATGTGGTGTCGGGGAAGTCAACGCTGCCAAATGCGTTTCATAGTCAAAACGCGGTATGGTATCGTCTGGTTGCGGCTGCAGATAGACCGCGCGGATTGACCCGTTGGCGGCAGATATCAATTGCGGCATCCGACCCCGGTCTATCAGGTTGGCAACCAGGGACGTTATGAAAACCGTTTTGCCGGCCCTTGACAAACCGGTCACACCCAGCCGGATCACAGGTTCGAACAAAGCCCCTGACACACGGTCCTGAACAGTTTCGACGCCACGTGTCAAAGAGTCGGCGATATCGCTGAAAACCAATGTGAACGTCCCCATGCCCGGTCAACACCGAATATAAGCGCGACGTCCACACTTCGCTAGGGGGAGCCGCCTGGGGATTGTCCCCGGATGCATCGCGCGGTAAGGCCAGTACATGCCCCGCTTTGCGCTGAAAATCGAATATAACGGAGCCCGTTTTGCGGGATGGCAACGTCAGCGCGACCAGCCATCGATCCAGCAATCCGTCGAAGAGGCACTGCGAAAACTGGAACCGGACACGGCGTCAATCGTTGCCGCTGGCCGGACTGATGCCGGGGTGCATGCATACGCCCAGGTCGCGCATTGCGATTTGATCAAGGACTGGGATCCATTTCGCCTGACCGAGGCCCTGAATTTTCACCTCAAGCCGTTGCCAGTTGCGATTTTGCAGGCGGCGCCCGCCCCGCCAGAGTTTCACGCACGATTTTCTGCAAACCAACGCCGCTATCTGTTTCGGCTGCTGGCCCGTCGCGCGCCCGCGACACACCAGGCGGGCCTGGTGTGGCAAGTCGGCCACCCGCTGGACCTTGATGCGATGCAAGAGGCAGCCAATCATTTGGTTGGCCACCATGATTTCACCACTTTCAGATCCACGGACTGTCAGGCGGCCAGCCCGGTGAAAACTTTGGACGCGCTGCAGATATCCGCACAGAAACTGGACCATGGTACCGAATTTTCGTTCCAGGTGCGCGCGCGCAGTTTTTTGCACAATCAGGTGCGCAGTTTCGTTGGCACATTGGAACGTGTCGGCGCGGGTGCCTGGCCGCCTGCACGCGTCAAACACGCACTGGATGCAAAAGACAGGGCCGCTTGTGGTCCGGTCAGCCCACCACAAGGTCTGTACCTTGCAGGCGTGGCCTATGATCCAAATCCATTCAACTAGGGGTGCTTTTTTGATCGCGGGTTTAAACCCAGAGACAAGAAATCCCTTATTTTACTGAACTTTTCCGGTTTTTCGGGACAGATTTGAGCCAAAGAAACCGCGTTTGCGCCTTTTTTCTGCCCCAAACCAAAGTCAACTGTTTCTTAACAACTTGCCGGAGATACGACGATGGAATTCGCAACAATAACTTTCGACCAGATTGCCTTGTCAGCCATGGCATGTATTGCACTGCGCGAAGCAATGATCATGTTCCTTCCTGATCAAATCGCTGGCCCGGGCGGCTGGTTGGTTGATACTGGTGAAGAAGCCTAGTCAAACTGGCGTTTGCGCCAATAGGAAATCTAGAACTTGATGTTGAAGGCAGCGCGAATTGCGCTGTCTGTTTCTTTTTCAAACAGCGGTTCTGTCGATTGCTGCAGGATCGTTTGCATACGATCGCGCGCACGCGCCAGCAGATCGGGTTTTCCAACCTCGGCCCATTCTTTTGGGCTTAACCGGTCCGCAACCACGGGATAGATGTATTCTGTCTGCATCAGTTCCAATGTCTGATCAGAGCCTAAATAGTGGCCCGGACCCTCTAAACACACCGATTTCATCGATTCGATGCTGACGCTGTCTTCGGTGACATCGATACCACGCACACAGCGCAAAACCTGCCCCAGCAAATCATCACCCAGGACCAGAGATTCCAGCGAAAAGCCCAACAAGGAAGCATGCATGCCGACGGATTCGTAAACCATATTCAGACCCGAAAGGCCGGCCATCACATTGGAAATCGCCTGTTCCCAACCGGCCTGCATATCGGGCATCTTTGCATCTGCGATGCCCGCCGCCGCACCGCCCGGCAGACCATAAAAATGATGCATCTGTGCGCAACCGGCAGTCAAAAGCGCCTGTTCACCGGAACCGCCGGACATTGCGCCAGAACGCAGGTCAGAAACAAATGGCCAGGTCCCGAAAATGGCAGGGTGGCCCGGTGCTATCGCATTCACATAGACCACGCCTGCCAGGCATTCCGCCACAGCCTGCACGATCGCCAATGCTAACGGGGCCGGTGCGGTCGCACCAGCCTGCCCGGCCGACAGCAACAGAACCGGCATTCCCGCGCGAATACAGGCCTCCATTGCGATGCAGCTTTCTTGTGCGAACTTCATCGGCGGCACAACAAAGCAATTGGAATTGGACACGAACGGACGCGCGCGCCACGCGTCTTCGCCGCCCGCCATCATGTGGCACAAATCGAATATACCCGGACAGTGATCGGGATCCGAGATGCTGGTCCCGACGTGCTTTGTCGTGCTGCTACAGCTGGCGTATATCGTGTTTATGTCCATGTCATAGTTATCAACGACGTCCCGGCAAACCATCGGCCGTTGGAAGAAGTGAACATTGTCAAGATGTTGCACCAATCGGGCGGCGTCGCGCAAATCCTGCACGCCACATTCGCGATACGAATTATTCTGTGAGTCCACAATATGGACTGCGGCGCCGGCAGTGCCAAAATGCACTTTGGTTCCCGACAGATCCAGATCAAAACGCGGATCGCGCCCATGAAGCGTTATGTTGCGTGCGGCCTTGGCCAACATGTCCTCGACCAATGCACGCGGAAATCGCAGGCGGCCATCGTCGCCCAGAATTGCCCCGGCCCTGGTCATCACCTCGACGCCAGATTGTGGTGCGTCGGCCAGGCCGATAATTTCCAATGCATCCAGTGCGGCAAGGTGTATGCGCTGAACATCGGCGTCGCTAAGTGCCGAATACTGCCCCCCCACCATTCCGGCGCGTACGGGACGCAAATTCTCTGCCAGCGGGGCCGCGCGCAATGCACGACGCGCAGCTCCGCCACCGCTGCGGCGACCATGGCTTGGGGACGGTTGTTCTGTCACGATCGCTCTCCTATCAGGTACGTACCCTTTCCGACTTTGGGTCATACATGGGCTTCAAAGACGCCTCTGCGCCAAATCGCTGACCGGCAATTTCAATTTCATACGTCGCGCCAAGTATATCTGCGGGTGTTTCGCCCGCGCAGGGCACATATCCCATACCGATGGCCCCCCCAAGATGATGGCCATAGTTGCCCGAGGTCGTAATGCCGATGATCTTTCCGTCACGAACAAGCGCTTCGTTGTGGATCAACAATGGTTCAGGGTCCTTCAGGCGGAACTGGACCATGCGGCGCGCAAGGCCGGTTTCTTTCTTGGCCAGAACCGCGTCCCGGCCAATGAAATCACCACTGTCAGGTTTTACCGCAAAGCCAAGCCCGGCTTCCAGTACGTGGTCTTCGTCGGTGATGTCATGCCCAAAATGTCGAAACCCTTTTTCGATGCGCAGGCTGTCCATTGCATGCAGTCCAACCAGTTTCAGATCATGGTCCGCCCCGGATTTGATAAGTGTTTCAAATACATGGGCGGTTTGGTCTGCGGAAACATAAATTTCCCATCCCAGTTCGCCAACATAGGATACGCGATGCGCCCGGGCCAGGCCCATGCCAATTTCAATTTCGCGAGCGGTGCCAAAGGGATGCGCATCGTTGGAAAAGTCATTCGGACTGACGGCCTGCATGACGTGGCGGGCATTCGGGCCCATCACACACAAAACAGATTCTGCGGCCGTGACATCAGTAATGACTACAAATTCATCGCCCAGATGGCGACGCAACCAGGCGAGATCACGTTGCATGGTTGCGGCTGGTACCACCAGAAGAAATGCAGTTTCAGACAGCCGCGTGACAGTCAGATCGGATTCGATACCACCGCGATTATTCAACATCTGCGTATAAACGATACGGCCAGCGGGGACATCCATCTGGTTAGCACACATGCGCTGCAAATACGCACGGGCATCCCGCCCTTCGACGCGGATTTTACCGAATGACGTCATGTCATACAGACCGACACCATGGCGGACTGCGTGATGTTCCGCCCGTTGATTTTCAAACCAGTTTTGACGTTTGAAACTGTATTCATATTCCGGATTTTGACCATCATTGGCGAACCAGTTAGCGCGTTCCCACCCGGCCGTTTCACCGAAAACAGCGCCCAGGGATTTCAACTGTTCGTGCACCGGCGAGCGCCGCACACCACGTGCAGTGGCAAACTGGCGATACGGGTAGTGGTCAGCATAAAGCAGACCCAGTGTTTCGGTGACGCGTTCTTTCAGATAAGCGCGGTTTTTCTGAAATGGCTGCGCCCGGCGAATATCCACGTCCCACAAATCGAACGGTGCTTCACCGTCATTGATCCATTGCGCCAGCGCATACCCGGCCCCACCGGAAGAAACGATGCCAATGGAATTATATCCTGCCGCGACCCAGTAACCCTGCACTTGTGGGGCTTCGCCCAGGTAATAGGCGTCATCCGGGGTAAAGCTTTCCGGACCATTGAAAAACGTATGGATCCCGGCGTCTGCCAGAAATGGCATTCGGTTGATTGCCTGTTCCAAAATCGGTTCGAAATGATCAAAGTCCTCTGGCAGTTGATCGAAACAAAAATCTTCGGATATTCCGTTCATGCCCCACGGTTTTGCCACAGGCTCGAACGCACCCAACAGCATTTTACCCGCGTCCTCTTTGTAGTACGCGCATTCATCGGGCACCCGCAGAACGGGCAACGCACCAAGATCCTTGATCGCTTCGGTCACAATATAAAAGTGTTCACAAGCATGAAGCGGCAGCGTAACCCCTGATTGCGCCGCCAGATTGCGGCCCCACATGCCGCCGCAGTTGATGACAACATCCGACTGGATGGTGCCGGTTTCACCGCCCTGTTCCCACTGCACACCGGTGACTTTGCCATTTGCAACATCCACATCCAGAACTTTGACGCCCTCAATAATCTGGGCGCCGTTCATGCGCGCACCCTTGGCCAAAGCCATCGCAATATTGGCTGGGTCACATTGGCCATCCAGCGGCAAATGCACTGCAGCGACCACACCGTCGATGTTCAGATGCGGATACATCGCCTTGACGTCTGTTGGGCTGACTTCTTGAACATCGACGTCAAACGCACGCGCCAACGACGCCTGGCGCAGGATTTCTTCGCGGCGTTCCTGGGTCAGTGCGACCGTCAGCGACCCGTTTTGCCGCATACCTGTTGCAATGCCGGTTTCCTGTTCCAGCTTTGTGTAAAGATCAGCGGAATATTTTGCCAGCCGCGTCATATTCAGGTTTGGCCGCAACTGGCCAATCAGTCCCGCGGCATGCCAGGTTGTGCCGCAGGTCAGTTGCTTGCGTTCCAGCAGCACAATGTCTTTCCAGCCCAGTTTCGCCAGATGATAGGCAACGGAACAGCCGGACACCCCGCCGCCGATGATGACCGCGCGCGCATGTGACGGAACTGATTTCATGCCCGAATTCTTTCGTTTTGCGCATCCCACAGGGGCGCGTCGGCCTGAACCGTCGCGGTGCAACGTTCACCATAAATCTCTATTTCGACATCGGTGCCGGGCAGTGCCAAATCGGCCCGCAACATACCAAGCGCAATTGATGCATCGACGCGGTATCCATATCCACCCGAAGTCGTTTCACCGACGACCTGCCCGTCATGCCAGATGGATGACATATACGGCGCATCGGCGGTTCCGGCATTCACCGTCAGTGTCACAAACCGTTTATTAACACCCTGTTGCTTTTCGTTTTGCAGCGCGGCTTTGCCCGGAAAATCCTGTGGTTTGTCCAGTTTGATGAAACGGTCCAACCCGCCTTCCAGCAGAGAGTAGTCGCTCGAAAGGTCGCCCTTCCATGCGCGGTACCCTTTTTCAAGCCGCAGCGAATTCAGTGCAAACATTCCAAATGGTGTGGCACCGCTTGCAATGACGGCGTCATAGATTTCGGGCATATCAGCGTTCGCGGCATGTATTTCCCACCCCAGTTCACCCGCGAAACTTACCCGCGCAAGGGCGGCATTTTTGCCCGCCACAACCGCCACTTGATGGGATAACCACGGAAGCGTCAGATCCGCATCCGTCAAACTGGTGAAAAGGTCGCGGGATTTTGGCCCGGTGACAATCAGCGTCGAGAATTCCGTGGTGTGATCGGTCAACGTCAAAGTGTCCGGCAGGTTGAACGCTAGCATATCTCGGTCGTGCCACTGCGCTGACGCGGCAGTGATCAGCGTGAAATGATCCTCGCTGTGGCGCATCAGTGACATTTCGGTCAGGATACGACCGCGACTGTCCGGGAAATAGCCCAGGTTCATCCGCCCGATTTTGGGCAAGGCGCCGGCGATACGACCGCGCAGCCATTCCGCGGCACCAATCCCATCCAGATTGAAACGTGAAAATCCGGGCAAATCCAGAACACCAACACCATCACGCACGGCCAGTGCTTCGTCTTTTACGCGTTGTTCCCACGGGCCGTTCCGGTCCCAGGTATGGGTAGAAGCCTCGGACGTGTCGTCGCCTTCGCCAGCGTACCAATTGGCCCGTTCCCATCCGTTATAGGTGCCCATGACCCCGCTGGCAGCCAGGATTTTATCATGAATTGGCGATAGTTTTTTGTCGCGGGCTGCCGGCCATTCATGGTGCGGAAAATGCATGGCATATTCATTGCCATATGTTTCCAGCGCTTTTTGTTCGCAATAATCCTGATCGGTGTAATCGGTATAGCGGCGCGGATCGACCGCCCACATATCCCATTCGGTTTCACCCTGGGTGATCCATTCGGCCAGAACCTTGCCAGCGCCGCCGCCCTGGGTGATGCCAAAGGTGAATACGCAGGCCTCATAGGCGTTGGGAACACCGGGCATCGGTCCAATCAAGGGCAAGCCATCGGGCGCATAGGGAATAGGGCCGTTGATAACACGACCAACGCCGGATGTGCCAAGGATCGGCACACGGGCCATCGCGTCTTCGATGTAAAATTCAAGCCGTTCCAGATCATCCGGATACAGTTGGAAACTGAAATCTTCGGGCATCGGATCCTGGGGTGTAACCCAATGTGCCTTGCAGTTCTTTTCATAAGGGCCAAGGTTCAGCCCGTTCTTATCCTGCCGCAGATAGTATGAAATATCGACGTCGCGCAGCAGCGGTATTTTTCGGCCGTTTTCAGCAGTCCATTGTGCCAGTTCGGGGATTTCCTCGGTCAGGAAATACTGATGGCTCATCACCACCATCGGCACTGTGCGCCCGCCATAAGGTTTAAACCACTCGCCCACACGCTGCGCATAATATCCGGCGGCGTTGACCACTTTTTCACAGCGAATGTCGCCCTTTTCAGTATGCACGATCCATTCGTCGCCGTCGCGCGAAACACCCGTTGCAGGACGGAACCGTTCGATACGCGCACCCATATCGCGCGCACCCTTGGCCAGGGCTTGGGTCAATTGTGCGGGATCAATATCGCCGTCATCGGGGTCATAAAGCCCCCCCATCAGATCATGGGTTTCCATGAAAGGATACCGGTCCTTCATGTCGGACACTTGCATCATTTCGATGTCCAGGCCTTGATGCCGTCCCATGCCGCGTGCGCGCTCGAATTCCTGCATGCGTTCTTTGGTATGGGCCAGCCGGATTGATCCGGTCACATGATAGTTCATCGGATAGTCAACCGCGTCCGCCAGACCACGATACAGTTCCAGCGAATAGCGCTGCATATTCATGATGGCCCAGCTGGTCGAAAAAGACGGACAGTTGCCAGCGGCGTGCCATGTCGAACCTGCCGTCAGTTCATTCTTTTCCAAAAGGACACAGTCTGTCCATCCAGCTTTTGCAAGGTGATACAGCGACGAAACGCCAACGACGCCGCCCCCAATTATCACGACTCTGGCGGTTTCGGCTGTCTGATTCACGGTGCTGTCCTGGCTTGAAATGGCTTTTGAAATCCTAACTAAGAATATCACAAGATCAATTCAGTATACCTGGGCTTATTAATCGATTATATCGATTAGAGAGCGCGGGAACACAACGCAGTATGAACATCGAACAAGTCATGACTTTTCTGGACCTGGTGGATACCAAAAGCTTTAACGCCACGGCTGAGCGGCTTGGATTGACCCAATCCACCGTGTCCAGCCGCGTTCAGTCATTGGAAACCGATCTGGGTAAACGACTGTTCAGCCGCAGCCGTGCAGGGACCAGCCTGACCACAGCCGGGACGCGGTTTGTGCATCATGCCCGCGCGATGCAACAGGAATGGAACGAGGCGCAGCGATCCGTTCAGACCGCTGACAACTTCTCGCAATCCTTGCGCATTGGGTTGCAAAGCGACATTGCAACCAGTTCGATTGGTGACTGGGTTGTCGCGTTTCGCGCAGCGATGCCCGACACCTCGTTCTATATCGAAGCCGATTATTCAATTCAGATGAGCGCCGATCTGCTGGCAGGGGATCTGGACATCGGTGTCATGTTTGCGCCGCGCCACTTTCCCGATCTGCACAATGAGAGAGTCGGTGACATATCTTACAGCATGGTCAGTACCGACACCGATGATGTGAAACAGATCGACCCGCAAAAATACATTCATGCAAATTATACGCCCGCCTTTAACCAGGCGCACCGGCGGTTGCATCCGGCATTGACACGGGCTGCACCTGTTGCATGCGGCCATTCCATCGCAGTGTGCAGTCTGTTACGCGCGCTTGGCGGTTCGGCCTATGTGATGCGTGAATATGCGGAAACGATGGTCGCACAGGGCGTGTGCCGGTTCGTAAAGGACGTCGAGCCGATCGTCCAGTCTGTGTATATGACCGTACAGATACGGCACAGACACACCCGCGTGACACAACAGATCACGCAGATCGTACGAAACCAATTTGCGCGATCCTGACGTATTTCATCATTGCCACAACATGTCAGCCGTCAACCTTGTGCCGGTGGACATGACTGAAATGCCCCGCAGGATGCGTCCAAAACTCTGACCCGCGCGATCAACGCGATGGCGCGCGCGCAGATGACCGTGCACCAATCCGGCGTCCTGAACCCAGATGGCCTGCCCGCCGGCGATGTTGATGTTATCCGCATAAAGGCGCGCATCGTCGGCCATGGGATCGCATTCGGCGGAGATCGTCAGTGTTTGCGGCAAGTCTGCCAGACCGAGTGCCCTGGTCAAATCAGCACGCGTGTTTTCGCCACCGGCATTGGTATCGCGCAACTTTTGGCGGTAGCTGCAAATATCAGCGGCTTTCAACAGTGGCGCAAAAGCATGGACATCCATGGAACCGCCATCGCAACCGGCAGTCAGGCCTGGGTAAATTAACACCTGCCCGGCGATGTCATTTTGCATCCGATTTTGGTACACCATATGGGCGATCAGATAGCCACCGGCGCTGTCGCCCACGCAGACGAATGGACCCGCCCCGCTGGCACGCGCCCAATCCAGCGCCACCTGCATGTCGGTTTGAGCATCGCTAAGCGTGGCTTCGGGCAACAAGCGATAGTCGACATTGATGACCTGCATGCGCGTGGCCGCACAGATTTCGGCACACACATCATCATGGCTATCAAGGCCGCCCATCATCAACGATCCACCGTGCGCATAGATGACTGACGGGCCGGTGGTTCCGGATGACACCGAATAAACCCTTATCGCGACGCCATCAGCATTAAGGTCCGCGACCCTGACATCAGGCGGGCGCGACGATCGAAAGGCGTCACACATCAGATCATAACGGCGGCGTTGATCGGCGATAGGTTCATTAGGCGCCGTCTCGGGAAACCATCGTTCGGTTTCGCGAATGAATTCCCAGGTTTGAGCGTCAATCAGTGCATTGTAATCGGGCTTGTCCACCATTTCAGGGTGCCGTCAGAAATGGCGCGGATGTCATTGTGTCCGGAATGTCTGCACCCATGCGTGTCAGGACGGTCGGCGCAAGAGCCAACTGACAGAGCACCGTATCCGGGTCCGGGCCGTCACCGCCGCCAAACCAGTAAAACGCGACATCTTGCTGGTCGGGTTCGCGGCCGCCATGGTGGCCCAGATTGTTTTGCCCATGATCCGACGTAACCGCGACCTCGTATCCGGCCTCTAACCAACGCGGCAACATCTCGGCCAGCATCGCATCGAACAAGGCGCCAGCTCTCTCGATCTCGATGGAATCCTGACCGAAACGATGCCCCATACTGTCCAGCGTACAGCTGTGATACAGCCCGTAATCAAGCCCGTGGCGCTGTGTCAGCATCGTCAGCGTTGCCAGCAGATCGGCATCCGAAGGCGTCATCTGGTTGCTGGCACCATAGCCCGTCATTGTGTGAAACCGCCCGTGGTTGATCACACCCCCGGCGTCATCATATTCGATATCGCGTATAAAATCCCACGGCGCCCGGTTGAAAAAAACTGACCAGAATGAATGGGCGACAGCGCCAGTGACACCACCCTTTGCGCGCACCTGAGAAAACACATCAGGCTGCGATAGGCGGAACACGGTTTCGTTTGACACGACCCCATGGGTCTGCGGGGTCACGCCGGTATGAATTGAGGCATAGCAACTTGCGGATGTTGACGGCAACACAGAGCGCATACGCCAAACACGGGCATCCCCTGACTGCACCCATCCTTCCAGATTACCATTCAACCGCCGCGCCGCACGCCAGGGCTGTCCGTCGATTATGATCAGCAACAACTTGTTTTTCATCACTGCCGGAATCCCAATTATCATCCATGTCCATTTGCAAGCCGGGAACGAGCCAAAGTCAAGATTTCAAATGCAGATATCGGCAGTCAGCGCCATGAACCGGGGACGCAATTGCGATCCAGAAATCATGCGCATCATCGATCTGACACCTGCCAGCGCGGATTGATCCAGGGCGGCGCGGTTTCAGGATCCAACGGCGGTTTGCCAAGGATATGATCGGCCATCTTTTCGCCAACCATGATGGAAGGCGCGTTCAGGTTGCCATTGGTGATACGTGGGAAAATCGAAGAATCCACGACACGCAACCCCTGAACACCAACGACGCGACCAGCAGGATCCACAACCGTGCCCGGGGCTGCCGGGTCGCCCATGCGGCAGGTGCCACAGGGATGGTATGCGCTTTCGGCATGCTGCCGGATAAAGTCATCAATGGCTGCATCTTCAACGACATGCGCCCCAGGATGGATTTCACGGCCACGAAATGGCGCAAATGCGTCCTGGCTCAAAATTTCGCGCGCGGCGCGGATACAGTGTCGGAACTCTATCCAATCTTGTTCGTGGGACATGTAATTGAATTTGATAACCGGCCGGTCGGTCGGGTTCCCCGATTGAAGACTTACAGCACCTCGGGATTTGGATCGCATGGGGCCAACATGGGCCTGATACCCATGGCCCTCGGCAGCTACCGTGCCGTCATACCGCACAGCGATCGGTAAAAAATGGAACTGAATATCGGGATATTTCACACCGGATGCCGATCGAATGAAACCTGCGGATTCAAAGTGGTTGGACGCACCAATGCCACGGCCAAACGCCAACCATTGCGCACCGGCCAAAGCCTTGGAAACGATATTCCAATGTTTATAAAGCGTGATCGGTTGAATGCAGGCCTGTTGGACATAAACCTCTAGATGGTCCTGCAGATTGCCGCCAACCCCGGGGCGATCCGCAATCACCGTAATTCCGTTCTCTTTCAAATGTTTGGCCGGGCCAATACCGGAAAGCATCAAAAGTTTCGGCGAATTGATTGATGACGCCGCAATCACAACTTCTTTTTCGGCGGTAACCGTTTCTATGCCCGCCCTTGTTTCAATTTCGACACCGGTCGCCCGCCCGTCCTTTAGAATGATTTTTCTGGCAAAACACCTTTTCAGTCGGACATTGGAACGTTTAAGGGCCGGTTTCAGATAGGCATTTGCGGTCGACCAGCGCCGACCATTCTTGATCGTCGCCTCGCACGGACCGAAACCTTCTTGTTTTTCGCCATTGTAATCGTCGGTCGCTTCAAATCCTGCCTGCTGTCCGGCGCCTACGAACGCTTTGTACAGCGGGTTCTTGCGTGGGCCGCGGGACACAGACAGCGGGCCATCCAAACCACGCCATGACGGATCGCCCCCGTGTCCACCGCTGCGCCAGCTTTCCATCCGTTTGAAATATGGCAGCACATCCGCGTACCGCCAGCCATGCGCGCCGCTTTGCGCCCAATGATCAAAGTCGCAGGCATGGCCGCGCACGTAAACCATGCCGTTGATCGATGAAGACCCCCCGATGACTTTTCCGCGTGGCGTTGCAAGTCGCCGGTTGCCAAGCTGTGGTTCAGGCTCGCTTTGGAACCCCCAATCATATCGCTTCATATTCATTGGATATGACAACGCTGCGGGCATTTGGATAAACGGTCCAACATCAGGGCCGCCATATTCCAGTATCAAAACCGAATATTTACCGCTTTCTGACAAACGATAGGCCAGGGCCGATCCGGCAGAACCGGACCCGATAACAACAAAATCGGCCTTCATTCAGGTGCCCCGCGGAAAACGCTGGCTTTGTTCCAGCGCATTCAGATCCATGTGATTGCGCATGTATCGTTCGCTTGCCATTTGCAGCGGCTGATAGTCCCAGGGAAAATAGGACCCGTTGCGCAATGCCTGGTAAACCACCCATCTGCGGGCCTGTGATTGGCGCACTTCAGCATCATAGGCGTTCATATCCCAGCGCTGATGCGTTTTTTCGGTCAGCACCTGCACTGTCCCCGCATGTCGCGGTTCCTGCGCCAGATTGTTCATTTCCGTCGGGTCGGCGTCCAGGTCAAACAGCTGCGGCGGGTCCAGTTCACAATGGATGAATTTCCATTTGCCATAACGCAGGCAAACCATGGGCGCATAGGATGCCTCGGCTGCATATTCCATGGCCACAGGTGCATCCCGCGTTCCACCTTTTGCCAGTGGCACCAATGTTTCGCCATCCGTCCACGGCATGATGTCATCCATCGAAATGCCCGCCAGATCAGCCAATGTTGGGGTGACATCAAGGGTCGACACCGGCGTTTTGACCAAACCCGGTTTCAGATCCGGGCTGGAAATCATCAACGGAACCCGCGCCGATCCCTCGAAAAAATTCATTTTGAACCACAGCCCGCGCTCGCCCAGCATGTCACCATGATCCGAGACAAATAATATTGTGGCCTCTTGCCCGGTGGATTCCAGCGCCTCCAGTACGTCGCCTATTTTGTCGTCCAGATAGGAAATATTCGCGAAATATGCGCGGCGCGCGGTTTTTATATCGTCCTGGCCGATATCGAATGACCGCCAGTCATTGGCGTCAAAGATACGTTTTGAATGCGCATCCTGATTGTCATATCCCAGGTCCGGCACCTGCGGCAGCAGGTGATCGCAATCGGCATAAAGGTCCCAATATTTTTGGCGCGCGACATAGGGGTCGTGGGGATGGGTGAAACTAACGGTCAAGCTCCATGGGCGATCTTCTTTGCCCCGTGCAAGATCGTAAATTTTCCGCGTGGCGTGATATGCGACCTCATCATCATATTCCAGCTGGTTGGTGATCTCGCCGACCCCTGCCCCGGTCACAGACCCCATGTTGTGATACCACCAATCGATCCGCTCGCCGGGCCTGCGATAGTCCGGCGTCCAGCCAAAATCTGCCGGATACACATCTGTCGTCAGCCGTTCCTCGAACCCGTGCAATTGATCCGGGCCGACGAAATGCACTTTGCCAGACAGACAAGTCTGGTATCCGGCACGCCGTAAGTGATGCGCATAGGTCGGAATGTCTGAGGCAAATTCAGCCGCGTTGTCATACACACGTGTCCGCCGCGGAAGTTGACCGGACATAAAACTGGCCCGCCCCGGTGCGCATAATGGCGAAGCTGTATAGGTGTTGGCGAACCGCACGGATTTTTCAGCAAGCCTTTTCAGGTTTGGTGTGTGAAGCCAGTCCGCGGGACCATCCGGAAACAGCGTTCCGTTCAGCTGATCCACCATAAATATCAAAATGTTAGGCTTTTTTGTCATCAGTACGGGCTTTCAACCGGCGTCATGCCGACATAGACGGATTTCACTTCGGAATAGTGGTTCAACGCCTCGCGCGAATTCTCACGTCCGACACCGGACATTTTTGATCCGCCGAATGGGGCTTCTACCGGTGCCAGGTTGTAATTGTTGATCCACAAAGTACCCGCATCCAGCCTGTCTGCGACACGATGCGCACGTGTGATATCACTGGTGAACACACCGGCTGACAGCCCGAATTCGGTTTCATTGGCGCGGTTTACAACCTCGTCTTCGTTATCGAAATCCAGCACGGCCATAACCGGACCAAAGATTTCCTCTTTGGCAATTCGCATGTTGTCTTTGACGTCTGCAAACACGGTGGGTTCGACAAAACACCCGTTCTCAAATCCCTGTATTTGTGGCGTGCCGCCGCCGGTCAGACAGGTGGCACCTTCGGATTTGCCAACCTTTATATAGTCCGAAACGATCTCAAGTTGTTTTGCGGACACAAGCGGCCCCATTTGAACGTCCTCGTCCATCGGATCGCCGATGCGGATCGCTTTGGTGCGTGCAACGAGACGGTCAAGAAACTGATCACGGATGCCTTTTTGCACGAACACGCGTGTGCCGTTTGAACACACTTGCCCAGAGGAATAGAAATTCGCCAGCATTGCGCCGCCAACGGCGTTTTCAACATCTGCGTCGTCAAAAATGATCAACGGGGACTTGCCACCCAGTTCCATGGTGACGTGACGCAACCCTTGTGCAGCGGCGGCGTATACTTTTTGACCTGTGGGGACCGATCCCGTCAGTGACACTTTGGCGACATCGGGATGTGTGGCAAGGGCCGCGCCAACCGGGCCCATGCCCTGCACAACATTGTACAGACCCTTGGGTGCGCCAGCCTGCACCAGGATTTCCGCGATTTTCAGCGCGCAAAGTGGCGTTGATTCGGATGGTTTGAAAATCATCGCATTGCCGCAGGCCAGGGCCGGGGCACCCTTCCAGCATGCTATTTGTGTGGGATAGTTCCATGCGCCGATGCCAACACAGATGCCCAGCGGCACCCTTTTTGTGTAAACGAAATCTGTACCCAGATTGATCGTTTCGCCGTTGATCGACGCGGCAATTCCGCCAAAGAATTCCAGCGCTTCTGCACCAGAAGTCGCGTCAACATACAGCGTTTCCTGTAGCGGTTTACCAGTGTCCAGGGTTTCAAGCTCGCTGAGTTCGCGGTTGCGTTCCATGATGATATCAGCGGCGCGGCGCAATACACGCCCGCGTTCGACCGGTCGCCATCCCGCCCACTCTTTTTGCGCACGCTTGGCCGATTTTATGGCCTGTTCGATCACGGCTGGCGTCGCCGCATGCAGCCGGGCGATGACCTGGCCCGTTGCGGGGTAGACGCAATCAAATGGAACACCTTTAATGTCCTCGACATAGGCCCCATCGATGTAATGGCTGCCGGACGGCTGCACACTTTGCATGCCCTAATCCTCTGTTTTGGCGCTGTATCGCGCGATGTTCAGATCAATGTAGTTGTTCACCAGCGCACGCGCTTGCGGACGCGATGGCGCATCCGACTGCAAAGCGTGGCGAATATATATACCGTCGATCATGCTGGCTGCGCCCTGGGCGATACCGTGCGCGGCAGGCGGGTCGACCAGAAATCGCAATCCATAGACCAGATTGGAATGCAGCCGCCGCGCATATATCTTTAACAGGCGTCCGGCCTCTGGCGACCGCTGCGCTTCGACATAAAACACCAGCCATGCTGAAACGATTTCATCCGCAAACTGGTCGCGCCCCAACGATGCTTCGACGATCGCTGAAAGCCGTTCTCTTGGGGATTGGTCCGGGTGCAGCAATGCGCGGACCGCACGTCCATATTCGCTGATGATGTGGCGCATCGCGGCCAGAAAAATCGCGTCCTTTGATTCAAAATAATAGTGCGCAAGTGCTGTCGACATGCCGGCACGGCGTGCGATCTGCCCGACGGTCACGTCCAGCGAACAAGCCAGTCCGATTTCCGAAATAGTTGCATTTACCAACGCGGCGCGGCGCGCTGGTTCTTGTCCGATTTTTGGCATGAGACAGCTTTTCACCAGGTTCCTGGCAATCCTGCCTGTTTTTTATTGATTGATCAATCAATAAAAATTAATCCGCCACAAATCTGAGTTCAGACGGGGATATCCCAAATTCTTGGCGGAACGCGCGGGTCATGGCACTGGGGTTGTGATAGCCGGTGCGCACTGCAATCTCTGCTACCGACAGGCGCGACTGTTCCGCATAACGCCGGGCCGCAGTCAGCCTTAGCCGGCGGTAAACGGTTTTTGGCGGCGCGCCAAATTCACGGCGAAATGTTTGTTCAAGCTGCGCACGGGTTGCGCCCAAAGTGCTGAGTATTTGAGGAACCGAAAGTGGGTGTTCCAGATTTTCACGCATCAGGTTCACAGCCTTTGCCGCCAACGCCGTCCCTTGATCCAACTCGATCGCGTTATAATCTGTGCCGGTGCCGTCAAAGACAAACAGGGCTACAACACTCAGGCGAACTGCCTCGCCGTGGGTTTGGCCGATCATGTATTGCAACAAGTCAAATGCGGTCATCGCCCCGGCGCATGTCCAGCGATCACCATCGATAACAAATTTGGACCGCACCACCCGGGTCTCCGGAAACGCCTCGGCCATTGCATCGACTTCGTCCCAGTGCACTGTGGCGTTTCTGTTATCCAAAAGACCGGCCGCCGCCATAATCCAGCTGCCCATATCCATCCCGATCATCGTGTCGTATCGGCTGGCCGCCATGCGCAGCACCCGTTGACATGACAAGGTCGCCTGGCGACGAAACCGGTAGCTGGGCATCACAAAAAGCGCGCGCCCTTTGCGGGTTGCCGATAACGCTGCAGCCGGGGTCACGTTCATCCCAGATGATGATGTAACGGCCTTTCCGTCCAGTGTGACCAGGGTCCAGTCATAGGCTTGCCACCCCAGAACGCGGTTGGCTGCGCGCAACGGCTCTACTGCATTCGCAAGGCAGTAGTTCGAAAACTCGTCGAAAAGCAAAATATCAATTTTCTCGGTCTTCGCGCCGGGGATTTTCCAATTCCGCATGATTATTATGCAATACAGCATGATCCAGAAACGCAAGTGAATTATCGTAGGCTTCAGGACAGAAAAATCGAGGACCTCATGCCGCTAGAAATGAACAAACGGGTATTTATCACATGCGCGGTCACCGGTTCCGGCAACACGCAGGATCGCAGCCCGCATGTGCCCACAAGCCCCAAGGACATCGCCGACAGCGCGATTGCAGCAGCCCGCGCAGGCGCAGCGGTCGTCCATTGTCACGTACGCGACCCGCAAACAGGTGCGGCGGCGCGCGATGTACATCTGTACCGAGAGGTGACTGATCGCATCCGCAATGCCAATGTCGACGTGGTCTTGAACCTGACCGCCGGCATGGGGGGCGATGTGGTTTTCGGCCCCCCTGACGCACCTTTGCCGCTTGGCGCTGGCACTGACATGATATCCGCGCAGGAACGCGTCGCACATATTGCAGAGTGCCTGCCGGAAATCTGCACGCTGGACTGCGGCACGATGAATTTTGCCGAAGCGGATTATGTGATGACCAACACGCCGGGGATGCTGCGTGCAATGGGATCGCTGATGACTGCACTTGGCGTGAAACCAGAAATCGAGGCATTTGATACAGGGCACCTTTGGCTTGCCAAAACGCTGGTCGCAGAAGGTGTGTTGAAAAGCCCTGCCTTGGTGCAACTATGTATGGGTATTCCGTGGGGTGCGCCGGACGATCTGAATACATTCATGGCCATGGTCAACAATGTGCCTGACGACTGGACATGGTCGGCTTTTTCCATCGGACGCAATGAAATGCCCTATGTCGCCGCATCTGTCCTGGCGGGCGGTAACGTGCGTGTCGGGCTCGAGGACAATTTGTGGATTGCAAAGGGTGAACTGGCAACAAACGAGACGCTGGTGACGCGTGCGCGCGGCATCGTCGAGGCGATGGGCGCCACAGTGATCGGCCCTGACGAGGTGCGCCAGTCACTGGGGCTGGTCAAAAGAGCACCCGTTTAATGACCCGCGATGACCGTAATCGGAAAGGTATCGGCAAGATGACGAAAACAGCGGCCATTATCGGCGGCGGCGTTATTGGCGGCGGTTGGGCGGCCAGATTTTTGCTGAACGGCTGGAATGTCTGTATCTTTGATCCAGCACCGGATGCCGGCCAAAAGATTGCGGCCATTATCGAAAACGCCCGCCATGCCTTGCCCATGCTTTACGACGTGATGCTGCCAGCCCAGGGCCAGTTGACGTTTTGCGACACGATCGCCCAAGCCGTTAGTGACGCCGACTGGGTCCAAGAGAGCGTGTCTGAAAGACTGGACCTGAAACATCAGGTTCTGGGTGAAATTCTGCAACATTCCGCAGGGTCCGCGTTGATCGGATCGTCGACATCCGGTTTCAAACCTTCACAATTGCAGCAAGGGCTGTCAGACCCCGGGCGCATCTTTGTCGCCCACCCATTCAATCCTGTTTATCTTTTGCCGGTCGTGGAAATCGTTGCCAGTTCTCTGTCCGCACCAGAAGTGGTGATCGCGGCCAAGGCCGTGTTGGAAGACATCGGCATGCGACCATTGGTCGTGCGCAAGGAAATCGATGCACACATCGCAGACAGATTGCTGGAGGCGGTCTGGCGCGAAGCCCTGTGGTTGGTCAAAGATGACATCGCAACCACCGAAGAGATTGACGATGTCATCCGCTATGGATTTGGCATCAGATGGGCGCAGATGGGCCTGTTCGAAACCTATCGCGTCGCCGGTGGTGACGCCGGAATGAAGCATTTCATCAGCCAGTTCGGGCCTTGTCTGAAATGGCCGTGGACGAAATTGATGGACGTTCCCGAACTGACGAACGAATTGATCGACAAGATCGCCAGCCAATCGGATGATCAATCCGGGCATCTGACAATCCGGCAATTGGAACGCCTGCGTGATGACAACCTTGTCGCCATCATGCGCGCACTAAAGGGGCAGGATAGCGCAGTTGGCGCGCACTTGAACAATCATGAGGCGCAGCGCCCGGTGACTGCGGACGGTCCCGGACCAATCACGACGATTGAACGCACAATTCCGGTCGACTGGGCCGACTATAACGGTCACATGAACGAAAGCCGGTACGGTCAGGTGTTCTCTGACGCGGCGGACGCAGTGATGGCGGCAATCGGTGCAGACCGCGCGTATGTCGATGGCGGTCTAAGCTATTTCACCGTCGACATCCGCATTCGTTTCCTGGCGGAAACACATGCCGGGCAAAAAATCATTGTGCGTTCTCGTATCAAAGAAGGCCGTGGCAAGAAAATGCAGCTTTTCCACGAGATGGTGCAACCGGACGGGACCCTGTTGGCCACCGGCGAGCAGGTGTTGATCCATGTTGATCTGGGCACCCGGCGCGCCTGTGACCCGGTGCCCCATGTGTTGGCAAAACTCAAAGACCTTGCCAACGCGCACGCCGCATTCGCGTTGCCATCAGAATCCGGGGGAAGTTAATGAATTTTGGATTATCCGACGAACAACAATTGATTGTGTCGACCGTCCGCAGTTTCGTGGAAAACGAAATCTATCCGCACGAAGACGCTGTGGAACGCGCCGCTGATGTCGCACCGGCACTGGCAGCAAAAATCAAGAAAAAGGCATTGGATTTGGGGTTTTATGCGTGCAATTTTCCCGAATCCGTGGGCGGCGCGGGCCTGTCGCATGTCGATTTTGCATTGGTTGAACGGGAACTGGGTCGCGGTTCTATGGCATTGACCCATTTTTTTGGTCGCCCGCAGAATATCCTGATGGCCTGCAAGGGCGATCAAATCGAAAAATACCTATTGCCAGCGGTGCGCGGGGAACGGATGGACGCACTGGCAATGACGGAACCGGGTGCCGGATCGGATGTACGGGGCATGTCGTGCACAGCCCGCCGGGACGGTGATGATTGGGTATTGAATGGCACAAAACATTTCATTTCAGGTGCCGAGCACGCCGATTTTGTCATCGTGTTCGCGGCAAGCGGCGAAGACGACACACCGCGCGGTCCCAAGAAACGGATCACCACTTTTCTGGTCGATCGCGGCACGCCCGGTTTTGTGATCCGCGACGGCTATCGGTCCGTCAGCCACCGTGGATACAAAAACATGATCCTGGATTTTGACGATTGTCGATTGCCGGGTTCGCAGGTGCTTGGTGACGTCGATGGCGGGTTCGCCGTGATGAACGATTGGCTTTTTGCAACACGCATAACGGTTGCGGCAATGGCTGTCGGGCGGGCGCGCCGGTGTTTTGATCTGGCGCTGGCATATGCTGCCGAGCGACATCAGTTTGGGCAGCCGATAGGAAAATTCCAGGGTGTCGGGTTCCAGATTGCCGATATGATCACTGAAATCGATGCTGCTGACTATCTGACACTGGCTGCGGCCTGGCGGCTGGACAATGGACTGCCGGCAAACCGTGAAATTGCCAGTGCCAAACTATATGCAACCGAAATGCTGGCCCGAGTCACCGACAAATCATTGCAGATTTTTGGCGGCATGGGTTTGATGGATGATTTGCCAGTCGAACGATTCTGGCGCGATGCCCGCGTGGAACGAATCTGGGACGGAACCTCGGAAATACAACGACATATCATCAGCCGGGACCTTTTGCGCCCGCTTGGAGCATAGTCTTGGCACCTGATCTTGGCAGACTTTTGCGACCAAAACAGATCGCAGTGGTCGGTGGCGGGGCCTGGTGCCGAAGTGTGATCAAGCAATGCGAACGCATTGGTTTTTCCGGTGATTTGTGGTCCGTGCATCCAACCAAGTCAGAGTTTTGCGGGCGAACCACATTCAGGTCTGTGCGCGATTTGCCGTCCAGCCCGGATGCCTGTTTTATCGGCGTCAATCGCCAAAGTACGATTGGGGTCGTATCGGCGCTTGCGGATATGCAGGCCGGTGGTGCTGTGTGTTTCGCCAGCGGGTTTCAGGAATCGGATCGTGAAACCGGTGACGGCGCCGCACTGGAATGTCAGTTATTACAGGCAGCGGGGTCGATGCCGATCCTGGGTCCCAATTGTTACGGCTTCATCAATTATCTGGACCGAAAGATCCTGTGGCCGGATCAGCACGGCGGCCTCCCCGTTGACAGCGGCGTCGCCATCCTGACCCAATCATCAAACATCGCGATCAACCTGACAATGCAGACCCGCAGTTTACCAATTGCATATATGATTTCGACCGGAAATCAGGTGCAAACTGCAATGGCAGACCTGGCAATGGCCGTTTTAAACGACGACCGCGTCACGACACTTGGCTTGCACATCGAAGGCGTCGGCAACATCCGCAAGTTGGAAGCTTTGGCAAATCAGGCCCGGGCATTGGGGAAATCTATTGTTGTGCTCAAGACCGGCCGGTCAGTTCAGGCCCAGGCGGGAGCGGTGTCGCACACCGCGTCGGTGGCCGGCAGCGAAGCAGGTGCGCGTGCGCTATTCGCCAGGCTGGGCTGGATTGCGGTCGACACATTGGCCGTTTTTTTGGACACGTTGAAAATACTGCACATTGCCGGACCGCTGCAATCCAGGCGAATTGCATCAATGTCCTGTTCCGGCGGCGAGGCTGGCCTGATGGCCGATCTGTGTGTTGATCACGGCCTCGAATGCCCGCCATTGGACGACACCCAGATAGACACATTGCGCGGCATTCTGGGGGTCCATGTCAGCCTGGCCAATCCGCTGGATTATCATACCGATATCTGGGCCGATGCACGGGCCATGCAAGACGTGTTCGCAACGATGATGCATCCGTCGGTGGCATTGGGCGTTGTGGTCGCCGATTTCCCGCGGACGGACCGATGCAGTCGTCATGACTGGAACGCGGTGATTGATGCCGCAATCCGGATCGGGACAGACCGCAAAACACCCCTGGCGATCCTGGCATCTTTGCCCGAAACCATGCCGGAAGACGTTGCTATAATGCTGGCCCAGAACGGTGTGGTGCCGCTATGCGATATACATACCGCGCTGGCCGCAATAGCTGCTGCCGCAACACCACAGACGCGCGATCACAGCGCTGAACCCGTCCTGTTGCCAGCCGCTCTGGGCCAAACCCAGGTACTGCCAGAAGTCGACGCAAAGGACATGCTACAGCTGTTTGGCCTGCAAACACCCCGCGCCAAACTGGTATGTGCAGCAAGTGACGCAGCCCGCACCGCGTCTGAAATCGGATTTCCGGTTGCTCTCAAAGTTCAGGGGCTGGCGCATAAGTCTGAAAGTGGCGGCGTGGTATTGGGTCTGTGCAACACGGACGAGGTTGAAACTGTTGCCAACAGGCTGCCCGACGGCGACATTCTGGTTGAAGAAATGATTGACGACACCGTGGTCGAGCTATTGGTGGGTATCACCATGGATGAGGCACATGGTTTTGTTCTGACCTTGGCCGCCGGCGGCATTTACACCGAGCTGTTAGATGACTGTGCCAGCGCATTGATACCCGTGGCTGCGATCGATATCACACACATGCTGCGGCAACTGAAAATCGGACCCAGGCTCAACGGATATCGCGGCCAGCCCGGCGTAAATATGACAGCGACGATTGACGCCGTACTGGCTGTGCAGGATTTTGCAATCCAACATCAAGCGCGTTTGGCTGAAATTGAAATCAACCCTCTGATCTGTGGTACAGATCGTGTTGTTGCTGTCGATGCGCTGATTAGAATGGAGCCTTGAAATGACAAATTCCCCACTGCACATCGAACGTTTCGGCGCTGTTTTACAGGTCACACTGGACCGTCCAAAAGCGAATGCAATCGATCTGGAAACAAGCCGGCGGATGGGCGATGTCTTTGCCAGGTTTCGCGACGATCCCGAACTGCGAGTCGCAATTCTGACGGGTTCCGGTGACAGATTTTTCTGTGCTGGATGGGACCTAAAGGCGGCGGCGGCTGGTGACGCCGTTGACGGCGATTATGGGGTTGGTGGTTTTGGCGGGTTGCAACAACTGCCGGATCTCAACAAACCCGTCATTGCAGCCGTTAACGGAATTTGCTGCGGCGGCGGGTTGGAACTGGCGCTGTCGGCGGACATTATTCTGGCATCCGAGAATGCAACATTTGCCTTGCCGGAAATCCGGTCGGGCACGGTTGCCGATGCCGCCAGCCTGAAATTACCAAAGCGCATTCCATACCACGTCGCGATGGAAATGTTGCTGACCGGGCGGTGGCTGGACGTTGCAGAAGCCAGGCAATGGGGATTTGTGAACCACGTCTACCCCCCCGAACAGTTGCTTGGCGCAGCACAGGAACTGGGTGAGACATTGGCCAAAGGTCCGCCGCTGGTCCACGCGGCGATCAAGGAAATCGTACGCGAAGCCGAAACGCTGGCCTTTCATGAGGGCATGGAAAAGATCACGTCCAGCGGTTTTGAAACCGTCAGGAAACTGTACACATCTCAAGACCAGAAAGAAGGCGCGCGCGCCTTTGCCGAAAAACGCGATCCGGTCTGGCGTGGTAAATAGAGCGCCAATCAGATCGTTCGAATTCTAGCTATCTTTTCTGATTACAGCCCAATGCGGTGACACTCGATTAGGACCTGTCTGGGACACTGACAGCGCATCGTGGGGATGTGGCAGTGGGTGGCGCAATGGGAATTATTACACATATTGAAACGATAACCGTGCCGTTTGCACCGTTCGGTGCCGACGTTGTCGATATAACTTTCAATCAAGACCCGGCGATTAACGCCGTCACTTTTATCGCGGGTGTAGACGGGGCCGCACGATACTTGCAGATGGACACAGAATCTGTGGCTGGCACGATCGCCAATGGCTATCAGGGGTACTCAGCGGCTGATTTTGTCGAACTCGATTTCGGCGCAGGGACATTTGACGCGTCCTTGTGGCGTTTGGATCAGGCGCGCAATGCCAGCGCAGACGGTCAAATCTCGGCAGCGCATATCAGCGATACCAACAATGGGTTTGCAGGCGACACCATCCAGGCGGCGTGGGTAAATGCGGGCGGCCAGGATTGGCTCATCACTTCGCGCACCGACGCGGCGGGTTTGGTATCGTTCGCGTGGGATGGTGTCGGCGGCTACACCTTGAATGACGCAACCATCGGGATCACGAACACCACTTTTACCGACATCGCAGCCGTGTCCGCCTATGGCAAGAACTGGATCGTCGGGACGTCCGGCATCGACGATGTTGTCACACTGTATTCAGTGAACGACGATGGAACGCTGACTTTCGATGCCATGTCCGGTGCCGCCAACGGTTTGTGGATAAACACGCCGGTTGCGCAGAGCGCGGCAGAAATCGGGGGCGTGACATTCATTGTTGTGGCATCAAGCGACAGCGGATCACTGAGCACTTTACGGTTGGAACCGGATGGCACATTGATCCCTGTCGATCACATAATCGACAATCTCACCACCCGCTTTGATGATGCCAGCAACGTCGAGACGGCAGTCATTGACGGGGTTGCTTACGCCGTTGCATCCGGCAGCGACGACGGGTTTTCTGTGTTTCGAATTCGCCAGGACGGGCAACTGATCTATCTGGACAGCCAGGAAGACACGGCCGCCATCACGCTGGACAACATCGCTGCGCTTGCCATTGGCGCCGACGCCAATGGTCCCCATATTTACGCCGCATCCGAAACAGAAGTCGGCGTTACACATTTTGCGTTCGATACAGGATCCCCCGGACTTTCACTTAACGGGTCGTCGCTGGCAGATGTTTTGAACGGCTCGTCCAATGACGATGTCCTGATGGGTGGGTTCGGCGATGACACTCTTGTTGGCGGGGCTGGGCAAGACATTCTTGTGGACGGCGACGGTCAGGATACACTGACCGGCGGAAGCGGCGCCGATGTATTCGTGTTAGAATATGACGGGTTCGTGGACACTATTACCGATTTCCAGCCCGGTATCGATTCCTTTGATCTTTCGTATTTCCCACTGATATATGACGTCGCCGACCTGGATTTCACGTCAACAGCCTCTGGTGCGACCGTGGTTTTCCAAACGGAAACCGTTGTTGTTCAATCATCTGACGGGTCGTCGCTTAGCCTTGGCGACGTGTTTGGGATATCGCCGTTTGACGTGACCCGGCCAACGCTTGTTTATGCATATGGCGACCCTGTCGCGTCAGCAATTACGATCCTGGGTTCAAGTGCGGCGGATTTACTGATCGGAACAAATGCTGACGACTATTTTTCCGGCGGCCTGGGCGCGGACACGATGATTGGCGGGGCGGGTGCAGACAGCTTTTTCGGTGGATCCGGTCTGGACGCCGCAGATTATTCAACCGCCGCGATCGGCCTGACTATTGATATGATGTCTGCAGCGGACAGCACTGGCGACGCTGCCGGTGACACGTTTTCATCGATTGAATTGATTACTGGCTCTGCTTTCGACGACACAATTTCCGGCACAAATCTAGATGATATTCTGGATGGGTCGGACGGTGCTGATACATTAGAAGGCCGCAATGGCAACGACGCGCTGATGGGCGGCAATGACGCAGATGTTCTGGCAGGCGGTTTGGGGGCCGATGTGCTGGATGGCGGCGACGGTTCTGACACCACCAGCTATCTTGCGGCCACGGCATCAGTAAAGGTCGATTTGGGCAATCGATCATCCGGTGGTGGCGAGGCCGCCGGTGATCGTTTCAGCGCAGTCGAAAATGTATCTGGTTCGCAATTCGCCGATTTTCTTGTGGGTGACGACTCTGCCAACCTGATTTGGGGTAACGACTCGGCGGATTTCATCATGTCTGCGGCGGGGGACGATTTCCTGTACGGGGGCGATCAGAGTGACATTTTGGAAGGCGGGATTGGGTCGGACTATCTGGACGGCGGAACTGGCACCGATCTGGCATCCTATGGGGCGGCCAAGTCGCAGATGACCGCCAATTTGGGCTCAGCCAGCGCTAACACCGGCGATGCCCAGGGCGACACGTATGTGTCGATTGAGGGTATCGTGGGCACCAGATTTGATGACGTCCTGGTCGGCAATTCGGCAGACAACCAATTGTATGGGGTTGGCGGTGACGACTTGTTGCAGGGGGGGGCAGGCAACGATTACCTCAGCGGTGGCTTTGACGATGATCGCCTGGAGGGCGGGGCCGGCGACGATCAGCTATCAGGTGGTGCAGGTCGCGACACGTTTGTTTTCGCATCTGGCATGGATGACGACGTCTTGCTGGATCTGGATGTGGATCTGGACGAAATCCAAATTGAGGCCAGCCTATTCAGTGCGACCCCTGCAACCGTCCAGGCGCTGTTGGACACTTACGCCGTAGTAAATTCCGACAATGTGTTGTTGGATTTCGGCCTGGCGGGCAGCCTGACAATCAGCGGCATCACAGATGTGAACAGCCTGGCGGATGTTATTTCATTTATCTAGACCCAGCGGGGCGATTAATTCCGCACCAGCGACGCAAGATAGTTACCGTAGCTGTTCTTTTTGAAGACAGCCGCGCGTTCCAGCAGTTTTTCTTCGTTTATCCATCCTTGTTCGAATGCGATCTCATCCGGGGACCCGACCTGAAGACCCTGGCGTTTCTGAAGCGTCCGTACAAAATTTCCCGCATCCAGCAGGCTGTCATGGGTCCCGGTATCCAGCCATGCATAGCCGCGCCCCATACGCTCGACGGTCAGACATCCTTCGCTCAGGTACATTTCCAGCAATGTGGTAATTTCCAGTTCGCCGCGCGCTGATGGCTTGACCTCTCGGGCGCGATCGGGTGCTGTTTCGTCAAGGAAATACAATCCGGTCACCGCATAGTGCGACGCAGGTTCGTCCGGTTTTTCAATGATCGAATTCACTTTGCCATCGCCGTCAAATCCAACAACCCCGTAGCGTTCCGGGTCCGACACGCGATAGCCGAATACGGTGCCGCCGTTCGGTTTTTCCCCGGCGTTATGCAGCAGTGTCGGCAAAGCGTGGCCAAAAAAGATATTGTCCCCCAGGACCAGCGTTGACGGTGATCCATTCAAAAAACTGTCGGCCAGCAGATAGGCCTGGGCCAACCCGTCAGGCGAGGCCTGGACGATATATTCAAGGTTCAACCCCCACTGAGAACCATCCCCAAGCAGACGCTTGAACTGCGGCTGGTCAGTCGGTGTCGTGATGACTGCGATGTCGCGAATGCCCGCCAACATCAGTGTGGTCAGTGGAAAATAGACCATTGGCTTGTCGTAGATCATCAACAGCTGTTTTGATGATCCCATCGTCACAGGGTACAGGCGCGTCCCCGAACCCCCTGCCAGAATTATGCCCTTGCGGTTTGACAATTTTCTACTCCTTGGGGTGGTCGCCACCCACTTCGTTTTTGTTTGTACCCAGACGCGCGCCGACGCCGTCGCGATCCTGCAATGCCTGCCACCATTCTTGGTTTTCCAGATACCAATGCACAGTTTTTTCCAAACCCTGTTGCAGCGTCACCGATGGTTTCCAGTCCAGTTCCGTGCGGATGCGGCTTGGATCAATGGCATAACGCAGATCATGTCCGGGCCGGTCGGCCACAAATCTGATTTGCTGTGCATGCGGCTGGTCCTTTGGTGCCAGGCGATCCAATATCTCACATATCGCGGTTGCAATATCGATGTTTCGGGCTTCGTTTTCGCCGCCGATATTATAGGTACGTCCGACTTGACCATTCGCCAGCACGGTTAGCAATGCATCGGCATGGTCTTCGACAAAAAGCCAGTCGCGTACATTTTCACCGTTGCCGTATATCGGAATATCCTCGCCAGCCAGGGCTTTGATTATGATGACCGGGATCAGCTTTTCTGGGAAATGGAAGGGGCCGTAATTGTTTGAACAGTTGGTCAACAACGTTGGCAGCCCATAGGTTTCCTGCCACGCACGCACCAAATGGTCGCTTGCCGCTTTGGATGCGGAATAAGGGCTGTTCGGCGCATATGGTGTTTCTTCGGTGAACAGACCGGTTGCACCCAGTGATCCAAACACTTCATCCGTCGAAATATGGTGAAACCGAAACGTGTCCGGGCGCCCTTTTTCGTTCCAGTATGTCCGGGCGGCATCCAACATCGCATATGTGCCGTTGACGTTTGTTTCGATGAACGCATTCGGACTGTCGATAGAACGGTCCACGTGACTTTCAGCCGCCAGATGCATAACCGTGTCCACATCATGCGTTTGCATGATCTCAAGGATTTTGTCGCGGTCGCGGATATCTGCTTTTTCGAACACATAATTGGGGCTGTTGTCGATGCTGGCCAGGTTCGCAAGACACGCCGCATAGGTCAGTACGTCAACATTCACAACTGAATGTCCGTCGCGAATTGCCTGACGCACGACGGCCGATCCGATAAATCCGGCCCCACCTGTAACTAAAATCTTCATCGCATTTTCCAATGTCTATTCGGCGTCAGTTTGATCATCGTTTCCAATTTCCAGCAGAACTTCGGCAAGCCCCGCCTGCCAATCCGGCTGCTGAATCGCAAAGTCCCGCGCAATATGGCTGCAATCCATCACAGAATTTGCGGGCCGCGATGCGGGCGTCGGATATTCGCTGGCAGGAATACCGGCCACATCAACTGACAGGTTTGCGGCTTGAAATATTGCGCGCGCAAAGGTTGCCCAGTCAGTCTGCGGCGCGCCCGAAAAATGATACAATCCGCCAGAATCCTTTTTCAATTTCATCTGGGCAGCCGCGCGCAGCAATGCATCCGCAATTGAGCCAGCCGGGGTTGGTCCGCCAAACTGATCATTTACGACTGTCAGTCGATCGCGGGTCTTGCCCAATCGCAGCATCGTTTTCACAAAGTTACTTCCGTGTGCTGAGAAAACCCACGATGTGCGCATTATCATGAATTGGCAGCCGCTGTTCATAATAGCCTGCTCACCCGCCAATTTGGATCGCCCATAAGCGCCGATCGGGTTGGGTTTGTCTGATGGCTCCCACGCCGGACCCAATTTGCCGTCAAAAACATAGTCAGTCGAAATATGCAGAAACGGTACGTCCAGTGATGCCGCCGCGCTGGCCATTTCGCCGGGCGCGTCACCATTCACGACTGTCGCCAATTGTTCATCGGTTTCGGCACCATCCACGGCTGTATAGGCGGCAGCATTGATAATGACACTTGGCCGCATTTCGGTGATGACACTTGCACAGGCCACAGGATCGGACAGGTCCGCTGCATTGCGATCCAGTGTCGTAACAGGCCCCAGCCGCCGCAATTCGGTCGCGACCTGACCCGATTGCCCAAACACCAGAATTGTCATGCCCGGGCGCCATCATATTGAAAAGGGGACTTAAAATCAGACAGGAATGGCGCGTTTCTATCTTTTTCGGAAATCTCGGCATGGGAAAGATCAATTGGCCATTCGATTGCGATGTCCGGATCATCAAACCGGACAGCACCGTCGCTGGCCGCATCATAATGATCAGAACATTTGTAAACGATTTCAGTCTCAGGTTCCAACGTGGCAAATCCGTGCAGGAACCCTTCGGGGACCAGCAGCTGCTTGCCATTTTCAAAGCTCAGTTCGACACCAAACCAGTTGCCAAAAGTGGGCGAACCATTGCGGATATCCACGGCCACATCATAAAGCCGCCCTCGTCCACAGCGCACCAATTTTGCCTGTGCATGCGGCGGCGATTGAAAATGCAATCCGCGTACCGTTCCAGTGGTATGCGACATCGAGTGATTGTCTTGAACGAAATCCAATGTGATACCGGCATCCTGCAAAGTCTTGCGGTTCCAGCTTTCGCAAAAAAAACCCCGCGCGTCGCCAAAGCGTTTGGGTGTCAGAACAAAAACCCCGGGCAATGATGTTTCCTGCACTTGCAACTGGTCACTCCAATTTGACGGCTCACATTTATCACCGCTGCTTAACAAGCAATCGGCGCGCTGTCACTTGGCTGCCAAAATCGGTTACGTTTACGCCATTTGGTCGAATTGTTTGTGTTATTTATTTGACAATGTGGCGCGAATGGCCGCTTGCCATGCTGAATATTTGTTATTCCGGGTGTCTGGATCCATATGCGGTGTAAATCGCTGGTCCAGCGCCCAGTTATTCGCAAATTCCTGCTGATCGGGGTAAACACCGGCCCGTTGCCCGGCCAACCACGCCACGCCCAATGCCGTGGTTTCAAGCACCGTCGGGCGGTCAACAGGTGCATCCAGGATATCCGCCAGAAATTGCATCGCCCAGTTGCTGGCGCTCATCCCGCCGTCAACCCGCAAGACACTGCCATCAATTTTCTGGCCCCAGTCCTTGGCCATCGCTTCCAGCAAATCGCGCGTTTGATAGCCGACGCTTTCAAGGGCAGCGCGGGCCAGTTCAGCGGGTCCGGAATTGCGGGTCAGCCCAAAAATGGCCCCGCGGCAATCGGCATCCCAATAGGGCGCACCCAAACCTGTGAAGGCCGGAACCAGAACCACAGACTGTGACGGATCTGCGGACTCTGCCAGCGACTGGGTTTGTCCGGCATTTTCAATGATTTTCAAACCGTCGCGCAGCCACTGAACGGCAGCGCCCGCCACAAAAATTGAACCTTCCAACGCATAGCTCGTCTTGCCGTCCAGGCGATACGCGATCGTCCCCAATAACCGGTTCGAAGACTTAACCAACTGGTCGCCGGTGTTCATCAATGCAAAACACCCGGTGCCATAAGTGGACTTTAGCATGCCTGGTTCAAAACAAGCTTGCCCGACGGTGGCAGCCTGTTGATCGCCTGCGACACCGCAAATTGGAATTTCAGCCCCGAAAAACTTATTCTTGGAAGTCCCGAAATCATCTGCACAATCAAGCACTTGGGGCAACATTTGGATGGGAATATCCAGCAGATCGCAAATTGTCTGGCTCCACCGGTTATGGCGAATATCGAACAACATGGTGCGTGCCGCATTTGTGGCGTCGGTTACATGTCTGGTGCCACCGGTCAGACGCCAGATCAAAAAACTATCAATGGTTCCAAACAGCAATTGGCCGTCTCGGGCCTTTTGCCGCGCACCGTCAACATTGTCCAAAATCCACTTGAGCTTGGTGGATGAAAAGTATGGATCGAGCAGCAAACCGGTGCGTTCCGTCACCAACGGTTCGTGTCCGTCCGCCTTTAACGCGCGGCAGAAATCGGCAGTGCGCCGGTCCTGCCAGACAATGGCGTTGTGGATGGCCTTGCCGGTGGATTTGTCCCAGACCACAGTTGTTTCGCGCTGATTGGTGATACCGATTGCTGCAATATCTGACGCTGAAATACCGGCGCTTTCAATAGCTTGATTGCTTGTTGACAGGGTTGTCGTCCACAGATCTTCTGGATCATGTTCAACCCAGCCGGAATCAGGAAAATGCTGGGGAAATTCCTGCTGTGCTGAAAAAGCGGGCCGCATGTCTTTGTCGAACAAGATTGCGCGTGTCGAGGTCGTGCCCTGATCGATCGAAAGAATAAATGTCATGACGGCTCCCATTTTGTCAGGGCTCCGCGCAACAAGGCACCACCGTTCTGAGTGATCAAAAGAACTTTGGAGCGGGCGGCGGGAATCGAACCCGCGTCATTAGCTTGGAAGGCTAAGGTCTTACCACTACACAACGCCCGCTGGAGCGAAAAGGTACTATGCCACGGAACGCCAATGGTCAAGCATCTATGCGGCCCAATTGCCCGAAAATCGTGGCCACCATTGTCAGGACCGGATTTCCATCTGCCAACACCGTTTCCGCGCGGTCCGCAAAATTTCTGACAGATAATCAGGGTAAGTTTTCAAGTCGTTCAGGTGAAAAAATCATCGCGATCAAGTCGTCGCGCAATTTGTCTGAAGAAATACGCTGCGGTGATATCAGACGGACGTGGCGTTCAGTTGATATCGGGCAATCCTGCGGACGCCACTCATGCGGATGTGTCGATCCAATAATCCGCAGCGATGCTGTCATCAAGTATCAGGCGCGCATTTGGCAGGTCATTTCCGTCCAGTTTGATTGCCAGTTCTGCGGCGGACATACGGTCCCAGCGGCTGTGCAGACGGCGCAGCAGTTCGGGTTCAGGCACGCTGGCGAATACAGTGACGTCAAACAAACCATGCAGCGATGCCCAAGGCTGTTTCTTCAGCAGCAAATAGTTGCCTTCGACCAAAATGATCCGGACGGACTGTGCGACCAGCATGGCGCAATTGCGCGATATTTCTATATCGCGATCAAACAGGGGTACGGCGATTGTATCTTCGGTATTGGCGCGCAGCCTTTCCAATATCGATCGCAGCCCGCCGACGTCGAATGTGTGCGGGGCACCTTTGCGTGCCAGATCACCGCGCGCAGTCAGTATCCGGTCATCATAGTGGAACCCATCCATCGGCACTGCCGCCGCCAGCCCCGGTGAACGGGCGTTCAGATCGTGGGTCAGTTGTTCGGCCAGTGTGGATTTTCCGGCGGCAGGTGGGCCGGCAATGGCAACCATCAATCGCCTGTTCGCCACCTGGCCGCGCAGCTTGGTCAATAAATTATCATAGGCGATTGTCTGTGTGGTCATGTTTTGCGCCAGAATGAAAAGCCAGCCGCAATCGCAGCGCCCGCCAGCAGGCCGATGGCCCGGTTAAGTGCCACAGCCAGAAACGCGGCGGCCGGCGGTGCCGTCACCATAGCGGCCAGGCCAGCGGCGATGGCTTCGTTCACGCCAAGACCGGCAGGTACTATCGAGACCGATGACCCAAGCGTTGTGGACACCACAAATAATGCGACCTCGGTCAGGCTGATTTGGGCACCAAGCGCCTGAAAGCTGAGAAACAATGTGGTCAGCCCGACCGCAATCGTAACCAGACGGATCGCAAACAATTTGGCAGTCAGCACCACGCCTGCCTGTCGCCCAATGACAGTCAAGACCCCGACGGCACCAATCAGCCCCGCCCCGACAACAATCCAACCCAATGGACGCCCCAGCATCACCAATGCCATCGCCGAAAAAGCCACTGTCATACAAAGGGTCAGGATGGCGGTGATGGTCACGATCCGTGCGCTTTCGGCCAGACCCGCGCCAACCGACATCAACGCAGCGCCCCGCACCAGCGCCCCGCCGGGCAGCGGCAACAGTTCGGCGACATTTGCGCGGGCAACGGCACCCACGGCGCCCCGATTTGGCAGATCGCGATCCAGCACCTGGGCGGACAATTGCAATGTATAGGCCGCCACCAGCAGGTTAAGCGGTGCCGCTATCAACAGATTCAACAAAAACGGCCGCAGAGTCAGTGCCTCGGGCTTTAAATCCAGACTGTTGACTGACCAGGTAACGCCGCCAACCAAAACCAGAATTCCAAGCGCACGCATCAGGGCTTTTTGGCCCCGCATCCACACAATGGCGGGGTTGCTGGTGACAAACCTGGCGAAACTTGTAAGGTGGCGGATCATTGGGTGCCCGCCGTTATCGTCTTTTGCGCATCGACATAGGCGGCAAAGGTTTCGGTGGCGACGCGGTCCCAACTGAATACGCGGATCGCAGTTTCCGAGGCGGTCTTGGTAAACGTGTCACGGTCCTTTATTGTCCAGGCCAGCAGATTTTCTATTGCTGCAACCCATGCGTCCGCGTCACCGGGTGCCAGCAAATACCCGGTTTCACCGTCGATCACGGATTCTGTCAGCCCCCCTTGTGCCGCAGCCAGCACTACGCCGCCACATGCGGCAGCCTCGGCAGCGACAAGTCCAAACCCTTCGAACTCACCCGTGCCTGTGTCAATGTTGGGCAAGACAACGCACAAGGCACTTGCGTAAGCGTCTGCAAGCATTTGTTGGTCCAAATGGCCGCGATAGGTTACACGGTCGGCTTGTAACGCATCTTTTTCGGCCTGATCCCAGACAGTGCCGACCACATCCAGCGTCACCTGTTCGGGCAGACGCGGCAGCACATTTCGGATGAACCATGCGCAACCCTTTAACCTTATCAGTCTTCCCGAATACAACAGGGTCTTTCCGGGCGTCGTTGTTGCTGTCGGTCGCAGGTCAGTGGCCAGTCTGATCACGTTTGGTTGTGCAAAACCAAATCTTGCCGCCGTGTTCGCTGTGGCTGTGGAATTGGCCAGAACGCGGGCATTCCCCAGCAAGCGCGCACCAAGCCGCAAGTACAGTCCATAGGCCCCGCCCTTTACGCCACCACGCAAAGGATAAGAGACATCTGTACCATGTGCCGACAAAACAATTCGCCCACGAGGATTGCGCAAACGTGCGGCCAGGGCCAAAGGCCAACTCGCCATATCAGTGACATGGGTGATTTGCGCAGGCGTGCGCTGAAACAACAGGCGGAAAAAGGTGGTGATGCCAAATCGGATCAATGCGGCGGGCCTTGGAACGGCACCGTTTTTCCGCCCCGGCAAAACCATCAGCGTGAGATCGGCGTGACGCGCCAGTGTCTGGCTTAGTCTGATGGAATAAGTTTCAATTCCTCCAACGGCAGGGGGCCATTTTCTGGAAACAAAACAGACGGTTGGTTTGTCGACCACTGGGTTAGCGCCCTTTCCGGACACAGCCAGCAAGGTTTCGCGGTGGCGCCGTATTTTCTTGAGTTCTCACTAAATCAATCATCTGCGGGTATTGGTTGATCCTGCGGGCATGTCTGCCTGCCAGCGGTAAGTCAAAATAATGCCCAAAGCAATCTGCGCGTCGCTTCGCCCACAGATTGACGTGTTTTTTCAACACATTCCGTACTGTGTGCTCCAGAATGCAGATTTTGTGCCGCGAGCCGGTTTTTTTTGCTATTTCGCGCCCATGTTTGTTGCCGAAACGCAGACAAACGCCACCTGACGGCCCGATTGTCACCATTTTTAGTCGGCAAAACGGGGTCTAGAATTGAAATTATTGCGCGCAGGCACATTACAAAATGAAATTGATCATTCAGATCCCTTGTTACAACGAAGAAGATAACCTGCCTGAAACGCTGGCCGATTTACCGCGTGAAGTGGAAGGTTTTGATACCGTAGAGTGGCTGATCATTGACGATGGGTCCAAGGATCGCACGATCGAGGTCGCAAAGGCACATGGCGTGGATCACATCGTCAGTTTGGGCCACAATCAAGGACTGGCCAAGGCTTTTATGAGCGGGCTTGAAGCCTGTCTGCGCGCTGGCGCAGACGTAATCGTCAACACGGATGGCGATAACCAGTATCGGGCCGATTTTATTCCGGCGCTGACAAAACCAATTCTGGATGGTCACGCCCAGATCGCCATTGGTGCCCGGCCAATCAAAGTTATTGAACATTTTTCGCCGCTCAAGCGTGTCTTGCAGCGTTTGGGCAGCTGGGTTGTCCGGCTGGCCAGCGGGTCTGACGTGGCCGACGCGCCAAGCGGTTTTCGCGCGATCCATAAATCGGCTGCCGTGCGACTGATCGTCTTTAATCCTTACACTTACACGCTGGAAACGATCATTCAGGCCGGACGGCTGGGTATTCCGATGGCATCGGTGCCAATCGAGATCAATCCGCCCAGTCGCGAATCGCGGCTGATGCGTTCGGTGCGACAGTATATTTCGCGATCGGCATTTACGATTGTGCGCATCCTGATCCTATACAAACCGCTCAAGGCGTTTTCTTATCTGGCGTTATTCATTGCACTGCCCGGCATCGCTGTGTTTTTGCGGTTCCTGGCGCGCTATATGACCGGTCAGGGGGATGGCAATATCCAATCGCTGGTGATCGGGGCTGCCCTGATCGCGGTTGCAGCAGTCTTTTTCGTCGGCGGCCTGCTGGCCGATCTGATTTCCGCCAATCGGACGCTGCTTGCCGAAATCCGCGCGCGCCATTTGATGGCCGACATTGAAAAGGCCAAATCCAAATGACCTATATCACCAAAGACAAAGGGATGTGGTTCGTCTTGGCACTGGCCGCAGTTGTCATCGCAAGCGCATTTTTCGTGTCCGACGGTTTGAACACTGTTGACGAGCTGATCTATTTTTTGGGCGCGGATGCATTTGCACAATCCGGGTCGCTGACGGTCGAGAACGGCTTTGAGACATTTGGGTCCGAGGATCTGCGCCTGTGGTTCCTGATCGACGGACCCAATGGGCTGGCGCCGCAATACCCACCGGGTTCAGCTGTTGTGGGTGGTTTGTTCATCAAATTGATGGGCGTGCGCGGCATGATTTTGCTGAACGCACTGGCATCAGCTGGCACGCTGTATTTCACTTATCGTCTGGCGCTTGCCTTGTACAACAGTCGCCATATAGCGGTTGGCGCAGTTGTGCTTTTGGCGTTTGGTTCATTTTTTGGTGAATACGCGGCAGGTGTGTGGCCCCATGCGATTAGCATGTTTTTTGTCGTCAGTGCGTTTTGGTATTTCGTCCGTGCATTGGAGTTGGAAGGTTCACGCGACGCGGTGTCGCTGGTTTTCGCCGGGCTTCTGATCGGGGCGGGATTTCTATTTCGCGCCGATACTATCTTGATCCTGCCCACCATCGCAGCAACCGTATTGCTGTATGGCGCGCGACCTGTGGCGACATTCGCCTGGGGCGGTCTTGGCATGATCCCTGGTTTTTTGGCCGCCGCGGCCGCGAATTCCTACAAATTCGGATCCATCAATCCGCTGTCATACGGCAATAGCAGCGGTGGTGGTGATGATCCTGCGTCCCACTTGCCTGTGCTGATCGTCGTTGGGGTGGTGATGCTGGCGTTGCTGTGGGCCCGTCATATGACATGGTCGCCGCGCTATCGTCTGCCATTCGCAGGCGTTGTCGCAGGTATCGTGGCCTTGCTCGCCGTGTTGCCGTGGACAAGCGTTGCCGTCAAAGATTCATTCCTGGGCGCATTCGTACTGTTGTTTGATCTGACTGAATTGCGCAATCTGGTGATAGGCATTTACACCAGCGAGTACGGCCTGCTGAGTTTCTGGGGGGTCGCCAAAAAGGCGCTGGGTCAGAGCCTGCCGTGGCTGGGTATTCTGGGCATTTTGGTATTCTCACGCTGGTCACCAGAGCGCCGCAAGAGCCACCTGATGATCTTGATCGCGACCGCCGTCTGGGTCTTGCCATTTGCCATTAGGGAATGGCACGGCGGTTATTCGTCCAACATGCGTTATTTCCTGCCAATTGTGCCGTTTCTGGCGATCATCAGTGCTGCACTTTGGCACGATCTGGCCCCGGTTACACAGCGCACCGTGACACTGGGTTTGCTGGCGGCGATATCCGGGTTGGTTGCCGTGTTCGCCTGGGCCGCACTCGCACCCACCGGATGGGCAGGCGCCCAACAAGCCATGAGCACCTATGCGCTTTATGCGATGTTGTTGCTGGCAATGCTTGGCGGTCTGTCTGCGTTATCATCAACGCTGATCATCCCAGCGGTGCGGCTAGGATTCGCCGCCTGTTTCGGCATGGCGGTGACTTATGGTCTGATCGTTGATTTCTCGGTTGCTCAATCCAAACGGGCAATCATTGCGGACGCCAGCAAGGGGTTTTCCAAAGTGGAAGGCCCGACGCTGTTTCACGGACGGCCCGAAATGTTTACGTTTCAGTCGCGCCGCCCTGACGGGTTGATCGCTTCGGCCAGCCGCCTGACCCGCGTTGTGGACAGCAATCTGATCCGCCAGGCGCTGAAAAACGGTTACCGTGCATTTGTGGCTGAACCTTCTGCAATTGCGCTGACCGAAGAATCTGTCGATTTTCAGATGATCGCCGCTGGCCCAGATTTTGAGCCCCACTTCATGTGGGAAATTGTTCTGCGCGATCAGGTTGAACAAGTCGGCATGATGGCCATCCGAGACGAGCAATTGCAAAAAAGCAATGCAGCGGCAGAGGGATTCAGCCCGGAAACCGACAGCTCCGCTTCGCGCGATTAAGAACGGCTCGCCATGCTTGTTATGTCGCTGGCCCGCCCGAAGAATGATCCGCTTGTCATTCAAGGGTTGCCGTAGCAAAAGTCAGAAACACGCGGAACTTGCCTGGTTCGGTGCTGCCAGGCCCAGTGGGGACCTGCGCCCGGACCGTGGTCGTTTTAGTACGGAGACTGATGATGGCGCAAACTACTGAACAATCACATCCAAAGGCACTTGGTCTGGATCGCCTGCCGCCGGACGACATCATGACCATACTGCTAGACGCGCAGATCGCGGCGGCGGCGGCGGTGCGACCAGCCATCCCAGCGCTGAGCGAAGGTGCCGCACAGATGGCCAAGGCCATTCGCCGTGGTGGTCGAATTGTCTATGCGGCGGCCGGTAGTTCCGGGTTGATGGGCCTGGCGGACGGTTTGGAAATCACGCCGACATTTGGTGTACCCAACCACCGGATCAAAATCCTGCGCGCTGGCGGCTTGGCCGATTTGCACATTCCAAAGGGCAATGCCGAGGACGATGTCGATGCCGCACTGCGCGATGGGGCAGATATTTCGACCGATGACTGTGTGATCTGTCTGGCCGCCAGCGGCAATACCCCCTACCCGGTGGCCATTCTGAACCATGCGCGCGGTGTCGGTGCCGCGACCATCGGCATATCCAATAATCCGGATTCCAAGTTGCTGACTGGTTCCGATGTCCCCGTTTTGCTGGCAACACCGCCAGAAGTGATCGCAGGCTCTACCCGGTTAGGGGCCGGGACCGCACAAAAGATCGCGCTGAACATGATGTCGACAATGATGGGTGTGGCGTTGGGGCATGTTCTGGACGGACTGATGGTCAATGTCATTTCAAACAATGTGAAACTGCAGGACCGGTCTGCACGGATCGTGATGAAAATAACCGGTTGCGATAGGGATGTCGCGATGCGGCATCTGCGGACAACGGACGGGCAGGTCAAACTGGCGATTTTGCTTGCCAGCGGGGCCGCAGATGCCACAGTGGCACAGGCCGTCCTGGATGACGCTGACCAAAATCTGCGCACGGCCATCGAAAGGATTAGCTGAAATCCAGTTCGCCCAGTTTGCGTGTAACGCCAAAGGAGACGGCCACAAACACACCCGCCAGAAAAAGGCTAAGCGACAGGCCACCGATTTGATAACTTAGCCCTGAAAACAGTGTGCCCAACAACCGCCCGGCCGCATTTGACATATAGTAAAACCCGACATCCAGCGTGACGTTCTGTGTGCGGGCAAACGCCAATATCAGGTATGAATGCAGCGCTGAATTCACCGCAAATACAAACCCAAACAACAACAGCCCCGCAACTAGCGCGATGGTAAGCCAGTCCTGTGGCTGCCCAGCCGCGAACACCAGTGCCGACAGGATCAGAGGAATACTTGTCAATGCAATCGCCCAGGTGGCGGCTGATCGGACAATAGTCGCAATTGGCCGGTCCGAACCGCCGACCAGGCGGGGTGTCCACGCCTGCACGACACCATATCCGATCACCCAGGCAGCCATAAAGGCCCCAATCTGAAAGAATGCGGCGCGGTTGCCTGCCTCGGATCCATCCGACAGAACCACCTGGAAATAGATGGGAATCCCGACCACAAACCAGATATCCCGCGCGCCGAACAGAAACACGCGCGCCAGGGACAGCAGGGTCACGGCACGGTTTTTGGGCATCACGTCACGAAACTTCACGTCTGCGCGCCCGGTCGGCAGGCCTGTGGGCATGAATGCAATCACCAGCACCAGGATGACCGCCAGCATAACCGCCATGCCCAACAGGGTGGCCTGGAAACCTGCGATGCCCAACAGGGCCGCGCCGATCAGAAAACCCAGACCCTTGATGGCATTTTTTGACCCCGTCAGGACCGCAACCCAGCGAAACAGATCACCACCCGTTTCCGGTGCCAGCACTTTGACGGCGCTTTTCGCGCTCATCTTGGCAAGGTCTTTGGCCACACCTGACACACCCTGCACCAGCATCACAAATACGACCGATGTGGCAATGGCCCAATTCGGGTCCTGCATCCGCAATGCAAGAAGTGCCACGACCTGAAGTGCAAGACCTGCGTAGAGAGTTCGGGTCAGGCCGTAGCGCGCGGATATCCATCCCGCCGAAAGGTTGGTGATCATGCCCATGAATTCATAAAGCAGAAACAGATATGCCAGCTGGATTGGCGAGAAACCCAATGTATGAAAATGCAACAGCACCAGCATCCGCAGGGCGCCATCGCAAAACATGAATGCCCAATAGGCCAGGGTCACGACGATATAGGCATTCAAACCTTGCCGGGTTTTGGATGTGTCGCCTGTCATGGGCCGCACACCAGCCGCGTGACGTCCGCCAGCCGTTGTGCATAACCCCATTCATTGTCGTACCAGGCGTAGATTTTGACCTGAGTTTGGTTGATCACCATGGTCGACGGCGCATCAATAATGGCCGAACGGGGATCATTGAGGTAATCGGCGGACACCAATGGGCGTTCCTCGTAGCCAAGAATACCTTGCAAAGTGGTTTCAGAGGCCTGTTTGAACAGCGCGTTGACTTCTTGCACCGTGGTGGGACGTTCAACTTCGAACACACAATCCGTCAGCGATGCGTTCAACAGTGGCACCCGGACAGCGTGGCCGTTCAAACGGCCCTGCAATTCCGGATAAATCAGTGTGATTGCGGTGGCCGAGCCTGTGGTCGTCGGAATCAGGGAATTGATGGCAGACCGGGCCCGGCGCGTATCGTTGGCCGGGCGATCGATGATGGTCTGTGTGTTGGTGATATCGTGAATTGTGGTCATCGACCCGTGGCGGATACCCAGGTTTTCGTGAATGACCTTAACCACCGGTGCCAGGCAATTCGTGGTGCAACTGGCGGCAGTGATCAGATCGTGCCGATCCGCCTGATAAAGATGGTGATTGACACCATATACCAGATTTAACGCGCCACCATCCTTGACCGGGGCCGAGACGACAACCTTTTTCACCCCGGCGTCATAAAAGGGTTTCAGTTGCGCCGCGGTCTTGAAGGCCCCGCTACATTCAACCACCAGATCAATGCCCATGTCACCCAGCGGCAAATCCTGAATTCGTGTCTCTGCGGTCAGGGCCATTTTCTGCCCATTCAGGCGCAATCCACCTTCAACCACCGCAATATCCGCGTCCCAGCGACCATGCACTGAATCAAACTGCAGCCACAGAGCATGCTGGTCGGGCGTTCCAAACGGGTCGTTTAACAATACAATTTCGCCTGATATGCCTGCATCCATGAAGGTCCGCAGCACCAATTTTCCCATGCGGCCAAGGCCATTGATCGCAATTCTTGTCATATGTTTTTCGTCCGATTTTCCGCCTGCCGGCGCTGTTTGTCGCTGTGGGTAACGACTGGCGCACCCGCTTGATATCTAAATATCATGAAATATGGATATCAAAGGCCTTGTCAACCACGACGTCGGCGTAAAAGAACCGAAAACACGGCTGAAACGGTTGGTGTTTGGTCAAAAATTGTTCAATGATGGGCCGTTCAAACACGTGAGTCAGGTTAACAAGGTGATGGCGACTGGCAGCAGACTTTCGGAAATAATCGGCGTTGCCCTCGCTTTGCTTGTGCAAATGCCGCAGCCGGCGAATGCCTTTGAAGCGCGCCTGATCGTCGATGGTCCCGACGCGTTGCGCGATGCATTGACATCAGCGTCGCTGATATTGGACGCCCGAGACGAAGACGTCAGTGATCCACAGGTTATTCTGGCGGCGGCGCTGTCTGATTATCGGCAATTACTGGGCACACTTTACAAGCGCGGATATTATTCCGGCGTGATCAGCATCACAATCGATGGTAACGAGGCGGCCGGGTTTTCGCAGTTTGCAACACCTGCACTGATCGACACGATCGAAATCACAGTCGATCCCGGCCCGCCATTTACATTCGCGCGAACGCAGTTGACGCCATCCCCCCCTGGAAACGGATTGGATCAGGCGTTTCAGACCGGTGCGCGCGCGCGATCCGGCGTGATCAGCGATGTCGCTGAAACGGCAATTGGTCAGTGGCGCGATATCGGATTTGCCACCGCAAAGGTCAGCAAGCAGTCGATAATCGCCGATCACCGGCGCAGATCACTGGCTGTTGATATCGTCATTGATCCGGGTCCGAAACTGACCTTTGGCACCTTCAGCGCTAAGGGCAGCCAAACGGTGAGGCAGGAGCGCATTGAAGCGATCGCCGGGTATCCGCAGGGCGAAGTTTTTTCGCCCGCCGCACTGGAAAAAGTACGTAAAAGGTTGCAACGCTCTGGTGCGTTTCGGTCCGTTGCGATCGTCGAAGAAGCCGTCGCACCCGATGGCACAACACTGCCGATCACAGCACAACTGGCCGATGCGCCACCCCGCCGGTTCGGTTTTGGCGCCGAAATATCGTCGCTGGAGGGGGCGACCGTCTCGGCGTTTTGGCTGCATCGCAACCTGTTGGGCGGTGCGGAACGTCTGCGCATTGATGGCCAGGTCGCCGGCGTCTTTGCGGGTGGCGATATGGATTACAATCTGGGCGCGCGGCTGGACCGCCCGGCGACATTCGGGCCGGACATCGGGCTGTATACCACGTTTGAATTCGAGGAATTGAACCAATCCGACTATTTTTTGCGCAAGGTCGAGGCCGATGTCGGTGCCAGTGCTATTGTGAACGACAATTTGATCGCAGAAGCCGGGGTTGGGCTGCGTTATTCAGAGGTCGAGGATGATTTCGGCACCCGCACATTCAGGCATGCCGTGCTGCCGATAAGCGCCACATATGACGGTCGCGATTCTGTTTTAAACCCGACAACGGGGCAATATTTGTCGGCTGATTTCTTGCCCTATTTGGGGCTGGGCGGGTCACAGTCCGGCGTCCGCATCTCTGCTGATATGCGCCGTTACACACGCTTGGGTCAATCAGGCGACGTGATATTGGCCGGGCGATTGCAGGTTGGCAGTGTCATCGGGTCGGATGTGTCAGCCACACCACCAGATCTTTTGTTTTACTCTGGCGGCGGTGGCACGGTGCGGGGCCAGGCATTTCAGTCACTGGGAATTGAAACCGGCGGAATAAAATCCGGGGGCCGGTCATTGTTGGCTTTGTCACTGGAATTACGTGCCAAGCTCAGTTCAAAATTGCAGGTCGTCACATTTTTGGATGGCGGCATTGTCGGTGAAAACAGCCTGACAATGGCTGGTGGTGACAGCCACACAGGCGGTGGTGTCGGATTGCGATATATGACCGGTGTCGGGCCAATCCGACTGGATGTGGCAACCCCGCTAAGCGGCGATGCTGGCGGCGGTTTGCAATTTTACGTCGGCATCGGACAGGCGTTCTGATGCGAATATTGTTATTGATCCTGCTGTGCCTGTCACCCGTCATGTCTGCGGCACAAACCGCCGCCGAGGCCAATGACAAGGACTATCTGACCAGGTTGATCGAGGATTCGCTGTCAGGCGATGATCGCCGCGTTGAAATCACCGGATTTCAGGGCGCGCTAAGCAGTCGCGCATCATTGGATATGCTGACGATCGCAGACGGCCAGGGTGTGTGGCTGCGCATCGAAAATGCGGTGCTGGACTGGAACCGTGCCGCATTGCTGTCGCGCCGACTGGATATCAATGAACTGAGCGCCGAAACCGTTCAGGTTTTGCGCAAACCGGCTTCATCCAAAAGCCGCCCCACAGCAGAGGCTGGTGGATTTGAATTGCCGGTTTTACCGGTGGCCTTTGACATCAAAAAGGTTCTGATACAGACATTGGAACTGGACCCGACCTTGTTGGGGCGCGGCATGCGCGCCACAGCCACCGGTGCATTGAATCTGGTTGATGGTTCCGGTCTGGCGACCCTGGATATCCGGCGCACCGATGGTCGCACAGACGCGGTCATCATCCGTGCGGCCTATGATCGGGTGACGACCAATCTGGATCTGAATTTGCGCATCGACGAAACAGCGAATGGCATTTTGTCTGGACTGCTCGGCATCCCTGACGCCCCACCTTTGTCCGCGGTCATTGTCGGTGCGGCGCCGATATCAGATTTTCGTGCCGACGTGTCGCTAACCACAAACCAGGTGCCACGATTCAGCGGGCAGATCGGCATCGCACGCGAAAGCACCGTTGCGCCGGACATTGCGGGGTATCTGTTCTCAGCTGATCTGGCGGGTGATGTCAGGCCGTTGTTTGACCCCCAGTTTCACCCGTTCTTTGGATTGGAAACCAGGCTGGCGGTCGCGGGCAAGCGGTCATTGGCCGGTGAAATCTGGCTGGACAATCTTGAGGTGTCATCAGGCGCATTAAACCTGTCCGGGGCGTTGAATCTGGCCGCTGACGGTTTGCCAAAATCGTTCGATCTGCAACTGGATATTGCGTCGCCCGACAACGACAAAACGGTGCTACCGTTGTCCGGCGCGCAAACAACTGTCGGTCGGGCCAGCGTCCGCGCTGCGTTCCCGGCCACCGGCACTGACACGTGGCAATCGCGCATACTGATCAGTGAATATGAACGTGATGGCTGGGGCGTCGGGTCTGTTCGCGTGGATGGGTCCGGGCGCATTTCCCGTGGCGCGGACCTGTCAGATATAAAATCTGTCGCTGCCGATCTGGTGGTAGAACTGGCTGATCTGACACATGCCGATCCCGCCACTGCCCGGGCCGTGGGCACAGACGCGCGGGCTGTGTCCGTGCTCCGCTGGCAAAACGGTATGCCGTTGCAAATTGATGCTTTGTGGGTCGACAGCGGTGACGTTAATTTGCAGGCCCAGGGACGTATTGCCGGGTTGAAAGATGGCTACCCGGTAGCTGGCACACTGACGTTAAACAGTGCTGACCTTGCCCGGTTTGGCCCAATTGCGGGGCGATCATTGGGCGGCTCTGTTTCTGTTCAGATGCAGGGAAATGGATCGTTGCTGGGCGGCGGTTTCGACCTGATGGCGGAAGTAACGGCCCAGGATTTGCAAACCGGTGTCAGGGATCTGGATCAGTTGTCAGCGGGGCTGTCGACGATGTCGCTGGACATATCACGTGACGAAAATGGTTTGGAAATCACACAAGCAGAATTGCAGACAGATGCAGTGCAGATTACCGCAAAAGGCCGGGTCGCGCAGGCCAGCGGACAGGTCGACTATACCGCCCGGCTGGATAACCTCGGACGCTTTGTGGATGGTCTGAACGGTGCGCTGGACCTGTCCGGTGACGCCCGAAAAAATGCACGCACGTGGCAGATAAACGGGGATGCAAGCGGTCCGGGCGGAACCCGTGCAAGCCTTTCCGCCAGTGTAGATGCAGACGGCAACATCGCCGCATTGCAGGCTGACGGACAGATGCCGCTGGGACTGGCCAATCTGTTTTCAGATGCCTACCGGGTTCAGGGGACCGCTCTTTTTGATCTGGCGATGCGCGACGCGCCAAGTCTAAGTAACTTGTCCGGAACTCTTTCGGTGGATGACGCGACCGCCGTTGTACCCGAATTACGTACTTCGTTGGAAACGTTGCGCATCCGGGTGGCTGTGGCAGACGGGCAGGCAGATATCGAAACCACGGGTGCGGTTGTTGCAGGCGGGCGCATTGCGGCGCAGGGGGCGGTGGCGCTGATCGGCAATAATGATGCCAATGTGCGTCTGACATTGGATGATGTGACGATCATCGATCCCGCGCTGTATCAGACCACAGTATCGGGCGATGTGCAGATGACCGGCCCGATCCGCGGCGGCGGACTGCTGGCGGGCGATCTTAGTGTCGGCCAAACCGAACTGGTGGTCGGTGCCACGTCTGGTAGCAGCGCAGTGTCAATCCCGACGATCACCCATGTGAATGCCCCGGCGGCGGTTGTGCGCACCCGATCCCGTGCCGGTTTGCTGCAAACGGCAAATGAGGGCGGCGGTCGATCAGTGCCCTGGGCGCTGGATCTCAGTATCGTCGCGCCAAATCAGGTGTTCATACGTGGCCGCGGTCTGGATGCCGAGTTGCGTGGTGCGCTGCGAATTCAGGGAACGACCGCAGATGCCAGACCGGTCGGGCAGCTAAGCCTGGTGCGCGGGCGTCTGGACATTCTGGGACAGCGCCTGAATTTACAGGAAGGCAATCTGTCAGTCGCAGGGTCGCTTGATCCGACGATCTACTTGCTGGCGACCACATCAACGGACAACGAAACGATCAACATCGAAGTCCAGGGACCCGCTGACGCACCGGCCATATCGTTCACATCCAGCCCAGAGCTGCCGGAAGAAGAGGTTCTGGCACGCTTATTGTTTGGCCGGTCACTATCGGAAATTTCGGCTTTTCAGGCTGCTCGTCTGGCCGCGGCCGTGGCGACGCTTGCTGGCGAGGGTAGCAGTCTGACCGAACGGTTACGCAAAAACATCGGGGTCGATGATCTGGACATTGTGTCGGATGGCAATGGCGCTGCGGCGGTCAGTGTCGGTAAATACATTGACGAAAATGTCTATTCCAACGTCACGGTCGACACGACTGGAAAAAGCACAATCAACCTGAATTTGGATTTGAACGACAATATCACGGTCAAGGGCAAGGTTGATACGGACGGCGACACCGGGATCGGCCTGTTTTTCGAGCGTGACTACTAGACGGCTTTCACGTCGCTGCGCCGGTTGTCAGTTCCCATCAGCGCGCGACAACACCTGCAATGTTTTCAGTGCGATCCGCATATCGGCCCCAAAAGACAAATTGGCGGCATAGGCCTGATCAAAGTGAACACGGTCACGAAATTGGCCTTTGTCACGGCTTTCAGTTTGCCACAGGCCGGATATTCCGGGGCGCATTTCATAATAAGCCGGATTGCGCACGACCGCGTCATACATCGCCTTTTGGATAGGTGTAAAAGGCCGCGGTCCAACAAAGCTCATGTCGCCCTTCAGGATATTCCAGAGTTGTGGCAATTCATCGATGCTGGTGCGTCTGAGAAAGCCGCCGACGCGGGTTATCCGGGGATCGTTACGCAGCTTTTGCGTCATCTGCCATTCGCGCGCGATGGCGGGATCAGATCGCAGCAAAGCGTCCAGAACACGTTCGGCGTCTGGCACCATTGTGCGTATTTTCCAACACCTGAATATTGCGCCATCGCGTCCCACGCGGGACTGGGTGAACAAACCCGCGCGGCCATCCAGGCGTGTCAGTACCACACTGATCGCCACAATTGGCAACGCGACCGGCAGCAACGCGATCACCAGAATGACGTCAAATACGCGTTTAAAATAGCGACTGTACCGACAGGCAGTGCTGGTGTTTTCAGACACCGTTTCCGGCTCGTCGTGATAAATTACAAAGCTCATGCGGCAGCTAATACCTTTGTTCTGATTAGCGCGGTCAAAAGAAACCTAGCCATTTATGTCGAGGTCCAAATGGTGACTTGAATCGTTAAATTCCCCTTAAAATTTTAGCTTTATTTTCGATTTTTTACGCATGTGTGCGGGCCAATGAATGCAATGGGGTGCATCACGCTAACAATTTCCTCAGACCTGTGACATAGATAAAGGGCACGGCCCGTGGGGGGCCTTTGTGCGATACATCATTCTGTCGCACATCCACTTTGGGGTGGTGATTATGGTGTGCTCAGTTGGGGTCAGTTCAGACTGTTTTCGTTTTACAAATCTGTGGCGGGCACACCTAGCCTGGCCGCGTCTTTTAGCATTTGTTTATTTGGCACTGGCCGCTGGAATGGCTGTGGCGGCCGATTCACGGCATCTGGTTATTCAAAACGATAACGGCGGCGCAGTAACAGCGCGCGCGCGACAGATCGCGGCATTAAAACGCGACCAGATTCGGCTGGAAATCCGCGGTGATTATTGCATGTCGTCCTGCACGATGTACCTTAGCCTGCCCGATGTCTGTGTCACACCACAGACAATTTTCGGATTTCACGGGCCCAGCAGTCCGATTTATGGCGTGGGCCTGTTGCCGGCCGAGTTCGACAGATGGTCGCGCATGATCGCTGCGTATTATCCGGAACCCATACGCAGCTGGTATATGACCACCGGACGCAATCGCACTGTGGGCTTTTATCGCTATTCCGGAAGGGAACTGATCCGGATTGGGATCAGGCAATGCCCGACAGCCTGACGGCTGATGATTAACCGTTCGCGCCAAACACGCGGTCAAAAAAGTCCCGGAAACCATTCCGATTACCGCGACCATTGTTGCCCCGGCCCCTGTTGCCGCGACCCAGTCCACGGCCAGGGCGATCTCTGCTGGCGGCAAATGGCTGCGACACATCCTGAAAATCAACGTTGCCTTGTGCGAAATCAACCGCCAGCTGGCTGATCGCCGCACGCTGCTGTGCATCCGTTGAATAGCCCGACAGTGACGCAATGGCGCCTGCGATGTCTGCTAGATTTTCGACAGGTGCGCCCCGACCTGCATCAAGCAAGACCGCCGCAATCAGTCCAATCTGAGAGTTTACCTCTCCATCCGTGACGTTCAAAAGATTGACAGCCGCCACAGCAGTGTTCAATGCATCCACGCATTTGCCATCAAGACAGTCACGCTGCAATTGGTCCGGATCAAATGCGGCGACCTGTGCCGTTGAAAAAGTAGCCAGGCACACCCAGATTGCCGTTGCCAGAGTGAATTGAAATCTGCGTATCTTCAACGTCATTTCGCCGTCCATCTACAGCCACCCGATGCCCGTTCCCGACATATTAGCAATCATAAGCCTTAAGGTTATCTTAATTAAGTTTCGCATTTTAGTGAATTGATCCGCCATTTCGGATGCGGGTAATTTTGGGTGCCAAATATGAATCTGCCGATGCACATACCCGCTGGGGCGATGTTTGTTTTTGCGGCCCTGTCGGCATATCTGTTGCAGCGCGAAGTTGAGGTCATGCAAAGCGTCGTAACCCGCGGGCCCGCTGCGGTTGTCGCCACCGGACCGCGTGGCCCGCTAAGCCCGTCGCACTGGGCAAATGAACTAAGCCTCAGGACTTGCGACGCTGCACTGATCGAACCCTACGCCTCGGTCTATTCGGCTGCCTATTATGAACAAGCAGCCACTAACTGTTTCGCAGCGGCACAATTTACTTTGCGCAATGCACCAACATCGTCATTTGCCCACTATGTGGCGGCGGCTGCGGCGCAGCGCCAGAATGAAACGGCGTTGTTTCGCGAACATCTGACCCTGTCGCAACGATTTGGGGCTGCCGAGGGCTGGCTCTCTGAGCGGCGGCTGCAACTGGCGGTACGCGCCGGGATGCCTTGGCAGGACGCACTTGTGGCCTCAGAGCTGCCGGTTTTATTGGCAACACAGGCTGGTGCCGAAATGTTGGCACGTTTTTATGCAACAGTACCGGATGCACGACCTGCCATCAGATCTGCCGCGGCAAACGCACCAAAGCCGCAGCAGCAACGCCTGCTGAACCGCATCACACGTGCCGGATTTGCGGGATGAGCCCGGTTACATTTCCATTCCACGGCCCTGTTGCGGAACTGCCGTCGATTTCGCTGTCCGGGCAAGGTGGCGCGCCGACCGCGCTGGCCGTCACCCGGCGGTCAGAACGCAGGATTGTCGGCGCCCTGATGGTCGGCCTGATCGCTTTTTCCCCCCTGCCCGCAGGCAGCAATCTGCCAGTCGCATGGTTGTTTTGGGCCAGTCTCATTGGCCTGATCAGTGGTGTAATAATGTGGCGCCGTCCATCGTACACGCAGGTCTGGATGCGTCACCGGGCATTGTTCGCAACCGGTCTGGGTCTGGCAATGTTCGCGCTGTTTCAGAGCCTCTGGCCAGGTGCAGCCGTCGGCGACGCACCAGCGCGTTTCTGGGCCGATCAATATCTGCTGACACTGTCGCAATCCGACAGTGTATTCGCAGCAGTGCGGATCGCCAGTTCGGTGGTGTTTTTGTCATTGTGCATATGGGCTTTCGCGGGGCCAGGGCGCGCGCGCAGGGCCGCCGAGGCCATTTTCGTGGCGATTACGCTGTACGCGATATGGGGGGTGGCAGCGATTGGCACCGGCGGTGGTTCCGTTGAAACCGCACTTGTCGGCCAAAAACCGGTTCCGGTGACGGGGCCGTTCACCAACCACAACGCCTTTGCCACATTTCTGGGGTTCGGGTTTGTTACCGGGCTAAGTCTTTTCACGGGATGCAGCACACGCAAATCCGAACATCGTTCGTTGCGCCCCCGGATCAAGCAAACGCTTATCGGGATTGGGCTGTGCCTGATATTTGCGGCAATTCTGGCCACACAATCGCGGATGGGCATGACCGCAACACTGGCAGGCGCTGCGGTTCCGTTGGCTGTGTTGGCCAGATCACACCGCCAGTGGCCGCTGGTGATCCTGGGCGCGGGCATCATTATGATTGCCTTGTTTGGACAGGGCCTGACCGAGAGGTTTCTGTTCAGCAGCTCTTCGCTGTCCACCCGATGGCAACTGTATCAGCAGGTGCAGGGACTGATCGCCGCGCGCCCACTGACAGGATTTGGGGCCGGATCCTTTCCGCTGGCGTTCGAGTTGGTCCACGCACCGGGGGTGTCCTCGGACGTGGTCTGGACAAGGGCCCATTCAACATATCTGACGTTATGGAGCGAATACGGCCTGTTGATCGGCTCGATTCCGATCATTGCAGGTATCACTGTTTTACGCGGCATTGCGAACAGGTGGCGCGTCGGTGATGCCGACCCTGCCCTGGCAATGGCTGCGATTGGCGCAATCATTCTTGCGGCCGTGCATTCGATCTTCGACTTCAGCCTGGAAATTCAGGCGAATGCATTTTTGCTGCTTGCAATACTGGGGCTTGCATTGGCCAGGTCTGATGGCCCGACGCGCCGGTCACGGCCTTCAAACAGCCCCAGCCAACAAATTATCGGACATTCCCATCGACGGAGGACACAATGACAGAGCAAGACATTGATCTGCGGGCAATCGCCGGGATTTTGCGGCGCCATTTATCGGTTGTTGTGACAACGTTCATGGTCACGTTCGCGCTAGCCACGGCATTTGTTGTTGCTGTGCCATCCAAATATACTGCGACCGCGCTTATTCTGGTTGACCCCGAACCAAAAAACCTGCTGGCACCGACACCGGCATTTCAGACGACTTCGAATTCCGGCAGTGCCAGGATTGACAGCGAAGTCGAAATATTACGGTCAAGTGCGACCGCCCTGGCCGTCATTGCAACCGAGGATTTGATTTCTGACCCGGAATTCGGGCCGACCATTTCATGGGCTGAGAAACTCAGGCGCGCGATCGGTGTGGCCAACGCTGCAACCATCGCACCGCATTTGCTGACGGCCAAAACCATTGCCCGGTTCAAAACCGCAGTAGCGATCCGGCGCAAGGGATTAACGCATTTGATTTCCGTGTCGGTATCTTCGCAATCACCGCAGCGCGCGGCGGATTTGGCGAACGCGATGTCACGGGTCTATATCCAGCAACAGGTCAACGCCAAAACAAGCGTGTCAATAAATGCACGCAACGTATTGAATGGCCAGGTCGACGCGGCTGCGCAATCGCTTGCCGATCGCGAAAAAGCTGTGGATGAATTCGTTGTTCAAATAATCCCGCAATTGGGGGCGGCACAAGACAATCCGGATATTACAAAACTGGATCTGACGCTTAGCCGAAACGCGGAAAAAATCGCAAAGATTGTAAGCAAACGGAATACGGTTGATGCATTTCTTGGGGATCAGGATTGGGTGGGCCTGGCCCGGTCTTTGGACGACGCGGCATTGGAAAATATCGCCAGCCAGCGTGCCGTTTTGGTGAAATCATTGTCTGGGGATTCCGGTCCGGTGGTACTTGACTCGGATCTCGGCCGGCAACTTGCGTCTCTTGAAGCGGCGCTGGAACAGCAGATCAGCCAGACCCAGTCGGGGATGACACAGACACTGGTGGCGCTGGAACAGCAATCTGCCGCGTTGCGCCGTGACATCCGCCAGTCGATCCTGAAGACCGATCTCGCACCAGATGTGTTGGCCAGCATTTACGCCAAACGTCAGAATGCGAATATCGCGCGGGCGCAGTACGAAACAGTGCTGGCCCGGCTTCAGGATGTTGAGACCCAGTCGCGCATTCAGATCGCTGACAGCCGGCTGGTGTCTCCGGCACTGGCCCCGGTCGCTGCAAGTTTTCCCAACAAAAACCTTGTCTTTCTGGCGGCATTTGCGGTCGCGTCCAGCCTGGGCCTGACACTGGCTTTTGTCAAAGAATTTTATGTCGGCGGGGTCACATCGCCGACCCAACTTAGCGAATTGCTGCAATTGCCGACGGCCGCTGTTATTCCACGGCAATCCCATCAGAATGAAGATCGTCTGAGTATGGCCGAACTTGTCATCGACGCACCTTTGTCGATTTACTCTGAATCCCTGCGCAAACTGCGGGCATCCGTTGATCAATCATTCCGCAAGCCCAACTCTGTGCTGCCGAAGGTTTCATCCGGCAAGGTCATTCTGGTGACCTCGGCGCTGCCGGCAGAAGGCAAAACGACAACGGCCCTGTCGCTGGCACGGACCTATGCGCTTGCCGGGTCAAAGACCTTGCTGATTGATGCCGATCTGCGCATCCCGTCGGTTCATCGTCATGTTGGTCTGGACCCGCAGGCGGGAATTCTTGCCTATTTGCGAAACCCGTCTGATCCGGACCTGTCACGCAAATTTTATGCCAAGGACCCGGCCAGCCCGTTGGCGATGATCTTGGGATCGTCGCGCAGCGACACACCAACTGATCAGTTATTGAACTCTGCCACCTTTGAAAACCTGCTGAGTCAGGCAAAAGAGGTGTTTGATATCATCATAGTTGATTCACCACCGGTTCTTCCGGTGGTTGATGCACGATATATCGCCGGTTATGTGGACGCCGTGACCCTGGTGGTGAAATGGGCCGCCACAAGCCAGGGCGATTTGCGCACAGCCCGGCAGACATTGCGCGAGGCCACGCGGCCTGAAACCGGGATTTTCCCCGTACTGACACAAACCGTCATGTCAGCAGGGGATTCTGGTTCGGACACCTATTATTCCAGTTATTCCGCCGCGATCTGAACCTGGGTATGCCCGCATAGCAGGTCCTGATATTTTTCCAGAACCGTCGGCCAGCGAAATTCCTCGGCGTGGCGTGCGCGGGCGGCAATGCGCGCAGAAAACAGCGCAATGTCATCACGTGCCAGACTGCGGATGTGATCGGTACACGATGCCACGTTCCTGAAATAACGCTGGCCCTCGCCAGCCGTCCAACGATTGAAACGATTGTCGTGGGCGATAATGGCATTCCCGGCACCAAGCGATTCAACCAATGACGGGTTGGTCCCCCCAACCTGATGCCCATGGCAATATGCGCGTGCATGAAAGCGCAGCGATTTGACGGTTGGATCGTCGTAGATCGCACCCGGAAACATCACATTCTCAGCGGCTGCGGTCTGGACTTTGCGATGGTATTTATTGTTTGGATCCAACCGCCCCAGCACAAAAAGTTTCATATCAGTGTCTGCGGCCTTGTGGGCTTTTACGATCTCAAGAATTGAATTTTCAGGCTCGACCCGGGCTATCGACAAAAAGTATTCCCCGGGATCCAGCCCCAGTTTGCAAACCGGTGTCTCATCGGCGGCGCCAACTGCATCCGCGCCGTAAGGAATGACAACCGGCTCAGTGCGACAGCGCCGCCGGACATGGCGGGCGATCTCGGGGTGGTCCGCAATCGGGATATCGCAAAGATTGGCCCCCAGAACTTCGTTCAGGAAAAACCACACCTTTGCCGTCAAAGGCCATTTTGCCCTTTTCCATTCAATGCCGTCCATATTCATGAATATTTTCCGACCATGCCGACGTTGAAGCAGGTTGAAAACGGCAGTGTTATAACCAAGCACCAAATCCACGCCGGGGCGATCCAATACATGGCGTACACAGGCCAGATCAAATTCCAGCGTCGCCAGACGCCCCTTGCGGCGGGTCCCGAAAAACACGCGATGGACACCCTGCCAATAGTCTTCGCGACCATCCAGATCCTTGCCGTGCGGTGACTGGCAGTACACCGTGACAGACTGCCCCTGCCCCACCAGGTGCAGCGCAAGCTTTTCTGCAAATGTTTCAAATCCACCGTGGGCGGCAGGAATCCCCCGGGTACCAAGAATATTGAGATGGGAACGCAAATACATAACTTCTCCCTTCTGAATTTTGGGGCCGACGGAACCAGGTACTGGTCCGAAAGAACGGCCAATACAACTTTTGTAAAATTGACGCATTAACAGTGGGTTAATTAACTTTTTGGTAATTTATGACGCATTTTAATGAATGCCAACAGCCCGGCTGTAACAGGTGAATGACCGATGACGGAACAGATCTGGAGCGACCCACCGATGGGGATGAATGCGGTCTTGGATCGTCGAAGGGTTTTGGCACCGTTGCCCGTTTCTGGCACTGCCCAGCTTTCGTCTGCGGCGGGTCTGATCCTGAGCCTGCTGGCGCTGAGATGGGGTGCGGGGATTGCCGAAAACTTCGGATTTTCCAACATCTCCGAGCTGGCTGCCATTCTGATGCTGGCGGGGCTTGGGCTGGTCTTTGTGATGCAGTTCCGCTTGGCCGCAGACAGTTGGTTACTGGTTGCGGGGCTATTGTCATGGGCGTTCGTCGGGGCCTTGTCATTGTTGGCCAATGATGTCCCTGCACCGGTAAAATCGCTGACGCTGTTGGCCCTGCTGGCGCTTTATGCCCTGTTTGCCAATGGGTGCGTATTACATCTGCGCACACCAGCCGCCCTGCGTTGCGTGACGCTTTTTGCCGCCGCATTCATCGGTCTGGGCGCATTGCTGAGTTTTTACCAAATCGCGACGGGCATCGGCTTCGTCGAGCCGGGAAATATCAGCATTCAACGTGCATTTGGCAGCGACGTTCACCCCGTTTCCTTTGCCATCCAACTGGTGGGCGCGCTGACACTGCTAGAGATTGGGCGCACCAGATTGGGTCGCCGGATTTCATTGATCTACGGGATATTGTTTTTGATGGGCGGTATTGCGCTTTATCTGACATTTGCACGGACGGGCTGGATTATGGCGATGATTGTCGTCGGTTTTGGGTACCTGTCACAGCGCAGCCTGCCGGTGAAAACATTTTTTCTTGCAGTATCCGTGCCGCTAATCGTGGGATTGACCATTTCTTCTGGCAGGTTTTCGGATCTGGGCAGTCTGGCGACGTTTTGGGCCAATTTTTCATTCGACAATCTGGTATTTGACTATCGCTACATTGATAATTCGATGTCCTGGCGGATCGTGAATTGGGGATATGGTTTGCAGCAGGCGTTCGAGCAGCCAATACTTGGATTTGGTCCCGGACAGTCGGCGTCATCCAGTTATTTTGAGCTGGAGATGCACAATCTGTTGCTGGAATCATTTTACGAAGGCGGCATTTTCGGTGCCGTCGCGTGTATCCTGACCCTTGGCGGGCTGGCCCGCATGCATATGCGATTGCCGCGCGGCACCAGAACGGACCGCCACGCAAGAGCGTTGGCAAATGGTTTCGGTCTGTCGCTGTTTTTGGCGGTGATGCTGTCCACAAGCTTTGTTGATCAGCTGATGTCGTTCCTGATCTACATTCTTGTGTTGGTGATGGCGGCGGGATCAAACATGCGTGGCAGCGCCCACCTGGCAATCAGACAACCACATCCCGGATAGCCTGCATATTTTTGCCGTATGCATCTGGTTCCGATACCGATCCACCCCGAAAAACGGCCGACCCGGCAACCAGCACATCCGCACCTGCCGCAGCAACAAGCGGCGCGGTCTGGGTATCCACGCCGCCGTCGACTTCCAGATGGATTGGCCGATCGCCGATCAATGACCGTAACTCGCGGATTTTTTCGACTTGTGCATGAATGAATTTCTGGCCACCAAATCCGGGATTGACCGTCATGACGCAAACAAGGTCGACCATGTCCAGCAATGACGTCACTGCACCCGCCGGGGTGCCCGGGTTCAGCGCCACGCCTGCCTTGGTGCCAGTCGCGCGGATCGCTTGCAAAGTGCGATGGATATGTGGACCGGCCTCGACATGGGCGGTGATGATATCTGCGCCAGCATCGGCAAACGCGGCGATGAACGGATCAACGGGTGCAATCATCAGATGCACATCCATCACGGTTTTGATATGCGGGCGTATGGCGCGGCAGGTGTCGGGACCAAAGGTGATGTTCGGTACAAAATGACCGTCCATCACATCGACATGGACCCAGTCAGCGCCCTGGGCCTCGACTGCCGCGCATTCCAACCCGAAATTTGCAAAATCTGAGGCCAGAATCGATGGAGCGATTTTCAGATTTCGGTCAAATGTCATGGCCTGATTCCCTTGATATTTCACTTTCCTATCGCGGATCGGATCAGGGTTCCACGATCTTGCGCGAAAATCAGGTGGGCGGCTTATCAAACAAACAGGTTTGACCATTTGGTAAAACCTTGCCAAGTAGCGCACATCATGCCACCTTTTGATCCTGACATACGGAGGCTGCATTGCAGACCGGTTCGCAAGACATCACGCAAGGCACAACACCCGCACATCTGCCGCAGGTCCACGATTTGCGCAATGCGGGCACTGCGCTGGACCTGGATTGGGTTTCCTCGGTTCAGGCCAACACGTCCGCTATCGAGCGTCGCGCTGCCACGCTGCCAGGGCGGCGTTCAGTCAAAAAGGACTTTCAGGCAGCGTGGCTGCTGAAAGCCATTTCGCTGATTGATCTGACCACTTTGTCCGGTGACGACACCAGCGGGCGGGTGCGTCGCCTGTGCGCCAAGGCCATGCAGCCGGTGCGGCCGGAAATCCTCGAACGGCTTGGGGTGCCGGGCATTACGACCGCGGCGATCTGTGTCTATCACGATATGGTGCCAATTGCGGTTGACGCGCTGCAAGGGTCGGGCATTCCGGTGGCGGCGGTGTCGACCGGGTTTCCCGCGGGCCTGTCACCGTTTCATTTGCGGGTCGCGGAAATCAAAGAAAGCGTTGCCGCCGGCGCCCAGGAAATCGATATTGTGATTTCGCGACGGCATGTTCTGACTGGAAATTGGCAGGCCCTTTACGACGAGATGCGGGAATTCAGGCACGCCTGTGGTGATGCCCATGTCAAAGCGATTCTGGCCACCGGTGAACTGGGGACATTGCGCAATGTCGCGCGTGCATCTTACGTTTGCATGATGGCCGGGGCGGATTTCATCAAAACTTCGACCGGCAAGGAAAGTGTCAATGCGACCCTGCCGGTTTCACTGACAATGGTTCGCGCGATCCGCGATTTCCATCAGCGGACCGGATTTCGTGTGGGGTACAAACCCGCGGGGGGCATATCCAAGGCCAAGGATTCTCTGGTTTACCTGGCGCTCATGAAGGACGAACTGGGTAACCGCTGGCTTGAACCCGATCTGTTTCGCTTTGGTGCATCATCGCTTTTGGGGGATATCGAACGCCAACTCGAACATCATGTCACCGGCCGCTATTCAGCCGCCTATCGCCACCCAATGGGATAACGTCATGAACGTCAGCGACATTCTGAACACAATGGATTACGGACCCGCACCCGAGGATGCTGCGGATGCACAGGGCTGGTTGGCAGGCCACAAAAACAAGTTCGGGCATTTTATCGGCGGTCAGTTTACGAAACCCGTCAAAGGGTTCCAGACGCGTAACCCGGCAAATGGTGAGACACTGGCCACCCTTAGCCAGGCAAAAGCGAAAGATGTGAATGCTGCTGTCGCCGCAGCCCGCATCGCACAGCCCAAATGGGCCGGGCTGTCGGGCCATCTACGTGCCAAGCACATGTATGCCCTGGCCCGTCTGATCCAAAAGAATGCCAGACTGCTCAGCGTGCTGGAAACCATGGATAACGGAAAGCCGATCCGCGAAAGCCGCGATATCGATATCCCGCTGGTCGCACGGCATTTCTATTATCATGCAGGTATGGCGCAGCTGATGCGTTCGGTGTTGCCACATGCACAGGCCATCGGGGTTTGCGGCCAAATCATCCCCTGGAATTTTCCGCTATTGATGTTGGCATGGAAAATCGCGCCCGCGATCGCAATGGGCAACACGGTGGTGTTGAAACCGGCAGAGTACACGTCCCTGACGGCATTGTTGTTTGCGGAGATTTGTCAGCAGGCGGGATTACCGGATGGCGTCGTCAACATTGTGACCGGCGATGGCCAGGTCGGCGAACTGATCGTCAATCACAGCGATATCGACAAGATCGCTTTTACCGGGTCAACGTCGGTTGGTCGGCGCATTCGCACCGCAACCGCCGGAACCGGCAAGTCGCTGACGTTGGAACTGGGGGGAAAGTCCCCGTATATCGTGTTTGACGATGCCGACATCGACAGCGCCATCGAAGGTCTGGTTGATGCAATCTGGTTCAATCAGGGTCAGGTGTGTTGCGCGGGGTCGCGTCTGATCGTTCAGGAAAGCATTGCTGACGATTTTCATCAGCGTCTGCGGTTGCGTATGGACGGGTTACGCATTGGCGACCCCCTGGACAAATGCATCGATGTCGGTGCGATCGTGGATCCGGTGCAACTGGACACGATCACCCGCCTTGTGGATGCCAGCGACGGCGAAATCTATCGCGCCAATACCCCGGTGCCGACAACGGGGTGTTTTTATCCGCCTACCTTGATCACCGGTCTGCATACGGCGTCCAAATTGATGCAAGAGGAAATCTTTGGACCAGTTCTGGTAGGCACCACATTCCGCACCCCGTCCGAGGCAGTGGAATTGGCCAACAACACGCGATACGGCCTGGCCGCGACTGTTTGGACCGAAAACATAAACCTGGCATTGGATATGGCACCAAAACTGGTTGCCGGTGTGGTTTGGGTGAATGCGACCAATTTGTTCGATGCCGCAGCAGGGTTTGGCGGCGTACGCGAAAGCGGATTCGGCCGCGAAGGTGGTTGGGAAGGTCTGCGCGCATATACCAGGTCAAAACAGACAACCAAACCGGTCAAAAGAATTTCGCCCGTCGCACCGCCGAAACAGGCACAGGTGACTGGCATAGATCGCACGGCAAAATTGTATATCGGCGGCAAACAGGCGCGGCCCGATGGCGGTTATTCGCGCGCCATCTGGTCAAAGCGCGGCGCGTTATTGGGGCACAGCTCGTTGGCCAATCGCAAGGATGTGCGTAACGCCGTCGAGGCTGCGCAGGCGGCCAAGAGCTGGTCCGGTACCACCGGGCATTTGCGGGCACAAATTCTGTATTACATTGCCGAAAACCTGTCGGCGCGCGCGGATGAATTTGCACAGCGCATCTGCGATCTGACCAACGTGAAACCCAGGTCGGGCACCGCCGAAGTCGAGGCGGCCTGCGCCAGATTGTTTACATATGCAGCCTGGGCTGACAAGTGGGATGGCTCTGCAAAGGGCGTTCCCATTCGCGGGATCGCATTGGCAATGAACGAACCCGTCGGAGTAATCGGTGCAATGTGCCCTGACGAATTGCCGCTGTTGGGTTTGGTCTCTGCCATTGCGCCAGCCATTGCCATGGGCAATCGGGTCGTCGCGATAGCGTCTGAACCATTTCCGCTGGCGGCCACAGATTTTTATCAGGTGCTGGACACATCGGATGTCCCTGGCGGCGTCGTGAACATCCTGACCGGGTCGCACACGGAACTGGCACCGCATCTGGCGGGCCACATGAATGTCGACGCCTTGTGGAACTTTTCATCGTCGGATTTATCAAAAATGGTCGAATTGGAATCCGCCGGCAATCTGAAACGCACCTGGACCAACAACGGGCGCAACCGTGACTGGCAAGGCACGGCCGGAGAAGGACGAGAGTTTCTGGCTCATGCAACCGAAACAAAAACGGTCTGGGTCCCCTATGGGGAATAAATGGTTAACGGCGCGGTTTGCTGCGCCAACTGCCAAGCCATCCGGTTACGCGCGCCCAAAATCCGCGTGCGCGATCACGGGCTGCGTCTGATGCTTCGCTGACATCCTCTAGCACAGGGTCAATTGATCGTTCACGAAACTGCCGCCACATGCGCCAAATCATCAGCAGCACAAACGCGAATATGACCAAAATTGTGATGCTTACCCAGGGAATAATGCGGACATCGGGCCCGGCAACCGGCTTGATACCAACTGCATTTGGGAAAATGGACAAGATTTCGTTGCGCCAGCCGTAATGGGTGACTGCGTACCACTGTGGTGACTCTTTTGTGGAAACCGCGTCATTGGCTTCGGTATAAAGATTGGCCGTGTCGAATTTGAAATAGGGTGGCCAGCTCCAGCCGGTGTCTTCATTGCGATAGACCATCGGTTTGCCATTGGCCTTGACGCCCTGAATGAATTGTACGTCACGATTGGCCAACGTAGCGGATTGGTCATCCGGCTTTGACCAGAAAATCCGGGTCCAGTCATTCAGTTCCTGACGTTCTTCATAGGTGTTGACCACACGCACAATGTCACTTTGCGGTAGCGTGTAGTGAATAAAACCAAACACCAGGGCCACCAACAGGATCCGAAAGGTCCATTTTACATAACGCATTGTTCGCCCCTTACGCATAGTTAGTCAGATAAAATATTGCCGCAAAGACCACGACCGGCACAACGAAGACAAGCCAGATCAACCGTTTGCGCAGCGACTTGTCATACGCTTTCATTCCCACTGTCACATAGGCATCCCGGTCACCCGATTTGACCTCTTGGTCCCATTCTTTTTCCAGTTTTTCGCGCCGGACAGAACGGGAATAGATCGACACCACAAAATAGACGACGGATAGAAACAGAAAGCCGAACACGATCAGACGCAACGCTCCGAACATCAATTGCCCCCTTTGATTGCGCCCCACGGGCCGACCAAATCCATCAGATCCTGTGAATCAGTCGCTGTGGTTTCATCCAGACTGTCATCGTCGCCAAACAGCGCGTGCCGCGCGCCTGCCTTGTCCACCTGATACTCTTGTTCCAGAAAGTTTGCGACATAGTCTTTTTTGACATCGCTCCACTCGGCATAGAATTGATAGAAAAGCTGTTTGTGGCAAATGAACAATTGGCGCACATCCAGTGGTGCCAATTCTGCCAGCAATTGATTGACCAGATCGCGATTTTTGCCGGGTTTGGCCCGCAGCGTATAGAAATAGGCGGGGTGTTCGGACGTAATCCTGGGCCAGGGTCCACCACTTTGTGACCACCGTTTAAGTGCCGCCAGCCCGTGAAATTCCGGTGGAAGAGACGCTGCGGATTTTTGCGCCAACTTGCGCAGGTCGCGCCGGGATGCGTCGCCGATATCCTGCCCCAACGCGGCGGCGACATCCACCAGAATGAAATCCATTTTCTGGCCCAGAATCGCGGCAGCATTCACATTGCGCGCCCGCACAATCGGTTCAACCAGATCATTCAGGTCCAAAAACCGCGCCAGCATATTGCGCTCGTTCAGGCCAAATACAAAAGGAATTGGCAGGTCGCCAAGTGCGGTCTTGTCGCCGACCGAAATCACCGCCGGATGGTCCACATCGCGAAACAGGTACAAACCACCGAAATGCGATGTCCAGAAATTATCCTGTTGGGCGACCATTGGCGACAGCACGATCGGGTTGCGTGTCACATCGCCCGTGATCTTTGCCAACCCGATCATTTCGGCGATCAGCACATCGTCCCACCAGGCATCTTCCTGCGTTTTGAAACGATCAATCAGTTCTGCCAGTTTGCGGCCATCAGCGACATGGCTGTCGGTCGTGTCAGCCTCGACGGCAATGCGGCGTATGTCGAACAGGCGTTCAGGCGAAGACAGGTCATAGACTGAATTCGCCAGTTCCCCGGCCACGGCATCCTTGGTCGTCAATGCAAAAAGTTCCGCCTCGTTTGCCAGAATGAACTGCCTGAGAATGTCACGGGACGTTGAAAATTTGGCATTCAAGAGCGGTGCGGTTTTTTGGGCGGTGCTAAGCAGGATGAACTGGCGGTTACAGCCGTTCGGGTTCAGATACTGTTGGTCATCAAATTCGCGTCCCAGTTCCGGCGAGTAGCCAGATATGTCGATATGAAATTCATCCTGCGTCGTGGTCTTGCCAGCCAGCTGCTTTAGCGCGCGATTGTATCGTTCCACCAGTGCAGGTGAATTCACCGGGAACAAATTGCCAAACATCAGTCCTTTTTTGATCAGGCGGTGCATCGCTAAACCTCGGTTCTTTGTGCCAGACCGAATGCAACCAGCGCCAAAACAGGGGCCCATATCAGCGCCGACGCCAGCCCTAGGCGAACGAACTGCAATATGGCGCTGCCGGGGCTGTCCAACAGTGCCAGTGAAACACCCTGCCCCTGCACGGCATATAGTGCGGCGAACAGTCCGGCACCTGTCAGTGTCAGGATCGTCGCCGAAATGGCCAGATTGATTGCAACCGATGTCAATGTTGGGCGCATTCGCATGAATATGGCACGCGGCACCAATATCGCCAACACGACAAGCAAAAGTGCCGGGGCAATCAATCCGACGGTCAGGTTGGTGGGGTCAAACAGGTTCATTCGCCCTCTTTCCGCCCCAGATATCGCCGCCTTGCTTCTTCCATACGGCCCATTTCGCGAACGGCCGCGTCAATTGCGGCCTCGTCAGATTTGTCAGCATAACGGAATTCGCTGTCGGCATAGCGGTTGATTTCCTGGATCACCATTTCGACCGTGATTTCCTGTGTCATATCGCGGATCATTGCCAGCTTGTCGTCATAGGATTTGAATAGAAACAGATCGGGGTCCGCCATCCATTCATCCGGCAATTCAAAATCCATCGCCCGCACTTTCACTGCATCGGTAATGTTTTTGATGGCTCGTCCGGTGAAACGGTCATCGGCGGCCTGAATTGCCTTCAGGTAACTGCCCAGTTTGGCAATTGTGTCCAGACGACCAATATCGCGTTCCACTGTTTCCCAAACTTTCAACAGACTTTCCTCATGCGGGCGTCCGTGGGCCTGAAAACTTGCGGATACTGCTTTTTTGATTTCCTGGGCGGAAAATAAATCGTGTTTTCCAGTCGGGATATTGTGGCTCTGGCCCAGCAACAAATGCAAAATATCGATGTAGTCTTCGCGTGTTTTGGGGCCGTCCACCAGAAACCGTGCGCCCGCCCGCTGGCGCAGCGCGTCATCGACATTTTCGGGATAATTGGAAAACATGCCAAAGGTGCAGTTGCCGCGTACAACAGTATTGGCGCCGGAAAAGGCCTCCATCAGGACCGCCGTGACCTCTTGCTGGCCAGCAGACGACTGACGATCACCGCGTTTTCCCGCAATCTGGTCGATGTCATCAACCGTCCCAAATCCAATCACATTTGGATCCATCACATTTGAAATAAAGCTTTTGGCATTCTGTCCGGATTTGCCCTGATAGCTGTCGATCTGGTCGATCGAGAAATTCTGATACCGGAATGGATAATCCACGACCCTGCAATATTCGCTGACCAACCCTGCCATCATCTGGATGAGCGTTGTCTTGCCGGTTCCGGGCTTGCCGTCCCCCATGAACGTAAAGATGAAACCACCCATTTCAGCAAATGGATTAAGCTGGCGTTCAAAGTCATAGGCCATCAGCATTTTCGCCAGCTTCATCGCCTGGTATTTGGCAATGTGGTTGCCCACCACCTGGTTCGGTTTCTTGAACGTCATGACCAGCGATGACCCGCGCCCGCGCCGCGCTGGTGCAAAGCCGGCGATGGTGAAATCATCAGCCTGAACATGATAGCGGGCACTGGCAAATGCCGCGACCCTGGGCGCGTTCTGTGCGCGCAGGGCGACTTTTTCCATCAGTTGTTCACAATACGCCAGAACCGTCGCGACCATCCGCGCATCATCGGTGCCAAAAACCGCCAGATCCTGATCCAGTTCCCAAAGGCATCCGTGCAGCGCCAATTGGACATTGTCCGTCAGAATTTCTTCTACACTTCCGATTTCAATAGTGGTTTCGCTGGCAGATGCGGACAGTAAAAAAGCTGTGGCATTCGCAAATGTATAGGTTACGGCCAGTGCCTCGGCTGCCAGCAGCTCGGAAAATTCTGTCTTTTTTCCGGATGGTAGACGACCTTCGAGATTTTCGCGCTTGAGTTCTGACAAACCGGTCTGTTCGGCGAATGTTTCACCGACAGCCAGTGCAATAGCCAGTGACCGGCGCAAAGCATGCAACGTCGTTGCCTGCACGGGCGAGGTCAGCGCGTCCTGATCGTCGGATGTTTCGATGCGCTCGATCAAACGCACGCCTTCCGGGCGGGCTGTGGATCGGGTCACCAGCCCCGGGGTTGTCGCACGAAACCGTCGCGCGCGACCAATACCGGGTGATCGTTCGGCAACTGGTGCAGAAACCCTGACCTGCGCTATCCGGGGCGTGTGATCGACGCCGCTCAGCATCGCCACTGCGGCATCGTAATGTCCTTGGATTTCTTCTTCGCGCATTTCCATCTGGTCGGCCGGAATATTCACCTGATTACACCTTTTTTACTTTGGTCATTTTATCGATAGCTCAGCACACGCCCCTGTGGGCTGACGACAAATTTTCGCACATCCCGAAACCCCGGCGGGTTCATTTCGGCCAGCACCTGATACGGTTTTTCGGGCAATATCACTGCGCGTTCGGTCCGGGTCGCGCCAGTATCGATGCCCCGCCCGGAAAACGGGTCCAGCGCGAAAATCTCGCGCTCCACTTTCGAAAACCAGCCCTTTTTTTCCACCTCAACCCGTTCACTTTCCAGTTCTTCGGCGGTCCATGCCAAAGCCCAGTCTTCGCCCTGTGGTGAATGGGCTTCTTCCAGCACCTGCCGGATGGGACCGGATTGGCGGGTAAAGGCGCTGGAATACATTGGCCCCACATGAAAACGACGCACACGTTTGGGGTGCAAGTCATCAAAATCCTTATCAAAGCCCTGGGCAATGGTCAGCAGCTTTAGTCCGGCAACGGATTGCGCCATCAGGTGGTGCTGGGCCTCGGGCCAACGACGCTGATCCTTGAGCAAGGCTGTTTTGCCGGTATCCTCGACATCCATCAGATAGATCGTCGGCAAATTGACCTGGCTGTCGTAAACCGCCCAATGAACCAGATAGTGGCGGCGGCGTTCGCCCAAATTCCCCTGCCAGACCGCCGTGGGATCATTTTGCGCCCAGAATAGCTCGTTCTGTAAAAGATGTTGGTAATACAGGCGCTGGGACAGCGCGAATTGCAACTTGGTCGGGATATCCAGATCGCCAACAATCGTGCGGATCATTTCATCCTTAAGATCACCGGTCGACATCATGCCGCGCAAATGGCGTTCAGCCTGCTGTGTATCATTGGCCATGGTCAATAATTCGCGGAAAATCGGAAATCCGCTTTCGTGGGCATCAAAAGCGAGCGATCCAAAAAACGTCCCGGTATCACGCCCCGTCATCAGGTATTTCAGCGACAACGCCTGAAATGTTTTGGCAATCGATTGCACATATGCGGCGACAATCTGAACATCTGTTTTGCTCAGGCTGCGTTCGGCTTCCATGGCGCCCGCGACACGCATCAAGTGCCCGGTGATGCGGTCAAACTTTCGGAAATACCGCCGCGCCGCGAACGTATCGGTCAGCCCGATGTGATCGCGCTGCAACGCTTGGTTCACATCTGGATTTTCAGACGTGCCGGCCACCTAGGCCCCGTACAGATTCTTGTCGTGTTTTTCGACGATTTCCTGAAAACGGCGCGCAAATCTTTCATCGGCTTTGGCTTTTTGTTCCAGCACCTTGCGTGCGAAAACCATGTGATCCTCGTGCGCTTCCATCATCTCGGCCATGCGGGTATTGGTGGCTGACCCAATGCCCGCCATGGCGGCCTGTGCCTCTTTGTCGGTCTGCACACCAATTTCGTTGATTTTATGCGCCACGTCCTGCTGCTGCGCCGTTTTCAGGGATTTGGACAATGCATCATACAAAACGACCCGTTGTTTGGTGTCTGTCTGCAGTTTGTTGATCAGGACCATTTGGGTGGCGGCCTGGTTTTGCAGGCTGTCGACCCAGGTTTTACCTTTTTCGATATAGCGTTCCAAAGTCTGGCTATTGGCCAGGCGGACCTGTTCCTGCTGCACCATTTCATTGTACTGGGTGTTCAACGCAGCCAGCTCACTTTCCAGTTTGGTGCGGGCAGCGGCGTCCTGTTCCATCGAAATTTTGCCTTCGAGCGCGATAATCTTGGGATCCAACGCCAGGATATCCGTGCGCAAAGCTTCCAGTGCACCAACGGTTGCCTCGCGTTCATCCAGGGTGCCGGTCAGGTTGGTTTCAACCCGCTCTTTCTGCGTGTTCAGCGTCGCCAGCTGATTTTCCAGCAATTTGACGATGGTGTCAGACTTGCCAATCAGATCCTGCAACTTGTCGTCAATGCTGGCCGTGCGCATGCGTTCCTGGCGCATGCTTTCGGATTTGCCACGCGCAAATACGCCGACAAAGCTTTCCCAGCCGGTCTTGTTGCGCATTTCGTCGAAATCTTTGGAAAACCCGGACGTCACGTCATCCAGTCCCATAATCAGTTCCGCAATGTTTGCGTTCATCAATTCGGTATGCGCATGGACGTCATCCAGGGACGCATTTTCTATATCTATCGAAATATCGTCGCCTGTCGCCAGCTTTGAACCGGCGGCTTCTATCCGACTGGTCAGGTCAGAAATTTTGGACTGAGCCTGTGCCACCTGGGCCTGGGATTCTTTAATTTGGGCATCGAAATCGGACATTTTGGCTCCTGATTGCGCAATCACGTAGGCATATACATGGGGGATGTTATCCGAAATTACATCACTGCGTCATCTGAAATTCAGCCCGATCAATGCCGCAAACAACAGTTTTTTGTCCCAAAGCGTATTCCGCATTCTTTTCACCGCCGGTCTTTCGTGAAAAGGTTTTGTTGATAAGGAGATGGACCATGCGCGTGAAAGACAAAGTCGCAATTGTGACTGGTGGTGGCTCGGGCTTTGGTGCCGGCATATGCAAAAAGCTGTCGGCAGAAGGCGCAACAGTGATCGTGGCGGATATCAACCTGGCGGGCGCACAATCCGTTGCCGACGACATTGACGGGCATGCAATCGCTGTGGATGTCAGTGATGATGCCTCTGTTCAGTCGCTGGCGTCCATCGTTATGGCAGATTTCGGTGCCCCGGATATTTTGATCAACAACGCCGGAATTACCCATCTGCCGATGCCGATGGAACAGGTTCAGCCCGACGAGTTCGATCGCGTTTTTCAGGTCAATGCCAAGTCGGTTTATCTGACGGCGCGCCATTTCGTGCCGCATATGAAAATCCGCCGCAAGGGCGCGATCCTGAATTTGGCGTCAACGGCAGGATTGTCGCCGCGCCCAAATCTAAGCTGGTACAACGCATCCAAAGGCTGGATGATCACCGCGACCAAAACCATGGCCGTTGAACTGGCCCCCGACAACATTCGGGTTAACGCATTGTGCCCGGTCGCGGGCGAAACGCCGTTACTGGCGTCATTCATGGGGGCCGATACACCGGAAATCCGGCAGAAATTTCTTGCGACAATCCCATTGGGCCGGTTTGCACAGCCGGAAGATCTGGCAAATGCGGCCTGTTACCTGTGTTCCGACGAAGCCAGCATGATCACCGGCGTCGCCATGGAAGTCGACGGGGGCCGCTGCATATGATGGTGCCGGGCCCGCGAAATCTGATCACCGATGTTGCGGGGCTGAAGGTCGGCAATGCACATGACAGTGTGGTGAAATCGGGCACCACGGTCTTGCTGGCGGACACACCCATGACGGCGGCTGTCCACGTGATGGGCGGCGCACCGGGGTCACGTGAAACAGATTTGCTGGCACCCGAAAATGTGGTCCAACAGGTGGACGCGCTGGTGCTTTCGGGGGGATCGGCGCTGGGATTGTCAGCTGCGTCCGGTGTTGCAGATGTGTTGCGCCGGGATGGGCGCGGTTTCAGGGTCGGGGCACAAAACGTGCCGATTGTGCCGGCAGCGATATTGTTTGATCTGGCCAATGGCGGTGACAAAAGCTGGGATCAAAATCCCTATTTCGCGCTTGGCGAACAGGCATTGGCGCAGGCGGATGTCACGTTCGGTCTGGGCACGTGTGGCGCGGGAACCGGCGCCACCACGGCGCATCTGAAAGGTGGGCTTGGGTCCGCGTCGATCATCCTGCCCAGTGGCCACACGGTCGGGGCATTGGTTGCTGTGAACGCGCTGGGGTCGCCCACTGTCGGGCGGGCGCAACATTTCTGGGCGGCACCGTTTGAGATCGGATCTGAATTTGGCGGCCTGGGTCCTGCACCGGAATTTGACCCCAGTGCCCATTCGCCCACAAAACTGGACCGCGCACAGAACACCACCATTGCCATCGTCGCAACCGACGCCACACTGACACAAGCCCAGGCCAAACGTGTGGCAATCGCGGCCCATGATGGCATGGCACGCGCATTGGTGCCCAGCCATACCCCGTTGGACGGCGATCTGGTCTTTTCGGTCGCCACCGGGCAACGCCCGCTGTCTGACCCCACGGCTGATAGTCTGGAACTGGGACATGCCGCCGCGTGTTGCCTGTCACGCGCGATTGCCCGCGCCGTCTATTTGGCGACAGCGGCACCCGACGATTCAGTGCCGACCTGGTCGCAAATGTTCGCCAGTCACACCTGACGTCTGCGCCTAATCACATATCGCCCGCATCAGGGCGCTGTCGGGGTCTTCCAAATCGTCCAGAACATCAAAATGATGTCTGGCGGGTGAGATAAGCAGTCTGGATGCCGGCCAGGCCCGGTGCAGCCAGCGCGCCTGATCTAAAAATGCCGGGCGTTCGATTTCACCTGCGCAGATTGTAATGTCGACTCCATTGCGGTGACTATGGTTGACCGGGCTTTCTGCCTGACACTCTTTTTCGTCCAGGCACAGCACTTGGTTCATTGACGTGTGCAACAACGGCGTGAGATCTGACAAAGGCGATATCGGAACAACTTTGCGAAGTCGGCGCGCTGTGTCATCGGACAAAGCGACATCGCGACAAGCGACCCGCGCTGCCAGATGCCCGCCGGCAGAGTGTCCTGTTACCACGACCGGCCCGGCGACCATGGCCGCAGCCCGTTCAACTGCGGCAACAATTTCGCGGGTTATGTCCGCGATCCGGGCCGCCGGTGCCAGCGTATATGAAGGTATGACAACCGCCCATCCGCGTGCTGTTGCCCCGGCGGCCAGATGTGACCAGTCTTTGGCGCTGAATGCATGCCAATACCCGCCATGGACAAAAATCAGCAGCCCTTCGGGCTTGCCCGCAGGATAGAATGTATCAAACATCTGGCGCGGTTTGTCGCCATATGCCGTGTTAAGCCGCGCGCGCCCGATCTGATGCTGCAGGCTGCGCCATTGGGTTGCGCGCTGATCCCACAAATCTGGATATTCGTTCCCGTTGGGGATGTAGGCCGCGTTGGCATATGCTTGGTCATTATTCGTCATCTGTGCCCGCCCTGCCCCTTAATCATCGCAGAACACAAGGCTGGTCCGGCAGGGGCGAATGGTCAAGGTCCAGCCAATGCGATTGCCAAACAGAAATACCTGTTGAAGTACACGCGGTTCCCCAATGGCTTAACAAAAACCTGCCATTTGCCACATTTCTGAGATGACAAACGGTCGATATCTTACGTTCAGCATGCTAGTGTTCAGCTAAACTGCGTTGGGGGACATTTTCATGAAGCGACGGGATTTCACGCGATCAATCATTACAACCGGCCTGGTCACACCGGCGATTTTGTCGGGATCGGCAGGTTTTGCCGCAGACGAAAAAGAAAAAGAAAAAGAAAAACGCACCCTGGACCCGGTGGGACGGGTGTTGCTGAAACTGGTTGCGGGGCAGATATTGGTCGAATTTCTGATCATCCTCAGCCCGGTTAATCTACTGGGACTCGATCTGCGCAAGCCGGTACGGCAGGAAAACGAAAAACGCGCTGATCTGTCAAACCTGCCGATTCTTGGCCAACTACAAAGACAAACACTGGCCAGACAGTTTGAAAATGCCGCTTTGGTGGGGTTGATTTATCTTGTGGGCAGCAGCTTGTTTCTGATCCCCAAGGAATTGCAGGTGCTGAATGTCAAAAAAGTCATAATGCTGCATCAGGGCATTTCCTATCACCCATCGCGCGCGCCATCTGCGCTGCGCATTAGCCGCGTTCCGACAGTAACAGAGATCATCAACGCCGGGACACTTTTGGGCGAAGCAATTCGGGCGCAAAACAGCATGCTGGTTCTTTTAAAGCCCACGGGCATCGAATTCAGATTGAGCTATGAATAAGGGCGCTTGCCAGCGGTCATGGCCCCAATTGTAATTTTTAAAGATTAATTCCAAGGATTGACCCATGGTGCGCGTCATACAATCGTGATGCGCATGATGACCAGTGATCAGGACTTGGCCCGCGCCGCCGCTGGCGGCGATCAAGACGCCTTTGCGGTGTTGCTGGATCGGCGCTATGACAGCGTGTTCCGGCTGGCCTTTCGCCTGACTGGTTCAAAATCAGATGCCGAAGATCTGACACAGGATATCTGCGCAGCCTTGCCAGCAAAACTGCGCGGCTTCAAAAATCAATCGCAGTTTTCCACATGGCTGTATCGGGTGACAGTCAATGCCGCCCACGACCAGCGCCGACGTGCAGCAAGCCATCATCGCGCTAAATCAGGTTGGGGTGATTGGGAAATTAACCGCCGTGCGACGCAGCAGGAAAATGCAGATCGCGCAGATTGGTTGACGGAATCGATGTGCAGACTGACCCCAGACTTGCGCGATACTTTGGCTTTGTTGCTGGACCAGGAATTGACCCACAAAGACGCCGCTGAAATCCTGAATGTGTCCGAGGGCACGATCAGTTGGCGCGTCTCACAAGCAAAGAAACACCTGCGCGAAATGGCCCAAGAGGAGGCCGGAAAATGACCGATGATCTGAATGATCTGCGCCAGGCAATGGATGCAGCGACACCACAGCCAGACGCCAGGCGCCGCGCGAAAAATCTGGCTGAGGCACAGGAAAAATTCAAACAGCGCCAAGGATCCACGCATTCCGCACGTCCTATTTCTGACAACCGCCCATTCCAGGCGCGGTTGATGACAGGAGTAATGACAATGATCGATGCACTTACATCCCGCGGAGGATTGGTTGCGACCACAGCGCTTGTTGCTATTGGCGTGGTGGTGGTGTCGCCTCAAGGGCGTAACCTGTTTGTTCCGCCACAACGGATCGAACTGACGGCTGAAACGGTCCAGCGCGCACCCGCTGCGGACCAGGACGTCCTGGCCGCCGCGCCAAAGCCCGCGCAAGTACGATCTGAGCGCGAAGAACGGGACCAGGTTCAAGGGTTGGACAGACGGTCCGACATGGTTATGGAACAGGCCAATGAGGTGCCATTTGCCATGATGGACGAGTCCGCTGTTGGTTCGGTCGTGGCGTCGCCAAAATCACAACTGCGGTCCCGAGATACATTGGTGATACCAACAGTTGCGGACACCGAAACATTCGCAAACGAAAGCCAAAACCCATTGCGCACCGTCGTCGACGCGCCCGTGTCGACGTTTTCCATTGACGTGGATACGGCCGCCTATGGCGTAGTGCGATCTTCCTTGACCAGCGGCAGAATGCCCCCGCGCGATGCAGTGCGGGTCGAGGAACTGATCAATTATTTCCCATATGACTATGCCCGCCCGGCGATGGACGGGGCCCCATTTGAATCGACGGTTTCGGTTCTTGAAACGCCCTGGAACGCCGATACACAGCTGGTGCATATCGCACTGCAAGGCCAGATGCCTGCGATCGAGGACCGGCCGCCGTTGAATCTGGTGTTTTTGATCGACACATCCGGCTCGATGCAGGATGCAAACAAACTGCCATTGCTGAAACAAAGCTTTCGCTTGATGCTGGGTCAATTGCGACCCGAAGATCAGGTTGCGATCGTGACCTATGCAGGAAGTGCCGGGCAGGTTCTGGCACCAACGGATGCGGCAAACCGCAGTGTTATTCTGGGTGCCCTGGACAATCTAGATGCGGGCGGATCGACAGCCGGTCAGGCCGGACTTCAGCAAGCCTATGACGTGGCCGAAAACATGTCACAGCAAGGCCAGGTAACGCGCGTATTGCTGGCCACAGATGGTGATTTCAATGTCGGCATCTCAGATCCGGATGCACTAAAGGATTTTATCGCTGACAAGCGTGACAGCGGGGTTTATTTGTCTGTTTTGGGTTTTGGACGAGGCAATCTGGATGACGCCACCATGCAGGCGCTGGCCCAGAACGGCAATGGCCAGGCCGCCTATATTGACACCCTGAGCGAAGCGCAGAAAGTGCTGGTTGATCAACTCGCCGGTGCCCTGTTCCCAATTGCGAATGATGTGAAAATTCAGGTAGAATTCAATCCGGCAACGGTCGCCGAATATCGCCTGATCGGGTATGAAACACGCGGGTTGCGCCGCGAGGATTTCAACAACGATGCCGTGGACGCGGGTGAAATCGGGGCTGGCCATTCTGTCACCGCGATCTACGAAGTGACGCCGGTCGGATCGGCTGCGGTTTTGTCGGACCCGTTGCGCTATCAGAGCGAAACGACTGTCAAAAACATCAGTGACGAATTGGGGTTTCTGCGTTTGCGGTACAAAACCCCGGGTACCGAAAGCAGTCAACTGATCCAGACCCCGATTGTGCAGGGAATAGGTCCCGCAAGCATTGACGCACAGTTTGGCGTGGCGATTGCGGGGTTTGGGCAGTTGCTGCGGGGGTCCGATTATCTGGGCGACTGGGGCTGGGGCGATGCAATTGCGTTGGCCAGTCAGGCCAGGGGCCGCGACGATTATGGCTACCGGTCCGAAGCAGTGTCGCTGATGCGGCTGGCGCAAAGTCTTTCCGAATAATGCGCAGACAACCTACAAAAAGGCGCGTGTCCTGCACGCGCCTTTTTCAATATTCATTCAAAATCAGGTTTCGACGGCTTTGGCCTCGACGGTATCGCCATTCGAAATTTCTATCCGTCGGGGTTTGAGCGCATCAGGCACTTCACGCACCAGATCGATGTTCAGCATGCCATTGACATGTGCCGCGCCGGAAACCCGCACGTGATCGGCCAAATGGAAACGGCGTTCGAATGCACGCGTCGCGATTCCGCGGTGCAAATATGTGCGCTTGGTGTCCTCGGCTGCCTTTTTGGCAGAAACAATCAGCGCATTTTCACGCACTTCGACCGACAAGTCATCTTCCGAAAAACCCGCAACAGCAATTGAAATTCGCCAGCTGTCTTCGGATGTTTTTTCGATATTATAAGGGGGGTAGGACGGTTGTGAGACATCGTTTGTCAAAACCCGGTCCATCAGGTCGGCAATCTGATCAAAACCGACAGATGCACGATGTAAAGGTGCTAGATCAAAACCACGCATGGGTTATCCTCCATTGAGCGACAACAAAATTATGCCTTCCCTACGGGACAGGCGGTTGATTGCAGACCCGCTATTGGCGTCTGCAATCTTGATGTATGGTCAGCTTTTGTTGGTTTCAAGGCCCGCGGCCTACGGTCAGCGGCTGCTTGTAAATGCCTCGCGTAGACCGGCGTAGCCATCGCGCAGATCGACGGCCAATCCGATGGATTGCCGCCCAAGTTTGGTGGTGGCAGAAACGACGGCCTCGACCACCAAATTTCCGTCGACCACGGTAAGATAGGGCGAACCAGAGTTGCCCTTGACCACCGCACAATTTAACCGGATGACGCCGTGCGCCGCGTCGATTGGATCGCACTTGCGCTGACGTGCCACGCTGGCGCGGCCGCGAAACGAAATAACGAAACCCTTGTCGGGGGATGTGGCCAGCGGACCGGTGGCAAGTGGCGTGGCCACGTCAACTGGCACCGGGACCTGAAGTTGCAGCAATGCAATATCGCGCGAAATCTTGCGCGCCGACGATAATCCCGGGATCAGATAGATCGGATGAACGATAGCTCTGGCACCAAAATATTTCGGCCCCGGCAGGCCGGTTAATGTTGCGGGACGGAATGCAATTTCGGTTGGCAAGATCATGCGACCCTCTAACTGGGTCAGCAGACAATGTGCCGCCGTCAACACCAGATCAGGTTCAATCAATGTGCCTGTGCATCCGCCGGCAGTTCCAACGTCAATCAACCCGATCCCACGGATATCCATGCCCTGGGCATTGACCTGGCTGGCCCATATCGCAAACATTGCGATCAATATTCGCCATTTTAACGCCATTCCGACAGGATGGCGCTCATGGGCGCAGGAATCTAGCCCCGCCAACGCTTTTTGACGAATTTTTGACCCCGACTGTGATGCGTTTTGCAGCACGCGCCACTTGCGGAAATACACCGCGCCCTGCGCTAAAGTCAGACATAATCTCGGCGAACGGTTTCTGAATGTCCATGGCAAATGAAACCTGGCTGCCATCCAACTGGCCCAGTGCCGACACCACGCCGACAATTCGGGGCTGACCATCGCGCATCGCAAAAACCGGCGATCCGGAAGATCCCTGTACGACCTCGCAGGTCATCGCCACGACACCACTGCGATAGTCAACGATCTGGCAGGCACGTTGGCGCGACGGTGCATCGTTTCGACCGCGCCCATAGGAAACGACACTGACTTCGGATCCGGCGCGGATGCCGCGATCTACGCGAAATGGATCGGCGTGGGTGGTCTGAATTGGTGATTCAAGTTGCAGCAATGCGATGTCATTCCGGATGTTGGACGAAGACAATTGGTCGCCGGCTCCGCCCTTGTAATCGGGGTGCACGATTGCAAATTTGCCAGTACGGCGAGCGATTGATTTCCCATCACGCCAGCCTGCACGAAATTCGACTTTGCGTGGGTTCACACGTTCCCCGGTTTTAGAGTCGACCAGGCAATGTGCGGCGGTCAACACCAGATCGGACCGGATCATCGCGCCTGTGCAGGTCGACATGTTGTCAATATTCAGCAGGCCGACGCCTTCCCATCCGCGATTGCTTCCCCATGTGTCCAGCGATTCAAGCTTTGTGTCCTGCGCATTCACGTGGGGCGTGAATGACACCGACAGCGCAATTACAAAAGACAGGGAAAAGATTATAAATTTCATCAGCTTATCAATTCTCTAAGGGCGAACAAATTTGGCGCCGCCGCCAAGACGCCCGGCCTCGATATCCAGAACGCGGACCTTGGCAGTAGTAGTTGTGACCGGCACGGCGTCCACAGCCGCCAGTTCCATCAGGTCCTGTAACGGTTTCTGCAAACTTGTACCCAATGCAACTGTACGCCCGTCGACATCTGCCTTGGCTGAAATCACTGATACTATGCGGGCCGTACCCTCTGGATCGATGGTGAATATGGGCGCACCCGACGAACCAAAGTCGACATCGCAAGACAGCATCAATGTGCCAGACCGGCGCGCCAGAACATAACAGGCTTCTTGCAAAGACGGGCTTTGCGCACGGTCATGGGCATATGAAACCACGCCAACCTGGTCGCCCTTGCTTGGGCGGACATCCGTTTGAAACGGCGTGACCGAAGATTTTCGAATTGGCTTGGCCAACTGCACAAGCGCCACATCATATGCGACCCGGACAACGCGATCGGACCCGTCATAGGCAAACTTGGGATGGGTAATAACCCGTTTTACAGACGACCGGGCATTGGCGCGACCATTTCGCCACCCTGCCAGAAATTCCATCTGATCGGCACGATAGGTCCGGCCCTTTTTCTTGTCATAAACACAATGAGCAGCCGTCAAAACCAAATCTGGCGCGATCAAGGCACCGGTACAGAATTTGCGGGTGCCAATTTCCAACCGGCCGACGGCCTCCCATCCGCGGTTGTCATCGCCGGTCTGCAATTTGCGAAGCGTCGACGAATTCTGGGCAAGGGCAGCAGGTGCCATCACCAGGATCAGTGTCAGTGCAAGTACGAAAAACCGCATGTTTCCTCACATTCTGTGAGAAGCCATAGCAACGGTGTCAGGCGGAATTATGACTGATTTGTGGACAAACCGGCCGGTTTCGGGCCGCCGCTGGCCCAATCCAGCAACTCTACGGTGTGGACAATCGGCACCTGGGTCGCGGACCCGATCTGTATCATGCAACCGATGTTTCCGGCGGCGATTACATCCGGTGCCGTGGCCTCCAGTGTCGCCACTTTGCGGGATTTAAGCTCTTTGGAAATTTCAGGCTGCATCAAGTTGTAGGTCCCGGCGGACCCACAACAAAGATGGGGATCAGCAGGCTCGACCACAGTGAAACCAGCCCTTTTCAGCAGGTCTTTGGGCGTCGATTTGATCTGTTGGCCGTGTTGCAAGGAACATGCCGAATGATAAGCCACCCGCAGGTCTTGTTTTGTCCTTGGGATGTCGAGTTTCATCAACACTTCGCTGACATCCATCGCCAGTTCAGAGATTTTCGCAGCGTCAGCGGCCATTGGCTGGTTGCGGAACATGTGCCCATAGTCCTTGACCGTCGTGCCACAACCCGAGGTATTTATGACGATTGCGTCCAGACCTTCGCCGCCCAGTTCGGCGCTCCATGCGTTGATATTGCGTGCGGCAGCCCTGTGGCTTTCGTCTTCGCGCCCCATGTGATGCACCAGCGCGCCACAACACCCCATGCCAGAGGCAATCACGACCTCGCATCCCAGACGCCTGAGCAGCCTGATGGTTGCGTCATTAATATCAGTATTCAGCGCTTTTTGGGCGCAACCGGTCATCAGGGCCACACGCATTTTGCGCGTCCCCACAGCAGAAAAAACCTGCGGATCGTCATTGCGGCTGACGGGCGGAATTTGCTTTGGGGCCATTTCAAGCATTGCCCGCAACCGGGCGTCAGGCATCAAAAACCGGAACGGCCGCCCGATTTTGGCCCCCAGCAATGCCAGGCGAAACCGACGGGGGTATGGCAGAATACGCGACAAGGTCCAGCGCAGAAGTCGGTCCATGAACGGACGCTTATAGGTTTTTTCGATATGGGCACGGGCGTGATCAACAAGATGCATATAATGCACGCCAGATGGGCATGTCGTCATACAGGCCAAACAGGACAGACAGCGGTCGACGTGCTTCACCGTTTTGGCGTCCGCCGGACGGTCATTTTCCAGCATGTCCTTTATCATGTAAATACGCCCGCGCGGCGAATCCAGTTCATCACCCAGCACCTGGTATGTGGGACATGTCGCCGTGCAAAACCCGCAATGCACACAAGCGCGCAGTATTTCGTTTGACCGCGCGATCGCCGGAATTTTCAGTTGCTCTTCGGTAAACTCTGTGCGCATCGACTAGCCCATAAGCCCTTGATTTAAAATTGATTTGGGGTCGAATTTTGCCCGCAGCCCGCGTGTGAGTGCGGCCAGGGGTGCGGGTTCTGGCTGAAAGGTCGCAATCTGGCGCCGCGTGCTGGTATTGGCGCGAACCAACGTCGCGTGACCGTTGAAACCTTGCAGCGCTGACCGCAAATCTGTTCGCTTTTGCACCACCGCCCAGATCAGGCCGCCGCCCCAGTCAAATTGAACCGCCTTTGCTTTCAGCAGGCGCGCGATGGCCGGCCCATCAGACGGTTTGACCGACAAACGCCACAGATCGCCATCGACCGCGGACACGGCCGTTACATCGCGAATGTCAGACCATTGTTTTTGCGCGGCAACGGAATCTGTTTGCACAGCAATATCACCGCTTGATTTTAGCAGGTCTTTCAACTGCGCAACGCGGTATGCGACCGAGCTATCAAAGCCTTCCACCCGGATAAATGTTTCGGACCCACTTGTTTCGTCGGCTGGCAAATGGGCGGCCCCGCTAATATCAAAAGGTGATCCCAAAGCCCGTGACATTGCCTTTTGCGCGTCATCATTGTTCAAACCACGCAAAATCACGGAGGCCGTAGCCTGGGGTTGGGGCAGAACCTTTAGACTGACTTCGGTCAAAACGCCTAATGTGCCATAGGACCCGGCCATCAGTTTGACCAGGTCATACCCCGTCACGTTTTTCATGACGCGACCACCGTTTTTGATGATATTCCCAGCGCCATCAACAAACCTGACACCCAGCAGAAAGTCCCGGCACGCCCCGGATTGGATACGGCGCGGTCCAGAAACATTGGCCGCCACAACGCCGCCGATTGTGGGTGTCCCGGTGCTGCCCAGCATCGGTCGATGATCCATAGGCTCAAAGGCCAGACGTTGACCATTTTGCGCCAACAGCTTTTCAACATCAGCCATTGGGGTGCCAGCGCGCACCACGATCGTCAGTGAACCAGGTTCATACAGCACGACGCCGTTCATGGCCGTGGTAGTCACTGTTTCGCCTGCGACAGGGCCGCCGATTGGACGGGTCCCACCGCCGCGTATTGCCAACGGCGCCGTGGTGTTCTGGATGATCTCGGCCAGTTCCAGTTCGTCAGCGGGGTTCACGCCGCTCTCCGGCTGGTGGTGCTGTCCAAAGGAAATACCTTGGCAGGGTTCAACAGCCACTTGGGATCAAAGACATCTTTGACAGACAACTGGGCCTGCAAATCCTGTTTGTTATATTGGGTGTGCATCAAATCTCTTTTTTCAATTCCGACGCCATGTTCGCCGGTCAGGCAACCGCCGACTTCGACACAAAGGCGCAGTATATCGGCACCGAATGCCTCGCAGAGTTCCAGATCGCCGGGTTTGTTGGCGTCAAACAGGATCAGCGGGTGCATATTGCCATCGCCGGCATGAAACACGTTTCCAACATCCAACCCATACTGACCGGACATCTCTTTGATGCGGGTCAGCACATGCGGCAGGGACGATACCGGAATGGTACCATCCAGACACATATAGTCGTTGATCTGCCCCATTGCACCAAAGGCCGATTTGCGGCCCAGCCAGATTTTCGCGCTTTCCGCTTCGGATTTGCTTTCGCGGATTTCAACCGGGTTGTGCACGTTGGCAATATCAATGATTCTTGCCAGTTGGTCGTCAATTTCGGAATCTGAACCCTCGACTTCGATGATCAGTAAAGCCTCGCAGTCGGGGTATCCGGCATGCGCGAAATTCTCGGTCGCTCGGATGCATGGGCGATCCATGAATTCAATCGCGACAGGCAGAATTCCGGCCCGGATGATTTCGGATACACAGGCGCCTGCGACCTCGTTCGTGTCAAAGCCAATCAGAACCGGGCGTGCGCCTTCGGGTTTGCGCAGAATGCGCAACGTAGCCTCGGTCACGACGCCAAGCTGGCCCTCTGAGCCACAGATCACGCCCAGCAAATCCAACCCGGATGCGTCCAGATGGGCACCGCCAATGTCAACGACAGACCCATCCATCATCACCATGCGCACGCCCATCAGGTTGTTCGTGGTCACGCCATATTTCAGGCAATGGGCACCGCCGGAATTCATCGCGATGTTGCCCGCAATTGCGCAGGCCAACTGGGAAGATGGGTCAGGGGCGTAGAAAAATTCATTGTGTTCAACCGCGCCTGTCACCGACAGATTGGTGCGCCCGGACTGAACCCTGATTATGCGATTTTCATAGTCGGTTTCCAGGACATCATTCAGGCGGGCAACCCCTAGAATAACGCAATCAGCCGTCGGCAGTGCGCCACCTGCCAGCGAGGTCCCCGAACCGCGCGGGACCACCGGGACGCCCTCTTGGTGGCAAATCCGCAGAATGGCGGAGACCTCTTGTGTTGTTGACGGCAGCACGGCAAGCATCGGCGGACATTTGTAGGCTGTCAGGGCATCGCATTCATAGGCCCGTGTTTCATGTTCATCAAAAATCACCGCCTCCGACGGCAGCACCGCCAAAAACTGATCAATCAAACTGGATTTCTTTGCCAGAATTGCGGGATCTGGGATTGGCATTTCCATGTTTCACACCCTTTTCAGTGTATTGGTAATTTTTTATTACCAATTTAGGCGATATGCAAGAATTCTCTTTCACTGCGGGCGGCAACGGTTTTGTGACCCACAAATGCAATACTTTGTGGCAAGCTGTCACCAGTCAGGAGAATTTGATGCGGATTGCGATATACTTTGTGACAACAATTTTGGCCAATGCAGCGCTGGCCGATCCGTCGGTCATCGAAGACGCGACGGCGCGGGCCAGTGGCGATACCTGGACCGTTTCGGTGACATTATCCCACCCCGACACCGGCTGGGATCACTATGCTGACGGCTGGAATATTTCGACCGCACAAGGCGAGGTTTTAGGCAACCGCACGCTGGTGCACCCGCATGTCAACGAACAACCATTCACCCGTTCTTTGTCCGGTGTCACGATTCCTGATGATGTTGAAACACTGATTGTTCGGGCAAGATGCAATGTTGATGGCTGGGCCGGCGAACCATTTGAACTAGCGATAAAACGTCCCTGACTATCTGCGGCCTTCGCGCATCCATGCTGCAAGGGACAACAATGCTGCCAGCAAAAGGAACGCCCATGCAGGAACGAACGGGGCAACCGAAACATCCGTGGTCAGATAGGCATCCCGGGGGGTTAGTCCGATCCAGCCGCGCCCGGCGGCGGGCCGCCCTGGCCGCACCGAACGAATATCGGGAAATCCGTCCTCTAGATTGATCAGTCCGCCACGGGTGTCACGCACGACTGACCGCAAAATTTCCGGGGTCGCGATCGTTTCTTCAAATTCGCGCGGTGCCGCAGGGCCCAGCGCGATGACCGTTTCTTTGTCCCCTTCCTTCAAACGATACAGACCGATTTCGGGGCCATCGAAATCGGCAATATAGCGACCGGGGCGACGTTCCTCTAGTGGCACAACGGTTATCGTGCCATCCGGGCCGGTGATTTCAACCTCGCGGTCGCCTTCTGCCAATGTCCGTCGTGTAATTGTCATCGTTTGCCCCTCGGCGGTCGCAGACAGGGCTTCTTCTTCCAGTTCCGGCTCTTTCATCATCCAATGCGCCAGACGTCGCAGCAATTCCAGTTGTGGCCCGCCGCCCTCGAATCCGCGGTTCCACAACCACGCCTGATCCGATGCCATCAGCGCAATCCGGCCGTCACCTGCCCGGTCCAGAACCAAAAGCGGGCGATCATCGATACCGGTCATCACTGTGGTGCCAGAGGTTGCAGTAACATCGATCTGGCGAAACCAGCGGCCCCAGCCGGGTCCGTCATCGCTTGCAGGTGCAAAGTCTTCAAGACCCTCGGTCACCGGATGCCGCGCACCAATGTCGGAAATCTGGGGGAGATAGCCCTGTTCCAAAACGCGGGAAGTTGGTTCGGCCGGCAGGATTTCAGAAAGCGGCGATCGATAAAGGCTGTCGGCGGTCGCGAAATCCGGACCCGCGGCGATCAGCACTGCCCCACCATTTTCGACATACTGGCGCACGTTATCCAGATAGAGCGACGGCAAAATTCCGCGGCGTTTATACCGGTCGAATATGATCAGATCGAACTCGTCGATCTTGTCCAGAAACAATTCCCTTGTCGGAAATGCAATCAGCGACAATTCCGAGACAGGTACGCCGTCCTGCTTTTCGGGTGGTCTTAGGATTGTGAAATGTACCAGATCAACCGCACTGTCGGATTTAAGCAGGTTACGCCATGTGCGTTCACCTGGATGGGGCTCTCCGCTGACCAGCAGGACCCGCAACCGATCACGGACGCCGTTGATCTGCACCACCGCTGAATTGTTACGGTCGGTCAGCTCTCCTTCACCCATGGATACCGAAAACTGGATCACATTCATGCCACCGTGGGGCAACCGCACCGGCAATTCCAACGCCTCGCCCACCGGAACGACAAACCGTTCCGGTTCAGCCCCGTCAACGGCGATCTCAAGAACGGCCTGTTCACCCAGCCCGGCAGGCACGGCGCCCTGATCTTCGATCAAAAGGGTCAGTGTGACGGGTTCGCCCAATATTGCAAACGCCGGCGCGTTCTGAACCACCAGACGTCGGTCCCAATCGGTCTTGCGCCCGGTCAACAGGACATGCATCGGTGCCGGCACAGGTGCCGCGCGTTCGATATCGTGCAACTGCCCATCAGTGAGCAAAACGATACCGGCAATTCGCGCGCGCGGCTCTTGGGCCAATGCCTCGTTCACGCGGGTCATCAACTGGGTGCCACTGTCGCCATCGCCATCACCAAGAGTGACGACTTTTAGTTCGGTATTGCCACGGGCGCGCAGACGTTCGGTCATTTCATCGATAGCCGCGGCGATTTGATCCGGTCGATCGGAAACACCCTGACTGGCCGACTGGTCAACCACGAGAACGACGATATCTTGCAGCGCATTGCGGTCTTCGGTCTGGACAGAAGGATTGGCGATTGCAAACAACAGGACAAATCCCGCCAGACCGCGCAGCCACCAGCCTGTCAACCCGCGCACCACCGCAAATACGATCAGCGCAAACACAACAACCGCGGTGCCCACAAGCAACCGGATGTCCAGCAACGGATCGAAGATAACCGAACCTTCCATCACTGCCCCAATCTGTCCAAAAGCGCGGGAACATGAACCTGATCGGATTTATAATTGCCGGTCAGAACATGCATAATCAGGTTGATACCAAAGCGAAATGCAACTTCGCGCTGACGCTCGCCGGCAAAACCACGTCCGACCGGGAACATCGCATCGCCTGCGTCATTCACAGCCCAGGCAGCGGCCCAGTCATTGCCGCCAATTATGACTGGCGTCACATTGTCGTTCAGATTTCGAAACGGCATTCCCTCGACGATCTGTGCGTCTGGCGGCGCGGCCTCGACCCAGACATCGCGCGACAAATGACGCCCCGGAAAATCCTGCAACAGGTAAAATGTACGGGTCAACACATGGTCGGACGGGATCGGTTCCAGCGGCGGGATATCCAAAGAGGCCGCCAGTTGTTGCAATTTTTTACCGTTGGGGGACCCCGTGCCAAATCTGGCGATATCCGCGTCTCGCGTATCAAACATGATCATGCCGCCGGTTCGCAAATATCTGTTGAGCCGCACATAGGCCTCGGTCGACGGCAAGGGCTGTTCAGTCGTCACCGGCCAATACAGGAACGGAAAAAACGACAGTTCGTCGGTTTCCAGGTTCACGGCGATCGGATTGGCCGGTTCGATTGATGTGCGCCTGAACAACGCATCCGACAAGCCGCGCAGCCCGGCCTCGGCGACGCTATCGACACGGGCATCACCGGTTATGACGAATGCCAAAACGACCTCTGATGTTGCGTCCAAAGCAAAGTCGTCCGCCTGCGCGCGCGCCTCGTTCTGGGACAGGACCATCATCAATGCAGCAAGCGTGACCACGGCCGATCGCGGCCCGATCAAACGGCCGGCCAACCACAGTGACGCCAATATATCGATACCAAGCAGCGCCAATGCAACGGCCAGCAATGCGCCTTTCAACGGTGTTTCGCGTGTCACTTGCAATCCCTCGACCACAACATTTCCCGGCCATTGAAATTGGGTCAGTGTCGTCTCTGGCCCGGTGACGTTAACGGCGATCCGGCGGTCTTGCCCGACATACAACCCAGGTGGCAGATCGGCCGCGGTATTGCCCTGTGCCAGACGTTCTCCTGGGACACCCGCCAAGGTGCCGGCATCACTGATATCACCAAATGCGTCCATGACATCCTGCGGCACCCATGTGGTGCCTGCCAGATCCTCGGCATCAAGGCGCGCTGGTCTTGTGGATACTGCAAGGCGTTCCAACATTTGCACAAACAATCCCGACAAGGGCAAGGTCGACCATTCCGTGTTGGCCGTGACATGAAAAAGGACCACTTGCCCCTGACCCAGCCGTTTGCGCGTCACCAGTGGTGTTCCGTCTGTCAGCGCGGCAATGACCCGCGCGGCAAGTTGCGGGTCAGGCTGCGCCATCACCTGCGCCGAGACACGCACATCATCCGGCACTGTCAGGCCGAAGAATGGCGACGTTTCAGAAAACGCGCGCAAACCCTTGGGCTCGCCCCAGCTCATTGCACCGCCCACGCTGCGCCCCCCGGCCCGCAGACGTACCGGCATCAAGATATCCTCGGATTCGCGGCTGACGTCACTGGCGGCCAAACGTGCGCCCGCAAAGCGCAGCAACAGACCGCCGTTTTCAACCCATTCCACGATTGCGTCAGATTCTGCCTGCGCCAACGTTGCCACATCAGCCAGAATAATGACGTCCGGGTTTGCCAGCAAAATGTCGTCCAAAGTCCCGTCAATCAGATCGGCGGTCGGTTCCAGCGCCTGTTCCAGGAAATGCGTCGGGGAAAGCAATTCCAGGCCTTCGCGGTTTTCGCGGCCTGATATCAGGGCGACTTCACGTCGATTCAACGCGTCATCTGTCAAACTGATTGCACCAGCGGAACGCAACCCTGCGATCTCGAAACGCGAAATACGGTTGCGTAATTCCGGTGGCAACGCGAATGCGATGTCCGCGACGGCCTGATCCGCCGGGAAATTCAAGGTCAGTCGCGACATTTCGCGTTCCACACCCGCAGGGTCCAGGCCCTGTGCGGTCAAATCTATCTGCGCTGCGGTGCCCGTTGTGCTGCGTATTGCAGAAACTGATATTGCCCCGTCTTCAAACACGGCCGGCCGCAAGCCATAAACGGGCCGGGCATTCTCAAACACTCGCACGCTGCCCTGTTCTTGCAAAGCGGACAATACGGTTTGCCGCCCATCAAAGGCCAGTCCATTTGACATCCACAAAGTATCAAACTGCGTATCATCTATCAGGCTAACCCATTCCGCCAGTGCGTCCGCATCCGGGTTCCATGGCCTGGGAAGAAAACCGGGCAACCGCGCGCGCCAGCTGTCTGCTGCCTGAAACGCCAGGGTGCCGGCGGGCAAATCTGTCAAAGAAACGATAGCAACCGGGCGGGCGTCTCTTGATGCCTCGGCCAACGCGGCCTCGACGCGATCCTGGCGTGCGCCCCAATCATTGGCATCAGCCCATGTCCCGTCCATCAATATCAGCAATGACCCATCAGCCACGGTTTCATTCTGTGGGTTCAGTACCGGACCGGCAAAGCCGGTTATGACCGCCGCCACGGCCAGAATCCGCAAAAGCAACAACCACCAGGGTGTCTTGTCGGTTTGGTGTTCGTCATCCGCCAAGCCCAGCAGCAGGACAACGCCCGGGAAAAACCGGCGGATGGGTGCAGGCGGCACCGCCCTTAGCAACAGCCACAAGATCGGCAAAGCCCCCAGCCCCAGCAATAACCAGGGTGCGGTGAATCCTATGCCAAACAGCGTAAACATCAGCTGCGCCTTTCCAGTGCGCCATATGCCCACAACAATGCTGATTGCGCGGACTCGTCCGTGTGATGACAGGTATATTGCCAGCCCGTTGTGCGTGCCAGATCAGCCAAGGCCGCCTTGCGTCCGGCCAGTCGATCCAGATAGCGGTCGCGCAAATCCGATGCTTTCAACGTTTCATGGGTGATACTGCGGCCCATACTTTGAAAGATCGTGCGACCATCAAATGGAAATGCCTCTTCCTGGGGATCCAGAATTTGCAGGATCAGCCCTTTGACTCCGCGGTCTGCGGCCTTGGTGAGTTGCGCAGAAACCTTGTCCAGATCACCCATAAAATCGGATATGAAGGCGGCTCTTGAATGGGGCAGCAATCCCCGGATTTCGGGTGCACCAATGTCGTCTTGTTCCTGAACCCGGGTCAACGCCTCGGCAATTCTGAGCAATTGCAATTCGCTGGCGCGCGGCGGCGTGCCAAGTGCTGCAAGCGCGACCCGTTCACCGCCACGTATCAAAAGGATCGCTATCGCCAATGCCAGCAAATTGGCGCGTGCCGACTTGGGCGGCAGATTTGAGGTCGATGCAAAATCCATCGACTGGGCATTGTCGACCCATAAAAAAATACTTTGCGCCGCCTGCCATTCCTTTTCGGCGACAAAATGAACGTCTGATCGCGCCGACCTGCGCCAGTCAATGGTGCGCGCCGCATCGCCGGGCCGTGCAGGTCGGTATTGCCAAAACTCATCACCCATGCCCGCGCGTCGTCGCCCGTGCGCGCCCAACAACACTGTGGATGCCAGATATTCCGCATCCGCCATAAGTGGCGGCAGTTGTGTGGCCAGACCTTCGGCGTGACTGCGAAGTGTCGCGGTTTCGCTCACGCGGCGTCCTCGACCCTGGATACATTTTCGGATACGGCCGAAATGACATCGGCCAATGTGTCGCCACGGGCGCGCGCCGCAAAGGTCAGGGCCATGCGATGGCTAAGAACCGGGCGGGCCATGGCCATGACATCTTCGCTGGACGGGACCAGCCGCCCCTCTAGCAAAGCGCGCGCCCGGACCGTCAGCATCAAAGCCTGCGCCGCACGCGGGCCAGGGCCCCAACCGACGCTTTGATTGACAATTTCCGGTGCCATTGGATCGCCGGGGCGACATGCACGTACCAGATCCAGGATTTTTTCAACCACGGTTTCGCCGACAGGCATCCGGCGCAGCAGTGACTGTGCAGCGATCAGTTCCGCTGCGGAAAATATATTCACCGACTGTTCTTCGACCGCACCGGTTGTGGCGATCAGAATGTCGCGTTCGGTATCGCGGTCGGGATAATCGACATCAATCTGAACGAGGAACCGGTCCAACTGCGCCTCTGGCAGCGGATAGGTGCCCTCTTGTTCGATCGGGTTTTGCGTGGCCAACACGTGGAACGGCGTGCCAAGCGGGTATTCCTGACCCGCCATCGTAACCTGCTTTTCCTGCATCGCTTGTAACAATGCGGATTGGGTCCGGGGCGAAGCACGGTTGATTTCATCGGCCATCAACAACTGGCAAAAAATCGGCCCCTGAACGAAACGAAAGGAACGGTCCCCATCCTTGGAAGATTCAAGCACCTCTGATCCAAGGATATCCGCCGGCATCAGGTCTGGCGTAAACTGTATGCGCGCGCCGTCCAGCCCCATGACCGTGGACAAGGTGTCGACCAACCGGGTTTTTCCCAAGCCAGGCAATCCGATCAACAACCCATGGCCACCGCATAACAGGGTCGACAGAACCAGGTCGACTACGGCCTCTTGTCCGATGAATCGTTTGGTGATGCTGGATTTTGCTGCTTTCAGCTTTTCCCCGAGTTTTTCGATATCTTCAACAAGATCCTGCTCTTGGGCCATGACAAACTTCCTTGTTCCAAGTTATGTTCGTATTAAACGTAACTATTGCGCACCTTACAAATGACAATCGCCTCAAATGGACAAAACATTGTGAAATCTACCGCAGAAACCATCGCCGCCAGTGCGCGTGCCGCACAAAAAGGCGGATTGCCGCCGGTTCATCTGTGGTCGCCAGAATTTTGCGGCGATCTGGACATGCGTATCGCCAGGGATGGCACCTGGTTTTATCTTGGAACACCAATTGGGCGTCGCGAACTCGTGCGGCTGTTTTCTACCATAATTCGCAAAGATGGCGATGACTACTTTTTGGTGACGCCGGTTGAAAAGGTCGGCATCACGGTTGATGACGCACCGTTTGTCGCGGTCGACTTTGAAATCGAAAATCCCGGCCCTGAACAGCAACTGACATTCGAAACCAATGTGGATGATATTGCAGTCGCGGGGCCGGCGCATCCCATTCGCGTCGAGCGTGATCCCGATACCGGCGAACCGTCACCATACATTTTGATCCGCACCAACCTGGAAGCACTGATCGACCGCAAAAGCTTTTATCGGCTGGTAGATATCGGCGAACATGCGCTGATCGGTGATCAGAATTGGTTCGGCGTGCGGTCGACGGGGCAGTTTTTTCCAATCATTCCGTCGGCAGAGCTGGACAGTTAAGCAGGGTGTTAGGTCCACAATTGCCGGGAAACAGGATTATTTACTAAACGCTAGTGCGCCTCGGCCCAATTGGCACCCTGCCCGGCATCCACCGTCAGCGGTACATCGATTTTCACGGCAGGCATCGCGGCATTTTCCATGACATCGCGCACCCGTTCAACCGTGGCATCGACCGCGTTTTCATCCACCTCAAAGATCAGTTCGTCATGGACCTGCAACAGCATTTTGGCTGGCAGGTCATCGATTGCGGCGTGCATCCGTATCATCGCGCGGCGGATCACATCGGCGGCGGTGCCCTGAATGGGCGCGTTGATCGCCGCGCGTTTTGAAAACCCGGCATGGGGGCCTTTGGCGTTAATCTCTGGTGTATGGATTTTGCGACCGAACAGGGTCTGGACATATCCGTGCTCTTTGGCGAATGCGACAGTGTCATCCATATAGGTGCGAATTCCGGGAAAGCGTTCGAAATACCGATCAATAAAACCCTGCGCCTCGCTGCGCGGAATGCGCAGGTTGCGGGCAAGCCCGAACCCAGAAATCCCGTAAATGACCCCAAAGTTGATCGCTTTGGCCTGGCGCCGAATGTCTGGCGTCATATCTGCCAGTGGTACATCGAACATTTCCGACGCCGTTAGTGCATGAATATCCTGACCCTCGCGGAAGGCCTGTTTCAAGGCATCAATCCCGGCGATATGGGCCAAAATGCGCAATTCAATCTGGCTGTAGTCAAGCGACACCAGCACTTTGCCAGGTTCAGCAATAAATGCTTCGCGAATGCGGCGCCCGTCTTCGGTGCGCACCGGAATATTTTGCAGGTTCGGATCAGTGGACGCTAGGCGACCGGTATTCGCCCCGGCGATGGAATAGGACGTATGCACGCGCCCTGTGTCAGCATTGATATGTTCCTGCAGGCTGTCGGTGTAGGTCGATTTCAGCTTTTGAAGTTGCCGGTAATCCAGCACCCGCGCGGGCAGGTCATGTTCGGTTGCCAGGTCTTCCAATACGTCTGCCGGGGTCGACCATTGGCCGGATTTGGTTTTTTTGCCGCCCTCCAGCCCCAGTTTGTCAAACAATACCTCACCCACTTGTGCGGGCGACTGGACATTGAAATTGCCCCCCGCAAGTGTGTGAATTTCTGCCTCAAGTCCGGCCATCTTTTGGGCAAAAGCATTGGACATCCGCGAAAGCGTGTCGCGATCAACCTTGATCCCGTCCATTTCCATACGTGCCAGGACCGGCACCAAAGGCCGCTCCAACGTTTCATAAACAGTGGTCACACCGATCCGGTGCAGTTTGGGTTTGAACTGTTGCCACAGACGCAAGGTGATATCTGCATCTTCGGCTGCGTATTTGACCGCGTCATCGATCGGTACACGATCAAATGTAATCGCAGATTTCCCTGAACCAAGAAGCGGTTTGATCGGGATGGGTTCGTGGTTCAGGTAGCGATCCGAAAGCAGATCCATTCCATGATTATGTTGCCCGGCATGCATCGCATAAGACATCAACATCGTGTCGTCTATCGGGGCCACATTGATGCCGTAACGGGCAAAAATCTTGGCGTCGTATTTCATGTTTTGCCCGATTTTGATTACCGCGGGGTCCTCTAGAACCGGCTTTAGCATGGCAATCGCGCTATCCAGCGGCATCTGACCACTTGCCAGATCATCAGACCCGAACAGGTCATCGGTGGACGCTTCTTTGTGGATCAGCGGAATATAGCAGGCATGGCCGGGATTGACGGCCAGGGAAATTCCAACAAGGTCGACCACCATTTCGTCAAGACCGGTGGTTTCAGTGTCCACGGCTACCCAGCCACGCGCATAGGCCAAGTCGATCCATTTCTGCAAACCCGCGGCGTCGCGGACGCATTCATAATCGTCAGCGTTAAACGGTACGCTTTCTGGTTCCGCGATTTCTGTTTTCTGGACTGCGGGTTCCGGGATTACCGGAGCCTCAATCCCCAGTTTACCGGCAACCCGTTTGGTCATGGTGCGAAATTCCATTTCGGCCAGAAATGCCAGCAGCGCGTCGGGATCAGGATCTTTGAGTTCCAGCGAGTCCAACGAGAAATCCAGAACCATATCACAATCAAGCTGGACCAGTGACTGCGAGACCCGGATCAGGTCTGCGTTGTCGATGAGGCTTTCGCGCCGCTTGGGCTGTTTGATTTCACCCGCACGGGCCAACAGCGTTTCCAGATCGCCATATTCATTGATCAGCAACGCCGCCGTCTTGATGCCTATCCCCGGCGCGCCGGGGATATTGTCAACGCTGTCGCCTGCCAGGGATTGGACATCGACGACACGTTCCGGCCCCACACCGAATTTCTCATGCACCCCGTCACGGTCGATACGTTTGTTCTTCATCGGATCCAGCATTTCAACGCCGTCGCCGACCAACTGCATCAGGTCTTTGTCAGAGCTTATGATCGTGACGCGCCCACCGGCGTCGCGGGCCTGGTGCGCAAGTGTCGCGATGATGTCGTCCGCCTCAAATCCCTCTTTTTCAATACAGGCGATGTTGAACGCACGTGTGGCGTCACGGGTCAGCGGAAACTGTGGCACCAGATCTTCGGGCAACGGCGGACGATTGGCTTTGTATTTGTCGTACAGGTCGTTGCGAAACGTCTTGCCGGAATAGTCGAAAATAACTGCGACATGGGTCGGCGCGTCATGGCCTTTGTTGTCCTCAATGAACTTGAACAACATGTTGCAAAAACCAGAAACAGCCCCAATTGGCAGACCGTCGGATTTGCGGGTCAGCGGTGGCAGGGCATGATAGGCGCGAAAAATGAAGGCAGACCCATCGACCAAAGTTAAATGGTGACCTTTACCAAATCCCATGGACCCCCCTAAGGTACTTGTTTTAGGCGAAAAATTTTTCCAGATCGACGACGATCAGATTTTCACGATTTGTCTTGGTAGATGTATTTTTTATCGCAATAGCCGCATTCAACGAACCCGGTTTCGTGCGGTATTTGAAGCCAGACACGGGGATGGCCTAATGCGCCTTCGCCGCCGTCACAAGCGATGCGTCGGGTGTTCACCACTTCTGTTTCAGGTGCATCGATGGTCATGGCTGTCTCTTTTGTTAGGCGCTGTCGGGTCAAATTGGCCCATTCGTCGCATGATACCAATTGGCGTCGGTTGAACAAGGGTAGGAATTACAAATTCGATTAAAAACACCCTCACCCGCCGTCGGCAATAACTTGGCCGCCATGATCGCCGGATTAACTGCCCAGCACGGCCAACATTGGTCCCAGAACCCGCCCACCAAGAATGTGCATGTGATAATGCGGCACCTCTTGCAGACCAACCTCGCCTGCGTTTGAAATCAATCGATAGCCGCGACCGCCCGCGGACTCACTGACGGCCTGGGTATCGCAGACCATGGCCACAGCACGGGTAAAATCGATGATCTCGGCATCCGAGGCATTGGATGCAAAGTCATCAAAGTTCACATAAGGCCCCTTTGGTATTACCAGGATATGGTTTGGCGCGGCTGGATTGATATCATGAAACGCCAGCGAATGATCCGTTTCCAACACCGTTGAATTTGGTATTTGGCCGCGCAGTATTTTCGCAAAGATGTTCTGTTCGTCATAGGAATAGGCCATTGCAATCCTCAATCGGCAAAAAGATGTTCGTGTGTCGCGATACCTTGGGCTTTATCAAGAGGTATATCCAGAAATTCAGCAAGTAAAATGGCGTTGTCGCCGGGTTCTGCGCGCTCTTTGATCCTGTAGAACCGTGGGAAATTCGCGTCACGAATGCGGTCTGCTTCAAAATAAACATCGCTGCGAATGGTTGGCAGAAGCCGCTCAATCGTTTCCTGCGATGTCCGTTCACCCGCAAGCCCGACCCGTTTCGCGTGTCCCAGCAAATATGTGTCACTGAATTCGCATTCGATTTCCAGTAGTTTTGTCTTGCTTCGATCGGCATAAAAATCTTCGAGCAGATCCATGTTGTTGGGATCCAGACATATGATCAGCCGGTCGGTTTCATAAAAATCAAACATCATCCGCATCAGGGCCCGCCTGTGCCGGGTGCGCTTGCTAAGTGTTTTCTGAATGCCCCCCAGATCCGGCAATGTCGTCGTTTCTTCATCAAAGACATACTCGATTGCCGGGACATTGGTGAACTGCCGGATCTGATTGATCAACCGTTTGGCGACGTGCCATTTTTTGCACGTGATGATCAACAGTTCTCTTTCGCGCCCCAGTGTGGATTCAGTTTCCCAGAAACGTGGCGCGAACCGTCGCCCTTCGCGGCCTCGTCCGGTCAGAAACTTGAACAGGCTTTGGCCTTCGTTGGATATCTGAAAATCGGTATCCGACGAGGCGAACAACTCTCCCAGTCGCGATTTCAGTTCCGTCGCATCGGGCGAAATCTTGCGCGCAAACAAAAAATCCTGACTAAGCAAGAGATCATAGTGATCATTGTAGAATGTCACCGGCATCCCATAATCGGAAAACATCAGAAAAGTGAGCGTTCGCGTGCGTATTTCTGTTTCGGGAATCAAATGGCGCACAAGCGTCTGAAAAAATGTTTCGTCCGGTATCCATGTGGTTCTGAAAAATCGCATGACGTCAGGCCGTTGGCGTGCAAAATCAAGAATCCACTCAATTGTCTGGCGACGAAGACACCACCACTGGCTGCCGATCATCATTTGCAGATCACCCGGGATCGAACGATCAAGTCCCAGCCTTTTTTGCAGGTCGACCGACGCATAAAACAGTCTTTTGTGTTTTCGTTCATTCAGGAAATGGCGATAAATCAACCGCTCTTCCTTCATCCCCGTTTTGATCCAGTCGCTGTCGAAGTAATCGAAACTTTCGATGAAATCGGCGTCGTTTTCGTCAAGGTATTCATGCGCATATTCGGCCGATTTGATCGCCATACAATCGCCGGACAGCATGTAAAAATGGGTGGCGCGCGGGAACGCCTGTTCTGCCGCCTGAATCGCGTTCAGTGTCGCCTGGACCAACGACCATTCGCCCCAACCGCATTTGATCCGCTTTGCCGCAAATACAACATTGGGATTGTCCCCAAGCGCTGCGGCAATCCGCTCAAAATGTTCCTGATTTGCACTCGCGTCAAAATGAATTGCCATGCAATCGCCGGCGGCCGTTAGCTGTGTCGCCTGCTGGATGACTGCATCCGGGTCCTTGTGGCACAGCAAAATGAATGCGATTTTTGCCATTTTTCCGCCCAATACCTCGCTTATCGCGTAATTGTTCGCATAGATAACGTGAACGACCATTGAATAAACAGCATTTCTTTGCTTTTTAGGTGCAAATAACCGTCAGCGGCAAACGAATGCCGATTGGCAAGGAGCAGAGCAGCAGATGGGGTTTCCCGGAACCTGGATGACCGAAAGCGAGAGCGTCGTCTATCGCGTGGTGCCCAAATGCGCCTGTTCGTCCATTGGGCAGATCATGTATTATTCGGATCATGGCGAATTTTTTGATGGGGACATCCATGACGCCAAGGCCAGAATGCACAAATGGGCAATCCCGGATAGCCAGCAACTGATTCAGGACAACATCCGTTCGCACAAGTCATATGCATTCACTTGTGTGCGAAACCCTTATGGACGGATTCTCAGCTCATTTTTTGACAAGATTTGCGGCATTCAACGCAATGGGAAACGCTATCGCGGCAACCTGGTGCCGTTGCTGATTCAGAAATACGGCATAGAGGTTGAGGGTGATTTCGACCAGGTCGAAAGCTTTCGCCGGTTCCTTCTTTTTGCACGGGATACGATCCGTTGGCGGCGCCCCATGGATCCAGACATCCACTGGTCCGCGATGTCCGGCCATATCTCTACATTCATCGTGAACGGCGGCTCTTACGATAAAATCTTTTTCACCGAGCGCTTTAACGAAGGTATGCAAGACGTGCTGGACAGCATCGATACCAAGGTGGATGTCGCGTTGGACACAATCCCCCGCTTTAACGAAAGCGAGGGGCATGGCCCCAAAAGGTTGCACCCTATCGAAGATTACTTTGACGACCTGTCGCGCCATTTGGTCTGGGAAATCTACAAAAAGGATTTCCAGCTGTTCAAATATGACTTTGAAAACCCGGGCAACAAGATGCCGGTGGGCGAAATTGATTTGGACGAAGTGCACGCCAAGCTGGGCGACTGAATTTCACGAGATCTGTTTTCGATTTGGCGGGCGAACCGGCCTTTCATTGTTACATCAAATCATGTGATCTGAACAATTCCGCAAGATCCTGCTCTGGCCGTGCGCCGATGTGACTGATGACCTCGGCCGCGGCGACACATGCCATGTGTGCGCACAGTTCCAAATCGTAGCCATTGGTCAAACCCCACAAAAACCCGGCGGCAAACAAATCACCGGCACCTGTGGCATCCACGACTTTTGTGGGAACGGCCGGCACATGCCATTTGTCGGCCCCCGACATCACAAATGCGCCGTTCGCGCCATCGGTGCAAACGACTATTTCCACCTCTTGGGCCGCTTTTTCGATGGCGTCGGCGATGTCGTCGGTTTCATACATCGATGTTATTTCGATGCGGTTCGCAAATAACAATGACACGTCTTCTTGCAGCATCTGTGCGAATGCATCCCGGTGGCGGTCGATGCAAAATGGATCGGATAATGTAATTGAGACTTTGCCGCCTGCGGATTTAGTTGCGGCAATCGCTTTGGCGAACGCCGCGTGGCTGTCGGGTCCATCAAACCGATAGCCTTCCAGAAAAATCCAATCGGCTGCCGCCATCATCTGTTCGTCAATGTCTTCGGGCCCAAGGAATTCCGACCACCCTAAATAGGTATTCAGTGACCGCTCGCCGTCAGGTGTGACCAGGACGATGCAACGTCCGGTTTCCGCATCGCTGTTTTTCGGGGCCAGGCTGGTTTCGTATACCGCACCCTGGGCACGCAGATCATGCGCGAAAATTGCGCCAAGCTGATCATCCTTGACCTTGCCGACATATGCCGTTTTCCCGCCAAGCTGGGCGATGCCTGCAATTGTGTTGGCCGCCGACCCACCGCTGATTTCTTTGGCCGGTCCAATTTCGGCATAAAGCGCGACACCGCGTGTCATATCGGTCAGCTGCATGATCCCCTTTTGTACATTGTTGGCCACAAGAAAATCGTCGCCGCATTGGGCCAAAACGTCGACCATCGCATTTCCGATGCCGACAACCTGATATCGTTTATTCAAAGTTCTTTTCCTCAAATTCGCACAGGTCCCGGATCAGACAAGCGCCGCATTTTGGTTTGCGGGCCACGCAAATGTAACGACCGTGTAATATCATCCAATGATGCGCATGCAATTGGAACGCGACTGGAATGTTATCCTCGATTGCCCGTTCAACGACATCGACGTTTTTGCCGGGCGCAATGCCCGATCTGTTGCCCAGGCGGAAAATATGTGTGTCAACGGCCTGCGCCGGATGATGGAACCACATATTCAGAACAACATTCGCGGTTTTGCGTCCAACGCCCGGCAACGACTGCAACGCTGCCCGCGATGACGGCACAACGCCATCGTAATCTTCCACCAGAATTTTCGCAGTCTTGATAACGTTCTTGGCCTTTTGGCGGAACAAGCCGATTGTCTTGATATAGTCGATCAAGCCTTCTTCACCCAGATCCAGCATCTTTTGCGGCGTGTCCGCAACCTGAAACAAATCCTTGGTGGCCCGGTTGACACCTGCGTCAGTTGCCTGCGCGCTAAGCGCGACGGCAACGACCAACGTATATGCGTTCACGTGGTGCAATTCACCCGCTGGTGCGGGATCGGATTCACTGAACCGCGTAAAGATCTGCTGAATGGTATGATAGGGCAGTTGCTTGGCCATTGCTGTCATATGCCCTGATGCGCAGGAAGGCGCAAGAATCGGATCGACCACACTGAACAATTTGCTAGTGTTATCCTCCAAGAACAGGACAAACTGATGACCGTTGAAAACAGTTACCACTACCAAGTCATGCGGCGCGCAATTGCCGCGATTGACGCGGCGGACGCACAGCCCGTCGCATTGGACCAACTTGCTGCGCAGCTCAATATGAGTCCGGCGCATTTTCAAAGGTTGTTTTCGAAATGGGTCGGTGTTTCGCCAAAACGCTATCAACAATATCTGACCCTTGACCATGCCCGGGGTCTGCTGGCCGATCGATTTACAACCCTGGAAACCGCGCATGAAATCGGGTTGTCCGGAACCGGGCGCCTGCACGACCTTTTCATGAAATGGGAGGCGATGAGCCCCGGCGACTATGCCAAAAAGGGTGCTGGCCTGACGATCAGTTTTGACTGGTTTGACAGCCCGTTCGGCATGACCCTGGTCATGGGCACTGATCGCGGTATTTGTGGCATGGCCTTTGCCGAAGAAACGGGCGCGGATGCAACATTTGCGGATATGTCTGCGCGTTGGCCCAATGCACGGTTCGTGCAAAACAGCGACGCGCTGCGACCCTGGGTGACAGCCACGTTCAGCGAAACGGGCAACACACAAATTCACCTGATGGGTGCCCCGTTTCAAATCAAGGTATGGGAGGCATTGCTGGCGATCCCGTCGGGGCACGTGACCACATATTCAGAAATCGCCGGGGCAATCGGCCATCCCAAGGCAGTCCGGGCCGTGGGAACAGCTGTCGGCAAAAACCCGATCAGCTGGCTGATCCCCTGCCACCGCGCGATGCGAAAATCCGGGGGTCTAGGCGGTTATCATTGGGGATTGCCGGTAAAACGCGCAATGCTGGCCTATGAAAGCGCGCGGACGGAAATTGCAGTCTGACGGCACGGCGAAAAAACGCCGATCCAAAGGGTGATATTCAATAACATTGTCGATTAGGCCTATATGGGCGCAACTGAAACGCACATTCCAAGAGGCTTACATGCGCAAAAGCAAAATTTTCATTATACTGGCACTGACAGGTACTGTCGGTGTCTCGGCTTGTACCGGCATCGATACACAGACCAGCAATCCAAATCAGCGCACGCAAGAAGGTGTCGGCGTTGGCGCACTGACTGGCGCGCTTGTCGGTGTGCTGGCTGGAGATAATAAAAAAGAACGACAGCGCGGCGCGATTGTCGGCGCGCTCGTGGGCGGCGCAGCTGGTGGTCTGATTGGCAACAATCTGGACAAACAAGCCGCCGAACTGGCCAATACACTGGATGACCGGATTCAGATCATCAACACAGGCGACAGCCTGATCGTACGTATGCCACAAGACATTTTATTCGCGATCGACAGCACAGAATTGCGGGGAACGCTGCGTTCTGATTTGTCAGCATTGGCCACGAACCTGCAAAACTATCCGGGATCGACCGTGGAAATCACCGGCCACACAGATGACACCGGATCTGCGGCCTATAACAGGGACCTGTCGTTGCGCCGCGCCGAATCTGTCGCGTCAGAAATAGCATTCAATGGGGTGTCGCGCAGCCGCCTGCGCACATTTGGGGCTGGCTATGACCAACCAATCGCATCGAATTTAAATGCCGAAGGAAGAGCCAAAAACCGACGGGTCGAAATTGTCATTCGCCCCAACTCTTAATACCATTCACGAAACCAATAAAAAAAGGCCGGGCTATGTGACCCGGCCTTTTTTGTTGTCCAACGCATCTTGTACACCTAGATTGCCAGGACAAAAGAGAACAGCAATGCCCTTTCAAAAAATCCAGCCGGAAAAATTGTCCCAGTCGGTCGTTCGCCAGATTGAGCTATTGATTTTGCGCGGGATATTGCGACCGGGCGACCGATTACCTTCTGAACGTGATTTGTCCGAGAAGTTTGGCGTTTCGCGGCCATCTTTGCGCGATGCCGTCGCCGAACTGCAGGACAGCGGATTGCTGACCGCCCGGGCCGGGTCCGGTATTTTCGTTGCCGAAGTTTTGGGTTCCGCGTTTTCGGACTCTTTGATCAAATTGTTTTCCAGCCACGACGAGGCGGTGTTCGACTATATCGCGTTTCGTCGCGACATGGAGGGGCTGGCGGCACAACGGGCAGCACGCCTGGGATCAGAGACCGACCTGAAAGTCATAGACGCAATCTTTCAGAAAATGGAGGTTGCACATACCAAGCGCAGTAGTCGCGAAGAAGCCCAGCTTGATGCGGATTTTCACCTTTCGATCGTCGAAGCCAGCCACAATGTCATCATGTTGCACATGATGCGTTCGATGTTCGATTTGCTGCGCGAAGGAGTGTTTTACAATCGCCAGATCATGTTCAAGCAGCGTACCACACGCAGCGCATTGCTGGACCAGCACCGCGCCATAAATGACGCGTTGCAGGCCCGTGACCCAGATGCTGCATTTCAGGCCGTCCAGTCGCATCTGAATTACGTCGAGGCCGCGCTCAGCGATCACGTCAAATCCGAAAAGAATGAATCTATTGCGCAGATGCGGTTCGAACAGGAAAATATCCGCTAGCCAAAAGCCCTGGGGCTGATTGCGCGGGTTCCCAATTTTCGCTGACCGGACAGTCTGTTTCCAAATCCAGTCCCTAAGAGCACAGAGGTGACGAATTCCTGCCGCCTTCAGCGGGTCAAACAGATACGGCGCAGTCAAGAGTTTCAGTTAGCGGTTAATGTGTTCAACTGCACAACTCATTGCGACCATCGCACCGGTGGTCAAATTTGTGTACAAAGACGTTCGCAAATAGGCGGGCGGTTGATTGCCTGCCAATCGGCCGCCCGCCATTCAACATGGCCAAGACTTGCAGGGGCGTCGCGTGGCAAAAGAAAACCCCGGCCAAAATGACCGGGGTTTGAAATCAAAAAAATGCCAAAGCTGTTTTAGTGCAACTTTGTCTTCACGGTCGCAATGGCCTCATCAATTAACGCATTGCCATCTGACGACGTCATTTTCGCAGCAATCACATCGCTGGCCGCAGCGACGGCCACCTGAATGGCGCTGTCGCGCACGTCCTTCACTGCGGACGCCTGGGCAGATACAATCTGTTCTTCGGCGGCTGCAATTCTGCGGGCAATCGAAACTTTCAGGTCTTCCTTTGCCTTGCTGGCAGCGTCAGTGGCTTCCTGGCGCGCTGTCGCAACGATCCGGTCCGCCTGTTCCTGAACTTCTTTTTGTTTGCGCTCGTAAGACGCCAGGATGGTCTGCGCTTCTTCGCGCAAGGCCTTGGCTTCGTTCAGATCATCGCGGATGCCATCAGCACGCTTGTCCAGCATACCTGTCAGCTTTCCCGGCACCTTCACGTATATCAGTATGCCCAAGAACAGCAGGAATGCCAAAATCACCACAAAGTCGGTGTTGTACAACGAAAAGAAGGGAATTCCGACAGCGGCAAATGCCGGAGTCGCAACGAAACTTGACGCAAGAATAAGCTTCTTCATTTGTCTTATCCTTTCAACCGGGCTGTAACAGCGGCGGTTATTGCCTTGGCATCGGCTTTGCCGCCAAGCGCAGATACGATTTCCTTGGCCGTATCTTTTGCCACTTCTTTGACGCTGTCCAATGCGCTTTCGCGAATAGCCGCAATCGCTTTTTCAGACTCGGCCGATTTGGCGGAAATCTCGGCGTCGGCCTTTGCAATTGCCACATCAAGCTCCGCCTGAATTTCACCCCGTGCTTCACCGACAATGCGATTTGCTTCGGCGCGGGCGTCGGCCAACGCTTGATTATAGGCGGCTTCGGCTTCGACCGCCTTCATTTTCAGCTCTTCTGCTGCGGCAACGTCGTTGCTGATTGTTCCAGACCGCTCGGCCAGAACTGCCCCGATACGTGGCAGCGCGACGCGCGACAGCACGAAGTAGATAACGACCAGGGTAATCACGAGCCAGAATATCTGGTTCGAATAGGTCGAAAAATCAAGCTGCGGCATGCCAGCTTTCTCAGCCGCTTCGCCTGCGGCTTCAAGGTTATGCGAGCTTGTATCAGATGCCATGGGATCCCCCTTGAGTGTTGATTACACCGGATGCGCTAATTTCGTCAGCGCATCCGGTCGTAACGACAAATCAAAGATTAAACCGCAAACATCAGCAAAAGCGCGACCAGGAACGAGAAAATTCCCAAAGCTTCTGCAAACGCAATACCGATAAACATAGTTGCTGTCTGACCAGCAGCCGCAGATGGGTTGCGCAGTGCGCCCGAGATGTAGTTACCAACAACGTGGCCCACACCAACAGCGGCGCCGCCCATGCCTGTACAAGCCAGACCTGCGCCGATGTATGCGCCCATTTGTACGATATCGCCTTCCATGTCGAATTCTCCTTACGTTGGAATTGGCTGAATGTTCCTGTGACCGGCTTTTAGTGACTCGGGTGCAATGCATCCCGAAGATAGACACAGGTTAGAATTGCAAACACATAGGCCTGAATGAAGGAAACAAGGACTTCCAACGCAAAGACTGCTGTGATTGCCAGGATCGGGGCAACTGCGCCCAGACCCAGTACGCCTGCAAAGCCGGCGAATACTTTGATCACTGCGTGACCGGCCATCATGTTACCCGCAAGACGGATAGAGTGGCTGACGGGACGCACGAAATACGAAATGACCTCGATCAGGGCCAGCAGCGGGCGCAATGCCAGCGGCGCCGCTTTGATCCAGAAAAGTTCAAGGAAACCGAAACCGTTTTTGACGATCCCGATGATTGTCACAACGATGAACACCGCCAGCGCCATGGTCGCGGTCACGGCAATGTGGCTGGTGGTGGTGAACGACATCGGCAACAAGCCCAGGAAGTTTGCGAACAGGATGAACACAAACAACGTCATAATATATGGGAAATATATCAGGCCATCCTTGCCCGAAACATCTTCGACCATTCTATAAACGAAACCGTACAATAACTCTGCAACTGACTGGACGCGGCTTGGAACGATTGCGCGACCGCGCGTACCCAGAACCAAAAGCCCAATCGTGCACAAAACAGCAAGAGCCATCCAAAGTGTCACGTTTGTCGGGGTATAGAAATTGATGTGTTCGCCACCGAACAATGGCTTGACGATAAACTGTTCCATCGGGTGAATCTGCAGGCCACTTGGCCCTTCTACGTCGACTGCCACGTCTATTTCCCTTCGTCTTGCCCGGCGTCACCGCCCGGCGCTTCTTGAAGCTCTTTGACTGACCGCAGCATAACCCGCACACCAGCGCCAAAGCCTAGCAACACAAACGACACCAGAAATATCGGCATTGTACCAAACAGCACATCCAGCCCGTATCCAATGCCAAAACCGATCGCGATCCCCGAGACCAGCTCGATCACCATGCGCCAGGCCAGATGCGCCTGAGAATGATGATCTTCCATCTTTGCGGGTGGCGCGTCGGCTTCTTTTAGCTCGGCGATCCGCTTATCAAGCTCGGCAAGCCGGTCTCTGTCAGCAGGATTTGTCACGGCCAAAGGCCCCCTCGGATAGTTGCGCGGACACTAGGAACGCGGACCACCTGAGTCAAGCGGGCTTTGCACGGGCCAGTGACTCCGTAACTCATTGTATTTATTTAATTAAAGATAGGGTGCGACAAGTCGCGCCACCGCCCGGATACGGAGGTCATTCGATATGCTCTGAAAACTAATACTTAACCATACGGTTGACTGTCGGTGTGACCCCGGGTTCAGGCCGGGCTGTGTGTGACCGTTGACCTGATGATCACGGCAGACAATGTCGCGCCAGGAATGACCGCAAGGATCAGCGGTATGATGGTGACTGTTGGGGCTGTGACCATGCCGGTTCGTGCCACAACTGTAAACGCCCGGGCATGGCACGACCGCAGCAGAAACCCTGAACTAGCTGCAGTATCCGGTATCAGACAGGCACGGCAAAATTTCCAGAATGATGCGCACCGTGAAACGCCGGTTATCCGCGGCGCAAATCAAGCAATTCCGCGTCGTAAAAAATTCAAGTTGGTCTCGATTTGATCGCAATCGAAACAGCGGTATTTTCAGTACGACAATTACAGGGTAATCTGGTGTCGTATGGATCTTAAAATCGATAATATTTTCGCGGCCCTGTCAGACTCGACACGCCGCCAGATTCTTTCGATGCTGTTAGAGGATGACATGGCCGTCACCGACGTAGCGGAACCATTTGCCATGTCGCTGGCTGCGATTTCCAAACATCTTAACATTCTCAATCGTGCCGGGCTGATCAGCCAGGAACGTCGTGGGCGGGTGAAATGGTGCAAATTGGAACCGGACGCCATGCGTGATGTGTCAGTCTGGATGCAGGGTTTCGGCCAGTTCGAACCAGTCAACCTTGATGACTTTGAACGGTTCCTTGAGTCCGAGACAGCAGAAAATTCCCAAAGCTAAGTCAACGCCTTTGCCTCTGCTTTCAGAAAGTTCACCAGTGCCTGAACTTTGGTGGTGCGATGCAAATCGACATGGGTCACCAACCATAATTGTGCTGCCCATTCATCCAGTGGGTCCATGACTTTGATCAAATTCGGATAGTTGCACATACGCCAGTCCGCAATGAAACCGATGCCCTGCCCTGCAACCACGGCACGCTCCAGCGCATCGGTTTCCGTCGCACGATATACAACATTCGCACGCGGAACGTTGTTCAGCATCCACCTGAATGATGGGGCCTTGCCGCCTTCCACATCATTTCCAACGAATGAATGCTGCGGAAATTCTGCCTCGGACGCCGGTAACCCAAAACGATCGACATATGATTGTGCGGCACAAAGCTGGGTTTTAATCTGCAAAAACGGCTGCACAACATTGTCAGGTTCCTGCGGAGTTTTACCTGCCCGGATGGCCACATGGGCCTCGCCATACTCCAGCCGAAATACCCGTTGGTCGGTGATATATCTGATCTTCAGATCTGGATATTGTTGTTGGAACTTGGTCAGCATCGGCGTCAATATTGCCGCAATCCCAGCCACAGTGGTAATCACGATCTCTCCGGTCACTTCGGCGCCGCGGCCTTTGATGCGACCGACCAGTTGGGAGAATTGATCGTCTGTGGCCATTGCAACCTTCATCAGGTCGTCCCCGGCCTCGGTTGGGGTATAGCCGCGTGCATGCCGCTGAAACAACTTGATGCCCAGGCGGCCTTCGAGTGAATCGATGTGTCTGATGACCGTCGCGTGATGAACCCCCAGTACGTCTGCGGCGCCACTTACCGTTCCCAAACGTGCGACATGAAAAGCCGTTCTGATTTCATCCCAATTGTCGACCATGGCAGCATCTTTCTGTGCAAATTTTCACATTCTTTGTGTTGTTTTATGGAATTGTGCGCCAGTGCGCAATGCATCAAATGACCGGTAGTCAACGAAATCGGAGAAAAACAATGAATAAGCCCATTCAAAAATCTGGCCTGCTTTTGGTCAAAATCGTCACCGCTGCGGCGTTCATAGCCGCCGGTCTTTCAAAACTGGCCGGGGCAGAAATGATGATTGCTGTATTTGACACCGTTGGTCTTGGCCAATGGTTCCGCTACTTTACAGGTGCGATCGAAATTGCCGGTGCTGTTGCGCTATTCGTTCCCGGCATCCAGGCCTATGGTGCCGCATTGCTTGCTGTTACCATGGGTGGTGCGGTTCTGGCACATATCCTGATCTTGGGACCCAGCCTGGTGCCTGCCCTTGTGCTTGGGATTTTATCAGCGCTTCTGGCTTATGCGCACCGATCACAACTAACGACCACATGGAAAGTCCAGCGCGAAATCTGAATTACCGCGACTGCGTAAATCGTGAAATCTTGTCTGCCAAACGCGCCTTGCCCTGACCCAGGTTCGTCCATTCCTGGGACAGGGCAAGGCGTTCCAATTCCGTCAAGCTGTGCAGATCGCAAACCCGTGCGGCACCATCAGCGCCAAGGTGCTGAAGCAACCGGTGACTGTGGATGATTTTGACATTTGCATCCAGCGGCTCCCACGCATCAAGCATTGTGACACGGCGCAAATTGAATTCTGGTGGCAGCACATAAAAGCGGATGTCGGATTCCCAAAGCAGGTCTTTCAATATGATCTGATCGCGCGCCACCCCGGCTTGATGAAACCGCCGTAGCCATTCTGCGAAAAACGCATCGGTCTTTGCGGATTTGCGATACAAAAGCACGCCGGAATTAAGCTGCGGAAATGCGTATGGGGTCGCATGGACCAGGCCCTCTTGGATCAAATCAGAGGCGCGGCGTACATCGTGCGCCATTGCCAGTTCGAACCGGTCCAGCAACATGAACAGATCGCCAAGATCGCCAACCACCAGTGTATCCGCATCCAAAAACAACGTGCGTTCAAAGCGTGAAACGGCAAGGCAATCCAATTTGGCCCGGGCGTGAACCTTCGGTACTGCATGAACTTGGTCGAACACACCTGGATCTGCGGCACCGACATCATCGGTGAATATATCGATTGCAAGGGTGGGATTGGTGGCCCGCAGACTGGCTGCAGACGCACGCGCCAGTTCCAAATAGTCTGGACCTGTGGCAACATATATCACACCATTTGTCATCGGATGTTTTCCTAATTCGGTCGCACCGGCAAAGCATGTTATCGCAACAAATCCAAGCCAACTATGGTTGGACAAGGCCAGCAGATGAAAGTCAAACACAATACGCCAGACCTTTTGATTGTGGGGGAAACCCCATGGCTTATCGCCATTGCGCTTTCGATCGGCGCACTGTTGTTTGCTGGTGCCGGGACATCGATGATGCTGCAAGGTGAATGGGCCGGGTTCGCCTTTGTTGGCGGTTCAGTGTTCTGGATGCTTTTCTTTTATCTGTTTGTCCGCCGTGTTCAGGTGGTTTTTCACGGTCCCGAAGGTTGGGTTGAAATCCGGCGGCGCAACTTACGGCGATATATCAAGGTGCGCTATGACATCGCGGAAATTTCGAAAGCGATTTACCAGACCAGCCAGGGCGAAAGCGGCAGTACCCATCGTGTCGTTCTTATTCTGCCTACCGGCGAAAGCGCAGGCCAAATTCCGTTAACGGAACACTTTACCAGTGGTAGGGGCGCACAAAAGACCACCAAAGCGATCAATAGCTGGCTTGACTCGTACCGGCGGGCAACCTAAACGCTGCGCAACCCCGGAAGTCTTTATGCTTCCGGTCCTGATAAGCAGGATCGCCACCAGTCAGCGCGTTGCGCCCACTGGTGCGTTTTGCGTTTGAACCGTCCCTGACTATATCAAGGGGCACCAGTGTAACCGGCGAAAGGGCCATGGGATGTTTGAAAATCTGTCAGAACGCCTTGGCGGGGTATTCGACCGGCTGACCAATCAGGGTGCCCTGTCCGAAGATGACGTCAAAACCGCATTGCGCGAGGTGCGTGTTGCCCTGCTGGAAGCAGATGTTTCATTGCCGGTGGCACGGGACTTTGTGAAGGCTATTCAAGACAAGGCGTCTGGCCAGTCCGTGACAAAATCGGTGACGCCGGGCCAGCAAGTCGTCAAGATTGTCCACGACGAACTGGTGCATGTTTTGGCCGGGGACAACGCAGAACCGGGCGAGTTGAAAATCGACAACCCGCCTGCCGCGATTTTGATGGTTGGGTTGCAGGGCGGCGGCAAGACCACGACGACGGCAAAGCTGGCCAAGCGCATTTCAGAACGTCAGGGCAAGCGCATCCTGATGGCATCGCTGGACACCAACCGTCCGGCGGCGATGGAACAACTGGCCATCCTGGGCAATCAGATCGGTGTTGACACGCTGCCGATTGTCAAAGGCGAAAGCGCGGTGCAAATCGCCAAGCGCGCCAAACAGCAGGCCACGCTTGGTGGCTATGACGTATATATGCTGGATACCGCCGGGCGATTGCATATCGACGAAGTCCTGATGAACGAAGTTCAGGCCGTCCGCGATGTCGCATCCCCGCGCGAAACCCTGTTGGTCGTCGATGGTCTGACCGGCCAGGACGCCGTCAATGTCGCCGCCGACTTTGACGAAAAGGTCGGAATTTCCGGCGTTGTCCTGACGCGGATGGACGGCGACGGGCGCGGTGGTGCCGCGCTTTCGATGCGTGCTGTCACCGGCAAACCCATCAAGTTCGTTGGTCTGGGCGAAAAACTGGACGCGATCGAAGAATTTCACCCGGAAAGGGTCGCGGGCCGCATTTTGGGTATGGGCGATATCGTATCGCTGGTTGAAAAAGCCCAGGAAACGATCGAGGCCGAACAGGCCGAACGCATGATGAAACGGTTCCAAAAGGGCCGGTTCAACATGAACGATCTGAAAATGCAGCTGGAACAGATGCAAAAAATGGGCGGCATGGAAGGCATCATGGGGATGATGCCGGGCATGAAGAAAATGGCCAAGCAAATCGAAGAGTCAGAATTTGATGACAGTGTCTTTCGTCGTCAGATCGCTTTGATCCAGTCAATGACCAAGATCGAACGCGCAAATCCGCAACTTTTGCAGGCAAGTCGCAAGAAACGGATTGCGGCGGGGGCCGGTCTGTCGGTTCAGGAACTTAACCAGCTTTTGAAAATGCACCGCCAGATGGCGGACATGATGAAAAAGATGGGCAAGATGGGCAAAGGCGGCATGATGAAACAGGCGATGAAGGGTCTGTTTGGCAAAGGCGGAATGCCTGGAATGCCTGATGGCATGCCAGACATGAATGACCCGGCTGCGATGGAACAGGCCGCCAAGGCGATGGGTGGGCAATTGCCGGGATTGGGGGGTGGCGCATTGCCACCCGGGCTGTCGGGCTTTGGAAAGAAACGATGACCTTCACCGTCGCACCCACCATTGAAACCGAGCGTCTGATTCTGCGCGACTACAAGGAATTGGATTTCGAACCGTTTGCGGATTTTTGTGCCTCTGAGCGCAGCGCAGGCGTCGGCGGACCAACCACACGTGCCGAAGCATGGCGCGGTATGGCGATGATGATCGGCCACTGGCATTTGCGGGGCTATGGCATGTGGTGGCTGGAAGAAAAGTCAACCGGGCGGGCCGTCGGACGGGCGGGTTTGTGGTTCCCCGAAGGCTGGCCGGCCAAGGAACTTGGATGGGTCATCTACGACCAGTTCGAGGGCAAAGGCATGGCCTATGAGGCTGCAATGGCGGCCCGCAATTATGCGTATGACAATTTAGGCTGGAAGACTTTGATCAGTTTGATTTCGAAAGATAATCTGCGGTCCATTGCGCTGGCAGAACGGATGAAGGCGCACCTGGACGGCACATGGACGTCACCGACCGGGAATGTCGCGCTGATTTATCATCATCCCATACCAGGAGAGCTGGAATGACTGATTCAGCCAATCTTGCCGCGTCGCTGTTGAAAGAACATCGCGACAGCATCGACCGCTTGGACGCGATATTGATTTATACTCTGGGTGAACGGTTCAAACACACACAGGCAGTTGGCAAACTGAAAGCAGAACATGATTTGCCGGCCTCGGACCCGGCCCGCGAACAACAGCAGATTGAGCGGCTTGAAGACATGGCCCAGCAGGCAAGTCTTGACCCGGAATTTGCAAAGAAATTTCTGAATTTCGTGATCGAAGAAGTCATCAGACATCACAAGAAACACAAGGAATGACCGGGCAATGCCCGTACTAATAGCTTCAAAAAAAGGAAATACACCATGGCTATGAAAATCAGACTCGCACGTGGCGGGTCAAAAAAGCGCCCATTTTACCGTATCGTTGCAGCCGACAGCCGGATGCCACGCGACGGCCGCTTTATTGAAAAGCTGGGCACTTACAATCCTTTGCTGCCAAAAGACAGCGAAGATCGCGTCAAAATGGATCTGGATCGGGTCAAGCATTGGTTGTCCGAGGGCGCGCAGCCGACTGACCGCGTTTCACGGATGCTGGAAGCCGCAGGTGTTCTAGACAAAAAAGAACGTAACAACCCCAAAAAGGCGGAACCGGGCGAAAAAGCCAAAGGTCGCGCCACCGAAAAAGCCGAAAAGGCAGCCGCTGCAGCCGAAGCAGCAGCAGCCCCGGCAGAAGAACCCGCTGTTGAAGAAGAAGCAGTCGCCGAAACACCCGCAGAGGATGCCACTGCATCACAAGAAGTGGCAGAAACTGCCGCTGAAGAAGAAGAAAAAGCAGCTGACTGATTGCCGGTTGCGGCTGGGGACGCGCGCGAATGTTTCGCCTGATCAAAACGCCATTGCTTTTGCTGATCGCGTTTTTGGCTGGCCTGATGTTTGAGCGATCCCAGCAGAATGAGCTTTGCATTAAATCCGGCGGGCAATGGATGCGCGCCGGATTTTGCGCAACAAAGGTGACGCAATGACAAACCGAATTTGTGTTGGTGCCATTGCTGGCTCTTTTGGGGTCAAGGGCGAGGTCCGCCTGAAAAGCTTTTGTGCGACGCCAGACACAATTGCGGATTATAAACCTTTGTATTCCGAGGTGGGTGATCGGACATTTTCGGCTGAACTGACAGGTGCCACGCGCAATGGCTTTACCGCCCGGCTGGACGGTGTTGTCACCAAAGAACAGGCAGATGCATTGCGCGGGCTGAAACTTTTTGTCGACAGATCTCAGCTACCCTCGCTGCCTGATGACGAATATTATCATGCCGATCTGGTTGGTCTGCTGGTTCTGGATACCGGCGGGCAGGAACTGGGCCGCGTCAAGGACGTGTTGAATCATGGCGCGGCGGATTTGCTGGAAATCCAAAATGCCGGGCTGAAAGACACCGTCTTGCTGCCATTTACATTAGCCGTTGTGCCAACCGTGGATCTGGCGGCAGGCCGTATCATTGCGGACCCGCCTGACGGCTTGTTTCCGGAATGACCAAAGTTCTGGTGCATGCGGGGTTCCACAAGACCGGAACAACCAGCCTGCAAAACGTACTTGGTCGCAACCGCAAGGTGCTTTCGCCCCATTTTTCTTACTACGGAAAAACGGATTTTCTGCAGGCCGGTGCCAAGGCACGCATGTATGGTCAGCGCCGCTTTGTCTGGCGCAGGATCGCATTTCGCAGATCGTTTCGGCGGTTCTTGCTGACGGTACCTGCCGATCGGGTGATCGTTCTGTCGCGTGAAACCTTTAGCGGGGCAATGCCCGGCCATCGCGACATTTTCGGACGTACTTTGACGGATCAGACCGAAACATCGTGTCAGTTGGCACAGGAAATCGTGGCGGCCCTGTACCGACGATTTGGGCGCGACACGGAAATTGAATTTCTTTACACGACCCGAGAGCATTCAGATTGGATTTCAAGCGTCCATGGACATCTGCTGCGGTCGATAAGAATAACCGAAAATCACGCTGAATTTCAACACAAGCTGGCCAAGACGCCCGCACCGGCGACGGTCGCACAGGCGGTGGCAAAAAGAATTGCACCGGTCCCGGTGCACATCGCACGCCTGGAAGACTATGCTGACCAACCCGAGGGGCCGGCGGCCGCAATCTTTGATTTGCTGAATGTGCCGAATGCCACCAGGGACTTGATCAGGACCACCGGGCCAAAAAATGTTGGACCTTCCGCGTCCACCAGGGCCGCGCTGCTGGAACTGAATAAGGGCAATCACGGCAAAGATCAGCTAAAAGAACTGAAAGAATCGATGTCAAAACGCGACTTCCGGGATGAACAGAAATGAATAATGCGCCGAAATCCCACGGACGACTGTCGATTTCTGCAACGGCAGAACCACGCGAACTGATGACAGACCGCCCAGACCTGGACCAAGCTTGGAAAGCGAAGATCATCACGCTTTTCCCTGACGCCTTCCCAGGAGTTCTGGGTGAATCGTTGACCGGAAAAGCGTTGCAAGACGGGCTTTGGCAGCTTGAAACCATCGATTTGCGCATTTTCGGGGACACCAAGCATCGCAATGTCGACGACACCCCTGCCGGAGGCGGAGCCGGTATGGTTCTGCGCCCTGATGTGGTTGGCAAGGCAATGGATTTCGCTAGCAAGGGTACATCACCTGATCGCGATAAATGGCCAATTGTTTATATGTCACCGCGCGGCAAACCTTTGACCCAGGAAATGGCCGCCACGTTTTCGCAATCCGAGGGCATCACGATACTTTGCGGCCGTTTTGAGGGTCTCGATGAAAGGGTTATCGACCATTTCGGTATGCGCGAGGTGTCGATTGGTGATTTTGTCCTGACCGGCGGCGAGATTGCAGCACAGGCCTTGATTGATGCGACAGTCCGGCTTATACCCCGCGTGCTTGGGAATCAGGCTTCGACCGAGGACGAATCGTTCTCGGATTTTCTGCTTGAACACCCGCAGTATACGAAACCCGCCGTCTGGAAGGGCCGTGAAATACCCGAAGTTCTTCTTTCGGGGCACCATGGCAAAATTGCTGACTGGCGACGGGACATGGCCGAAAGGCTGACAAAGGAACGACGACCTGATCTCTGGCGGGCTTATTGTGCGAAATACAATAGGGACCCGGGCGAAGACCAAGAGCTCTGAGGATGTCACAAAACTTCGCGGGATAAACCGTGAGCATCATAGGAGTTCAGACATGGATCTGATCGCACAGCTGGAAGCAGAACAAGTCGCAAGCCTTGGCGCTGATCTTCCGGATTTCAAAGCGGGTGACACCATCCGCGTCGGTTACAAAGTGACCGAAGGTACACGCAGCCGTGTACAGAACTATGAAGGCGTTTGCATCGCACGCAAGAACGGCAAAGGCATCGCCGGGTCTTTCACAGTTCGCAAGATTTCATTTGGTGAAGGTGTGGAACGGGTATTCCCGCTGCATTCAACCAACATCGACAGCATTACCGTTGTACGCCGTGGCCGTGTACGGCGCGCCAAGCTGTATTATTTACGCTCGCGTCGCGGTAAATCTGCACGTATCGCCGAAGATGCACACTATAAACCCCTTGCGGACGCCAAGGCATAAAGGAGCGGAACAAATGAAAAAAGATCTGCATCCCGATTATCACATCATCAATGTCAAAATGACTGATGGAACTGTTTTTCAGACAATGTCTACATGGGGCGCCGAAGGCGATACATTGGCATTGGACGTCGACCCAACTGTGCATCCGGCCTGGACCGGTGGTGGCACACGCCTGATGGATACCGGCGGTCGCGTTTCCAAATTCAAGAACAAATACGCTGGTCTGGGTTTCTAGAACCGCAGCCCTTGCACAGATTTGAAAACGCCGTTCCTGTTTGGGGCGGCGTTTTTTTTGTGGACAGGTCTGGCCATTCGGTCGCATTTTCCATTTACGTCCACCGATTCCACCGCAAACTGATGATCAATCGGCGGTTGCCATTCTTCAGGCAACAATTGCAGGTGACGAATGATCGCGGGCCATTGACCCCAATGTCCGGACGGTCAAAAAAATCACGGCCCGACCCCATTGCACAGCGTGACACCGGTCATGACCAGTGATAGATCACCGTTCATGTCAGAATACTTTGCAATGCAACGTACACAACATATAGTATAATTGTCTTTCCAAGAGACAAGGTTTTCTAACGGGCAGGAGAAAATCGACAGTGGCTCATATTATTGTCGTAGGTAACGAAAAAGGCGGCGCGGGCAAATCGACCGTATCAATGCATGTTGCCACCGCATTGTCCCGCATGGGCCATCGGGTCGGTGCGCTGGATCTGGATTTGCGGCAAAAAACATTCGGCAGGTATATTGAAAACCGATTGGCCTTTTGTTTGCGCGAAGGTCTGGTACTGCCGACCCCAGATTATCTGGAATTACCACAGGTCGACAAAGCGGCGCTCGCCGCTGGTGAAAATCCCTATGACAGGCGCCTTTCGATGGCTGTGTCCCAATTCGAGGGCGAAACGGATTTCATCCTGATAGATTGCCCCGGCTCGCACACGCGGCTCAGCCAGGTTGCACATTCATTGGCCGATACGTTGGTCACACCGATGAACGATTCATTCGTGGATTTTGACCTGCTGGCCCATGTCGATGCGGAAACCAACAAAATTATTGGCCCGTCTGTCTATTCAGAAATGGTCTGGAATGCGCGGCAGTTGCGGTCACAGGCCGGGCTGAAGCCCATTGACTGGGTGGTGGTGCGTAACCGTCTGGGCGCGCAGCAAATGCACAACAAAAAGAAAATCGGCGAAGCTCTGGATGATCTGTCGCATCGGATCGGTTTCCGCGTCGCACCGGGATTTGGCGAACGGGTCATTTTTCGGGAATTGTTCCCGCGGGGTCTGACACTGTTAGATTTGCGCGACGTTGGCGTTGTTGGTCAGATGAACATTTCCAATGTCGCGGCACGTCAGGAACTTCGCGATCTGGTCAAGGGGCTGGAATTGCCGGGCGTCGAAGTCAATTTCTGATCAATTCAGACGCGACAGCCGCTGCAAGAACGGGTCTTTTTCAAGGTTTTTTGCCTGACCTTTGAAAAATAGCTCGCTGTGTTTCGATTCACTTTTGATCGTGGCAAGCGCCTGTACCTTTTGAACCCGTTTGGTGGGTTTCATCTGATACGCCACGGCAACCGGTAATTCCGGCCGGTCAGGTCCATGCAATCGTGTCGGGCAAGCGGCCATGCTGACTGGCGTGATGGCGTGATGTTTCGCCCCAGCCAACTGTTTTCCATCATTAGGCGGCGTTTGTTTAAGATGCGCACCAGTCATTTGAACCCGTCCTCGTTGCCTTGGAACATAGCATAGCCAATCAAACTGGCAAAATATTGACCGATCCTTGTCTGAATAACACCGCCCCGTTTCCCGCCTCATTGCTACGTCTTTGCCCGGAAATTATGGCCATCGTCGGCCTGAATTCGCCATCGCCGGTTTTCTGCAACGGGTGCGCCAATTATGTGGGTGGCAACAGGTCCGCAGTTCGCAAATCTACTGCCAACCCTGTTCTGGCGGATTCCTGTGCCGCCATTCCCATCGCGACCGCGGCCCAACCATCGTCCAGCGAAACATCCGGGACAGTGCGTTCACCCCTGACCAAGGCCGCAAATTTCTGGTGTTGGAAATAGGTTGATCCGTTGTGATCGCCCGCCGCCAGCAATCTGGGGTCCACTGGGACATCAACTGTTTTGGGGCCGCGTTGCAAGCGTGGGCTGGTGACGATCCGGGGCACCGGAGGCGTGCCCAGTTCTTTTGGCCAGAAACGCCCCGGGCCGGGCACCAGAGCCTCGATCTTGCCCGCCGGCCCGACAGCACTGATTTCTTCCTGATATTTTGAACCCTCGGCAAACATGCAAAGCTCAAGCATTGCGCGTGACCCATTGTCAAAGTCGACAAGAACGTAACCGTTGTCCAGAATGTCGGGAACTTCGCCCTGGATGCGTTCGTCCAGATGATTTACTGACTGGCCGGCTGACGCCATTATGCGGATTGGTTCAGCATTCAGAGCAAGCCGCATCAAATCGAAAAAATGGCAGCATTTTTCTACAAATGTCCCGCCCGAAAAACGGTTGAATCTGTTCCAGTCATTCACTTTTTCCAGGAACGGGAACCGATGCTCTGTGATCGTTAGCATTTTAATCCCGCCGGTGACGGCGTGTGCTTGTGACAACATGGCGGCAACTGGCGGCATATAGCGGTACTCCATCGCGACCCAGATCGGGGCCGGATAGGTCTTTTTCAGCGCCAAAATCCGCGGCACTGTGTTGCGATCGGTAAAAAGTGGCTTTTCAACCAGCAGCGGCAGCGGACGCTGTGATTGCACGGCCTCGATTTGCGCAAGATGTTCAAAGTTCGGGCTGGCGATCAAGACGCAGTCCAACGGATCGGTATCAAGCAGTTTCTGGATGCTATCGACCCGCATTGCCGATGGAATTAACGCAGCTGTGGCGTCCGCCATTGCCCGATCGGGTTCGAAATAGCTGACCACTTTGCAATCTGGCAACAGCGCGATATTTCGGATGTGTTCCTGGCCCATCATGCCGCAGCCGATGATGCCATAATGGACCGGTTTGGGCATTAACGTATCCTTATTTCAGGCGCTGCACATAGTGGGCATTGTTTGTGTCAAACCATGTGCGTGAAAATTCAATTGGTATGGAAAGTTCCGACCAGCTAAGCCGCTCGATATAGCCGGTAATCTGCCCGATCGGCAGATCAAATCGTGGCGGCGACCAGTCAGGAACAGCCCCGATCGACACGCGATCTTCGGCCCGCAAAATCCAGAAGCCAAGTTGATCTTTATAGTATTGGTACAGCGAATCTGACAACAGATTTAGGTCGACCTGGCCCATGCTGCCATCCAGCCAGATTTCCTCCAGCGCGACGCAGATGTCATTCAGATACCGCAACCTTCGAATTCTATTGCCGTGTTTGGTGCGGCCAAATGCGGGCAAATCCTGCGGTTTCTCAACATATGCAACATCCAGTATGTCCGCTCTGGGCAATCCGCCACCAACCGGTAGTTCCAGCCGAAACATGGCGTAGACGCTGTCGGTTCTTCCGCTGTGGCGCACATAATTGCCAGACCCTTGCACCCGTTCCAAGAGCTGATTTGTTTCCAGAATTGCCAGCGCCTTGCGTAACGTCCCGACAGAGATTCCAAGCGAATTGGCCATATCCCTTTCCGGTGCCAGGCGCTCTCCGTCCATCAGCCGGCCAGCCGCGATGTCGCGGATCAACAATTCGCTGATCTGGACATACATCGGCAGCGCATTTGAGTTTTGCAGATCGTCTTGCAAGGGTTGGGTCAACCTGTGGCCATAAATTGATACAACATTGATCTATAACATTGCAGGACATGCGCAAGGGAAAATGCAAAAGACGCCGGTCTTGCAAGCGTCATCCGATTGTAAATGCAGCCTAGCCGATGCGGCGGCGACGACGCGCGATAATCAATGAAATGACAAAGCCAATTGCGGCGGCAACGACGATGCTGGGGCCGGCCGGTGTGTCCAAGTGAAACGACGTCCCAACACCGATCAGTGTCGACAACATTCCGATTAATATCGCAACGCCCGCCATCCGTTCCGGCGTCATGGCAAACCCACGCGCGGCGGCGGCCGGAATGATTAACATCGACGCGATCAGCAAGGCACCGACCACCTTGAGAGACAAAGCAACGACAACCGCTAGGGCCAGCGTCAAATACAAACGTTCGCGGCCGGGATCGATGCCCACTGACGCTGCCAGTTCCTCGCTTACTGTCGCGGTCAGCAACGCGGACCATCGCCAACGCAATAACAAAACCACCAGCACGGAACCGCCCCAGATGTAGGCCAGATCAGATGTGGTGACAGCAAGAATATCGCCGAACAAAAACGCCGTCAGATCTATTCTGACGCCTTCTATGAACGAAATTGCGACCAAACCAATGGCAAGCGACGAATGCGCCAGCACACCTAATGTCGTATCAATCGCGATGCCGCGACCCGCCAGCGCCGCCACCAACAACCCCATCCCCAGAACGACGATCAATGTGCCGAGCGTGATCGAAATCGAGAACCCAAGCGCCAGGGCGACGCCCAGAATCGCTGCATGTGCAGTCGCATCCCCAAAATATGCCATGCGCCGCCAAACCACGAATGCGCCCAGCGGACCGGTTGCAATAGACAGTCCGACACCGGCCAGGATTGCACGCAGGATGAAATCGTCCAGCATCAGTTCGCCCTGCCGTGCGGATCATGTTCATGGGCATGACTGTGGTCGTGATCATGGTCGTGGTCGTGGGTATGTCGATACAGGGCCAGCGCCCCGCCAGTTCCCACGCCAAACAGTGCGCGATATTCCGGCGCCGCTGACACGACCTGTGGTGTTCCTTCGCAGCAAATGTGGCCATTCAGGCAAATGACACGATCTGACGCGCTCATCACGACGTGCAAATCGTGACTTACCATCAAGACAGCACAGCCCAGTTCGCGCCGCACTTCTTCGATAAGTGCGTAAAACAGGGCAACTCCCTGTTGGTCCAACCCCTGCGTTGGCTCGTCCAAAATCAGAATTTGCGGTGCACCCAATAGGGCACGAGCCAGCAGTATCCGTTGAAATTGTCCACCTGACAAAGACGTCATTTGCCTGTGGTCCAGCGCGGTTGCGCCAACGCGCCGGGTAACTTTGTCCATGTTCGCTTGCGTTTGTTTTCTCGGCAAAGAAAGAAACCGTGTCACAGTCATCGGCAATGTGTCGTCAATGAACAGCTTTTGCGGGACATATCCAATTCTTAGTCCGTCCTGGCGAATGACCGTACCGGATGTCGCGCGCTGAACCCCCAGAATTGATCGAATGAATGTCGATTTGCCGGACCCGTTCGGCCCCACGACCGTTACTATTTCACCGGCAGATATGGCGAAATTCACATTATCAAGGACAGCGGACCGGCCATGATCAACACTCAAGTTTTTGGCTTCAATCAGGTTCATCTTTGTCCGCCTCGTGACAATTCGGGCAAATGCCGGCGACCTCGATATTCATCCGGTCAATGTGAAAGCCGATTTGCAAAGCGGACGCATCAAGCGCCGAACTGATCGTATGATCTGACGCTTCGGCGACAGCATTACACCGGGTGCAGATAAAAAATGTTGGCGAATGTCGTTCGTTCGGGTGGTGGCAGGCGACAAAGGCATTCAAGCGGCGGATGCGATGCGCGAAACCGCTATCCACCAGAAATTCCAGGGCCCGGTAGGCCACAGGTGGCTGCGTTCCGAAACCTTCCTGCCCCAGTCTTTCCAGCAGGTCATAGGCACCCATGGCCCGATGATGTTCAAGCAATATTTCCAGGACCCGACGGCGAACAGGTGTTAGCCGCAGCCCTTCGTCACGGGCCAGCCGATCGGCTGTATCCAAGACCCCGCCACAACATCCGTTGTGATCATGCCGGGTGAAAGCGGTCGGGACGGAATCAACGGGTTGCATGGCGATCTCTTGTTATAGTATTACATGTTATATTATTACGTATTCTACCTTATCACAAGGACACCTTTCATGCGGCTCTCTTTACTTGGTCTTCTGGCACTCTTTGCATCTGCATCGATGTCACAGGCGGACCCATTGGCGGTCGTTGCAGATGTACCTGCGGTACATTCCCTGGTCAGCGCTGTGACAGGTGATCTGGGGCGCCCGGACTTGCTGATCAGCGGCGTCGCAGACCCGCACGATCTGCAGCTGCGGCCATCTCAGGCGCGGACATTATCCAACGCTGATATTGTTATATGGGTTGGCGCGGCATTGACCCCATGGCTTGACCGGTCAGTGTCATCCCTTGCCCCGGATGCGAAATCTGTGCCTCTTTTAAAGGGCCATCAGATCAACGAACAGAACGGTGAAATGGGCACCGTTGAAGATCGCGACGTTGATCCGCACGACTGGCTTGACCCGGTGGTTGCCATGAAATGGATCGATGTCATCGCAGATGCGCTGTCCGATGCAGATCCGCATAATGCGTCAGCCTATGCGAAAAATGCAGCCGATGCCAAACAACGCATTGGGCAATTACAGCTAAAACTGACGATGCAGATCGGCGCGGCCAATGTGAACCCAATCATTGTGACCCATGATGCGTTTTCCCACTTTGCGGCACGTTTTGATGTGACGATTGCTGGTGCGATCAGTGATATTGATGGGCAGGCACCCAGCGCCGCAGACCTGAAATCCTTGCGCGACAAGGTCCAAAACGGCGGGATCACATGCGCATTTTATCAGCCGAACGAAAGCCCTGCCCTGTTGCAAACTGTGTTGTCCGGGTCATCGGTCAAGATCGGTATTCTTGATCCTGTTGGGGTCGATTTGCCATTGGGACCGGACCTTTACTTTGCGCTTTTGGAAAACCTGACGAAATCCCTGCTTGATTGCAATAAGGGCACCGATTAATCAGCGTAGCAATGACAAACGCCAAGAATTCACGACAAACCCAAGCACACATTAAGGCCATGCATGACCGTTAAACCCAGCTGGATTGCGGTAGATTGGGATCTGGATAGCCCTTGTGCATGGGCGATGTCTGCAACCAATGACGTTCTGGAAATGCGTGCAGTGTTTGCGAATGCTGAACCTTGCACGCGACCGCCGGCCCCTGTGGCCCTGCAACGACTGGCCAGGACCTGGGGCGCACCGGACAACGTCCCGATCCTGCTGTGCGGTGGCAGCAGTGACGGTCAGATCGGAACTTTGAATTCTGATTGGATATCTGTGCCGACGACGCCCTTTGCGGCCAAGCCGGTGCAACTGAAAACCGATCAAACCCATGGGGACATATATTTGGTCCGCGGTCTGGCACAGCAGGCACCGCCATCACTTGTCTGGGGCCCGGAAACCAAAGTAGCCGGTCTTTTGGCCATGCAACCCGATTTTGACGGCGTTGTATGTCTGCCCGGCCAGCATACGTGCTGGGCAAGGGTCAGCGCAGGCGAAATTGTCAGTTTTGAATGCTACAGCAGTGTGATGTTGTGCGATGCCATCGCTTCACACACCGTCCTGGTGCATTCACTTGGGGCTGATGAACTGGACAGCACATCCTTGGAAACCGGCCTGGTTGGAGCGCTGAACCGCAACCGCAGTGCGCTCAGCGGCGCCTTTGCATTACGCGCCGAAAGCCTTCTGAAGGGGTTGAAACCCTCGCACGCCCAGGCGCGGTTGCTTGGGCATATTGTTGGGTCAGAGGTGCTGTCTGCGCGTGCCTATTGGTTGGACCGGAACGTGACAATCATTGGCGAACAAAATTTGTCGGCAATCTATCAGAGCGCCCTTGGACTTGCGGGCAACACCTGTCAGATTGCCGATAGGGAAGACACCGTATTGCGCGGCCTGATAGCAGCCCGGAATTCTCTACAGGAGACCACAGAATGAGCCGACCACTGATCGCGATCCTGCGGGGAATTGATCCATCCGAAGCACATCCCATTGCCGCCGCATTGGTCGCGGCTGGCATTACCCGCATCGAAGTCCCGATGAATTCACCGCAGCCGCTGGTCAGCATTGCCACGATGGCAGATGCGTTTGGCGATGTTGCCCAGATCGGCGCGGGAACAATCCTGAACCCGGCCCAGGTCAGTGACGTCAAACAGGCGGGCGGACAGCTGATCGTTTCGCCCAATTGCGATCCCGATGTGATTAAGGCCGCCAAAGAAAGCGGCATGGCCAGTTTTCCCGGTGTTCTGACGCCGACCGATTGCTTCGCCGCATTAAAGGCCGGGGCAGATGGTCTGAAGGTGTTTCCTGCATTTCAATTGGGAATCGAAGGTCTAAAGGCCATCCGTGCGGTCCTGCCGGTTGAGACGCAAATTTACATGGTCGGCGGTGTAGGAGAGGCGAATTTCGCCGATTGGCTGGCGGCAGGTGCCAATGGGTTTGGTCTGGGTACAGCACTTTACAGGCCGGGCTTTACCGCCGAAGACGTCGCCAATCGTGCAGGCAAAATAGTGGCGTCCTATGACGCGGCTGCAAACTGAAAATGATCGCCGATTTTGGCAATTTGCCATTGGGCGAGATGGTTCAAAAAATTTCCTTGCAAAAGGGTGATCTGTCGGTCTCGATTTTGACACTTGGCTCGATCCTGCAAGATGTGCGTTTGGCAGGGTATCCTCATTCACTGACCCTGGGCAGCAATGAACTGGCAGCCTACCTTGGCCCGATGGCGTATTATGGCGCAATTGTCGGACCGGTGGCCAATCGCATTGCCGGTGCAAGGGCCAACATCGCCGGGGATATACATACCTTTGACGCAAATGAAGGCCCGTCAACTTTGCATAGCGGCGCGAACGGAACGCATGCGCAAATATGGACCGTCGGCGATATTCAGGACGACGCAGTCGAATTGCATCTGGACCTGAAAGACGGGCTTGGCGGTTTTCCGGGCAATCGACGCATCTCTGCCCGCTTTGCGCTTAGCCCGCCAGCCGCGCTGACAATGACCGTACATGCCATCAGCGATACGGTGACTCTGATGAATTTGGCTAACCATAGCTATTGGAACCTGTCAGGTCAGGTCGGGCTGAACGGCCACAAATTACAGATAGCGGCAGACAAGTATCTGCCAGTTGACGAGGCGAAAATCCCCACCGGAATTGCGACAGTACAGGGAACTGCATTTGACTTTAGAACCCCACAGTCCGTCCCCTGCGCCAGTACCGAAATCGATCACACATTTTGCCTGAGCGATCAGCGCACGAATTTGCGACAAGTGGCAGTCTTGCAGTCAGAAAATGGTCTTTCGTTGCATTTCGACACAACCGAACCCGGCGTCCAGATCTATGATGCAGCCAACAATGATACGCGTCCATACCTGGGCCATCAGGGATTTGCGTATGGCCCGCATGCAGGTCTGGCAATAGAGGCGCAGGGCTGGCCGGATGCGCCAAACCAGCCTGCGTTTCCGTCTGTCATGTTAGATGCGGGTGCGTCCTACGAACAGATGACCCGCTGGCGATTTTCGCAGGTTTGACCGGATATAAACTTAGCCACCGATTGCGTTTTGATACCACGCCACAATTTGCGCCCGTTCAGAGTCTTCCATATAGCTCAGGTTGGCGGGGGGCATAGCGCTGCTCAGACCCGCATGCAGGTAAATGCGCCTGGCCTCTGTTGCGATCTGTTCCCGGGTTTCCAGCCGGATACCTTTTGGTGGCCAGGCCATCCCTTGCCATGACGGTTCCGCCGCGTGACACATCGAACACCGCCCCAGCACAATATCATTCACTTCTGAAAAACCGTCTGCATTGGCAAACCGGGTCGCGGCAGGTCCCATGCTGTCGACCTGTGTGCCCGGACGAAACATCGGCGCCGTGGACAACCAGGCAACAATCAACATCAGGATGACTGTCGCCCCCCAGGTCCAATGGGGATTGCCGGTACGCGAATGAATGGAATTGAAATAGTGCCGGATCGTCACGCCCATCAGGAAAATCAGCGACGCAATGATCCAGTTATATTCGGTCGCGAACGCCAACGGATAATGATTGGACAGCATCAGAAATATGACCGGAAGGGTCAGGTAGTTGTTATGAGTCGATCGCTGTTTTGCTATCTTGCCGTATTTGGCGTCGGGCGTGCGACCGGCCTTTAAATCTGCCACGACGATCCGCTGATTTGGCATGATGATCATGGCGACATTTGCCGTCATGATCGTGGCTGTGAACGCGCCCAAATGAAGCAATGCCGCGCGTCCCGAAAAGACCTGGGTATATCCCCAAGCCACAACGACCAGGATCACAAACAACGCCATCATCAATCGCGTGTTATCGTCACCAAATCTGGATTTACACAACGCGTCATATGCAAGCCAACCGATGGTCAACGACGCCACGGAAATCAAAACTGCCTGCCAGATCGGAATGTCCAGGACGTTGGGATCCACAAGATACAGCTCGGCACCCAGGTAATAGACCAGAACAAGCAATGCAAAACCTGACAGCCAGGTCGAATAGCTTTCCCATTTGAACCAGACCAGGTCTTCGGGCATCTGGTCCGGCGCCACAAGATACTTTTGGACATGGTAAAAACCACCTCCGTGTACTTGCCACTCTTCGCCATCGGCACCGCTTTTCAAATTCCGGTCGCGGTGCAGGCCCAGATCAAGTGCTATGAAATAAAATGACGATCCGATCCATGCGACGGCTGTAATGACATGCAGCCAGCGCACGGAAAACTCGACCCATTCCATCATTGCGGCAAAATCATACATCTTAGCTACCTCGATACGTGGAGTAACCGTAAGGAGAAATCAAAAGCGGCACATGATAGTGGCTTTGCGGATCATTCATTCCGAAACGGATTGGAATTTCGTCCAGAAACAGTGGATCATGCGCTGCTTGCCCTGAGCTGCGCAAATAGTCCCCGGCAAAAAAGACAAGTTCATAGGTTCCAACTTCAAATTTTTCTGCGGGCAAAATCGGTGCATCGGTGCGGCCGTCGGCGTTGGTCACGGTCTGCGCAATCTTGTCATGAGCACTCCCGCTCAGCCGGTACAGCGCGATTTTTACACCGGCAGCGGGCAAACCCTGTGCTGTATCCAATACATGTGTTGTCAAATATCCAGCAGACATCGATCCATCCCTTTTTTGTCAAACCTGATCCATTCCACGTGCCAAGGCAAGGCATCGAATGAGCCGGGGTGACAACGAACGATGGATGGGTTGCCATTGTCGGCACAGCGCTTCAAAATCACCGAAAAACAGAAGGCCCCGAAATAGATGACTGTCCGCTATCCCCGTGACATGCTTGGCTATGGAGCGAATCCACCTGACGCAAGCTGGCCGGGGGACGCGCGCATCGCCGTGCAATTTGTCGTCAACTACGAAGAAGGCGGCGAAAACAATATCCTTCATGGCGATGCCGCATCCGAGGCATTCCTGTCTGAAATCGTGGGCGCGGCACAATGGCCTGATCAGCGCCACTGGAACATGGAAAGCATCTATGAATATGGCGCGCGCGCCGGATTCTGGCGATTGCACCGTCTTTTCGGCGCGGCCGGGATCAAACCAACCGTTTATGGCGTTGCAACTGCTTTGGCGCGTTCGCCGGAACAAGTGGCCGCGATGCAAGAAGCAGATTGGGAAATCGCCAGTCACGGATTGAAATGGGTCGAATACAAAGACTGCCCAGAGGACGTTGAACGCGACCATATGGAACAGGCCATTCGCCTGCATCGCGAGGTCACAGGCACCCGTCCAACCGGCTGGTACTTGGGGCGAAGCTCGATCAACACCGTACGCATTGTGGCTGAGGAAGGCGGATTTGATTACATCAGTGACACCTATGACGACGACCTGCCCTATTGGCTGGCCATAGGTGAACGTGATCAGCTTGTCATTCCTTATACTTTGGATGCCAACGATATGCGCTTTGCGACGCCGCAGGGTTTTAATTCCGGTGATCAGTTTTATGCATATCTGAAAGACAGCTTTGATACGCTTTATGCTGAGGGTGGAAAAATGATGTCGGTCGGATTGCATTGCCGTCTTGTGGGGCGTCCGGGTCGCGCGGCGGCCCTTGCCCGTTTCATCGAATATATCCAGTCGCATGAAAACGTCTGGTGTCCGCGGCGCATCGATATTGCGCGCCATTGGGCCGAAACCCATCCGGCACGCCGATTTGCGCGCCCGTCAACGATGGACCGCGACACCTTTGTGACCACTTATGGGTCAGTCTTTGAACATTCGCCCTGGGTCGCAGAACGTGCGCATAAGCTGGAACTGGGTCCGGCACACGATACCGCAGTCGGTGTGCACAGCGCGATGTGCCGTGCGTTTCGCGCGGCAGATTCTGATCGACGACTGGCTGTCCTGATTGCCCACCCGGATCTGGCTGGCAAACTAGCGGCCGCCAAACGCCTGACCGCCGAAAGCACCGCCGAACAAGCCGGTGCCGGCCTGGATTCATTGACGGATGCAGAACGGGCGACATTCACCGCATTGAATGACGCTTATGTCGCCAAGTTCGGTTTCCCTTTCATCATTGCGGTCAAGGATCACACAAAAGCATCAATTTTGTCGACTTTTAAAGCGCGTATTGAAAATGATCGCGACAATGAATTTGCTGCGGCTTGCAGTCAGGTTGAACGGATTGCATTGCACCGTCTGAAAGACATTTTTAAATGAAGTATACCTATCACACGCCCACGGGCGGATTACCGGGTCAAAGCGAACGCATCTATGATCTTGCGCGCTTTACGCCAGCTTATGCGGTCATTCCACATGACGTCATGACAGACATCGTGACCAGCTATTTGCCATTGTGGCACGACGTGCGTGCGTGGATTTTGGCGCGCCCACTATCAGGATTTGCGGAAACATTCGCGCAGATCATCGTAGAGGTCGCGCCCGGTGGCGGCAGCAGTGAACCAGAGCCTAATCCAAAGGCAGAAGCCGTTGTTTTTGTCGTTGATGGATTGCTGACACTGACTATTGACGGGAACAAACACACACTTGCACCCGGTGGATTTGCCTATGTGGCCCCAGGTACCGACTGGCACGTCAGAAATTCTGCGAAGAAGCCGGCGACATTTCACTGGATTCGCAAGGTTTACGAGACCGTGCCAGGGATCGAGACCCCGTCCAGTTTTGTGACCTCTGATCGGGAAACTCCCATCACGTTTATGCCGGATACCCACAAGTCCTGGGGAACAACCCGTTTCGTTGACCCGTCTGATTTGCGCCACGACATGCATGTGAATGTCGTTACATTTCAACCCGGCGGCGTAATCCCATTTTCTGAAACCCATGTTATGGAACATGGCTTGTACGTGCTACAGGGTCGCGCGAAGTACCTGTTGAACCAGGATTGGGTCAACGTCGGACCGGGCGATTTCATGTGGCTGCGCGCATTTTGCCCACAAGCCTGCGAGGCTGTCGGGAATGAGCCATTTCGCTATCTTTTGTATAAAGACGTGAACCGGCATCCCAAGCTGGACATGTTTACATGAGCCGGATGACACAGAACCAGTTTGATCGCCCGGCGCCAGAACCGGCATGAGCGACATCATCATCACCGAGCCGCTCACCCCGGGGCCATTTTCGCTGTTCGGTGACGTCCTTGAAACCAACGGTGAACCGGACAAGATCATAAATCAGGGCATGTGCGGGCGTTTTCATGATCGCGCGCGGGTGGATTTTGGGGATGGCGGGCGTGCCGGGATCAGCCTGTTCAAGGCGCGCGCCAGAACCCTGCCCCATACCCTGGATATGGTAGAACGCCACCCAGACGGCAGTCAGGCCTTTATTCCGATGTCCATGCACCCATTTTTGGTTGTTGTCGCAACAGACATTGCTGGAAAACCGGGCGAACCCAAGGCGTTTGTGACCCAGCCCGGGCAAGGTGTGAATTTTCTTCGAAATACCTGGCATGGTGTTCTTACACCCTTGCATGAACCCGGGCTGTTTGCTGTCATTGATCGCATCGGAAACACGCCAAATATCGAAGAGTATTGGTTTGAGACACAATATGTGGTTAAATCCTGACACTTTGGTCGACAAAGAAGCGACCTGAAGGCGACACAACAGGAGAACTAGGGACATGACGGACGCATCAATCGGGACGCCAGAACAGCTGGCCGATCCCAACTACATGCCGGCACTTGGCAAAGCAGTACCGCTTGGGCTGCAACACGTGCTGGCTATGTTTGCATCAAACGTGACACCTGCGATCATCATCGCTGGCGCCGCAGGTATAGGTTTTGGATCAGATCAGGGTGCACTCGGTTTTCCTGACATGACGTATATGATCCAGATGTCGATGTTTTTTGCCGGTCTGGCGACATTGATACAAACAATTGGGTTGGGCCCTGTCGGGGCCAAACTGCCGATCGTTCAAGGTACGAGTTTTGCGTTTCTTCCAGTAATGATTCCCGCCGTGGTCGGCGCTGGAACTGCCGGATTGGCGGGGCTGATGACTGGTGTCATGATCGGCGGCATTTTTCACTTTTGCATTGGCTTTTTTATTGGCCGCATCAGGTTTGCATTACCGCCGCTGGTGACAGGTCTGATCGTACTGATGATCGGCCTTGCGCTGATCAAGGTCGGTATCCAATATGCCGCTGGCGGCGTACCCGCGATCGGCACGGAAAAATTCGGCTCACTTGCCATGTGGTTCCCGGCACTCGTTGTGATCGCCGTCACTCTTTGTGTGAAGTTTTTCACCAAGGGCATGACAGCCGTCGCTGCGGTGTTAATCGGTATTGTCGCCGGCTACGTCGTTGCCTTGGTCATGGGGCAGGTCAGTTTTGCCAATGTCGGCAGGGCCGCAGTATTTGAACTCCCTTCACCATTCCGATGGGGGTTTGAACTGAACTGGGCGATCATCATCGGGATGTGTCTGATGGCTTTCATCTCGGCCATCGAAACAGTTGGCGACGTATCCGGCATCACCAAAGGCGGGGCCGGGCGCGAAGCCACGGACAAAGAGGTCGAAGGCGCAACATTTGCCGACGGTCTGGGTACAGCGGTCGCTGGCGTGTTCGGTGGTCTGCCAAACACGTCTTTCAGTCAGAACGTTGGCCTGATTGCAATGACCGGCGTCATGAGCCGTCACGTGGTCAGTATCGGTGCCGTATTCCTGATCATCGCCGGGTTAATTCCCAAAGTTGGTGCAATCATAAACACAGTGCCAATCAATGTGCTTGGCGGCGGTGTCATTGTGATGTTCGGCATGGTTGCTGCAGCCGGTGTGAATATGCTGTCAGATGTTAACTGGAACCGACGCAACATGGTTATTTTTGCGACAGCTCTGTCGATCGGTCTTGGATTGCAGATGGTGCCAGAGGCGCTGCAGCATGTTGGGAAAACAATGCAAATATTGCTGACATCGGGTCTGTTGCCAGCAGCAGTCATCGCCATTGTGCTGAACCTTTTGTTGCCCGAAGACATCGACTGAAACGACGCATCCGACGTCGAATAATTAACATATCTTACTGGCCGGGTTTATCGCCCGGCCAGTTTTTTTTGTGCCATCACTCTGACTCGCGCAAGAATTTGTTAACTGAATCCAGCGCATTTTAACCAAATGAAAATGAAAGACACCCGTTATGCTGGCACAGCTTGATCGCACTTTCGTGCGTTTACGCCCCTGGAAAATCTGGTCGCGGATTGTGGCCTATATTCTTTTTGAGGGCCGGCCGCTGACAACACGCGGGCGATGGATCAATCCGCTGGTATTCGCCGGGCATCGTCTGTGGGGCAAGTTGCCGGTATTGCGCAAGAACCCCGATCCCATTTTCATACTTGGTACGGGACGCAGCGGGACAACAGTTCTTGGAACGATATTAGGGCTCCACCCGGCTGTGGGCTATCTGAACGAGCCAAAGGCATTGTGGCAGGCTGCGTTGGGGGACGACGACCTGATCGGTTCTTTCAACGCTGCACCTGGACGATATCGGATGGGTGCCGCAGATGCCGACCCCGGCAAGGTCAGAAAGCTACGCCGGTCTTATAACGCATTCCTACGCCTGTCGTTCAGCCGCCAGATCGTCGACAAATATCCGGAGCTCATTTTTCGAAATGGATTGCTGCAAGCAGCGTTTCCACACGCCAAAAAAATCATCCTGATACGCAGCGGCACCGATACATTACATTCAATCAAAAACTGGTCGCAAAACAATGGCGTTGATGAACACAATTTCTGTGTGGATTGGTGGGGTCGTGATCGGCGTAAATGGGATTTGTTGCTGACCCAGCTTGTGGCAAAGGACCCGTATTTCGACACAGTGATTGATGATATAACGGGGCTGCGCGACCACGCTGACATGGCGGCAATCGAATGGATTGTCACCATGCGCGAGGCGCTTCGCCTAAACGCTGAACATCCGGGCAAGTTACTGTTCATACGCTATGAGGATTTGACAGGCAGTCCCGGCAAAACACTGCAAAAAATCAGCGATTTCTGCGGGCTGAAAACGGATCAAAAGATGCAGACCTATGGCAAGGCTGTCTTGCGAACACGGCCAGCATACACCCAGCCGTCACTGCACCCGGCGATACAGCCGCTGTTTGACGAAACGATGCAACTGATGGATTACGAAACGGTCGCGCATTGAAAATTCTTCAGGCAAGTCATAATTTTCATATTGTCGGTGGATCAGATCGTGTTTTCTTTGAGACCACGAAATTGCTTGAATCGGCGGGGCACAAAGTTCTGCCGTTTTGCATGGACAGCCCGGATAACGCGCCTTCGGATTGGGCTGAATTTTTTCCGGTGTCGGCCAATTCCACCCGCCCGCACGCCAGGGATGCGTTCCGTTATTTCTTTAACACGGACGCCAGACAAAAACTGCGCGCGTTGCTTGACCATGCCGGTGACGTCGATGTCGCCCATATGCACATCTATCATGGCAAACACACGCCCAGTGTTTTGCCAATCCTTCAGGGCCGCAATATTCCGGTGGTTCACAGCCTGCATGAATACAAGCTCGCCTGCCCGGTCTATACGCTTCAGCGGCACGGCCAAAACTGTCAGATCTGTGTGGGTGGGTCTGGATTGGGATGTGTCAGGCACCGCTGCAAGGATGGCTCACTGATGCGTTCTGCCGTTATGTTTCTAGAAAGCAAAACTGCCAGGGCGATTGGTGACGTACGCCATGTTGATCGCTTTGTCTGCGTCAGCGATTTTCAGAAAAAAATCATGGCGCGCGCCGGTATTCCCGCCGAAAAACTGACCCGAATACACAATTTTGTCGATGCCCCGCTAACGTTGGCCGTTGCAGGGCATGACAATTATTTTTTGTATATAGGCCGCCTGGAAAAGCAGAAAGGTATTGAAACCCTGGTGCGGGCATTCCGTCAAACGGACTTGCACCTGATCATTGCAGGACAGGGGGCATATGAAAAAGAAATGACGCGCCTGATCGCGGACCGGGAGAATATCGAGTTTGTCGGCTTTCAATCCGGTCAGAGGCTGCAAAACCTCATCAAACGCGCACAGGCAGTTGTTGTGCCGTCGGAATGGTACGAAAACTGTCCGATGTCGGTTCTGGAAGCCAAGGCATTGGGGCGCCCGGTCATCGCAGCACGCATTGGCGGCATACCCGAACTGGTCCGCGATGGAACAGATGGTTATCTTTTTGAACCGGGAAATGTGATGGAATTAACTGCGGCGCTGGGACAACTGGATCGGCGTGATTTCCTGGAAATATCCCAAGCCACCCATGCGGATGCAATTGAGCGATTTTCGCCATCCGCACATCTGGCACGGCTGATGGCGGTCTACGATCAGGCGCGCGCCACCAAATTCACAGTCAGCGCCTGATAGGCCCCGGGGATTATCGGATCACATCAGGTCAGACGCTTTGTGGTCATATCTATGCGCAAGTACCGGGCGTCATTCTGACAGCTTCCATGCAGGCCAGGACGGGCGCATGAGACCCCGATAACCGGCGCTTTGTGGGACGGCGGCGATTTTCTGGCCGGTTGCGATCCCGGTTCCGGAAATGATTGTCAGGCCGGTTGCTGGCCATTTCTAGACAACTTGACTTTTATGGCACATGTTTCGAGGCTGCGGCGACACATTGATAATCGTCAAACCTGCCCGGAGCGGACTCGATAAACTCATTTTTGAATCCAACATTTCAAGGAGCATGATCATGATTCGGAAAATTCTTGTGGCCTACGACGGTTCAGACAATGCACGCCGTGCTTTGGAAGTCGCTTGCGAACTTTCGAACAAACTGGAGGCCGAGCTCTCAATCGTCCATGTGCTGATGCACGGGCGCCCTGCCCGCGAACTGGTTCGCATGGCAGAGATCGAACACCTGGTCGAACGTTCGCTGGACGATCCAGCCCCAAGTGCCAACCTGTCCTCACGGCGGCCTCTCGACCTGCCAAATGTCACCGGCGGGGATGCACAGTCACCGCGTGTTATTACCGCTATCGGCGATCAACTGATTGCTCTGGCAAAAAATAGCAGCGCAGAACTCGGGGTACAGAATATCAAAACATTTTTGCGTGCCGGTGACTATGCCGAAGAGATTGTCGCGGTCGCCAAAGAGCAAGACGTTGATATGATTGTGATCGGTTCGCGCGGACTGGGAAAAATCAGAGAGGCCGTTTTGGGGAGCGTATCCCAAAAAGTGCTGCACCATGCCAGTCAAACCGTCACGACGGTCAAATAACCTATCGGGATGGGACCGGTTTCACCCGACCACTCCATCCCGTCCGACACGTGAGTGTTTCTCAAATTCTCGGTATGTCGCGTTTCTTCGCACACCCGGACCCGCGATCAAGGGTCTTTAGCAAGCGTTTTGGTTGCATCAATTTGGTCATCATCAAAACGTTATTTTCTAACCAAGATTAGAAATGTCCGTTTATGGTCAGGATCGTCTTCTGGTCCTTGACGCAAACATTCGAATTGCCGGTGCCCCAGGTCTCGGGACCGGACGCTCAGGTGTCATCGGGGGCCGCCGGGCCTGGTTGTGGTTCACACAGCATCAGCACACATACCGGGTCTTCATCCGGGGGCCGCCACAGGTTCAAGTTGGTTATGTCGCCTGCATGTCAGTTTCATACTGGCCACTGTCGCCGCGTCGCAGTGCACGTTGGACTGCCGCCCCAAATGGTCGTTCAGGCTACCATTCGTTTGAAAGCGCCGCGGCTTTTCCAGTCCAGTGCTGAGTGGCGGCGTGGATTTACTGTCGCCTGACGGTCCCACAATGACGACAAGTTCATCACTTTCGACATCAAGGTTCACATCCTCCAATGCATGATTTTCGCCAAAGATTTCGACACCGGCAAGGCGCAATGCAGTCGTATAGTGTCCTTTTGAACGGCGATGCCGTGCCACATCAAATTTGGGTTTGGACCTTGGATCAGGGGTCGGCAGACGGGTTGGCCTGGTTTTGACCAGCAGGCGCATCTGGCTGCAAAGGTTTGGACCCGACCTGCTGGATTGAGAAAAATCAATGCCCCCAGGCGCGTCTGTCTTATGGCTGTAGCAATCTTTTCAACACTGAATTGGAGATAGGCATGACAAATGTTGAACAACTTCTGAAGAACACTGTCGAAGAGCTTGACCGCCTTTTGAACGCCAAGAATGTCCTCGGCGACCCGATCGAAAAAGATGGATCAACGGTGATTCCAATCGTGAGCTACGGCTTTGGTTTTGGTGCTGGCGGTACAGACGGCGGCAAGTCAGGCGATGGTGGCGGGACTGGTGGCGGTGGCGGCATTAAGCCAATCGGAGCCATCATAATTGACGACAAAGGCGCACGTGTAGAAGCTGTGAAGGGCGCGATTTCCGGTTTGGCTAAGGTTGTCGGCGAAGTTGCGGCAAGTGCTCTGGAAAAACAGAGCAAACAGAGCAGCGATTCTGGCAAGAAGAAATAGGGACCATGGCACTGGTTGCGCTGCAGATACTGTTCTGGATCATTGCGGTTTCGGTGGCGCTGTTGGCTCTCGCACTTTTTACACCACTGCGTGTGCATCTGTCGTTTCGCAGCAATCCAGTCTTGCGATCAAGCATTGATATCAGTCCGTTTGGCGGTGCCGTCGGGCAAATCCGTGTCTTTGACAGTACGCGAAAGAGAGACGCAAAAAAGAGGCCCGCTGCGCGCAAGAAGACCCGCAAAAAGAAAGCGCCTTCACGAAACACAAGTGGCACGGTTTCGCGGCGAGCGATCCGTGACCTTCCCAATGTCATTGGTCAGATGGTCAGAACCGTACATGTCGAAAATCTGGCTATTAATGGCGAATTCGGATTGAACGACCCGGCAGATACGGGTCAGCTATACGGTCAATTGACGCCGTTCATCTATGGTGCCGGGTGTAAAATACGCGTTCAGCCAAATTTCCAGTCAGCGTGTTTGCGCGGCGCGGTTAACGCGCGGTTTCGCGTGATCCCGATTGCGCTGCTTTGGCCAATCGCCGGGTTCTTATGGCGAATACGCGGAGCCCTTAAATGACCTGTTCCATCAGCATGCCATTGCAGTTCGGTGATCAACGAATTGCAGTGATATCCATAACAAAAACGACGTCTAATGACAGAATGGGTTCGTCTGCATTTGTTTGTCAAAAGCAACCGGTCTACGTGCTGTGGCGACATGATAAACAAGTGACCGCGCTTGATATGTTCGGCGATACGGTTCCGGTTGAAACGATCGCTGCGCACTACCCCAAGGAGTTGGAGGATTTCTTAAAGCCGACGTAGCGGTCGCGTGCGCAATTCTTCGAATAGGGCTGGATACTCTTAAATTGCGCGCCCAAACCATAGAGAATAGGCTGAAGGCACGCGCAGTTTGATTTTTGTCAAAGACAAATGACCGCATTGTGCCACAAATCCCTGAAGTTTCCTCGGAAGGCCGAAAAATGGAACGGAATGGCAATACTGCCGTCGCGTATATCTCGTTGACCGGGCATTCCGAGAGTCTGGCTGGGACATTGGACGGTGATTTTGTCGCCCGAAAGCCCCCTGATTTTCGCCCCGAAATATTCACCCATCTGCGTATTGGCTTTGATGGCCTGAGACAAATATTCCGGCTGGCGTCGCAGGATTTAACATCATTTGCGAACTATGATCGGATGATTTTGTGCGGGCCGGGCCGGACAATCGTCACGAATACCTTGGCGCGCCCGTTTACAGCGACGGCGTCACTCGTCAATGCATCCGAAGACACGGACAAAGCAGAAAACACGCTTGGGCATCTTCTGATTGATATTGGGCATCAGCCGGAAAGCCAACCGAGGTCGGTCAGTTGAGCGACTACACGCAGCGCCAGAACGTCTAGGCCCAGGAGGATTGGTGTGCCGGAAATCGTTTTCAGAACCGATGCGGTCACGAAAGTGTACGACACTGGTGATGTCAAAGTCTTTGCCTTGAATGGTGTGACGCTGGAACTTTATAAAGGCGAACTGGCCGTTTTGCTGGGACCGTCTGGCAGCGGAAAATCCACGCTACTGAATATTTTAGGAGGCCTGGATCACGCCACAAGCGGGCGGGTCTGGTTCGCCGACACTGAATTGACGAATTTATCCGACAGCGGATTAACCAAATACAGGCGCGACCATGTTGGCTTTGTGTTTCAGTTTTACAACCTTGTTCCCAGTCTGACTGCACACGAAAACGTACAACTGGTGACAGACGTGGCGACGGACCCGATGCCCGCTGAAGAAGCATTGACGCTTGTTGGTCTGGGCAAAAGGATGCACCATTTCCCATCCGAATTGTCGGGGGGCGAGCAGCAACGCGTGGCCATTGCGCGGGCGATCGCAAAGCGACCTCAGATACTGTTATGCGATGAACCGACCGGGGCGCTGGACAGCACAACAGGCGTTCAGGTGCTGGAGGTGTTGCATGACATCAACAGGCGATTTGGCACCACCACTGTCGTCATCACACACAATGCCGAAATTCAGCGCATGGCCCATCGTGTTCTCTTTTTTCAGAATGGCAAGATCAGTGAGACGCGTGTGAATGCTGAACGGGTTGCCCCGTCAGAAATTGCATGGTGATCCGGATGCACGCAATTGACATAAAACTGCTCCATGATTTTAAACGACTTTGGCTCCAAGCACTTGCGATCGCTTTGGTTCTTGCCTGCGGCGTTGCCATCTTGTTGACCGCGGTCGGTATGTATTCTGCTTTGTCTGAAACCCGCGCCGCCTATTACGAACAGAACCGCTTTGCAGATATCTTTGCGCAAACGGCGCGCGCACCACTGTCGCTGGTCGATGAAATTTCGCGTATTGACGGCGTGCTTACTGTTGAACCCCGTATATCGGGTGAAACGCTTTTGGATATTCCCGGGCAGTCCGGAATTGCCGTTGGCCGGGTGTTGTCATACCCGGAAACGGGAGACCCGCTGTTGAATGTACCGCTGTTGCTTTCAGGGCGGCTTCCCGATCCGCGGCACCCAAACGAGATTATGGTCAATGCACCATTTGCTGATGCAAATGGCTTTCAACCCGGTGATCGACTCAGCGCTACGCTGCGTGGCCAGAAACGGGAACTGACCATTGTCGGCACTGCGTTGTCTCCTGAATTTGTATATACTATCGGCCCGGGCGCCCTGATGCCGGACGACGGTGCATTTGGCATTATCTGGATGTCCCAAAGAGCTGCTGCCGCCGCCTATGACATGACCGGCGCATTCAACGATATCTCATTGTCCCTGGCGGCACGGGTTGAAACGGAACCAGTCATAGACAGACTGGACAAACTATTGGAGCCATATGGCGGCTTGGGTGCTTATGATCGCACCACCCAAACATCCAATGCCTTTCTGGATGCTGAAATCAACCAGCTCAAGGCGATGGCAGCAATATTGCCCCCAATCTTCTTTGGTATTTCAGGCTTTCTGGTCAGCATGGTGATGAGCCGAATTGTCGCACTGGAACGCAGTGAAATCGGACTGCTGAAAGCCACCGGATACTCAAACACCGAGATTTGCCTGCATTATCTCATGCTGGCGGGATTGATCGCGCTGGTGGGCATTGGCTTGGGATGGATTGCGGGTATGATTCTGGCCAAGAGCACGGCGGCAATGTATGCCCAGTTCTTTAACTTTCCCTTTGTGCTCTTTCGCGTTTCGTATTGGGTTTATGCGGCGGCGGGTCTTGCGGGATTGCTGACAACCAGTGCCGGGGCTGCGCACAGCGCACTGAAAGCCGCCTATCTTGCGCCAGCGATCGCCATGCAGCCCCCTGCCCCACCCCGTTTCAAGCGGTCACTGGTGGACAAGGCCATCACCGCGATACGCCTTTCCCAGCCAACAATCATGATTTTACGCAGCCTGTTCCGATGGCCACTTCGTAGCTTTTTCACGGGTCTGGGTCTGGCACTGGCCGTGGCATCCGTCATCGCCTCTATCTTTATTAACGACGCTCTGGATGAAATCGTCGATCTCGCATTTTATCAAACCAACCGCCAGGACGCGATTCTGCTTTTTGCAGAGGATGTGCCGGAAATTGCGTTGGAAAACGTGCGGGATTTACCAGGAGTTTTACAGGCCGAAGGCCAGCAGTTTCATACTGCTGTTCTGTATTCCGGGCATCTGTCCAAGCGTGTCGCAATAGAAGCCCGCAGGCCTGGAACGGACCTAAGCCGCATTCTGTCGTCAGATGGACAATCAATGTCCGTGCGGCCGGGCGGAATTGTGTTGTCAGAACGTCTGGCAGAACAATTAGATGTGAAACCCGGGGATATCATCGAGGCTAAATTTCTGAGCGGCCGTCAGGAGACCCATCAACTGATGGTCACAAATATCGTTGAACAGCATTTTGGACTTGGCGCCTATATGGATCTGGACTTTCTGAACGCGCTGTTTCGCCAGGCACCGCGTCTTTCGACGGTCAATGTCACACTTGATGATCGCTATACCGAGGAACTGAACGCAGCGATCAAGACGCTGCCGCGTGTGACCGGTATTGTACAGATGAACAAGAACCGCCGTTCCTTTGAAGAAACGATCGATACAAATATCACTGTGATGAATACAATATACATCGTGATAGCCGTGCTGATCACTGTCGGTGTCACCTACAATGCGGCACGGATCCAATTATCAGAGCGCGCAAGGGAATTGGCGAGTTTGCGCATCCTTGGGTTCAACCGCTCGGAAGTGTCGTACATCCTGGTGGGTGAGATCATGTTGATCGCGCTGCTTGCGCAACCAATTGGTTGGCTGGTTGGGGTTTGGATTGCCTCGGCCATGACTTCTGCATTCACCAGCGACCTTTATTCGATCCCGCTGGTTTTAAAGCCTGCGACGTTCTCGGTGGCGAGCCTGGTTGTCCTGACCGCAGCTTTCGCCTCGGCGATGGTTGTTCGGCACCGTCTGGACCGGTTGGATTTGATTGCTGTTATGAAGACAAGGGAATGATGTGATGAAGATTTCAACACGCACACTTGTATTGTCCACATTGGGTGCTGCGATCGTTGCCGGGCTTTTATTTGTCAGCTTTCGACAGGTACCGATTCCTGTGAATCTGGCACCGGTCACACGCGCCCCGCTCGAAGTGACAATCAACGCTGACGGTCAAACTCGGGTAAGAGACCTTTTTGAGGTCGCCTCACCCATTGCGGGAATCGCTTTGCGATCTCCGGTTCGGGAAGGTGATACAGTTCAAATTGACGAAACCGTTGTTGCCATTGTCCAACCCGCCTCTTCCGGGTTGCTGGATGCGCGCACGCGCCGACAGGCCGAAGCCTCGCTGCAAGAAGCGCTCGCCGCCCGCGATGTCGCACAGGCCGACATGCAACAGGCCGAAGAGACTGTGAACTTTGCCCAAGCGCAGTTCGATCGTGCGCAGGCTTTGGTCAATCGTGGCGTCGCATCAGTAACGCGTCTGGAAGACGATGCCCAAAGGCTGTTGGTAGCCAAGGCGTCACGCGACGCCGCCAAAGCCCGCATTGACATGACGGAAGGCACGATTGAACGGGCGCGGGCTAGTCTGGTGCAATCTGCAGAGACAGAACACACCCCTTCGAGTTGCTGCATCGAACTAAAGGCCCCCGCGTCAGGTGTCGTATTGTCCGTGGCTTCCATGAGCGAACGTCCGGTTTCGGTTGGTGCCCCGCTTGTAAGTATCGGTGACGCACGCAATCTGGAGATCGTGTCGGATATATTGTCCAGCGACGCTGTGCGGCTAGAGCCTGACAGCCTGGCCTATGTAGACCGCTGGGGTGGCACCCAACTATTGCGTGCACGCCTTGATCGGATCGCACCTCAGGCCTCTACAAAAGTATCTGCACTTGGAATCGAGGAACAACGGGTTGATGCCTATTTCACCCTGGAAAGCGACAGTCAGGAACGATCGGCGTTAGGAGACGGGTTCGCGGTTTTTCTGAGAATAGTGGAATGGCGGGCCGATGATGTCTTGCAGATACCACTAAGCGCGATTTTTCGCCAAGGCGACGACTGGGCGGTTTTCATAGCCGCAGACGGACGTGCCAATCAAAGGATCGTAACGCTTGGACGTCGTAACGAGAGGGTGGTTGAGGTGCAAAGCGGCGTTGAGCCCGGCGAAATGGTTGTCACCCATCCCAGCGACGGTATCGCTGACGGAGTCGCCCTGATTGAAAGGTCAAAATTGTGATGGGACGTTTGAATGATCAAAAAGTGCTGGACCCGATATGGCACACGATAATCGGGCAGTTCAGTGGCGGCGTGTCACCTGCTGTTCTTGCGACAGCCTATTTGGACTGGTCGTTGCATTTGCTGGCCTCACCGGACAAGCAGGCCGCATTGTTGTCGGCGGCTTTTTCAAACACAGATGCGGAAGATATCGCGCAGGATCCGCGTTTCCGGCATCCCAGTTGGCAAACACATCCATACAATGCCTACGCTCGCGGTTTTTTGTCGTTGCAAGACTGGTGGGACCAGGCAACGCGTGACTTGCCAGGTGTCGATCCCAAACACGCGCGCATTGTCAATTTTGCTGCACGCCAGTGGCTTGATATGCTGTCGCCGTCCAATTTCGCCGCAACAAACCCATACGTAATTGAACGTTCTATAGAAGAAAAAGGTGAAAACCTTACACGCGGTTTGCGTTATTGGATCGAAGACTTCAATCGCATGACATCGGGTCGTCCGCGTCGCGCGAGCGGCCACGTTGTTGGCACCGACCTTGCGACGACACCCGGTGATGTCGTGATGAAAAATGAATTGGTCGAACTGATCCGCTATCGGCCGACCACAAAACATGTTCACCCTGAACCGATCCTGATCGTACCCGCTTGGATCATGAAATATTACATACTGGATCTGACTCAACAACGATCACTTGTCGCATATTTGCGCGATCAGGGATTTGAGGTGTTTATCATTTCCTGGAAGAATCCTGGTGACTCTGACGCAGACCTTTCGATGCAGGACTATCTGGATTTGGGTCCGCGCGCGGCTTTGGCTCATTTGAGAAAAGCCGGCGCTGCACATGTTCATGCCGTCGGTTATTGCTTCGGTGGGACCCTGCTGTCTATTGCCGCTGCCGCCATGGCAAGAGACAGGGATCAGACGCTTTGCACCGCCAGCCTGTTGGCTTCTCAGGTAGACTTTTCCCAACCCGGTGAACTTAGCCTATTCATCAACGAAAGCCAGGTTGCATTTCTAGAGGATGTGATGGCCACCAAGGGTTATCTGAAAGCTGATCAAATGGTGGGTGCTTTTCAGCTTTTGCGGTCAAATGATCTGATCTGGAGCCGGGTGGTCAGGCACTACCTGCTTGGTGAACGTACGCCGGACAATCCTTTGATGGCCTGGAACGCGGATGCCACCCGAATGCCAGCCAAAATGCATTCGGAATACCTTAGACGGCTCTTTCTCGAAAATGCTCTGGCGCGGGGGCAGTTCACCGTCGATGATAGCGCTGTTGCGCTGACGGATATCCGCTGTCCTATCTACTGCGTGGCGACGGAAAAGGACCATGTTTCACCATGGCAGTCGGTCTATCGATTGCAGATGCTGACGGATACAGATGTGGCATTTGTACTGACAAATGGCGGCCATAACGGCGGCATCCTGTCCGAGCCCGGTCACAAAAACCGACACTTTCGTGCGGCCCACAAGGTTGAGGGCGATACGCATATTACGGCTACAGACTGGTTCGAACGACACGCGCCACAAGAAGGATCGTGGTGGGTGCATTGGTCAGACTGGCTAAAAGCCAACAGTAGCGACCCGATCATCCCGCGCACGTCGCGCACCAAAACACTTGGCCGCGCACCCGGTCTTTACGTCCTTGGGTGAACTTATCAGGGCCCGTCATCCTCTTTTGGCACGAATACTTTGGTACTCATTTCGACCAGTTGTTTTGTTTCGGCCTGGTACTGGTCGATGGCCCTTTGGATGAACTGCGCCTGAATTTGCTGAAGATCGGTCATGTTGTTGCAATGCAGGATTTTTTGCTGCGTCTTCACATCTTCCTTGATCCGCTGAGCGACAAAACCAATCACTTCGGCGCCCATATCGCCCAAGGCATCCACCCAAGCGGTATTCATTTCAAGCATATTGCCCAAACCGGCTTCCTGAAGTTTCGAAATCGCGCCCAAAGGCGTATTATCGTCGGTGGTTGTGTCGTTACCTTGCTTTTTGCCCATGTCTGATCCTCCAATAGCTGTTCGCGCCTTTTGAACATAACCGCGTTAGAAGATGTACCAATTGACATTGCTCAAGGCGACAACACCGCAGAGTCGGATATCGATCAACGTGACATCACCCGGAGAAATCGCGTGCCAGCCAGCAACAAAGAACGTGGCCTGACCGACCAGCAGGTTCAGGCCGCGCGCGCTGCTGCGGGTTGGAATGAGTTGCCGCCGGTGGCAAGCGCGAGCGCCGTCGGTGTCTTTTTTCGGCAATTCTCCAGTTTCCTTATTCTTATTCTGATTCTGGCGGCAGGGGTTGCTCTTGCCTTGGGCGAAATTCTGGACTCGGCCACAATTGGCCTTGTTGTCTTGCTGAACGCGGTTTTGGGTTTCGTGCAGGAATGGAAGGCCGAAACCGCACTTGCATCCCTGCGCCAGATGCTTTCGCCCAAGGCCATGGTTGTCAGAAACGGTCAGGAACAGAATGTTGCGGCACGGGAAATCGTGCCCGGCGACATTCTTGTACTGTCGCCGGGCATCAAAATAGCTGCTGATGCCGAATTGGTTCGTTCTGCGGAACTCCGCACCGACGAAAGCGTTTTGACCGGAGAGTCCCTGCCAGTCAGCAAATCTACCAAAGGCCCGGAATCATTCGTATTCACCGGCACCTCTGTCGTCTCGGGGCGTGCAGAGGCACGTGTTACTGCGACTGGTTCGAAAACAGAGTTTGGAAGGATTGCCGGGCTAACAGGTGCGGTCGGCACCAAAGTCACCAACCTGCAAATCAAACTGGGCCAGCTGGCCCACCAACTTGGTATTGCGGCTATTCTGGTTGCAGCAGGCGCAAGCGCACTGGGCATCGTCCTTGGCCGGGACATTTTCGAAATGGTCATGACGGGCCTGTCCCTTTCTGTGGCGATGGTGCCAGAAGGCTTGCCCGCCGTGGTCACAATCACTTTGGCGCTTGGCGCGACAGCGATGGTACGACAGAACGCCTTGGCGCGACGACTTCAGGCGGTGGAAACTCTGGGGGCGGCCTCGGTGATCTGCACTGACAAGACAGGGACACTCACGGAAAACAAAATGACCGCGACCCATATCTGGACGTGGGATCGTGTCTATGACGTCACCGGGACTGGATATGATCCAACGGGGCATATCGAATATAACGGCACCCGTCTCAGGGTTGGTGATGACCCGGTCCTGAGTGCGGTTTTAGAGACAGGTCTTGTTTGCAGTCACGCAAGCCTAATCAGGGACGGCGACAAGTGGAACATGATCGGCGCACCAACCGAGGGTGCCCTTGTCACATTGGCGTTCAAAGGATGGTGCGATCTGGCGACACGGGATCTGTTGCTCGCCGAAAAACCATTCAGCAGTGCCCGAAAACGGATGAGTGTCTTATATCAAAACGATAACCAAAAACGTGTTTTATCCAAAGGCGCCCCAGAGCAAATACTGGACATCTGTACAAGCATCCTGGGCCAGGACGGGCTACACGATATCACGCCCGACGACCTTGCAATTATCAATGATGCATACACAGACCTGGCGGCCAGGGGATTGCGTGTTATTGCCGTCGCGCACCGCAATATTTCCGGCACCACTATTGTCGAGGAAAACCTGACCTTCCTCGGGCTGGTTGGTCTGATCGACCCACCCAGAGAAGAAGTGAAATCGGCCATCGCATCGGCGAAATCCGCGGGCATACGGGTGATCATGATCACTGGCGACAGCCCGGTCACGGCGACGGCCATTGCCAAGCAGCTTAGCATCGGCGTTTCGCGCAACCTGACCGGAGCAGAGCTGGACGCGCTGAGCGAGGATCAGTTGAAAACGCTTCTGGCCGAGGATGTGTTGTTCGCCCGTACCAAGCCAGAGCAAAAGATGCGGATCGTCGCCGCGCTTCAAGGTCAGGGCCATATCGTGGCGATGACAGGTGATGGTGTTAATGACGCGCCGGCGCTTAAGAAAGCGGACATCGGCGTGGCAATGGGCATTCGGGGCACGGACGTGGCACGGGATGCGTCTGATCTGGTTCTGCTGGATGACAACTTTGCCACGATTGTCCGGGCAATCGGCGAAGGCAGACGGCAATTTGCAAATGTTCGAAAATTCGTGCGCTACCTTTTATCCTCGAATGCGGGCGAGGTGATTGCGCTGGTTGTTAACATCGCAATCGGTGGGCCGTTGGTATTCCTGGCCACACAGATCTTGTGGATGAATCTGGTCACTGACGGGGTAACCGCCGTGGCATTGGGCATGGAGAAATCCGAGCCCGACCAGATGCAATATCCTCCGCGCAACAAGAACACGCCGATTCTTGGTACAGGCGGTATTCTGACCATCTTGCTTTTGGGTTGTTACACCGGAGGTTCAAGCCTTTGGATTTTCTTTCAATTGCTGGATCAAGGTGTGGAACTGGCACGTACGACGGCATTTACCGCCATGGTGGTGTTTGAAAAAGTCAGCGTGTTCGCGTTTCGCTCATTGCGCCTGCCGGGATCGAAAATCGGCTGGTTCAGCAATCCCTTTCTGCTGATTGCCCTAACTGCAACACTTGGGATGCAAGTGCTGGCAGTCTATTGGGCACCTTTGCAGACCATGTTGCGAACCGTACCGATGGGCGTTGCAGAATGGCAATGGATCGCCATATTTTCGCTTCCCATATTAATCGTTCCCGAGTTATTGAAATTTATTGCTGCCCGGCATCAGCGGGAAACAAAATAGGCCAATTGGCTGGCAAGAAAAGTGATCAAGACAAGGATCGAGTCGAGCCCGAACATGACGATTTTGGGTTTACGCCTTACAATCAAACCAACGAGGAATATCGCCGTTACGACAATCCCGAACGATAGTGCCAAACTGACAGTCTGCGAGGTTTGCTGTAGGATCGGCCCCTCGCGGAACAGGATATCTGCCGGAAAAACCAATACCAGCATGATCAGATTGCTGCCAAATATATTCGATATTGCCATCGTGTAGGCCCCAATCCGGACGGCTGTGATACTGGTCGTCAATTCCGGCAGCGATGTCGCCCCAGCCAAAAGCGTCACACCGATGAACCCTGCGCCAAGGCCGGATTGATCTGCGATGCGTTCTGCGAATAAAACCAGCAAAAAGCCAAAAACAAGAATCCCTGTACAGGCCAATGCAGCTTGCCAGAGAAGATTTGTGTTTCCCGCAACTGACAACCCGGATGGGGCAGGAAAGGGAAGCGGGTCCGGATCCGGCAGATCGACCGGAACCCAATCACTTGCATCATCATAGCGCCGCAACAGCCAAATTGCCCCGACATAGGTGACCGCGATCAACACGCTGCCCAGACCAACATTGAAGACAACAAGCGTCTCGCCCAATCCAGTGATAACCAAAGTAACAGACAGCAAGAGCACCAACAGGGTCGCTTCCAGCGCGTGATTGGCTTTGCGCGGATAGTTTGTGATCGCACCGCGGGCCCAGAAATCAGACATTGCAAGAATGGCCGTTTGCAGGGCGATGCCGCCAAAAAGGTTGTTCAGAACCAGATCACGCGATTGCTGGACAGCAGCAGTCAATGTCGTCGCGACTTCGGGTAGTGACGTGGCAAGCGACAAGAGCAGTAAGCCAACCAGCGATTTTGCCAGTTTGAACCTGTCTGCAAGCGTGTCAGCAAGGTAAGCAAGCCTTGCCCCCGAAAACCAGACAACGGCTGCACAAACCGCAAACGCCAAGAGACTCTGTGGTAGTGTTGTAAAAAAGATATCCATGGCTTTGCGCTAACGAAATTTCGGGTGATCTGGTTGATATTGCTCAATTCGGACCTCGGCCGGCTGCGCCACTATCGTCGCATGCAAAGCGATCATGGTCATAGCCCCGATGAAATTGCGGCACGTTTGGCTTCGGGTCGTCAAAGCGCCTATCTGAAAGACATGATTTATGGCGCGATCGATGGCGCGGTGACGACTTTTGCCATTGTCGCAGGCGTGGAAGGTGCTGGACTTTCTTCTGGCGTCATCGTGGCGCTTGGTGTTGCAAGTATCCTGGCAGACGGGTTTTCGATGGCAGCCAGCAACTATTCGGGAACCAAGGCCGAACTTGATGACCGCAAACGGATTGTTCGCGTGGAAGAACGGCATCTGGACGAGTTCAAAGACGGAGAGATGGAAGAGTTGCGCCAGATCCTGGCCCAGCGCGGATTGTCCGGCGATGTTTTGGAACAAGCCGCAATGATGATCTCGCAGGACAGGTCAAAGTGGATCAACATTATGCTGACCGACGAGTATGGGCTATCTGGTGCGCAGTCTGATCCAGCCCGCGCATCGATTGCCACGTTTCTGGCATTTCTTGCGGCGGGATCAGTGCCTTTGACACCATACGTTCTTGGGCTGGGCAATGCATTTCAACTATCGGTTATTGCGACACTTCTGACCTTTTTTCTAATCGGTGCAGGCAAAAGCAGATGGTCCCTGGCCCAGTGGTGGTGGTCCGGATTAGAGACATTTGCGATTGGTGCCACGGCAGCATTGATTGCCTATGGCGTTGGCAGCTTTGTCTACCCAGCCGGCGGTTAAGGAGATTGAGAAAAGTCAATGAGTCGCGCTGGATTCGTCGTAGATTTCACAAAAGACGGGGTTCTTGATGTTCTCAAATTCGATAAAACTCTGCACGATCAGCGGGATCGAAATCAAGGTTGATCCGAGTTGGCTCATTATCGCAGGATTAATCACCTGGAGCCTTTCAAAACAGTATTTCCCCGCAGTCTTTCCGGATCAAACGAACGCGACATATTTCTACATGGCGTTGTCGGCGATGTTGCTGTTCTTTGGGTCGTTGCTTGTACACGAGTTGGCGCATTCTGTTGTCGCGCGCCGGAACGGCGTACCCGTCGAAAGGATTACCCTTTTTCTGTTTGGTGGTGTTGCGGAACTTGAGGCCGAGCCTCAGTCGGCGCGCATTGAATTGTGGGTGGCCCTTGCCGGCCCTGTGATGAGCTTTTCTCTTGCCTTTGGGTTCTGGTTTCTTGCTGTTTTCGCAGGCGCATTGCCGAACCTTTCCGTCACCCAAGCGGTCTTTTCCTACCTGGCGCTGATAAATTTCATTCTTGCGGTCTTCAATTTGATCCCTGCATTCCCGCTGGATGGTGGACGTGTGTTGCGTGCATATTTGTGGCACCGTTCCGGAGATTTGCTGCAGGCGACCAAAACAGCAGCGAAATCTGGCGCAGTTTTTGCCTATTTCTTCATGTCACTCGGGTTGCTTGCGCTGTTTCAGGGCGCAATTCTAACCGGGCTTTGGCAGCTTCTGCTGGGGGGCTTTGTGCTGTTTGCGGCGCGGTCAAGTTATCAGGCACAACGCATGCGCCTGCTGTTCAAAGGCAAAGCAGTTGAAAATCTCATGAACCCCGTACCCGTTATCGTGTCGCCTGACATGCAGTTGTCCGATTTCGTGAACGAAATCATGCTGCGCAGCGGGGTCAGTTTTGTGCCGGTAGTGGAAAACAAGGTGCTTTTGGGGCATATGGACCAAACGCTTCTTTCCGGGATAGATCGCAATAACTGGGCCAGTACCCGTGTCGGGGATGTGTTTGCAGGGCTTGATCCTGAAACGACCGTTGGTCCGGCGCTGCCAATTCAAGATTTGTTAAAGACCATTTCGACGACCGGTCAGCGCAAGTTTCTGGTCGTGGATGATCACGCACTAATGGGGGTCATCACACTCGCCGATCTAACCCGTTTTTTGCAGATCAACGATCAGTTCGTCGGCGGCACATCCGCACAGCAACGATGAGGTTCAAAAAAGTACAACAGATGTATGCCTTCAACGGGCCAAGACCTGGCGGGCCACAGGACCACCTGGGCCAGCCACAGGACCACACTGGCAGTCCGGTAATTCCACAGATTTACGCGAATGACCGGGTCAAGCCACCGACAGACACGCACATTTGGCCAAATGATTGACCCGCTGAGTGGTGCTGCCAAGGATAAGGCTGGCGACCCTGCTTAGTCCTCGACGGCCGGTTACGATCAAGTCCGCGTCAATCGTTTCGGCGTGATTCAGAAGCTCGGCGGCAGCATCACCATGCGGCATATGGGTCTTGACGTCTGTGCAGCCTGCGTCCGATGCGATTTTCAGTCCTTCGTCCAGAACCTTTTGGCCAGCTTTGTCGATTTCCTCAAAACTCGGTTTTGTCGTTGCAGCATGATACCCGGCCACAGCACCGACAACGAATGCGGCTGTTTCCGCGTGAGGCACGTGAACAAGTGTTACGGTCGCCGAATAGTGGTTGGCCAGATCACATGCAATGCGGGTCGCGGCCTTGGATTTTTCGGACCCGTCTAGGCCCACGATTATCTGATTAAACATATTGTATTTCCTTCTTTTTGGGGCCGCGACTGGATTGCCATAAACGCGTCCCGGCAAGTTTCGATGCGGCAACGAACTGCGCGCTTTGACGTTTTTTGTTCTGGTTAATTGGCCGCGAATACCGCTGGCCCGGCGATACAACGTCCGCCCGCCTTTGTGTCATCCGATCTGGCGGCGTTTTTGACCAGCGACCGGAATGGGGGCCTTTTGCCGATCCCAGATCAGCATGAAACCGGTCTTTGCGTGCGCCAGCCCATACCACCCTGAAAGCCACTGATTTCATCATCCATCCCTGATCATTTGCCGCGCCCAGTCTTGCAAACGCCGGCCGGTGCGCTTTGACCAATGTCAATTCAGGCTTGCATCTTACGTTCAGCATTCGGCACACTTGACCCCAGACAAAGGGAGAATATGGAAAACGGCGTCCACGACAGAGCTGTACTGCATGCAATGCTGGAGGCGGCGGTTGATGCTATTATCGTGTCGGATCAATCGGGCACCATCGTTCGGGTCAACCCGGCCGCCTGTCAGCTATTCCAATACGATGCCGCCGAACTGATCGGGCAAAGTGTCAATATCCTGATGCCAGAGGCACTGGCGCATTTGCACGACGACTTTATGCGCCGTTATATCGAAACTGGCGAAAAGCATGTCATTGGAAATGGTCGGGATGTCGAGGGCCAGCGCAAAGACAAGAGCCTTGTTCCATTACATCTGTCAGTCGGCGAGACACGTGTCGCCGACCAACACATGTTCATAGCCATCTTGCATGACCTGACGCGCCGCAAGGCAACGCAAGACGCATTGGCCCGGTCGCAACGGCTTGATGCGATCGGCCAGATGACCGGTGGTATTGCCCATGATTTCAACAACCTGCTGACAGTCGTCATCGGCAACCTCGAACTACTGGAACGGCGCGGCGCGAATGAAAGACAGGTTTCGCTCATTCGTGATGCGCTGGAATCTGCTGAACTTGGCGCCGAACTGACGTCGCGGTTGATGATTTTTGCGCGCAAGAGCCATCTCAAACCTGTCAAAGGTGATTTGCGAATATTTTGTCAAGACGCCCTGGCGATCCTGAAGCGTACGCTGGGGTCAAGCTATGTCATCAAGACTGATTTCGCGGCAGAGTTGGATCTGGTCATGGTCGATCCGGTGCAGTTGCAATCGGCTTTGTTGAATCTGGCCCTGAACGCGCGTGACGCAATGGGACAAAAGGGCGAGCTGCTTTTTTCGATTTCAAACGTAGCGATAGATGACACTTACATGGCGCAGGAAACGGATATTGAACCTGGTGACTATGTCCGTCTTTCGGTCAGTGACAACGGCGCGGGGATGAATATCGAAGCACAACGGCGCGCCTTTGAACCGTTCTTTACCACGAAATCCGACAGCGGCGGCACAGGTCTTGGGCTTGCCATGATCTATGGGTTCGTTCGTCAGTCCGGAGGTCACATCACGCTTTATAGCGAGTTGGGGCTGGGAACGAGTTTTGGTCTGTATTTTCCGGCCATTTCAGGTTCTGGCAAGACAGCCGCAGCCCGCAAGGTCACCAGCGTTCCTGCCCGACATGGACATGGCGAAGTCATCATGGTCGTCGAGGATAATTCCAAAGTTCGAAAGCTTTCTGTCGAACGTATTCGCGACTTGGGTTTTGCAGTTGAAGCAGCCACCAATGGTGACCAAGCTTACCAAATGCTAAAAGATGGCGTTCACGCGGATATCGTGTTCTCTGACCTTGTCATGCCCGGTAATCTGAACGGATACGATCTGGCGGCCAAGATTGCGGCTGAATTTCCGGCCATCAAAGTTCTTCTGACATCAGGGTACGCAAGCGATGTAGTGACCAACGCGATGGCGCATGACAGGCCATATTACATATTGCACAAACCGTACCGGCAATCCGAACTGGCCGACAGGCTTCAGGCGCTTTTGGCCGGTGACGGCGTCGATTGAACATTTTGAACGTCGCAGGTCAGCACATAACCGACGCCACGCACAGTCTTGATCAGTTTGGGTTCGGCAGGGTCGCGTTCGATTTTCTTGCGCAGTCGGGCGACTTGATTGTCAATCGTCCGGTCCAGAGGCGACCAGGACTGCCCGCCTATCAAATCCATTAGCTGATCGCGCGACAAGACACGTTTTGGACGTTCCAGGAAAACCGATAGAAGACGAAAATCACCACTGGTCAGCCCACAATCGGCACCCCCACGATCGATTAATTCCAACCGATCCGGAATTGCCGTCATACCGTCAAAGACGAACTGCGGGCCGGCGTGCAATGCTGACCCATGCGTCGATAGTGCGGCCGGTGATGCATCCTCGCTGGAACTGCTCATCTCTGACCTGCGCAGCACGCTTCTGATCCTTGCGACGACCTCTCTGACGTGAAACGGCTTGGTGATATAATCATCTGCACCGATTTCAAGCCCGACCACCCGGTCAATCACATCGTCTTTGCCCGTCACCATCACAATCGGAACTTTGGATTGGCGCCTGATTTTGCGGGCGATATCAAATCCGCTGTCAGCACCGAGTTGAATGTCCAAGGTGACGAGATCTATTTTTGTTGCACCAAGCGCGTCCAGCACGTCGTCGGCGTTGTCTGACTCGCGCACACAAAATCCTTCGTCTTCCAGGACGTTACGTAGCAGCGCTCTTATTTTTTTGTCGTCTTCAACGATCAGAATTGTTTGGCTTGTCATAACAGCGTCTTCGGCCCACCCTAATTTGTTCGCCAGATAATAATCAGCAGCCGTCTGGTGGCAGGAATTCTTGCGTCATACAAAACGATACAAACCCGTGCGCCTTCAGCATAACTCAGAATACATTACCCGTACAAGTTGACCCGGAATTCAAATATGGGGCCAACATCAATGTATGTCACAATCACAAGCGATCCGACCTGGGCTTTGCCACCGCAGAGACTTGGAAGCAGAAAGACGAAGTTGCCGGAAACACATCTTAAGGCAGGATCGTGCCTTTATTTCGAAGGCGACCCGGTTGAACGCCTTTATCAGGTCAAAAAGGGCGTGTTACGATTGACCCGACTGCTGGAAGATGGGCGTCGACAAGTCATCGCCTTTGGGTATCCTACTGATATCGTTGGATTTCCATCTGATGGAGTGCACCACACCGATTGCGATGTTCTGGTTGATGCGTGTCTTCAACCTTACCGCAGATCCACCCTGGAAGATGGTGGCGGGGACCCGCAGTTGCACCGCGATCTGTTGCAGGCGGCGTTGCGTGAAATCAGCGCAATGCAAGATCACTTTATGATGCTTGGGCGAAAATCCGCGCTGGAAAAGGTCGCGTCCTTTTTATGTGTCCTGACGGACCGTGTCGGCCAGAATCTGGGGGAATACAAACAAGTCGATCTGCCAATGAGTCGTGGCGACATCGCCGATTTTCTGGGCCTGACGACCGAAACCGTCAGTCGAACACTCACCCAACTGCGCAAAAACAAGATCATCGCGATCGACAACATCCACACGATCATCATTTTGCGTCCAACAGCCTTGTTGGGCTTGTCATTCGGGGACCGCGACTAGGCGGCACCGAAAATTGCGCCATGCCGCGCGGCGGCAAAAATCGTGCCGCCGCTATATGACCGTCGCTAGGGTGCTGGCCAAAGTGCACGAATCGCCGATGGCAGATTGGCGCGGACGTCCTGCACCTCACCCACACTTACCTTTGCATTCAGCAATTTGAACACGCAACTGATATCGTCGGGGCCACGATATTCTTCGGTTTTGGTCAGATGCGCTTCGATGAACTTGATGAAATCGCTGGCGGATCGTTCTTTGATCGGCGTCTTTTTCGGAACCCATCCCTCAAATAACATCCCGCGGATCAACAGGGGAAGTTGGGCTGAAAATTGCGCCAGTTCGTCGGTCGACAGGTGATCGCGAATGTGTTGCAATGTGGTTCTCAGAAGGCGCAGGGCGCTCTTTCGGGACGACCAGTCCAGCCGATCCGCGAGCTCATTGATCCACTCGTGCGTTGTGTGAACAGAATGATCGATCACTTCTAAACCTTGCGCAGACATATCAATTCTCCTGATGGTCGGTTTCAGTCTTTAATTGGCTTCATGTCGACATCGAATGCCTCGCCCGGATTGCCGATGAAGTTTTGGAAAATAGCGTTTGTTATTGCTCCGATCCCGAGCAGAACAAGCGTGTAGTTTGCAACCCATCCAACGAACGGGATGAAGTTCAACAGGGCAATAACTGTGATCGCAGCGCCAAACACCAGAAGGCGGGTCAAGTTGGATGGGTTTTCGTCACCGCCGAAAGCCGCCCAGATGCGCATAGCGACACTATACGCCCCCAGCGCGTAACCCAGTGTCCAAGCGACAATAATTGTCAGCACTACGATGAACACGAACGGCAGCCCAATAATCGTCAAGCCGATGACGGGGACCATGCCAAACAACATCGACAAACCGATGACACCGGAAAGGATTGATCGCCCTGGCGCGCGCGCGATGCTCTGGCGCATCTTGGATAATCGTTTGGGCATGAAACCCAATGTCAAAGCACCAAGCGCCAGGAAGAACAACAAAGAGACGATAAATCCGAACAACAGCGATGCAGTGGTCGGAAGGATTGGCATGTCTTTGCGCACGTCCTCCCACTGATCCCAGGCTGCTGACAGCGAAGCCTTTTCAAACACCACCCGTTCGGGCGGCACCACACTGTCGGGGACAGAAATTTTATCCGTTGTCGAATAGGTGAGAATTCCGCCGATACGGGCCTTGGACCCAAAGGATATGGATCGCGCCAAAATTCTGACATCGCCTTCGATCGGTGCATTCAGCACCACGTCCTGTGCGGTCACCAGCAGGGAACCCAAAACAGACCCCTCGATCGTTGCGGTGTTGCCAAACATCCGCGCATTTCCGTTTGTGGCGGAACTGGTACTGGTGCGGACAGAAAACCCGGCGATCGTCAGGTCCTTTGCCACCTGACTGCGCACCAGAACCGACCCCCCGAAAGCATACAAATCCTCGGAGGTGTCGGCGTTAACGGTGACATCCAGTCCGGTGGCATGCAGATCACCATTGGCCTGACCGCTGACAGTCACCGTTCTGGCAGCGGCAAAGGCATCGCCAGAAGTTTCCAACGTTTCGTTGACCAGTGCGCCCGAAATGAATGTATCGCCACCACTTTCAAACTGGTTGGTGTCTGACCATGCCATGGCAGCACTGAGGATAAGAATGCTGGCCACCAGAATTTTGTGCAGAAGTTTCATGTGCTGCTCCCGATCAAGTTTTCTGTCGCGATTTTTTTACCCTGTCGCGCGAGTAATCGATTGATCCTGATCAATCGCAGACCTTTTCAGTTTGCTAGGAACCGTACGGCACATCTTTGTGCCAGAAATCAAAATCGGAGACACATCTGACAGGAAAACGATTCCCCCGCTGGCAGTCGGTACAGGCGGGTCAACCTTCTGTCCCATTCTAAAGGCAGATAAGCCGTCCTCGCGATTATTTCTGGGTTGGTTTTTTGACACCTAACCGGGCAGCAGACGCCGCTTTTGGCACCCACCGTGTTTCGCCCGTCGATGTCTTGGACCCTGGCGCAACTGCTGAAATTGCCGTCGAGGTTCCGGGCGTCCGCAAAGAGGGTTTTGAAGTGTACATGTTTGGAGAGCGCTTGAACTTGAAGGGTAAAAAAAGTTCTGAACGCGCGGACGCCGATAACGGCATTCATCGCGTTGAACGGCGGTGTTCGGCCTGGATGTTACGGGTCTGCCTGCTGACAGGACAGTGGTGCGAAAAGCCGGCATCAGCAAAAAATGACCTGGCCTTGTGACGTTGTTTCGCGTCCGGCCGTCACCTTTGAAAGGACATAACTGATGAACCTGAAAACATTATTGGTTTGCCTCACAACGCCTGATCACGCCGATACACTGATGAAACTTGCAGTCCCGATAGCCCGCAAACATGATGCGCATCTGATTGCATTGCATACCGTCGAAGCATTGATGATCTATCCTGGTATTGCGATGCACATCCCCGAACCGGCCTTTGCAGCGTTCAGCGAAAGTCAAAAGGAAGAAGCGCTCAAAATCAAAGCGTCGTTCAGCAAACACACAGAGAATGAAAGCTTTCCAAGCGAGTTTCGACTGGTTCAGGCGCAGGCAATTTCAGCGAACGAAAGAATGGTCGAAAGCGCCCGCGCGGCGGATTTGGTGATCATGGCACACGCGGACGCGATGTCCGACAGACATGACCAGCGGCACGCACAAGCTCAGGTCATCCGCGAAAGCGGGCGCCCGGTCATCGTGGTTCCACTTGGTTATGATGGCCCCGAGATTGGCGCGAATATCCTGGTCGGCTGGAGCGACACAAGAGAGGCCGCCCGTGCAGCCCATGATTTGTTGACCGTTGCCAACAAGGATGCGGCCATCACGGTGTTGCGCGTGGGGAACGCACCAAAAGATGCGCTGAAAGATTTTGACGGCATCGATCTTGTCGAAATGTTCGCTCGGCATGGCCTGAAACCCACACTCGAACACCGCAACCCTTTGGGCGCCGATATCGCAAAGGTCCTGAACGACGTTGCCTTTGAAAAGGGTAGTGATTTGATTGTCACCGGTGCTTTCGGACATTCAAAAGCATATGACTTTGTCATTGGCGCAACCACATATGCATTGCTCAGGGACTCAAAACTGCCGGTCATGTTCAGCAAGTGAATTTCTAGGTCGGAAGCAGAATGTCCGCCCAAACTGGCAAGTGGTCAGAGGCACGTCGCGCAAGGGTGCCCTCATCGACCCCGCCCTGATAGACCTGCAGGCCGCGTCTGACAGCAAAACGATCCAATGCGGCAACCGGCCTTCGTGCGTGAAAGGTTCGGCCCGGCGTATGAACCTCAAATTCTTCATCCAGGGCTTCAAATCCGCGGTGTTCGGACCATTCGTTGAAATCGCCGGCCATCACTGTGTGCCCGCTGTCCTGTGTGGAACGGCGCAATGCATCCAGCTGCACCCTGCGATCGCGCCGTCTTAGCCCCAGATGCGTTGCGACAACACAAAACCCGCCTGCGAAATCAAAGGCGACTTGCACGGCACCACGCGGCTCAAGCCCAGGCAAATCCAACAGCGCTGTATGGGCCACCTTCAGATCGGGGCGCAGCAGGACAGCATTGCCGTGCCAACCCAAACTGACCTCGTTTTGTCCAATCTCAAGAAGATCAAAGTCGGTTTCAGACTCAATCATTTTGCGGGGTATGGCCGGCTTGCGTGGACCAAGCCTTTTGTCGGCCTCTTGCAACACGACAATATCCGCGTTTAGACCGTTGATGACGTCCAAGGTGCGTTCCGGCATGCGCCTATTGTCAAGGCCGCGTGCCTTTCGGATATTGTAACTGGCTATTCTAAGACTTTTATCTGTCATAGGGGGTATATATGTACATGCGCACAGAATTTCATGCACCCAAGCCGTTGAAGGCATGATACCGGGAAAGAATTCCAGCCCGATCATGCTTGCAATCTGGGCCATGCTTCTTCTTACGGCATTGGTCGCTTTTGCGTTTTCACGGTGGTCTTTGGCGTTTGTCAGCCTTGCAACGCTGGCTTTGTCACTTGTGCCGCCAATCCTTGCGTCACGGTGGTCGCTCAATTTGCCGGTTCCTTTCCTGCTTGCCACGACGCTGTTTTTTTTCGCAACGATTTTTCTGGGAGAGGCCTTTGACTTTTATGAACGTCTTTGGTGGTGGGATCTGGCTTTGCACGGTTCGTCGGCGATCGGGTTTGGGTTGATCGGGTTTTTGTTTGTTTTCATGCTGTTTGATGGCGACAGATTTGCGGCACCCCCATCCGCAATTGCGTTCATTACATTTTGTGTTGCGATGACAATCGGTGCGATCTGGGAGATTTTTGAGTTTCTTATGGACCGGGCATTCATGCTGAATATGCAAAAGTCGGGCCTGGACGACACCATGGGCGATTTCATAGTCAATGCCGCGGGTAGCATCGTTGCCAGCCTGACCGGATATCTCTACCTGGTGCGCGATTCCAAGATTTTCTTTGGGCGGGGGTTGTCCCAGTTCATCAAATTAAACAGGCACCTGTATCGACGATCCAAGGATCGCTTTCGAAAGTGATATCCCGCCACCGCCGGCCGGGCCAATCTTATCCAATCTGCGCCACTTGGTGCTTTTTCGAAAGCTGTCACTGCACTGGCAACATCTTCTATGGACCGGAAATCGGGATCTGACCCATCGCCAGGCAGCCAGATCCGAACGCGGCTGTCAGACCCGACAAACGCAAGGATTCCATATTTGCGCTGGCTGTGGCGCAATTTTACATAATCACCGAATAAACAGGCTGCGAATCTATTTGATTGCAGCTCACTTCGCAAAAGCACGCAGTTCGCGACTGGCTGGTGTTAGGTGACAAGGTAAGGGGCCGACATGTTATCGGTTCGCAACCAAAGCTGTAAAAACGTTGCAATCCGTCAAACCGGGTCGCCTCAGATTCGCTGTAAGCTTTTGATTTAAATGGCGCGCTGGGGAGGATTCGAACCCCCGACCCCTTGATTCGTAGTCAAGTACTCTATCCAACTGAGCTACCAGCGCGCGGACAGGCGGGATTTAACGACCACAGCCAGGCATTGCAAGGGCTGAATCATTCCGCGGCCTCATCAATTGCCACAACAGTCTTTGGCAGCATAATCTGGAAAGTTGTCCCGTTTTCGTCGGTTTGCGCCAATTCCAGCCGACCGCCATGCCCGCGAACAAGCTCGGCTGCGATTGCCAAACCCAAACCCGAACCACCTTTGCTGGCACCGCCCTGAAATGGCTGGAACAGATGGTCCACCGCCTTGTTTGGCAAGCCGGGTCCGGTATCTGAAATGGCAATGCACCAGTTCTGTTCATCCTCAAAGGCGCGAATGCAGATTTCACCGGGCCTGCCGGTGGCCATTATCGCCTGGCGCGCATTGCGCACCAAATTTGACAAAACACGGTGGAGCTGCTCGGGATCTGCCCTGATGGACAAGTTGGCCGGGACTTCTTCTGCATAGCGCATCTCGTATGTGCCAACGGCCATTCGCTCGCCTTCAAACACTTCGTGGACCAGGCCTGCCAGCATGAATCTGTTCAACGCTGGTGGCGGCTCTTCTGCGCGTCCAAAGGCAAGCGTGGTTTCACACAGATTGACCGCACGAGAGATAGAGTTGAGCAGTTTTGGCACCGACTTTTTAACACCGGGGTCGTTGCTGTTTTCAATGCGGTCGGTGAACAACTGAGCGGTCGTCAGAATATTCCGAAGATCATGGCTGATCTTTGCTACGGCCTCGCCCAATTGCGCCAGCCGTTCTCTCTGACGCAAGGACCCGGTAAGCTGGGTCTGCAACGACCGCAGTGCGGTTTCGGCCTCTCGCAACTCAGTGACACCGGCTGTCGGTTCGATAATTCTGCGCGCGTCCTCGGGGGCCTCTGCATAAGAACTCATGGCGTCGACAACGCCCTTGATCGGTTTGACCAGAAAACGGCGCACTGCCAGAAACAAAAGCAATGCGGTGAAAATCGAAATAACGGCCGATAGCAATAAAATATTGATGCCATAGTCAATCATGGCCGCGCGCATCGGTCGGGTGTCCATCGTGATTTCAATCAACAGACCGCCCTCGCGCACCGGATCACCCATCACCCGGATCACCTGGTTTTCAGGGCGGATCAGGCACAAAAGCGCGTCACGAATCAATTCAAACGCGCCGGGGGCCCGCAAATCATACGTATTTGCGATTGGGGATGGGATCGGCGAAGACAGAACGAGTTGGCGGACCTGATCACGGCGCAGCACAACATTGTAAACACCGGCATTTTCCAAAAGCTCGGCTTCCAGATCCGCCTCGATCATATCGTTCGCCAGCAAAGCCAGTGATGCGATCTGGGCGCGTTCTAGGTGCAGCAGCAGATAATCTTCGCGAAAACGTGCCACGGATGGCACAAAGATCAAAACCTCTGCCAGCATGACGAACACTATCGTCAAAATCAAAAATCGGCCCGAAAGTGAATTCAAAAACATGATCTGTCCGATATTTGAGGTTTAGGGCAATACCTTTTGCACAAAACCCACGATACGTTTGACCGCAAAGCTATCAAATAGACGTGGCGAGAAATAGGCCCCAGCGGCACGTTTGTTGATTTCCCCCATGGTGGGATACGGCGCAACCATATTGGCCACTGCTGTCATTTTAAGTTTGTTTGCAATCACGAGCGCCCAAATTCCAATCAATTCACCGGCCTGCGCGCCGGCAATGCTTGCCCCGACCGGGCGGCCTTTGACAATCATGACTTTGATGAGTCCGACGGTCTTTCCAGTCGCAATTGCGCGGTCGTTTTCAGCAAATTCAAATCGCGCGACTTCCAGTTTGGCCCCGTGTTTTTCACGCGCCTGTGCTTCGGTCAGGCCGACCTGAGCCAGCTCGGGGTCGGTATAAGTGGCCCATGGGATGTGATCTGTCCGCTGCCTGGCGGGCAGCCCGAACAGCATCGATCGGATAATGACGCCGGCATGATAACCGGCCACGTGGGTAAATTGCAGCCCACCGGCCACATCGCCAATGGCATAGACTTTGCGGTTAGTTGTGCGCAGACCTGCATCAACTTTGACCGTTCTGTCATATGCAATGTCGGCGGCATCCAGTTCCAGGCTGTCAATACTGGCCTTGCGGCCAACGGCGACCAATACATGGCTGCCTTTAAAGATGCGGCCATCCTTTGTTTCGATTTCGATGGCACCTTTGGCACCGCGTACTTCTGCTGCCAGCGCGTTTTCCTCGATCGCAATACCTTCGTCGCGCAGTCTGTTCAGCACTATTTCGGCCAGTTCAGGGTCATCATTGCCCAACGCCCTGAACCCTTCGATGACCGTCACCTGGCAACCCAGGCGGATATGGGCTTGTGCCATTTCCATACCAATCGGACCGCCGCCGATGATCAGCAAATGTTCGGGGGTTTCGCGCAATTCAAAGATCGTTTCATTGGTGTCATATGGAACTGTGTCCAGGCCGGGGATTGGCGGCACAAATGGCGTAGAGCCTGTAGCGATAACGAAACGTCTGGCCTTGATGATTGTATCACCGGCTTGCACTTCGGATGAAGATATAAAGCGGCCGTACTCGCGAATGACATGCACCCCCAGACCTTCGAAACGTTCCTGGCTGTCGACGGGCGCAATCGTATCGATCACCGCCCTGACGTGGTCCTTTGCCGCTGCATAATCGATTTTCGGTTTGACCGGGCCCACACCAAATGGCGCACCCGTGGTCATTGCATGTGCATGTTGGCCCGCTGCCAGCAGGGCTTTGGACGGTACACAGCCAAAATTCAGGCAATCCCCGCCCATCAGGTGGCCCTCTAGCAGAACGACCTTGGCCCCCATTTGCGAGGCCCCGGCAGCAACAGACAAGCCACCGGATCCTGCGCCAATGACGCAGATATCAGTTTGAATGTGGTCCATTCGTCAATTTTCCTTGTGGCGTAGGTTTTTAAACAGAATTGGCAGTGCGGCCAGCGCGCTGAGACCCAATAGCGGCAACAATATTTGTGGTTCAAAAATGATGCCCAGATCTGGGGTTTGACCGCGGGCAAATACGTCGCCCAGGCCAGCGCCAACAGATGTATAGACCAGACCGCCCGGGATGATGCCCAGGACTGTCGTCACAGCGAATTTGTAAAGCGGCACACCAACCAGCGCCGGAATCAGATTCGCCACAAAGAATGGGACCGCGGGAACCAACCGCATTAAAAACAAAACCGACCATTGATTTTCGTCGATACCGTCCTTGATGCGTTTCACTGCACCATCCGAAGCATCAAGCCGGGCCGCCAGGCGTTCCCCCATGCCCCATTTCGCCGCCATGAAGATCAGGCACGCCCCAAGAGATGCCGCAAGCACATTGAAAATCACGCCCGGAAACGTCGAAAACAGGAACCCACCGGTCAGAGTTGCAACTGTGGCACCCGGCAAAGAAAACGCCACGATGACAACATAGGCGACAAAAAATACACCCGCCGTCATCAGATAATTGTTGTCGCGAAACGCAATCAAGGCTTCGCGATTATCTTTCAATGTTTCAAACGAAAGAAAATCGCGCAGCGTAAATGCACCGATCAGCGCCACCACCACAATTATCAACAATGGCAACCGGCGACGGGTTGGGCTTTGTGGCATTTGGGTCAATTCGGTCATTTCCATTTCCAGATGTAGAACTGTCTTGCGCATAACATGCGTATTTCGACCATCCTCAGATAGCCCGATCACGGCGCCTTGATCGCCGGTGACACAATGTTTCATAGGAATCCCTGTATTTCGGTTCGGCTGAAACATTTCGCGGGCCTGTAACGTGAATATGTTGCAGTTTTTCGCCCTGATGCGAATTGACATCGCACCCGCGAAGGCCTAAAGACCGGGCTTCGAATTAGATCGACCTTGGAATCCACAACAGATTTGGGTCGAAGATGACGGAGAGATTGCATGAAGCGTACATTTCAACCTTCGAACCTGGTGCGCAAACGGCGCCATGGCTTCCGTGCGCGCATGGCAACCAAGGCTGGCCGCAGAATCCTGAATGCGCGTCGCGCCAAGGGTCGCAAAGAGCTGAGCGCTTAGGGGCTCGCCGAAAGGCAAAGACATGTTACCGTCGCGTAGACCTGCAATTGGCATTCCCGCCGAGGCTGCAGATATGTCTTCGGTGGTTTCAGTTCGTTTGACGGTCCTGAAAAAGAGATCTGATTTTCTGCGTTTGTCCCGCGCCAAGCGTTACGCCACGCCCGCCTTCGTTTTGCAATTGCAGCACAACAAAGACGCAGATGACGCTCGTAAACCAAACACGATGCGCGTCGGGTATACCTGTTCCAAAAAAGTCGGCAACGCGGTGCGGCGCAATCGCGCCAAGCGCCGCCTGCGGGCAATGGCGCGGCTGGTCTTGCCGCGACACGGGCGGCCCGGCTGGGACTATGTCCTGATTGGTCGGGCAAATACGACGGCGAACAATTCGTTTCAAGAAATGTGTGACGACCTGCGCCGCATACTGGTCCAGGAACGCGGACCTGCACAATGACGATTGCTGGCTACATCGTCGCGCTTCCGGTGCGCCTTTATCGGGTGTTGTGGTCGCCTTGGGTGGGACGCAACTGTCGCTATCAGCCAACCTGTTCTGCCTACGCCCTGGAAGCGCTGGAACGGCATGGCGCAATCAAAGGTAGCTGGCTGGCGCTACGGCGAATCGGGCGCTGTCATCCGATGGGTGGCGATGGGTATGACCCGGTGCCAGAACGAAAAGAATAACCCGGCGTCAGGGCACCAATGCCAAGTTCCCTTTGTCTGTGTGCACACGGGTCGGAAATTCGTGGCGATCCAGTTCACCCTGAATGGTCAGGAATACATCTTTCAAAAATTTTGGGTCGTCAAAGTACCAGATATGGCCAGCCGTCAGCGAATCCCCGAATTTGCTGCGATGTTCTTTGAAATATGCGCCGCAGTACAGATTAACCGCCTTTTCGGGATAGGATTCCGGCAGGCCGACGCGCCCGACACGCGGCGCAACACCAACGCGTTTAACGCTGGAAACTGACAACACATCATCCAAAGGGTTGTAGTAATTGGTCAACCGCACCGCATGACGGTAAAGCGACGATGATTTCGGGTTTCCATCTGTCATCGATTTGGCCGAAACGTCAGCAGATACCAACATAATCTGTGACACGGACCAGCTTCTGGCGGCCACGCCGGGTCGGTCATCCGCGTCGTCAAACGCTTCGCGCACAACGTAGCTGCCCATTGAATGCGCCAGAATATGCATGTTGATACGGCAATCCGGTCGCTGCAGTGCCGCAAATGACTTTATGCCCTCATCCACCAACTTGAAGGCTGTGCGCTTGGCGTCTTTTCGATCTTCGAGATAGTTCAGGGCAGAATCCGCTGCCGGCCAGTCGAAACTGACGACTACGCCTGCAAAACCGTTCTGTTCCAGGCCTTTTCTAATTTTGCGGTGCCGCTCAATCATCACGGTTTGTGGTGTGTTAAAGCCATGCACATAGAACAGGATGTCGCCAGATGGCATACCGTTCACAACGCCACTTTCGGCCTCGGCGGTTACTTTTTTGACCCAGGCCGTCTTGGTGATCTTATGGTCTGTGTTTAATTGGGACGTGTTTTCAGGTACTTCCAGAAAATGTGACCCGCCGGGTTCATTTCCAAATTCCTGCCCCCTGCGCGAGCGTACACAAAATACATAATCCATGGCAAAGCTCCTCAAATTCATTATTAAATGGTGGAAGACTACCAGAAAATGGTCGATCTCGACAGGGAATGGTTTGCACCAGCCAGGTTGAGCTTGCCCACCTAGACATTTAACAGGTCAGAATGCTGGACGACACGACAGAAATTCATCCGCTTTTTCAGGGTGCGCCGACGACGGTCACGTACAAAAAACTGCGCAAAAGAATTGTGCGCAATGTCCGTGAGGCGATCGAACAATATGGAATGGTCGAACGTGGCACCAGGTGGCTTGTCTGCCTGTCCGGCGGCAAGGACAGCTACACATTGCTTGCCATCTTGTATGAACTAAAATGGCGCGGATTGCTGCCTGTTGAATTGCTTGCCTGCAATCTGGATCAGGGGCAACCCGGCTTTCCGGCGACCGTTCTTCCCGCGTTTTTGGAACGTATGGGCGTGCCGCATCGGGTCGAATATCAGGACACATATTCAATTGTTGTCAATAAGGTCCCGCAGGGGCGGACCTTTTGTTCACTTTGCTCGCGGCTGCGGCGGGGAAATCTTTACCGCCTTGCCCGCGAAGAAGGGTGCAGTGCCGTCGTCCTGGGTCATCATCGTGATGACATATTGGAAACGTTCTTCATGAACCTGTTCCACGGTGGCCGGTTGGCCACGATGCCACCGAAATTGCGCAACGAGGATGGCGACCTTTTTGTGTATCGCCCGTTGGCACATGTCGCCGAAACCGATTGCGCCCAGTTTGCCAAGTCGATGAAGTATCCCATCATACCTTGCGACCTGTGTGGCAGTCAGGATGGATTACAACGCCAGCAGGTCAAACAATTGCTGGATCAGTGGGAATCCAACCATCCTGGTCGCCGTCAGAAAATGTTCCGTGCACTGACGAATACGCGCCCATCCCATTTACTTGATCCCAAGCTTTTTGATTTCATCGGACTGACGCGACTGGACAAAGAATTTGACGAAAATTCTCTGTAATTTCCGGGCTGCGATTAACCTCTGAAAAATGACGACCTCATAGCGTGACGGCATTCGAAGCGGATTGTCTGTTTCGCAAAAAACCTCGGGTGTCCGTACATGTTTTTCAGCCCTGGAAATGCTTTAAGTCGCCTTCGCCATACTGTTCGCGTTGCCTTGATGGGACCACAGATGCTGGCATTCATGCCGGCATTGATGCTTGGCGGCTACTGGTTCGGTGGCGAGGGTCTGCTATTATATATGGCGTTGATTTTTCCGGCCCTGTTTGCGTGGACCGGCCTGGTGTCTGGCACCGGCTCGGGCATTGATGCGCGCGACGGGACAACCGGTCTGAAAATGCGCAAGGCCGCGGTCGAGGCACTGGATCAGCATTTGGCGGCCGAGGCGACGACAGGTCTGACAACGGCGGCGATCGCAATTTCGCTTGATGACCTGCAATCTGTCGAACGACAGTTCGGCACAAAAGCGATTTCAAATATCCTGTCCCAAACCGGGGAACGCATTGCCGGATCACTGCGAAACGATGACCTGATCGTCCGTTTGGAGGCCGCAAAATTTGGTGTTGTCATGGAACCCGTCCGCCGGGCAGACCTTGAAACACTGATCCAGTTGTCGGGTCGCATTCAGGGTGCCCTAGCGGAACCCTATTCCATCGACGCCACCCGTGTGTATGTCACAGCGACGGTTGGTTTTTGTACAATCAGCCGCGCGCCATCGCGTACCGGACAGGCCGTCTTGGAAGCCGCGGAAACCGCGTTGGCGAATGCAGCCGTTTTCGGTGCCGGATCTTTAAGAGCATACTCGCCGGAATCCAAACGTCGCGAGGACGTGCGCAGTGCTTTGCGGTCCGAGATCTGCGACGCTTTTGAATGTGGCCACATGGTTGCCTGGTTCCAGCCACAAGTCTCGACGGACACGGGCGCCGTAACAGGCTTTGAAGCTCTGGCGCGGTGGGAACATCCCAAAAAAGGTTTGCTTGCGCCGGATGATTTTCTGCCGGCCGCCCAGGAAATGGGTCTTATGGAGCGTTTGGGAGAGGTTGTGATGTACCAGGCATTAAATGCCCTGCGTTCGTGGGACAAAGCAGGGTTTGCTGTGCCGGCCGTGTCGGTCAATTTTTCAAGCCAGGAACTTCGAAATCCGAAATTATGTGAAAAAATCCAGTGGGAACTGGATCGTTTTGAACTGGGACCCGAACGGCTTTGTGTCGAAATTCTGGAAAATGTTGTTGCTGATTCTCAGGATGATACCATTACCCGCAATATCTCGGCGTTGTCGAAACTTGGGTGCCGGATTGATCTGGATGATTTTGGTACCGGCCATGCCTCGATTGCGAATATTCGGCGATTTGCCGTGAACCGTATCAAGATTGACCGGTCCTTTGTCACCCGTGTCGACCGGGACCGTGAACAGCAAAATATGGTGGCCGCCGTCCTGACGATGGCCGACCGCCTGGGCATTGACACTTTGGCCGAAGGTGCCGAAACCGTCGGCGAACATGCGATGTTGGCCCAATTGGGTTGCGGGCACGTTCAGGGCTTTAGCATCGCACGCCCGATGCCGTTGGACGCCACCAGTGAATGGATCAAACAATATAATGCCCGGCGACCGGAAACACCGGCACTCGGACAGAAGGCAGGGTGATGTGCACTGATTCCATAATGATGTTCACCTGAAAATTGCTTGACCTTTCCGGCCATGGGCTGTTGAACCACCCTGACACAAAAATCATGCGCGGTGGGTCAATATGGACGATCAGAACAAGAACCTAATCCTGGCCACAGCGCTCAGCTTTTTGGTCATTTTGGTGTGGTTCGTATTGTTTCCGCCGGAACAGGCAGTTGAAACTGTGGTCGCCCCCGCGAGCACCGAAGCAACCCAGGCCGGGCCGACAGCTGACACATCGGTTGTGACTGGCGAAAACACAGCGACCAGCGCCGTCGCAGCCACACCATCGGACCAACTGGACATTGCCAGTGCGCCGCGTGTGACCATTGACACACCGCGCCTGGAGGGCAGTATTTCACTGCTTGGTGGTCGGATCGATGACCTGCGGCTCAAAGGCTACCGAGAGACATTGGACGCGGGCAGTGACATTGTGACCTTGTTGTCACCGGTCGATCAGTCGCAGGCTTATTATTCACTGTTTGGCTGGGCACCCGGCGGCGATCTGGGCTTTGACGATGTGCCGAACAAGTCAACCCTGTGGCAGGCCACCGGGCCCGGAAATCTGACCCCGCAAACGCCGGTGACGCTGACCTGGTCCAATGGCAAGGGTCTGACATTTACCCGCACCATAGAAATCGACGAAAACTATCTTTTTTCGGTGACACAAAACGTCGAAAATGGCACCGAGCAGGCCATACGTTTGGCCCCGTCGATCGAGCTGGTTCGCCACGGTGAACCTGACGATCTCAAAAACTTTTTCGTTTTGCACGAAGGCGCTGTGCGCCAGTCCGGCGAGGAATTGAACGAGATCGATTATGACGACATTGTCGATTATCCGACGGACGATCGTTGGGGCGCCCGCTCAGAGGTGGTGAATGTCACGCAGAACGGCTGGATTGGATTTACCGATCACTTCTGGATGACAACAATTGTTCCTGATGCAAACCAACCATTTGAATCCGTTCTGAAATACGATTCCAGTGCTGATACCTACCGTGCCATCGCCCGTCTGGGGACTTTGAGCGTGGAACCCGGGGCATCGTCATCAGCAACGACCCAACTGTTTGCAGGCGCAAAGGAATGGGAAACCATTCGCAATTATGAACGCGACCAGGGCATTTTCCGCTTTATCGATTCGATCGATTGGGGCTGGTTCTTTTTCCTCACCAAGCCAATTTTTGCGGTGTTGCATTGGTTGAACTCTGTCATCGGCAATATGGGTTGGGCCATTATCGGGCTGACCCTGATCATCAAGGCCGTTTTGTTCCCGCTCGCATATAAATCATATGTGTCGATGGCCAAAATGAAGGAACTTCAGCCAGAAATGGAGAAGTTGAAAGAGGCCGCCGGCGATGATCGGCAAAAAATGCAGCAAGGCATGATGGAGCTGTATCGCAAGAACAAAGTGAATCCAGCCTCTGGTTGTCTGCCGATATTACTGCAAATCCCAATCTTCTTTTCGCTTTATAAGGTTATCTTTGTCACGCTGGAACTGCGCCATGCCCCTTGGATAGGTTGGATTCAGGATTTGTCGGCGCCGGATCCGTCGTCCATTCTCAACCTGTTTGGGTTGCTGCCTTACGCGACCCCCGAACCCAGCTCAATTTTCTACATTTTGTCGCTGGGGATTTTGCCGATCCTGCTGGGCATCTCAATGTGGATTCAACAAAAGCTGAACCCTGCCCCAACGGACCCCACCCAGGCCATGATCTTCGCGTGGATGCCGTGGGTATTTATGTTCATGTTGGGCAGCTTTGCCAGCGGTCTGGTGTTGTACTGGATTGCCAACAACACGATCACCTTTACCCAGCAATACATCATCATGCGCAGTCAGGGTTACAAACCTGACGTCTTTGGAAATATGCTGTCCAGCTTCAAACGCAAGAAACCGGACAAAAAATGACCGGGGCGATAGCCCAAATCTGGCGTTATCCGATCAAGGCGCTTGGGCGCGAACCTGTAACCAGAACCACGCTCGCCGCCAACCAGACCCTGCCAGGGGATCGCCAGTGGGCGGTAGCCCACACGCGGGCGTTGTTGTCAGACTCTGGCTGGTCCGCTTGCCGGAATTTTTTGCGGGCTGCTAAAATTCCAGCTTTGATGGCAATTGAAGCGATCAGCGACGAAGACGGCGCGATCACACTGTCGCACCCGGATCGGCCAAATATTCGGTTTCATCCGGAAACTGAGGCATCTGTACTTTTTGATTGGCTGGCCCCGCTGTTGAGCGGTGGCGAATTCAGCCCCGCGACAATCGTTCGTGCCACATCCCAGGGTATGACAGATTCCGACTTTGCGTCGATCAGTCTGATCAATCTTGCATCCAATGCGGCCCTGGCGCAGGAAATGGCGATCCCGCTTTCGCCGCATCGTTGGCGCGGCAACATTTGGATCGACGGGGCCGAGCCCTGGCAAGAATTTGACTGGGTGGGCCACCGTCTGCGCATTGGTTCAGCCGAGTTGGAAGTGCGCGAGCGCATCACACGCTGCCGCGCAACCGAATCCAACCCAGATACCGGCATACGGGACGCAAACACGTTGTCGGCCCTGCAAAGTGGGCATGATCATCAGAATTTTGGTGTATATTGTGTCGTGGTGCAGCCGAGTGATATCTGTGTTGGCGACAATATCGAGGTCATAAAATGACACTTGCCTATTCAATTGCGCAGCCCGGCGACGACTCCATAGAAGCCGGTCGCAAACTGTTTGCAGGACAGACAGAATTTTTGAAAGGCGTCGTGGCGATGGATGGCCTGCCTGCGGCGGATCGTCTGGAAGTATGTTTTGCCGGACGATCAAATGTGGGAAAATCCAGTTTGATAAATGCCCTGACTGGCAGAAAAGGCCTGGCACGGGCATCCAACACGCCAGGACGCACACAGGAAATCAATTACTTCACCTGTGGTGACAGTCACTATCTGGTCGATCTTCCGGGTTACGGATTTGCCAATGCCCCGGTCAAGGTCGTCGAAAAATGGCAACGCCTTCTCAAGGCATATCTGTCGGGGCGCCAGACGCTAAGGCGCGCATTTGTACTGGTCGACTCTCGCCATGGTGTCAAAAAGGTCGACGAGGAAATTATGTCATTGCTCGACAGTTCCGCGGTGACCTTTCAGGTAGTGCTGACAAAGACCGACAAAATGAAGCCTAAGGACCTGGAAACCGTCTTGGTACAGGTCCGTTCAGCAATCTCACAGCATCCGGCGGCCTACCCTGAATTGATCCTGACGTCGTCAGAGAAGGGCGACGGGATCGAAGTATTGCGCGCAGTTATTTCAGACATTGCGCATTAGGGTATCCGTGCGGCGGCGCAACGCCCGGCAACGATTGCCCGCGTGCCACTTGCATCAACAGGGTTTGATCGCCTAAACGGGCCTGATCTTTGGAAATTGACCGATGAAAAAGCAGGACGCCATGAACCGCGATTGGATTGCCACAGCAAAGACGCTGTCACAGGCTTTGCCGTATTTACAACGCTATGACGACGCCACAGTGGTTATCAAGCTTGGCGGCCATGCCATGGGCAGCGACGAGGCGATGGAAAGCTTTGCGCGCGATGTGGTGTTGATGCAGCAGGTCGGTGTTAATCCGGTGATCGTGCACGGCGGCGGCCCGATGATCAATGCGATGCTGGACAAACTGAACATCAAATCCGAATTTCAGAACGGCAAGCGGATCACCGATGCCGCGACAATGGAAGTTGTCGAAATGGTGTTGTCTGGTCTGGTGAACAAACGCATCGTGCAGGCCATCAATTCGCAAGGCGGCAAAGCGATCGGTCTGTCCGGCAAGGATGCCAATTTAATGATATGCGACCCTGCCGATCCGGCGCTGGGTTTTGTTGGCAATCCGGCAGAAATTAGCCCGGATTTTCTTGGGTCGTTGGCGCAGGCCGAAATCATTCCGGTCATTGCCCCGATCGGCCTTGGCCGCGATGGTAAGACCTATAACGTCAACGGTGATACGGCTGCGGGGGCAATCGCCGCCGCGCTCAATGCCGACCGGCTGTTATTGTTAACCGATGTGGCGGGCGTCAAGGACGCCAATGGTGACGTGCTGACCGCATTGGATGTGAACCAAATTCAGGCTTTGATTGCCAATGGCACAATCGCCGGCGGGATGATTCCAAAGACCGAAACTGCACTGGCGGCCTTGGAAAACGGTGTGCGAGCCGTGGTAATTCTGGACGGGCGCGCGCCGAATGCGTGTCTTTTGGAATTGTTCACAGAACACGGCGCAGGTTCGCTTATTCGGGCAAGTTAGGGTTGTCCGCGCCCAATTGCAGCGGTTAGGCTTGCCCATGGGGGGGCCAAATCAAAAACGCGAACCTGGCGATTTGCCTGCTCGACTTCGCAGTAACTCTCTCGCGATATTGGGTGGCTTTCATCCGGGTTCCGAATACTTCGAATGGCCGGACATCGGCACAGTTTTGCTGTTGGGGCCTGCGGAACCAGCGTATTGGAATAACTTTCGCCAATCCCCGGAATACCGTGATCAGCGCGCAGACCCCATGGACCGCTGGTCCAAAAGAATTATTTCCGCGCTGGCAGAAGATGTCGGTGCCGTCCCGTTAATTCAATTTGGCGACGAACCGCACCAGCCATTCATCGAATGGGCGATCAAATCAGGCCGGGCCTGGATTTCCCCGGTGGGGTTGCTGGTGCACGACACGGCCGGATTGATGTTGTCCTATCGCGGCGCCCTTGCATTTCGCGATGTGCTGGATTTGCCGGATGGCGGATCGCAGCCTTGCGGAACCTGTGTCAAACAACCGTGTCAAACCGCGTGCCCCGTAGACGCGCTGAATGCGCAGGGCTATGATATACAACGGTGTCATGACTATCTGGATACCAAGGCAGGCAGTGGCTGTATGCATCTTGGTTGTGCGGTCCGACGGGCTTGCCCGGTATCACAGACATTCGGCCGCAGTCCCGGACAGTCCGAATTTCATATGAGGGCGTTCCACCCATGACCCTTGCACTGATGATTACCCGCCACGCCAAATCCAGTTGGCATGATCAGTTCGCCGATGACCATTCCCGTCCATTAAACAAGCGCGGGCGCGAATCGGCCGCTGTTATCGGTCGCTGGATGCAGACCCGTGGCTATGGTCCGGACCTTGTGCTGTGTTCTTCTGCCGCGCGCACCAAGGAAACCTGGGCAGTCATATCGGAGGAAATCACAGCCGCACCAGAAGTCCGCTTTGAAGGTGCGCTTTATCTTGCGACACCACAACAAATGCTGGATTGTCTGAAATCTGCTGGGCAGACGCCATGTGTGCAATTGATCGCACATAACCCCGGATCGGCCATGATGGCAGCAGCGCTGGTGTCAGATACGCCCACGCATCCGCAATTCGAACGCTATCCGACCGCTGCGACGTCGGTCATCGTGTTTGCGGCAGATGATTGGAGTGATGTGGATTGGGGCGATGGTCAACTGATCGAATTCGTCGTGCCCCGTGATCTGGCCGCTTCTGTATGAAAAAATACAGCCGCCGAAACGGAATTTCGGCGGCTGTAAGGGTATATTCAAACCGGGATCAGGTCGGGTTAGTTCAGTGCCCCAAAATTTGAGACAGAAATAATTTGGTCCGGTCAGACTGCGGATTAAGAAAGAATTCTTCCGGTTCGTTCTGTTCAACGATTTGTCCGGCATCCATGAAAATAACCCGGTTCGCAACCTGACGGGCAAAGCCCATTTCATGGGTCACACAGATCATCGTCATGCCTTCTTCCGCCAGCGCGATCATGGTGTCGAGCACTTCTTTGATCATTTCCGGATCCAACGCCGACGTCGGTTCGTCGAACAACATGATCCGTGGCTTCATGCACAAGGACCGCGCAATCGCCACCCGCTGTTGCTGTCCCCCCGAAAGCTGGCCGGGATACTTGTCGGCCTGTTCCGGGATCTTCACCTTTTCCAGGTAATGCATCGCCGTCTCTTCGGCTTCTGCTTTGGGTGTCTTGCGAACCCACATGGGCGCAAGTGTGCAATTTTCCAGAATTGTCAGATGGGGAAACAAATTAAAGTGCTGAAAACACATCCCCACTTCTGAACGGATCTTGTCGATGTTTTTCAGGTCGGAAGAAAGTTCAGTCCCGTCAACAACGATCTTGCCTTGCTGGTGTTCCTCCAATGCATTGATGCACCGGATCAGCGTTGACTTACCCGAGCCCGAAGGTCCGCACACAACGATCCGTTCACCACGATTAACGGTCAGATCGATGTCTTTGAGAACATGAAACGTGCCGTACCATTTATTCATATTTGTGATCTGAATTGCGACTTCGTCAGAAACCTGCATGTGGCTCCGGTCGATATCGCGGTCTACTGCTACATCAGCCATGTCTTGGCCTCCTTATCAATGTTCGGTCTGCAGCTTGCGCTCCAGCCATTGTGAATAACGGGACATCGAGAAGCAGCAGATCCAAAAGACCAGCCCCACAAAGATGTACAATTCCCAGTAAACGCCGTTCCATGCCGTATCGGCGCGGATGGCGTTGGTGAAACCAAGCATTTCAGAGATACCGATAAAGATCACCAGCGTGGTGTCCTTGAACAAGCCGATGAAAATGCCGACGATGCTCGGGATCGAGATTTTCAAAGCTTGCGGCATGATGATCAGACGCTGTGCCTGCCAATAGTCCAGGCCCAGTGAATCCGCCGCTTCGTATTGACCCTTTGGCAAGGCTGCCAGACCACCTCTGATCGTCTCAGCCATGTAGGCGGCCGAGAACAATGTGACCATGATGATGACCCGGATAACGACGTCAAAGTTCACACCCTTTGGCAGAAAGTAATTCAACAACAACAAGGCGGTAAACAGCAAGGTAATCAGGGGCACGCCGCGGATGAATTCGATAAAACCCACACACATTGTTTTGACAATGAACATGTCTGATTGGCGACCCAATGCCAGCAAAACCCCCAAGGGCAATGACAGGGAAATACCGGCCAAACCGACGACGACCGATATCAAAAAGCCACCCAGTTCCTTGGATTCTACGGCGTACAAGGAAATCGGAATGACCGATTGAATGATCCCTGCGACCGCACCACTGAAAAACAGCCACCAAATGATTGGTGCGATCAGTGCGATGATTGTCGCAGCCAGTTCGCTGAATTTCGCGACCAGTTTATAGGCCAGATAACTGACCCCGAAACCGGCAGCCACCATCACCGGGCCCCAAACCGACCCACCCCAAATCAGCCAAACCATCAGAAATGGATACACAGCAGTAAAGTAGAACAATTTGCGGGGTGCTGCATCATACAGGACCGGTGCCAAGGCCACGAACAACAGGATGAACGCCAATATCGGGCGCCAGTACATGTCTTGTGGAAAGAAGCCGAAGACCAGTTGATGCCAGCGTGCTGTCAGGACTGCGAAACAGGCACTTGGTTCGCCCCCGTTTACGGTATCCCGGATTTCGCGACATTGGGTCAACGAATCCGCAATCCAAATGCCATTCACTAACCACGGAAGAATAGACGACAGAACCAAGTAGATCACATAGATCGAAACAAGCGTCAGGATCGTATTGAACCAGCCTGAAAACAAGTTCTCGCGAACCCATTTCACGACGCCACGCTCTGTCAGGGGCGGTTCTTTGGCTTCCAGCATTTCTGTGCGGACAAAGTTAAAATCGCTCATATCAACGCCCCACCAATTTGACTGAATTATTGTAAAAGTTCATCACACCGGAAATTGACAGACTGATGACCAGATATATTGCCATCATCAACAGCATGCTTTCCAACTCTCGCCCGGTGATATTCAGGGTCGTACCACCCAGCGTGGCCCGCAAATCCATGTACCCCACGGCAATCGCCAGAGACGAGTTCTTGGTCAGGTTCAGGTATTGCGAAATCAACGGCGGAATAATAACGCGCAGTGCTTGCGGCAATATCACTAGATTCATCGTACGACTGGGCCGCATGCCCAATGCATAGGAAGCCTCGGTTTGTCCCTTGGAAATCGCCAGAATACCCGCGCGAACGCTTTCTGCGATAAAAGACCCCGTATAAAATGAAAGCGCCAACCAAAGTGCAAGGAACGAATTGCGGATATGCAACCCCCCGGCAAAGTTAAAACCCTTGAGTGCCGGATAATCCAAGCTGATCGGGCGGCCCATGATGAAAAACATCAGCAAAGCCGGAACGATAAAGATCGCGAGTTTGATCCAGAAATTCGGAAGAATGTCACCAGTGGCTTGCTGGCGACGTTTGGAATAGCGCCCAAAGGCCCATATCCCAAGCAGCGACAACAAAAACGTGATGACAACAATTATTGACCCGGCTTCCCAGACGGGTGTGGGGATGTATGTGCCCCGGTTCGTAACGGCCATTGAATCATTCAACATCATCGATGCTGCCGGATTCTCGCCACGGAATTCGCGGGGTGCCGGTGTGCCTTCTGACAGTACCGCGAAAAAGGCAATGATCCACAAAAGGACAGGAATGTTACGAAACGATTCCACATAGATGGTCATGAGCCTGGCGGTCAGCCAGTTTTTCGACAAGCGCAAGACACCCGCCGTAACGCCGATGATCGTCGCCAGAATGCATCCCAGAAACGCCACCAGCAATGTGTTCAAGAATCCGACATAGGCCGCGCGAAAATGGGTAGAATCCGAAGAATATTCAACCAGTCTTTGGTTGATGTCGTATCCTGCACGCACCGACAGGAACCCAAAATCAAAGTCTTTTCCCAGTGCTTCGAGATTGGTAACTGTATTAGATATCAGCCATGCAAACAACGAGACGAAACCTATCAAAGCAACGACCTGAATGGTCATTGAGCGATAGCGTGTGTCGTAAATTAGCTGGCTGAGGCGAAACGATTCCGTTGGCGGATCGGTCAGTGTCGTCATGAATGACGCCCCCATGCTCCCTGAAGATTGCAAGTCACCGGCGGCTTCTATTTTGTCCGCTCGGTCGTGAGTATTTCAGATTAGTCCGTAAAATGCGAAAGGGCGCGAAATAATCGCGCCCTTTGCCATTAGTGTCCTACCGGAATGGCGGAGAGTAAATCAGACCACCGTCTTTCCACTGCGCGTTCAATCCGCGCGCAAGACCGATTGGTGTATTTTCACCAATATTGGTTTCAAAAGACTCGCCGTAGTTTCCAACCAGCATGATCACGTTTTTGGCCCAATCAGCTGAAAGACCCAATTTTTCGCCAAGATCACCTTCGGTTCCAAGAATACGCTTGATTTCCGGTACACTGCTGTTCGCCGCCAGTTCAGCAGCGTTCACAGATGTAATACCCAGTTCTTCCGCAGAAATCATCGCATTCAAAGTCCAGCGAACAACGTCGCCCCATTCGTCGTCACCGTGACGCACAAGTGGGCCCAGTGGCTCTTTGGAAATGATTTCAGGCAGAATGACATGCGCTTCTGAATCTTCAAATGTCGCACGTGCCGCGGCCAACGCGGATGCGTCAGTTGTGTACACGTCGCACGCGCCAGCCTGATACTGCTGTTGTGCTTCTGTATAGGTTTCAACCGGAACCGGCTCGTAAGAAATGCCATTCGAGCTGAAGAAGTCAGCCAGGTTCAGTTCCGTTGTTGTACCGGTTTCAATACAGACAGTTGCGCCATCAAGTTCCTTGGCAGAAGAAACACCGAGGTCTTTTGGAACAATAAAGCCCTGACCATCATAGTAGTTCACGCCAACAAAGGTATTCTTCAGATCAACGTCGCGCAGGAATGTCCATGTGGTGTTACGCGCCAGCATGTCAATTTCGCCAGACGCAAGCGCTGTGAAACGTGTGGCACTGGTCAGCGGCGTATAGGACACCGCAGTTGTGTCGCCAAATATGGCGGCGGCTACAGCACGACACACGTCGATGTCAAAACCTTTCCAAACACCGTTCGCATCCGGGGCTGCAAATCCAGGTGTCCCCGTGTTCACGCCGCAGTTCAGCTTGCCGCGTGCCTTTACATCGTCCAGCGTCGCCGCAGTTGCTGCGCTGGCTGCCAGACCTGCAAGGGCCAACGCGCCAAATATTGCAATCTTTTTCATACTTACCTCTTCCTGATTTTCCACCCTGTCCAGGTGGCTTCGGCGCCCATTCACGTCGCCGATGATATCCTTGTTGCGCACGGAGTGGCCCGCGCCCGCCAAGTTTGGCCGGATTCTCGGCGAATCGTCAAGGGTATCCAGCGCCGAATGCCCCGTTTATCCTGCGTCACTTGGCCTTTTTCTGATTATTATAAGAGGTTGTAATATCAATATTTTAACTTGCAGGCGCTGAAAATTTGGGCAGCCAGCAAAAAGGCCGCACGTTTTTGGGCGGATTGCGCAGCGGCCTCTTCGTCGACACCCCATTGCTGCTCTTGCCAAAATTCATCGATTCGGGATGAATTCCACAGATCTTCTGTTGTGGTGAACCCGGCCGTTGCCGCAAAAGCCAGAATCAAGGACCCCGAAAGGCTGACAAGATCATGCATGGCCGACAACTCGAACACGGTCATCGCATGGACACGTCGGGAAAGAACCAAAAGTGCGTCGGGGTCCTGCGGCTGATGGATAACGCCAAAGCGTGGCTGCAACTGCGCCCCCAATTCATCTGCCGCCCAGACCAGGTAACGATCCCATTTCTCTTTTTGCAGTGCGACCAGTGCGGTCGGCTCGGTCGCGCGATAACACAACAAATCGGAATCGCCGTAATCGGCCAGCATCGCAGCCACTTCGGCTTTTTGATGGGTGACCTTGTCTATCGCGGCATTGGCAGAGCGCGTCACCGGCATCCTGTTGGGATCGATCTTGTCAGAAACAGTTTCCCATTCTGCCGCGACCATGCGCGCATATTGCGCGGTCGGCAGGATCAGCATTGCTTTTGCAGGCGTCAGGACTGATTTGCCATCCAGCGTAACCGCGAACCCGTCACGGGCTTGGTTGATTTCGACGGACTTCCAAAAACGCTTGGCTGCCCAGTCGCTCATATCTGGTCCTCAAACGGATCCACAGGCACATCAGAGACCGACCAGCCGAATGTATCCCAGGTTTTGGCCATATGCGCGGGCAAAGGGGCCGTGAATGACATTTCGGCCCCACTGGCGGGATGGACCAGGCGTAATGATCGGGCATGCAGGTGAAGCTTGCGGCTAATGTCACCACCCATCTGCGCGCCCCAACCATCGCCCTGGTTTTCCTGACCTGAACCGCCGTATTTGCCATCACCGATAATCGGGTGGCCGGTTTCTGCCATATGGGCACGCAACTGATGGGTGCGGCCAGTCACAGGAACCAAGGCGACCCACGCCGCCCGCGACGCAAGGCGGGTCAGCACGGCATAGTCAGTCGTGGCCCGCTTGGCGCCTTCTGTCTCATCCACCAGGCGCGGGTGAATGCAACGCATTTTTTCACCTTCGCCTTTAGCCCCGTGACCGCCGGCCTTGACCAGACCAAATTTGATCGTGCCCATTGATGGATGCGGCACCCCGGCGACGACTGCCCAATAGATTTTGCGTGTGTCGCGCGACCGAAAAGCTGCGGTCAGCTGGCTTGCCATTCTTTGTGTTCGCGCCATCAGCAACACACCCGACGTGTCACGATCCAGGCGATGTACTAAACGCGGCTTTTCATCATAGCCAAACCGCAACGCATCCGCCAGACCGTCTATGTGCCGTGTCTGACCGGTGCCGCCCTGGCTGGGCAGTCCGGCAGGCTTGTTCAGCACCAGTATATGATCATCGCGATACAGCACTGCCGCCCTCATCAATTCGGTATCTTCTTTTGAGATATGGCGCGCCGCGGCCGGTCTGACTGCATTCGGGTCCGGCAGTGGCGGAATGCGCACGGATTGGCCGGGTTCAACGCGTGACTTGGCCTTTACCCTGCCGCCGTCGACACGGATATCACCCTTGCGGCAAAGCTTTTCAATCTGTCCCTGCGTGACATGTGGAAATTTTCGCCGAAACCATCGATCCAGCCTTTGATCGGCTTCGTCCGGGCCTATTGTGATTGCGTAGATGTTGCTCATATTTGTGCGGCCCGTGTGATGATTATACCCAGCGCCAGTGCGCCGATTGAAAGAATGACAGACGCCAGAACGTATCCCCCAGCCGCCGTGACGCGGCCCGCCTCATAAAGTCTGTAGGCATCCAGGGAAAATGCCGAAAAGGTTGTAAACCCGCCCAGGACGCCGGCCATCATCAAAGGTGCCCAGCGTTCCGCCCCCTTGTCGACCATCAGGACAAAAATAACCCCCATCAGGAAGGACCCAACAACGTTGACTGTCAGTGTGCCAAATGGAAACGCCACAGACGATCCTACAAAATACCGCAACACGGCACCGATCGCCCCGCCCAGAGCCACCTGAAGATAAGAAAAAATCATGACGATTCTTTTTCCCGAACCTCTGCGAAAGTCAACTGTTCTGCCGTTTCGCGCGTAATTTGGCAAAGTAGTCCAACCGCTTTTTCAGCTCTCGTTCGTATCCTCTTTCCAACGGTACGTAATAGACACCGCGCTTCATGGTTTCTGGAAAATAGTCCTGGCCCGAAAACCCGTCTTCGGCGTCGTGATCATATTCGTAACCCTTTCCAAACCCCTGATCCTTCATCAAGGATGTGGGTGCGTTCAAAATATGTTTCGGCGGCGGTTCTGAACCGGAATTGCGTGCGTCGCGCATCGCCTGTTTGAAGGCCGTGTAGATCGCATTGGATTTCGGGGCCAGTGCCAGATAGGCGACCGCTTCTGCCAGCGCCAGTTCGCCCTCTGGCGATCCCAGGCGTTCGTAAGTTTCCCATGCCTGAACGCAGATCGTTTGCGCCTGCGGATCGGCAAGCCCGATATCTTCGACAGCCATCCGCGTAATGCGGCGGGCAAGATAACGTGGGTCCTCTCCGCCGCCCAGCATGCGTGCAAACCAGTACAATGCCGCGTCCGGATCCGATCCGCGAACCGATTTATGCAATGCCGATATCAGGTTATAGTGTTCGTCCCCCGATTTGTCGTATTTTGCGGCGCGCCGCAAAAGCCGTTTACCCAATTCTTCGGGGGTGATTTCATTTTTGACTTTCCAGGCAGAAATCTGCTCGATCAGATTTAACAACGCACGCCCGTCACCGTCGGCCATTTCCAATAACGTGTCCCGGCTTTGCGGTGTCAGCGGCAAAGTCAGCCCAAGTTCTCTTTCGGCACGCTGTGCCAGTTTTTCCAGATCGCCAAGCGACAGTCTTTCGAGAACAAAGACCTGTGCCCGCGATAACAACGCGGCGTTCAGTTCAAAACTGGGATTCTCGGTGGTGGCCCCGACCAACAGGATCGTTCCATCCTCCATAAAAGGAAGAAATCCATCCTGTTGAGATTTGTTGAAACGATGAATTTCGTCAACAAACAACAACGTTCCGGTTCCATTCTGTCGACGTAACCTTGCGGATTCAAACACCTTTTTAAGGTCGGCAACACCTGAAAAAATGGCGCTGATCTGGATAAAATGAAGATCAGAGGTCTTCGCCAACAGCCGCGCGATCGTGGTCTTTCCAACACCGGGGGGGCCCCAGAATATCAGCGACGACAATTGTCCGGCAGTCAGCATTGTGCCCAATGCACCGTCCTCGCCAAGGATGTGGGCCTGGCCGATGACATCAGCAATCGACGTTGGCCGCAAGCGGTCTGCCAGCGGTCGTGGTGCTGTGCTTTCCGACTGCGATGCGATGCTGGAAAAAAGATCAGACATGCGCCAAACTAACCGCGCGCCCTCAATAGGGAAAGCGTGAACTTGTCAGCGTCACGGCCAAAAAAAGACGCCGCCGGGTTCGGCGACGCCTTTTAATTTTTGATTATCAGTCGTTTATTCGGCAGATTCTTCGGCTGCGACACGGGCCTTATCGCCGGCGCCTTTGGCGTCGACATCACGGTCAACAAACTCGATGATTGCCATCGGCGCCATGTCACCATAGCGAAAACCAGCCCTAAGAACCCGGACATATCCGCCCTGACGGTCCTTGTAGCGCGGCCCAAGCACTTCGAACAGTTTCGCAACATATGCGTCCTGTTTCAGCTGGGATGCCGCCTGGCGACGGGCGTGTAGATCGCCACGTTTTCCAAGCGTTACAAGTTTATCGATGATCCGACGCAATTCTTTTGCCTTGGGCAAGGTCGTCTTGATCTGTTCATGTTCGATCAGCGATCCAGCCATGTTGGAAAACAGGGCTTTACGGTGTTCGTGGGTCCGGTTCAATCGGCGATAGCCGCGAGCGTGACGCATTTTATTTCTCCATCAGTACTATTTTGCTTTGTCTGGCCGGTCTGTTGCGTGCAGCCGACTCTCCTTGGGGCGGGTGCCCATATTGAGGTATTCTTTAAAGCCTTTTTGGGTTTTCACCCACCTGTTTCAAAGTCTTCAAAGTGATCCGCGTCCGGCATTTGACCGCCGGGCGCGGGAATTTACAATCAGAACTGGTCTTCGAATTTCTTGGCCAGGTCTTCGATATTTTCTGGCGGCCATTCTTCGACGTCCATACCCAGATGCAGACCCATGCCTGACAAGACTTCTTTGATCTCGTTCAGCGACTTGCGGCCAAAGTTCGGCGTCCGCAGCATTTCCGCTTCGGTCTTTTGGATAAGATCGCCGATGTAAACGATGTTGTCGTTCTTCAGGCAATTTGCCGAACGGACAGACAATTCCAGTTCGTCCACTTTCTTGAGCAACAGCGGGTTGAATTCCAGGCCATCGTCTTCGGCCTCGCCACGTGCGGCTTCTGGTTCGTCAAAGTTCACAAAGATCGACAGCTGGTCCTGCAGAATGCGCGCCGCATATGCAACAGCATCATCCGGTGTCAGGGATCCGTCTGTTTCCAGTTTCAGTGTCAGCTTGTCATAATCCAGAACCTGACCTTCGCGGGTAGGCTGAACATCATAGCTGACTTTGCGAACCGGCGAATAGATCGCATCAACCGGCATCAGTCCGATTGGCGCGTCTTCGGGGCGATTCTTGTCAGCGGCGACATAGCCCTTACCGGTGTTGACGGTCAGTTCCATGTAAAGATCGGCGCCCTCATCAAGATGGCAGATCACGTGATCTTTGTTCAGGACTTCTATTCCGGCGCTTTCAGAAATATCGCCAGCTGTCACAACTGCGGGACCTTTTGCAGAAATCGACAGGCGCTTTGGGCCCTCGACTTCCATACGGATCGCCACACCTTTGAGGTTCAGCACGATGTCGGTGACGTCTTCACGTACACCAGCAACCGAAGAAAACTCGTGCAGGACGTTGTCGATCTGAACTGATGTAATCGCGGCACCTTGCAGAGACGACATCAAAATACGCCGCAGCGCGTTGCCCAGTGTCAGACCAAAACCGCGTTCCAGCGGTTCAGCAATAACAGTGGCCTGACGCGAAGGTTCGTTGCCTGGCTTGACTTCAAGTTGCTGTGGCTTGATCAGTTCTGCCCAATTTTTGTGGATCATGCGTGTCTCCTCAATTCTTGTCCCCTGCCCATGTCCAGATTTGGGGGACGCCCGAGGTTAAAAATGCAGTACCCGGGGTGCAGATATCTGCGCCCCGAGCAAAATAACCAATTATACCCGACGACGTTTTGGCGGGCGGCAACCGTTGTGCGCCATTGGCGTCACGTCACGGATCGATGTAATATTGAAACCAACAGCCGCCAATGCGCGCAATGCGGATTCACGACCGCCACCGGGGCCTTGCACTTCGACTTCCAACGTTTTCACGCCGTGTTCCTGTGCTTTTTTGCCCGCATCCTCTGCTGCCATCTGTGCCGCATAAGGTGTGGATTTACGCGATCCCTTAAAGCCCATAGTACCGGCCGACGACCAGGCAATTGCATTGCCCTGAACATCAGAGATCAGGATCTTGGTGTTGTTGAACGAGCTGTTCACATGCGCCACACCGGCGGCGATGTTCTTACGCTCTTTTTTCTTTGCGCGAGTCTTTTCACGTGCCATTTGTCAGACCCCCTATTTCTTCTTGCCGGCAATGGCCTTTGCGGGGCCTTTGCGGGTACGTGCGTTGGTGTGTGTACGCTGGCCGCGGACCGGCAGGTTGCGACGGTGGCGCAGGCCACGATAACAGCCCAGATCCATCAGGCGCTTGATGTTCATCTGCACTTCACGGCGCAGATCACCTTCGACGTTGAAATTAGCGTCGATATGTTCACGAATTGACAGGACTTCGGCATCAGACAATTCGTTCACCCGGCGGCTGAGATCGATGCCGACCGCTTCGCAGATGGTTTTTGCTGATGTGTTGCCGATTCCGGTGATATAGGTCAGGGCGATGACAACCCGCTTTCCAGTGGGTATATTGACGCCGGCGATACGTGCCACGTGTCTTTTCCTTTTCGTTGCGGTTCCGTGCTTCCAGAACCTTTTTTCACAACTAAAACCCGCGGGTTTTTATGACCTACGGGCTTCGCTGAACTCTTTTCGACAAAAACGGGGGGCGACCCCTGAAAAATATGCCGATTCCCATGCGGGATGCGTCGATTTACGGGTTAATACCCTATGCGTCAAGGGCTAAACTGACTACTTTAATGCGCCCGAGATTTCGCCAGCAACATCGTCGATTTCACCCAAGCCATTGACCGATCTCAGTTGGCCTTTGGCATAGTAGTAACCAATCAACGGGCTCGTCTGTTTGTAATAGGCCAAAAGCCGGGTTTTCAGGCTTTCTTCGTTGTCATCAGCGCGGCGTTTGAATTCAGTTCCGCCGCAGACGACGCATTTACCGTCCGCAGGGATCGGCTTGGACACATCGTTGTAGCCTTCGCCGCAATTGCCACAGGTTGAACGGGCCGTGATACGTCCGACCAGTTCTTCATCGTCGACTTGCATTTCGACGACGCGATCCAAAGTCTTGCCAACCTTGTCCATCAAATCGCCAAGGGCGTCTGCCTGGGCCAACGTGCGTGGGAATCCGTCAAAAATGAAACCGCCGCCATTATCGCCTTTGAGTTTCTCTTCGATCAGGCCGATGACAATCTCGTCGGTGACAAGTTGACCCTTGTCCATCACATCGGCAACGATGTTACCCATTTCAGTTCCGCTTGTCCGCGCTTCGCGCAGCATGTCACCGGTTGAAAGCTGGATCATGTTGCGTTCATCGACAAGGCGACGGGCCTGAGTGCCTTTGCCTGCGCCGGGTGGTCCCAGAAGTATTATGTTCATCGTCTGGCAGGCCCTTTTTTACCGCCACGTTTCTTGCCGCGCAGCTGTGATTTTTCAATCAACCCTTCATACTGGTGTGCCAGCAGATGCGACTGGACCTGATTGATCGTATCCATTGTCACAGACACAACGATCAAAAGAGAGGTACCACCGAAATAGAACGGTATGGCCAATTGCGTTCGCAGAATTTCAGGTAACAGGACCACAGCTGCAAGATATGCCGAGCCAAGCACCAGAATTCTTGTCACGACATAGTCCAGGTATTCTTCGGTCTTTTTCCCTGGCCGGATCCCGGGGACAAACCCGTTTTGGTTTTTCAGATTGTCAGCAACGTCGTCGGTCTTGAACGAGACATTGAATGTGTAAAAGAATGTGAAAAAGATCACCATGGTAGCAAAGAACAGCAAATACAACGGCTGACCCGGGCCAAAATAGGCAAGGACGGTCGCCATGACCGGACCAGTCTGGTTGCCGGAAAATGTCGCCAGTGTCGTCGGTAACAGCAACAGGGATGACGCAAAGATTGCAGGAATAACACCGGCTGGGTTGACCTTGATCGGCAAATGCGACGATCCGCCGTCAAATACCTTCATTCCGACTTGGCGGCGCGGATACTGAATGTGCACCTTGCGCAGTGCTCGTTCCATAAAGACCACAAAGGCGATCACAACAACCACCATGATGATCACACCAACAATCACCGCAGGGCTAATCGCACCAGAACGACCAGAAGCAAAGAATTGCGCCAAAGCGGCGGGCAGTTCCGCAACAATACCCACGAAGATGATCAGCGAAATACCATTGCCGATACCACGCTGTGTGATTTGTTCACCCAGCCACATCAGGAACATCGTGCCGCCGACCAGTGTAATCACACACGCTGCGCGGAAATACAGGCCGGGTTCGCTGGCCAGATCACCGGCTTCCAGGCTGACAGCCAAAGCGTAAGCCTGAAACGTTGCCAGAAACACCGTGCCATAACGGGTGTACTGGTTGATCTTTTTGCGCCCCTGCTCGCCCTCTTTTTTGAGCTGTTCCAGTTGCGGCACCATGGCGGTCATCAGCTGAACAATAATTGAAGCTGAAATATACGGCATGATGCCCAGAGCAAAAATGCCCATCCGGCTGATCGCGCCGCCGGTGAACATATTCAGTATGCCACCGATTCCCGTGGTCGCCTGTTCCATGAATTGGCGCAAGGCCACGCCGTCAATTCCGGGAACCGGAATATACGTACCCAACCGATAGACGATCAGAAGACCAAGGGTGAAAAAGATACGCTGACGCAGCTCTGTGGCTTTCCCGAGGGTGCCCCAGCTAACGTTTGCGGCCATTTGTTCTGCTGCGGATGCCATTTAGGTCTCTCTTTGCAAAAAACGCCGCGGGCCCGTTTCCCGGATCCTGCGGCGTTTGGAAAACATTAAAAGGATGTAAGCAACCAGAGCCGCCCAAACAACCTTTTATTCTGCCGCTACCGCAGTCGTGACCGAAAGCGAACCACCGGCTTTTTCAACCGCTGCGATCGCAGACTTGGAGGCGCCGGTCACAGAAATCTTCAATTTGCCTGTGACTTCGCCCTTGGCCAGGATGCGTACACCGTCCAGTTTGCGGCGAATAACGCCAGCTTCCAGCAGGACATCCTCGGTGATTTCCTTTTTGGCATCCAGCTTTTTGGCGTCAATGAATTTCTGCAGAATACCCAAGTTTACAACTGCAAATTTCTTACGCGTCCGCATGTTGAAACCGCGTTTTGGCAGACGCTGGTACAAAGGCATTTGCCCGCCTTCGTAGCCCTTGATCGCCACACCTGAACGAGATTTCTGTCCCTTGATACCACGACCGCCGGTCTTACCTGTGCCCGAACCAGGCCCACGACCAATACGTTTACGGGATTTTGTTGCGCCTTCGTTATCGCGCAGTTCATTCAATTTCATGTCGCTTCTCCTTTGCCGGATATGACCCCCAGCGACGGGAGCGGCCAACCACGGCGTTTCTTGATTGATTCTGTCAGCCCTTGCGGACCACCGGGGGCGTATAGACCTGTTGATCCGGCGGATCAAGGGCCACACAAGTCGCAAGGCGGTGCGGCAGGGCGATTACCGCGTTGCCGTGGCGTTTTGTCGGCCACTGCCAGTTGCCAGCTGTGAACGCATCCTGATTTTTCCAGACTTCGAAACTGGGACTTAACGTTTCATGGCTCTAATTGCGCCGGTCAGAAACAAAAGGCGTGGCAAATGACAATCAGAACCGTTGCTTTTATTTCGTTTGCATTGCTGCTTGCTGGTTGTGTTGAAACGGTCACCCGCGGCACAACCGCCCGCATTTTGACAATGGGCGACTCGATGCTGGCCTGGAACAGTGCGTCCAGGCGGGCGGTATCGGATGTGCTTGAGGAAAATCTTGGCCAACCGGTCATTGACCGATCTGTCGTCGGGGCGCGGTATTTGTACCGTCTGCCAATATCGGGTGCAGCGGGAATGAATATTGCCAAGCAATACCGTGACGGCGACTGGGATTGGGTTGTGTTGAATGGCGGTGGCAACGATCTGTTGTTTAGATGCGGATGCCTGAAGTGTGACAAGACAATGTCACGTTTGATTTCTTATGATGGGCAACTCGGTGAAATTCCCAACCTGATTTTTCGTCTGCGACGCACCGGCGCCCGCGTCATTTATGTTGGATATCTGCACAGTCCGGGTGCGGCATCGATGATTGATCATTGCAAGGATGAAAGCATCGAGTTCGAAAGGCGCATTGCCAAACTGGCGCAGGAAGAGGACGGCATATATTATTTGCGGACCGCTGACATGGTCCCCTTTGGGGATCTGTCGCTGCATGCGGTGGACCGTATCCACCCGTCCGTCAAGGGCAGCGCCGAAATCGGCAGGGCCATCGCCCGGATCATGAACGATTAGACCGCAGATTGCACGAATTAAGCACAACATGTGGTAGCCTTTAGCTTGCCAACCGCAATACTTGCATTTGTTCCTGTTATGTTCTATATTGGCTTCATCAAGTGATGGAGAATTCAGATGCAAGCGTCCTTATTCGACCATGCACGCGCAACACCGGTTGCGCCCAGCAGCAACGATTATCATGTTGTGCCGGCGTCTGAAAAGCAGGTGCAATACGCGCGATTGATCGCAGCCCGGATCAAGGCTGAACTGCCAGGTGATGTCATCAGTGACCGCACGCGTATGTCTGCCTGGATCGACAAGCACAAACGCCAAGGTGCCGGCAGTCCGTTTTCAAACTACCCATCGTCAAAACAAGTCGGATATGCTGAACGTCTGGCACGGCTTAAACACCGTCCGGTTCCGCCAGAATGTTTTCGCGATCGGGGATTGATGTCCAAATGGATTGACAGCAATCGGTGATCAAATTGGGTTTTTCCCGACAGCAACAACAATCAATAAGCGGGCGAGACGGACACGCCCGCAGCGACCGGTTTGAGCCCGCTATGGCCCTCGATGCGGGATACATAAACGTCAGCTTTCGGTATGGCCATATTCCGTGACGAGACAAACTATCGCTTCACCAGGAGTTTGTGGCCCAAGACATTCAAAGAAACTATCGCAGAACCAAAGCTTGGGGAATTGGGCCTACTTGCTTGGTCGCCGTAGGTCGATTCCTAGCTCCGCACGCAGGGCTGAGACGCCCTTTGGCGTCAAAATGACTGCAACCTGGCCACGATTGACGCGCAGCCAATCCCGGCGCCGGAAGGCTGCGAGCAGTGCCCCCGCAATGCCCCCGCCCAAGTGGTAGGCATCTTGCGTCCAGTCGTGACAAAGCCTGAGCGGACAGCGCAAGCTTTCGGCATGTGATCGTTGGTCGATTCCCAAACTGGTCAGCCACACACCACCGTCAGAGGTTATTTCAGGACCATCTGCACCGTGGCGAACCAAGCAACCGTCAAAGAGCGCGTTGGTCACAAGGCATCCCAGTTCCCCGCCCAAATGGTCCAAACACAGTCGGGAATGCAGAACTGCCTGCGGAAGCGAAGTCCGGATATTGGACGCAACGGAACGTTTTTCAGCCAATGCCGCAAGTCCATCAACGAGGTCGCATACATCAGCGTCCGCAAGCGAATAGAGCCGACGTCGCCCCACCTTTTGCTGACCAACAAGGCCAGATGACATCAGCTTGGCGAGGTGCTCACTGGCTGTGCTAGGCGCCACATTGGCAACGCTGGCAAGCTCTGTCGCGGAAAGCACACCCTCATAGCGGAGCGACATCAAAATATTGATCCGCGCGGCATCTCCCATGGCGGCAGCAACGGCGGCGATTTGATTCGAAGAAGGCATACTTCGGTATTTACCGAAGTATTGAGCCCTGGGCGAGTCTATTCTGAACCTTGACCGCTCACAGGAGGCTTAAAAATGAATTTCAACGACATCGAACTGCGCTTGCGCTATCCGCACCTTTTCCGCGATCAGGAACTTCCGAACCGGGTCCCATCAAACCAGATTGTGTCCGATTCGCCCGCTCAAACTCGGAAAATTCGACGCACGGATTGGCGACACTCATTTTCCAGTCTGATCTGGAGGACGGCACGATAACGCGCTGACGGCGGTCCGTTGACCGGACCGCATGAGGTGTGATCCGGTTCCATCGCGCTAGTGACGGGGCGATCGGAATATCGGGGCATTCATCGACAGCTTTCTATCTGCCATGCGGATCATTTTGGACTAAAGCCCGGGCAACCTCAAATGCGCAAATTGCACAGTGTCTCTTGGGCCACGGTCAGTATGTCGGCCACAATCTTTTCTGCCGGCCGTACCCGGTCAATCATGGCCAGCCCCTGCCCCGTCCACATGGACAATTGTTCAATTTCGCCGACGGCGTCCGGCCCCGGGGTACAGGATTGATAGCCCACAATTTCACCTTGGCTGTTCAATTTCATCCCAGAAAAAAAGAAATTACCGGTACACCTGCGTCCAAACATGCCGAAAGACTGTCTTTGCGTGGAAACGCATGGTTCAGGTTCACCCAGAATGGCCGGCCAGTCAGTTTTTGATCGCCCCGATCTTGGTTTTCAGCGTATCAAGATCAGGATGCCACACAGGCATGATCCCGAGTTCACCGGCATTACAGACCACCCCCCACCAATTCGGGCTAGACCGCGCCAGCCACGGGCGCAAGAACAATGGGATCGCACACACCCACAGGATCACAAAAGCGATTGGTGATGCCCTTTCAGTTTCCTGTTTTGATCAGTGCGAGCACGCTTGGGTTTTCATTCGGCGAAATGCCATATGTATGACCAGACGCAAAAAAGCCCCGGAAAACCGAGGCTTTTTTATTCAGAACATATCGATCTGCGCTTAGCCGCGCTCTTCGATGATTTTCACAAGATGCGGGATCTTGTTGACCATGCCGCGCACGGATGGTGTGTCTTCCAGTTCGCGGGTGCGGTTCATTTTGTTCAGACCCAAGCCTACCAGTGTCGCGCGCTGTTCGGCGGGGCGACGGATCGGAGAGCCGACCTGTTTGACAACGATTGTTTTCTTAGCCATCAGACTGCCCCCTTACGCTTCTGCAGTTTCAGCGGCTTCGGCGGCAGGTGCAGCCTCGGCTTCTGGTTTGCGAAGAATGTCAGCAACTTTTTTGCCACGACGCTGTGCAACAGAACGCGGGCTGCCTTCTTTTTTCAGACCGTCGATGGTAGCGCGGATCATGTTGTACGGGTTCTGCGAGCCGATGGATTTGGACACAACGTCCTTAACACCCAACATTTCGAACACTGCACGCATTGGGCCACCGGCGATGATACCTGTACCCTCTGGGGCAGTCCGCATCACAACTTTACCGGCGCCGTGGCGGCCTTCCATGTCGTGGTGCAATGTGCGGCCTTCGCGCAGTGGCACACGGATCAGGCCACGCTTGGCCTGTTCTGTCGCCTTGCGGATCGCTTCAGGTACTTCCTTGGCTTTCCCTTTGCCAAAACCGACGCGGCCCTTTTGGTCGCCAACAACGACGAGGGCTGCAAAACCAAAGCGCTTACCACCTTTTACGGTTTTGGACACGCGATTGATCGCCACAAGGCGATCGGCGAATTCTGGGGTTTCATCACGATCGCGACGGCCCCGGTTTCCTTGTTCTCTGGCCATGTGGCCTCCTACTTGACTGTTGGCGCGGTGCGCCGGTTTGCCAATCCTGGTGGGCAATGCCCCCGGATCATCGGGGCGGGAAATCCCGCCCTCGCACTTTTAGAACTTCAGACCGCCTTCACGGGCAGCATCGGCCAAAGCCTTGACCTTACCGTGAAACAGAAACCCGCCGCGATCGAATACACATTCTTTCACCTTGGCCTTCTTGGCGCGCTCCGCGATTGCAGCGCCAATTTTGGCGGCTGCCTCGACATTGTTCTTGCCGACAACACCCAGATCTTTTTCCAGTGAGGAAGCAGAGGCGAGTGTCACGCCATTCACGTCGTCGATCAACTGAACGCTGATATTCTTGTTTGAACGGTGAACAGACAGACGAGGAAGGTCGCCCGAACGTTTCCGCAGTTTGTTCCGAACGCGCAGGCGGCGTTTGATGAACAGATCTCTTTTGCTGTTTGCCATATCCTGAGGTTCCTACTTTTTCTTGCCTTCTTTGCGGAAGATATATTCGCCCTTATAACGGATACCCTTGCCCTTATACGGCTCTGGCTTGCGCCATTCACGGATATTCGCAGCGACCTGACCGACGACTTGTTCGTCGATACCTTCTACAATGACTTCGGTTTGCTTTGGTGCGGTGACGGTAACGTCCGCAGGCACTTCAAAATTGACGTCATGGCTGTAGCCAAGTGACAATTTCAATGTCGTGCCCTGCATCTGCGCACGATAACCAACACCCTGGATTTCAAGTTCTTTCTTGAACCCTTCGGAAACACCAGTGACGAGGTTCTGAACCATTGTCCGGCTCATACCCCACTGTTGACGGGCGCGTTTTGATTTACCGCGTGGCGTGACTGTTACAACGTTGTCATCGACAGCAATTGTAACATCGTCACTGGCCTTAAAGCTGCGGGTCCCCTTGGGGCCCTTCACTTCGACGGTCTGACCCGACACTGATGCAGAAACACCAGATGGCAGATCGACAGGTTTTTTACCAATACGTGACATAAGCAGACCCCCTTAGAAGATCGTGCAAAGCACTTCGCCGCCAACGTTGGCCGCACGTGCGTTTGCATCTGACATCACGCCTTTTGGCGTTGAGACAATCGAAACACCAAGGCCCTGGCGGACCGATGGGATTTCCTTGACGCCCATGTAAACGCGACGACCGGGTTTGGAAACCCGCTTGAGTTCGCGAATAACAGGAGTGCCGTCATAATATTTCAGGCTGATCTCGATTGCCGGATGGCCATCGTCACCAGTGGTTGCTTCGTGGCCACGAATGTAACCTTCGTCAGCCAGCACATCCAGAACCCAGCTACGCAGCTTTGACGCTGGTGTGGATACTGTGGACTTGCCCCGCATCTGTGCGTTGCGGATACGAGTGAGCATATCGCCGATAGGATCGTTCATAATCTATACCCCCCTTACCAGCTTGATTTCACGAGACCGGGGATCTGACCGGCAGAGCCGAGATCCCGCAGTGCGATACGTGAAATTTTCATTTTGCGGTAATAAGCGTGCGGACGACCGGTCAGCTGACAACGGTTGTGCAACCGGGTTGCCGAACTGTTGCGCGGCAGTTTCGCCAATTTCAGGCGCGCTGTGAAACGCTCTTCCATTGGTTTTGTTTCGTCGTTCGCAATCTCTTTCAGTGCGGCGCGTTTGGCAGCATATTTTTCCACCAGTTTTGCGCGTTTCACTTCGCGTGCGATCATGGATTTCTTAGCCATATCTTACCTTCCTCCCGAGCTTCAGCTGTTGAAGGGCATGTTGAACAGCTTCAACAGTGCCTTCGCTTCCGCGTCGGTTTTCGCGGTGGTGCAGATGATGATGTCCATTCCCCAGTTTTCGTCGACTTTATCAAAATCGATTTCGGGAAAGACGATGTGTTCTTTCAGGCCCATGGCATAGTTGCCACGACCATCAAAAGATTTGCCGGATACGCCGCGAAAATCACGGATACGTGGCATGGCCACTGTGATCAGGCGGTCCAGGAATTCAAACATCCGGTCACCGCGCAGTGTCACCTTGGTGCCCAAAGGCATATCTTCGCGGACACGAAAAGACGCGATGGATTTCTTGGCAATGTTGATGACGGCCTGTTGGCCCGCGATCGTTGTCAGATCCGCCTGGGCGGACTTGGCTTTTTTGGAATCGCGTACCGCAGCTGCACCGCAGCCAATGTTCAGAACAATCTTGTCCAAACGCGGGATCATCATGTCATTTTTATAGCCGAATTCTTCTTTCATGCCGGCACGGACCGTGTCGCCATAAGCAGCCTTCAGGCGTGGGGTGTATGTTGCAGTATCAAGCATCAGACTGTCTCCCCTGTAGATTTGGCGAAACGCACTTTGTTTTCGCCCTCCATACGGAAACCAACGCGTGTCGGATTTCCTTTGCTATCGACCAGTGCCAGATTTGACAGATCGACAGGCACAGCAACCGGTACACGACCGCCTTGCGCTGTCTGTGACTGTTTCTGGTGGCGGATGGCGATGTTGATGCCATCAACAACAGCCTTGCCAGCGCTTGGGTTTACAGAAGTGATTTCACCCTGTTTGCCCTTATCCTTGCCGGCCAAAACGACGACCTTGTCGCCTTTACGAAGTTTTGCGGCCATGGCTACAGCACCTCCGGAGCGAGTGAGATGATTTTCATGAAGTTCTTGGCGCGAAGTTCACGAACAACTGGCCCAAAGATACGTGTACCCATTGGTTCGTTATTGTTGTTCAGGATCACGGCAGCGTTGCTGTCGAACTTGATGGCTGTACCGTCTTCACGGCGAACCTGTTTGGCGGTGCGAACGACGACGGCCTTGCGGACGTCACCCTTTTTCACACGACCGCGTGGAATGGCTTCTTTCACTGAAACGACGATCACGTCCCCAACGGACGCATATCGGCGATGTGAACCACCCAGAACCTTGATGCACTGAACACGGCGAGCGCCGGAGTTGTCAGCGACATCCAGATTGGTCTGCATCTGGATCATTTGGTTTCTCCCGACCTGTGGGGGGCTTTTGTGGCCTTGTCCCCAGGGTTTCGATTGAACCGGGTGTTACCGCTAGTTGGCGATAACCTCCCAGCGTTTGGTTTTCGATTTAGGTGCACATTCCTGAATGCGTACCTGATCACCTGTCTTAAAGGTGTTGGCTTCATCGTGCGCCCGATACTTCTTGGACTTACGAATGGTCTTTTTCATCACAGGGTGCGTGAAGCGACGTTCAACAGACACAGTAACTGTCTGTTCGTTTGCATCGCTTGTCACGGTGCCAGTCAGAATACGTTTAGGCATATCTCAGGCTCCCTTATTCTGACGCCGCAGGTGCGGCTTTCTGGTTAAGAACAGTTTTTACGCGTGCTGCGTCGCGACGCACTTTGCGTACACGTGCGGTATTTTCCAGCTGCCCTGTGGCCTGCTGAAAGCGTAAATTAAAGCTCTCTTTTTTGAGGCTTGCCAGCTCTTCGCGCAGCTGGTCGGGCGTTTTATCGTTCAGTTCCTGAGCGTTCATGGCTCATCCGTCCTTTCAACATCATCGGAGGGCCCAAAGTGGGTCACCCTGATTCCCGATGGAGTACGTGGTGAAGTGCGCCGTTTAGACCCCATCCGCCAACTAAGCAAGCGTTTTGTGGCCTTGCGGCACATTTTCCGCTGCTTATTCAAGGCCACGTGCGAACACAATTTCACCGACCGGCGGATTGCCGGAAAATGCGAGTGCCTGCACGATATCTGGACGCAGGTCCCGATAGGTCAGATCAACATCGCCCTCAAAGCCAAAACGACAATAAAAACCAGGGTCGCCGATCAGCAAGCACCCTGATGCGCCCCGTTGTCTCAGTTCAGCCAGACCCTGTTCAATTAACGCGCTGCCGATGCCCTGTCCCTGAAAATCTGGGTCCACCGAAACCGGACCAAGACCGAACCATCCGTTCTTGGTTCCTTGGACCGTGGCTGGCGAAAAGGCGACATGGCCCACGATCGCGCCGGCAACGACAGCGACCAGTGACAATGCAAGATCGCCATCCAGTCTTAGGGCGTTCACGCATGCAGGTTCCGACCCATCGCTGAATTGCATTGGCGCAAAGGCTCTTTGGGTCAGGTCAAAGATGTCGGTTACGTCACTTGGTTTCTCGGGGCGGATTTCAAAAATCGCCTTATTGCCAGCCATAATTGAAACTTACTGTTATGCGGTCTTCTTCGGCCATGTTCATCGGCACTTCGTGGCGCAGCCAGCTTTCCCACAGCAGCACATCACCAGCTTTTGGCTGCACATAGATGAACTGCCGCAACTCTTGGCGCGCATCTGCGGTGCGACCGGGTGCTGCCATCATCATGGCAAGCCGCGGGTCCTCGAATTTGATGGCGCTGGTATCCCTGGGCATCGCCACATATGTCGTGCCGCTGATCACGCTGTGGGGGTGGATATGGGCGGTGTGAATGCCGCCTTGGGGCAATATATTGATCCAAAGACTGTCGAGCTGGATCTTTTTTTCGCCCAGGTCGAATTGCAAATCGCCGACAAATCCCGCGACATGTTTGTCCAGCGCCTTGACCAGATCGGCAAAAACCGGAAACCGCCACGGCAGATCATCCAGCGAGGCATAGCTGGTATAACCGGGGAAATCGTTTTCATCACACCAGACCTGCCCGGCTTCGTCATCCTGGGCAATCGACAAACAGGTGTTTTCCAGTTCACTGGTATCGATCGCGGGTCCAACATCTGACAGCGCTGCGCGGTACAATCGGGTGGCAAAGAGTGATTCAATCTGAGACATGCGCCATTCATAACGCGCCTTCAGAAATAGAGCGAGAGGTGGTGTGATCCATTTCGCATTTTGTCAGGCCATCGGAATTGGCATCCACCGTCTGCTTATGGGGCAAGCATGCTCAACGGCCCAAAAGGTTGCCATAATAATAGAAACCAGATCACGGCCGTCACGGTAAAGAATGACAACACAGTCGCGGGAAATGCGGCAGCGGCGGCCTGTTCCCCGTGACCATATCGCTTGGCAATTGCGGGGTAAGTCCCCAGCATGGGCAAACTGGCAAATATCACGGCTGCGGTTTTCCAGACCGGGTCGATACCCTGGGTGACATACATGACCGCGAACATCACCGCCGGGTGGAAAACCAGCTTGGTCAGAATGACAGCCGTCGCATGTCCGCCCAAGCGTATCTTTGGCGCCCCAACCAGCAACGCACCAATCACAAATAGACCCAGCCCGGCTGTGGTCGCCGCCAGCAAATCGACAGAACGCGAAATGATGGCCGGGATCGGGATTCGCATGATCGAAACCAGCAATCCAAGAACGATAGCGATGATTATCGGATTGCGCAGAATTTGGCCGAATGCAGACCGAATGATCCTGGCCCGGTTTTCGCCACTGGAATGTCCGACGTCGCACATGATCATTGTTGCGGCCATCAACAACGTGGATTGCACCAGCAACGACATGGCAACGATTGCCGGCCCTACGCCGCCAAATGTCAGCGTCAGAACAGGAATCCCGATCATGATACCGTTCGGCATTGCGCCGCCCATCCCAAACAACGCCGCACCGGTCATGTTTTGCCTGGCGATCACGGCGCCATAGGCAAATGACAAGACATAGGTCAGGCCGCTGCCAAACGCGAAAGCAAGCAAATAACTGAAATTGGCAACAGCACTGAAATCCTGCGATGACAACACCTTGAACAGCGCGAACGGCATGCCAAAGTTGACAACAAATGCGGCCAGCACGCCGACGCCGGGCCGGGCGATGACCCCTTTGACAACGGCGACATATCCCAGCATCGCCACCAGGCATACCGGTCCCGTCACGCTGAGGATCTGAAATATGGTCATGTGCAGCCTTCGCAAAAGCTTTTACTCTGCGGCTGCCGTTTAAATCTGTCAACGGGAACGGGGCAAGACCCGGCCAAAACCGTGTTGGGTTTGGCATCACCCAAAGTCCATCAGTCTTTGGGCTGCTGTTTTCCTGATGCCTGTTCTTGCGACCTATTGATCGCGTAACCGCCGACTGACTCTCGAAACGGCTGCGTCAGCAACTTGTCCAGCCAAAGCTCTCGTCGGGTTCGGAATTTTTCGATTCCGATGGTCATCTTTTGATGACCGGACTGTGGTTGGGCCCGATAGGTACCCAACAACCGATCCCACCAGGGGATGTTGAAACCAAAGTTGCTGTTGGTCTCGGCGGGGTGAACCGAATGGTGCACACGATGCATGTCCGGGGTGACGATGAACAAGCGCAAGACACGATCAACCCGCACCGGCAGATTGATGTTTGAATGATTGAACATGGCACTGGCATTCAACAGAATTTCAAACACCAAAACAGCAACGGCCGGGGGGCCAAGCGCCATGACCACGCCAAGCTTTATCGCCATGGACAGCAAAATTTCCACCGGATGAAACCGCAGACCGGTTGTAACGTCAAATTCCAGATCAGCATGGTGCACGCGATGCAGGCGCCAAAGCGACGGCACTGCGTGGAAAAGGACGTGCTGAAAGTAGATGGCAAGATCAAGCGCCAGTAACGAAACGACAATTTTGATCCAGGATGCGATGCCAAACTGGTTCAACAGGCCCCAACCATTTTCCCTGGCAATGACCGCAAGTCCGACAGCCACGATCGGAAAGGCAAGTCGCACCAACAGTGTATCAATCACGACCAGTGCCAAATTATTGGACCAACGCAACAGTCTGGGGATTTCCACCCGTCTGCGCGGGGCCGCAACTTCCCAAATGGACATGACCAGAAGTATGCCAAAGAAAACCGTGATACGGATTACGGGTTCATAGCTTAAAATGCTCTGGGACACTGGTCATTCCGTTCTGACATGCACTTTTCGTTATAACAGCGCAAAATGCCCGAATTGTCACCCGTTGCCAGTGCCGCACCGCCGGGATGGGATGGAATAAATGTATGCCCGCATAAAAAAAGCCCCGCTGAATGAACGGCGGGGCTTTCATATCTTGTTTTGTCGCACTTACCAGTCTTCGCGGACCACGGTGCGGGTTTTGATCGGCAGTTTCATCGCGGCCAGGCGCAGGGCCTCGCGGGCGACGGTTTCGCTAACGCCGTCTATCTCGAACATGATCCGGCCTGGTTTGACTTTGGCGGACCAAAAATCGACCGAGCCTTTACCTTTACCCATCCGCACTTCGGTAGGCTTGGACGTTACCGGGGTGTCTGGGAAAATACGGATCCAAACACGGCCCTGGCGTTTCATATGGCGCGTCATTGCACGACGCGCAGCTTCGATCTGGCGCGCGGTAATACGCTCGGGCTGAGTCGCCTTTAGTCCGTAAGTGCCAAATGTCAGATCGGTGCCGCCTTTGGCTTCACCTTTGATCCGGCCTTTGAACATCTTGCGGAATTTTGTGCGCTTTGGTTGCAGCATCTTTCAATTCCCCTTTAGCGACGGCCGCCGGCACCACGTGGTGCGGGACCTTCCTGGAGCTCGGACTGGCGACGGTCGTGGGCCGACGGATCGTGCTCCATTATGTCGCCTTTGTAGATCCATACTTTGATGCCGATAATGCCATAGGCAGTCTGGGCTTCGAATGTTGCGTAATCAATGTCAGCACGCAGCGTATGCAGCGGCACACGACCTTCGCGGTACCATTCGGTACGCGCGATTTCGGCGCCGCCAAGACGACCGGCAACGTTCACACGAATGCCAAGCGCGCCCATGCGCATTGCGTTTTGCACAGACCGTTTCATGGCGCGACGGAAAGACACCCGGCGTTCCAGCTGCTGTGCAATGCTTTCTGCGACCAGTTGCGCATCCAGTTCCGGCTTGCGGACTTCGAGGATGTTCAGGTGCAGTTCGCTGTCAGTGATGTTGGCCAGTTTTTTACGCAGGGTTTCGATATCTGCGCCTTTCTTGCCGATGATGACACCCGGACGGGCTGTGTGAACAGTCACACGGCACTTTTTGTGTGGGCGTTCGATGATCACTTTGCTGACGCCAGCCTGCTTGCATTCCTCTTTGATGAATTCACGCATCTTGAGATCTTCGAGCAACAGATTGCCATAGTCTTTTGTGTCTGCGTACCAGCGGCTATCCCAGGTGCGATTGACCTGAAGACGCATGCCGATTGGATTAACCTTGTGACCCATTATGCTTGCTCCTCTACCTGGCGCACCTTGATGGTGAGTTCCGCGAACGGCTTGATGATTTTGCCAAACCGGCCACGCGCCCGTGGACGACCGCGCTTCATGGTCAGGTTTTTACCGACCCAAGCCTCGGCCACGACAAGTTCGTCGACATCCAGGTTGTGGTTGTTTTCAGCGTTCGCGATGGCTGACTGAAGGCATTTCTTCACATCGCCAGCGATCCGTTTGTTGCTAAAAGTCAGGTCCGTCAGGGCCTTGTCAACTTTTTTGCCACGGATCATCTGGGCCACCAGGTTCAGTTTTTGCGGGCTTGTACGCAGCATTTTGGTTTTTGCCATTGCTTCGTTATCGGCCACGCGGCGGGGGTTCTTATCCTTGCCCATGACTTATTTCCGCTTCGCTTTTTTGTCTGCGGCATGACCGTAATAGGTCCGTGTCGGTGCATATTCACCAAACTTCTGACCAATCATGTCTTCGCTGACGTTGACAGGGATGTGTTTGCGGCCGTTATAGACGCCGAAAGTCAGACCCACAAACTGGGGCAGAATTGTCGAGCGACGCGACCAGATTTTAATAACTTCGTTGCGGCCGGATTCTTTGGTTTTCTCAGCTTTCTTGAGAACGTAAGAATCAACAAATGGGCCTTTCCAGACTGAACGAGACATATTTTAACGTCCCTTCTTCTTGGCGTGGCGCGACCGGATAATCAGTCGGCTGGACGCTTTGTTCTTGTTCCGGGTTTTTGCACCCTTTGTCGGCTTGCCCCAGGGCGTCACAGGATGACGACCACCAGATGTCCGGCCTTCACCACCACCATGTGGGTGATCAACAGGGTTCATCACGACACCACGCACAGATGGGCGGATGCCCTTGTGACGGTTGCGACCTGCCTTGCCGAGGTTCTGGTTTGAATTGTCCGGGTTAGAGACCGCACCAACGGTTGCCATGCATTCCTGTCGCACCATCCGCAATTCGCCCGAGGACAAACGGATTTGCGCATAACCACCGTCACGTCCAACGAACTGGGCATATGTGCCCGCGGCACGTGCGATCTGGCCGCCCTTGCCTTCTTTTAGTTCGATGTTGTGGATGATTGTGCCGATTGGCATGCCTGAAAACGGCATAGCGTTGCCTGGCTTTACGTCAACTTTTTTGCCGGCGATGACTTTGTCACCAATACCCAGACGCTGTGGCGCCAGAATATAGGCCTGTTCGCCGTCTTCGTATTTAATCAGTGCGATAAATGCCGTGCGGTTCGGGTCATATTCGATCCGTTCGACGGTTCCCGCGACATCAAACTTGTTCCGTTTGAAGTCGACGATGCGATATAGACGCTTTGCGCCGCCGCCTTTGCGACGCATTGTGATCCGTCCGGTATTGTTCCGACCGCCATTTTTCGTCAAACCCTCTGTAAGAGCTTTGACAGGGCGACCTTTCCAAAGTTCCGAACGGTCGATCAGAACCAGCCCACGCTGGCCTGGCGTCGTCGGTTTATACGACTTTAATGCCATGCTTTCTGTCTTCCGTTTGGTTAGGGCCCCGAAGGTCCCGGTTTAGAAAAGTGCACGGCCCCGGAATACCGGGGCCGTAGATTCGTGGCCTTCTATCAGAGGCCCGTAGATACGTCGATAGTGTTACCCTCTTCCAGGGTGACATATGCTTTTTTAACGTCCTTGCGTTTACCTGGCTGGCCGCGGAAACGCTTGACCTTGCCTTTGGTAATTGTGGTGTTCACCGCTTTGACCTTGACCCCGAACAGCGCTTCGACCGCTTCCTTGATCATTGGTTTATTTGCATCGATCGCGACCTCGAAAACAACAGCCCCGGTTTCGGATGCCATGGTTGCCTTTTCGGTAATGATCGGCTTGCGGATCACATCATATAGTTCAGCCTTCGCGCTCATTTCAGACGAGCCTCCAGTGCTTCGATACCTGCCTTGGTGATCACCAACGTGTCACGCTTGAGGATATCATAGACGTTAGCGCCCATGGTTGGCAGAATATCAACATCGTTGATGTTCGTTGCCGCGCGGGCAAAGTTTTCGTTCACTTCCGCATCGATCACCAGAACGCGCTTCCAGCCATTTTCTTTGATGGCTTTGGCCAGAACAGATGTTTTTGCGTCTTTCAGATCCGCTGAATCTATTATCACCAGATTGCCGCTGGCCGCCTTTGACGACAGCGCGTGTTTCAGACCCAGTTTACGGAACTTTTTAGTCAGCTCGTGGCCGTGGCTACGTGGGGTTGGACCCTTGTAGATACCACCACCGCGAAAGATCGGTGCCGAACGGGCACCGTGGCGCGCGCCACCTGTCCCTTTTTGGCGATAGATCTTCTTGGTGGAATAATTCACTTCCGAGCGTGTCTTGACCTTGTGCGTACCGGCCTGGGCGTTCGCCCGCTGCCAGCGCACAACGCGGTGCAGAATATCCGCGCGTGGTTCCAGACCAAAGACCTCGTCCGAGAGATCGACGGAACCGGCCTTTTTGCCGTCAAGCTTGATTGCATCAGCTTTCATTGGTTTCGCCTCCTTCTGGTGCTGCATCTGTGGCATCAGCTGCCGGTTCAGCGTCCATTGCGGCCTGTTCAGCCTCAGCGGCTGCGGCTGCTGCGGCTTCTGCTTCGGCCGTTGCGGCGGCTGCGGCCTCTTCGGCAGCCTTTTCAGCTGCGGCTGCGGCTGATTTCAGCGCGGCCGGGTAGATGACATTTTCAGGCACTGCTTTCTTGACAGCATCCTTGATCGTCACCCAACCACCTTTGGAACCGGGTACGGCGCCTTTGACCATGATCAGGCCACGGTCGGCATCTGTGCGTACAACCTGCAAGTTTTGGGTCGTCACGCGGGCTGCACCCATATGTCCGGCCATTTTCTTGCCTTTGAACACTTTGCCCGGATCCTGACACTGGCCAGTTGAGCCGTGCGAACGGTGCGAAATCGACACGCCGTGTGTGGCACGCAGGCCCGAAAAGTTGTGACGCTTCATCGCACCGGCAAAACCCTTACCGATCGATGTGCCCGCAACATCAACATACTGGCCTTCGAAATAGTGGTTTGCAGTGATTTCTTCGCCAACGTCGATCAGGTTTTCAGGGGCGACCCGGAATTCGGCGATCTTACGTTTTGGGGCAACTTTGGCCGCAGCAAAATGGCCGCGCATCGCTTTTGATGTGCGTTTTGCTTTGGCGGTGCCTGCACCCAACTGAACGGCGGAATATCCGTCTTTTTCAGCCGTACGTGTCGCAACAACCTGCAAGTTGTCGAGTTGAAGAACGGTCACAGGAATCTGCTTGCCGTCTTCCATGAACAAGCGGGTCATACCCACTTTTTTTGCTATTACTCCAGAGCGCAACATAATCTGTGCCCCCCTTAAACTTTGATCTCGACGTCTACACCAGCGGCCAGGTCAAGCTTCATCAGCGCGTCCACGGTCTGGGGTGTAGGGTCGACAATATCAAGCAGACGTTTATGCGTCCGGATTTCAAACTGGTCACGGGATTTCTTGTCCACGTGTGGACCCCGCAGAACAGTGAACTTCTCGATCTTGTTTGGCAAAGGAATCGGACCACGAACCGTGGCGCCAGTGCGCTTTGCAGTATTCACGATTTCCTGCGTGCTGGCATCCAGTACGCGATAATCGAAGGCTTTGAGCCTGATGCGAATGTTTTGGCTTTGAACTGCCATGTGACGTGCCTTTCGCGGCTTTATAGATTGATAGGTGGAGCGCGCTGAACTGCGCGCCCCACGTCGAACCTTTGGTCTTTATCAGTCGATGATTTTGGAAACGACGCCGGCGCCGACTGTGCGGCCGCCTTCGCGGATCGCAAAGCGCAGTTTTTCTTCCATCGCAATGGGTGCGATCAGTTCAACCGTGAACGACACGTTGTCGCCCGGCATCACCATTTCCGTACCCGCAGCCAGTGTCACCG